>Ga0302278_10000014_pt1 | contig 204925 bp, 170 predicted proteins | sample III_Bog_N3_2_FD_194543 | JGI IMG/M metagenome (GOLD analysis project Ga0302278, IMG submission 194543) | Peat permafrost microbial communities from Stordalen Mire near Abisko, Sweden - III_Bog_N3_2 | ecosystem: Environmental > Terrestrial > Soil > Wetlands > Peat | place: Sweden: Abisko...
AATGCTCTCGCGTCCGCTCCACCCGCGGGTCCGTCAACTCGGCAAAATACTTCAGGGGATTTTCCATCTCCCCATCTCATCCGATCCTCTCTGCCTTGCATATACCGTTTTAGATGCGTTTGCCCTGTCCACATGCCCCCGTCTAGACTTCGCTTCCGCGCAGAATGGTTTGCTGTAGATCCCCAGTGGGGGAGAAGCGATTGAGGTTTGCCGGACGGCCTACGGCGATCTCGGTGAGGCCTTCGAGGCCCAGCATCTGCGCTGGATTTCGGCTGGCCAGACGCACCGCCGTCGCCAGCGTCGCACCGGTAAAGCGTTGCAGATTTGCGACCGCGCGATCCATGGTGAGGACCGATCCGGCCAGCGTCTCTGTGCCGTCGGCGAGGCTGCTGGTGAGCAGGCAGCGCCCGTCCTTTACCGTTACTTCCAACTCGCCGAGCAGGTAGTTTGCGTCGGGCATTCCGGTGGCGGAGATGCCGTCGGTCATCAGGATTGCGCGGGCGTCGGACTTGGCGCGAAGCCAGAGGCGAACGAACTCTGGCGCGACGTGGACTCCGTCGCAGATGAGTTCGGCGTAGAGTTTGTCGGAGTCCAGAACGATGCCGGCGATTCCCGGCTCGCGATGGTCGAGCCGTCGCATGGCGTTGAAGGTGTGGGTGGCGCTGGTCGCTCCGGCGGCGATGGCGGCGTGGGTCTGTGCGGCGGTTGCGTCGGAGTGGCCGAGGCTGGTGCGTACGCCGCTGCGTGTGGCGTGGGCGATGAGTTCGAGCGCGCCGGGAATCTCGGGCGCAATCGTCATCAGGCGAATGTGTCCGCGCGCCGCCTGCTGCATGCGGTTGAAGAGCGCGATGGTGGGCGGCTGAAGGTCGGCGGAGGGGTGAACGCCGCGCTTGGCGTGAGAGAGGAACGGCCCTTCCAGATGAATGCCGATGGGCTGCGCCTCGCTGGGTGGATGCGATGATTCGATGGCGTTGGCGATGCCTTCGAGCGCGTGCAATGTGCGGTCGATGGAAGCGGTCACCGTGGTTGGGAGAAAGTGGGCGACGCCTTTGGACGCGAGAAATTTAGCGATGGACGTGAGGGCTTCGGGCGTTCCCTCCATCGCGTCGTGGCCCGCCGCGCCGTGGACATGAATGTCGAAGAAGGCGGGCGTGAGCGTGGTCTCGTCGGCTGTGGGGGAGCCGGATTCGATGCTGGCGATTAGGCCGTCTGCGTCGATGGTGATGCGCGGATTCTCGACGATTCCATCGGAGGTAATGAGGGTGCGGGCGGTGAGGGTTTTCATCTGACGTCCTGAGTCTTTCGTAATATAGGTCGGGCCTTCAGCCCTCGGATTTTGTGGGGAATTGTAACCTAGGGCTTCGCCCTAGGCTGGTATAGATCGGGCCTTAGGCCCTTGGTGTATGTGACGAATGGTGTATGCGACGAATGGTGTATGCGACGAACTCATTGCGCGTCTCCGGCGGGGGTGGCTGGATTTGCAGGTACGGCTGCTGGCGTAGTGGCGGGCGGGGCGGGAAGTGCGACGGGCGAGGGGGGAATGCCCAGATCGAAGGCGGTGGGCAGGGACTTTGTGTCGGCCCACTGGCGCTGGGCGGAGTGAACCTTGTCGGCGCGGGCGATCCAGATCTGCGTGGAGTAGTCGTACTGCTCCAGAATGTTGCGCAGCCAGTAGGGGCGATTGGAGCGCAGCCACGCCGACTCATAGAGGTCGCGCAGCAGGGTGTAGCCGTCGCGCATGTCCTGCATGCGTCCGTTGATGCCGTTCAGGTCGGATAGCTCGCGGCTGACGCTGGCGCGGGTCTTCTTGTCGCTGCTGGTGGAGGCGGCGAGGGCTCGCGCGTAGCCTGTGGCCATCTCGTCGGCGAGCTGGAATTTGAGGCCGATGAAGTCGATGCGGCGCGCGCCCAGTTCCAGCGCGTCAATGGCGTCCGGCTCGCGCAGATTGCTGGAGGCTGCTCCGTATCTGGCTGCGTCGTAGATCGTCGATGTCGTGCTGCCGCTGGGTGTAACGGGGCGGGAGCCAGCAACGGCGCGGGCCTGCGCGATCAGGGTGAGCGCGGCCTCGGCGTGAAGACGCAGGTCGTGGGTGTAGGGGCGAACCTGCGCGGCGACCTTCTGGCCGTCCTTCGACCACGGATCCAGCCAGAAGATGTTGTCGCTGGCGTCGCCCACCTGCGCCTGCTGCTTGAGGACGGCGTGCGCGGCCATCAGTTCGATCTGCGCCTGATTGAGCGCGCCGGTCGAGTCTCCGTGGAAGACCTGCGCGTAGCTCTGCTGGAAGGCGGCGATCGACGACTCTCCCGGCTGCCAGGCCGCCGCCGCGCCGAAGAGGATGCCGTACCAGTCCTCGTTGATGAGTCCCTCGCCGTCGTCGTTCCAGATGGTGTTGAGTTGGCCGGTCGAACCCAGCCGCTGGCCATCGCGGGTGAACTGCTGGATGTTGAGTAGGCCGAGATTGTAGTCGGGATAGACGACGCGGAAGTTGTGAACGCTGGGCGCGACCCAGGTCTCGAAGCCAGCGTTGGCGAAGGGCGTCAGCAGCTTGGCGAAGCCCTTCGTCTGCGGCTCGTAGTTCCACGCCACGGCGATGGTCGCGTCTTTGAAGGATTGCGGCAGATTCTTGAGCAGGTCGGGCGAGTCCTGCGCAATGTCTCCCCAGAAGAGCAGGCGGCGATGCAGCGGTTGTAGCGTGCTCGCGATCTGCTGCATGAAGTCGAGATAGATGGGGGCGAGTCCGCGCGCGTCGACGCTGGGCTTGGTCTGGCCGAGGCCGAGATCCACCGTTTCGTCGGCGCCGATGTGCAGGAACGGGCCGGGATACTCGGCGGCAAGCTCGGCGAACTCCTGTTGGATGAGGGCGAGCGAACCTGCCTGCCCCGGCGCGAGAACGGCTCCGTGCGGCGTCTCGGCCAGCGACTGGTACTGCTCCCACGTCAGCACGTTGTGTAGATGCCCGAAGGCCTCCTGCTCGGGGACGATGGTGACATGGTAGAGCCGCGCGTAGGCGACCAGAGCCGCCGCGTCCTGCGCGCTGATGGCTCCGCCCGGAGGCGCAATCAGAGGATTGGCGGCGTAGGCGGCGGTGTGTTCAAAGTAGGGCGAGTAGAGGTTGATCTTGTAGGCGGCCAGAGTGCGGATCAGCTTCTTCTGAAACTCCAGCGTCGTCATCGGGCCACGCGAGAGGTCGTCGTCCAGGCCGCGATACTTCATCGCGGGCCAGTCGCGGATCGTTGCGCTGTGTAGCAAAGCGTTCGCGCCGGAGCCGGTGATGAGCTGCTTGACCGTCTGCAAGCCGTAGAAGATGCCCGCGTCGCTGGCTGCGGTCACTGCCAGTCCGACGCCGATGGGGTTGATGGCGTAGCCCTCGGGCCTCTGCTCCGCCGAGGTCGCTTGATTCGCTGCGCCGCTGGCGATCGGTGGGCCTGCGCTGCGCGCAATTGTGATCCGAAGCGTGGAGTTTGAGCTGATCGCGATGTTTCGCTCGGAGAGTGTGGCCTTCAGGTCGTCGATGGCGAAGCTATCTTCGGCAGGGCAGGGAATGGCGCAGACGATTTGCAGGCCGCCAGCTAGCGATTGAACAGGGCCAGCGCTTGCCTCGCGCGGCATGGGGATCAGCTTGAGACTGGTGGCGGGCAGGTTCGCCGCCGTTGTTCCACCGCTCTGCGCCGTCGCAGAGATACCCATGACGCTGCATTCAACGAGCAGCAATAAGAACGCGAGGCTTCGTCCTGATCGAGAAAAACTCATGGCACTACGGTAAACTACTTGCGCCCTTGGCGTGCAGCGGCGATCTGCGGGATCGCTTCGGAGGAACCTCATCGGAACACCTACGGAATGAGGTAGAGCACTTCCTGAATTGCTTAGCAGTCCGTGGTAAAAGTCCAAACTGCCTGGAAATTTCCCTCAGGGGCTAGAGCATTTTTACCAATGGTGTAGAGTGTCGTGGCGCGAGCGAAAAAGCAGATTCCTTTGCTTCGCTACGGAATGACAAACAAAGCTGCTCTATAGCAATAGTGAAAATGCAATAAAGCCCGTGTTAATTTTGCTCCAGTTACGGCACGGCTGAAGCCGTGCCCTTTCAAAACTTGACTTTCACCACGGGCTGTTAGACCAATTTGCTTGTCATTCCGCAGCGAGCGGAGGGATCTGCTTTTACTCGTTGCGCGACGGCCTACATCATCAGGGATTCTTTCTAATGGGGTAGACCGTAGCAGCGCGAATAAAATGCGGGGATTCTTCGCTGCGCTCAGAATGACAATTCATTTCTGGTCTACAGCAATTCGAGAAATGATCTTTCGAGAAATGAGTTAATGTAACAAGACTTTCACAGTAATTAACGTTGCGTTCATACATCTCTGCGACCATACAAATATTAGCTGGCAAAGTGTTCATACGAATCGAGCTCACAAGGCACGGTTGAATGGTGTGCGCATCTTTAGCCCAAGAAGTATTTTGCGAGGTCCCATGAAGAAGCAACTACAAGCGGCGATTGCAGCAGTGCTAGTACTCGGCACGCTGTCGCTGCATGCGCAGACCGACTCAACCGCTCCGGCGACAACCGCCATGATGGCCAAGAAGACCACCAAGAAGGCAAAGGTCGTCAAGACAAAGGTAGCCGAAGAGAGCAAGGAAGAGATTGCGATCCGCGAGCTGAAGGCGAAGATGGAAGCCCAGCAGTCGCAGATTGACGCGCTGAAGCAGGAGAACACCGCCAAAGATGCGGCTCTGTCTGCTGCACAGACCTCTGCCGCAACCGCCCAGTCGCAGGCCGCCGCTGCCGCCTCTCAGGCGCAGGCCGCCACCGATGCAGCCCAGGCTCAGGCCGCTGCTACTGCCGCCGTCAAGAGCGATGTCAACGACCTGAAGGTCGCCAACACCGGTCTTGCCACCACCATCAGCGACACCAAGAAGGATCTGAACGAGAAGATCGATTCGCCTTCTGCACTGCACTACAAGGGCATCACGATTACCCCCAACGGCTTCCTCGCATTTGAGAATGTCTGGCGCGAGCGTTCCGTGAACTCCGACATCAATACTCCCTTCAACTCGATTCCCATGCCCAGCGCTAATGAGGGTCACGTCAGCGAGCTGAACTTCTCCGGTCGTCAGAGCCGCATCGGCGCTCTCTTCACGGGCAATGCAAACAACGTCAAGCTCTCCGGCTACTACGAGGTTGACTTCCTCGGCGTGGGTACCACCTCCAACGCCAACCAGAGCAACAGCTACGCGATGCGTCAGCGTCAGGCCTGGGGTCAGGCTGCTCTGATCAATGGCTTCACCATCACTGGTGGACAGATGTGGTCGTTGGCTGCTCAGAACAAGAAGGGCACCGACGCTCTCACCGAGCGGATGCCCAACAACATCGACGCGCAGTACATTGTCGGCTTCTCCTGGGCTCGTCAGCCTGGCGTCCGCATCCAGCAGCGCTGGGGCGATGTCAAGACCGGCGCCTTCACCGCTGCTCTGTCGATCGAACAGTCGCAGATCACCAACTTCGCTGCAACTTCTTCGGTCGCTGCGGCTGTCCCGACGAACTTCTACTTCGCCGGTACGGGTACAAATGGCGGTCTGTTCAACAACACGACGACCTACACCAACAACGTCGCCCCGGATGTCCTGGTCAAGGGTGCGTTCGATATGTCGAAAGCTCACTTCGAGATCGGTGGTATCGCTCGCTTCATGCGCGCCTACTACTACCCGATTCTGACTGCTGCGGGCACCGCAGCGGCTCCCACCTACACCTACTCGGCAAGCTCGGTCAGCAACACCAAGTCTGCTGGCGGTGTATTTGCCAACGCCAGCGTCACCCCGAACAAGTATTTTGATCTCTCTGTGCAGGCGATGGCCGGACAGGGCGTCGGTCGCTACGGTAACTCGCAGCTCGCCGATGCAACCATCCGCACGGACGGCACGTTGGAGCCGATCCGCAACTACCATGGCCTCTTCTCGTTGGAGACGCATCCCACGACGAAGCTGGATGTCTATGGCTACTACGGCGGCGAGTACGCGCAGCGCACCGTCTATACCACGGCTCAGGGCGACCAGATTGGTTATGGCTCTTATTCGCTGAATGACGCGGGTTGCTATGCTCTGCCTGCCGTCACCACCTCCAGCACCGCTGGTTCGCCGAGCGCTCCTGCAAGCTGCGCCTCGCCGACCCGCTACATTCAGGAAGGCATGTTCGGTTTCACCTATCGCCTGATCAACAACCCGAAGGTTGGCCGCTTGCAGTACGGCGTCAACTATCAGTTGGTCAACCGTGGTCTGTGGTCTGGCTCTACCTCCATCAACGCGCGCGCTCAGGACAGCATGGTTCTGACCAGCCTGCGCTACTACCTCCCCTAACCGCCTGATCGCCGCTCCGGTTTCGATCCAGCCCAAAGCTACGATCGAAGCCTGGCTGCGATGGGCAATTCCGAAGGCCCCCTTCGCGCAGACGTTGCGCAACGGGGGCCTTCGGCTGTTTGCATAGGATGTTTTTTTGCTAGAGCATTTCACTCTTGCTGGTTTGTCATCCTGAACGAAGTGAAGGATCCCTGCATTCCGCTCGCGTCGCGATACTTCACCCCTCCTGATGAAAATGCTCTAATGGTCCGTGGTAAAAGTTCAAACTGCCTGGAAATTTCCCTCAGGGGCTAAAGCCCGCGTTCATTTTGCACCAGTTACGGCACGGCTGAAGCCGTGCCCTTTCAAAACTTGACTTTCACCACGGGCTGCTAATGGTATAGACCGTCGCGCTGCCAGCAAAATACGGGGATTCTTCGCTCCGCTCAGAATGACAACTCGTTTTGAATGGCGAATTCAACGGTAAAGTGCGACGGCAAATCTCTGGGATGGTATTCTAGCCGAGGTTCGTGGGGCATTGCGGGCGAGAGATTTTTGCGAGCGGAAGAGGTGTTTTTGATGGCGACAGCGACGATTCAGGTAGCAGCAGAGTACAAAGTAGCGGACATCGGTCTGGCCGAGTTTGGACGCAAGGAGATCGAGATCGCCGAGCAGGAGATGCCGGGGCTAGTCTCGATCCGCAACAAGTACGCTGCGGGCAAGCCGCTGGCGGGCGTGCGCATCATGGGCTCGCTGCACATGACCATTCAGACTGCGGTGCTGATCGAGACCATGGTTGCGCTGGGAGCGGATGTTCGCTGGGCTAGCTGCAATATCTTCTCTACGCAGGATCATGCTGCGGCGGCGATTGCTGCGGCGGGCGTTCCTGTCTTCGCATGGAAGGGCGAGTCGCTGGAAGAGTTCTGGTGGTGTACCAATCAGGCGATGAATTTCCCGGACGGCAAGGGCGGACTGCTTGGGCCGCAGCTCATCATCGACGATGGCGGCGACGCGACGTTGCTGATCCACAAGGGCTATGAGATGGAGAACGACGCCGTGGCCGGGAAGAAAGACCAGTGGGTCAACTCGCCTTCGGAGTCTCACGAAGAGGACGTCATCAAGGCGCTGCTCAAGAAGGTGCAGGCGCAGTATCCCTCGCGCTGGCGCGATGTGGTCAAGGAGTGGCGCGGAGTCAGCGAAGAGACGACGACCGGAGTTCATCGACTGTACAAGATGTTCGAGCAGGGCAAGCTGCTGGTGCCGGCGATCAATGTGAACGACTCGGTGACGAAGTCGAAGTTCGACAACCTGTACGGCTGTCGCGAGTCGCTGGTGGACGGCATCAAGCGTGCGACCGACGTGATGGTGGCGGGCAAGGTCTCCGTGGTCTGCGGATATGGCGACGTGGGCAAGGGCTGTGCGGCGTCGCTGCGTGGGCTGGGAGCGCGTGTGATTGTCACCGAGGTCGATCCGATCAATGCGCTGCAGGCCGCGATGGAGGGTTACGAGGTTACGACCATCGAGGATACGCTGGGGCGTGGCGACATCTATGTGACCTGCACCGGGAATGTCGACATTATTACGGTCGAGCACATGAAGTTGATGAAGGATCAGGCGATTGTGTGCAACATCGGCCACTTCGACAACGAAATTCAGATGGAGGAGCTGATGGCGCTGCCGGGGCTGACCAAGCTGAACATCAAGCCGCAGGTGGACAAGTACACCTTCCCGACGGGCAATAGCATCTTTGTGCTGGCCGAGGGACGGTTGGTGAATCTGGGTTGCGCGACCGGACATCCCAGCTTTGTCATGTCGAACAGCTTTGCCAATCAGACGCTGGCGCAGCTCGACCTGTGGGCCAACAAGGACGTGTATAAAGTCGGCATCTACCTGATCTCGAAGAAGCTGGATGAAGAGGTTGCGCGACTGCACTTGGAGAAGATCGGCGTGAAGCTGACGACGTTGACCCAGAAGCAGGCGGATTATTTGAGCGTTCCGGTGGAAGGGCCGTACAAGACCGAGCACTATCGTTACTAGGCGGACTTTTTCAGGAAAGAAGAATCCCCCACAGGCCAGAGACGGTTTGTGGGGGATTTTTATTTGTTGACCCTAATGGTGTAGACCGTCGCGCAGTGAGCAAAAGCAGATTCCTTCGCTTCGCTGCGGAATGACAAATAAATTGCTGTGGAATGACAAGCAAATCGCTGTGGAATGACAAATAAATTGCTGCGGAATGACAAGCGAAATTGGTCTATAGCAATGCCAGAAATGCTCTAATGCTCGTCGAGTCCGAATGCCTTATCCCCGACCGCAGGGCTATGCGGGCTTCCAGAGGGAGATGACCAGGCCTCCTGCGACGATGAGCGCGCCGCCAACCAGGATGGGCGGGGTGGGGGACTGGTGGAAGCGGAGTTTGGCAATGACCTGCGCAAGGACGAAGAAGAGGGCGACATAGACGCCGAGGAGTTTGCCGAAGTCCCACTGCGGAATGTTGACGAAGAGTCCGTAGGAGGCCAGAACCGATGCGCCACCGGCAAACCAGATCCAGCGCGTCGCTCCGGTCGATCGATAAAGGCCGGACTGGAAGCAGGCATCGCCGGAGACCTCAAGATATGCCGCGATGCTGAGGATCAAAAATGCTCCGACTGGTGTGGATGCAAGTTGGCTTAGCAGGTTTTTCATGCGCTCTCCTGTGGGTTGGCTTGAGTTGTTGGAGGAGTCAGAATTTATTCTATCAAGGAATTAGAGGCTCGAATTAACCTCGCAGTCGCATAAGTATTGTTGATAGACTTAAAACTCCGGTAACTTTCCGCAAAATGAACACCGAAGGAGACTCCTTGAAGCTGGTTGCGTGCCTGCTGTTGCTCTCTGGATTTTTTCTGGTTCTCGCCGCCCTCGTGCTGCTCGCCTCGACCGGGCAGCGGACTGCCTTTGTCGTGGCAGGGCTGGGCGTGGAGATTCTTGGTCTGGCGCTGCTGACGCAGGGCTATCAGTCGACTATGAAGGAGCAGCGATGAATCCAGTTCTCTGTTTGTTCTCGATCATGTTGATTCCGCTGGCGGCCGCAGGAATGGCGCTGATCCATCAGGGGCTTGGACGCTCGCGCAGTGCGGCTCACGCGATGTTGGCGACGCTGTGCGCTCTGGCGGTCTCGGCGATTATCTTCGTACTCTTCGGATCGGCGTGGGCTGGCGTTGCCGGCGGTGCGGCGCATTCGTTTTCCGCCGGAGGAGCGCACTGGGACTGGCTGGGCGCGGAATCCTTCTTCTCCTACGGCATCGCCTTCGACGGGGCGAGCGCGAGCGATCTGAGTCGCGCGCTGACGCTCTGTCTGGAGATGCTTGCGGTTGGCCTGGTGGCGATCATTCCGCTGAGCGCGGGATCGGATCGCTGGCGGTTGGGGCCAATCTGTCTGGCCAGCGCGCTGCTGGCAGGCATTGTCTTTCCGGTCTTCGCGCACTGGAGCTGGGGCGGTGGCTGGCTGTCGCAGATGAGCGTGAACTTCGGCATTGCAAACTTTGCAGACATGGGCGGCGCGGGCGTGATTCAGGTCGTTGGCGGGCTGGCGGCGCTCTCGGTGGCGTGGGTGGCCGGGCCGCGGCGGGGTAAGTTCTCCGACGATGGCATTCCTGCGGCGATTCCCGGACATAACATCGTGCAGGTGCTGTTCGGCTGCATTCTGGCTCTGGTGGGATGGATTGGGCTGGATTCGGCGACCTCGGTTCTGTTCTATGGCGCGGGATTGGGGCAGGTCGTCGGAGTGATCATTAATGCAATGCTGTCGGCCTCGGCTGGATGTCTTGCGGCGGTGGCTGTGACGCGCGCGCGATACCGCAAGCCGGATGCCTCGCTGAGTTCGAATGGCTGGATCGCCGGGCTGGTGGCGGGAAGCGCAGCCTGCGCGATGGTCTCGCCGGTGGCGGCGATTGACATTGGACTGGTGGCGGGAGTGCTGGTCACCTACATGATCGAGATCTTCGAGCTGCGGCTGCATGTGGACGATCCGGGCGGCGCGGTCTCGGTGCATGCTCTGTCGGGGATCTGGGGATTGATTGCACTGGGACTCTTCGGGCACTTCGCGCAGGGATCACGGGGCGGGCATATTCTGGCGCAGTTGGTCGGCGTCAGCGCTTTGCTGGGCTTTGTGCTGCCTCTGGTTCATGCGGGAAATCTGCTGCTGAATCGCTTTGCTCCCTATCGCGTGGACGACGATGGCCACTGGCAGGGGATGGATATTCGCGAGCTTGGCGCAGGGGCGTATCCTGAGTTTGTGGTTCATGCGGACGAGTTTGTGCCGCGGTGATGAAGAACGATTGGCGCGATTGCATTCGCAACTGGAAAGACTTGCACTGGATGAATCGTCCTTGCGGAGGCGTAAAGCTGCACTGAAAACACAAGGCTTACTGAGGAGCCGGAGTTCCTTCCTCTCAGTGCAAGGCTTTGTACGAGACATCTTTCAGGGTTGCTTCTGTATTCACGGTCACATATTCTTGTGGTGTTAGGTTGGTATCTTGTTCATACGTCACGCGTGCTGTGGCGCGATGACAACCGGGAGTTGAGCCGTGTGTGTTTTGTAGCTGCATCGGCGCTTTACCCTCGCCGGAAATTTGCTTGCGCTCCCCCTGTGGAGTGCTTCTCCTGTAAGTAAGCGACTTGGATGGAAATGGCAAAAAATATTGATGTGACAGAGTTGATTCTCCGGGACGCCCATCAGAGCTTGATGGCGACGCGGATGTCTATAGAAGACATGATTCCTGCCTGTGCTGATCTGGATCAGGCGGGCTACTGGTCTGTGGAGTGCTGGGGCGGAGCGACCTTCGATAGCTGCATTCGCTTCCTGAACGAAGATCCGTGGGAGCGGCTGCGCACCTTCCGCAAGCTGATGCCGAATACGCGTCTCCAGATGTTGCTGCGCGGGCAGAACCTGCTCGGCTATCGGCACTACGAGGATCACGTCGTCGAGCGTTTCATCGCCAAGGCGGCGGAGACCGGCATGGACGTCTTCCGCGTCTTCGACGCGCTGAATGACATTCGCAACCTGAAGTGTGCGGTCGCCGCAGTCAAGAAGTCCGGCAAGCATGCGCAGGGAACGATCTGCTACACGACCAGCCCGCTGCATACCACGGAGCAGTTTGTCTCCATGGCCAAGCGGTTGCAGGATCTGGGTTGCGACTCGATCTGCATCAAGGATATGGCCGCGCTGTTGAAGCCTCATGATGCGTACGAGATTGTGCGTGGCATCAAGGAATCTTGCGGCGAGGATGTTCGCATCCATGTACACACCCACTCGACGACCGGCGTGACGCTGGTGAGCCTGATGAAGGCGATCGAAGCGGGCGCGGACTGCGTGGATACGGCGATCAGCTCTCTGAGCCTTGGGCCGGGACACAACCCGACCGAGAGTCTGGTGGAGATGCTGAAGGGAACCGAATTCACGACCAGTCTGGACAAGCCGCGGTTGCTGAAGTTGAAGCAGTACTTCAACACGATTCGCCCGCGCTATGCCGAGTTCCTCTCGAACATCACTGGCGTGGAGACGGAGATCTTCGACAGCCAGATCCCCGGCGGCATGCTCTCCAACATGGAGAGCCAGTTGAAGCAGCAGGGCGCAGGCCATCGCATGGCCGAGGTAATGGAAGAGGTTCCGCGGGTTCGCAAGGACGCGGGTTACCCGCCGCTGGTTACACCTTCCAGCCAGATTGTTGGAACGCAGGCCGTCTTCAATGTTCTGCTGGGACGCTACAAGGTTCTCTCGGCCGAGTTTGTCGACCTGATGCTGGGCTTCTACGGCGAGACGATTGGGCCGCGTAATCCAGAGCTGGTTGCGCAGGCATCGAAGCAGGCCAAGAAGGAGCCAATCACGTGCCGTCCGGCGGACTTGTTGAAGCCGGAGTGGGACGAGTTGAGAACGGCTGCACTGTTGCTTCCGGGTTGCAATGGCAAGGACGAGGATGTGCTGACCTACGCCATGTTCCCGCAGGTGGCGGCGAAGTTCTTCTCCACCCGCGACAAGGGACCGAAGAATCTGGGCAAGGATCCGGCGGCCAAGCCGGCTGCCGCAGTCGCCACAGGTGCGACGTCGGGCGGAGGCGCTACGCCGATGCACGAGCCGGTCACTTACGACGTGAAGCTGAACGGGCATACGCATAAGGTGACGGTCTCCCCGGTTTAGCCTGGGACTCGGCTGCGCAGTGGTTGGGTGCAGGTCGAGTGTGATTCTGAGATCCTCGCTTTGATCTGGATTTTATCGATTTGGGTTTGATTTATCGCTTTGGATTTATAGAGAGAGAAGATGCCGAATTCGAAGGAAAAAGCAGCAGTCGTAACCATGCAGACTAAGATTGAGGAGCTGAAGAAACGCCGGGCGAAGGTTATGCTTGGCGGCGGCCCCGACAAGATCGAGAAGCAGCACAAGGCCGGGAAGTTGACGGCGCGTGAGCGGATCACGGAGCTTGTCGATCCTGATAGCTTTGAGGAAAACGGTCTGTTTGCTCAGCATCGCGCGACCATGTTCGGAATGGAGGGCAAGGACATGCCCGCCGACGGCGTGGTGACTGGCGCGGGATCGGTCGGCGGACGTCTGATCCATCTGGCCAGCCAGGACTTTACCGTCGCTGGCGGAGCTGCCGGAGAGGTGCATTCGATCAAGGTTGCCGAGATCATGTTGCACTCGCTGAAGACCGGTTCGCCGTTTGTCTTCATCAATGATTCAGGCGGTGCGCGTGTGCAGGAGGGCATCGATGCCCTCTCTGGTTACGGTAAGGTCTTTCATGCCAATGTAATGCTGTCGGGCGCTGTGCCTCAGATCTCGCTGATCTGCGGACCGTGTGCGGGTGGCGCGGCTTACTCGCCAGCGTTGACCGACTTCATCATTCAGACGCGTCAGGCGCAGATGTTCATCACCGGACCCTCGGTGATCAAGGGCGTGACGGGCGAGGATGTTACGGCGGAGGCTCTGGGCGGAGCCGATGCGCACATGGCCAAGTCGGGCGTGATTCACTTCATCGCCAACGACGATCGTCATGCGATGCAGCTTTGTCATAAATTGTTGAGCTTCCTTCCGTCGAACAATCTGGAGGATCCGCCACACGTTGAGGGCGACCGTCAGGTGGACGAGAATCTCGATCTCAACGACGTGATTCCCTCTGACCCGAAGAAGAGCTACGACGTGCGCGACATCATTACGCGCCTGATCGATTTCGGCGACTTCCTCGAGGTGCAGCAAGGCTATGCGCAGAACATCGTGATCGGCTTTGCGCGAATTACCGGACGCAGCGTTGGCATTATCGCCAATCAGCCGATGGTGATGGCCGGCTCGCTGGACATCAATGCGTCGGACAAGGCGTCGCGGTTTATCCGCTTCTGCAACGCATTCAATATTCCACTGGTGACGCTGGTCGACGTTCCGGGATTCATGCCGGGAATCGAGCAGGAGTACGGCGGAATCATTCGCCACGGCGCGAAGATGCTGTTTGCCTACTCGGCGGCGACGGTTCCAAAGATCACCGTTATTCTGCGCAAGTGCTATGGTGGAGCGTATCTCGCCATGTGCGGCAAGGATCTGGGCGCGGATCGCGTCTTTGCCTGGCCGACCGCAGAGGTTGCGGTGATGGGAGCAGAGGGCGCGGCTGGAATCGTCTTCCGCAAGGAGATCACCGAGGCCAAGGATAAGAAGGCCAAGAAGGCTGAGCTGGTCGAGTTGTACAGAGAGGCGTTTGCCAATCCGTATGTTGCGGCTGGACGGAGATTGGTCGATTCGATCATTGAACCCTCGTTGACGCGACAGAATGTATCGCAGGCTCTGGAGTATCTACAGACCAAGCGCGAGCTTCGTCCTCCGAAGAAGCATGGCCTGATGCCTCTATGAGTTGGGTTCCATTCGGCTAGGCTTTGGATGGCAAGTGGTGTACAGCAAGCGAACCACAGGAAACGAAGAAGAAGACGATGAGTGAAACAGTTCCCAATTCCGACGATCTGCGCACAAGCCTTCAGAGCGTTCTGGCCCAAGTCTCGGCACTTGCCGAGCGAGTAGCAGGGCTGGAGAAGCGGTTGGCTCCGGCGGGATCGGCTGCGGCTCCAGTTGCGGCTGTTGCCGTGGCAAAGACCGAAGCACCCGCAGCACAATCGCCTGTGGCGAAGGAGGCTGGAATCTCCGAAGAGGAGTTTTTGGCCATCTCCGCTGCCATTGCGACCTGGTTTGGCGTGCATGCGCACGTCCGCCAGATTCGCCTGATTCGCACTGGTGCCTGGGCCCAACAGGGTCGCGTATCCATTCAGACATCGCACACGTTGTACAACTAAGAGATTCATGAAACTAAAAATTACGATCGACAATAAGAACTACGATGTGGACGTGGAGATCGCGGAGACCGAGAACTTCGGGTCGCGCCTTCACGCGGTAGAGTCTGCCGTGGCCCGTACGCCGATTGCGGCGACTGCGGCTCCGACGGCCGAGACTGCCGTGGCGAATGAAGAGAAGGTGTGCCGCAGCCCGGTCTCGGGTATTGTGGCCAGCGTAACGGCGCAGGTAGGGCAGTCGCTGCAGGCTGGCGATGCGCTGCTGGTGCTGGAAGCCATGAAGATGGAGACACAGGTGACGGCGCATGTGGCTGGCAAAGTGACCGCAATCAAGGTAAAGGCCGGCGACAGTGTACAGTCGGGCCAGATTCTAGTGGAGTTTGAGTAAATGAATGATGCAATCGAGCAGGTTCCGGGATTTCTGTTTTTTGACCATGTTGCTTTCTCTGTGAAGGTGGGCGATCTGGAGCCGCAGGTCAACGCGTACAAGGCGATGGGCTTCAAGGAACTGCACCGCGAAGATGTGCTGGGCAAGGATCAGGTGCGTGAGGTGTTGCTGCAGGTGGGCGACGGACCGAATCTGGTTCAGTTGCTGGAACCGCTCAACGATGAGTCGCCGGTCGCCAAGATGATCGAAAAGAGCGGCGGACGCGGTGGTTTTGCGCACGTTGCCTTCCGCGTCAAGGACATTCAGAAGGCCTTCGACTATCTGAAGGAGAATGGCTTCAAGATCATCGATGCCGCTCCGCGCAAGGGTTCGCGGGGAACGACGGTCTTCTTCGTTCATCCCAAGACGACCGAGACGGCGTCGTTTGGCTACTTGCTCGAAGTTGTGCAGGAGGGAACCCATGCCTGATGCATTGGCTGGAACCGAGGCTTTGAATCTGGCGCAGGAGTTTCCGCCCGTTTCGACCGAGACGTGGGAGGCCGCGATCCTGAAGGATCTGAAGGGCGCCGACTACGAGAAGAAGCTGGTTTGGCGCTCCGAAGAGGGATTGTCGGTACGCCCGTACTACCGCAGCGATGCACTGGCCGGACTCGATGCGCAGACAGCGTCGGCTCCCGGCCAGTCGCCATTTGTGCGTGGCGAAGGCAAGGCGTGGAAGATCGATCAGGAGGCCGTTCCGGCCAAGGACGCGATTCGCGCCGACCTGATTCTGGAGTCTGGCGCCGACGCGATTCAGCAGTTGGGCATTGCTCTGGCGGCGGGCGTCGAGGAGTTGGAGAAGCGTTCTGCCAGCAGTTCGGTGGACGTGGCGGCTCGCGAGATTGAGTTTGTCTTCGCAGTCGGCTCGACGTACTTCTTTGAGATTGCCAAGCTGCGCGCTGCGCGGTTGCTTTGGGCGCAGGCGGTTTCGGCCTTTGGCGGCGACGCGCAGGCTGGTCTGTTGAAGCTGCGGGTACGCACAGCTCAGTTGAACAAGAGCGTTGTCGATCCCAATACCAACATGCTGCGCGCCACGACCGAGGCGATGTCGGCTGCAATCGGCGGATGCGACTCGCTGACGGTCGAGCCCTTCGGCTTTGACGAGCATTTGGCGCTGGGAATTCAGCGCGTGTTGGCCGAAGAAGCTCACCTGAATGTGGTGGCGGATCCGGCGGGCGGTTCGTACTACATCGAGAGCCTGACCAACTCGCTGGCGCATGAGGCCTGGAAGCTCTTCCAGCGCATCGAGGCTGCGGGCGGATACAGCAAGGCTCTGGCTGCGGGCTGGCTGGCGGAAGAGGTTGCCAAGAGCCGCGCGGTTCGCGAGAAGGCGATCTCATCGCGACGCAAGGCCATGGTTGGCGTCAATAACTTTCCCGATCTGAATGGCGAGCCTCTGGAGGCTGCGCCGGCTGTTGAGGCGGGCGTTGCCCCGTTCCCAACCTTCCGTCTGGCTGAGCCGTTCGAGGCAATTCGCCTGCGCACGGCGCGTTATGCCAAGGCGACGGGCAAGGCTCCGAAGGTTCTGCTGCTGAAGCGTGGCGACGCCAAGATGAAGACGGCGCGCGCCAACTTTACGTTGAACTTCTTTGGCTGCTCCGGCTTCACGCTGGTTGAGTCCGAAGAGTATGCGGGCAGCGATGCGGATCTGATCGTACTGTGCAGCTCGGATGCCGAGTACCTTGCGCTTGCCGAAGAGGTCTGCGCAAAGGTGAAGGTTCCCGTAGTTGTTGCGGGCAATCCAAAGGAACAGATTGACGCGTTGACGGCTCTGGGCGTGCAGGGATTTGTACACGTTGCGAGCGACGCCCTTGAGACCTTGACGAACTGGCAGAACCGGCTGGGAGTGAAGAACTAATGAAACCTGATTTCTCCAAGATCGAATTTGAAGTGAAGCCTGCTACGGCTGCGGCGACCAAGGCGCAGACAACGGATTGGAAGAACCCCGAGCAGATCGCGATCAAGAGCTGGTATACGGCTGAAGATCTGAAGTGCATGGAGCATCTGGAGTACGCCGCCGGTGTGGCTCCTTTCCTGCGCGGACCCTACTCGACGATGTACTCGCTGCGTCCCTGGACGATCCGCCAGTATGCGGGATTCTCGACGGCGCAGGAGTCGAATGCCTTCTATCGGCGCAATCTTGCCGCCGGACAGAAGGGACTCTCGGTGGCGTTCGATCTGGCGACGCATCGTGGCTACGACTCGGACAACCCGCGCGTTGTGGGTGACGTCGGCAAGGCTGGCGTGGCGATTGACTCGGTTGAGGACATGAAGGTTCTCTTCGGGCAGATTCCGCTGGAGCAGATGTCGGTCTCGATGACGATGAACGGCGCGGTTCTGCCGATCATGGCCTTCTACATCGTGGCCGCCGAGGAGCAGGGCGTCTCGCCCGAGAAGTTGGCGGGAACGATCCAGAACGACATCCTCAAAGAGTTCATGGTGCGCAACACCTACATCTATCCTCCGACGCCATCAATGAAGATCATCGGCGATATCTTCCGCTTTTGTTCGGAGAAGATGCCGAAGTTCAACTGCATCTCGATCAGCGGCTACCACATGCAGGAGGCCGGAGCGAGCGCCGACATCGAGCTGGGCTACACGCTGGCCGATGGACTGGAGTACATTCGCACGGGCATCGCGGCTGGACTGAGCATCGACGACTTCGCCCCACGTTTGAGCTTCTTCTGGGCGATCGGCATGAACCACTTCATGGAGATCGCCAAGATGCGCGCCGCGCGTATTCTTTGGGCCAAGATCATCAAGGGCTTCAACCCCAAGAATCCGAAGTCGATGGCTCTGCGCACTCACTCGCAGACCTCGGGCTGGAGTTTGACCGCGCAGGACGTCTTCAACAACGTTCCACGCACGGCGGTCGAGGCGATGGCTGCGGCGCTTGGCCACACCCAGTCGCTGCACACCAACGCGCTGGATGAGGCGATCGCCCTGCCCAGCGAGTTCTCCGCACGCATCGCGCGTAATACGCAGATCTACCTGCAGGAAGAGACCGGCATCACCAAGGTCGTCGATCCGTGGGCGGGCAGCTACTACGTCGAGAGCCTGACGCAGGAGTTGATGGAGAAGGCCTGGCATCACATTCAGGAGATCGAGTCGCTGGGCGGAATGACCAAGGCCATCGAGACCGGTGTGCCTAAGATGCGCATCGAGGAGACCGCAGCGCGTCGTCAGGCGCAGATCGACTCGGGCCGCGAGGTCATTGTCGGCGTCAACAAGTATCGTCTGGAGAAGGAAGCTCCGCTGGAGACGCGCGAGGTCGACAATCAGGTCGTGCGCGAGTCGCAGTTGCGCGGATTGGCAGAGATCAAGCGGACGCGTGACGCGGCTGCGGTTGCCAAGTCGCTCGAAGCCCTCACCGAGTGCGCACGAACCGGCGACGGCAATCTGCTGGAGCTGGCTGTGAATGCGGCTCGTCTGCGCGCCACGCTGGGCGAGATCTCCGACTCTCTGGAGAAGATCTTTACCCGGTATCAGGCGGTTAGCCGTACAATATCTGGTGTGTACTCCTCTGAGAGCAAGGACGATACCGAGTTCAAGAAGGCTGTGGCGCTGGCCGACGAGTTTACCAAGCTCGAAGGACGCCGTCCACGCATTCTGGTCGCCAAAATGGGCCAGGACGGACATGATCGCGGCGCCAAGGTGATTGCGACAGCGTTTGCCGATCTGGGCTTCGATGTCGATATGGGACCACTCTTCCAGACTCCGGCTGAGGCCGCGACGATGGCGATCGAGAACGACGTGCATGTGCTTGGAGCCTCTTCACTGGCTGCTGGTCACAAGACGCTGGTTCCCGAGGTTATCGCCGAGTTGAAGAAGCGCGGACGCGGCGATATTCTGGTCTACGCGGGTGGCGTCATTCCTCCGCAGGACTATGAATTCCTGGAGAAGGCTGGCGTTTCGGGAGTCTTTGGCCCGGGAACCGTAATTCCGGTTTGCGCCCAGGTGATTCTACAGAAGCTGATGAGTGCGGTTAGTGCCTAGTTCTACGGATAAAACTTCGCTTGATGTCGCTGCGACTCCTTCGGGGGTCGCAGCGGTTTCTGTGGCCTCCTCGGCAACGGTTGGAACTGCTGCGCGGCCTCGTGGGAGGGCGCGACAGCCGCTGGAGTGGTATGTCGACGGCGTTCTGGCGGGAGATCGCGTCGCTCTGTCGCGGGCGATCACTCTGGTTGAAAGCACGTTGCCTTCCGATGTGGAGCTTTCGGCGCTGCTGCTGGACGCAATTCTTCCCCACATCGGCAAGACGCGGCGGCTGGGAATCACCGGAGTTCCGGGAGTGGGCAAGAGTACCTTCATCGACGCGCTGGGAATGCATGTGGCGCGGGAGTGTGGGGAGCAACTGGCGGTACTCAGCGTCGATCCATCCAGCCCGATCTCGGGTGGCAGCATTCTGGGCGACAAGACGCGTATGGCGCAACTCTCCATGGAGGAACGCGCGTACATTCGGCCTTCCCCATCGGGCGGGCATCTGGGCGGCGTGGCGCGGCGGACGCGCGAGACGATCCTGCTCTGCGAGGCTGCGGGCTTCACCAACGTCTTCATCGAGACGGTCGGCGTGGGGCAGTCGGAGACCGCTGTGCGCTCCATGTCAGACTTCTTTCTGCTGCTGATGCTGGCCGGAGCGGGCGACGAGCTACAGGGAATCAAGCGCGGCATCATCGAGATGGTTGACGGCATGGCGATCAACAAGGCCGATGGCGACAACAAGCCCAAGGCGGAGCGGGCGCGCTTCGAGTATGCCTCGGCGCTGCATATGTTTCCGCCGTCGGGCGACGGATGGACGCCGCAGGTGGTCTGCTGCTCGGCGCTGCAACACACCGGGATCGACGAGATCTGGCAGATGGTGCTGGATCACGAGGTGCAGCTTGAAGCGCTCGGCAAGATCGAGGAGCGTCGACGCAAGGGCGCGCTGCAGTGGATGAACGAGCTGATCTCGATGGGGCTGGAAGATATTTTTTGCAAGCACCCCGTGGTGTCTGAACGGCTACCTGCGCTGCAACAGGAGGTTCGCGACGGACGAACCACGCCGCTGGCGGCGAGCTTCGAACTGCTGCGGGACTTTCGTGAGCCAGCGTCGCAGCCTATCAAACGATAGAGACTCTCTCGAATGACTGTAGACCGTGCAGCGCGAGTAAAAAGCAGATTCCTCCGCTTCGCTGCGGAATGACAAATAAATGCGGAATGACAAATAAAGAGGTCTACAGTGTTTGCATCCCTGCTGTTGGCTAATCGGCTGCAAGCGCCTTGCTGCGGAACAATAGTCCTGCAACGATTCCGGCCAGACTAGGAACCAGAAGGAATAGCCATAGCTGGGCCATCGCCCTGCCTCCCACGAACAGAGCGGATCCCAGGCTGCGAGCGGGGTTCACGCTCACGCCGGTGATGTGAATTCCGAAGATGTGAATTACCACCAGCGTGATGCCGATGGCCAGTCCGGCAAAACCCGCTGGAGCGCTCTTCTGCGTGGAGCCGAGAATCACGATGACAAAGATCAGCGTTGCTACGAACTCAAAAACAATGGCGGAGGTCAGGTTGTAACCGCCCTGATAGCCTGCGCCCCAGCCGTTCTGGCCAAGGCCGCTGGCAGCGACGTTATAACCGCCGCCGACGCCTCCAATGATTACATAAAGTATCCACGCTGCCATAATGGCGCCCAGAAACTGCCCGATCCAGTAGCCAATCATGTCTTTGGCCGACATTCTTCCGGCGGTCCACACGCCCAGACTGACGGCTGGATTGATATGGCAGCCGGAGATGGGGCTATGCCGTAGGCGGCGCCGATCAGCGCCAGACCGAAGGCGAACGCGATACCCAGAATGCCAACCTTGTCGCCAGCTACAACGGCCGTTCCGCAGCCGAAGAGCACCAGAATAAACGTTCCGACCAGCTCTGCCAGATATTTCTTCATAGAGGACTTATACGATTCGCGATCAGTCTTGTAAAGAAATAAATGCTGAGTTTTTATGAAAATACGGTGGACTCCATGCAGCAATCAAGCTGCCCGGGGGTACAGGTTCCCGGGCAGCTTGATTGTCATTTCCGACAGGGTTGGGCGCTATTTTGGCGGAGCGGGGAAGTTGCCGGTGCCGTCGTTCAGTTCAAGGCGGAGGTAGTCCCAGACCACGCCGGTCGTTACGTCTCCGGCAGGAACGGTGAACGTCATCGAGTTCTCGCCCGCCTTCAGCTTGGAGGCGTCGAACTTCTGCGCGTACTGGTACCAGACTCCCTTGTCGATGTTGTAGCGGAGAGCGTTGGTCGCTACCGGGTAGATGGTTCCAACATTCTTTCCGTTGACGCCGATCTCCAGACCGCCGCCTCCATCGGCGCCGGCCAGCGCGACGCGCAGAACCGCCACGCCCTTGGATGCTGCGGGCATATTGAACTTGACGGTCCAGGTGGTGGCTCGTCCCTGACCCCATTGACGCCACATATCCTGATCGCTGCTGGGGATATTCACCCAGCCGAAGCGCTGGTTGAGCGGATCCTTGGCGGCTGGGTTCATCCATGCGTTGGTGGTGGAGTGGGGAACCTCCTCAAAGAACCAGTCCTTGCGGTAGTCGCTCTTGCCGATGGTGTAGGTGATGTCCTTGGGGAAGAGGTCGCCGTAGCGCAGCGGCCAGCCCCAGAGCCAGTAGTTGGCACCGTCGCCCTTGAAGAACTTGTCGGCGGTGCGGTCGGGGTAGCCGATCTCCCAGACCTGCTTGCCGAAGCGAAGGGGCTGCCAGTCGATCTTGCCCAGATTGATCGTCTTGCCCGCCTCGACGGTGATGGTGCCGCTGGCGAACTCGCCCAGAACCCCGTCGGCGAAGGCGTGCAGCTTGTATGTGCCGGGGCGGACGTTGGGAATGGTGAAGCTGCCGTCCGGGTTTCCATCTACCCAGAACTGGTAGTAGTTGCCATCGTGCGCCCAGGTGACGGTGTTGCCGTTGCCGGCGCGCTTCTGGAAGTCGCTCCCGTTGCCCTGATACTCGGGGTGAGCGAGGCCGATGGTCAGATGCGGCAGCAGCTTGCTGGCCGCCTGCGGATCGTTCAGGACAAGCTGTCCGGTGACGGTGGCGCGCTCCTCTTTGTGTGGGTAGTCCACGCCCTTGACCCAGGCGAAGGGCCATGCGGCCTTCTGCTCCTTGGACTTGGCGACCGCGTCCTGCCACAGGGCGATGCCTGCGTCGTGCCAGACCTGCGGAACCACGGGCATTGCGCTGCCAGAGGTTGCGGCCAGCTTGTCGAGGTCGGCCTGCGAGGCGTCCTTGGGGTCTTCAATCGCGTTGAGATAGACGAAGATTGGCCCAACGACGTGCTTCCACTCTTCGCCCTGTGGGATGAAGTTTCCCGCGCCGCCCGCGTAGTGGCCGCTGGTCCAGTAATCGAGCAGGGTGTTCGACATGTGGTCGATCAGATCCAGCTTCTCCGCGCCTCCGCCGATGTACTCGTTGGAGGGATTCATGAAGTAGATGCCGATGTGATTCTTGGTGCTGGACCAGCCCCATGCGGTGAGCTTGTACATGACCTGGTTGTAGCTGTACTTGTGCTCGACCGAGTTCTTGTAGACGCCCGAGCGCAGAATGTGCTGCTCCTTGGCGTGGATGATGATGGCGTCGTTGAAGTCCTGCGGGCTGCACATCAACTGGTTGCGGTCGTCGTCGACCGAGAGCCAGTCGAAGGTGGGATTCATCTCCAGAATGAAGCGGCTCTCGCCCTCGCCCGCCGGGGGATAGCTGGCCTGATGGGTGTACTCGGCATAGGAGTAGAAGCCGCTGACGCCGCGTTCCAGGACGTAGCGCACCTCAATATCCATGCGCCCGTTGATGCCCTTGACGGCGACCTCGCCGCGCTCTCCGCCGTTGGTGCTGGGGTCGATGGTCACGGTTGCTGTGATGGTGCCGGAGGGAAGCTGCTCCCAGGTCTCTTTGTGGGCCACGATGTTGACGCCGTGATAGACAATCTGCGGCACGTTTCCATCGCGCTTGGTGACGTACATCTTCACCATGCCGTTGGTCATCGTCCAGCTATCGCCGTTGTCGGTGATAACGACCGGTGCGTTGACTGTGACCGGCGCGACCTTGGGCAAGGCGGACTGCGCCGCCGCGCCGGAAGACATGACCGCCGCAAGAGCAAGAAACATGGAACCAAAAAACAAGCCGGCCTTCGACATGACACAACCTTTCAATTCAATTCTTTTGGCGAATGATCTGCGCAGCCCTAGAGAGCATAGTCGGCCGGTTCGTTCATCGTCAAAGCATAGGGGGTACTGTTGATACAGACGATGGAGACGCTTTAAAAGACGAAAGAAAAATATCCGGCCTCAAGCTTTTTGCGATCCCGCGTTCAGAACAGCGATTTATGACCAGCTATTCGTAATTGAGGCAAGAGGCGACCACGGATCAACGCGGATGAACACGGATTAAAGCCAGATTGCTCTTGTTTTATCCGTGCAGATCCTCTTTGATCCGTGGTTGCTTCTGTCTTTCGTCCTATACGGACTAAATTGCCACCAGTTGGGATTTCTGATTTATTGCAGGAAAGTTGACCTTGTCGCCTCGCTTCCGTAGACTAGATAGTTGCAGGGATGCGGTGAATTGCGTCTACGGCCTGCATCCCATTTCCCGCTTCGGCGGATCAAGAAAAGAGTTTAGATTTTATGGCAAATCATGTCTCCTCGTTGAAGCGCGCACGTCAGACCGTCACCAAGACCGCGGCCAACCGCGCGAACAAGAGCAAGCTGCGCGGAACCCTGCGTACGCTGCGTGAGGCCATTGCGGCGGGCGACAAGACGACCCTCGCAGCGGCTTACTCGTCCACCGTTTCGGTACTCGACAAGAGTGTTCAGAAGGGCGTTCTGCACAAGAACACCGCCAGCCGCTACAAGGCTCGCCTGAATGCGCGCGTCAGGGCTGTTGTCGCTCCCAAGGCCGCCTAAGACCGGCGGTTCTTCCGCTTTTCAAACAATCTCTATCGCAGAGGCTAGCCCCGCAACCGGGGCTGGTCTTTTTGTGTCTGGTGTTCTCTCGGCGGTGTATCCCAAATTAATTTGTCATTCTGAACGAAGTGAAGGATCCCCGCATTTCGCTTGCCTCGCGACACTCTACATCATTGGTGGAAACGCTGTAAGCCAGCGGATCGATGTGGAATCCTTCTTTCCGCCAGACAGGAATCGCGCAAGTCGTTTCCCTGGAGGATTCTCTGCCGGTTCGGAGGGGGATGTGCGATGATGCCAGTGCTGGCCGATTCTGGGCGGCAGTTGTAGCGGGAGGCGAGGGAGTTTATGCGGGGATTGAAGCTGTGGAGCGTGGGGCTGGCGGGATTGCTGGCGTTGAGCGGTGTGGTGTGCGCGCAGGGGATGGGGGGGCATCGCGGGCCGACAGGGCAGGTCAGTCCGCAGGGTGAGGTCGATCGCAGAGGAGATCTGCGAGTCTACTTTGTGGATGTGGAGGGCGGGCAATCCACGCTCTTCGTTGCGCCAAGTGGCGAGAGCATGCTGGTGGATACGGGATGGCCGGGCTTCAATGGGCGGGATGCCGACCGGATCGTGGCGCTGTGCAAGCAGGCGGGCGTGACCAAGATCGACGATCTCGTCATTACCCACTATCACACCGACCATGTGGGAGGAGTGCCGCAGTTGGTGACGAAGATTCCGGTGGGAAGGTTCATTGACCACGGCATCAATCGCGAGGACGACAACGGCGCGACGACAGCGGGCTGGACGGCCTACCAGAAGATGTTGGCCGGGAGTACGGCGGAGCATCTGGTGGTGAAGCCGGGCGACGTCTTGCCGCTGAAGTCGATCCGCGTACAGGTGGTGAGCGCGGACGGCGAGGTCATCGACCATCCGCTGGCGGCTGGCGGAGAGAAGAATGCAGCGTGTGCGGCGTCGCCAGTGAAGCCTGCGGAGAATAGCGAGAACGACCGCTCGATTGGCTTGGTGATTAGCTTTGGCAAGCTGCGAATTCTCGATCTGGCCGACCTGACCTGGGCCAAGGAGAGGCCGCTGATGTGCCCCATCGACAAACTGGGCACGGTGGACGTGTACGTCGTCTCGCACCACGGGCTGGAGCGCAGCGGCAGTCCGGCGCTGATCGACGCGATTGCTCCACGGGTGGCGATCATGAACAATGGCGCGCACAAGGGAGCGGCTCCCGGAACTTTTGACAGGATTGAGGGTTCATCCAGATTGAAAGATCTGTGGCAGTTGCACACGGCTGAGGGCAACGATGTGAAGCATAATGCGCCGGAGTCGCGGATCGCCAACCTGCCGGAGGTAAAGGCTATTCCCGACGCAGGGAACTCTTTGAAACTGACGGGCCGGTCGGACGGCAGCTTCGCTGTGACGAATGGACGGACGGGCGAGACGGTGGAGTACCCTGCGCCGTAAGAAAATATGGCCGGAAGAAGTGCTTCATGGCGTCAGAATGCATCTTACGTGGAAGTGAGCTTGCTATACGTCGTCAGATTTTCAGTTCGACAGCGGGCAAGTGTTGCGAAATGCATCCGAAGATTGAGAGATGGAGACGAAGATGAACGAGAGCAAGAGGAATCACCGAATCGATGCAACGAAGGCGATCGAGATGCAGGACAATACGGCAGGGCGTTTCGCGGCTAGCATCGGGAAAACAATTGTTGGTGCAGGACTTGGGCTGGCTCTGGTCTTCGGCGCAGCGGGCTGCCACAAGACTCCGCAGACCGTGACCTCGAATACTGCCGTCGATCAGAATGCGGGCGATCCGGCGGACGCGAATACCGCTTCAAACAGTGGGAATGCAAGCAATTCGGCTCCCGTGCAGTCCGCACAGCCTGCTCGCGTGTTGAGCGCTCGGCAGGAGAACGAGAGTCAGCAGCAGGCCGAGGACTACTCGCAGCAGGGCGCGCCCATCGAGCGTCAGGCTCCGTCGTACGATCAGTCAACATCGAACTACGACAACCCGCAGCTTAGCGACCAGCAGGTCTCCGACCTCTACGCCGACGATCTGACTGACGCGCAGTCCGACACTCCTCCTCCTCCGCTGCCGGACTACGATCAGCCTCCCGCTCCCGACCCCGACTACCTGTGGACGCCGGGCTACTGGGCCTGGGGGCCGGACGGATACTACTGGGTTCCGGGATGCTGGGTCTACGCTCCGTATGAAGGCGCGCTGTGGACTCCCGGATACTGGGGCTACTACGGCGGCGCCTATCGCTTCCACCACGGCTACTGGGGGCTGCACATCGGCTTCTATGGCGGCGTGGACTACGGCTATGGATACACCGGCTATGGCTACTACGGCGGCTACTGGAACAACAACCACTTCTACTACAACACGACCATCAATAGCGTGGATCTGAACAGGATTCACAACGTGTACGTCCACCCCGTCCGCTTGAACAACATGGTCATCTCTGGGCGGATCAACAACCGCATCAGCTTCAATGGCGGAGCCGGTGGAGTGCAGGCTCGCCCGAGGTCGGCAGAGATCAGCGTGCTGCGGGAGCAACGCATCCCTCCCATGAGTACACAGGTGCGAGCGCAGCGTGATTCGGCGCAGAATCGCCAGCAGTTCTTCAACCAGAACCACGGTCGGCCAGCGGTAACTGCGTCTGCGCGTCCGGTGGCTGCGGATCGCGTTCTGCCAGCGGCGTTGCCGAGGACGAACACTGGACAGCAAGGTCGGCCTGCCGGAGCAAATCCTTCATCGCGATATACACAGCAAAACAATGCTGTACCGCAGAACGGGACTCGGCAACGACAGCAGCCGGTGCGCCCCGGACAGCCGCAGTCGCAGACCAGACCGGTGCCTCAGTCGCAGACGAGACCGGCACAGCCGCAATCCGTAACGCAGACGCAGACGCAGGCAGGGCAGTCTCAGACGCGTCCAACTCAGCCTCAGTCGCAGACGAGACCAGTTCAATCTCAGTCGCAGTCACAGAGACAACAGAGCCAGCCGCAGTCGCAGACCAGACCGGTACAGCCGCAATCCACAACGCAGACGCAGCAGGGACGGCAGGCCCAGTCCCAGATGCGTCCAGCGCGAACTCCGCCCGAGGTGAGGCCGGTGCAGCCTCAGACACAGCAGAGCCAACCGCAGCGTCAGATCCAGCCGCAACAGCAGAGTCAGCCACAGCGGCAGATTCAACCACAGGCGCAGCCACAGCAGGCTCGACCGCAACCGCAGGCAGTCCGACCGCAGGCAACTCCACAGGCGCAACCTGCGGCCCACCCGCAACCGCAGGCTCGCCCAGCGGCTCAGTCACAACCAGCCCCAGCGGCACAGCCAGAGAGTCACGAGCAAGAAAAGGCTCGCTAACGTTGTTGAGCATTTTAGGTAGCGGTGTAGACCATGCTGCGACGAGAAAAAGCAGATTCCTCCGCTTCGCTGCGGAATGACAAACAAATTTGGTTGATAGCAATTCCTGAAATTTTCTAGGCAATCAGTTTGTTGTCTACAGCAATGTGGAAGACGGTCTAACGGGGCAGGAGTTTGGCGCTGAGAATGCGCTGAACTCCTGCTTCAGCGAGTGCTTGATCCGCAGCCTCAACGCTGCCTGGCAGGTTGACGGCGCGGGTGGCGTCTTCGACGACGAGGCACTCGAAGTCCAGCGCGGTACCGTCGATGGCGGAGAAGCGAACGCAAAAATCATACGCCAACCCGCAGAGGAAGAGGCGTGTCAGCCCGCGTTCGCGCAGGTAGCCCGCCAGCCCGGTCGGCGTGACGTGGTCGTTCTCCAGAAACGCGGAGTAGGAGTCGATTTCCGCGCGAAATCCCTTGCGCAGGATCAGTTCAGCCTGTGGAATGTCGAGCGCGGGGTGAAGCTGTGCGCCATGCGAGTTCTGCACACAGTGATCTGGCCAGAGAGCCTGCCTCCCATACGGAGCGGCGATGCTCTGATACGGCTGCGCTCCAGCGTGTGCGCTGGCAAACGAGATGTGCCCTGCCGGATGCCAGTCCTGCGTCAGAATGACGTGGGGAAAGAGTCGCGCGAGCGAGTTGATGCGGGGCACGATCTCGTCGCCGCCCGTGACAGCCAAGGCTCCGTCGCGGCAGAAGTCGTTCTGCATGTCGATGACGAGCAGCGCGTCGCTGGGTTGAATCGTATGCATCTTTTTTTGATGCTGCGTGAAGCTTGTTGGATTGCCAGCGTTACTGGGCGGCCTTGGGGGCGAAGTAGCCCGCCTGCGCGCGCACATGGTACCGCCGATCGTTGGTGTGCAGATAGATCGTGCGGAAGGCCCCATCGAGCTTGAACTCTGCCGGACGGTACTCCAGCAGATACTGGCTGCGCAGCTCTTCTTCGATGCTTATGAATCCCAGTGCAACGTCCTCGATCCGCTTGGGATAGAAGGCCTGCCCTCCAGTCGTCTCGGCGATGCGGCGCAGTACGTCGTCGCCCTTGTCTCTGCTCGGGCTGATGTCGGTGCTGATGGCATAGACGATGGTGTCGGCGCGCTGGCACTCCTTGATCGCGTCGTTTTCCTGCGCGTGGCTGTAGTTGTCGTCGCCGTCGGAGACTAGAATGATCGCCTTGCGCACGGAGTTGGTCTCGCGCAGAGTTAGCATCTGATCGCGGCAGGCCGAGTAGAGCGAATCGAAGAGAGCTGTTCCTCCGCCCGGACGCAGCTTGCGAATGCCCTGATCCAGCAGGGAGATGTTGTTGGTGAATCCCTGCTCCATGTCGGTCTGCACGTCGAATCCCGCGACAAAGGCGCGGTCGTTGCGATGCAGTACCTGTTGCAGAAACGTGATCGCCGCATCCTGCTCAAAGTGGAAGCGCTGGCGAATCGAGGTGCTGGTGTCCAGCATGATGCCCACGCGCAGAGGCAGATTCGTCTGCTGATAGAAGTGCAGCACGGACTCTGGCGGACGACCATCGTCCAACAGGCCAAAGCTCGACTGGTTCAGCCCGGTGATGAACTTCCCGTCCTTGTCGGTAACGGTGAAGACCAGATCGACTTCGTTGGACTCGACCTTGAAGACGGGCGTCGTCAGATCTTCCTGCGGAGTCTGCTGACCGGCAGGAGCCGTTGCAGCCGCTTTCGCAGCAGGGACGTTCGTCGGGATCGCCGGCGTCGTCGCTTGTCCGTGGGCCAGCAGAGTGGCAAAAAACAGAGGGAGCGCCGCGCAAACGCCCAGAGGCAGCTTCCGATCGCTCGCAAAACCGAAGTTGAAATTACTCAAAATATTCACTTGCATGATTCTACCCAACCGTGGGCTGCTCCGTCCTGAGCAACTCAAGAAAACGCTGCAACTCCTCTGGCAGCGGAGCGTCGATCGCCAGCGCCTTGCTCGTCTGCGGGTGCGCAAACTCCAGGTGCGCCGCGTGCAGGAAGTTGCGATCCAGTTCGAGGCTCTCCTCTTCCGACGCTCGCAATACAGGATGGATCAGGCGCGGCGCGCCGTAGAGCGAGTCGCCCACCACGGGATGGCCCAGCGACTGGGCGTGGACGCGAATCTGGTGCGTCCTCCCGGTCTCGATCTTCACCTCGACCAGGGTGAAGGCTCCGTAGCGCGTGGCCAGCCGCTCGACCACATGGAAGTGCGAGATGGCGTTGCGACCGTCGGGTCGGCGCGTGGTCATGCGAGTGCGTCGTACCAGATCGCGCGCCACCGGCAGGCTCACCGTGACGTTGTCCTTGGCCAGCGATCCGTGCAGCAGAGCGATGTAGGTCTTCGAGACGCGACGCTCGGCGAACATCTCGCCCAGCTTGCGATGGGTGACGTCGTCCTTGGCTATGACGATGGCTCCGCTGGTCTGTTTGTCCAGACGATGCACGATGCCGGGGCGCAGATTGCCTCCCACATCCGAGAGTTTGGCCAAGTGAAAGAGCAGGGCATTGACCAGTGTGCCGCGATTGCGCGCGTCGTCGGTGGCTCCCGCTCCGGCGTGAACCATCATTCCGGCGGGCTTGTTCACCACGGCGAGAAACTTGTCCTCGAAGAGAATGTCGAGGGGGATGTCCTCGGCGGTGGCGTGCAGCGGGGCCGGCTGCGGCTCGCCTTCGATCTCGATGGCCTCGCCGCCGCGCAGCTTCTGCTTGGCCTTGGGAGCTACGCCGTCAAGGCGGACTTGCCCAGCGTCGATCAGCATCTGGACGCGGGCGCGGCTGATCTCTGGAATGGCGTGGGCGAGGTAGGCGTCTAGACGCATTCCGGCGGCAGTGGCGTCGGCCAGGAAGCTGCGTACTCCGTCTTCCATCTCCGTGTCTTCGTCGAGGTCGAGTACGGGAACGATGACCTCGGGGGTAGGTTCTGCGCCGCGTGTGGCCCGGTACTCGGCCATCACCGACTTCCGTCTGTTTCCCTTGCGTAGCATGTTTTGCGATGGCATTGATTCAATCCTGGCGCCCTGAGGCGAAGCTTCTGGGCAATAGAAAACCGACCCGCGGGGCCGTGCGGAGAGGCGCTGGTGAACCCGTCCTAAGACGGCGGTATCCAGTCGTGGCTCATTAGGCGTTCCGGACTGGCGGACTGCTCACCGAGCCATATATACGAACCAGATCCCTGTTCATTGAATGTTGGTTCAACCAGCGGTATTCCCACACCTGCTTTGCAGGCCGGTTTCTAGGTTGGAGAATATCTGGCCCCGCGTCACAATGCAAGCCGCGCTCTTGGGAAACGAGTTGCACCCATCTCAAGAAAATAGTTTCCCCATGAAATCGCCGGGTGCCCCCATCCATCGCAATCGGGTGCCCCATCGATCGCAGTAACATCGCGATGGGCGGGATGAATACAGATCGCACCATGAGCCGTTGCTGTTGCCGTTGCTTTTGTCGTGTCTTTGTCTGGCAAGGGCTGAAGGCCCGACCTATAACTTCAACCAACGATGACAAAAACATTAGAGCGGTTTAGTAAAAGCTCTGACCGCGCTTAGCGCGTCTTGGCGATGTCCGGGCCGAGCAGCTCCTCGGCGTTGGGGGCCGGAGCCGCCGGAATACCCATGTCGTGCATCTCGTGTTCGTGATTGTAGGCGGCCTCGTGGCCAAGGTCTTCCGACAGGCTGCCCTTCAGCAGCTCGAAGGCTTCTTCCGGCGTGTCCACAAACTGGAAGAGATCGCGATCCTTCATGGCAATCGCTCCCTTTTCCGCCAGAACGCCCAGATTGATAACGCTCTTCCAGTAGCTTGGTCCGTAGATCAGTACGGTGATCTTCTTGGCCAGCTTATGGGTCTGGGTCAGGGTCAGCAGTTCGAACATCTCGTCCAGCGTACCGAAGCCTCCGGGAAAGACCACCAGCGCTTTGGCCAGATACGCAAACCAATACTTGCGCATGAAAAAGTAGTGGAACTCGAAGTTCAGCTCCGGCGTGATGTAGGGGTTGGGCATCTGCTCGAAGGGCAGTTTGATGTTCAGCCCGATGGTCTTGGCTCCCGCCTCGTAGGCTCCGCGATTGGCCGCCTCCATGATCCCCGGCCCGCCGCCCGAGGTGATGACGTAGCGATGGCGTCGTCCGGGCAGCGTCATCGCCCAGCTCGAAATCATCCCGGCCAGCGTGCGCGCGTCCTCGTAGTAGCGCGCCATCTCGACGGCAGACTCGGCCAGACGCAGTTTCTGCTCGCTGGCCTCTCCGCTCTCCACCTCGTGCGCGCGCGCAGGCTGTTCGCTGAGGGGAGCAGGAGTGGTCGATCCGGTATTCTCCAGCAACTCCAACTGCTGGCTGGCCACGTCCAGAGAATGGAAGCGGGCCGAACCGAAGAAGACCACCGTGTCCTGAATGCGTTCGCGGCGAAAGCGCGCCATCGGCTCCTGATACTCGGCCACAATGCGTAGCAGGCGGCCGTCGGGAGAGTCGAGAAACTCGGTGTTTTGATACGCCAGAGGCGCGTGCTCCAGCAGATCAGGATCTCTTCGGTTCATCGGTCTCTCTTCTCTCCTGTGCAGGAATCCTGCTTCTGCAAGAAAAATATGCGCACTTGCTCACTCTGGCAAGTGGCGGCTAGCGTCGGTGATCGCGGTAGTGAACTGCCTCCGAGATGCCGATCCAGATGTCCAGCAGCCCGCAGCCGGAGATCAGTCCGCGCACCGCGCCGTTGTACAGAACCGCTGCCAGCATGGGGTGCGACTGAATAAATAGATTGCGATCCCAGACCCTCGTCCACCAGGGCAGAATCGTCACCATCACGCCCAGATAGACGCAGAAGAGCACCAGCACAAACAGCGAGAAGCGTTGCAGCCATACGGGGGCAGCGCTGCCCTCGGCATGCTCAGCCGAGCTGCCAGATGGCAGAGCGGCAGCAGTCGGCGCCTCCGTCGTGGAGGGCGGCTGTTGTACGTCCGAAGGGTCGGTCGAAACGTGTGCGTCGAAAGGCATCGTATTCCCATGTTGACCTTAGCAGAGCCGCCCAACACTTTCTACTCTGCGGCCTATCCCAGCGACAACCAGCCTCTCTCGCTGTCCATAATCGGTGCATTTATCGGCGTAAATCGGTGTTAGGCCTTTTCCTCCGCCAGCGCGAACTACAGCGCTACTCCTCGCGCTGCTGCTTGGCGGCGATATGCTCCAACTGGCGTCGCCAGTCCAACTCCTCAACGAATCCCCGGCTCGACCGCCACTCCTCCTGCACCTTGACGAAGAGTTCCAGAAAGACGCGCGTCCCCAGCAGTCCCTCAATGTCCTTGCGCGCGGCGGTTCCGATGGCCTTCAGCATCGCGCCCTGCTTGCCGATCAGGATCGCCTTCTGCCCGGTGCGTTCGCAGTAGATGGCTGCAGCGATCTTGGTCAGGGGGAGCCGTCCGTCCTTCATCTTCTTGGGCGAGGCGGGCTCCTCGAACTTCTCGATCACCACGGCGGTCGCGTAGGGAACCTCTTCGCCGGTCAGCATCAGAATCTTCTCGCGAATCAGTTCGGCGACCAGAAACCTCTCCGGCTGGTCCGTCACTTGGTCGCGCGGGAAGTAGCGCTGGCCCTCGGGCAGCACCGCGACGATCTTGTCCAGCAGCAGACCAAGACCCTCCTTCTTGCGCGCCGAGATGGGCACGACCTCGGCGAAGTTGTGCAGCGAACTCCAGTGCGCGATCAGCGGCAGCAACTCCTCCTTGCGCACTGCGTCGATCTTGTTCAGCACCAGCACCACCGGACACTCCAGCTTCTTGACCAGCGACAGAGCAAAATCGTCCTCCGCCGCACTCAGCGCCATCCGCCCGGTAATCTTCTTCGCTCCCGCATCCGGCCCCTGCGATGTGGCAGTCGCGTCCTCACTCTTGGCCAGCCGATGGGTTACGTCGACGATAAACAGCACCGCGTCGCGCGATTCCAGAGCGTCCTGCACCTCCTGCATCATGCGCCGGTCGAGCTGCGTCTCCGGCTTATGAACGCCGGGCGTGTCCACCAGAACCACCTGCGCCGCAGGATGGCCCGCCTCGCCGGGAGCCTTCTTCTTCAGCGGAACTTCCAGCACTCCGTGGATGCGGGTGCGCGTTGTCTGCGGCTTGTGAGTGACGATAGCGAGCTTCTGCCCCAGCAGCGCATTCAGCAGCGTAGACTTGCCCGCGTTGGGCCGACCGATAATTGAAACGAATCCAGAACGAAATGCCATCCCCCATTATCGCCTGTTGCAGGCTGCAATCCGTCAAGAAAACAAAAGCGACCACGGATTTACGCGGATGAACACGGATTAGAGCATTTTCACCAAAGGTGTAGAGTGCCGTGGCGCGAGCGCAAAGCAGATTCCTCCGCTTCGTTACGGAATGACAAACAAAGTTGCTCTATAGCAATAGTGAAAATGCTCTAAAAACAGACAACGGCTCAGGAAAGGTCTACACGAGTGCCGAATGCCCCATCCATCATCGGGTGCCCCATTCATCGCAGTTTCATCGCGATGGGTGGGATGTACGATGTTCGCACTACATGCCTTTGCCGTCGCCCGTCCTTATCCGCGTTCATCCGTGTCGATCCGTGGTCGGGCTTTTATTCCTCGGCGGATTCGACCAGACTGACGCGAACGCGTTCGACCTTGCGGTCGGTGGAGGCCAGAACCTCCAGCCGCAGCCCGTCCTCTTCGACGACCTCGCCGGGCAGGGGAATATGTCCTGCGATCTCCGAGACCAGACCGCCCAGCGTCGTCGCCTCGTAGTGCTGAGGAATGTAGATTGGACTGCGCGCCTCGTGGGATGCCTCGTGGTCTTCGTCCTGCGCGGCCTTGTCGCTGGAGTTCGCGCTGTCGGACTCGCTCGGCTCCGGCTCGCTGAAGAGATCGCGCAGACGCGCCAGTTCGAAGCTGCCCGGCACAACGAAGCGTTCCTCGGCCTCGCGGATAGGCTCGTCGATCTCTTCGGCCTCGTCGTGTTCGTCGGCGATGGAGCCGACGATGGCCTCCAGCAGATCTTCGATGGTGACCAGTCCGGCCACGCCGCCGTACTCGTCGATGACGATCTTCATGTGCTGCTTCTCGTGCTGCATCTCGCGCAGCAGCTCGGCGACCTTCTTGGTCTCGGGAACGAAGGCGGTCGGCTTCTGCAACTGCCCCACCGTGCGCTTGTCCGCGTCGGCGTCCAGCACCTGTAGCAGGTCGCGCGCGAAGACGATTCCGGTGACGTGGTCGAGCGATCCGGCAAAGACCGGCACGCGCGAGAAGGAGTTCTCCTTCAACTCTTCCAGCAGCCCGGTCAGGCTCAGCGTCTCAGGAACGGCGAAGATGGCAGGGCGCGGGGTCATCACCTCGCGCACGACCTTGTCGCCGAACTCGACCGCCGAGCGCACCAACTCGCGGTCGCTCTCTTCGAGGATGCCCTCCTCTTCGCCCGCCTCCAGCAGAGCGTCCATCGCCTCGGAGGGATGCTCCTCTTCTTCAGCGTCCTCCGGCTCGGCCAGCGCGACGATGGAGAGCAGAAGCCCCAGCGTCAGCGTCACCGGAAGGATGAGGTAGAAGAGTACTTCCAGAAGATAGCGGATGCGAGCGATCCAAAGGCCCTTCGTCCGCGCAAAGAGTAGCTGCGGAATCAGTCGGTCAAAGAGCAGGATCAGAAGAATCAGCTCGAAGATTGTGATCGTGACCTCGTTTCCCAGCGAGGTCGTGCCAAAGTCTACCGAAAGATACAGCCGCAGCCCCAGCAGCATCGCAATCGCAGCCAGCGAGAGTTGCCGCAGCACCGAGGCCGACAGAGCCAGACTCTCGCGGCTCAGATGCAGCTTCGGCTCGACGGCGCGGGTCCATGCGTCGATGTTGTCCTGATACTCGCGGGCGAGAAACTTGCCCATCTCGCCGTAGACGCGGTCCACATAAGCCGCCAGAGCGAGGATCGCCAGCAGCACAGCCAGCGTCAGATGATAGGCCGCGTTCACGACCGCGCCCTCTTGCCGGCAACGTGCTTGTTCTTGCCAGCCACGCGCTTGTCACTTGGAACAATGCTCTTGTCATTCTGAACTACGCGCTTGTCAGTGCCGACAATACGCTTGTCATTCTGAGCGGAGCGAAGAATCCCCGCATTTTGCTTTTGCGGTTGCTTGTTTTTTTGCTTGTCATTCCGCAGCGAAGCGGAGGAATCTGCTTTTGCCTTCGTCTTCGTCGCGCCATTGACTCGTTCGATCAGGCTGGTGGTAACGCGCAGTTCGTGCCGCAGTTCGGCCTCGCGCGCGGCCATCTCGCCGTCATCCGTCTCGTGGTCGAAGCCGGCGAGGTGAAGCACTCCATGCAGTAGAAGGACGCGCACCTCGTCGCGCAGCGAGTGGCCATACTGCTCAGCCTGCCGCGCCGCCGTCTCCAGCGAGATGGCCAGATCTCCTGCTACGCCGGAGTCGTTGCCCTCTTCCGCGTCGCCTGCGGGAAACGAGAGTACGTCGGTTGGCTTGTTCTTGCCGCGATAGGTACGGTTCAGCCGCTGGAGCGTTGCATCGTCGGCCAGCAGGACATGCACATCGCCTGCCAGTCCCACCGCCGCTCGTGCGCGATTCAGAAACCGCGCCAGTCCAGAAGCGGAGATTTCCAGCCGTCGCCAGGGGTCTGCGTCGTCTGCCAAACTACTCGGAGGTTCCAAGGTAATCATGTATTCTTTGATGCTACTAGAGCTTGCCTGCGCACAGCTTAGCAAAATGAGTGAAAAAATGGATTCATCGGCAGGGTTGGCGCCCTGCCCGCCGTCCGCCTCGCCGCGCAAACCTCATTCGGCGATACACTATCCACTGCGAGCAAGCTCAGCGCGGAGACCCAGTTGACCGACATTGCACCCACGACCCCAGACGAAAAGATCGCCGTAGACGCAGCTTCTGCGCAGCCCGGGCATGAGGATCACGAGACCGCGCTCGAGTCTCTGGCCTCCATTGCGACCGTGCTGGCCGTCGGCCTCTTCGTCATGACTTTTATCTTCCAGAACTTCGAGATTCCCTCCGGTTCGATGGAGAAGACGCTGCTGATCGGCGATCACGTTCTGGTAGATCGCATCTCGCTGGCGCCGCCGACGCTGCTTGCGCCCTTCGTTCACTATCGCGAGGTGCATCGCGGCGACATTATCGTCTTCCTGAAGCCGAATCCTGAGACGCCCGACCTCTATCTGGTCAAGCGCTGCATCGGAGTCGCTGGCGACCACATCCATCTGGAGCATGGCGTCGTCTACCTCAACGGAGTGGCGCAGAACGAGCCTTACGCGCAGATGCCTCACGGCGACGGGAAGTATGCCTACATCCCCTACCGCGACGACTTTCCCTCGGACTTGCCGGGTATCGAGCAGGCATCGATGGAGAACAACGCTCCGCTGTGGGCCGTTGATATCTCCAAGTACATCGTCAACGGCGATCTGGTCGTTCCTCCGGGCAACGTCTTCGCCATGGGAGACAATCGCACGCAGTCGCTCGACGGACGCTTCTGGGGCTTTGTGCCGCGAGAGAATATCGTTGGACGCCCCATGTTTATCTACTGGTCGTTTATGACCGACGAGGATCAGATGAACAAGACGTCCTTCTCCGACCGAATCGCCTTTATGGAGCATGTCGTAACCCACTTCTTCTCGGACACCCGCTGGAACCGCACCTTCCGCGTCGTCCGCTAGCGCAGCAAACTCGCTGAAGCGCGAGTCCGATCTTTGTGGAACAGGTTTTATCAGAGAGTTTTCACGGTTACTGTAATGCAGAATGATATTGTCATTCTGACACTGAACGAAGTTCAGGGGAAGAATCCCTGCATTTTGCTCGCAGCGCGATACAGTACACCATCGCTGAAAATACTAATTGCAACTCGAACGCATATTTTTCAGGGAGTAAATGCTAATGCGCAAGTCGATCTTCGTTGTGATTGTCGCCCTCGCAATCGGCTTCACCGCTCCATCCCTGCATGCGCAGTTCCTTGGTGCACACATACATAACGACTTCATCGACACCTCGATCCTGCGTCCCCCGGCTGGCAGCAAGGTCGCCATTATTGTCTTCGAGGATTTAGGTTGTCCCTCCTGCGCTCGTTCCCATCCGCTGGAGTTGCAGGCCACCGCGCAGTATCACGTTCCCATCCTGCGCTATGACTTTCCTCTGGCGCAGCACATTTGGACCTTTGAGGGAGCCGTCTACGCGCGCTACCTACAGGAGAAGGTCAGCCCGAAGCTCGCCGACGAGTTTCGCGGCGACGTCTTCCTCTCCCAGCAGGCGATTGGCAGCAAGGACGATCTGCACGAGTTCGCCCAACTCTGGTTTCAGAAGCACGGCCAGAAGGTTCCGCCGGTTATTGACCCTACTGGATCGCTCACCGCCAAGGTTCAGGCGGACTACGATCTTGGCAAGCGCCTCAACGTGACCTTCACTCCGACCATCGTCGTCGTGACTCGCAACAATTATCAGATCGTCTGTGGGCAAAAGGATCTTACCGATCCCACGCAACTCTTTCCCATCCTGCGCGCTGCAATTGCGCAGACGCAAACTACTCCTGCGACCGGACACAAGTAACTCCGTCGCATAATCTCTCGTGACCATTTACCGCTTGTGGCCTATCATGCATAGAGCCCATGCAAGAGCCCATGCAAGAGACGAACCCCACTCCCGATCCGATCGCCGCCGCGCCTACGCCAGACGCTCCCACCCAAGCCTCGCGCGGTCGCCGTCGCCTGATTGTCGCCGCCGCCACGCTTGTAGTGGTGTTGCTGGCGCTGCTTTTGCCGCCGTACATCAACGTCAGCCGCTACCAGCGCCGCGTTGCGCGCAACATCAGCGCCGCTCTGGGCCGTCCGGTTCACTTCGATAGAATCTCGCTCGACCTGCTGCCTGTCCCCGGCTTCACGCTGGAGGGATTCGTGGTCAACGAGGATCCGGCCTTCGGCTCCGAGCCGGTTCTGCGCGCCAATGAAGTTCGCGCCAACGTTCGCCTGCGCTCGCTCTGGACCCGTCACGTCGAGTTCTCCCGCATTGTTCTGACCGATCCCAGCGTCAACCTCGTCCGCTCCGCAGATGGCCAGTGGAACGTCGAGAGCCTGCTGCTTCAGGCCTCCCACGCCGAGGCTGCGCCCACCTCGCAGAGCTACGCCGGCCCCGCGCCGCGCTTCCCCTACATCGAGGCCACCGGCGCTCGTCTGAACCTCAAGCTCGATCAGTCCAAGAGCCCCATCTCGCTGACCGAGGCCGACTTCGCCCTCTGGCTGCCCGAGCCGCATCAGTGGCATCTGCGCGTGGAGGCTCGTCCTGTCCGCACCGACTCCAGCCCGGCCAACACCGGACTGCTGCGCGTCGAGGGAACCCTCGGTTCGGCGAAGGCCGCAGCAAACTCTCTGGCTGAGATTCCCATCGACCTGCATGGCGAGTGGAAGGATGTTCAACTCGGAGGGCTTAGCCGCCTGCTGATCGCCGACGACGCAGGAGTGCGTGGCGAGATGACCCTGACCTTCAACCTGCTCGGAACCCTCGGCCACGCCGCCGTTGCAACCAATCTTCAGATCGCCAACGCCCGCCGCGCCGACTTCGTTCCTCCGCATCCGCTCGCCATCGAGGCCGAGTGCCACGCGATTGCGCAGAACTCTTTTCACTCCTTCTCCAACATTGAGTGCCGCTGGCCTCCGACCGGCTCCAGCGATCTGCTGCTGACCGCCGATCTGCCCGACGTAGCCCAACCTCGCTCGTCCTCGGCCACGCTGGTTCTGCCTGCCCTCCCCGCAGAGACCTTCTTCAACTGGCTCAGCGTTGCCACTCCGCACCCGCCCACCGGACTTACCGGCCCGGGAACTCTTGCCGCAAGCCTGATCTGGAACTCCGCAATTGGCAGTCCTACGCCCCAACTGGGGAAGGCTGGACAGTCCGCCGCCCAGTCCGCCCTCTCCGGCCAGTTGGAGTTCAGCCACGAGTCGCTGCAACTTCCCGCGCTCGGCCCCAATCCCATCCCGCTGGGCGACATCCTGCTCCGCTCCACCCCTGCTTCTGTCGCCCGCGCCCGTCGCGGCCAGCAGCCAGTCGCGCCGACCGGCAGCGCAACCAGCTTCGATCTGCTCCCCCTCGCACTTCCGCTTGGAGGAAAGCAGCCCGCAAGCCTCGTAGGCCACTTCGACGACGCTGGCTACACGCTCCATCTGACCGGAAGCGCGCTTCCTTCCCGTCTGCTGGCACTCGGCGATGCCGTTCCCCAACTCGGCGACGGCCTGCGACAGCTTCTGGAAACGCCGTACTCCTCCGACGCTCCTATCCGCCTCGACCTGACCGCTACCCGCGCCTGGGGAGGCCCGCAGACCTGGCGTCAGACCACTCAGGCCAACCTCCGAGGACACTCTCGCTAAAGCCCTTTCAGTAATGGTGTAGACCGTGGCGTAGCGAGCGAAATGCGGGGATTCTTCCCCTGAACTTCGTTCAGTGTCAGAATGACAATTCATTTCTGGGCTACAGTAATTCGAGAAAGACTATTGAGTCTTGAGTCTGAAGTTTGTCGGCACAATGGCGCAGGAATCTTGCGCCGCGTTCCACATTCCAATAGCCTTGTAACATGCGTAGAGTTTTAGCCGTTCTTCTCCTCTTCACCAGCTATTCACTTGCCCAGTCTAATCTTCGGACCATTCCGGCAAATCTTCTTATCCCCACGCCGCCGCCCTCCGCTCCGCTGGCCGACTGGACCGGAAGCGCGACGCGCATCAACCACAGCATTCCCCTCAGCGACGCCACGCTGCGCGGCTGGGAGTATCCCAGCTCAAAATCCAGCGCTCCGGTTGTTCTCTTCTTCAACGGCAACGGCATGACCGTCGACCGCTCCGATCCGCTCTATCGCGCCATTGCATCTCTCGGCGGAGATGTCTGGGTCTACGATTACCGTGGCATCGGCTTCTCCTCCGGTTCGCCCGACGTGATGACCTTCCGTCAGGATGCCCTGCGCGTCTACGACTCGGTGGTTGCCGCTCGCCCGGGACGCCCGGTCATTGTTTATGGATTCTCGCTGGGCACTGCGATGGCCAGCTACGTCGCCTCGCAGCGCAAGGTTGCCGGAACCATTCTGGCTGGAACCATCGCCAGCGCCGCCGAGGAGTTTCCGGTCTACACCCATGCGCAAGGAGTCCCCACGGAGGTTGCCGCCGCTCTGATTCCTGCGCCGGACTCCATCGAAGCCTTCAACGAGGTGGGCAACGTCGCTCGCTCCACCGCTCCGCTGCTGATGCTGCATGGCGAGGCGGACACGCTGGTTCCCATCGCACAGGGACGCGAGGTCTTCGCCGCCAGTACCTCTACACAGAAGAAGTTTGTCAGCCTGCCAGGGGTCGTCCACAACCAGACACCCGCCACGCCCCAGTCGATTGGAGCGGTTGCCGAGTTTCTGGCGACCTTTCATTCAGCCCGCTAGCAACTATTGGGGAGTGCTGGAAGTTGATTCTTCGGCTTCGCTCTCGGCGGCCACCTTCTTCAGACTGATGTGATTCAATCGCGCTGCGATAAGGCCTGCGGGAATGATTGACATAAAGGTAACGACCAGCAGCAGCGCGCCGCAAGCCGTTGCCGCCTCGATCGGAGCGCCGTAGAACGTGTGCATTGCGGCGGCGGTGACGGCGATCTGGGTGAACCAGCCAACGATGGGAAGTTGCAGCAGCGATCCGCCGATGCTTGCGCCCATCAGCAGCATAGTGCGCGAAAAAGAGATTGTCGCCAGTTCTGGCGTGTCGACGAAGGCGTGCAGCGTCTGCACATACGCACAGCCGATCAGTCCCCACATGGCGAGCGAGACCAGCGAGACGAGGAGGAAATCCTGCGCCGAGGAGATCGCGTTAAGTCCATCGCGAAAGCCGCGAATCTTTTGGGCAACGCTGGCTGCGAACGGCTTGGAGAGCCAGCCGAGCATCGCTTCGGCGAGGTCTGCGACGGCACCTCCAGCGACGCGAATGGTCACGGCGAAGAGGGCGATCAGCGCCGTTCCGGCCAGCGAGACGAGCCCGGTGCGCACGAAGATTTCGTGGTGGGGCAGGTCATACGGAGCGAACAGAAGCGCGCCGGAGAAGATGAGCGCTGCCGCTCCCAGATCGAACATACGCTCGATGGTGTAGACCGCGACCTGCGAACTGATGGAGAGCTGAACCCGCTTGGCAACCAGAGCCGGACGAATCACGTCGGCGATGCGTCCGAAGAGCGCAACGGCGGTGAAGCCGATGAACTGCGGGCCGACCAGAGCAAACGGCGAGACCTTCTTCGTCGCGCTCAGAAAGACCGACCAGCGCGACGCGCGCAGCAGGTAGGTCGCGTAGATCAGCGCAATGCCCGCCGCAATATGCAGCCAGCCAACGTGGCGAAGCTCAAGCCAGAAGACTGTCCAGTCAAAGTGAATGCGACCGCGATTACAGTAGACGACCAGAGCCAGAAGCAGAAGAATTACGAGTCCTGCGAATGCCTTGCGATTCTTCATTGGGCCGACTCGGTGTGGCTGGCCTGCGTGGGTTGGAGTTGTGCGTGCATGGTGGCGTGAGAGGCCTGCGTGGCGGCGCGTTTGCGGCGATTGAACTCGCGAATGACGCGGGCGACGTAGGCTCGCGTCTCGGCGTAGGGAGGCACTCCGTGGTAGCGATCGACCGCTGCTGGGCCTGCGTTATACGCGGCAACCGCCAGCGTAATGTCGTCGTGATAGCGGGTCAGCAGAGCGTCGAGATAGGCCGTTCCGCCGCCGATATTCTCCTCTGGCGCAAACGAGTTTTGAACGCCAAGATCGGCCGCCGTCGCGGGCATAAGCTGCATCAGGCCTCGCGCTCCAGCGCGCGATACGGCGTGCGCATTGCCATTGCTCTCAGCCTGCACAACGCTGGCCAGCAGGTCGGCGTCGATGTTGTGTCGCGCTCCGGCGCGCACCAGCATCTGGCTCATCTCGGCTGCGGTCAGCGGAGACGCGGTAGGAGTTGGTGAAGCTGTTTCGAGATGCGCATCCTTAAGCGGCACGGGATTGGCAGGTACAGGATCGGCGATTGGCTCAATCCGCAGCACGGAGTTGGCAGAAACCTCAATGTAGTTAGCGTTCTCCGCTGCAACCGCGTCTGTGGCTGTGGGGGACGCGCTCTTGGTTGGCATCAGATAGAGGCGGACTCGATCGCCACTCACTTCGCGCCGGATGCAATCGATCTCAAAGCCGCTGCGTAGCGTAATATGCTCCGCTCCATAGGCCAGCGGACAGGCGATCGCGATCAGCGACAGCAGTAGGGCAGAACGAATTTGGGAGCGGCGATTCATCGAGGTTCAGAGCTTTTTCCCAATGGTGAAGAGTGCCGTGGCGCGAAGGAAACAGCAGATTCCTTCGCTTCGCTACGGAATGACAAAAGTTAACTCTCTACAGCAATAGTGAAAATGCTCTAGCCTCCATCCTACGACGGCGACGCCGCTTATGAATAGACTGCGGTTGTTTGGCTTAGTCATCCAGTGTCAGTCGGATTTCTGCGGCGAGAGCAGGCGAGCGGCGTCCATCACCTGAAGCCGCTGGAGAATCTTGCGCGCAAGTCCGGTCAAAGGCAGGCTGGCAAGGCTCGCCGTGCGCGTCCATTTCAACTCGCGGGAGTCACTGGAGATGGCCTTGTGCAGCCGCTTGGCCGCAGCGAGCGTGTAGTTGCTGCGCGTCGCCGAGGTGTGGCGGCGCAGCGAGTAGACCTGCACATAGTAGTTCGTGTTGGTGATGGAGTGGCGCACTCGCAGCGCCGGTTCCAGATTGCCGACCGCCTCAATCGGCAACGACGGCAGCTCATACATCGCGGGCATGACGGATGCGTCTGCGGCGCGAAGTTCCAGCAGAACCTCGGTCGCGGGGCCTCGCTTGCGCAGATCGAGCAGGCAGGCCAGCGGAAGACTTCGCTGCGGGGCGCGCGCTGGGGTGACGTGCTCTCCGCGCGTGAGGCATAGACCTCTGACCGGACACTCGCGGCAGAGCGGCGCGCGAACCAGACAGATCGTCGCTCCCAACTCCATCATCGCCTGATTGTGGTCTCCGGCGGCGTTTTCCATCGGTACAGAGGAATTTTTCGCCTTTGTGCGACTCCGTGCGGGCCTGACCGTCGATTTTGGCATCAGAGCCTGCGCCTGAGCGCGGAGTTGTGTGCGGGCGGCAGCGGTGGACTCGCTGGCTCGCCCGGAGAGACGCAAAATGACCCGCTCCACGTTGCCATCCACCACGGCGACGCTCTCGCCAAAGGCGATGCTGGCGATTGCCGCTGCGGTGTACTCGCCGATGCCGGGCAGAGTGAGCAACTCCGCCGCAGTGGGGGGCAAGTATCCCTGTAGCTCATACACGATGAACTGCGCGGACTTGTGCAGTAAACGCGCGCGATTGTAGTAGCCCAGCCCGGACCACGCCGCCAGAACATCCTCCTCCGCCGCCAGAGCCAGCGAGACGAGCGTGGGAAAGCGGCGCAGAAACTCGTTGTAATAATCGATGACCGCGGCCACACGCGTCTGCTGGAGCATGATCTCCGAGACCCAGGTGCGGTAGGGATCGGCGATCCCGCGCCAGGGAAGAACGCGCGCGTTGGCGCGATACCACTTCATCAGACGACGACGAAAGACGGTCGGGTTGACCTCCCAACGTGTCGCCTCCGTCGCATCGCCAGCAAGCTCTGTTTGCTTCATCACTGCCAGTCTATTTGATCGGCGGTGGTTGCGGCTTGGAACTGGATTCGGCGCGGCCAGACTCTCGCTAGGTTCTCTACTCTGTGGAAGAGCTTGCCCCAGCTACAATTCTCAGTATGGCAGTAAGCTTCCAATTCGAGCAGTGCGTGGCGTTTGAGCGGGACCGTGCGGCGGAGATTCTGCGCGCGATTCCGGCACTGCCCGGAGTCTTTGCGTTGCGTGGTACTTCTGTGGAGGCGCAGCCTTATCTGACGCGGGCGGCGGATCTGCGGCGGAGGATTGCGCGGATGCTGGCTCCGGCGGAGATCTCCGCCGAGGGTGTCCCTGTCCAGTCGAAGCGGCTGAATCTACGTGGGCGTGTGGCTTGGATCGAGTACAGCGTGACTGGCTCGGAGTTTGAGTCGCGGCTGACGCTGTATCGTGCGGCGGCGATCTATGGTCTGGCCGAGGCGCGACGCCGGCTGCGCCTGCATACACCTTTCTTTCTGCGGTTTACGGCGGAGAACGCGTTTCCTCGGGTCTACTCGACCAATCGGCTGAGTCGGCGGGCGTTGTCTAATTTCTATGGGCCGTTTCCTTCGCGGGCGGCGGCGGATCGCTATTGCGATGCCGTCCTCGACCTGTTCAAGCTGCGGCGGTGCAGCGAGGAGCTTGCGCCTTATCCCGAGCATCCGGGATGCGTCTATCAGGAGATGAAGAAGTGTCTGGCGCCGTGCAATCAGGCTTGTACGGCGGAGGGAGCGGCGGCCTATTCCGCCGAAGCTGCTGCGGTCGAAGCCTTCTTCGAGACGCGTGGCGAGTCGCTGTTGGGCGAGCTTACGGCGCAGCGCGAAGAGGCTTCGGCGGAGATGGAGTTCGAGCAAGCGGCGCAGATTCATGCGCAGGTGTTGCGGGTAAAGGCCGCCGCGCAGCTTGCCGACGAGCTTGTGCGTTCGATTCCGCGATTGCGCGCCGTGATTGTGCAGGCTGCGGCTGAGGCTGAGGGAGATGCGGCTGCGGCGGTCTTTCTGATTGAGGGTGGGGCGCTGGTTGGACCTGCGCGGCTCTCCACGCTGGGCGTTCGCGCGGTGAAGGAGCAGACCGAGGTTGGAAGCTCGTTGTTTGCCCAACCGCTGATGTTGCAGGCCGTGCCGCTAGCAGAGCCGGAGACGGGCGCTTCTGCGACTACGCCGAGTTCGACCGAGAGTCCGGTGCAGAATCCGGAAGAACGTGCTGCGCATGTGCTGGGTGAGTTGGCCGCTCGTGTCATGCCGATTGGATCGGCGATGGATCTGGCTACCCTCTCCGACCATCTCTCGCTGCTGCGTCGCTGGTACTACAGGCCCGAAAAGCAGCGAGTGGGGGAGATATTTTTTTCGAGAGAAGATGGGACTTGGCCGATTCGCCGGATTCTGCGCGGCGCGGCCAGAATGGCGCTGGGCGATCTGCGAAGGACTGAGGAGCCAGCGATTCAGACTGGGCCAGTGAGCGCGGAGAAGAACGAGCAGCAACAAGCAACCGAATCGACTGATACACTTCCCCCAGCGTGTATTGCCCCATGAAGTGCGTTGTATCGTCCTAACCCCTAACCCGAATATCGAAGCTGAGCTTATGATCGAACTGGCGTTTTCCATTCTTGCATCTGACTTTGCGCATCTGGCCGACGAGGTTGCGGCGGCGGAGCGCGGTGGCGGCACTATCGTCCACATCGACGTGATGGACGGGCATTTTGTGCCCAACATTACCTTCGGGCCTCCGGTGGTCAAGGCTCTGCGGCCAATTACCAAGCTGCCGCTCGACTGTCACCTGATGATCGAAGACCCGGACGCGTATATTGCGGCGTTTGTGGAGGCGGGCGCGGACATGATCTCGGTGCATCAGGAGACTTGTCGGCATCTTCACCGTACACTGCAAGTGATTGAGCAACAAGGGGTTCTATCGGGTGTGGTGTTGAATCCGGCGACTCCGGTCGAGACGCTGATTGAAGTGCTGCCGATGGTTCACTCTGTGCTGGTGATGAGCGTGAATCCGGGCTTTGGCGGGCAGAAGTTTCTGCCGCTGGCGGTGGACAAGATCGCGCATCTGGCACGGCTGCGCGAGGAGATGGGGCTGAACTTCCGCATTGAGGTGGACGGCGGCGTGGCTCTGGATACGGTCGAGTCGGTGGTACGGGCTGGGGCCGACATGCTGGTTGCCGGATCGGCCGTCTTCGAGAAAGGGCGCACCGAGCAAAATGCCGTGGAGTTGTTGCGCGTGGCGCGGGCGGCGGTTGCGGGCGCGTAGTAGCTTTTGTGCAGAGTGCAGACTTGTAGCGGCGAATCTGCAATAGAATAGAATGAAGCCGTGCACGGACGAGTGCGCGTTAGCCAGAACGCTTCAGCATGTGGCAGATGGAGTTCCAAGCATGACGCAAAGCAACACCTTCAGCAGCATTCAGGTTCGTTCTCTCTCCTCCGATCTGCGCAGCGCGCTGACCACTGGATTTGCCGTGGCGGCGCTGTTTACGGCGACGATGGGGGCGCAGGCTCAGGTCTCGACGGCTCCGAACGCGGCTAACCCGGCGGACGCGGCTACCGCTCCGGCGGCTGTGCCGCAGTCGGCCACCGTGAGCAACGAGAAGGTGAGCAAGAAGGAAGCGAAGGTCGTCGCCTCCAAGGACACCAGGCAGGAAGAGAAAAAGATCAAGAAGACCGGATCGCTGGAGGCGCAGGACGCGAAGCTTCCCGATAAGGCTCTGTACGACAAGGCGCAGGATGCGGTGAAGCACGGACGCTACGACGTGGCGCGGCTTGACCTACAGACGCTGCTGAATACCTATCCCGAATCGCAGTACATGATGCGCGCCAAGCTGGCCATCGCCGATAGCTGGTTCAAGGAGGGCGGCGCCGCAGCGCTGACTCAGGCCGAGCAGGAGTACAAGGACTTTATTACCTTCTTTCCCAACTCTCCCGAGGCCGCAGAGGCTCAGATGCGCGTTGGCGATATTTACTTTCGCCAGATGGACAAGCCCGACCGCGACTACGCCAACACGACGCACGCCGAGGAAGAGTATCGCCTGATGTTGCAGCAGTTTCCCGACTCGCCGCTGGTGCCGCAGGCCAAGCAGAGGCTGCGCGAGGTGCAGGAGACGCTGGCATCGCGCGAGGCAAATATCGCCGCCTACTACGCGTCTCATATGAACTGGCCAGCGACCATTGCACGCTACCAGACGGTGGTTGATAGCTATCCGCTCTATAGCCATTTGGACGATGTGCTGGTTGGGTTGGGCGATTCGTTCGAGGCCGAGGCGCGATTTATCCGAACGTTGAGACTGCCCGAGGCAGGTAAGGCGCGGCTGGAGAAGATCTACGACGATCAGGCGGCGGACGCCTATCGTAAGGTGGTGCTGGAACACTCCGCTGCACCGCACGTCGAGGATGCGAAGGATCGACTGGTCGGCATGGGATTGCCCATTCCAACGCCTACACCGGAGCAGGCTGCGGCCAGCGTTGCGCTGGAGAATAGTCGCGGACAGTACACGCTGAGCAATCGCGTGGAGTTCTTCGTAATGCACAAGGCGGACACGGTTCCCGCGGCCACGCTGGGCGATCCCCCGCTGGAGGACGCCAAGCAGACTCTTGCGCCGATGATCGTCCGCAAGGCGATTAACGACTTCAGCGCTTCGATGAATCCGGCGGCCTACGCGGCACGAGGGACGTCTCTAACTCCTGCGACTGCACCGGCGGCTACGGCGCAGTCTGAGGCTGCCGCTCCCGCATCGGCTTCCGCCGCGCCACTCGCGCTAGAGGATGTCTCCGCCGCTTCCGCTGGGACTGGCAGCGGCACGAGCGCCGTTGTTACCAGCGTTCCGGCGACTACGCCGACGGCTGTCTCTGGTGGAACAGCGCTGGGCGTTGAGATCGTTCAGCCGTCCTCTGGGTCGCCGACACCAGCGCCTACTTCTCTGGAGTTTCCCGGCACTACGCCTGCTGTGACAGCCGCTCCAGCCAGTGATTCGGCCCAGCCAAAGGACGACAACGGCGGGTTGAAGAGCGTTGGCCCGCCGAATCAGACGGCCTTGGCTCCGGTCGAAAAGCCTGCCGCCGCTCCCGATGCCATCAATGAAGTTACTCCCGGATCGCAGCCCGCGGCGCAGACTGCCTCCGCCGATGGCAAGAAGGCCAAGCCGGCGTTCGACAGTAGCGATGAGTCTTCCAGCAAGCATAAGAAGAAGAAGGGGCTCTCCAAGCTGAATCCCTTTTAGATCTCTCTGTAGAAGTCCTGAATTTGAAAGAAAGGGATCGGAGTTGGCGAATGGTACGTAACGAGCCAATCCGCAGGGTCACGCAGGGAGCAGGCGCATCGGCGTCTGAGATTCCCGATAAGCTGTACTTTCGCATCGGCGAGGTGGCGCGGATCTGCGAAGTGCCAACTTATGTCCTGCGCTTCTGGGAGAGCGAGTTTCCCCAGTTGAAGCCCAACAAGGGCGGCACGGGCCAGCGTCTCTATCGCCGTCGCGATGTGGAGATGGCGCTACGCGTCAAGAAACTGCTCAAGGACGAGGGGTACACCATTCCCGGTGCGCGACAACTGCTCCAGAGCGAGTTGAAGCAGAAGGAGCCACAGATTGCTCTGGTTGCAGCCGAGCCATCCTCCAACTCATCCGCTTCCAAACCTTCGGAAGTTGAGTCCTCTTCTTCCAAGCCGTTGCTTGGTCTGCGACGCGAACTGGAGTCGTTGGCCGCGCTGCTCGCCAAGCCTGCCGTCAGTCAGGCAAATGTGAGAGTCGCAGTTCCAGCCGGAGTCAAGTTCGTGGCCCATCCTATCGCAGCGGAAGAGTCTATTGCGCCAGTCGAATTCCTCACCCCGGTTCAGCCCATTCTCGCGCGCTTGAGCGAGTCGGAAGCGGCGTCAGCGATACAACGATCTCCAATTGGGAGGCCCATTCTCGCGCGCTTGAGCGAGTCGGAAGAGCCTGTTCTGGCTCATCCCGCTCGAGCAGCGAAGCGCGAGCGGCTCGTCCCATCCCTCTTCGGCTCACTGTTCGACGAGGCCGACTCCACAGGCGACGGGAAGTAGATTGAACTCTCAAACACAGAGACTTACGACGGCGAAGACTTCGCTGCGACCCGCTGGCAAACACACGGCGGGTTCGGCGGCGATGTTGCTGATGGCCAGCGCCGTACTCTCCGGCGTGCTGGCGCTGGTACGTATCAAGATTGTGAATCACCTGTTCGGTGCGGGAATCGAGCAGGACGCCTATCAGGCCGCCTTCAAACTGCCCGACCTGATCAACTACTTTTTGATCGGCGGTGCGGCGTCGATCTCGGTGATTACGATCCTCAATCGCTATCGCGAGGCGGGCGACGAGGAGGGAGGCGACCGCGCGCTCTCGGTGATCCTGACGACGATGCTGCTGGTTCTGGGCGGGGGGATTCTACTGGCCGAACTCTTCGCGCGGCAGTACGTTCTCTTCGCCTTCGAGGGCTTTCGTACGGACGCTGCGCGCGCCGACCTCTGTACGTCTCTAACGCGGCTAATCCTACCCGTGCAGCTTTTCTTCTTCGTCGGCAGCGTGATGAGTTCGCGGCTACAGGTGCGCAAGATCTTCGTCTATCAGGCCTGCACGCCGCTGCTCTACAACGGTGGAATCATTGCGGGAGCGCTTCTGCTGCATCGCCAGATCGGCATCTACTCGCTGGCGTGGGGCGTGCTGGGCGGAGCGCTGGTTGGCTCGGCGCTCATCAACTCGCTGGGGGCGTTTCGCACCGGGCTGCACTATCGGCCTATCGTGGGTTTCCGCGATCCGGCCTTTCGCGAGTGGCTGACGCTCTCGCTGCCGCTGATGATCGGCGTCTCGCTGGTGATGTTTGACAGCTACTTCCTCAGCTACTTTGGCTCGATCCAAGTAGGCGGCGTCACGCTGATTACCAACGCCAAGAACCTCTTCAATGCGCCGTTCAACGTGATCGGTCCGGCTGCGGGTGCTGCCTCGCTGCCATTCTTCGCGTCGCTCTACCAACAGGGCCGCGCCTACGATTTTTCCGAGTCGGTGGGCCGCTCGGTCTCGCGGCTGTTTGCCGTGGGAATGATCGTCTCGGCGTGGATGATCGCGCTGGCACCGTGGCTGCTCGACCTCTTCCGCGGCGGACGCTTCAGCCACGCCGATGCCGCCGCAACCTCGCAACTCTTCGGCGTGCTGGCGCTCACGCTGGCTCTGTGGGCGAGTCAGGGAATCTATGCCCGCGCGTTCTATGCGGCCAGCAATACGATGACTCCGGCGATCACCGGGACGATCATCACGGTACTCTCGTTTCCGATCTACGCCGCGCTCTTCCACGCGCGAGGACTAATTGGGCTGGCGATTGCGTCGGACGTTGGCATCATGGTGCAGACCGTCTCGCTGGCCGTGCTGCTGCACCGCAAACGGCTGGTCTCGCTGCTGCATCTGGAGTTCGGCGAGATGGGCCGCGCGCTGCTTGCCGCGCTGGTGGCCTACGCCGCAACCAGTTCCGCAACGCACTTCCTCCCGCCCATCGTCACTCACGCGAAGGACATTCTGACGATAGCGGTCGCGTCGATTGTGTGGGCCGCCGTTGCTGGTCTCACGCTCTTCCTCAGCGGCTCAAAACTGCCAGCGCAGATCCTTCGGCGCAGATAGATGTAGGTGGATGTAGCCCATGTGGGCTGCAATCAAGCCATGATTGAGAATGCGGTAGTGCGTACTAGAATCCGATCCGAGATCAAAGAGCAGGCCGCAGCCGTTTTAGAACCCGTGGGTCTCACGGTCTCTGATGTCATGCGCATTGTGTTGACCCGCGTGGCTCATGAACGCGCCCTCCCTTTTGATCTCACGCCCAACAAGCTAACGCGCGAGACGCTTCGTAAGAGTGCGCGCGGCGAAGAGGTACACCGCGCAAAGGATGCCGCAGATTTGTTCAATAAACTGGGAATCTGATGCGTATTCCCGAATACTCCAGCAGGTTTCAAAGATGGCTCAGAAGCGCGGGAAGAGCATGCCAAGTTGCGGAAGCTCATAGAACTATTGCTCAATGACCAAAGCCTGCCACCACGTTACAGAGACCATCCTCTGAAAAATCAATGGTCGAGCTATCGAGATGCCACGTTGAACCTGACTGGGTTCTGATCTACCGCATTCAGGAAGATGTTATTCGCTTTGAACGCACCGGCACTCACGCCGATCTGTTTGAGTAATTCGTGGGCAGTCTACTTGAGCCGTTTAGGTAATGGTGTAGAGCAGCGAGCAAAAAGCAGATTCCCTTCGGGAATGACAAACAAAGGGGTAGGAATGACAAACAAAGGGGCGGGAATGACAAATAAATTGGTCTATAACAATTTCTGAAATTCTCTAATATTCAAACTTTTTCAATGCCAAGCGGTCTGGATGACCCTCGCCATCCAGACCGCCTTGCGGGTTAGCTGATCTCCAGGATCTCTTCGCTGGAGGCGGCGATCTCCTTGGCTCGGGCAGCGACGCGGCGTGCGGCCTCGAAGAAGGGTTTGGCCAGCGGAGCTTCTTCTCCGGCAAGCGTGACGGGCTGGCCCTGATCTCCGCCGGAGCGGATCGCTGGGTTCAGGTCGAGCGCGCCGAGGAAGTCGAGTCCCGCCTCGGAGGCTGTGCGCTCGGCACCGCCGCTGGAGAAGATGTCGATCCCCTGCTGGCAGTGCGGGCAGGTGAAGTGGCTCATGTTCTCCACCATGCCGATGACTTCGACCTTCACTTGGCGGAACATCTCGATGGCCTTGCGCGCGTCCTGTAGGCTGACGTCGCTGGGCGTGGAGACGACGACCGCGCCGGTCAGCGGAACCATCTGCACCAGCGAGATGACGATGTCGCCGGTGCCGGGAGGTAGGTCGATGAGCAGGAAGTCCAGCTCGCCCCACTCCACCTGTTGCAGAAACTGGCGGATGATCTGGTGTAGCATCGGCCCGCGCATCACCATCGGACGGTCGCCGGGAGAGATTGAGCCGACAGAGATGAACTTGACCCCGTGCGCTACTAACGGCTTGATATTGCCAGTGCCATCGACGCTTGGCTGATCGGTCAGGCCGAGCATTGTTGGCACGTTGGGTCCGTATATGTCGGCGTCGATCAGACCGACGCGATAGCCCAGTTTGCCCAGCGCCACCGCCAGATTTACCGCGACTGTTGTCTTGCCTACGCCGCCCTTGCCGCTGCCTACCGCGATTACATGCGCCACACCCGGTAAAGGCTGCGGGGCGGGAGGAGCTTGTCCTTGCGTTGCCATAAAAATCTCCTTGTCTGCGACTAAACTCTAGCGTTGCGTCGGCCTATCTAGTCTCGTGACCGTGTGATGATGTATCCGTGCTCTTTTAGTTTGTCATCCCCGAAGGGGATCTGCTTTTGCGTTACTAAAAGACTTTTCATACAGCCGCAGTACCAGTAGCGTGACCGAATGAAAAGGTTGTTAGAAAAACAACAGCAGATCCCCTTCGGGGATGACAAACTAAAAAACGACTACCAATTCCTGTTTCCTGTCTACTGTTGCCTGCCTCTAAACGTGCCAGCCGGGGCCGAGTTTGGCGCGTAGTTCTTTCTTGCGCTGTGTCTCTCCGGAGCGCATCTCGCGGCGGCGGGCGGCGTCCTCGTAGCGGCGTTGCTGGTGCTCGGTCTCGGGCGTGACGCAGGGAACCGGAATGCAGTGGCCCTCGCGATCCACGGCGACGTAGGTGACGTAGGCCGAGGCGACGTGGCGCAGCGTCTGGCCGAGCGCGTCCTCCACCATCACTTTTACGCCGACCTCCATGCTGGTGCGGAAGGCGCGATTGACGCTGGATTTGAGAATCAGCAGGTCGCCGACATGCACCGGAGCTACAAAATCGATGTGGTCTGTGGCGGCCGTAATCACAATGGCCCGCGAGTGGCGCACGGCCGAGACCGCGCCCACCAGATCGATGAACTGCATCAAGCGTCCGCCAAACAAGTTGCCCAATGCGTTCGAGTCCGCAGGAAAGATGATCTCGCTGCGTTCGGCCTGCGACTCCGCTACGGTTCGTGAGACTGCCAACACGTATCCCATCTCTCTATTCTAAATCCAGTCGTGATGCTGGCTGCGGTTGCAGCGGATAGAATCTCTTCATGGACAAGCTTGCCGCGCTTACGGAAATTCTTCAGATGGATCCGACGAACGCCTTCGCCCGCTACGGATTGGCGATGGAACACCTCTCGCAGAGTAACCCCGAGGCCGCGCTGGTTGAGTTCGACCGGCTCATTGCGCACTCGCCGGACTACGTTCCCGCCTACCAGATTTCGGCGCAGACGCTGCTGGCGCTGGAACGCATCGAGGCGACGCGCACCCGTCTCGACGAGGGAATTGCCGCCGCTCAACGCACCGGAAACGCGCATGCACTGGCCGAGATGCAGGCTATGCGCGACGAACTCGCCGAGCGCTAGCCGTTCAATGCAGAGACGCGTGGGGAGCGAGAATGTGCGCAGGAAACCGCCGCCTCAAAGTCCCTTGGAGTCTTCGTACTCCTCGCGCCAAGCGGTCTGAATGGCTTCCAGAATTCCCTCGCTCGACTTCGCTGGGTCGCCTACGAAGTCGGGCAACTGCACTACCCACTTGTGCAGATCGGTGAAGCGTACCGAGTAAGGGTCGGTCTCAGGAAACATCTCCTGTAACTGAATGCCAATCTCTTCGGTGTCATTCCAATCGAGTTTGTGTGGCATAACGATCTCCCTTGAACTAAAAAGCCGACCACGGATAAACGCGGATTAATTACAAAAACGACTTAGATCTTTCAGCAATAGTGTAATGCGTCGCGGCACGAACAGAATACGGGGATTCTTCGCTCCGCTCAGAATGACAATACATGTCAATCATCAATAATAGAAATGTTTTTATCCGTGTTATCCGTTTTTATCCGTGGTCGATCTTTGTCTTGAATCGGTGGCATCGGTGTAGATCGGTGTTAAGTCTTTTTTCGGCGACGACGAACTAGCTGCCGGGGCCGTGGGCGGGCTTTCCCTCTTGTACATAGTTGCGGTTCCACTTGGGAATCTCGACGACGTAGGTTCCGGGCTTCTCGATGACGGCCTGACAGCCCAGGCGCGAGTTCAGCTCGATGCCGGCGGCGGTGTCCATGCGGTCAAGCTCCAGTTCTTCTGGTTCGCTGATTCCCTCCGCGCCCTGCTTCACATGCAGGTGGCAGGTGGTGCAGGCGCAGACTCCGCCGCAGGCGTGGTCGAGAAAGATGCCGTAGTTCTCCGCCACGTCGAGAAAGGACATTGGCTGGCCGTGGCCTTTATAGGGAAGCGTGTCGAAGGCAAACTCGACGGTGCGGCCCTCGGGCAAGAAGGTGACCCGCACCATTCCCTCGGCGGCGGGCTTCGACAGATCGACTTCAGGCGAGACAACTGGATCGGACATGGATCCTCCAAATACTTAACACTGATCTACACCGATGGCACCGATTAGAAGCAAGACCGACCACGGATTGCACAGACAAGAACGGATTAAAGGCAAAGACAGAACAGCGCAATAGAGCAGTTCCCGTAATGGGGTGTCCCATCGTCGAATGCAGTAAAGCAGATTCCTCCGCTTTGCTACGGAATGACAAACAAAGTAATTCACTGTAATTCAGAAACATATCTAAATGGATTAAAGCTAATTGCACAGGGATTCAAACCTCGCTACCAGAAATCCTGCCTTTAAATCCGTGCTTATCTGTGTAATCCGTGGTCGGCCTTCGTTTTGAATCGGTGTCATCGGTGTAGATCGGTGTTAAGCCTTATCTTCGGTTACGGCATCCTCTTCAAACTGGGCCTTGGCGAAGGCGTGGGGTGCGGTTGGCGCGACGCCCATGCTGGCGTCGGCGGCGTTCATTGTCTGGCCCTTCATGGCGCCCATGACTTCTGTGTCCATCATCAGCTCGGCAAAGCGGCGGGTGGCCTTGTCGAGCCGCTCGATGCTCTGGCGAATGGTGCGGTAATCGCTGCCTGCAAGCGTGGACTTCAGGTCGCTTACCCTGGCTGCGATCTGCTCCAACTCGTCCGCCGTGAGTTGCTGCCAGGCCGCGTGGCTGACGCCTTTGGCGACGGCTGCGAGGATCGTCTCGGCCTCGTTGCGCGCCTCGATGAGTTGGCGCGCGTCCAAGTCTTCCTCGGCGTTGTCGAACGACGCTAGAATCATCGTCTCGACCTGCTCGTCGGTCAGTCCATAGGTTGGCTTGACCTCGATGACGGCCTCCTGTCCGCTGCGCTGCTCGCGCGCGCTGACGTGCAGAATTCCGTTGGCGTCGATCAGAAAGTGAACCTCGATGCGCGGCAGTCCGGCGACCATCGGAGGAATGCCCTTCAGGTCGAAGCGAGCCAGCGAGCGGCAGTCCTTGGCTAGTTCGCGCTCGCCCTGCACAACGTGGATCGCCACGTTGGTCTGGCCATCGACGCCGGTGGTGAAGTGTTCGACCGCACTGGCCGGAATCGTCGAGTTGCGCTCAATGATGCGCGCGACGACTCCGCCGAGCGCCTCAATGCCCAGCGAGAGTGGGGTTACGTCGAGCAGAAGAACGTCGTCCAGCGCCGAACCTTCGATCGCTCCGCCAGCAAGGATCTGCGCCTGCACTGCCGCGCCGAGGGCTACGACCTCGTCGGGATTCAGATCGGTGTGCGGTTTTTTGCCGCGTGGAGCGAGTTGGAAGATCTCATCCACCAGCGCGCGAACCGCAGGAATGCGCGTCGATCCGCCGACCAGCACGACCTCGTCGATCGCATCTGCCGTGAGCTTCGCGTCCTTCAACGCCTGCCGACACGGCCCCGCCGTGCGTGCGACGATCGTCGCAATCAGCTCGTTGAACTGTGCGCGGGTAATCTCTCGCGTATAACGCTTGCCGTTCGGCAGGGCTACATCTAGAACGGTCAATTCGGACTGCGAGAGCGCGATTTTGGCCTCGATGACGGCTTTGCGCACGGCCTGCACCAACTCTCCGCTGTGCTTGGCTGCATCGCCCATGGTGAGATCGGCGTCGCCCGCAATGTCGTCGAGTGCAATCGCGATCAGCAGATTGTCGATGTCGTCGCCGCCCAGATGTGTGTCTCCGCCAGTGGCGATGACCTCGAAGATTCCCTCGTGCAGCTTGAGAATGGAGACGTCGAAGGTTCCGCCGCCGAAGTCGTAGACCGCGATGAGTCCGTCGCGATTCTTGTCCAGTCCATAGGCCAGCGCGGCTGCGGTCGGCTCGTTGACCAGACGCAGAACTTCAAGTCCCGCGATGCGCCCCGCGTCCTTGGTGGCCTGACGTTGCGCGTCGTTGAAGTAGGCTGGAACGGTGATGACGGCCTTGGTGACTGGCGCGCCGAAGAACCGCTCGGCGTTCTTCTTCAACTGCTGCAAGACATAGGCAGAAATCTTTGGCGGCGTGAGTTCAAGCCCGCCCACGCGCAGCTTCAGCACGTCGCCCGGCTGTAGTCCGTCGACCAGCTTGAAGTGGAAGAGCTTCAACTCCTCCTGCACGTCCTCGATGCCGCGACCCATCAGTCGTTTGGCGGAGTAGACTGCGCTGGAGGCGTCGGTCAGCAGCGTTCCGCGCGCCGCATTGCCAACGACGAAGCCGCGCTCCGAGTCGAACGCAACGACAGACGGAACCAGCCGATCACCGTCCTCGCCGGGAATGATCGTCGGCTGATCGCCCTGCATGAAGGCGACCAGGGAGTTGGTCGTGCCCAGATCGATGCCGACTACGCGTACCGTGCTCTCATCCGCCATGCCTTGCCTGTCCCCCGCGCTCTGCGCTGCGCCAAAATGGCCCCAGCGTAGATTGGATGTGTTGCGGCGCCAGTCGATTCTGCGCCAGTCTCTATTGTCCTACATGGGCGTTGCGGCGCTCTCTGAAAAAAGGCTTAACACCGATTTACGCCAATGGCACCGATTTAAAACCAAGACAAAAGGCCAACCACGGATTACACGGATAAAGACGGATTTAAAACGAGATATATGCGAAGCGAGGCTCAAATTCTAACTACTTGCCTCCCGTTGCAATTACCTTCAATCCGTTTACTGCACTGTTCCGTCTTTGCCTTTAATCCGTGTATATCCGTGTAATCCGTGGTCGGCCTTGGTCCTAAATCGGTGTCATCGGTGTTAAGTTTTATCTTGGGATTTTCATCCCGATGAGGGCTACAGGAAGGCGACGGACTGGATTCCTGCGATGTCGAATCGCTTGCGGCAGCGGATGTTCTTGCATCCGAGGATGTCGTCGGTGCGCACCATATAGCTCTGCGCCTTGGCAAAGCGGGCACGGTCGCGCTCGTCGGCGTTGCGCGGAAGCTGCGCCTTCTTGCGTCGGACGAGCCAGCCGATCTGATACTCTCCCGACTGGCCGCAGTGCGGACAGGTCATGGTGTGGGTGCGTTGTTCGGGGCGTTCGTCAAAAAAATCGCGTTCTTCCATAAGTAGGTTCCCCTCCTGGAATCGGCTGCTTGCAAGTGATCTGCATCTGCGCGGATTCCCGGACGTACTAGTTCGTAAAAAGTATTGCATAATTGGGGACTACAGCGCAGGACGATCTCAGGCCACGCGCGCAGAGGGGCAGGGAAGTGACATGAGCAAGGCGAAGAAACAGGTCTTCTCCGTAGTGAAGGCGGTCAAGGAGAACGCACGGACACGCGTCGGCCCGGTGCCGCCCGAACGTGTGATTCCAGACCCGAAGCAGAAGATCGCCGCCAAGCCGAAGTATAAAAAGACTCTGGCCGACCTGTTGAGCGGCGGTTCTGAGAGCGCCGAAGAATGAAGTTCGCCGTAATTCTGTAAACTGGAAGGATGAGTCAGCAGGAAATAGTCCTGATCTTGTTTCAGGTGTTTGTGTTGGTGTTGGCGTTCTCGGTGCATGAGAGCGCGCATGCCTATGTGGCGTTTCGTCTGGGCGATCCGACGGCCTACATGCTAGGGCGCGTGTCGCTGAATCCGGCCAAGCATCTCGACCCTCTGGGTTCGGTGGTACTGCCGCTTATATCGCTGGTCTACGGAGGCTTTCTCATCGGCTGGGCCAAGCCCTGTCCGGTGACGATACGCAACTTTCGCCACTACAAGCGCGACGACATTCTGGTCTCGCTGGCAGGCCCGGCCAGCAACCTCACCATGGCCACGATCGCTCTGGTTCTGCTGGTGATTCTGAGGCATGTCGGAGGAGCTACGGCGATCGACGCCGCCATGCTCACGGCGCAGCATTTCCCCGTAGACAGCAGCGCATTGCCTCTGTTTCCCGTGGCGATGCTCCTCTACTACGGCGTCACGATTAATCTTCTTCTCTTTGTCTTCAACCTGATACCGGCTCCGCCGCTCGATGGCAGCCATGTTCTGCGCCAGTTTCTTTCCTACCGCGTCGAACAGGTCTACGATCAGGTGGGCCGTTACGGCCTGCTTCTGCTCTTCTTCTTTGGCGGACGAATGATTCTGGGAACCTTCTACTACCCACTGCTGAACCTCTTCGACGGCGTGTTGCGGTCGCTGTAGAGACGCCCGATCCTGTACCCTTTTGATTGAGAAAAATTATGAGCGAAGTGACGAATCAAACTGCACCGAAGCGCGTACTCAGCGGCATGAGGCCGACCGGCAAGCTGCATCTGGGCAACTACATGGGCGCGCTGAAGAACTGGGTCGCGCTACAGAATGAGACCAACGCAGACGGCTCGCCGAAGTACGAGTGCTACTTCTTTATCGCCGACTGGCACGCGCTAACCACCGACTACGCCGATACCAGCTCGCTGCCCGCGAACGTGCAGGACGTGTTGCTGGACTTTTTGGCCGCAGGACTGGACACGAAGCGGTCTACGATTTTTCTCCAGAGCGAGGTTCCGGCTCATGCCGAGCTGGCAATGTTGCTTGGAATGATTACCCCGCTCAGCTGGCTGGAGCGTGTGCCAACCTACAAGGATCAGCAGGAGCAGCTCAAGGAGAAGGACCTCGCAACCTACGGATTTCTTGGCTATCCGGTAATGATGAGCGCCGACATTCTTGTCTACCAGACGGACTTCGTTCCGGTCGGACTGGATCAGGAGGCGCACGTCGAGATCACCCGCGAGATCGCGCGGCGGTTCAATCATATATACAGCGACAAAGATCAGGAGATTCTGCCGGAGCCGAAGACTTTGCTGACGCCTTCGCCAAAGCTGCCGGGAACGGATGGGCGGAAGATGTCGAAGAGCTACGGGAACACCATCCTGCTCTCGGACTCTGAGGCTGACCTTCGCGCCAAGCTGAAGACGATGGTGACCGATCCGGCGCGCATTCGCCGCACGGACGTGGGTAATCCTGACGTCTGCCCGGTCTTCGATCTACACAAGGTCTTCTCCGGCGAGGAGATACAGCAGAACGTCCGTGTGGGATGTACCACCGCAGGAATTGGCTGCATTCAGTGCAAGGGATGGCTGGCCGACGGCGTGGTCAAGGAGCTAGCGCCGATTCAGGAGCGCAGGAAATACTTTGAGGCGCATCCCGATGAGGTGAACGCGATTCTCGATGAGGGTGCAGTGCGAGCCAACGCGCGCGCCGAGAAGACGATGAAGCAGGTACGATCTGCGGTAAGGCTTGCCCGACGATGAGCGACGAGCGCGACGAGGTTCTGAGCGACGAGAAGAGCGGCGAGTTGGAGGCTGCTGCCTCGCCCGAGCGCGAGGCTATGGCTGGCGAAGTCGCTGCGGTTGAGGCTGCCGCTCCTGCCGACGAAACGATCGAGCCGGTGGGCGAGACGCTGGTTCTTCGCCCCGGGCCGGAGGTTCCCGAATCCGACGCGAAGCGAACCGTCGCGGCCAAGGCTGCCGCTGCCAAGGGCGCAGCGGCGCAGGAAGAGGCCTCGCAGTCGCCCTTCTCGGTGACCGTGGGGCGGGTCTATGACGGGCCAATGGATCTTCTGCTGGATCTGATCCGCAAGCAGAATATCGACATCTACGACATTCCCATCGCGCTGATTACAGGGCAGTTTCTCGATTATTGCCATCAACTGAAGCAGACTGACGTGGATTCGGCGGGCGAGTTTATCTACATGGCGTCGCTGCTGATACACATCAAATCGAAGACGCTGCTGCCGCGCGATCCCTCGGACGTGACCGGCGCGGATGCGGAAGATCCGCGGCGCGAGCTGGTCGAGCGGCTGCTGGAGCATGAGCGCTTCAAGGCTGCAGCCCAGATGTTGATGCAGAAGCAGCAGATCGAAGAGGCCACCTGGTCCAAGCCCGGAATGAAGGAGTTTCTGCGCGAACAGGCGCGGGCCGAGGGCGAGGCTACCGGCATGGAGCAGGAGATCGCCGCCGACACGGTCGATCTGGTGCGCGTCTTTCAGGAGGTTCTGCAGCGGTTGAAAGAGCGCCCCGTGCTGAACGTTGACGAAGACGCCGTGACGGTCGCCCAAATGATTGAATTTGTGAAGCGTAGGTTGGTGATGGAAGATCGTCCGGTCAGCCTGCGCAGGCTTCTACATAACACCCAATCGGAGCGTGCTTTGGTGTGCATGTTCTTGGCAATGCTGGAGTTAGTTCGTCTACAGGCGATCCTGCTCTACCAGCCGGTGATCCTGGGCGACATTCTGGTGAAGAAGACTGATGGCTTCGATCAGGTCTTCGCCGAGCAGGCCGCTGCCCGCGACGATTGGCGATAAAACAGTTGTACATTTTCTATGACACAGAGCATAATTCATCGAAACGTAACATTTCTTTTCAATTCTGTTGTGTCGGTTGGCGGATGTGTAGCTAAAATTAACAGTAGGTTAATCCATGGGCGCCGCAAGTCTGCTTGAACCTCCGGTTGTTGATGAGAAATTAGTCGAAGAGCCGTTAATCGACGAACTATTGGTCGATGAATCGCTTTTTGCAGAGCCGCTTGTCGAAGCGGTGTTCTGTGATGAGAAGCTGAAAAAGGCCACCATCGGCAAGATGGGAATGGTTGCGTTTTCGCTGATCCTTATGGTGGGGCTGGCCTATATCGCCACGCAACTCTCGCGGGATCTCTCGGTCGTACACACAGCCAGCGTCTTTCCGTATCTTCTGCTTGGGCTGGCGCTGTTGATTGCGCTGGGCTTCGAGTTTGTGAACGGTTTTCACGATACGGCCAACGCCGTTGCGACGGTGATCTACACCAACTCGCTGGAGCCGCATGTTGCGGTGGTCTATTCGGGCATTCTGAACTTTATCGGAGTGCTGCTGAGTTCTGGCGCGGTTGCGTTTACCATTCTCCACCTCTTTCCGTCCGAGATGATTCTGAAGATGGACGACGGATTGGGTTTTGCCATGATCTTTGCCCTGCTGCTGGCTGCGATTCTATGGAATCTGGCAACGTGGTACGGCGGTCTTCCGACCTCCAGTTCGCATACGCTGATTGGCTCGATTGTGGGCGTCGTCGTGGTCTTCCACTGGATGCAGGGAGGTTCGGCGGCGGCGGGCATCAACTGGGAGCCGATGAAGAAGGTCTTCGAGGCTCTGCTTATCTCGCCGGTGGTGGGCTTCACTATGGCGGGAGTCCTTTTTCTGCTCTTCAAACTGACGGCCAAGGACGAGCGACTGTACACCGCTCCCAAGGGAGACACTCCTCCGCCGCTCTACATTCGCGCTCTGCTGATTCTGACCTGCGGCGGCGTCAGCTACGCACACGGATCGAACGACGGACAGAAGGGCATGGGACTCATCATGCTGATTCTGGTGGGAACCATGCCGACGGCCTACGCACTGAATCACGCGATGGGCGCGGGCCCGGTGCAGGAATTTGTCGTCTCCTCGACGCAGTTAGCTGGAGTGCTGGACAAGGTTGCTCCACAGGCAGCGGCGGTGCCGGATGCCGAGTCGGAACTAAAGAAGTTTGTTACCACCAAGCGGTATGATCCTGAGGTCGTTGTGGCGTTGCGCCAGACGGTGATCGACGTTCGCAACCAGGCGCAGGCCGCTGGAACGCTGGCCAATGTGCCGCAGAATATGCAGACGAAGATGCGCGGCCAGATGTACCTGTCCGGCGAGACGCTGCGGTTGCTGACCAGTGGCGGACTGACTGGTAGCGCCAGTCCGAAGATCACCGCCGCCGACGCGAAGGTCGTCGCCAGCTACCAGAAGGATCTGGATCGCTCGACACAGTTCATCCCAAGCTGGGTGAAGGTGGCCGTAGCTCTGGCGCTGGGCCTGGGAACCATGATTGGCTGGAAACGCATCGTTGTTACGGTGGGCGAGAAGATCGGCAAGACGCGCATGACCTACGCGCAGGGCGCTTCGGCGCAGATGGTGGCGATGACGACGATTCTCGCCGCCGGAGCTTACGGTCTGCCGGTTTCGACCACGCACGTCCTCAGCTCCAGCGTCGCCGGCTCTATGACGGCCAACCGCAGCGGCCTACAGTGGGAGACGATCCGCAACATCGCAACGGCCTGGGTGCTGACGCTTCCTGCGGCGGCGCTGCTCTCCGGCAGTCTCTTCTGGCTCTTCAACTCGCTGGTCAAATAGTCGGGCCGGATGGAAGAAGAGAAAGGCTGAACTTCAATCTGCACCGATGGACGATGATTTAGAAACAAGAACGGCTCGCTAACTGGCGGGCCGTCCTTTTTGTGGCAGGAAAACTCCCGTGAGAGGCTGTGGGTTGATATGCTTAACGTTGAAGAATTCCTATGAGCCTGAAAGCAAAGATCGAAGCGGTAATCTATGCGGCTGAAGAGCCGGTAACTTTGGCGCAGCTAGTGGGTCTGTTGGGCCAGGAGGCTCAGGCCGAGCTGGATCGCGCCGTATCGCCGCAGCAGTCGTTTCTGCTGGACGAGCCGGAGCCCGCCTCCGACGCGCTGTCCGAAGCCGATGTTGAGGCAATGTCAAAGCTCGACTCCTCGCCAGTTGACGCCGCAGGAGAGCCGGAGAACGCGCCCTCTGCGCCAGTCGCGCATGCAACGGAAGAGGTTTCCGCCGATGTTGTCGAGTCCGTCAGTGCGGAGCAGGCCGAAGCCGAAGCGCAGGCAAACGCCGCGCGGGACGCTGCGACCATGGCTGCGGTTGCGCGGGCCGAACGGATGCGGGCGGCGAAGTTGCGCGCCCACTTTCGCACTCTGCTTGACGAACTGATCGCCGAATATTCGACCTCCGACCGTGGTCTGGAGATTCGCGAGGTTGCGGGAGGATTCCGCTTCGCCACCAAGCCGGAGTATCACGACGCGGTGCGCGGCTTCGTGCGCAGCCTGAAGCCGCCTCTGAAGCTGACCCTACAGGCGCTGGAGACGCTCGCCGTGGTGGCCTACAAGCAGCCCGTTACGGCACCAGAGATCTCCGAGATTCGCGGCGTCGATTCAGGAGGCGTTCTTGGCTCGCTGATGGCGCGCAAGCTGATTACCACCGCCGGACGCAAGCAGGTGATTGGGCGACCCATCCTGTACAAGACGACGCGCGAGTTTCTGCTCAAATTCGGCCTGCGCGACGTCGCCGAACTGCCCTCGATCGAGGAGTTTGAAAAGATGGCCGGACAACTGGCCGAGCAGGAGGAGATTGTTCTGGCCGAGCACGAGCAGCCCGAATCCAACCCCTCCGAATCGTCCGACGAACAGCCTGTGCGCGACGCCTACGCGCCACTGGTGGAGAACGAAATGGCCCCGGCGGACAATGTCTCCGATGAGACGGAAGACAAGCCCTCGATCGACGGTCGGCTCTCTTCGCTTCCTCCCAACTACGACGCTGTCACTGATGATCCGTCGGCTGTGGAGGCTGAGATTCAGGCAGGAGCGGATCCCGACGAAGAGGATCAAGGCGGCGTGGCCTCGTAGCGCCATCCGCAAGGCGCGCTGGGTCGCCATTAGCGCATTTTTACCAAAGGTATAAAGTACTGTGGTGCGAGCGAAAAGCAGATTCCTCCGCTTCGCTACGGAATGACAAGCAAAGCGGCTATATAGCAATAGTGAAAATACTCTAGTCACGTGACTCTGGTGCGCGCAGGGCATCACGAGTTGGGGTAGTGGGGTCGATGAATAAACCAGCGGCCAACAATTTTTCAGCCGCAGTGGACGCCCCTATTATGCAATCGCTTGAGATCCAGAGCTTCACCTACGAACAACGCGACGGCATCCTCCCATCCCTTACGGCGGCCGTCTGCAACTGTGGTGGCTGGATCATCAAACGCAGGCCGACCTCGCCAACCAGCATGGAGTTCTGCGTGGAGATTCAGCTCCGTTCCGTACTCAATCTCTACGCCGCGATTGTCGCTACTGGAGTCGAACTGACGCGCAGCGGGCATGAGGCTCTGACTGAACTCTGCACTCGGCGCAAGTATCAGCGTCTGGCAGCCGAACTCGGCCAGATCGTGTGCATCCGTCTGGAGATCAGATTTTTGGACGACCTAACGCTGTACTCCCTGATGGCAGCAGGAGTCAGTCTGGCCTGACAACGACGAAAAAGCTATAGCGTTCTCACCATCGCTGTATAGGCCATTTTCACTATTGCAGTATAGAGCCAAGGTTTGTCATCCTGAGCGAAGTGAAGGATCCCCGCATTTCGCTTACCTCGCGATACCCCATCGGTGAAAATGCTCTAGATGTCACTCCTAGACCTCGGGGTAGAGCAGTTCGGTGAAGCGGGGGTCGTCGGCCATGTCCTGAAAGTCGGAGTCGGCACGCGCCTGTATGCGGTTGCGCGGATTCAGGCGAATGGACTCGGTCAGGTGTTCGAGGCAGTGATGCGAGTCTCCGGTCATGCTGGACAGAACGGCCAGACCGTAGAAGCCATAGTCAGCCTGTGGGTTATCGCTGATGATCTGCTTAAGCTGGTCGCGCGCATCGTCGTAGTGGCCTTCGTTCAGCAGACTGATGGCATAGTCATAATGCTCCTCGCCGGAGAGAAACGTCTTCTTTCCCTTGGCGATCTGCTGGGCGCAGGCGTTGATGTACATGCGGATGCGCTCGGTCAGGTCTGCGGGGCTGTTGGCGAGCAACAACTGCAAGGCTACGCTGGCCTTGTCAAATTTGCCGCTCTGCATCAGGCGCAGCGCGGCCTCGTAGTTACTGAGAGCGAGGGCACGAGTGCCATTAGCCAGGGGCGGAACAGTGCCAGCCAGTATGCGGGGACGTTTGGTGGGTGTGGAAGCAGTTGCGGTCTTCATCGGGATGCAGTTCCTGTCTGAGTATTGCTCGTGCCAGATCGTTTGGCCAGTTGCTTGGTAGCCGCAGTGAGCAGTTGCCGTTGGCCGGTTTAGGATGCCTTCCAGATGCGCAGGCCCTGGAGAGAGAATGCTGGTTGGCATCCAGACTCTATCGTCTGTGCATGTTCCGGTTTTATACGCAACTACGACGAGAAGGTCAAATCCTCCGTCTGAGGATCGCTTATCTGCATGTTTTGTGGGAGTAAACCGCAGGGTTCAACTCCGGGTCGTTGTACATCTTGAGCTGGCGATAGAGCTTGAAGCGACGACAGCCAGCGAGAACCTCTTGCCAGAGTCGGTCGAGACAGTGGGCCAGATCGGAACGCTGTTCCTGAAGCAGGGCGAGGCGAGCCAGATTCTTCTGGTGGTGCGCGTCGGAGGCCGTGGGGCGCATCGTCTCCTCGGCGGTGTGGTAGATCTTCAGCGCGAGAATCGACAGCCGGTCAATGATCAGTCCAGGCGATTCGGAGTGCAACGGCGCGTTGCAGTTCTGCGCTCCCGCGTCGGCCAGCAACATGCGATCCATCGCCTCGACCAGATCGTTGCGCCTCTGGTTTAGCGCGTCAATGGTGTGTTTGACGCGAGTGATGCAGGCATCGGAGACGTCGGGCTCTCGCGCCTTGTCCTCCTCGTGCCACAGATCGAAGTTGGCGCGGTGATGAGCCATCGCCAGGTCGATCAGGCTTGCGTCGGGAGCGAGCGGGGGCATGGGCTGTGCCGGGATTTCCTGATGCCAGCGCAGGGTGGCTTCATCGTGCAGGTGCGTAATTTCCAGTGCGTTCAACATTGCCGGTATGATCCTTCGTGGGCGAACCCATCCCACTGTATCAGCACTGCGGGTCCGTTTCCATGCATGACAATTTTCTATGCTTTCCATCGCGCGTTCAGCGGGTTACGCGACCTGCGACATCGGTGCCAGCGGCCAGCGGCTTCTCCACTACATGCCACAGATCGCCGGCTTCGTCGACGATAACCTCCAGCACGGGAACCACAATCTTGGTTCCGCTGCGCGAGACAGCGTACAGCACCCCAACATCGCCAGCGGCAAAGCCGGTGCGACTGAGCGTCATCTGCCAGCGCGACGATGCGCCATCCTGCGACTCCATGCGAATATCCGTTACGACCGCCAAAAATTCCACTGCTGTTTCACTGCTCAAAATTTCTATCTCCTGCTACAGAAAAACCTGCGCTGATTTCGTAGAGCGAATTCATTCCGCAATGGACTTGATCCCATGCTGTCAGAAAAGTCGCCCTCGTACATTTGGAGCGTGGCGGAGGCGACAGGGTAAGTCGCAACCCGCCACAGTTTAGAGCATTTCCCGTAAAGATGTATGCCGTTGTCGAACGAACAAAGAGCAGGTTCCTCCGCTTTGCTGCGGAATGACAAATAAATCGGTCTACAGTAATTCAGGAACTGCAATTCAGAAACTGCTTAAATCGCATTTGCCTTTGCCTAAATGCTCTAAAACCGCGGAATTGCGCAATTTTCTTCCAATGTTTTTGTCTCTGAGATAGATCCGGGCTTTAGCCCTGACACCCAAATCGGCTCATAGACAAGGGGCTTTACAGGCTGTAGAAAAACTCCCCGTTTTAAAATAGAACGTCTTTGTTTTGAAAGGGAGCGGCTTTAGCCTCTCCGTAAGTAGCCTGTTTTATACGGTGATTTAGCCCCGAGGGAATATTGGAACAACAAAACCGAGTTTTTCCGCAGCCTGTTTAGCCCCCGGGACACGGCTTTCGTTCGGCAATACATTACGAAATCGCGAGAGTCGCTGAGTTTTCAGGCAAATTTATAAGATTCAGCAGCCTAAATGAAATAAGTATATATGAACCAGTAAAGACCTAAAGGCAAGAGGCGCATAATCAACAACATATGTATATGCCGGGGAGTGGGTATGGATACCCATTCTTTGCGGCGCGCAGGAATTCCCCGCAGTGGACTATGGAGCGAAGGCATCCTCGGCGAAACATTGTTTACACTAGAAAGCGAATGTCTACGCAAATTATCCGCCCTGCCCGCTCACTCTCCGGTTCGCTGACCGTTCCCGGCGACAAGTCGATCTCTCACCGCTACGCCATGCTTGCTGGCCTGGCCGAGGGAACCAGTCGCCTCACGAACTTCTCCACCGGAGCCGATCCGCACTCGTCGCTGAGCTGCATGGAGGCTCTCGGCGCAACGGTCGTGCGCAACGACGACGGGACGATTGACGTCACCGGCGTTGCGGGAGCGTTTCGCCAGCCAGCCGCCGCGCTGGACTGCGGCAACTCCGGCTCGACCATGCGCATGCTCTCCGGGTTGATTGCCTCGCACCCGCACACCTTCACCCTGATCGGCGACGCGTCGCTGACCGTGCGCCCGATGGAGCGCATTCGCAAGCCGCTCAGCCAGATGGGAGCGAAGATGGATCTGGTCGAGGGACACGCGCCGATCACCATTCACGGCGGCCCGCTTCAGGCCATCGACTTTACCACGCCGATCCCGTCGGCTCAGGTGAAGACCGCAGTCCTCTTCGCCGGCTTGCAGGCCGAAGGAACCACCAGTCTCAGCGAGGCTATTCGCACCCGCGACCACTCCGAACACGCCCTGCGCGCCTTTGGAGCCACGCTCACGCGCAGCGAGGCCAGCGCGAATCAGCCCGCCAAGCTGTCGATTCTCGGCGGTCAGCGGCTCAAGGCGATCAATGCAACCGTTCCCGGAGACATCTCTTCGGCGGCATTCTTTCTCTGCGCCGCGCTTCTTTTTCCCGATGCGAATCTGGTTCTCGATTCGCTCGGCATGAACCCCACGCGCGCGGCTCTGCTCGACGTGATCGCTGCGCTGGGCGGCAAGATCAAGATCCTCTCGGTCGAAGAGCATAACGGCGAAATGATTGGAACGATTCAGGTCAACCGCGCTCCCGATGCAGCCAGCAGCGCGCCGTTCGTCATCAGCGGAGCGCTCACCGCGCAGGTCATCGACGAGCTTCCCGCGCTGGCGGCCATCGCGCCGTACACCGCAAATGGTCTCATCATTCGCGACGCGCAGGAGCTTCGCGTCAAGGAGTCTGACCGCATCGCTCTGGTGGCCAAGAACCTCAGCGCAATGGGAGCGAAGTTCACCGAGAATCCCGACGGACTGGAGATTCCCGGCGGCCAGAGCCTGCACGGCGCGGCCATCGATTCTGGCGACGATCATCGCATCGCCATGGCCTTCAGCATTGCGGCCCTGCGCGCCAGCGGAGAGACGGAGATTCACGGAGCAGAATCGGCCCGCATCTCCTTCCCGGAGTTCTACACCTCGCTCGACGCACTCGCGCAACGATAGCCGAAACCGAGGCAGACCGAGCCACGCGGTCGGAGCCACTAAGTCTCTGACCGCTTGAAGTTGTCCATCACTGGGTGCCCCATCCTTGCGGCGTACTTGTTCTTGCCGCAAGGGTGGGAGCCACAGATTCACGCGGTCAAAAACTAGTCTCCGCCAATCAGGTTAATCTTCGAAGTTGAAGCTTGTAGCCGTCGCGCCCTAGCCTCGTCGTTCGCAGGATAGATTGCGACCAGCTCTTCCAGCGCCGCGATCACGCTCTCGGCTGAGATCTCATCCAGCCGGTATCCTTCTGGCACGCCGACGCGATCCTCTCCGCGCAGAATTCGAACGTTCGCGACACCCAGCGGCATCCACTCCAGCGGCTTCTGCCACGAAGGCCCCAGCACCACCATCGGAACTTCGACAGACCGACCAACGTGCATCGTTCCCGTGTCGAGAGTCACCACAAAGTCGCTCAACGCCAGCACTGCGGCCAGTTCGCTCACGGAAGTCTTTCCAGCAAGCGAACTCCCCAGCCCGCCAGTAGCCTTTCGAATCGCGTCGATCGCCGCAGCATCTGCCGCCGTCCCGACGTACAGCAGCGAGAAACCGCGCTGCAACGCCGCATGGCGAATCACCTCGACAAAGCGTTCGCTATGCCAGCCTGTGTTCTGCCCGCCGCTCGTCTGCGTCACGATTGCGACCACGGGCCGTCGCTCGGGATTCGCCTCGTCGAGCAGTGTTCTGGCCGTCGCCGCGTCCCTCTCCGAGAAGAAGACGCGTGGCTGCGTCGCCTCTGTTTTGCATCCCAGCAAATCTGCCAGTCGCAGATTGTTTCCGATCAAGCTAAGCCCGGAGTCGTATGCCAGCAGATGTTGATAGAGTCCTGACGCCTGGGTAAATCCTCCGCGCCAGCCGCTTGCTGCCAACAGTCCCAGCAGCGCAATCTTCGTTCGTTGATCGGACGCGCCTGTCAGCACACACTGCGGACGAATCCCGCGACGGCACAGCTCCTCTCGCAGCCGACGAAGCGCGCCCAACAGATCGGTCGTGGGATTGGGCGTCTCGATCAAGTGGTCGATAAACCGCGAGTGGCGCAGTACCTGCAAGCCCAGACCGCGCGTTGCCACGGAGATCTCGATCTCTGGCCGCGCTCGCTTCATCGCCTCGAAGACCGGAGTCATGTGTACGAGACAGCCCAGCGGAAGCCTGTACTCCAGCAGCAGCACACGGCTTACGTTCTGCGGCAAAGTCTCCTTTGTTCTTCGCAGCAATCTTTCGGCAGTCCGCAGAGTTTCAGCCAGCATCCTGTTCCTTTTGCAGTTGGGGTCGCCCCACGATTGTACCGATCCTCTCTCTTCCTCGATAGAAGGAAGTTCATCTGCTAGCATTGCCACAAGCGACCGACCCCTATGAAAGTTACGCAAGCCGTCTTCGGCGTCTTCCACCACTTCGAGCTGGCGCACCAACTGCGGCGCAGAGGCCATCTGCAAAAGATCTATTCCACCTGGCCCTGGGCGCGGCTCAAGAGGGAAGGTCTGCCCCGCGAGCTGGTCAGTTGCTTTCCTCTGCTGCATACTGCGGACTACCTGCTGGCTCGCACCCGCTTCTATCCTTCGGCAATCTCCTCGAAGATGAACCAGTGGAATGCACTCGGCTTCGATCACTGGACGCGGCGCGTCATCGAGCCCTGCGACGCCTTCATCGCCATCTCCGGCGCGGGCCTGCTCACCGGACAGAAGGTGCAGGCCGCTGGCGGAAAGTTTATCTGCGATCGCGGCTCGACCCATCAGCGCTATCAGGAGCAGGTTGTCGCCGAGGAGTATCGCCGCTGGGGCGTTCCGCTCGTCGCTCCAGCGGCTCACATCCTGCGCCGCGAAGAGGCCATCTACGCCCTCGCCGACGCCATCACGGTTCCGTCAAACGTGGCGCGCCGCTCGTTTCTCGCGATGGGAGTTGCGCCGGAGAAGGTTCACGTCATCCCCTATGGCGTTCGTCTGGATCGTTTTGCGCCCACGACCGCGCCCTCCGCCGACAGCTTCGACGTTCTCTTCGCTGGGCAGATCAGCCTGCGCAAAGGCATTCCCTACCTGCTCGAAGCCTTCGCCCGCCTGCGCCATCCACGCAAGAGCCTCACGCTGGTCGGCGGTGTGCAGGACGATCTTCGATCCATCCTATCTCGCTTTCCTAAGGAGAAGGTCACCTTCACGGGCAGCTTGCCGCAGACAGAACTGGCCCGACGCATGAGTTCCAGCCATGTCCTTGTACTCCCCAGCGTGGAAGAGGGCTTCGGCCTTGTTATGGCTCAGGCCATGGCGTGTGGATGTCCCGTTATTGCTTCGAGCGCCACCGGAGCCGAGCATCTGTTCTCCGATAACGAAGCAGGATTTATCGTGGCGCCACGCGACACAGATGCCCTCGCCGACCGTCTCCAGCAGTTGGCCGACGACACTGCTCTGCGCCAGCGCATGAGCGCCGCAGCCCTTGAATGCGTTCGGCATCTCGGCGGCTGGGGCAACTACGGCGATCTATGGGACGAGTTGCTCCATCGACTGACAGGATGCCCCAAAGATCCCGACTGAATCCGAATAAAGCCGGCCACGGATTTAGACCGGTTCGCGAATTTGTGTAGACCGTATTTATTTGTCATTCCGCAGCAAAGCGGAGGAATCTGCTTTTGCTTGTTGCTCGTTGGAATACACCATTACGGGAACCGCTCTACGCGGATAAACGCGGATCAGAAACAAAGCCTATAGGCAGGTGTCTTGCCTGCGTTTATTTGTGTAGAGCATTTTTCGGTGATGGTGTAGATCGTCGTGGAGCCAGCAAAATGCGGGGATTCTTCACTTCGCTCAGAATGACAATTCATCCTGAGCGAAGCGTTGAGAACGGTGCGAATCGCTACATCTTGTATCGGCCCAGATCGTCGTCGTTCAGGTTTTCCAGCCAGACCTTCATCTCATCGCCGTTCTGCGGGCCTTCGCCGATCTGTCTGGCGTTGTCCAGCACGAAGCGGCTGGCGTAGATGGGGCAGTCCCAGCGCAGAGCCAGTGCAATTGCGTCCGAGGGGCGCGCGTCCAGCGTCACCGTCGCGCCCTCCTGCTCCATCCAGATCACGGCGAAGTAGGTGTCGTCGCGTATCTCCGAGACGACCACGCGACGCACCACTGCGTTCAGCCCACGTGCCAGATCGCGCATCAGGTCGTGTGTCATGGGACGCGGCGTGGCCACCTTCTCCAACTCCAGAGCAATCGCGTTGGCCTCGAAGATGCCCACCCAGATCGGCAACACCGTGTCGCTGGCCACGTCCTTCAGCACCACGATCGGCATATTCGTCAGCGGATCCAGCATCAGCCCGCGAATCTGCATCTCTACTTCGACACTGGCCGCCGCAGCCTTCGCTCCGCCTCGTTTGCTTGCCGTCTTCATCTGCAACCCTCCGTCACCCTGCCAACGCCTCGCCTGCAATGCTGTTGGGAAAGGTCTGCGTAATCCTGACCATTTGATAGCTTCCCACGGCGGGAAGGATCGGCTGCGCCACGGTAAAGTTCACCGTCTTGTTCTGCGAACTGCGCCCCACCACCTGTCCGCGCGCATGATTATGGCTCTCCACCATGACCTCCATCACCTGGCCCAGATGCCGCGCATAGCTCACGCGCTGAACCTCTCGCTGCCGATCCAATAGCACTTGCAGGCGTCGCGACTTCTCCTCGTCGGGAATCGAATCCGCCAGCGTAATCGCCGGAGTGTTCGGACGCGGCGAGTATTTGAAACAGAAGACCGCGTCGTACTTCACCTCTTCGAGCAGCGTCGCCGTCTCTTCGAGTTCGGCCTCGGTCTCGCCGGGGAATCCGACAATAATATCCGAAGTCATGCTGATCTCGCGCCGCGCCGCCTTGATCCAACTGATGCGCTCCAGATACCACTCGCGGGTGTACTCGCGATTCATCGCGGCCAGTATGCGCGTCGAGCCGGACTGTACCGGCAGATGCACATGATCGCACAGCGTAGGAACAGCGTCGATCACCTCGACGATATCTCGGGTAAAGTCTCTCGGATGGCTAGTCGTAAACCGAACCCGGCGAATGCCAGAGACCGAGCCAACCGCCGCCAATAACTCCGCGAAGCTCATCTTGTCGCTGGGATCGTGATAGGAGTTCACGTTCTGCCCCAGCAGTTGAATCTCGGTGAAGCCTGCATCCACCATCCGCCGCGCCTCGGCCAAGACCGACGCCGACGCCCGCGAGCGTTCCTTGCCCCGCGTGTACGGAACCACGCAGTAGGCGCAGAACTTGTCGCATCCCTCGACGATCGTGATGTAGCCATGATGTGGATTGGTTCGCGCGGTGAACTCGGTGTCGAAGGTCTGCTCGGTCTGGCGATCGTCCAGCCCGGTGATGCGTCGCTCGCCCGCCTCCAGCCGTTCCAGCATCTCCGGCAGGTTGCGATATGAAGCCGATCCGCTGACCAGCGAGACGTACGGCGCACGCTCGAAGATTCGCTCGCCCTCCTGCTGCGCCACGCAGCCGAGGACGGCAAATCGCTTGCCCTCGCCCTGCAACTTCTTGTACTCGTTCAGGCGATGGAAGACCTTCTGCTCGGCCTTGTCGCGGATTGAACAGGTGTTGTACAGAATCAGCCCCGCGTCGGCCTCGTCGGCAACGCGCAGGTATCCCTCATGCTCCAGCGTCCCAATGACCTTCTCCGAGTCATGGGCGTTCATCTGGCAGCCAAACGTCTCGATATAGAAAGTCTTCGCCACACTCCAAGTATATCGCCCTGCGCGGCATCATCCGACGCTCAGTGTGCGCGGGGGTGGGTCTCGTCGTAGACGCGCTGCACCTGCGTCGCGGTCAGATGGGTGTATCGCTGCGTGGTCGAGAGGCGTTCGTGGCCCAGCATTTCCTGAATCGCGCGCAGGTCGGCTCCTTCTTCCAGCATGTGTGTGCCGAAGGCGTGGCGCAGGGTGTGCGGATGCACGTCCGCAGCCAGCCCGCGCGAGAGTGCGATGCGCTTGACGATCCGGCCCACGCTGCGCGTCGTCAGCCGCGTGTTTCCACTCATGCGCAGATTCGTCACCAGCGGTCCCTCGGCCAGCAGAACCAGCTTCCCCGCCGCGCGCAGCCTGCTCTCGCGCAGCGGCAGGTAGGTGCGCACGGCGAGCGCGGCCTCGTCGCCCAGCGGTACATAGCGCTGTTTGCGCCCCTTGCCCTTGACCAGAATCGCGTCGTTCTTCCACTGAATGTCGGGCATGTTGATGCCCACCAGCTCCGAGTTGCGAATTCCGCAGCCGTAGAGCAGCTCGAAGATCATGCGGTCGCGCTCGGGCCACGCCGCGGCCTCGTCCTTGGTGGCCGCGCCGCTGGCGTCCTCCATCGAGTCCAGCAGGCCGTTGACCTCCTCCATGCTGGGAACGCGCGGCAGATGCTGCGGCAGCCTGGGCGTACTCACCAGCGTCGCGGGATTCTGCGTGATGCGATGCTCCTTGGCCAGCCATTTGAACCACGAGCGCACAGCAGCCAGAGCTCGCGCCGCGCTAGCCTTGGTCAGTCCGCGCTGGTACAGCAGCCCAAGGTAGGCGCGAATGTGTAGGTGATCGACCGCGCCAATCTCGCCCGCAGTTCCCAACGTCTCGCCAAGATAGGCCGCAAAGTTGCCCACCTCGCGGCGATAGGCTCGCACCGTGTGCGCCGAAGCGTTGCGCTCGTTCTCCAGCACGCGAAGAAACTCCTCCGCCAGCCGTCCGAACTCGCTCTGCTCCGCCATCGTCCCGCCCTCATCGTTTCCGCCTGCATCGCTTGGTCTGCCGACACTGTTATTTTCTCGCCAACCGGGCTTGCCGCAGATGGCAAGGTTGATCCCTGTCGAAGTTGGTTCCTCCTTCCGTCCAACTCATCCTGTCTGCCGACAGCAGTTTCCCTTGCAGGCGTAATCCAACGTAAAATCAATCACAATTATGTTTAAAGGATTCTCGATGAATCGTTTTGCCCTGCTGCTTGTTCTCGCCGTCAGCCTTGCTCTCGCCGCCCAGCAACCCGCCCAGCCCGTGTCCCAACCCGCCCAGACCGCTCCAGACGCGCTGCACCTCAAGGCGCAGAAGATGGTCTTGCTGCTGCACACCGATCGCACGGTGGATGGCGTCACAGCCAACATCAAGAAGCAGGTTCTAGCTGCGGCGGAGAAAGAGGTCGGCCCCAATCCCACAGCGGAGAAGAAGGCCCGGCTCGAAATCTTCGAGAAGAAGGTCGCTCAGTTGATCGACGAGCAGGTCGGCTGGAAGGCGATGCAGTCCACCTTCTTTGACATGTACGCCAAGACCTTCACCGAACAGGAGTTGGACGGCATCATCGCCTTCTATCAGTCTCCATCCGGAATCGCGCTGCTCGATAAGATGCAGGGGCTGGACGCGCAGGCCAATCAGTATGCACAGTCCAGACTGATCGCCGCGCAGCCACAACTGAAGCAACTCTTTGAAGACTTCCGCAAGAGTTCGGATGCGCCGTCGCCCGCAGCACCTGTAGCGACGCCTGCTCCAGCCGCAACGACTTCCGCTCCGGTCGCAGCTTCTCCGGTAACGAGCCCAGCAAAGTGATAGCGACGCAAGAGGCGACCGCAACGCCAGTAAAACCGCTGCTTGTCGGCGTCCTCGCGCTACAGGGTGCGTACGACGCCCACGCCCGGATTCTTTCCGATCTGGGGGCAACGTCGCGACTGGTTCGTCTTCCGCAGGATCTGGACGGGCTGGACGGCCTGATCCTGCCCGGCGGCGAGTCCACCACAATGCTGAAGTTTCTGGAGCGCAATGGCTTCTTCGACCTACTCCAGAGCTACGTCAAGACCACGCCCACCTTCGGCACCTGCGCCGGAGCGATTCTGCTGGCCGCGCAGGTCGAGGGGCCAGCCCAGCGTTCGCTCGGTGCGCTCGACATCACCGTCCAGCGCAACGCCTATGGACGCCAGATCGACTCCTCGATCCTGACCGCCGAGACCACCCTCGCCGGTGGTCCGCTGGAGATGGTCTTCATCCGCGCCCCACGCATCACCCGCACCGGCGCCAGCGTCGAGATTCTGGCCACGCGCGATGGCTTTCCCACGCTGGTTAGCTCCGGCAATCTGATGGCCGCCACCTTCCATCCCGAACTCTCACACGACCCACGCGTCCACCAGTTCTTCCTCGATCTCGTCCTCCAGCACAAGAACTCGATCTAGCTCTTTCTGATTCCCAAGAGACAGTGACGAGCTGCGCACAGAGCCTTAGAAATTGCTGTAACCCAATCTGTTTGTCATTCCGCAGCCTCTTCTATTTGTCATTCCGCAGCGAAGCGGAGGAATTTGCTTTTTCTCGTCGCAGCACGGTCTATACCTCGACCCAAAATGCTCTAAACTGGCAAATTCGCGCCACGCATTTTCAAGCTTAAAATGTCTGTGGTAGATCGCTTTCAAGTAAAGTCGCAGTAGAGCATTTGCATCCGAACTCATGCCTCCAGCAAGCTACGGAATCTCTCGACTATGCCGTCCACAACTGGCCAAGACGCATCCATGCCGAAGCGCCCGGTCGCGAATACACTGGTGCTGTTTGCGCTGTGGATCGTCTTCTATGCGAGCTTCACGCTCTTCGCTCCTGCGCTGCTGGACGACGCCGACTCGGTTCACGCCGAGGTTGCGCGAGAGATGCTGCTGCGCCACGATTGGGTAACGCTCTACGTCAACGGCATTCGCTATCTGGAGAAGGCTCCGCTGCTCTACTGGTCGATGGCGGAGAGCTTTCGGCTCTTTGGCGTCAGCGCCGCCGCAGCGCGCATTCCTCTTGCGCTGGCCGTTCTTGCGCTGGCCTTTGCGGTCGAGAGCTTTGCGCGCCGAGCCTTTCGCAGCGCCCGCGCAGGACTCTATGCAGCGCTGATCCTGCTCTCCTGTCCGGGACTCTTTCTCTTTACCCGCATCCTGCTGCCCGACGCGCTTGTATGCCTCTGGCTCACCCTGGCGCTGCTGTGCTTTTGGCTCAGCGAAGAATGCGCAATCTCACCAGAAAATAAATTCGTCGGGCAAAAGGCCGCGGCCACAAATAGCGAAGTTGTCATCCTGAGCGAAGAGAAGGATCCCCGTATTTTTCCCGGACAGGCGAGCAATCTCCGCTTTTTCTGCTACTCCTTCGCGGCCTGCTGCGCTTTGGGCGTACTGTCCAAGGGCTTGATTGGCGCGCTCTTTCCGGTTGCCATTGTTGTGATTTATCTCCTTCTCGCGCGCGGTTGGAGTGCGACCGTAGCGCGGATTCGCCAGCTTCATCCGCTGTCGAGTCTTGCTGTCTTTCTGGGCATCGCTGCGCCGTGGCACATTCTGATTGCGCTGGCGAACCCGACGCAGGGCTATCCCGGCGGCCTCACTTTCGCGCATGGCCACTTCGTGGTTCCGCTGCCGACCGATGGCAATGTCCACGGCTGGCTCTGGTTTTATTTTGTCAACGAACAGCTTCTGCGTTACCTGAACCTGCGCGTTCCTCGTGACTACGACACCGTGCCGCTGTGGCTCTTCTGGGGACTGTGTCTGGTCTGGTTGGCTCCGTGGTTCGCCTTCGTTCTCAAGTCGCTACAGCATTCTTGCTTATGGCGTAGACCGTCGCGCGCCCACCTTCTTCTGCTTGTCTGGACGGTTGTGCCGCTGCTCTTCTTCAGTTTCTCCACGCGGCAGGAGTACTACGTTCTGCCTGCGTTGCCTGCGCTTGCGATCCTCGTTGCGGGCTGGCTCGCGCGAGATTTTGAATGGAAGTCAGCCACGCAATCGGCACAATTAATTCGTCGCGCCAACCTGCGCATTACCGCTGTTCTGATTGCCGTTGGTGCGATCTTTGCTGGCTGTGCGCTGGTCTTTCTGCTGCACATGCGCGCACCCGCATCCAACGCCGATCTGGCGCAACTCCTGCAACAAAATCCCGCCGACTACGCGCTCTCGATGGGTCACTTTCTCGACCTCAACGCACAGGCTCTCGGACTCTTCCGACTCCCGCTTGCGCTGGCCGCCGCTGCTCTTCTGCTTGGGCCTCTGCTCTCTTTTATTCTGCGAAAGAAGAACCAGCCCCATGCGGCAACGCTCGCCCTTGCCGCCGGAGCCTTTGGATTTCTACTCGCCGCGCACCTCGGTCTACAGACCTTCGCGCCTGTTCTTAGTTCACAGCAACTCGCCGCAGCCATTGCGCCACAGATTCGGGTGGACGACCTCGTCGTCATCCATCAGGAGTACGAGTTCGCCAGTACGCTTGGCTTCTATCTGCGTCGTCCGAGCTACACCGAGCAGAATGGCAGACCAGTCGCGGTCAATCCCATTCACATTATGGAAGGGCGCAGCTCGAATCTCTGGTACGGCAGTTTCTTTTCCGACGCTCCTGCGATCTTCGAGACTCCGCAGAGCCTCGCGCAGAAGTGGCCCGGCCCACAGCGCATCTTCCTTTGGCAAGACATTGGCAACCAGCCCAGTGCGCTGCCCGCGCTGCCTGCACCGGTCTACATAATTGCAAAGTCTGGGGGCAAGGAAATTTTCAGCAACCAGCCGAATGATTCTCTTCCGCTGGCAAAAATACTTAACACCGATCTGTACTGATGACACCGATCAAGGGCAAAAGCAGTTGGTGAATTTGTTGTAGATCGAAAGACTCTGATCAAGCACTTTTAGTCATAGCTAACGGTATTGCGCCGCAAGCAAAATGCGGGGATTCTTCGCTCCGCTCAGAATGACAATGCAGATCAGGCATGTTGCGCGAATGCAAAAGCAGAAGCAGATTCCTCCGCTTCGCTGCGGAATGACAACTAACCAGCGCGGAATGACAACTAACCAGCGCAGAATGACAACTAATCAGCACGGAGTGACAAACAACATGCGCAGAATAACAAGCGCCCAGCGCGGAGTGACAATGAAATCGGTGTTATCGGCGTAGATCGGTGTTAATAGTTTCTCAGTTTGCCGGAGTAAGTTGCCCGTTGCGTAGGTGGAAGCGTTCGCCGCGCCAGACGATGGTGTTGGAGGCGTAGCTCCAGGCCCAGAAGCCGAGGCCGAAGCAGTCGCGCAAGGGGAGCAGCCAGAGGTCGCGCAGAACCTGCGTGTCTCTGAGTACTCCGACGCCGACCGTCAGCGCGACGGCGACGCGTGCTAGAACGACGAGGCTCAGCAGGGCGAAGCTCCACGGCGCGAGGCCGCTGGCCAGGCAGTTCACGACCGCCCACGGGATGCAGTAGGTGATGCCGAGGCCGAGGTAGCCCCAGCGGCGGGAGTCGCGCGTGGTGCGCGCCCAGCGGATCTGGTGTTCACAAAAGCCGCGCAGGGTGTAGGCGGGGATGGCGGTTTCGACTACCTCGCCGCAGAGTTCGACGCGGTAGCCCGCCTGCGCGATGCGCGCTCCCATCTCGTAGTCGTCGGCCAGCGCATCTACCAGCGACTCGATGCCACCGGCGGCCGTTAGCGCCACGCGCGACATGGCCAGCGTCGAGCCGAGGCCGAAGTGAATGCCGCCTTCGAGACGCCGCGCCGTCAGCACTCCCGGCATGAAGTCTGTCGAGATTCCCAACGCCTCCAGCCGCGCCCACAGCGTCAACGCCGCGCCGTCTACAGCGGTTCGCCCGACGTAGAGCGCCGTCACCATCCCCACCTGCGGATCATTGAAGCCGCGCATCACCTGCGAGAGATACTGCGGAGAGACGCAGATGTCGCTGTCGTTGATGAGGATGTGATCGTACTGCGCCTCGCCGAGCATCTGGACGAGGTTGCTGACCTTGCCTGAGGCTCCCAACCGCTGGGGGCAGACGATCAGGCGAATCGCACACTGGGGAAATTCCGCTTGCAGGTGGGCAATCTCGCTTACGGCTGGATCGTCCGTGCTGCCGACACCGAAGAGAATCTCGAATCGCCCGGCATACTGCTGCCTGCAATGGCTCACCAGCCCCGCGTACATCCGTGCATCGACGCCCTTGACCGGCTTCAGGATCGTCACGTCTGGCGCAAATTCTGCTGCATTTCCAGCCTCATCCGCGCCAGCAGACGAGTTTTGCTGACGATCTCGGGTAAACTGCCGCGCGCCTGCCAGTGCCAGCAGCATGTACGCCAGCCCGCTGATCGTCAGTAGCGCCGTAAGAATCTCAACCGCCGTAGCCATTCAACCAGTCTACCCAACGTCCGCGCAGGAAGTCGCCCTTGCCGCGACGTTTATGGCTTCAAAATAGATTTGAATTGGGCACAACTCGGCACCCTGTCTGGGGTTCTAACCAACAAAGAAAGGAGAACCTTATGCTCAGGCTTAAGACGTTCATCATTTCTGCAATTGCCGCAGTCTTCCTGTTTGCTGGAACTGTGGCGCAGTCTCAGGTCATAGTTGGCATTGGAGTACCCCCGATATGTCCTTACGGGTACTTCGACTATCCACCCTATGACTGTGCTCCCTATGGCTATTATGGCCCCGACTGGTTTATCGGCGGATTCTTCATCGGAGCCGGTCCCTGGTTTCACGGTCCGCGTGGTTTTTACGGACACGTTGACAACCGCTTCGATCCCCGTCTCGGGTACAACGGACCTTTGCCCGCTCATGGTGAGAGGCCGTTCAATCACTTCCATGCAAACGAAGCGCGCGATGGTCAGGGCCACGTAGGAGCTGTTGGCCAGAATGCCGCTAACCTGCACCGGCCCGGAGTTCAGGGCGGGTATCGCTTTGGCGGAGGAAGTCGTGGCGGAAGCAGCCGTGGCGGAGGACACCGCTAAACCGCAACTCGTAATCGCAATTCAAGGAGCAATGGAGGCCCGCTGATGTCAGGCGGGCCGCCTTGCGTCAGTAGAAGCGACCTAAACAGCCTTGCGCTGGAAGGAGGTCTTCTTGGTGTTGGCGAAGGAGTCCTTTGCCTTGAAGGAGGCTACGTTAACGCCAGCTTCGGGCTTGGCTCCAGTCTTTACTTGTGCGGCTTTGTCGCGCGCCGCCTGTAGCTTCTGCGCCTTGCGACTGAGTCCGCCTATCTTAATGCTGCCCGCTTTGGGAATGAAATCGCTCATACAGGAATCTTCTCACAGGAGAGCGCGCGGTGGAGTGCGGCAAGGGGTTCGAGTGCGAGAGACTCGGCTCGGGCCTGCGGAGGAATCTCGGCGGGCCATGCGGCGCGGATCTGCTCCGGCGTGTAGCTGGCGACTCCGTTACGAGAGTGGGCGCGGAGATTGTTGGCTAGCGTTTTTCTCTTCTGCGCGAAGCAGGTGCGCAGAAATACCTCGAAGGCGGCGGGTTCGACTCCCAACTCCTCAAAGCGCGGGGCAAACTCCAGTCGCAGGACGGTGGAGTGAACGTCGGGCGGAGGGTTGAAGGCGGCTGGCGGCAAGGTGAAGAGCCGCTCGACGCGGGCGTTCATCTGCGTGGTGGCCGAGAGCAGCCCGTACTCGCGATGGCCAGGTTCGGCGGCTAGACGGTCGGCGACCTCGCGCTGCATCATAACCACGGCGCGGGCCAGATGACCGCTGCGACCGGCGGCAAAGAGGCGGAGCAGAATCGGCGAGGTGATGTAGTAGGGCAGGTTGCCGACGACGTCTGCGCTCTCGCCGGGGACGACGAGGGTGGCGAGATCGACATCGAGGACGTCAGCTTCGAGAACCTCGACGTGGGGCTGGGCGCGGAAGTGGAAGCGCAGTTCGGCGGCCAGCGAGGGGTCGAGTTCGATGGCGATCAGGCGACGGCAACGCAGGGCCAACAGCTCGGTGATGGCTCCGTGGCCGGGGCCGATCTCGATGACCGTGCGTGCGCTGGCGTCGCCGAGAGCGTCGACGATGGACTGACGAGCGTTCTCGTCAATGAGGAAGTTCTGGCCGAGTTTGGGTTTACGGAGCATGGTCTTAGGGGTGTGACTCAGGAGACCTCTTCCACCTGTACAACGACATCTTCAAGATACTTACATCTTTAAGATAGCAAAGGGTAAAGTAAGTGTGTTGCAGTAGTTGTTATTACAGGGGTACGGGCGATGGCGACAAAGCGTAAGAAACAGGGCGCGTACATGATCTCGGCGGTGGCCGAGATGTATGAGATTCATCCCCAGACGCTGCGGCTCTACGAGCGCGAGGGGCTGTTGCTGCCCAGTCGGTCGGAGGGCAATACGCGGCTCTACACCGACGAGGATCTGGAACGGCTGGAGTTCATTCTGAATCTGGCGCGTGATCTGGGCGTGAATATCGCCGGAATCGCAATTATCTTGCAGATGCGCGAGCGGATGGAGGAGATGAATCGCCAGATGCAGGGCTTTGTCGACTATGTGCGCACGGAGATGCTGGCGCGGATGCAACAGCAGCCCAGCGCAGGGCTGGTTCCAATGCCGCGGTCGGTGATTGTGCCAGTGAAGGGTGCGGCGGGCAGGGCTGCGGCGTTCAACGGCAAGGCTGCGGTTCTGACTGGCAAAGCGTTGCCAGTGAAGGGGGCGAAGAGCGCGGCTGGCGGCAAGAAAACGGCGAAGACAGTGAAGGCTAAGTAGAGTATTTCTCGAATTACTATTTCTCGAATTACTGTAGATCAGAATTGAATTGTCATTCTGAGCGTAGCGAAGAATCCCCGCAGTTTACTCGCTGTGTCACGGTCTACACAACTAGGAAAATGCTCTGATGGTGTAGGCCGTAGCGCAGCGAGCAGAAGCAGATTCCTCCGCTGCGCTACGGAATGACAAACAAATTGGTCTATAAGCCATTCCGAAAAATCTCTGATCCTCGAACACTCAGGAGGCAGACGATTCGGTCTGGGGAACGCCGAAGGCATCAAGGACATCTTGCAGGGTGACGATGCCTTCGATCTGATGCACGTCGGCGCGGCTGACGACGGGGAGAAGGTCGAGGTGGTTTTCGCCCATACGCTCCAGCGCGAGGTCGATTCCCTGATCGGCGTGGATGTGCGGGAAGGCGAAGCCGGTCAACAGGGCTTTGATTGAGCTGACGGCTCCAATCGGGCTAATGTCTTCGGCTGAGTTGACGGCGCTCTCGGCGATTGTGTTCTCCAACTGCTCCAGAGTAACGATGCCGATGAGTTCGCCGTGGTCGGTGACCAGTCCGGTGTGGAAGGCCGTGGCGCGCAACTCTGCGAAGGCCTGTTGCACGGAGGTTTCGGCGGCCAGCGATGGGCCAGCGGGTCTCAGGATGCTGGCGGCGGTGCGCCGGTCGAGTCGCTGGCGCGTCTTGGCGCTGGGCAGGTGGATGCCGTCCTGCGTGGCCAGAGCCTCGTAGATGGGCTCGTGTTGCAGGCGCGAGGCGACGAAGAGGCTGACCAGATTGGCGATCATCAGTGGAACGATGACGGCGTAGTCCTGCGTCATCTCGAAGATCATCAGGACGGAGGTCATAGGGGTGCGAACGACTCCGGCGAAGACCGCTCCCATGCCGACCAGTGCGTAGGCCCCTGCGGTTGCGGTGTGCAGCGGGAAGAGGTGGTGCGCAAAGGCTCCGACGATGCCGCCAACCATCGCGCCGAGGAAGAGCGATGGACCGAAGATTCCTCCTGCGTTGCCTGAGGCGTAGCTTGTTGTAACGGCAATCAGCTTGAGCGCCAACAGGAGCAGCATCAGGTGCAGCGCCATGCGTCCATTAAGCGCGTCGCCGACGTAGCTGTAGCCGACGCCCAGAACCTGCGGCACAAACCAACCCATGGCTCCGACCAGCAGGCCTCCCGCAACCGGCTGGATCCAGACGGTCTTCTGCGGCAGTCGGCGAAAGCGCAGGCGCAGGTTGAGAAGGAGCTTGGCGAAGAGAGCCGAGACGATGCCGCCAGCGATCCCAAGCACGGCGTAGATGGCGAACTCCGCTGCGCTGACCAGATGGTATTGCGGCACGGTGAACAGTGGGTGATCGCCGAGCAGAAGGCGGAGAACCACCCAGGCCGTCGCCGAGGCCAGAACGACGCCGCCCATGATCGGCGCATTGAGGTCGCCCATTACCTCTTCCAGCGAGAAGACGACGGCGGCCAGTGGAGTGTTGAAGGCCGCAGCGATGGCGGCGGCGGCTCCGACCGGAATCAGGTTCTGGATCTGCTCGGTGCTGAGGCCGAGCCATTGGCCAAGCAGCGAGCCGATTCCTGCGCCAACCTGCACGGACGGGCCTTCGCGACCCAGTGGAATTCCGCTGGCCAGTGTCGCCGAGGTGCAGAAAAATTTGCCCAGAACCGTGCTCAGTGAGATGCGTCCGCCGTTTGCGAAGAGTGCGGCTTTGGTCTGCGGAACGCCGCTGCCACGCGCTCCGGGAAAGTAGCGGTAGAGCAGATAGCCAATGCCGAGCGAGCCGGCGACAGGCAGAGCAAGACGTCGCCAGGGCGCGCCGCCGATCGGGTAGAGACGCATCCCTATGCGCTCGGTCAGCAGGATAAAGGCGACGACGATCAGGCCGGTGAGTGCTCCGATCACAAGCGAGAGAAGCAGGAAGACCTGACTTTCGCGTTGACGGAGCGAAGCCATGCGCTCTGTCAACGAGAGCTGCCACCAGCGCTTGTCTTCTGCCTGCATTCCCTCTGCCATCTCGGTAGTTCCTCTTATCCAGTGTAGCGTCTGCAAATTGCAGGAAGAACGCGATTGCGCGGATGGGTGAACGGATGGGGCGGATCGACCCACTCATTCCGTGCAACGAACTACACTGGAAGGACAGATAATTACGGCGGAAGAGGATGATGAATTTGCTGTTGCGGATCTTGTTTTATGGCGCGCTGGTCGGGACGGTGACGTCGACGATCTATTGTGGAATGGTGTTGGTGGGAGTGCTGCGCTTTGCTCGGCGCAAGCGGCGCGAGGAGCGGTCTCCGGTGGAGTTTCTGCCGCCGGTCAGCGTGTTGAAGCCGCTGCATGGCACCGAGCCGGATCTTGAGGGGAATCTGCGGCGCTTCTTCGCGCTGGATTATCCAGAGTACGAACTGCTCTTCTGCGCGCGCAACGATGGCGACGCTGGCTTGCAGATGGCGCGGAGGATTGCAGCCGAGCATCCCGAGGTATGCGCCCGATTTCTGACCTGCGGCGAGCCGCAGTTTCCCAACGCCAAGATGTGGTCGCTGACCATGCTGGCCAAGGCCGCGCAGTACGAGACGCTGGTGACCAGCGACGCCGATGCGCGCGTCTCGCCCGACTACCTGCGGCGGATGGTGCAGGAACTGGCCGATCCGCAGCGCGAGCTGGCCTCATGTCTGTACGTCGGACGGACGACGGGCGGGTTTGCCGCACAACTCGACGCGGTGGGCAAGAGTGTCGAGATGACAGGCGGAATTCTGGTCGCCGATATGGTCGAGGGTGGAACGCACTTCGCCTTGGGCGTCAGCATGGTTTTGCTCCGCGCGGCGTTTGAAAAGGCTGGTGGTTACGAGGATCTGGGGCAGTACTACGCCGAGGACTTTGTGTTGGGCAATCGTCTGGCTGAGGCTGGGTACGGTGTCCGCATGGCCAACTATGTGGTGCGGCTGATGGTGCTGCCGCAGGGACTGCGCGAGTCCTTCCGCGACCAGTTGCGTTGGATGAAGAGTACGCGGCGGTCGCGTCCGGCGGGTCATCTGGGGACGGGGCTGACCTATGCGGTTCCCTTCGGACTGCTGGGGCTGGTGTGGGGTTTGCTGGCGGGACATCCGATGGCCGGAGGGCTGTGGCTGCTGGCGACCTGCGCCAATCGCTGGGCGATGGCGGCGGGGGTTCTTGCAGCGCTGGAAGACGAGCAGGCGGGCTGGCCGACGCTGATCTATCCGCTGCGCGATCTGCTGGGATTTGCGGTGTGGGTTGCGAGCTACATCGGCAGCACGATGGTCTACCACGGCGGAGAGTACTCGCTGGGGCCGGACGGGCGATTCGAGCCGCTCGAACGCAAGGCCATGGCACCGGAAGAGAAGACGCCCGATGCCCGCTGGGGAAATTGAAGGACTGGCAGTTGTAGCGCGGGTGAGGATTTCCGGCGAAGGATAGGTCGGGCCTTCAGCCCTTGGTCTCTGTGTTGATCGTGTACCTAGGCCTTCGGCCTAGGCTGGTATAGGGCGCGCCGTTGGTGCTTTTAGATCATCTTCCGAATTGCAATAATCCAATTTGTTGTCATTCCGTAGTCTCTTTTGTTGTCATTCCGCAGCGAAGCGAAGGAATCTGCTTTTGCTCGTCGGCATACTCCGGAGTATCGTCGCGCTACGAACACAATACGGGGATTCTTCGCTGCGCTCAGAATGACAATTCTGAAATTATGGCAAGGTTGAAGATTACGGCTGATTCGTTAGGATGGACTTTCCTCCGGCGGCGGCTAGTGTGCGGACCGGGCCGAATGCGCTGAGGCTGGCCGTGCGCGCGGCTGGGTTGTACGTTAGCAGGAAGATGCGGCGCGGGCTGGCCCACAGGCGGTCGAGCGAGGCGTCGTCCTCGAAGACGGCGGGAGCGTCCGGCCAGAAGCTGCCGTACCATGGGCCGTTGATGCGCCCGTTGACGAAGTGGACGGGCTGGCGGGTGTAGAAGAGCAGAGTCGAGCCGGAGGTCAACTCGCCGTCGATCAGAATCAGGTCGGGTTGCTGCGAGGCGAGGGCTGGGCGCGCGCTCTGCTCGGCGACGATGGATTGGGCAAGGCCCTTTGAGCCCATCGTGGGATAGAAGCGAACCAGCCCCTCGTGCATGCAGAGCAGAAGGCAGACTCCGGCGGCGGTCATCGTGAGATTCGCCGCGTAGGTATGGCGACTGCGGCGCAGCAGATAGGCCAGCGGGCCGATGGCGATCATGCCTAGGCCGACGAAGGTGAGCGGCGCGCGGAAGAGGCCCATCGCCGCGCCGGTCAGGTCGAAGAGGTGGCTTAGGGAGAGGTTATAGTCGCCGCCCTGCGAGAGCAGTGTGGCAATGTCGGTGTGCGGATCGGTGTGCGGTGCGGTGATGGCGAAGAAGATCGCAATGGCGGCGATGATCGAGCAGAGAGGGACGAGCAGCCAGCGGTGCCAGGCCAGCGCGCTGCGGGCGGCGGCGGAGTGGGCGTCGCGCTCGGCGCGGGCGAGCAGACCTCCGGCCATCAACGCCAGCGCCGGGATCGCAGGCAGCGAGTAGTACTCCTGCCGCGCCGAGAAGGTGAAGAAGACCAGAACTACTCCTGCCCAGAGGAGCAGTGTGAGCGCGGCCTCGCGGTCGCGGAGGTTTGCGCTCCCACCCATGTCGCGATGAAGCAGCGCCATGGATGGGGCGCCCGAGTGCGCGGAGTCTGACCCCGCCTTTGACTGCGCGTTCTTTGAGCTTCGCAGATCTTGGATGTGCTGGCGGATTGCGCCGAATAGGAACGCCGTCCATGGGAAGAGCCAGAGCGCGGCCAGCAGCCAGAAGAGCCAGACCGGAACCTGACCGTAGTCGTGGGGGATGCGCCTCTGCAGGAAGCGGGCGATGTGCTCGTTGTAGAGATAGAACCAGGCCCAGCCGCCGTGCGCGGGCAGGCCGAGTCCCGCCGGAAGCGCGATCGCCGGATTGCGCAGAGCCGCCAGAATGTGCCACGGAGCCGCAATCAGCAGAAATACCAGCGTGGAGGGGATCAGTCGCAGCTTCAGCAACAAGCGGAGCTGGCGGGTGAGAGCCAAATAGAAGACGACGAAGCCGAGCGGAAAGAGAACGCCGATCAGACCCTTGGTCAGCAGGTTCAGCGCCGTGACCGCAGCGAAAACGAGGCAGGGCAGTAGGGCGGACTTTGTTGGTGCATCCGACAAAATGCGGGGATCCTTCGTTTCGCTCAGGATGACATTTTTTTTGGCGTCTTCTTTGCGAGGGAGCGATTCTTTCGCGTTGATGCGTTCGAGAGCGATCAGAAAGGCGTGTACGGCCAGCGTCATCCACAGGCAGATCAGAATGTCTGGAATGAAAAATCGGGTGTAGAGGAACGGGCCGATGCAGGTGGCCAGAGCCAGTGCCGAGTAGAGTGCGCCGCGGTCGCGATGGTCGGCGGGAGAGACGTCCGCGAAGAGGCGCAGGCCGAGGGCATAGACCGCCAGCAGCAGGGCCAGCGTCATCAGCGCAATGGGCAGGCGTGCGGCCCAGTCGGTCGCGCCGAAGAGGTGCATCGACCCGGCGGCGAGCCAGTACATCAGCGGCGGCTTGTCGAAGAAGCGGATGCCGTCGATGTAGGGCGTCACATAGTCGTGGCGCACCAGCATGGAGCGGGCGATCTCGATGTAGATCGAGTCCACGTCGTCCAGCAGTCCGGGGGTGAAGAGGCTGCCGATGTGCAGGACAAACCACGCGGCGACGATCATTGCGACGGAGCGCGGGCTCCAGCGGGCGGGCGTGGGCTGGCTGGCTGGGGCGGATTGGACGGGAGAATTACTCACTGCGGAGGGTCTCATCTTTCTGCGGAGTTGGGGTGTGGGCTGGCGTAGCGTTCGCGGTGGAAGAAATATCGTAGCGCGGGGCGGAGTCCAGGGGCCTGTCTGTGAGCAGAGCTTTGCCGGAGGTCTCCACGAGGAGGATGGCGCGCGATCCGAGCAGGCGGTCAACCTCGTCGCGCTTCTCCAGCGGGACGAAGAGAATCTTGCGCGGGCCGTTGCCCCACTGCGCGGCTAGCTCGTCGTGGGTAAGGAAGAGACTCTGCGCATCGGCGAAGGTCGAGCCGAAGAGCATCGAGGACGAACGGCCATCAACCAGCAAGGCGGGGCGGTCGAGCGGGCGGTTCAAGTAGAAGGGGATCGACGAGCCGTAGGCCTGATCGCCGTAGAGCAGCACAGTGTTCTCGCGCGAGATGGCTCCGGTGGATTCGAGCTGCTGGATCTTGGCGGCCATATCTTCCGACGAGAGCATCGGCGCAAAGCGGACGAGCGCGATGTGCGCGGCGACGAGGAAGACCGCCGAGGTCAGCGCGAGGGCTGTGGTGGCGGCGATGTGGCGGCGGCGGGTGCGCAGCCACCAAGCAACCGTCGGGCCGATGGCAAAGGCGGCGAGAGCGAGCGACGCAGGAAGGCGCAGCGCGGCAAAGCTGGGGCCGGTCAGGTCGAAGAGGCTCGACATGGAGAGGGTGTAGTCGCCCACCCCGCGATGGGCGAGCAGTTCGCCGATGTCGGGGACGAAGGCGAGGTGGCGTGAGGTCCACAGACCGTAGGCCAGCGCCGCCGCAACCGCGAGGCCGATGGTGGTGAAGGCTGCGTGGGCGAAGGTGATCCAACGGCGTGAGGATTTTTCTTCGTCATAGGTCGCTTCGGCGCGGGTGAGGGTGGCGGAGAGAAGTATTAGCAGAGGCAGATACGCAGGAAAGGTGTAGTACTCCTGATTCGTCGACAGCGAGAAGAAGAGTAGGACGAGGGCGGAGAAGAGACTTAGCAGCAGCGTGGTGCGTTGCCGAGGAGTCAGGTTGCCGTTGGGCAGAATAGGAAGATTCGCAGCTTTGCGGCGCTGCGTGAAATCAATCATGTAAATGTATAGTGCACCGAATAATGCATATTCGAGATAGGGAAGGTTGAATGTCTCTTTGATGAAGATGCTTGCGGTGATAAAGAAAAAATAACGGAGACCTGTCCATTTTATCGAGGGTGGCGGCGCAGCAATGCGATACGCTCTTGCGCCAAACAGAACAAGCAATGGTGAGAACAAAGCCCATGGGAAGAGCCAGACGAGGTGGAGGCTCCAGTAGAGGGTGCTGGGGAGCTTGTTGTAGTCCATCGGGATACGGCGTCCGAGGAAGCGCAGGACGTGCTCGTTGATGAAGTAGAACCAGAAGAAGCCGTGGCCGTTCATGCCTCCGGTGTTGCGCAGGCCCGCCAGGATGTGCCAGGGCGCGGCGATTGTCAGAAAGAGCAGTGCGCCACGAAATGGCTTCAGGCGGCGCCAGTTGCGGAGCTCGCCGGTGAGCGCGAGGGAGAGGGTGGCCGTCGCGAAGAAGAAGACCAGCGCGACCAGACCTTTGGTTAGGACGGCGAGGGCTAGGGCCGTCCAGAGGGCGTAGGGGTAGAGCCACGAAAGGCGATTCGCGTCTTCGCGCGAAGGCCCACCCATGTCGCGGTGAGGCTGCGCGATGGATGGGGTTTCCGGCGAACGACCGAGATTCTGAGCTTCGCTCAGAATGACGAGCGTTTTATCTTTGGTGGGGACGAGGGCTTTATTTTGTGCGGGATTTTGTGCGGGATGCAGCGCTTGCAGCAGGCAGTAGAGGGCGCAGGCCAGGAGCAGCGAGAGCAGCACATCCGGGATGAAGACGCGGGTGAAGAGGAAGACTCCCGCGCTGGTCAGGATGCCGAGGCCGGTGTAGAGCGCGGCTCGTTCGCCGAAGGCCTCGCGCGCCCAGCGACAGCCGAGCAGCATCAGCAGTAGCACACAGAGAGCTTGCGGTAGGTGCGCGGCGAAGGCATTGATTCCAAAGACGCGCAGGCTGGCGGCGACGATCCAGTAGGGCAGGGGAGCCTTCTCCAGATAGCGCACATTGTTGACCCGAAGCGTGACCCAGTCGCCGGAGAGAGCCATCTGGCGAGCGGCGTTGGCGTGGGTTCCGTCGGCGTCGTCCAGCACCGGCGGGGCGAAGAGCGAGGCGAAGAAGAGGACCAGCCAGAGCGCGGTCAGAAGCGAGAGTACGTGGCTGCGTCGCAAGGAAGCGGCAACGTCGGGGGCGGTCGCGAGTTCGGGTGAGGGTGTGATGGACATGAGAAATACTTGCTCTAACAGCATACTTGGAGAAAAGGTTGCGCGCGGGGATGGGCAGGCGTTGTATCGTGGCTTTGGAGAGATTTACGGCGGGACGATAGCCGCACCCTTCAAAACACGGAGCGAGGAAGAGTTTTGAGCGACGTCGAGCGTCTTGATGGGCGATGGGATCTGGACGATAGAAACTTGGGAGAGGGCTGAAGAATGCTTACGTTTGCCGCGATTGATATTGGTTCCAACTCGGTTCGCCTGAAGATTGCCTCGGTCGAACAGCACAATCTGAAGACGTTACATGAGGATCGCGAGGTAGTGCGGCTGGGCGAGAGCGTCTTCCAGACCGGCGTCATCTCTCCCGACGCGATGGCCAACACCATTAGCGCTCTGAAGCGTTTTCAGAAGGCGGTGCAGTTGCATGTGGCGGATCGAGTCCGTGTGGTGGCGACCAGCGCGATGCGCGACGCGCGCAATGCGGAGGCCTTTACTGCGTGGGTCAAGTCGGCGACCGGCTGGCAGGTGGAGGTGATCTCCGGACTGGAAGAGGGGCGGCTGATCCACCTTGGCGTGGCCACGCACGAGGCTGGAGCCAAGGGACGCTGTCTGCTGATCGACCTCGGCGGTGGAAGCTGCGAGGTCACGCTGTCGGACGCAGGCAACATTCGCGAGACGGTCAGCATGCCGCTGGGCGCAGTGCGTTTGCAGCAGGAGTTTCTCCACGCCGATCCTCCGGCGAAGGAGGATGTGGCCCGGCTGAAGCAGTACATCGACCGCGAGTTGGACAAGGCCGCGCGCAAGCTGGGAACGCCCAGAGTGTCGCTGGTGATTGCGACCTCCGGCACGGCGGCGGCGTTGGCCGAGGCGAGCGTCGCGCTAGCCAGCAAGCTGCCCGCGCGCAAGGCCGCTCCCAAGAGCTTCGTGCGCATCAAGCCCAACGAGGCGAAGATGGAGGACGTGCGTCGTCTGGCCGATCAGCTGGCGAAGATGGATAACGCGCAGAGGGCCTCGGTGCCGGGCATCGGGCCACGTCGCGCGGAGATCATCATCGGCGGCGTACTGGTCTATGCGAGGCTGCTGGAGCGGTTGGGGCTGAAGGGCTTTCGCTACTCGCCGCTGGGGCTGAGCGATGGAATTCTGGCGCAGATGCTGGCCGATGTCGATCTGCGCGCCTCGGTCCACAAGAAGATTGAGGGCGAGCGATGGGTCGGCGTTCTCGACCTATGCAAGCGCTACGGCGTGGACACGAAGAAGGCTGAGCCGGTGTGCCAGCATGTGGCTCAACTCTTCGACGAACTCACGCGAGTCCACGAACTGCCGCAGGAGTACCGGCTGTGGCTGGAGTCCGCCGCCATGATTCATGACGTCGGCAAGTATATGAATCATCAGGGACACCATCGGCACACGCAGTACATTGTGGCCAACTCTGAGATCTTCGGCTTCTCGCCGGAACAGCGCATGGTGGTCAGCGCGATTGCGCGCTATCTGGGCAAGAGTCGTCCGGACGGGGTGGATCGCGTGATGCGCTCCATCTCTGTGGAGCAGCACGGCCATGTAGTAGCCTCGGTGGTACTGCTGCGGTTGGCTCTGGCGCTCAATCAGAATCGAGCCAGCGCGGCGGTCAAGATGCGCGCGCACGTCTACCCCAAACGTGTGCTGATAGAGCTGGCGCCGGGCCGCGGCGGTGCGGAGTTGGAGGCCTGGTCGTTGAGAAAAGAGGCCGCTTACTTCCGCGAGGTCTTCCGTCGCGACTTGGTCGTCGAGGTCGCGTAGAGCGAGGTTGCATAGAGGCCGCGCACGGTGCGCGGGTCGAGCAGCCATTGCAATGCAGCCGGGCCGCGCGTCAGGTTCAGCCGCGCCAGAGAACCTTTGCGTAGACGAACGCAGGCCGCCCCCGCGCACTCGTTCAGGCCGCTCGCCGGACAGGCTGCGGCAGGAACCAGTAGCGCGCCCATGAAGGCTGCGAGGTTGGGATTGTGTCCGACGACCAGAAGATTTTCCTGCCCAGCGTAGTCGCGCAGCAGCTTGTGGAACTGGGCCAGCGTGGCATCGGGAGCAAGCGCGGCAGACGAGATGATCTTTGCCTCGTAGCCCATCTCGGTTCCCACCAGCGAGGCCGTCTGCATTGAGCGTTTCAGCGGGCTGGAAATGATCATGTCGAACTGAACCTTCATCGAGTTCAGCACATGAGCCAACTGTAGACAGTGCCGCTTTCCCTCTTTGTCCAGCGGACGCTTGTGGTCGAGAATCGGATTGACGCGCTTTACCCCAGCGCTGGCGTGACGAAGAATGTAGAGATTCATAGGCTTGCCCACATTGTATAGGCCGCGCATGTATGCCAGCGGCAATGGCGTCCCCAACAGGATTCGAACCTATGTTGCCGCCGGGAACTGGCGGAGTCCTGGGCCACTAGACGATAGGGACGCATGGCGGAGCGGCAGGCCTGCGGACTGACAGGGCATTCGCAACCGGTGCAAACCAATCGTACACCAGCAGGACGATACAATCGAAGAACGTTGAGATGCATTAACTGATTGTGCGACGATTGTCATAAATAGGGCATCCTAAGACAATCTGGACTCATCAAAAATACTGGAGATCCCTCCATGCCGATTGCCATCGACTTTTTCGTCGGTCACGCCTACGCCATCCTGTTTCTATGGGTGCTGATAGAGCAGCTTGGTGTTCCGGTGCCCAGCATTCCGCTGCTGCTGGCCGCCGGAACGCTGAGCGCGACTCATCGCGTCAGCGCTCCAATGGCAGTGATTGCGGTGATTGCGGCCTGCGTGATCTCCGACTCGGCGTGGTATGCGCTGGGGCAACGTTTCGGCAATGGAGTGATTCGCCTGCTCTGCCGCATGTCGATGGAGGCGACGACCTGCGTGGCCAAAACCGAGGGCTACTTCACTCGGCGCGGGCCGATGACGCTGCTGTTTGCCAAGTTTGTTCCGGGGCTCTCAACGGTGGCCGCGCCGATCGCCGGACAGAGCGGGATGAGCTACTCCTGCTTTCTGGTCTACGACCTGTCGGGCTCGCTGATCTGGTCGCTCTCGTTTCTGTTTGTCGGGCGATTCTTTGGCGACGTGGCCAAGCGGAGTCAGGGCTTCTTCGGCTTTCTGAGCCACTTCGCCGTGGCCGCCTTCCTGCTGGCCGTGGTCGGCTTCATCCTGTGGCGCGTTGTGAAGCAGCGCCGCTTTCTGGCTCTGGTGCGCGATCTGCGGCTTGATCCCGAGGAGTTGATGGCGATGCTGGACGAAGCGGTGCAGGCCGGCAGCGCGCCGCCCTACATCGTCGATCTGCGTCATCCGCTGGACTATCTGCCTGATCCGCGAGTTCTTCCCGGAGCCGTGCGCATTGGGCCAAGCGAGATCGCTCGCCACGCCAAAAGTATTCCGCGCGACCGCGACGTGATCCTCTACTGCACCTGCCCGTCGGAGGAGACCAGTTCCAGCGTTGCGCTGAAGCTGCACCGGCTCGGAATTACGCGGGTGCGCCCGCTGCGCGGAGGCTTCGACGGATGGAAGACCGCAGGCTACCCGCTTCTGGACTACGTGGACAGCGCAGAGATCCGCTCGCCGGAGCTGATAAGCCCCGACCCTCTGCAAAAATCGGCTTAATGCCGCCTGCTCTTCTATAATTCTGCTCGTGTCCTGAGCTAGCCATTCGTCGGATTAGAGCATTTTCACTATTACTGTAGAGTGAAAAAGTAGAGTGAAAAACTATTGTCATTCTGAGCGTAGCGAAGAATCCCCGCATTTTGCCCGTGCCGCGAAACCCTACACCTTTATTGAAAACGCTCTATAGGTCGGGCTTTCAGCTCTTATATCCGTTCTGAACGTTTATCTAGGCCTTCGGCCTAGGCTGGTATAGAACGGGCCTTTGGCCCTTGCCAGACAAAGACATAGACAAAGACAACAGCAAAGACAAAGACAACGGCTAGCGGTGCGATCTGTATTCATCCCACCCATCGCGATGTTGCTGCGATGGATGGGGCACCCGGCTGTTAATAAACGGCTTAGGTCGCTAGCAGCCGATCTACCAGATGCGGCAGCTCTTGACTGGAGCCATCGGCGCGCCCTGCTTGCAGCCGAAGGCCGGAGCGAAGCCGGGCTGGTTGACCACCACGCCGTTGACGCGGAAGCGGTCGGGCGAGTGGGGGTCTTGCAACACCTGCGAGCGGACGGCCTCGGGGCGGGTGTTCTGGCACCAGTTCTGCGCGAAGGCGATGTAGAAGCGCTGCGGCGCGGTGAAGCCGTCGCGCTTGGCCGAGAGGTCGATGTGGTCGTCCTTGGCGCGTTGCAGGTAGGCCATGAAGGCCAGCAGCAGGCCGCCATTGTCGGCGGTGTTCTCGCCCAGGGTGAGGCGACCGTTGACGTGGACGTTGTCGGCGGTGTTCTTCTCCTCGACGGCGGTGAAGGAGCTGTACTCGTCGGCCAGACAGTCGGCGCGGGTGGTGAAGTTCTTCAGGTCTTCAGGAGTCCACCAGTCGTCTAGGTTTCCCTTGGCGTTGAACTTGCGGCCCTCGTCGTCGAAGCCGTGGGTCAGCTCGTGGCCGATGACGGCTCCGATGTGACCGTAGTTCACTGCGTCATCCTTGGTGCGGTCGTAGAAGGGCGGTTGCAGGATTCCGGCGGGGAAGTTGATGTCGTTCAGGCTGTCGTCGTAGTAGGCGTTGACCGTGGGCGGGGTCATGTCCCACTCGGCGCGGTCTACCGGCTGGCCGATCTTGTTGAGCTGGCGATCGTTCTCGAAGGCGTTGGCGCGGAGTTCGTTGCCAGCGGCGTCGTTGCGCTCGATGGTCAGCTTCGAGTAGTCGCGCCACTTGTCCGGATAGCCGATCTTGTTGGCCACGGTGGCCAGCTTCTCCTTGGCGCGCAGCTTGGTGGGCGCGGACATCCAGTCGATCTGGTCGATGTCGCGGCCCATCGCGCTCTCGATGTCCTGAACCATCTCCAGCATCTTGGCCTTGCTGTCTCCGGCGAAGTACTGGTCGACGTAGACCTTGCCGAGCGCCTCGCCCAACGCGCCGTTGACGTAGTTGGAGCAGCGCTTCCAACGCGGCTGCTGTTCGGGCTGGCCGTGCAGAATGCGTCCGTAGAAGTTGAAGTTCTCCTCGTCGAACTGCGTTGGCAGGTTGCGCGCCACGGTGGACAGCAGGTGGTAGCGCAGATAGGCCTGTAGAGTGGCCGTGTCCGCAGCGTTGATCTGCTTGATCAGCTCCGGCCAGTAGTCAGGGGTGGAGTTGTTGATCTCGGTGACGTGGGGGGAGTGAATGGCGTCTTCAAAGTCTACGAAGCTGGGGCCGGTGAGGGCCATGAAGGTGGCGATGGGCTGGAGGTGGTAGGTCTTCTCGGGGTCGCGCATGTCAACGACGCCCAGCGAGGCCTTGGCCAGCGCCGTCTCAAACGCCATAATGTTCTGCGCGTCCTTCTGCGCCTGCGTGGGAGTGGTGCCGGCCAGCGTCAGCATCTTGGCGACGTGGGCGACGTAGTCGGCGCGGAACTTCACGTCCTTGTCCCCGGTGCGCAGGTAATAGTCCTTCTCCGGCATTCCGAGGCCACCCTGCTGGATGGTGGCGATCTGCTTGGTGGCGTCCTTCAGATCCTGCTGCTCGCCGAAGCCGAAGAAGACCTCTACGCCGACGCGTTGCAGTTTGCCTATAAGTGTGGCGAGTTTCGCGCGGTTTGTAGTCAGGGCATTGATCTCGTCGAGCAGCGGCTGGATGGGCTTGAGTCCCGCAGCGTCGATGGCCTTGGTGTTGCTGCACGCGCTGAAGTAGTCGCCGATCTTCTGCTCGTCCGGCGTGCGCTTATGGCTGGGGACGGCGGCCTTGGTCAGAATCGCGTTCAACGACTGGGTGTTGACGTTGTAGAGGACGGTGAAGGGATCGACGTCGGGCTGATCTGCGGGGATGGGGTGGTTCGCATTGAAGTTTCCGCAGGAATACTTGTACATATCCACGCAGGGATCGGCGGTGAGGTCCATCGACGATAGATCGAGTCCGGGCAATGGCTTCTCAGCAGCGCGTGGCGCGGGCGCATGGGACACAGAGACCGTCGACGTCTGTTGCGCGAGCAAGGACGGCGCTACGAGGACAACGCAGGCAAGAGCCGCGCTGGCGAGGTGAAAAGAGCAGGGGGAATAGTTCAAGGCTGGGCTTGCTGGTCTTTCGATCATGTTGTATCTCCGTGCGGAAAAGCCTTCGACTGCGCTCAAGAGGACTGTTTCAGATGGCTGCGGCGTTGCACGCGCAGTGGAGAACTACGCTGCGGGTTCGCCGGGGAGCTTGATGTGCAGCTCTTTCTCGGGCTGTTCGTCCTCATTGATGATGGGCAAACTGGGCAGACGAACCGTTCCTCCGGCCTCTTTGACGACGGCGTTGGCGTGATCCAGAACCTCATCGACGGTCAGCGTGTAGATCTCGCGACCGTTGTCGTAGCCGGATTCGATGGCCTGCTTCAGATAGCGACCGGCCACCTGCGCGGCGAGATAGTCCGTGATGATGTAGCCGGTGCGGCGCTTCTGCTCGACCCATGCGAGATTGGGCAGGGCGACCCAGACGGATCTTCCATTGACGGCGAAGCGGATGTCGGTGGCGTCGGCGTGGCGCGTGGCAATGGCGACCAAAGTCCCCTTCCACACGCAGTGCAGCGGCTCGCGGGTCCAGCGGTCGGTAACTGTGAACTCTTCGTACATGAACCTAGCTTAGTGGACGAAAGGGGTTGGGGCAAGAAGAGAATCTCCAGCCGGGACCGGAGATTCTCCCAATGGTTAGCGGGCAGCCAGTACGCTGAGGCCGGATGCGTTGGCGGGAACGTAGTTTTTATAGACGCTGATGTGGAAGCAGGCCTGCTGAAACTCCTCTTCGACGTCGATCTTTCCTTCGGCGATCAGAGGCTGTAGGTAGGCTCGCATCCACGCGATCTCGGTGATGGAGAGGCCGTGCTTGGCGATGTCGACGGCTTGCCCGGTGAGGTGCGGCGAGGCCGTGTCGCCGGTCGAGGGAGCGGCGTTGCCGTTGGTGTGGGTCAGGCGTTGCTGGAACTCGACGGTGCGCACGGCGGAGTCAACCTGTAGCGGCTGATGGAAGTTGGCGTAGTGGTCGCGGGCCAGAACGGCGAGAAAGGTCGCGGTCCAGGGACGCGAAAAGCGGCGATTCTCCGGCAGGCGAGCGTCAACGCGTAGAGCGTCGTTCTCTGGCAGGGCGACCAGCTTCTGCTGGCGGCGCAGGTCGAGCAGATCGGCGTCGTCGCGGATGCGGTCGAGACCGTCGCGGTTGGCCATCTCGTTCTGATGCAGCAGATTCTCGTGCGATCCATAGAGCGGCGGCGGAACAACAAGGCGACCGCGGCTGTCGTAGAGTGTGGAGACGCGAAGCCCAGGCAGAAGCAGAGGCGTGGCCGCATCCTGCTGGATCGACCGCAGACGCGAACGATCAGAGCCGCCGAAAGCGCCGGTGATGTCGGCGGGCGTCTCGGAGACGGTTGCAAAGGTGCGATTATCGTTGCCCGCAGGAGCGCTGGGACGATTCGATGCGGCGAGGATTCTTTGCTGTGCGGCGGCCGCGCGACGGCTGGCGCGAGTTGCGCGAACTGGACGAACGCCTTGGGCGGCAACGGGAGCGGCGGCTACGGCGAGATCGCGCTGCTGCCGTCGGTCGCGGCGCAACTGGGCGCGCGTCTCGCGGGGGGCGGCCTGTACCGGAGCGGCTGACGGTGCCTGCGCACGGACAGCAAGCCTGGAGACGGGTGCGCGGCGGCTGGCGCTGTTTTGCACGGCTGCTGCGGCGTGGCGTGAGGAGCCAACTCCCGCACGGCTGCTGCGGCTCTGGCTGGCGGCGGCGCGTCCGGAACGCACTGCTGCGCTCGATCTTGTGTTGGTTGATCTTTCGTGCGCCAGCCGTTGAGCGGGCTGGGCGACGATCAACTTGCTCGCGGCAGGGGAGTGAGCAAGCGAATGCGTTGGCCGGGCTAGCAACGGAGCGGAGCTGAGTTGCAGGCAGACCAACGCGGTTAGAGAAGCAATAGATGCTTTCAAGCGCATTATTCTATTTTGAAGGCGCGGAGGCGCCAGAGCAACTCCTACCTTACTCGCAACGTAGGACTGGGGTAAGTGCCCAGATAGGTTCCGTGACCGATTGATTAATGCAGTTCCCGTAAAAGGGATGCCGTTGTTGAACGAATAAAAGCAGATTCCTCCGCTTCGCTGCGGAATGACAAGCAAGTTGCCGCGGAGTGACAAATAAAAGGCTCTAATGCTCGAAGCTGTGAGTAGTCTTCGGGAAGGTCGTCTGCGGCCGGGGCAGGGAGCGCTCCAGCCGCAGACGTTGATTTATTTCTTGTGCGCGTTCATCTGGTCGATGTCGCGCTTCAGTTGATCCAGCTTCTGTCCAGCCTCGCCCAGTTTTCCCTCGGCGGTCAGTCGCTGATAGTCGGCGAAGTCCTTGCCTGCTGCGGCGATCAGCCCGTTGAGGTCGGTCGAAGCCTTCGGCGCTGTGGGCGATGGAGCAGCGCTGCCAGCCTGTGGTGCAGCGTTCTCCGCCGCGCTCAGCGACGATCCCTCCCCGCCAAAGAGCGAGGCTAGTGCGGCCTCGAACGTCGGCCCATAGGCCAGCTTGTCCTGTAGAGCGAGGACGACCAGACGCAGCTCCGGCATGGAACTGGTCTGCGCCTGTAGGTAGATTGGCTCGGCGTAGAGCAGCGCCTTGCCCGACGGAATGACCAGCAGACTGCCGCGCACCACATGCGAGCCCTGCTGGTTCCACAGCGTCAACTGGCCGGAGAGTTGCCCATTCTGGTCGATGCGCGACTCGATCTGCTGCGGCCCGTCGATCTGCTTGGTCTTGGGAAAGTCGTAGACCACCGAGGTTCCGTAGTGCGCGCCGTCGCTGCGGCCCGCGATCCAGCCGATCAGATTGGTGCGATTGGCCGGTGTAAACGGCAGAATCTCGACGAACTCCTCGTCCGTCTCTCCCGGCAGTTTCATCAGCACGAAGTTCGGCTCCATCGCCTGCGAACCCTGCTGCCCATCGCTGCTCTGGCCGCTGTTCTCGGTGGCGACCGTCCACAGGTCTTCGCGATTGAAGAAGACCGATGGATTCGTCATGTGGTAAAGCCCATAGACCTGCGCCTGTAGCTTGAAGAGCTTCTCCGGGTAGCGAACATGCTTGCGCAGGTCGGCAGGCATCTGCGACGCGTCCTTGAAGAGGCTGGGGAAGATACGCGCATAGGCCGCCAGCACCGGATCCTTGCTGTCGAAGGTGTAGAAGGTCGTCGTGCCGTTGTATGCGTCAACGACTACCTTCACGCTGTTGCGCATGTAGTTGATCGAGTTGTCGTCCTGCGTGTAGTGGCTGGAGTATGGATAATTGTCCGATGTGGTGTACGCGTCCATCACCCAGGAGAGTCGCCCATCGTCGCCCAGCACGATGTACGGATCTTTATCGAAGGTGAGGAAGGGAGCCAGCGTCGTAATGCGGTCGCGAATATTGCGCCGCATCAGCAGTCGGCTGCTTGCGTTCACGTCGTCGCTGAAGGGCAGCTTGCCCAGATCGTCGCGCTCGAAGGCCAACAGGATGCGGCGCAAGAATCCGCCGAGTTCGATGCCTCCCGTGCCTTGGTACGAGGTCACGCTGTTGGCGTCGCCCTGCGGGTAGTCGAACTCCTGCTGGCGCGTCTTGACGTAGACGTCGGTGTCGGTCATCTCGCCGAAGTAGATCTCCGGGCGCGTGACGGTGAGTCCCTTCACGGTACTCTCCACCGGCATGTTGCTCAGCATCAGCGTGGGCAGTCCCTCGCTGGTGAAGCCGTTGACCGGGTTCATCGTAATGCCGTAGCCGTGGGTGTAGACCAGCTTCTCGTTGATCCAGTTGCGACTGCTCTCGGGCAGCTTGGAGACGTTCAACTCGCGCACGGCCAGCATCACCTCGCGCGTGGTTCCGTCGATGGTGTAGCGATCGATGTCGATGTCGGGAAAGTCATAGTAGGTGCGAATCTCCTGTCGCTGTTGCAGCGTATCCTGCAAGGCGTGCCAGTCCCACAGACGAATGTTCTGTAGCGTCGCCTGATTGTTGGCCGGGTCGGCGGCATCCACCGTCGTCTCGGCAGGGAACTCGCGCTGGGTAAATTGATCCAGCCCAAAGGCCGCGCGCGTCGCCTCGATGTTGTTGGCGATGTAGGGCTGCTCGCGCACCATCTCGTTTGGCTTTACGATGAAGTTGCTGACGTACCATCCAGCCACGCTCAGCGCCAGATAACAGCCCACCGCTGGAAGCACCGCAACCATTATCCCGCGCGCGCGTATGCCACGCACCGCATTCGTCAGCGAGACCGCCGCGCCCAGCAGCAGCGCAAAGCAGACGATGAGCAATCCCGGCAAAGTCACATGTGCGTCCGTATAGTTGACGCCGCCAAAGATGGTGTGCGCGTCCAGCAAGCTCTGGAAGCGGCTCGTATAAACATTCATTGCGACGACGATCAGCAGAAACGCCAGGGCAATCGAGAGTCCGCGCCAAGGCGCAGTCGCGCCGACCAGACTGCGCTTCTCCAGCGCGCCAACTCCGCCCGCAATCACGATCAGCAAGACCGCCGCGATGCAGAGAATCACTGCCAGCGTCAGTAGCCAGCCAAGCAGCAGTTGCCACGCGGGCAGAGTGAACAGAAAGAAGCCCAGCGAACGTCCGAAGATCGGATCAGCCACTCCGCCCGCCGTGTGCGGCGCATACCAGAACAGAGCCAGCGTGGGCCAACTGCTCATCATGCCGCCGCCCGACATCACCGCGCCCAGCAGCGAGACCAGCCAGGTTACGACGTACAGCACGGGAGCGATGGAGAGATGTACCGGCTGTCCGCCCAGCAGGATCGTGCGGTCGCTCGGCAGACTCTGCTTGCTTGCGCGGCGCAGCGCTGTGAGCGCGCCGAAGAGAATCGCGAAGGTCGCCACGGCAAAGATCGCAAAGACGATCCACTGGATCCGCAGCGTCGTCCAGAAGACGTCGCCATAGCCGAGCGAGCGATACCAGAGCAGATCGACCCAGTAGGAGAGCGCGCTCTTGCTGCCCACAAAGAGCAGGACGACGATGCTGACCACTGCGATCAATCCGCGCGAAACATGCGGCATGCGCGGCTGTATTGGTTCGTTTGAATCCAGTCGTCCCGTTGGTCCGTCGATTGATACCGGCATCTTAACCCCGCTCTATTCGCTTATTTACAGACACACGAATTGTACCGCGCGGACGATGACGGCATGTGTTCTTGTGAATGTCGGAAAAATATCTCGATCAGTGTATCCACGCTCATTGCAAGGAGCGTATTAGATGTGGCACTCTGCAGTGTTGCTTCTTTCGGCGGGAGACTTGAATACTCTTTAATCATCCCTCAATGAGATTTGTTGGGTTGGCATCCAATTCCGGAGTTTCTGTGGCTGTGGGCAGTTCGATTGTTTCCTTCTTGCTTATATCCATTACCACAGACTTGCAGAAGATCTCACGAACAATAAAGTCCGTTAACAGATGGGATGTAGGAGCAGATCGAACCAAAATGGCTGTGTCAGAAGTCAGTGAAATTACATGTTCGCCCTTCCGAACAATCCCTGCATCACATGCCATAAGCACAGCCTGAACACAGAGGCTCATACTGCCCCCGAATATCGTCAGCAGGTTTCCAAGCAAGCTGAAGTCATGACCTAGGACACCGTAGCCTTGATACTGAGCTTTGATTGGGTCGAACGGGAGGTGCGCTCTCACAAGTGGTATGTTCTGGCTAGCTATCCATTTGCTGTCTGTGTCCGGGATATCGTACTTGTGGCCATGCGGAAACGTCACAGCCACAATCCGAATATCTGCGTACTGCTCTTGGCTGAGATAATTTTCGCTTGCTGCCCTGATTCCATCTCCCGTTCCGGTGAAAATTACGATCTTCTTCACCTCGTGCTTCTTCGCCGCTTCAAATGCAATCTGTAGACATGCATGCAGATTCGACTTTCCCTCATGCCAAAAATACGTTGTCGAATAGTCAAAGCTGTCAGTCATTGGTCTTTACCTCACACTAATATTGAGCAGATCGCCAAGCGGTATTGTTCTAGTTTTCCTATGCTCGATTACGGCACGCAGAAACTGAACCATGTCAGCGTTTTTGATGATGTAGCCCTTTACGCGGGCTTGATCGATATGATCGTCGCCATTCATGTGGATATGCGGAAAATGGGTATCTACATCGATTCGTAGAACTGGTTTGGGCGCACCCCGAGACACTGGAATGCCGCGAGCATCCTTCATTGGATTAGCTGATCCGTAATGATAAGAAAGGTGATGACGCTCTCCATTGTTAGATCCTGGCAACTGACGGTAGGTTTCCTTTACGCGAACATAGTATCCGTCATTAAACAATACAGCCCAATCCATAGTCCACGGAGCTCTCATCGGGCTCTGTGTGGCTCCAAGGAATGGGCCGCGTTCGTCGCATCCGGCTTCGAGTAATTCATCCTTCAGTGCATCGTAATCAGACTTGAACTGGGTGCAATACTCGTTCCAGCTAATCATCTTCTAGGCTGCAACTTTGTCATAGATAATGTGAGGCTCTTGGGCCGCAACTGTGCTCTTGAAACGACTAAAAGTACAAACGTTGCGAACTTCTGCATTCCCGTTGATGCCGTCAACACATCCATCTTCTTCGAGAGACTGTTTCTGCATAATCAAGAAGTGCCAGTCCATGGCATCGTCCTCTGAGATGTTGCTATTCAAATTCGTGCTTGCGGCAAACTCTGTACTCGACATTTGATGCCGCTTTTCGAACACACGAAGTTCATGTTCAACCTCGGCAAGCGATACTGTATTCCTAATCTGAATCGGCATAATTGATCCTTCTGGCGTTACTCTCCTGTTAGGCGCACTCGGTTTACTTTATCTTTTTCCGAGTGCCTACGCTATACCACTATCGGTACATGAGGCAACACTTATCAGTAGATTCGATGCTCTACCTATATCATTAGTAGCTTATTAGAGGGTGTTGTTGCTGTGCGTTTTGTCACAATTCAATTCGTCTCATCTGACGCTAAGGAATAACGACTGCTAAATCGCACTTAATCTATTGATTTTACAGGCGTGTAATCGTCATCGGAGACATCTCTGGTTTGGTTACGCCGGTTCCTGCTGGCTGAGGCAGTGCAGGGTGCCGAGGCCCCAGACCAGATCGACGGCGTGGATGCCGACGACCTGGCGGGTGGGGAAGCACTCCGCGATGATGTTCAGGGCGTGGCGATCGTTGGCGTCATTAAAGGTGGGCACGATGACCAGCCCATTGGCGATATAGAAGTTGGCGTAGCTGGCGGGCAGGCGTTGGCCCTCGAAGACCACCGGCGCGGGCATGGGCAGTTCGACGATGCGGAACGGCATGCCCTTCTGCGCTCCGTAGGTGCGACGGAAGCCGCGCAGTCGGTCGAGGTTCTCGGCCAGTGGCAGGTGGTTGTCGTCATCGACGTTCGGCTCGACCGCAGCAACGATGGTGTCCTCGGCGACGAAGCGCGCAATGTCGTCGACGTGGCCGTGGGTGTCGTCGCCCGCACAGCCGCGGTTGAGCCAGAGCGTCTGGTCGATGCCGAGATACTGCTGGAAGGCCTGCTCCAGCAGGCGCTTGGTGGTCGTCTCGTCGCCCAGGCCGGGGTTGCGCTGCTGGACTTCGGAGAGCAGGCACTCCTCGGTGGTAAGCAACGCACCCGCGCCGTTGCAGTCGATGGAGCCGCCTTCAAGGACGATGCGGTGTGGCTTGCCCTTGGGATCGGCGGGAGCGGGCGGAACTTCGGGCTTGATCTCCGGAATGCTGTATAGCCGGGCGACGTGGTGGGGAATCTGGTCGTCGCGCCGCCAGTTGTCGTACTTGGCCCAGGCGTTGAACTTCCAGTTGGTGACGGCGATCTTGCCGTCCGCATCCTTCACAAAGATCGGGCCAGAGTCGCGCAGCCAGACGCGATCGGTCGGCCACTGGTGAAAGCGAACGCGAGCCAGATTTGCTCCGCCGCGCTTCAGGATTCCCACCGCGCGCCGCTCGGCGGCCTCATCGTTGACCAGAATATGCACGTCTTCCACGCGCGAGAGATGACGCACGATCTCGGCGTAGACCCACGGAATGGGCTGAAACTTGTTTGGCCAGTCCTCGGGATTGTGCGGCCATGCGATCCAGGTTGCGGCGTGGGGAGTCCACTCGGCGGGCATACGGGTGCGTGTGATTGTCATGATGCGGCGTCTCTCCTGCGGCTAAGTCTAATTACAGGATAACAAGAGGCGAGGCCGCGCGAACCTTAAGTCTGTAATTCCACTGTGCTAATTCCACTACGCCAAGGCGCGCCTCTCCCGATACAATAGATTGGCAGCGGTAGACGCTGCAAAGGGACACGCGCATGAGCTGGTTTAAGCGGGAAGACAATGCAATCGTCAACGAGGCGCAGAAGACGGTGCGCACCGAGGGGCTTTGGACGCAGTGCGGAAGCTGTCGCCAGACGATCTTCAAGAAGGATCTGGAGGCGAATCTCAACGTCTGCCCCAATCCGAAGTGCGGCCACCACTTCCACATCAGCGCGAAGCGGCGCATCGAACTGCTTCTGGAGCCGGGCTATGAGTTGGTCGATCTCGACCTGCAATCGACCGACCCGCTGGATTTTACCGACCTAAAACGCTACCAGCATCGTCTGGCCGAGGCGCGTCGCAAGACCGGACTCAACGACGCCATCGTCAACGCGGTCGGCACGATCGGCCCTCATGCCGTGACGATCAGCGCGATGGAGTACGGCTTCATCGGAGGCAGTATGGGCGCGGTCGTCGGAGAGACGATCGCCCGCGCGGTTGACCGCTCGCTGGCCACGCGCAGCCCGCTGATTATCGTTGCCGCCTCGGGTGGAGCGCGCATGATGGAGGGCATCGTATCGCTGATGCAGATGGCCAAGATCTCGTCCGGGCTGGCGCGGCTGGATGACGAGCGCATCCCCTACATCTCCGTGATGACCGACCCGACGACCGGCGGCGTTACCGCCAGCTTCGCCATGCTGGGCGACCTGAACATCGCCGAACCCGGCGCGCTGATCGGCTTCGCCGGACCGCGCGTCATCGAGCAGACCACGCGCCAGAAGCTGCCCGAGGGATTCCAGCGCTCGGAGTTTCTGATGGAGCACGGCTTCCTCGACGCCATCGTCGAGCGCAGGAATATGAAGAGCTATATAGCCCAGGCGTTGGGCTGGATGAGCGCGCGAGTCGCAAGCTAGCATGAATCAAATCCTGCGCACGGTGCGCTTGCTGACGATGGTGGTCTGGGTTGGAGGACTCGTCTTCTTCGCGTTTGTGGAAGCCCCCACGGCTTTCCATGTGATGGGCACGAACCGCCAGTTTGCGCTGCTGATCGGTCAGAGCCTGTCCAAGCTGAACGAGGTGGGCCAACTCTGTGGCTTCGTCTTCCTCCTTGCAACAGTGGCGACGCGATACCGGCAGGGTTGCCGAAGCAGTCTGCTGACTGCGCAGATGCTGCTGGTTCTGCTGATGATTCTGGCGACCGTGCAGGTGCAAGCCAGCATCATTCCCGCAATGGAGAGTGACCGCATCGCTGCGGGTGGCGACATTGATGCCGTGCCCAAAGACAATCCGGCGCGGATGGACTTTGATCGGCTGCACGCTCGCTCGGAAAAAGTCGAAGGCGCGGCGCTACTCTTCGGCCTTGGCATCGTCGTGCTGATGGGCTTTGAAGAGTCCATCAGCATGGGTGATTTCGCTTAGAGCCTCTTGCTAGAGCATTTTAGAGCAGTTTCCGTAAAGGTATATGCTGTTGTCGAATGAGCAAAAAACAGATTCCCTTCGGGAATGACAAACAAAAATACGGGAATGACAAATAATTTGGTCTATAGCAATTTCTAAAATGCTCTAGTTGCTACAGTCCAAATTATTTGTCATTCCGCAGCGAAGCGGAGGAATCTGCTTTTTGCTTGATGCGCGAAGGTCTACTCCAATGGAACATTTTCCCCAACGGAGTAGACCATGACACCGTGAGCGAATGCGGGGATTCTTCCCCTGCACTTCGTCCAGTGTCAGAATGACAAACCATCTCGGGATTACAGTAACTCGAGGGCTGCTTTACACGTTGAACTTGAAGAAGAGGATGTCGCCGTCTTTGACGGTGTACTCCTTGCCTTCGGACTTCAGCAGCCCCTTTTCCTTGACGGCCTGTTCGCTGCCGTAGGTGAAGAGGTCTTCGCAGTGGTAGCAGTCGGCCTTGATGAATCCCTTTTCGAAGTCGGAGTGGATGACGCCCGCCGCTCCCGGAGCTTTGGTGCCGCGAATAATCGTCCACGCGCGAACCTCCTGCACTCCCGCCGTGAAGTAGGTGATGAGTCCGAGCAGTCGGTAGGCCGAGTGGATCAGGCGGTCCAAGCCGGGCTCTTCGAGACCCATCTCCTTGAGAAATTCGTTGCGTTCGGCGGCATCAAGCTGCGCGATCTCCGACTCCATCGAGCCGCAGATGCGTACGACCTGCGAGTTCTCCTCGGCGGCGCGCTTCTCTACCGCATCGACCCATTCGTTGTGTCCAGCGAGTCCGTCCTCGTCCACGTTGGCGACGTAGAGCTGCGGCTTGGCGGTAATCAGGTGCAGGTCGCGCGTGTAGGGCAGCTCCTCGTCGGTCAGCTCGACGGTGCGGGCGGGACGGCCCGCATCAAGAGCCTCCTTCAGCTTCGTCAACGCGGCGAACTCGGTCTTCACCTTGTGATCGACATTGGCTGGCTTGCACAGCTTTTCGACCTTGGCGTAGCGCTTGTCGACGGTGTCGAGATCGGCCAGCAGAAGCTCGGTGTTGATGATGTCGATGTCGTGCAGCGGGTTGACTCCGCCCGCGACGTGAATCACCTCGGGATCGGCGAAGCAGCGCACAACGTGCAGAATCGCGTCGGTCGAACGGATGTGGCCGAGGAACTGATTGCCCAGACCTTCGCCCTTGCTTGCGCCCTCAACCAGACCGGCGATGTCGATGAACTCCATCGACGTCGGCACCAGAGACTTCGGAACGATGAGCTTGGAGATCTTCTCCAGCCGCACGTCCGGCACGGTTACAACGCCCGTGTTGGGATCAATCGTGCAGAAGGGATAATTCGCGGCCTGCGCCTTGGCCGAGGTGAGCGCGTTGAAGATGGTGCTTTTTCCGACGTTGGGCAGACCAACGATTCCACAGTTCAGAGGCATGTTTTGCTGTTTCCTTCGCTCGCGTCGCCGCGGCAGATACGAGCCGGGTCGGCGTCGTGAGAGTGTCTCTAATAAGGATAGTGCATCCCGGCATCTCCAAGGAACAAAGTTCCAAAGGGACAGCAATTTCAGATGGCGAGAATTCAGGTTGTAGGCAGGGGAAACAAAAGACAGAAGCCGACCACGGATTGGCACGGATCAACGCGGATAAAAACAACCCCATTCAGTCTTTAGTCATATAGACCGGTTCGCGAATTTGTGTAGACCGTATTTATTTGTCATTCCTCCGCTTTGCTACGGAATGACAAACAAAGTTGCTTTATCGCAATGGTGAAAATGCTCTAAACGAGCAATAGTGAAAATCCTCTAAAACGCTTTAATCCGTGTTCATCTGCGCCAATCCGTGGTCGGCTCTTGTCTTTGCTACTCCTGCTTGCCTTTTTCAAAGTCTTCCAACGTGATGCGTGGCACGGTGACAAAGGCGTCGCGCGTCTTGACGTAGCTGCCCAGACCGTTCATGCGACCGACGGCGTGCAGTTCTTCGGACTTGATGTAGGGGCCTTTGGGGTCGATGAACTGATCTTCGACGTACATGGCGACGACGCGGCCCAGAATGATGCGCGAGCGGCCAATCTCCATCGTGGTGAACTCGGTGCATTCCAGCGCGGCGTGGGCCTCGGCGATGCGCGGAACCTTGACCACGCTTGACGGCGCCGTGGTCAGTCCGGCCATATCCAACTCGCTGACGTCGGCGGGGAAGTCGGTTGCGGTGATGTTCATCTTGTCCAACAGATCTTCCGTCACCACGTTGATGACAAACTCGCCCATACGCCGGATGTTGCGCGCCGTGTCCTTGGGGACGGAGCCGCGCCCGCTGCGATTCGTCACGCCGAGGCCGACGATCGGAGGATCGGTGCATAGATAGTTGTATGAGCTGAAGGGAGCGGCGTTCAGCTTGCCGTTCTCGTCCATGCTGGTGACCCAGGCGATGGGGCGTGGAGCGATCAGGCCGATCAGCAGGTTGTAGATCTGGCGCGCAGGAGTCTTGTCCATCTCAAACTTCATTAGAATTTCCCTCGTACCACCAGCCTATCGTACTGAGCGCGAGTTGCCCAAATAAGCGCTTCGCAAACGACCGGAGATATACGGGAGCATCCATCGCCCATGTCCACAACGGCATAACGGCTGTACAGGATCGACTGGCTCTCCCCCAGGCTCTATTGCTGGAGGAAGGCGAGCAGATCGGCATTAATCTGATCCTTGTGCGTGGAACAGGGACCGTGGCCTGTGCCGTGGAGACCGATATAGCGAGCGACCTCTCCGCCGCCCATCGAGTGGCCAACATGCACGGCGTCCTTCAGCTCGAGGTGGGCGACGAGCTGGGCCAGATCGTCAGCGAAGGTGTCCATCTCGTAGCCGAGCCAAGGCTGGCTGGAGCGTCCGTGGCCGCGCCGGTCGTGTGCAATGCAGCGGTAGCCGCGCGAGGCGAGGAAGAGCATCTGGTCCTCAAAGGCGTCCGAACTGAGCGGCCAGCCGTGGCTGAAGACGACAGGCTGACCGGCGCCCCAATCCTTGTAGTACAGCTCGGTGCCATCTTTGGTGGTGAAGAGGCTCATCGGTATTTCCTCCTTGTATGCTGCCGCGCAATGGCGTAGAGCATTTTGACTACTACTGCGTTAGAGAAAAACTATTGTCATTCTGAGCGCAGCGAAGAATCCCCGCATTTTGCTCGTGCTGCGACAATCCTGACCATTAGTAAGGCATCAGTAAAGGCTCTAGCTCTTGCCACAGTCTACGATGTTGCAACCCCAGATGGGTGAATAGATTATTGCGGAGCGAGATGCTGGGCGACAAGGGCCAGAGCCTGCTGCTGGATTGCGTCGTCGCCGCCGAAGCCGACGAGCCAGTGCAGCGCCGAGTCTTTGCGGAACCAGGTGAGCTGGCGTTTAGCGTAGTTGCGATGGCCTTGCTGGGCCTGCGCGATGGCCTCTTCGCGGCTGATCTCGCCATGGAGCAGGGCCGCCGCCTGCGCGTAGCCGAGCGAGGTGAGAGCGCGACAGTCGTTGCCGTAGATGCGCAGAAGTTGCGCAGTCTCTTCTACGAGGCCCGTCTCGAACATCTGGGCGGCGCGCAGATTGATGCGGGCGTAGAGTTCGGCGCGGGGCGGATTCAGGGCGAGGCGAAGAACGCGAAATCCGGTGAGCGGCTCGTGCGGCTGTTGCCACTGCACGGTGATGGGTAGGAATCTGGCGGCGGGCGCGTCCCCGGGTGCGGCTTCGTCTGCTGTTGTGCGGCTGTCGCTGGCAGCGGGTGGACGGGAGGCGAGCGTCACCTCGATGGCGCGAATGATTTTGGGTGCGTCGTTGGGGTGGATGAGGCGCGCGGCGGCAGGATCCAGCCGCGCGAGAATGCGGTGCAGGTGGGCCGAGCCGCGCAGTTGCGCGCGCTGACGAAGTTTTTCGCGCAGAGGCTCGTGACGGGGTGGTGCAGGGAAGAGTCCGTCGAGCAGGGCGCGCAGGTAGAGGCCGGTTCCTCCGGCCACGATAGGGAGGCGGTTGCGCTGGGCGATCTCGCGGACGGCTTCGCGGGCCTTGCGGCTGTAGTCTCCGGCGGTGCATGGTTCGCTGGGCAGGGCAATGTCCAGCATGTGGTGAGGAACGCGGGCGCGCTCGGTCAGACTTGGCTTGGCCGAGCCGATCTCCATGCCGCGATAGACCGCGACCGAGTCGCAACTGACGATCTCGCCGTTGAATCGCTCGGCCAGAGCGAGCGAGAGCGCCGTCTTGCCGCTGGCCGTGGGGCCGGCGAGAACGATCAGAGGCCTTGCGCTGTCAACTGAGGCGTCTACCAAAGTCGCCACCAGCCGGGGGTGAAGACGCGATGCACTCCGGCGCGGAGAAGGGTAAAGGCAATCGCGAGGAGTGCAAGCAGAAGCAGGCCACGAATCTGGCGGCGGCGTTCGTGCTGGTGCGCGTCGGGTGCATAGGGCGAAGGCATCGGGTTTAGAAAAACTCTACACAAATCCTTTTTTGAAAGGGAGCGGCGTTACAGGCTGAGAATAAACTCCTTGCCTTGAAAGGATGCGGCATCACAGGCTGCGAAATATATCTGAAATCAACAGGGCTTTACAGGCTACGGAAAAGCTCCTTGCTTTGAAAGGGATCGGCTTTACAGGCTACGGATAAGCTCCCCGTTTTGAAGACGAACGTTTTGTTTTGAAAATGAACGCCTTTGTTTTGAAAGGGCGCGGCTTTAGCTGCGCCGTAAATAGCCTGTTTACAATGGGGCTTTAGCCCCCGAGGGAATGCTTTGAACTTGTACAGACCCTTTCCTAATGAGTGCGGGTGGTCAGATACTGGGCCAGAGATTTGAGCGGGTCGGCAGAGGAGCCGAAGGCTTTCAGAGCGGCGTAGGCTTCGGCGATGAGGCGGTCGGCGTCGCGGCGCGACTGCTCGATGCCGTGGACGGCGGGCCAGGTGGCCTTGATCGTGGCCGCATCCTTGCCTGCGGTCTTGCCCAACTCGGCGGAGGACTGCGTCATGTCCAGAATGTCGTCGACGATCTGGAAGGCCAGGCCGATCTTCTCGCCAAAGGTGCGCAGACGGGCGATGGTCTCGGCGTCGTTGCGGCCTGCGGGCAGCTTGCTGCCCAGACCGTAGAGTCCGCCGCTGACGATGGCCGTGGTCAGCAATGCCCCGGTCTTGGCGCGGTGGATGGTCTCGACCAGAGCGGCAGTCGGCGCCACTCCCTCGGACTCGATGTCGACAACCTGACCGCCGATCATTCCTGGAGCGATGCCAGTGTCGATGTTGCCGGAGCGGCCTACGCCGGTGCCGACGGCGATGGCAACCTCGCCGAGGATCTCGACGACCGAGGCGGCGGGCGTGGGGAGCTGTGCAATGGTCTGGAAGGCAAGCGTCTGCAAGGCGTCGCCGGCCAGAATTGCGATGGCCTCGCCAAAGGCGACGTGGCAGGTGGGCTTGCCGCGACGCAGATCGTCGTTGTCCAGAGCGGGCAGGTCGTCGTGGATCAGCGAGTAGGTGTGCAGCATCTCCAGCGCGGCGCCAAGTTCTGCGACGCCCGCAGGAAGCTCGCCGGTGCCTGCAACCATGCGCGCCGTCTCCATGCAGAGGATTGGACGAAGCCGCTTGCCTCCCGCAAAGACGCTGTGGCGCATGGCGCGGTGGATCGAGACGGGAAGCGTCTCCGCCGAGGGCAGAAGGCGTTCGAGGGAGGCATCGGCCAGTTGAGCGCCGGAGGCGAGAAGGGATTTCACTAGAGATTCCATCGGCTTTGATGATAAATGACGCGAGGCATCGCTTGGCACCTCAGAATGACCTGAGATGAAAAGTTATCGGACGATGGCGCAGCGAGATTCGTGCGATTCTATTGGGAGCGGCCCCTGTGGAATGCTATTAGAGGAGAGAAACTTGGCGGATATAGCGGCTTTCTTGACGGGATTTAAGAGCTTTCAGGAGAAGTACTTTGGCGGCGACGAGAGCGTCTACGCGCGTCTCCGTCAAGGGCAGAGTCCGCGTGCTCTGGTCATCTCCTGTTGCGATTCGCGGGCGGATCCGGGAATGCTGATGGGCGTGGGGCCGGGGGAGATCTTCGTGGTGCGCAATGTGGCCAACCTCGTTCCCCCCTACAGCGAGAGCGCCGAGCTACCCGGCATCCGCGCCGACATTGAGTTTGCGGTCAAGAACCTGAACGTCGAGCGGATTATTATTCTCGGCCACTCCGGCTGCGGAGGAATCGGCGCACTGATGGAGGGCGAGGGCGTTACGACCAGCAAGTACGAGTTTATCGGCTCGTGGGTCAGCATTGCCGCCGAGGCGCGCGAACGTGTGCTGCGCGAGATGCCGGAAGCCTCGCGCGCCGAGCAGGGAAAGGCCTGCGAGAAGCGGTCGGTCGCCCTCTCCTTGGCGAATCTGCTCTCATTCCCCTGGATTCGCGAGCGGGTCGAGGCGGGTTCGCTCGCACTGCATGGCTGGTACTTCGACCTCGACGACGGAGAGTTGCTGGAGTACTCGGCGGAGACGGATCGCTTTTCCCCTCTGGTGGAGCGACGGGACTCCCTAAGGAAAATACAAAAATAAGTGCGCTCACTCAGGATGTGGGAACGTGTGCCTCTGCGATCCCCTCCAGCCCCCAGTCCCATGCAAAGGGCTGGCAATTCCACACGTCTATCCATAGTCAATATCTCGTAAATCAAGTCACTCAGATTAATTTTGCACATAAAATTTGCAGCCTCTGCCGTCTGAGAGTTATGCTGTGACGGTTGTAGAATTGGTTAGACCAATCGAATATGAGATCAATACGGGGTGAGACAGTGAGTGAATCAGCGATTAAAGGACTAGAACTACCGAAGTTTTCGATTGGCGTGGGAGATCGGTTTGCCCATCAGGCTAAGGCGCAGCTTGCGGCTTGCATCAAGGCGGCTGAGGTGGGCATTGACGTTATTCCGGTCTGGAACAAGTCGAATCGCGAGCATACGATCATCGGCTCGGAGCCGGCGGTCACGCGCGTCGCAGCCGATGCTGCGGTCAAGGAGTTGGGCTGGACCAAACCGTACTTTCTGGATGCCGACCACATCAACCTGAAGACGGTCGGCCGTTTTCTGAACTCCTGCGAGTTCTTCACCTTGGACGTTGCCGACATGATCGGTCAGCCGGCCAAGCCTGAGGACGTTGCGGCCTTCCTGGCGGCGCATCCTGAGTTGGTGGGTACGGTGACGATTCCGCACATCAACGAGCCCTTCCACACCGACAAGGCCTTCGTAGAGGGCGTGACGAACAAGTTTCTTGCAGCCGTTCAAAATGCGGCTGAAATCTATCAGTTGCTGGTGCAGAACAAGGGCGAGGGGCGGTTCATCCCCGAGATCTCGATGGACGAGACCGACTACCCGCAGACGCCGATCGAGATGCTGATTATCCTTGCCATGATCGCGGACGCAAAGATTCCCATCCAGACGATTGCCCCGAAGTTTACCGGACGATTCAACAAGGGCGTGGACTACGTCGGCGATGTGAAGCAGTTCGCCAAGGAGTTCGAGGAAGACCTCGCCGCGATTGCCTTCGCGATTGCCAAGTACGGCTTGCCCGCGAACCTGAAGATGAGCATCCACTCAGGCTCGGACAAGTTCTCCATCTACAAGGCGATTCACGACGGCGCGAAGAAGTTCAACGCCGGAGTCCACCTGAAGACGGCCGGAACCACCTGGCTGGAGGAGTTGATCGGGCTGGCAGAATCCGGCGGCAACGGGTTGGTCGTCGCCAAGGAGATCTACGCCGAGGCGCTGGCCCACATGGGCGAACTGACCCTGCCCTATGCCACCGTCATCGACATCGACCAGAGCAAGCTACCCTCCGCCGCCGAGGTAAATGGATGGACCAGTGAGCAGTACACTTCGGCTCTGCGTCACGATCAATCCAACCCAGCCTACAACCGCAATCTTCGCCAGTTGCTGCACGTCGGCTTCAAGATCGCAGCCAAACTGGGGCCGCGTTACCTTGATGCTCTCGTCGCAGACGAGGAGATCGTAGCCAAGAACGTGACTGAGAACCTCTGGGAACGGCACATCAAGCCGGTCTTTCTGGGGCTCTAAGACAATGAAAAATGCTCGACGCCGTCTGACGCTGAAAGAAAGATTCGCAACAGACCACGGATAGAGCTATGGATACGTCAATGGCAAAGGCTAGAGTCTTTTCACTATCGATGTAGAGGAAATAAGAGCAGAGGAATAGGAATTGTCATTCTAAGCGGAGCGAAGAATCCCCGTATTTTGTTCGCGCCGCGATACTCTGCTCCGTTGGCAAAATAGATCGATAGATGTAGCTTTGCCGGAGAATAATTTCAAAACAGCACTGGAGTCGAACTCCAGAAGAGATAAGGAGAACATCGTGAGTTTAGGGTTCACTATTAAAGAGAAGGGTTCGTTGGATCTACTTTCGCTTGGAGCGCTGGTACATCGGCTGGATCCGGGCATTATTCCGTTCCGCAAGGCGACCAACTTTGCAGTTCACGTCAGCGGCGGCGAGTTCAATGTGGCGGCGAATCTCTCCGACTGCTTTGGCCTGAAGACCGGCATTGCCAGCGCGATGGTCTCGTATCCCATCGGCGACATGATTGCCGAGCGGGTGCGTGGAATGGGCGTCAAGCCGCTCTACAAGCGCTTTGCCCACGATGGCACGCGCGGCCCGAACATGGCCACCGTGTACAGCGATCAGGGCTTTGGCGTGCGTGCGCCTATCGTCTTTTACAACCGTTCGAACGAGGCTGCGGCGCAGCTCAAGCCGGGCGACTTCGACTGGAAGGCGATCTTCGGCGAGGGAGTGCGTTGGTTCCACTCGGGCGGAATCTTTGCGTCGCTCTCGGAGACGACCTCGGAGCTGGTCATTGAGGCGATGCAGGCTGCGCGCGCGGCGGGAGTGATTACCTCCTTCGACCTCAACTACCGCGAGAAGCTGTGGAAGACGCAGGGCGGCATCGAGCGCGCGCACAAGGTGATGAGCGCGATCGTGGAGAACGTCGATGTGCTGATCGGCAACGAGGAGGACCTGCAAAAGGGACTCGGATTTGCTGGCCCAGAGGTCGCGGCCAGCGCCAAGACAGCCAGCTCCAAGCTCGACACAGGCGCGTTCCTCGCCATGATCGAGCAGGTTGTGGCGCGCTTCCCCAAGACCAAGATCGTTGCGACGACGCTGCGTGAGGTTCACAACACCAACCACCACAGTTGGAGCGCAGTGGCCTGGGTTAACGGCAAGGCGGTCTATGCGCCGACGGCAGAGCTGAAGGTACTCGACCGCGTTGGCGGCGGCGATGGCTTCGCTTCGGGCTTCATCTACGGGCTGCTGAACGGGCAGGCTCCTGAGGAGGCAATCAAACTCGGCTGGGCGCATGGCGCACTGATGACGACCTTCCCCGGCGACACAACGATGGCCACGCTCGATCAGGTCACGGCCTTTGCCGCTGGCGGATCGGCGCGCATTCAACGGTAGAGCTTTTCTCCTGTCGAGATGTAGAGCAAAGGTTCATAGTCGTTCTGATTCATGAACGAAGTGGATGGGTAGAATTTCAGAATTCTGCTCGTGTCACGATGCTCTACATCTTTGGCGGGAATGCTCTGAAAAGTCGGCTTCACGAACAGGAACGGTAAGAGAAGGGAACAATTCGATGGCGCACTCTTTGTTTGATTTGACGGGAAAGACGGCAATAGTTGTGGGAGGCACGTCGGGCATTGGTCTGGCGATGGCCATCGGACTGGCGGAGGCGGGCGCCGACGTTGTTGCGAGTTCACGCCGTCAGGAGCAGGTGAACGACGCGGCGGCGGCGATTGAAGCAAAAGGGCGTCGGTCGCTTCGCGTCACCTCGGACGTCGCCAACCGCGAGACGTTGGAGAATCTTCTGGACGAGACGCTGAAGGCCTTCGGTAAGGTGGATATTCTGATCAACTGCGCGGGCAAGATCAAGCGCGCTCCCACAGTCGACTTTCCCGAAGATCTTTGGGACGACATCATGGATACCAATGTGACCGGGACGCTGCGCGCCTGCCAGATCTTTGGCCGTCACATGCTGGCCAATGGCTACGGCAGAATCATTAACATCGCCTCACTCAACACCTTTGTCAGTCTGACCGAAGTGACGGCGTATGCATGCAGCAAGGCCGCCGTCGGCGCGCTGACCAAGTCGCTGGCTGTGGAGTGGAGTTCGAAGGGCGTGACCGTCAACGCCATCGCACCTGGCGTCTTTCGCACCGCGCTGAACGCCGACCTTCTGGACAAGAGCGAGCGAGGCAAAGAACTGCGCATGAGGACTCCGATGGGCCGCTTCGGCAAGACCGAGGAGTTGGTCGGCGCGGCAATCTACTTGGCGAGCGATGCCTCGACCTTCGTTACCGGAGAGATTCTGGTCGTCGACGGAGGCTTCCTGGCCAGCGGAGTCAACCAGTAGAACGAATGCGTCCGATGTAGCTGATCGGGTACAACAGCGTTTTGGTAGATCAACGAGAAAGGCCCGACGCACGACGTCGGGCCTTTCTCGTTGATTATTCGTACAGCAAACCATTCGCGCCGAGCGTTGAAAGAATATATATAATAAAATATATACTTATGCGACGCAACGGGAGTGCCGGAACATTTTCACGGTGCTATAGAGATCTAAGGTTTGTCATCCTGAACGAAGTGAAGGATCCCTGCATTTCGCTCACTTCGCAACACTCTGCACTATTAGGGAAAAGCTCTAATCGCTCTGTCAATGTGTCGATCGTAAAAATGATGAGTTCTCGGAACGTATCCGATTTGCGAGTTTAGAGTCAGATTCGGCAACGATCTATGCGCGCAGATGTCGATTGCGGTTATTCTTGGCGAATGCAGGTTGGAGAACTGAACTTCGATGCACGAAGCGGACGAGGGCTTGGGATGAAGTCAGCCGCAGCCATGCTAGCGATGGGAATGGTAATCGGTTGCGCGCAGGCCGTGGCGCAAGAGACGCAGGCCGAGCCGACTCCGCTGACGCCTGTCCCGAAGCAGAGCGCGGGCTCGCCATCGTTCGAAACGCCGTCAGGTACTGCGCCGCAGCCGAGCGTTCCTGACTCGTCGCAGAGCAGTTCGCCGCAGACGACGACAGCCCCCGTGGTGCGGCGGCGCGTGGCGCATCCCAACGCCGTCTCGACCGAGCCGGTCAATGGGCCGTTGACGGGAGCGAGTGCGTCCTCGCAGCGAGCGGGACAGCCAGCGAATCGCGCAGGCGAGGTGGGAACGATTCGTGTGCAGACGCGCCTCGTCAACGTCGCGGTGAATGTGGTCGATGCGCACGGAGCGCCGGTGGGAGGCTTCGAGCGCAAGGACTTTCAGCTCTTCGAGGACGGAAGCGAGCAGGCGATTGCGGTCTATGAGCGTGAGGCGACCACGCCGCTCTCGATCGTTCTGGCGATTGATGCCAGCGAGACAGTCTCCACCAGTGAGCGGCTGGAGCGCGAGGCGGCTCGGCACTTCGTCCACGCGATCCTGCGACCACAGGACGAGATCTGCCTGATGGACTTCGCCGACACCGTGCGCGAGGTGGTGCCGTTTACCAATCAGGCCAAACGCATCGAGGCGGGACTCGGCCAGTTGCAGCACGGCGACGAGACGGCTCTCTACAACGCAGTCTACGAGGCCAGCCAGCGGCTGGCTGCGACCTCGGCGGCGGCTGGGCGGCGACGCGTTCTGGTCGTCATCAGCGACGGCGGCGACTCGGTCAAGGGCAAGCGCTACGAGGAGGCGGTCGAGCAGGCACAGCGCGCCGGAGCCATCGTCTACTCGATCATCATCGTGCCGATTGCGGCCGACGCGGGGCGCAATACCGGAGGCGAACACGCGCTGATGCAACTCGCCGAGGACACTGGCGGAAAATACTACACCGTCGTTGATCCGAAGGATCTGGAGCCTGCCTTCCAGCACATCTCCGACGACCTGCGCACGCAGTACCTTCTCGGCTACTACGCGCCGGAGCAGGGCGGAGCCAACGGATTCCGCCGAATCAAGGTGAAGCTGGCCGACGCCGCGCTGAACGAAAAGTACAACCTGCGCTATCGCACCGGTTACTTCGCCGACTCACACTGACTACTTCGCAACGCTCTGTCGCTCTGCGTTAAGTCCTTGTGGCTGTAGGTGAACCGCATATAGAATGATCCTCCATATGAAAAAACGTGGGTCTTGTCGTTCGCAATCTGGCAGATGGATGTGGCCAACAGTGGCCCAGTGGCTGGCGGTCGCGGTTGTGCTGTTTGGGACTGCTGGCATATCGCTGGCTCAGCCGGAGCATGGAGTATCGAAGACGGCTGAAACTCCGAAGGCGATGGCGACGACCGCTGATCCAGCGTTTGAAGTGGCTACGATCAAGCCGAGTGCTGCCGACTGGAATAGCTCCGGCTTTCATAATGGCGGGCGGCGCGTCTGGTGCGATAACCAGTCGGTACGATCGATCATGCAGTATGCCTATGGGGTCTCTGACAGTCAGATCGTGGGCGGGCCGGAGTGGCTTGCATCGGCGTTTTACGTCGTTGACGGTGTGCCCGACGCGACAGGAGTGCCAAACGAAAAGCAGTCACTGGGGATGTATCAAAAGCTGCTGGCGGATCGATTCAAGCTGACATTTCATCACGAGAAGAGAGATCTGCCCGTCCTCGCAATTCGGGTGGGAAAGAGTGGGGCGAAGCTGGCAAAGAGTCAGGGTGATCCGAACGGCTTGCCCGACGAGACGGGCAACGGAGATAGAAACGGTGTTACCGTTCGGTATACCAATGTCTCCATGGAGCAGCTAGCCGCCAACTTGCAGACGATGATGAATGGAAGGCCGGTGGTGGATGAGACCGGGCTAATTGGACGGTTTGACTTTACCCTGAAGTGGACGATGGACGAGGCCCCGACGAGCGATCCCAATGCCGCCCCGGGATTGTTTACCGCGATTCAGGAGCAGCTTGGGCTGAAGTTGGAAGGGACTAGGGCGCAGGCGGACGTGATCGTCATCGACCATGTGGAACGGCCTTCGGCAAATTGAGCGCAAAATAGAGCATGAGCGGATTCCTCCGCACAGGAGTGTTGGCTGAATCACTCAGAAATGCATGATGACAGGGATGCCCACTCTGTTTGGGGTGGGTACTCTGGACTGAGTGCAAAGTGGAATTCTCGGTTATAAGACTTGGCTCTGCTTGTCTGGACTGGTTGGCGAGCGTGTCAGTAGGTGTGGGAGCAGGAAGAGCTGGCTGCGTTACCAACCAACTCGCTGACAGTGGAGAGCAGACGTTCCGGAACGCTCATGTTCTGCACCTTCTTGCCCCTGTAGCCGACGGGCGTGTTGAGCGTTTCCTGATCCAGAGTGAGGAGTTTGATATTGGCCCAACGCGAGGAGGCATGTGCCGTGGCCGCCATGCACTCCTTTGGCGAGAGCGACTGACTGAGGACAAGCAGATTCATGGATGGAGTGAGCGGAATGGCATCGATCGCATTTAGATTCGATACGGTTACGACACGATACCCGCGACTCTGCAATGTCCACTGAAGGCTCTGCGCCAGATGGGCATTGCGCTCATACATCAGGATGGAAATAGGCGTGGCATTCATAGTTCCCTCGGTTAAGCGAACAGAATCCGGGGGCCAGGTCCGAAGCGATTGGACGTCCCTCAGGTGCCTGCGGATCTCATCTTTATCGAGAGAGACTGGCACGCGCGAATTATACATCATATTACGAGGCGTTGGCTGGTAAATATTTTCGCGATTCGTGTCGTGCTGGATTCCCCTTTTGGGAACAAATGGACTGGATTATTTGCTGGTTGAAGATGCTGATGGCATTGAGATTGCGGATGTAAGGCCAGTCACGTTAGTCGATTCGGTGACTTTTACTGTGGAGTTGTCGGCGGTGACGAGGTGAAGGTCGGCGAAGCTCCAGTCCTTGGCGTTGGCGATGGAACCGGCTGTGGCGGCCTGAATGTCGATGTGGTCGAACCGGAAGTCGGTGAGCGGAGCGTTGGGGTAGGCCGAGACGGAGAACGCCTTCTTCGCGCCGATGGCCTTGATGTTCCAGATGTGGACGTTGGAGAAGTGGGGCAGACCCTGCTCGGCTGGAACCGGCGTGGTCAGCGGAATCCAGTAGGGAGGAACAGTCTTCGGGTCGCTTCCGGCGGGCAAATTGGCGTAGCTATAGGCCGGGTTCCAGTTCATCGTCATGGCGATAGGCGTGCCGACGCCGTCGAGCGTGATGTCGTGGATGCGGATGTCGTTGGCCGTGCCGCCGCGGGTGTGTGCGCTCTTGAAGAGGATGCCGTTGCCGACGGTGGTTCCGCTGTTGCCGTGCGCGGTGAGGTTCCAGATCTCGATGTTGTGGAAGCCGCCCGAGGTCTCCGAGCCGATAGTGACGGCGGCGGCTCCGTTGCGGATGATGGAGTCGTGGATCTTGACGTCTTCGGTGGGGCGGTTGACGCGCAGACCGTCGGCGTCGCGGCCGGACTTCAGGCAGAGTGCGTCGTCGTTGACCTCGATGTCTGCATGGGAGACGTCAATCCCGCGCGAGGAGTCGATGTCGATACCGTCGGTCGAGGGGCCTTTGCCGTCCTCGTTGTTGCGGATGGTGACGCCGTCGATGACTACGTCGTGCGAGTAGAGAATCTGCATCGTCCAGAATCCAGAGCGCTTCAGCGTTAGGCCGCCGCCGATGTGGACGTTCGAGGAGTTCTGCACCAGGGTCAGGCGAACGCGCTTGGCGTCGTAGTCCGAGGCCCAGCGCAGCCCCTTGGGCTCGTAGGCGGCGCGCAGATCGCGGTACGCCTTCCACCAGATGGAGCCGTTGCCGTCGATGATGCCCTTGCCCGTCAGCGTGACGTCGTGCGCGTCGCGGATGTTGAGCAGCGCAGTGGGCCAACTCATCTCAATACCAGCGATTCGTGTGGCGTGTTCGGGGAAGTCCTCAATGCGCTGCGAGCCGCTGAGGGTGACGCCGTCGGGAACGTTGACAGTCACGCCGGACTGGAGAAAGAGCGCTCCGGTGAGGTAGGTTCCCGGCTTGAAGCTGACCGTCTCGTGCAGAGGCGCAGCTGTGTCGATGGCCTTCTGGATGGCAACGGTGTCGAGGGTCGTGCCGTCGCCCTTGGCTCCGAAGTCATTGGCAATAATAATCTTGCCAGCGGCGTGGGCGAGCGGGGTGAAGAGGGCAAAGGCGAGAGCCAGAACAGACAACGACAGAGGCGAAATACGGGGATTCTTCGCTTCGCTCAGAATGACAACATTACTTGCGGCGTGGCTGGGCATTATTTTGCCTCCGTGGTGACGAGGTGGATGCTGCCGAGCAGGCCGGAGGTGATCGGGGCGACTCGGTCGAGGTCCTGCATCTGGAAGCGGTCGCCGTACTTGGCGATCAGCGGCTTGTAGTCGTGCGGCGGCAGAGCGGACCAGGCGTTGAGCGCGGTGTTATAGACGCGAATCTCGATGTGGTTGGCTCCCGGCTTGAGGAACTGGCTGACGTCGAGGCGATAGGGCGGGTGCCAGAGCGCGCCGACGGACTGGCCGTTGATAGTCACCAGCGCAGCCTCGCGGATCGGCGCGTCGTAGTAGGCGTGCATTCCGGGGTTGTTGCGCAGGGCGGGTGAGATGGGCTTGCCGTCGGAGCCAAGCTCGACGGAAGGCTGGCCGCCTGCAACCTCAAGAAAGACCGGGGTGGTGGGAACGGCAGCTAGAGTGAACTCGCGGGTGTAGACCGCCTCGCCGGAGTAATGGATCGTCGAAGGATCGGCAATCCAGTCGGTTAGAGTGATTTCGCTGACGCTCTTGTTGAGCGCAGGAAAGGCGACCTGCCAGTTCGCGCTGAGGTCGGCGAGAGGCTTGGTCGGAACGGGCGCGGGCTTGGTGCTGGCGACGGAGTCGGCGAAGACGAAGACGCGCGACTCGTAGGGAGCAAGGTGGATGGGCTGCGAAGTGGCCGTGGCCGAGTTGGCTGCGGCGCTGTCGGTCTCCCACTGCTCGGCGGAGCTGTGGGCGGTGGCGAAGGTTGCCGCAAAGTCGACCGGCGTGTTGCCGGTGTTGGTGACGAAGTAAACGTCGGCGTTCGCCAGCTTGCGGCGGATGAAGCCGAGCTGGTTGCGCGTCGCGGCGTCGGCTCCGCTGATCTGGAAGTCCGGCTTGGCGGCGGTGTGCAGGGCCGTTGTAAGATGCGCCTCGTCGGGGACGAACGCGGCCTGCGGCAGAGTCGCTGCGAAAGACTTTGCCAGCGGCTTGCCCTCGGGATCGATGGACGGAGCGCGACCGACGGCGACGACCTTGCCTCCGGCGGCGGTGAAGGCAGCGAGTTTGGCCAGTGTTTCTACCGGGATACGGTCGGTGGGCGGGATGACCAAGATCTGGTGCTCACCGAGGCTGACCTTTTCGATGGCGTCGGCGTCGATGAAGTCGACGTTATAGCCTGCGGAGAGGATCGTAGACATCAGTGCGGGAGTGACCAGCTTGGGGAAGATGTCGGTCAGCGAAGTACGCGCCGGACCGAAGCTGGCCCATGCGTCGTCGGTGGGAAGTAGGATCGCTACCTGATTGGCGGGTTGGCCCTGACGCAGCAGGTAGCTCATCCGCGCAATGTAGCGAGTGACGGCGGGCATCACCGGATGCCAGGGGTTGTGGTCGTTGAACGATGCGGCGGCATAGAGGCTCCAGCCGGGTTCGGGAACCGTTCCCGGAGGCGCGGAGTAGGGCCAGCCGTGGCAGAAGATCAGGTTCTCGCCGGAGAGGAAATCGACGTCGGCCTCGGCCTTCATGTCCAGCGGGGTGGCGCGGAAGACCGGCGAATGCAGCCAGGTGAAGGTCTCGCCCGAACTGACGTCGTGGCCGAAGACGTGGTTGGCCGAGGTGGCCCAGCGCAGGGTGGAGAAGGCGCGCCAGGAGGGATTCTCGCCCTCGGCCAGGCCTACCAGCGATTGGCTGGAGAAGCTGACCGCCGGATGTCCGTAGGTCTGCGAGCGGAACTTGGTGTTGTGCGCAATAGCCCAGTTGTTGATCTGAGTGAGGTAGTTCTCGTCCACCAGTTCTTTCAGTGTGCGGCCGTAGTCGTGGCGGACGGTCTCGGCGGCGGGAGTTCCTCCGGCGACCAGTTCAGGCAGGTGGGGGATCAGGTCGTAGCCGCGACGCTTGAGGAACTCGGCGGGGAGAGTGGGCGTCCAATCAGCTCCGAAGGCTTCCAGCGAGTCGGAGAAGATGGCGTAGGGCGGAGTGCTGCCGAAGGCCTTGATCAGCGGCTCGCCAACCGCGCGCAGGTGGGTGGCGACGGCGTCGTGGGAGAAGGGATCGAGGACGTATCCCTCGGCTCCGACGGCGGCTCGCTTCACCTGCTGGCCGGTGTGGCTGGCGATGAAGAAGAGCGCGACGCGAGGCTGGTCGGAGGCGGTTGTGGTGGCGTTGGCGCCAGAGATGGCTAGCGGCTGCGCGGTGCTGGCGTTCCATGTGGGCGCAGCGGGGTTCTCGGCGGAGCGGCCACGAGCCGAGGGCGTTGGAGTGCCAGCGACGATGGAGACCGAGAGCAGCGACTCGCCCGCCTTGAGCGCAGGAACCGCGACGCTGGTGGAGTTGGCGGGAACGGCGACTTCGACCGTGCGCAGTCGTCCTGCGGCCTCGGCCAGCGACGTTGCGGGACCGCCGTAGGGCCAGCCGGAGCAGAGAGTTACGTCGATGCGCAGGCCCAGCTTGCGGCCCTCCGACTGCGCGTAGTTCACGGCGTCCAGCATTTCGGGCGAGAGGAAGGAGAGATTCTTCAGCCCCTTCGCCGGATCGTCCAGAACCTCCGGGTAGACGAATGCCAGCTCGGCGCCCTGAATGCCGTCGGCCTTCATTTGCTGCAACTCGCGCAGAATCTCCGGCTTGACGACTGCCGTGCCAAACCACCACCAGCGCACCATGGGCTTGGCCGCGTCGGGCGGATTGTTGAAGTTGGCGCGAAGGCTCTCGATGCTCGGAGCCTGCGCATGAGCGGCGGGAACCAGAACAAGCGTGAGCGCGAGGGTCGCAGCGCGGAAGAGCGTAGGCACAGCGAACGAGACACGGGGCATCTTCGCCGCGCTCAGAGCGACACAATCATCGGAAAGTATAGAGATACGGTTCTGCGTCATGGCTTATTCCTTCGAGCTTTTTAGATTGCTATTAAACAAAATCTATTGTCATTCCGTAGCGCAGCGAAGGAATCTGCTTTTCTCGCTCCGCGACGGTCTACTTATCCCGAAAATTCCTTAGGGGGCTGGGGTGGCGGGGACGGCCAGCTTGGGGCCGAACTCGGCGTTGGGATCTTCCTTCTTCTTGCGCTCGGGATCGCTGGCGTAGGTCGGCGTGGGGCCGTCGAGGATCGGCTTGATGCGGCCGACTAGCTTCTGCGGACCGTTGGCGGCGAAGAGGTCGAAGACGACGACCTCGTTCTTGCCCTGCTTGAGCCACGGCGCGGGAACGTACAGCGTATCTTGCGGCCCAATGTTCCAGAAGCGACCGAGCGCGTGGCCGTTAATCCAGATCAGCCCTTTGCCCAGCGCGGAGATGTCGAGAAAGCTGTCGCCAGTCTGGCTCAGGGTGAAGCTGCCCGTGGAGAAGTGCGGAGTCGAGGCAATGCCAGCGGCGGGCGAACCGGTCTGCATGGCGGCAACGTCCTCCATCGGCAGCGAGTAGATCTGCCAGCCGGTAAGCGGAGTACTGATCGCCGGAGTGCTGGCGGTTGCGGCCTCGATCAGCGTGGCGCTCTGGATACCCTTCCACTCATTGCGCATGTTTTTGGTGGAGTTCAATCGGCCCGTGTTTTCAACCAGAATGTCGAGCATGGCGGGTTTGGTCGTGGTCAGCACCAGACTGTTCTGGTCGTAGTGGCGATCGAGCGTGCCAACCAGTTTGCCATCAATGTAGACCTGCGCGTAGTCATGTACCGGGTTCAGGGTAAGCGTCTTGCCGCTGACCGGTGCGTCGAGCTGATGGCGATAGAGGATGTAGCCGTAGGCCTGATCGACCTGTTCCATGGTCAACGGCTTCTCGGAGACGACCGGCTTGGGCAGCTTGCTCCAGAGAGCGGAGGTAGGCGTGAGGGTGAACTCCGGCAGTGGGATGACCGGGGCGACCTCGGGAACGGGCAGCTTGGGCTGGTGGGTGTGGCTCAGGATCATGTCGCGGTAGGCGAAGAACTTCGGCGTGGTGTGTCCAGCCTCGTCGAGCGGCGCGTCGTAGTCGTAGCTGGTGACGTTGCCGCGATAGTTGCCGGTGCTGGCGCTGGCTCCGGCCATCATGCCGAAGCTGGTGCCACCGTGGAACATATAGATGTTGATCGATCCTTTGTGGCCGAGAACGTAGTCGATGTCCTTGAGCTGTGGGGCCAGCGGGCGAGTCTCGTGCGGGTGGCCGAAGAGATCGAACCAGCCGGGCCAGTACTCGGTCGCAAAGAGCGGCGCTCCGGGACGCGATGCGGCCAGCGTGGCCAACGCAGGCTCAGCCCTGCCCGTACCGAAGTTCACGCCGGAGAGAATCCCGTCGAGCGAGCCATTGGCCAGAGCCTTCGACGGATCGACCGTGTAGAGTACCGAGTCCTTGTAGCCGGTCGATTGGAAGATCTTCAGCATGTGCTGCATGTAGGGCTTCTCATTGCCGAAGTTGCCGTACTCATTCTCCACCTGCACGGCCAGGATCGGGCCTCCGTGAGCCAGCAGCAGTGGCGTCGTCTCCTGCGCCACGCGGTCGATCCAGCGCTCGGCGGGAACCATGAAGGCCGGGTCGTTGGTGCGCAGGGCGCGAGTCATCTTGGGATCTTTGAGCAGCCAGGCCGGAAAGCCGCCGAACTCCCACTCGGCGCAGGAGTACGGCCCGACGCGCAGGATGACGTAGAGACCCTCTTCCTGCGCGGCCTTCAGAAAGCCGGCGAGGTCATTCTGGCCGCTGAAGTCGTAGTGGCCGGGCGTGGGCTCGTGGACGTTCCAGAAGATATAAGTGGCAATAGTGTTCAGGCCCATGGCCTTGGCCATCTTCAGCCGCGCGTGCCAGTATTCATGCGGAATGCGCGCGTAGTGCATCTCGCCAGCGATGATCTGGAAGGGCTTGCCGTCGAGGTCGAAGTGATCGCCATCGACGACGAAGGTGTGCGCCGGAGCCGCAGGCTGGCTCTGGGCATGAGCCGGAAGAGCAGGCGCAAGGGCGAGGACTGCGAGCGAAAGTGCGGCGGCGAGGCGGGTGAGGCGGGACTGCGGGAGCTGAGGCAGATTCATGAGTTCTCCGAGCGGATTGGGGCTTACTGGTTCGTCCGTTCCTGTGCGGCAGGGGATCGATAGAGATACGTCTAACGAGGGCTAAGAGTTTCGCGCGCGAGCATTAATCCTGCTTGCGGTTGCCAGACTGATCGGCGACGGGCGCGTCAAGAATCGGGTGGTCGAGGCCGGAGACCTGCGGAATATTGCCGGTTTGCGGTTTGAGGTCGAAGACCAGAATCTCGTTTGCGCCGACCTTCAGCCACGGGCCGGGAACGTACAGCGTGTCCTGCGGCCCGACGTTCCAGAAACGGCCCAGAGAGTGGCCATTGATCCAGACCATTCCCTTGCCAAGGGCGCGGGTGTCGAGGAAGCTGTCGCCAGTAGCAGTCAAATTAAAGTGGGCGCGGTAGAAGGTGGGCAGAGAATTTTCGAGAGAACGGGAAGAAGCTGTATCGACAGGGCTAAATTTGGGGAGATTCTTTACAGTGATCTTTTCGATAAAATTTTGTGGAAGATTTGTCATCGGCAAGGGAAAAATCTCCCAGCCGGTGAGGGGCGCGCCAGCCAGCGTGACCGACTGGGTGATGCCCTTATGGTCGGTGCGGATGGCCTTGGAGTAGTTGACGTGTGCGGTGTTCTCGACCAGGATGTCGAGACGCGCCGGGCCGGTGGTGGTGATCGGCAGCGTGGACTGCTTCAAGCGGCGGTCAAGCGTTCCGACCAGCTTGCCGTCCAGATAGATCTGCGCGTAGTCGTGCAGTTCGGTCAGGACGAGGTCGCCGGAGACGGCGGCGGGCAGGTGCGCGCGGTAGAGAATGTAGCCGAAGGACTGGCCCACGGCCTCCATTGTTAGCGGCGTGGCACTGCGGATGGGCTTCTCCGGCAGGTGCTCCCAGAGCGATGCGGAATCGCTGAGCGAGACTGGCGGAATGCGGATGATCGGCGCGTTGGCGGGTACGGGCGGCAGACAACTCTCGTTGCCGCAGGGGCTGTGCTTGGCGAAGATCTTGCGCAGCTCGAAGTACTTCGGCGTGGGTCGCCCGGACTCGTCGAGTGGCGCGCCGTAGTCGTAGCTGGTGGTGTCGGGCAGATAGTTGCCACGGCTCAGGTCGGCGCCGCTCATGAAGCCGAAGCTGGTTCCGCCGTGGAACATGTAGAGGTTCAGGCTGCCGCGGTTGAGGATGTACTCGACGTCCTCAAGCTGTGGCGCGGTGGGCCGCGTCTGGTGCGGGTGGCCCCAGGAGTCGAACCAGCCGGGCCAGTATTCCGTGACGAAGATTGGCGCGCCGGGGCGGAAGGCCGCAGCCGCGTCCATGCCCTTCTGGTGGTTGCCGATGCCGAAGTTTGTGCCCGCGAAGACGCCGGGTACGGCTCCCTTGGCGAGGTCGCCGAAGCCATCGACGGTGTCCAGCAGCGAGTCGTTGAATCCCGCCGCCTTGAAGATGTCGGTCATCTTCTGCATGTAGACGTGGTCGGAGCCGAAGCCGCCGTACTCGTTCTCGACCTGGGTGACGATGATTGGCCCGCCCTTGCCAATCTGCAGGTTGCCGACCTCCTGATTGAGCCGCTTGATCCAGCGCGCGGTCGGGTTCAGGAAGGCGGGCGAGTCGGAGCGCAACGCGGCGGCAGAGGCCGGATCGGCCAGCAGCCACGGCGGCAGTCCGCCCAAGTCCCACTCGGCGCAGACGTAGGGTCCGGCGCGCAGGATGACGTAGAGGCCCTCTTCCTGCGCGGCGCGGATAAAGGCGGCGAGGTCGTTCTGGCCGCTGAAGTCGTAGACCCCGGGCTTAGGCTCGTGCAGATCCCAGAAGACGTAGGTCGCAATGGTGTTCAGTCCCATTGCCTTAGCCATCTTCAGGCGCGCGTGCCAGTATTCGCGAGGGATTCGCGCGTAGTGCATCTCGCCGGAGAGAACCTGAAACGGCTTGCCGTCCAGGGTAAAGTGGTCGCCCTCAACGGCGAAGCGATGCGGCGCTTTGGGCGCGACAGTTCGAGCCTGCGCACAGAGCGAGGGCGTCAACAGAGCAGGGAGCGTTGCCAGAACCAAGGCGAGGGCGAGAGGCCGAAGAGTTGTTTTCATAGTTTGAGCGCGACGGTTTATGACGAACATTCCGCCAAATTACGGTAGTTCATTGGGGCCAATGTTTCAAGGTGCGACTGCGGCACTCTATCCAAGGGCCTACTCGGATTGGCAATATGTTTGTTGTCATTCCGTAGCGAAGCGGAGGAATCTGCTTTTTGTCGTTCAACGACGGCATCCCCCAAGTCGGCAACCGCTCTAAATGCTCTGACGGCACTGACGGATCTCAGACCTTACTCTCGCCGAAGAGTGTGCTGGGCAGTGGGATGGAGACGCTGGCAACCAGCAGTACCAGAAGTGCGATGCACTTGAAGACGCCATGCAGCGTAATCAGAGGCTCGGTAGCCATAATCCAGGCGCAGGGCATCAGGAACCAGAGCATCTTTCCCAGCGACAAGGGCGCCTTGCCCGAAGCGACATCCTGAAGCAGGAAGATCAGAAACAAGCCCATGGGAATCAGGAGCAGGCTTAGCGTGTAGTCTGAGGCCACCATGGGAAGTACCACCGTGATGCAGGCCAGAGCGAAGATCTGGTTCAATACCGGCTTATTCCATACCTTCCAGAGCGCTACCAAACCAATGATCGCAGCAAGCGGGAGGTACGCCAAGTAGAGCTTCCATGCCAGCGGATTGTTGGCTCGCATCATAAATTCGATGTGCGGAAAGTTGAACCCATGATTATTGATGACACGAGCGATGGTCTTGATCGATTGGAAGAGGGAATGATCTCCCTTCATCTCTTCCATCGGACGCAAGGCCACAATGTAGTTTGTGAAGAAGGTATTCTTCCCGATGATGTGGTGATAGGCTCGCAACGGATTGCGATCGATCACCAGCAGGGAAGCCAGCGTTATCCCTGCGGCGGACAGCACTCCCAGCGCGGCCTCGCGGAATCTGCGTTGGCGCACCATCAGGGCCAGCCACAACACGGGGTACGGCTTGATGCAGGATGCGATGCCAAAGGCAACGGCTGCTCCACTATATTGTCGTCGCGCGTAGAGCGCTGCTCCAATACAGACCGCGATCCACATCACTCCTTCGATGTTGCCGCGCATCACGACCTGCTCGGTTCCCCAGCCAAAGAAGCCTGTGGTAAAGATCGCGACTCCTGTAGTCCAGTGATAGCTCTCGAACTGACGCACTCTGCGCCAGAGTCGCGTGCAGGCCACTGCGACTGCGCCAAGCACCGCGCCTAGCATCACAAACAGAGCGTAGGGAGCGCACTTCTGAAGCAGAAACAGATAAATCACCACAGCAAAGGGAGGATAGTTTTTAGGAAATAAGGTGCCGATCAGATGCTCCGAGTCGACGAGCCTTGAATCCTTGCCAATCTGGTATTTGCCAGAGAAGCGCAGCAGATCGCCAAACCGTTCCACTCTTTCTCCCAGTGGAAATAGATGACCGGGTGTATGCCTATGCAGCACAAACCAGATCCAGACGCTCAGATTCATCGCAATGAAGAGCAGCAGGTAGAGCTGGATTGCCATCTGCACACGTCTGCGGTCGGATTTCAGATTCAATTGATGTCCCTTTCCAAGAGCTTTCCACTACTACTGTAGAGTGAAAAATGTCATTCTGAGCGAAGCGAAGATCCCCGCATTTCGCTCACTTCGCGACACTCTACACCATTGGTGAAAATGCTCTAATTCTGCGCAAGCTACAGGAGGACGATCAGGGGTTCGTCGCAGTGGTTGTGCCGTCCGGGCTGACGCGGACGATGCGGTAGAGCGTCTGATACTGGTAGGCGTGCTGAGTATAGAGATAGCTGGAGTACCACGTAGGGTAGTCGATAGCCTCGGTGTGAATCTCTTCCAGACGTAGTGCGGGGTTGTTGAACAGGTGCAGCGCGTCGCCGAAGCGGGTGACGCCGCCGGTTCCATCGAGTGCGCCCTTCGGGCCGTTGTGCGCGAGGATGATGTAATCGGCTCCCTTCTCCTGAAGGTACTGCGGAACCCGACCGCTGAGCAGATAGGGAAGGTAGTTGCGATCCACTAGTCCGCCCAGATCGATCAGGTCGATGTGGCTGAAGTAGCCGATTGTGCCAATGTCGAAGACGCCCATCTTCGTCCCCGCCGGGTAGTGATCGTTGAGGTACTCGGCCATCTTCAGGTGGCAATGGTCGATGTTGTAGATGCTCTCGCCGAGCGCGACGCTCCAGCGCGGCAGGGTGACTGCGGTCAGCGCAGCAACCGCGACCAGAGCGAGCGTCTGAACAGGAAGCAGAAGAGCGTTGCCGCGTGATCGAAACAGGCGCAACGCTTGTGCGATCAGGTCAAACGACGCGATGGCAAGCAGTGCAGGGAAGAGCAGCAATACGAAGGGCTGATAGCGCCCGCCGTGGCCGGTCGCAGGCAGGGTAAAGCAGTAGCTGACGTAGTGCAGCGTAGCCCAGAGGATCAGAACGCCCGTGCGTTTGGGAAAGCGGCGCAGCAGCACAATGCATCCATAGAAAGCCAGCACGACAAAGACCATCGCCCAACCGCGCGTGGTGTGGAAGAAGTTGTGCTGAATGACTTTCTGGTAGGTCTCGATGGTCAGTCCGCGAATAGTGGAACGACCGACGTGCAGCTTGTCTGTTCCGCTGAAGAGGAAGCGGCGTCCGCGCAGGGTCATGGGCAGCAGGGAGCCGGAGGTCTTCAGGTTGAGCAGGAACGACGGAATCAAAAAGAGGACGGCGACAGCGCCAGCGCGAAGAACGTCGGCAAAGCTGCGTCCGCACCATCGGGAGAGAGCGAAGAGTAGAAGGCTGAGCGCGAGGCCTTCGGGGCGGGTTGTTCCCAGCACGCCGAGAAGCAGACCCGCCAGCAGGGAACTGCGAAGGGCGTTGTCGCTGGGTTGAATCGCTGCGCCGGACGCGGCTTCGCGGAACCAGAGCAGAATCGCCAGCAGCGAGAGCGTGACGAAGAGGACGTGTTCCATGCCGATGAAGGCCAGCCAGACGTAGTTGCCGGAGAGTGCAGGAAGCAGCGCCAGAGCAAGAACATAGAGCAGGGGAAGCCCATCCAGCGCCGCCATGCGCCAAAGAATAACGCCAGAGAGGATCAGCAGAATGGAGTTGAGGACAAGAGGGAAAATGACCGGAGAATGGGCCGGAAAGAGCAGGTAGTTGAGCGCGAGGATGAACGTCCAAAGCGTACTCGAAGAGCCGGACGAGGTGATGCCGGGGGTGAATCCAAAGCTATGGCGCTGAACCAGATTGCGCGCGATCTCCTGATGAATCCAGGAGTCGTCCAGCGGAAAGCCGAGGTTGTGGCGCAGGGATAAGGCCAACGAACCAAGACCGATCAGGTAGCTGACCGCGACCAACAGAGTCCAGCGCCAGCAGAGCAGGGAGCAGGGCCGATCTTGCATGGGATGTTCGATCTCCTCTCTGCCGCGAAGCTGTTTGTGATGCTGCGAAGCTGTTTGCAATGCATAGAGTCTAGCATTCGTAGAGGACGATTACGGACTGCTGGAGTCGTGCGCTGCGCACGAATTGAATCCGGCACATCCTTGCGCAACTACAGCAAGGAAATACATTTCGCCGCAGTATAATTGCGCAAAGCCATGCAGACCACCTTGTCGGATCGCCAGATCTACCTCTTTCGTTCACTCTGCGCTGCGGTCTTGCTGACGGGTGCGGTCTGCTATGTCGTCTTCACCATCCACTGGCAATGGATGTGGGACACGCAGATCATGCACTACATCGTGCTGTTGCTAAACCACGGCAAGATCCCCTACAAAGACATCTACGACATCAACATGCCCGGAGCCTACCTGACCGAGCGTTGGGCGATCAGCATCTTCGGCGGCGGAGATTTGGGCTGGCGGTTCTATGAGTTCACTCTGCTCGGCCTGATGACGTTCGCCATGATCGTCATTGCGCGCCCCTACGACTGGCTCGCCGGACTCTTTGCCGGAGTGCTGTTCAGCCTACAGGTGGGTTCGCTGGGGCCATGGCAGGCCGCAGAGCGCGACGAAGTGATGACCGTGCTGATCTTCATCGGCTACGCGTTTCTGATGTCTGCGGTGCGCAAGGCGTGGCCCGCGTTAATGCTGCCGTTTGGATTCGCAATGGGGATGGCGATCCTGATCAAGCCGACGGTCATCCCGTTCGCTCTCTGCCTGCTGCTCTTCCCATTCTTCGCGCTGCGCCGACGCGGCCAGTCGCCTGTGATCTACATTCTGCTAGCGCTGGCGGGCTTTGCCCTTGCTCTGGGGATTCTGCTCGAATTTCTGCTGCCCCTGCACGCCTTTGGCCCGTTCCTCTTCATCCTCGGCAAGCTGGTTCCGTACTACTCGACGCTGGCGCACCCTACGCTGTGGGTGCTGATTCGCCGCAGCCTTCCTCATGCTTTTCTGGTGTACATGCCGCTCACTCTCTTGCTCGCCATCGCAAGCAAACAGCGCGCCAACTGGGAGATGTGGGCCGTGCGCGCGGGTTTCTTCTTTGGCGGCATCTCCTACTTCGCCCAGCGCAAGGGCTACGACTATCACCGCATCACCTTCCTCTGCTTCGGGCTGCTCTGGATCGGGTTGGAGTTGACGGCGGCGATGAAGAATCGCGGTTGGCGCAGAAACCTTGGCGTCCTGGGAATGGCCTTCGGCGTCCTGATAATGACTCCCCTCAACGCGCGTAAGGTGCATGGGCAGCATGTGGTCAATGCGGCGGTTCCGGTGCTGGAGCGGGATCTGACGCGTCTAGGCGGAGACCAGCTTCAGGGCAAGGTGCAATGTCTGGATATGGTGGGAGGATGTTACAGCGCGCTCTATCGTCTTGGGCTGGTTCAAAGCACCGGATTCACTGGAGATCTACAGTTCTTCGGGCCGGATGACGGCAAGGTCGTGCCCTACTACCGCAAGATCTTCTGGGACGAGATCCACCAAAACCCGCCGACGGTCATTCTGCTGAGCAATGCCTGGTTCCAGCAGTCCAGCTATAGCTTCGACAAGTTGAATACCTGGCCGGAGTTTCGCGACTATCTCAACTCGGCGTACCGCCTGGATTCCACCGAAGGCCCCTTTGACCTCTATGGAAACTCGATGTCGTATCGCGTCTATGTCCTCAGGACTTCGACGACTACAAGGCGAGGATCAATGCCCAGCAGTCTGTAGTTTGTCGTTCCGTAGCGAAGCGAAGAATCCCCGCATTTTTTCGCAGCGCGAAGAACCACACCCATCCCCGTATGCCCCATCCAGTGCGGGCGCCGGGTGCCCCATTCATCGCAGCAACATCGCGATGGGTGGGATGAACACAGATCGCACCACAAGCCGTTGCCGTTGCCGTTGCCGTTGCCGTTGCCGTTGCCGTTGCCGTTGTCGTTGTCGTTGCCGTTGTCGTTGTCGTTGTCGTTGTCTTTGCCGTTGTCGTTGTCGTTGTCGTTGTCGTTGTCTGGCAAGGGCCAAAGGCCCGTTCTATACCAGCCTAGGCCGAAGGCCTAGGAACCCGTCCCATCCAATTCCTGCGGGCTGAAGGCCCGCGCTATAGTTTTCTGCGAATCGAAACGCCTGAGCCAGGTTATAGGTCGATACAACCTCATCCGGCCATAATTTTCAGCCTATGCAGTCACGCCGCCATCTCTCTGATGGCGGCGTGACTGCATAGGCTCTCTCTGCGTGGCTTGGGTTATGTAGTGCTACCGGGTTGAATGAACTCGGAGCTGACCGGGTTTTCGTAGGCTGAGTAGTCGCGCGTGACCACGGTCAAACCGCTGGGCGAGACGAAGTAGTTCTTCTTGTCCTCGGCGGCGTCGTAGCCGATCACTGTGCCGTCCGGAATGTGGACGTCGCGGTCGATGATGGCGCGGCGAATATGGCAGTGCCGCCCAATGTTGACGTGGGAGAAGACAACCGAGGAGTCCACTTCGGCGTAGGAGTTGACGCGCACGTCGCGCGAGACCACCGAGTTGCGCACCACCGAGCCGGAGATGATCGACCCGGCGCAGACCACCGAGTTGATCGCCATGCCGGTACGTCCCGGCTCGCCGAAGACGAACTTGGCGGGCGGGTGCTGATAGGTCCGCGTACGCATCGGCCAACTCTTGTCATACAGGTTGAAGATGGGCGTAATGCCGGCGACGTCCATGTTGGCTTCGTAGTAGGCGTCCAGCGTTCCCACGTCGCGCCAGTACAGGGCGCACTGCTTGTTCTCGTCAACGAAGTTGTAGGCGCACATCTTGACCCGGCCCAGCAGCTTGGGCAGAATGTCGTTGCCAAAGTCGTGGCTGGAGTTGGGGTCTTCGGCGTCCTTAATCAGCTCGGGCAGCAGCACGTCGGTGTTGAAGATGTAGATGCCCATCGACGCGTCCACCACGTTGGGATCAAACGGCGAGCGAATGTTGGTCGTCTTCGGCTTCTCGACAAAGCCCGTTACCTCGCCGGTGCGCGAGACCTCCACCACGCCAAAGCGCGAGACATCTGCGGGGGCGATGGGCAGCGTGGCCAGAGTCACGTCGGCGCCGGAGTCCTTGTGCTGCTGCAACATCAGGCCGTAGTTCATCTTGTAGATGTGGTCGCCGGAGAGGATCAGCACATAGCGCGGCTCCTCCGACCCGATCGAGTAGATATTCTGGTAGACCGCGTCCGCCGTCCCCTGATACCAAGACTTTGAAACGCGCTGCATGGGAGGAAGAATTTCGATAAACTCGCCCAGTTCGTTGGCCACCACCGGCCCCCAGCCCTCGCGGATGTGTCGGTTCAGCGATAGAGCCTTGTACTGGGTCAGAATATAGACATGTCGCAGGTCTGAGTTGATGCAGTTGGAGAGTGTGATGTCAATGATGCGGTACTGTCCCGCGAAGGGAACCGCTGGTTTTGCACGGTCGCGGGTGAGAGGAAAAAGCCGTTCGCCGGCGCCACCCGCCAGCAGTATACCTAATGTATCTCTCATGGAATCCTCTTCTTTCGGAGCCTAAGTGCCACCAAGCATACGACAAGTCATAAGCAGGATCACGGCTTGCCGCAAAGCGAACCAGATTGAACCGAGAGTCTATCACGCGAGTACTTACATTTTGCAAGTTAGCTCGACTGAGTGAGCCAAAGCAGTACCGAGCCGGTCGTCCAACAGGCATGGCGATGCGCCCGCCTGGCTGGTCGAGAGGCCTGCACTATTCTTCGTTGGAGGAATCGGCGGGGGGATCGGACGGCGGGCCGATATTGATGTCTTTGGCGCTCTCTTCGGAGTCGGGAAGGGTAATGCGCAGCGACTTGAGAAAGTTCAGGTCGTGGCTGGTAAAGGGGCCATTCACAACCTCGCTGTCCGTCTCCGCGTCCTCGTCCGCCTCGGCCTCCACCTCGTTGAGTCCGATGGTGGCCTCCAGCATCAGCAGCACGTCGAACCCTTGCTCGCGAATATCCTTCACCACGCCAGCAATGTTTTCCGACTCGGAGACCGACTCGTGGATCGCCTCGCCCAACTTCTGGATCAGGTTCTTCACTTTTTGATTCAAAGCCGCCTCCACGCTGCCCTTGGGATTGAATTCGTTATTGCGATTCAGCCGCACCGGGTATTCCTCCCCTGAAACATCTTCCTCTACGAGGAGATTCATCGGCGGGAACGGCATTGCGGATCAATCTCTGAGCCTGAAAATCTCCAACTCCGAAGCCAAAGAACCATCAGACTTACCCATAGAATACGCCGCAGAGGAATTCGCTGCAATGCTAACTCTGCTGCTGGTTTGATGCAGCACAGCAGGTTTTGGTCTCTTGTTGATCTCTTGGCAAATGGAGTAATTCTGCGCACGGGGTCGCAAGACTTTCGCTGAGCACCCGCGACAGGCTACACTGCGGGAATGGATGCGGTTCGTTTGGGACGTGCGCTTGGGCTTGGAGCGCGACAGGCGGTGAAGACGATGTCGTCGACGGTTGATGCGGCAGCTGCAAGCAATGCGGCGGCGGCCAGCAATTCCGCGCCCCGAAGCGCGAGCGGCGCGGCGCAGTCAACCCAGCCAGATGGGTTTATCTCTCGGTTGCGGCGCGCCATGCGGCGCTTTGTCGAGGCGACGTGGAGGCCGGTGGTGCGTCTCTCCGCAGTGCTTTGGCTGGAGGTTACCGGAGTCTTCTTTGGAATCTTTGCGCTCTTTGCTCTGGGATCGGTCTGGCGTCTGTGGGGTCAGTGGCGTTTGATTGCGGCTCACGCGTCAGGAGTGAGTTTGATGGCGACGCGCTCGGAGGGAGAGAAGCAGTTGCTGGGCGCGCTGGCGATGTTGGCGATCTTCGGCTACTTCTGCGTCAGCAGCTTTGTCCGAGCGCGGCGCCGCGAACGCCAGCGTTAGAGACTCACGCAGTTGCTGTTAGCAAGAATGAATTGTCATTCTGAGCGAAGCGAAGAATCCCCGCATTTCGCTCGTGCCGCGACACTCCATACCCGTACTATTAGAGCAGTTTCTGAATTACTTTAGACCGCTTTGTTTGTCATTCCGTAGAGAAGCGGAGGAATCTGCTTTTCTCGTTGCGCCACGGTCTACCCCATTGGCTAAAACGCTCTGGTAAAAATACTCAAACAAGGAAATCAGGAGAGTTCATGTACTTGCAGGTTGGGTTGCGGAAGATTAGCTCGAAGGCAATACTGGCGGGTGCAATGTTTACGGTTGCGATGCAGGGTGTCTCACAAACGGGAGCCGCGCCCGCGCCGGTTGCCGCGCAGACTCCAGCGCAAGCCGCACAGACTCCAGCGCAACAGGCTGCGCCGCGTGGGCCTGCCATCGGTCTTCCGGTGGTCGGAATGCCCGGGCTGCACGACCCTTCGACGGTCGTGCGCTTCCATGGCAGATACTACGTCTACTCGACCGGACGCGGGATTCCGTTCTACTCTTCGCCGGATCTGCTGACGTGGACGCGCGAGGGCAGTGTCTTCGCGCAGATTCCCGACGAGGTTCACGCCGCAGTGCCGAAGAACAGCGGCGCAAACGTATGGGCGCCGGATATTCTTCGCGTTGGCGACCAGTTTTTTCTCTACTACGCGGTCTCAAGCTGGGGATCATTCCAGTCGGCGATTGGCCTGATGACCAACCCCGTTCTCGACCCGAAGGATCCGGCCTATAAATGGACGGATCGCGGCTTGGTGGTTACATCCGACGGGACGGAAGACCTGAACGCCATTGATCCCGGCGTGATTCTTGCTCCCGACGGAACGCTGTGGGTCTGCTACGGCTCGTACCATGGCAGCATTCGCGTGACCCAACTCGACCCGAAGACCGGCCTCGCTCTGGAGCCGATCAAACTGGGCGCGGCCATCGCCACAGCGCGCGAGTCCGAGGCCTCGGACATCATCTTCCACGGTGGCTACTACTACCTGTTTGTGAACCACGGAAGCTGCTGCAAGGGCAAGGACAGCACCTACAACATCCGCGTAGGACGCGCCCGCGCGATCACCGGACCGTACCTCGATCGCACTGACAAGCCAATGACGACGGGCGGAGGATCGCTCTTCCTCGCCTCCGACGCGCAACGCATCGGCCCCGGCCACTTCGGACGCGTTCTGGACTACGACAACGCCGCAGCCCCAGAGCGATTCAGCATCCACTACGAGGCGAATCTATCCATCGACGGACGCTCGCATCTGGACGTTCGCCCGCTGAGTTGGTCGGCGGACGGCTGGCCCATCGCCGACGATAACGCAGGAGGAACTGCGACGCATTGACCGTGCGGACTCACAGCTTTGCTTGTCATTCTGAGCGAAGCGAAGAATCCCCGCATTTTCGTCGCGTTGCGATACTCTACCCCATTGGCGAAAATTCTCTAGAGCGTTTTAGAAATCGCTATAACCTAATATGTTTGTCATTCCGCAGTATCTTTTGTTTGTCATTCCGTAGCGAAGCGGAGGAATCTGCTTTTTCTCGTCACAGCACGTACACCTTTACCAAAAATGTTCTACCCCTCAGCGGTGCGATTCGATGTGATAGGTTCCGGCAGGGAGTCGATAGGTCGGATTATCCGGATAGGTGATCTTTCCGTCGAAGGTGCTGGAGAGGGGAACACGAAACGCATAGGTCGATGCAACGGGTCTTCCGTCGAGCAAAATATCCTTGCTGAACGCCTTTGGAATGACGATGCGGCCTGTAACGGGGAGCGTTATATCCATCGTCAGCTTGTCTCCCGCGCGCGACCACGCGCTGGCGATGCGGCCCAGCTTCGAGTTGTAGCTGGCGGAGACGTGCGTGAGATCGCCAACAACGGCGGGCTGAACGATGACCTGCTCCGATTGGTTGGAGTATTCAAGGTCATAGCGAATCCCGGCCAGACCGCGATAGAACCACTCCTCGGCGTGGCCCAACATGAAGTGATTCTGCGACGAGGTGGGGTTGGTGTCCCATGCCTCGGTGAGCGTGGTTGCGCCGTGGGCGAGTTGGTCGCCGTAGCTCGGCTTGTCGGTGCGCATCAGCATGGCGTAGAGAACGTCGGATCGTCCCCCGTCGGTCAGCGCGCGGACGACGTAGTGGAAGCCCACATCTCCCGCCGTAACGTGGTCGCCGTGCGCGTGAATGTCGGCGACGAGGTTATCGAGGACTTCGGCATAGTGATCGCCCGGAACGATTTGCAGCGCCAGAGCCATTGCGTTGGCGGTCTGCGAGCCGGTGTCGTACTGGTTGGTCTCGGCGTGGAAGAAGCGCTTATTAAAGGCATCCTTCACCTGTTCGGCTTCGATCACATAGTTATTCGCCTCATCGAAACGCTTGAGTTCGCTGGCAACACTAGCCAGCGTAGTCAGGGACTGATAGTAGATAGCGGTTGCAGTAACGCCTGCGCTGGTGAGCTGCGAAAGGCCGGGGTTCTTTGGGCCAATGTCGTACCAGTCGCCGAGTCCGTAGAGCAGCAGGTGATCCTGCGCCTTGCTCCGCAGGTACTCGGCGTAGCGCTGCATGGCGGGATACTGGTCGCGCAACAGGTCGAGGTCGCCGTAGAACTGGTAGGCCTGCCACGGGCTTAGGATCGCCGCTGCGCCCCACTCGGGCGAGTCGCGAAAGCCGCCGTGGAAGAGTGGATACTCAGGCGCGATGTCGGGAATGAGGCCGTCAGAGGTCTGCGTGTCGCGCATGTCTGCGGCCTGTTTGGCGTAGAGGCTGGCGACGTTGTAGTTGTACATGATAGACGCGCCCGCAAGATGCGTCTGCTCCAGCCAGCCCAGCTTCTCGCGCGTCGGACAGTCGGTCAGAACCGAGTAGCTGTTGGACAGAATCGCTCGGTCGATCAGCGTGTGAATGCGGTTCAGCAGATCGCTTGACGAGGTGAACTGTCCGTCAACGGCGAAGTCGTCGTGCAGAAATCTTCCGGCGATCTTCACCACAACCGGCAGAGTCTTTGCGGCTTCGGGCGTTGCCGCTTCGGGATGGGCAGAGGTCGCCTCGACCTGCACATAGCGGAATCCGGTATAGCTGAAGCGCGGATGCCACGCCTCGACTCCGCCTCCCCGCAGCGTGTAGGTCGAGTAGTCGGGATTCCCGCCCGTGGCTCCGCCGCTGCGCTGGGTGACCAGGCCGGTCGCATCGATGAGTTCGCCGGGAAGCAGACGGATTGAGTCGCCGCGCCCGCCCTGCACCTCGATCTCCGGCCAGCCCGCCATGTTCTGGCCGAGGTCGTAGACGGTGATGCCGGGTTTGGGATGCGTCACCGCAACCGGCGCGTAGCTCTCGTTGGCGACGACCGGAGGAATCGTCTCAGGCTGAAGCTCGCCGCCGGGGCCATCAACCAATCTTGCTGCAGTCCAACTCTTGTCCTCGAAGCGGGGAGCGTCCCAACCGGGCTGCTCCAGCCGTGCGTCGTAGTCCTCGCCGCCGTAGATGTTGGCATAGGTGATGGGGCCGGGAGCGGTCTTCCACGCGCCGTCGGAGACGATGCGCTGCTGAGTTCCGTTGGAATAACGCAGCACCAGCGCGGCGATCAGCTTCGGTTGACCATACGATCTGCGAAACTTTGTGTAGCGATTCGCAGGCGAGAAGACGTTGTACATGCCGTTGCCCAGCATCACACCGAGCGCGTTCTCCCCCGGAACAACGAGCCTGGTCACGTCGTACGTGTCGTAGTAGACGCGCTTGCGATAGTCGCTCCAGCCGGGGGTGAGCAAGGCTTGCGTAATGTTCTTCCCGTTGAGGTGCGCTTCGAACTGTCCGAGGCCGGAGATGTAGAGCGTCGCAGAGGTAATCTTCCCGCGCAGCGTGAAACTGCGGCGAAAGATCGGCAACGGCGCGGACGATACTGCGACTGCGGATGCAGTGGAGTCAGCAGATGTCGTGGCTGGAGCAGCAGCAGCGGGGGATGAAATCCAGTGTGCATCAGCAGCAAAGGGCGTGGCGGGAGAGATCGTCTTGGCCCTTGCGATTGGCGGCGCGGCAAAGCCAACGGCTGGACAGGCGACGAAGGCAAGAGCGGCCATCAAGGTCGCACGTTGGGCAATGCATCTGCATTCTGTGAACACGCGTGATTCTCCTGAGGGTTGCATCGCTCTTGGACGCACTAGAAAAGTCTAGAGCATTTCTCGAATTACTGGCCAGAAGTGAATTGTCATTCTGAGCGAAGCGAAGAATCTCCGCATTTTGTTCGTGTCGCGATACACTACCCCCCTCATTGAAAATGCTCTCGCCTGCTCAAAGCGTACAACCGCTGGGCGCTCTGCGAGGATAATTTCACGCGTCAACTCAGATTCCGCCCCGCAACAATGCCAGCGACTCTATCGCTGAACTATACTGGCATCGAAACATACTGACGGAGGTATTGATGTTACGCAAAGTTCTACTCGTTGTTGGCGGATTGTCGTTAGGCGCTTCCGCATTGCAGGCGCAGATGATGGCGGTCCCGCCGCTGCCGAATGCTCCCTTTCAGGCTGTCAATACCCTGTCCATCACCGACGGCAATGGAACTCGTGTGGTGAGCGGTAAGATCGCTAGAAACAGCGACGGAAGCGTGTATCAGGAGTCCTGGAAGCCCGGCGCAAGTGAGCCAGAGCAGATCTTCATCGTCGATGAGCCAAACCATCGATTCATCCAGCTCTTTCCCGAGAAAAAGCTCTACACCATCCGGACGAACCCAAATCTTTCAGCCCTCAAAGCTCCGACCGTGACGGCTGCGCAGCAGATTCAGCAGGCAGAGCAGGCCAAGCCCAAGCACATCGAACGAGCCGGTCTGGTGCAGGATGTTCAGCCGCTGGGAAAGAAAGACATCGAAGGAGTTGTGGTAATCGGCGAACTCACAACGAACCGCAAACCCGGCGTCGGCATGGAAGACACCGAATCCTCGACGGAGAAGTGGACGTCCCCCGATCTGCAACTACCCTTGCTGACCAAGACCCATGACGCGCGCAGCAAGACCGACTCGGTCAGCACGATGAGCCGCGTCAGTCGGGAGGAGCCAGATCCCAGCCTGTTCAGAATCCCCGATGGCTACCAGTCGAGTTCGCCCAAGCCCGCAGAACCACAGGCCAGCGCACCGGCCTCTCACTAGAAATCGACAAAAATCGATTTAGAACCTTTTCGGAATTGCGATAGACCAATTTGTTATCATTCCGTAGCGAAGCAAAGGAATCTGCTTTTCTTCATTCGACGACGGTGTACAACATTACAGGAACCGCTGGGTGCCCCATTCATCGCAGCAACATCGCGATGGGTGGGATGAATACAGATCGCACTACGAGCCGCTGCATTTGTCTTTGCTATTGCGTTTGCCGTTGTCCTTGCCTGGCGAAGGCCAAAGGACTGACCTATAACCTCAACAAACTACGACCACAACAACAAAGCGGCGTCTCCACTGGGGAGACGCCGCTTTGTTGTTCTACTGAACGAACTTACTGAGCTGTCATTCGGACGCTTACGCCATAGCCTTGCAGCGGAATGGTTGTGTCGATGCTGTCCGTGTCGGTCTCGATCACCGTCATGACCTGAGAATCCTTGCAGACCACATAGACCTTGCCGGTTGGCGTGGCATTCGACGTTGCGATGTAGGCCGGATGCCCATTGATGGGAATCGTCGCCGTCACCGTGTTGGTCGTCAGGTTCACCACCGAGATCGTGCAGGTTGTTGTGGTTGCCGAGGCCGTGGCAGCGCAGGGCAGATTGGGGTTGCCCGCATTGGCCACATAGGCGCGCGTGTCGTCGCTCAGCACCGAGACCATGATCGGATTGACTCCCACGGGAATCGTCTTTATCACCTGCCCAAAGCTGGTTGCGTCGATCGGATTATTGGAGTCGCAGTTCGAATTGCTGACCAGCGTCGTCGATGTGCAGAGCGGAATATTTACGAACGAGACCGAGCCGGGATTGGTTCCGTCTCCTTCATTGGCTACGACCAGTTCATTGACCGCGGGAGCTAGATCCGCCCATACGGGCTTGCTCCCCACCGGAATCGTGCTGGTCAATTCCGCCGCCGTACCTGCGTCTACCGTGGATGCGACATTTGCATTGGTAAAGGCAGCCGTAAATTGAGTCGAACTGGACGACAGCACCGTCAGGGTCTGTCCGTTCAAGTAGGTTCCCGTAGAAAGTCCCTGGATCAAAACGTTCATTCCGGCCTTCAACGTATTGGCCGCAGTGAAGGTTGCAACATTGTTCGCAATTGAAAATCCAGTGATTTTGAAGGTGTTCAAACTGTCCGGAAACTGATCGAGCGCGTTAGTCTGCGCGTTGACCACCGAAACCGTTCCATCGGTCTGATTCAAAATAAAGGCGCGCCGTCCATCGATCGTCATCACCCCATAGACCGGCTTGACTCCAACCGGAAGAGTCGTAGAGATGGTGTTGTTCATCGATTCAATTGCGGAGACCTGTCCGGGAAGGCCAGCGTTGGTTGACTGGCTGATGGCATAGTACCGCGACGCAGACGCCTGCCCAACTACATACACCGGAGTAAATCCTGCGCCGACGGAAAGCTCCTGCTGTAGCGCCGGGGGCGTTCCGATCATCTGATCGATGGCGTTGTCCCCCGTGTCTGTAACGTAGGTCGAACTGGCTTCAAAGATGCTTACCGGGTTTGATCCCGTTGGCAGCGTCGACTCCTGAACCTGACTGGAGATCAGCGAAGTGCTGATCGCAAAGGAGGTCAACGTCTTGTCGCTGTTCAGTGTATAGCCTCTGGTTCCGCCTGAGTTCAGCGCCAGATAATACGGATTGACCCCGAGAGTCGCCGTCACCATCACCGTGTCGCCGGAGAAGTCGACCATCGTCATCAGCCCGTTCGATGCGCTGCTGGCGCTCGATATTGCAATCGCGTACTTGGTCGGCTGCGCCGCTGGGCCTACCACCCCGATCGCACTCACGACCGGACGATAGGTACTCCCGCATCCGGTTATCGCCGCCAATGACACGGCCAGCCCCGCCGCCGCAACTACGCGTCCGGCACTCCGGCTCAAATCCTGAATCCCGCGCCGCTTTCCCATCCCTGCCGACTTCGCTTTTTCTAGATGCAAAACTTCTCCCGCGATCCTGTTGCTGCCGACTATGTTCAAGGCTTCATTGTAAATCACGCGGAACCAGTGCGCGCCCCATTCGCTCAAAGTCCTTCGGGCAAAGGGAGCAAGTCCGAAGCAGGCTCCATCGCCCCTTCGCGCGAGCGCAGCAGTAACCCCAGCAGCAGTAGTGCGCCGAAGTACATATAGCTCTGCAAAATGTTCGCTACGGGAACTGCGGCAAGCAGGTTGAACGGCGATAGAAAGTCTGCAATCAGCAGCCAGGCCAGCGCCAGCGTCCACGCGCGCCCCCCTCCGCTGCGGTAGACGGCAAACCAGAGCCAGACGAAGATCGGCAACAGGACGCCGTAGTGGTGTTCCCAGGCCATCGGAGTCGCAATCACGCAGACCACTCCGATGGTTGCCAGGTCGGCCATCCCGCCTGCTCGCTCGCGCCACGGATAGGCCAACGCCAGCAGAATCAGAACCACCGTCGTCGCCAGCGTGACGTGGTAGATCCACGGGACAAACGGAGGATAGACGTAGGGATGATAGGGCAGATTCTCGCCGTTAAAGATGGCGCGGTTCAGCAGGCCGAAGATCGATTGGTTGGCGTAGTGCGACTGCGCCTTGCGGCTAAGCCCGGAGAGAACGCCAAGGTAGTCCAGATTATTGCGCACACCAAAGGCCGCCAGCGAAGCCGCTCCTCCAACAGCCAGCGTCGCCACGCCCGCCGCCAGAGCGTTCCAGCGACGGCGCAGCGCCGACCAAAGAAGCAACAGCCCAAACTGAGGCTTGACCATCGCCAGCAGAGCCATCATCACTCCTGCCGCTCGCTCCCGCCGCTCGATCCAGAAGAGAACCAGCAGCGAGAAGAAGAGATCGAGGAAGATCTGCGCCTGACCGAGCGAGAAGGCCAGCGTGATCGGCATAAAGAAGAAGGCAGCGAAGGCCGTCGCCACGCCCCCCCGCCAACTCAACCCGACCCGCCCGGTGGAGTTCTGTGTGGCGGCGATTCTGGCCGCAATCAGAACCTGCACGGCGACCACGGCGACCACGGCAAGCCACGACGCAAACAGTAGCCCGCGCAGCACCGACGCGTCGCCCATTCCCGCCTGCTTCATCCACAGCAGAGGCAGGATCGACGTCAACGGGTAGATCAGCGTGTCGTACAGCTTCGCCTGATAGATGGCAAGGTCGGGATGCGCGAGAAAGTAGTTCACCGAACCAAGCATCGGAGTCCACGAGTCGGTGAACTGATGGAAGTGGAGGAAGTCCCAGTAGCGGACGCGCATCTCGTCCACGCCGCTGTGAAAGACGAAGTGCGCAATCAGCTTGAAGCCCGCGTTTACCGCCAGAATGTTGAGCAGAATAAAGAGCAGAAGGCAGCGATCTCCTCTGCCGACTGTAGCCTCGCTCCTGCTCGCCGCGCCTGCATCCGCTTCGCTTTCGCCCGGCGCTCTGCCGCTTGCAGCCATCGTCCCGTCCTTGTCTAGCTGCATTCTATTATTGCAATCCCGCGCTGGCCGCATCTCGATATTGTCTTGCATCTCGATATTGCCATGCATCTCGATATTGCCATGCATCACGATATTGTCATTCCGCAGCGAAGCGAAGGAATCTGCTTTTGTCTTTCGGAGGGAGCAGTGGGCTTCAGCCCACTGAATAAGTCCAATCGCTTCAACGGGGCTTTAGCCCCGGGCTTTTTATTCGCAAGCCAAAGCCGACTTTTTCCGCCCAAAGCTGTCAACCCCCAGCCTCCAAAAAATCAATATAACCATCTATCCACCAACCACTTACCAATAAAAATAGTTGGCATAGTAGTTATGCTCCAACCTATAAAATAGAAGTATGGATAGAGAATTGGCAGCCCGAAAACGCGCGAACCATCGCTCCGCCCAATTCCAGCAACCCATGCATAATCAATATTTTAGCTGCAAGTATTTTGCAATGAATATATTGCAGGTATACTCATGCCGTAACAGAGTGATTCAAAAATACTTATCCCCAAGATCGATAGGTATACCCCCACCACCCCTATGGGGCTGAGCGGTGTGCAATACAGTATTTGAGAAATGCGTCTAAGCTAGAGAGATCGCGTGTCGCATGGACGCCGATCAGATCAAGTTGGAAAGAGATAGATCCCGCTGTGAAAGAACGTATTCGCAAACTGGACGAACATGGCAATGCAAACGACAGGCCGATTCGGCTGGTGGTTGCGGCGCTGATCCTGCGCACAGTCCCTGGCGCGAACGGCGACCAGACCGAAGTGCTCGTCTGCCAGCGTCGGCCAGATCAGCCGATGAGCCTCAAATGGGAGTTTCCCGGGGGCAAGATCGAGGCGGGCGAGACCGCCGAAGAGGCTCTGGCCCGCGAACTGGACGAAGAGCTTGGCATCCATGCCACGATTGGCCGCAGAATCGCGCAGTTGCAGCATCGCTATCGCAACGGCGGCACCATCGACCTACAGTTCTTCGTGGTCAACGAGTTCCGTCGCGAACTCGACAACCGCATCTTTAATACGATGCAGTGGACTCCGTTGAGCGCGTTGCCCGACTTCGACTTTCTCGCGGCGGATCACAACCTCATTCGCGACCTCGCCGATGGCAAGCTCCTATAGTATGGAAGAGTCGAGCGGAACGCTGGGCCAACGATCTTACGCGATGATTTCGAGGAGAAAGACGTTTTGAAGAAGGCGCTGATTACTGGAGTTACCGGGCAGGACGGGGCTTATCTTGCAGAATTTCTGCTGGCCAAGGGGTACGAGGTTCACGGCATCAAGCGTCGCAGCTCGCTCTTCAATACAGCGCGCATCGACCACATCTACGAGGATCCGCACCTGCCCTCGCGCCACTTCATCCTGCACTACGGCGATATGACCGACTCGTCCTCGCTGATCCACATCGTCGAGAAGGTGCAGCCGGACGAGATCTACAACCTTGCCGCGCAGTCGCATGTGCAGGTTTCGTTCGAGGAGCCGGAGTACACGGCCAACTCCGACGCGCTCGGCGTCCTGCGCCTGCTCGAAGCCATCCGCATTCTCGGCTTGGAGAAGAAGACGAAGTTCTATCAGGCCAGCACCTCTGAACTCTACGGTCTGGTGCAGGAGACGCCGCAGCGCGAGACCACGCCCTTCTATCCGCGCTCGCCCTACGCGGTCGCCAAGCTCTACGGCTACTGGATCGTGGTGAATTATCGCGAGGCCTATGGAATGTACGCCTGCAACGGAATTCTCTTCAATCACGAGTCTCCGATGCGCGGCGAGACCTTCGTCACTCGCAAGATTACCCGTGGGCTGTCGCGCATCAAGGTCGGCCTGCAGGAGGAGCTTTATCTCGGCAACCTAGACTCCAAGCGCGACTGGGGACACGCGAGAGACTACATCGAGATGCAGTGGCTGATGCTGCAACAGGAGAAGCCGCAGGACTTCGTCATCGCTACCGGCCAGCAATACAGTGTGCGCGAGTTCGTGCAGCGCTGCGCCAAGTTGTTGGAACTGGATCTGACCTGGCAAGGCTCGGGAGTAGACGAGAAGGCTCTCAACAAGGACGGCAAGGTCGTCGTCGCCGTTGATCCGCGCTACTTCCGTCCCACCGAGGTCGAGACGCTGCTGGGAGACGCAAGCAAGGCGCAGCGCGAGCTTGGTTGGACGCCACGCACCAGCTTCGACGAACTTGTCCGAGAGATGGTCGAGTGCGACCTGAAGGCCGCTCAGCGCGACGCCCTTGTGATGCGCCACGGCTACGACGCCTACAACGTCCACGAGACCTAACAGATTCCTGTGCAATATTTATGTTTTGAAGGGGACGTATTTACAGGCTGCGGAAATACTCGTTGTTTTGAAAGGGCGCGGCTTTAGCCGCGCCGTATGTTGTCTATTTTCAACGGGGCTTTGGCCCCCGAGGGATCTTGGCACACCAGAATCGAGTTTTTGCGCCGTATGTTTAGCCGTTCCAGCCTCTGCGCAGTTGTGTCGGCTCAGTCTTGTTTGTCATTCCGTAGCGAAGCGGAGGAATCTGCTTCAGCACTTCTCGTAGGGGCAAGTCTTATGATCGCGCCATTTATGAATCTCGACAGTCGCATCTACATTGCCGGACACCGCGGGCTGGTTGGCTCGGCGATTCACCGCGAGCTTGTGCGTCTGGGCTATCGCAACATTCTGACGCGCACCCACGCCGAGCTTGATCTGATGGACAAGCTCGCCGTCGATGCCTTCTTCGCCACCGAGCGGCCCGAACATGTCTTCCTCGCCGCAGCCAAGGTCGGCGGAATTCTGGCCAACAATACCTACCCCGCCGACTTCATTCGTGACAACCTGATCATCCAGACCAACGTCATCGAGGCCAGTCGAGCAGTAGGAGTCGAGCGGTTGCTCTTCCTCGGGTCGTCGTGTATCTATCCCAAGCTCTGCCCGCAGCCGATTCGGGAAGAGTATCTGCTGACCGGCCCTCTGGAGCCGACCAACCGCGCCTACGCGCTGGCCAAAATCTGCGGCATCGAGATGTGTTGGAGCTACAACCGGCAGTACGGCACGCGCTATCTGGCGGCGATGCCGACCAATCTTTATGGTCCGGGCGACAACTACGACCTGAACCGCTCGCACGTCCTTCCCGCGCTGATCCGCAAGACCAGCGAGGCCAAGGCTGCGGGTGTGCGCGAACTCGTCGTCTGGGGATCGGGAACGCCGCGCCGCGAGTTTCTCTACTCGGACGATCTGGCCCAGGCCTGCTGCTTTCTGATGAACCTCGACGAGGCCCGCTACGGCGCTCTGCTGACGAACGACGCTCCGCCGCTGGTCAACATCGGCACCGGCGAGGACGTCACGATTCGCGAGCTGGCCGAGACCATCGCGCGCGTTCTTGGCTTCGACGGCGAACTGGTCTTCGACGCCAGCAAGCCCGACGGAACACCGCGCAAGCTGCTTGACGTCAGCCTGCTGCACTCGCTTGGCTGGCGACACACAACCAGCCTCGAAGAGGGAATCCGCCGCGCCTTCGAGGACTTCCGCGCATGACGCGGTTGCGCTCACGGTCGTTTCTTCTGCTTGCAGTGGGATCTGCGCTGGCTCTGCTTCCTTGCGCCCATGCGCAGCAGCCTGCCAGCCCAAGCGACTCCACCACGGTCGCCGAGCAGTACCTTCTGGCTGCGGCCAATCAGGAGCGCGCGGCGCGTGGGCTGGCTCAGTTGCATCGCGATCCTCAGCTTGCCCGCGCGGCCGCGCAACACGCGCTTGTAATGGCTCAGCACGGGTCCATCTCTCATCAGTTTGCGGGTGAGCCGGAACTGACGAGTCGCGGAGCTGGGGCGGGAGTCGCCTTCAGCGTCATCAGCGAGAACGTCGGCGAGGCTCCCAGTGCAGTGCAGATTCAAGAGCTGTGGATGCACTCCGAACATCATCGCGACAACCTGCTCGATCCTGCGGTTGACGCGGTTGGCATCCGAGTCATCGCGCGTGGCGGCGAGCTTTATGCGGTCGAGGACTTTGCCAAAACCGTGCGCCGTGTCACGCTCGAGCAGCAGGAGTCAGCCATCGGCGCACTGGTCGCGCAGGCCAGTCCAATCACGCTGGCAACCCAGTCCGAGGTTACCTCCGACGCGCGCCGCACCTGCTCCATGTCCACTGGATACGCGGGCCAGCGCAAGCCGTGGTTCGTCATGCGCTTCACCTCGGACAACCTGACCGAGCTTCCCACGCAGCTCAAGACGCGCCTCGCCTCAGGCCGCTACCGCGAGGCCGCCGTCGGAGCCTGCGCAGCCAACAACACCGGCTCCTTCAGCTCCTACAACATCGCCGTCCTGCTCTTTCCATAGGCAGGGTGCGATCGTTCGCATGCAGGCTCAATCCGATTCTGCTTCCGATTGGCTGGCAGTATAGAATGGATTATGGACGTGGCGGGCGGATTCGCCTGATGCGTACCTACCATTCCGGAGCAAACTTCTCGTGAGTCAACGTAAATCAGCAGTGATCCTCGGCGCGCAGTGGGGCGATGAGGGTAAGGGCAAGATCGTCGATGTGTTGTCGGAGAAGTTCTCCGTAGTAGCTCGCTATGCGGGCGGACACAATGCTGGACACACCGTCATCATTGGCGGAAAGAAGTTTGTGCTGCAATTGATTCCCTGCGGAGTCTTGCGGCCAGAGTGCAAGGGCGTCATCGGCAACGGCGTAGTGCTGGATCCGATGGCCTTCCTCAGCGAGGTGAAGAAGCTGCGTGACGCAGGGCTGCCGATTGATGGCCAACTCTTTGTGTCCAACCGCGCGCAGGTGATTCTGCCCTACCACCGGATGATTGAGCTGGCGGCGGAGAATGCGCCGGGGCGAACCAAGATTGGCACGACCAGCCGCGGCATCGGGCCGGCCTACGAGGACAAGATGCACCGCAGCGGACTGCGCGTGGTCGATCTGCTGAACTCGGCGCTGCTGCGCACCCACATCGAGAACGCCTGCCACGAGAAGAATACGATTGCCGCAGCTCTGTTTGGCACGGCGCCGCTCGACCCCAAGGCGATGTACGAGGAGTATGCACGCGCGGCCGAGCAGGTTGCGCCCTTCGTCACCGACACGGCGGTCATGCTGAACGAGGCGCTGCGTTCGGGCGAGAAGGTGATGTTCGAGGGAGCGCAGGGAGCGCTGTTGGACATCGACCACGGAACCTATCCCTTTGTCACCAGTTCGTCGTCTACGGCGGGCGGAGCGGTGACCGGCACTGGCGTCGGGCCGACCTCCATCGGCACGGTCATTGGCGTGACCAAGGCCTATGTGACGCGCGTCGGCGAAGGGCCGTTCCCGACCGAGATTCATGACGATTCGGCGACGCTGCTGCGCGCGCGCGGCCAGGAGTACGGCGCGGTGACGGGACGTCCGCGACGCTGCGGATGGCTTGATCTGCCGCTGCTGCGCTACTCCAATATGATCAACGGAACCGAGTGGCTGGTGGTCACCAAGATGGACGTGATGGACGAGTGTGTGGAGATTCCCGTCTGCACCGGCTACCGGATCAACGGCAAGTTGACCGACACGATTCCCGCCGACATGCGCGGATACGAGTCGATCCAGCCGGTCTACACCAAGCTGCCGGGTTGGAACGCGACCACCGAGGGAATCACCGAGTTCGACAAGCTGCCCAAGCTGGCGCAGGAGTATCTGCACTTTCTGGAGCGCGAGTCGGGAGCGAAGATCGGCATGGTCTCCACCGGACCGGATCGCAGCCAGACCATGACCCTGCCGGGCTTCGATGCAGAGCTGAAGGCGTAGATTTTCACGGGAATATTCGAGGGAAATAATGATTAGTTTTACGGTTCGGATGCGGTTTGAAGAGGCGGATCACAATGCGGTGGCGGAGATGTTGCGCAAACTGACGCTGGCCTCGCGTCAAGAGGCTGGGTGCGTGAACTACGTTGCGCACTTCGATCAGGGCGATCCTTCGACCGTGCTGATCTACGAGCAGTATGCGGATCAGGCGGCGCTGGATTTTCACGCCGCAACGTCCCACTTTCAGCAGTACGCGACGGATGGTTTCTACAAGCTGATGCTCGCACAGCAGATTGAGCAACTCGACGCGATCGTCTAAAAGCTGCTCTGCGCGCGGATAAAACGCATTCATGCGACTTTGTTTTGACTTCGCAGGGAGATGCGGAATACTATCCGTCACACGGGGGAAGGGGTGGCTTGTCCTATGACGCAGCATAGATATCAGCATCGAGTGATTCGGCACGGCATCGGCACGATTGCGTGGATGGCCTTCGCGGTGGTGGCGTTCGTTCTGTGCGCGTCGGCTAACGGACAGCATCCCAAGCGGCACGATCAATTCAAGCATCAGGTGGAGAAGTTGGAAGAGGTGTGGCGTACCGCCGAGCTAAACGGTGACGCCGACGCCATGGCAAAGCTGCTCTCGGACGACTTCGTCGGCATCAGCATGACCGGCCAGGTGGTGACCAAGACGCAGCAGTTGGATCGCATGAGGAGCCAGAAGATGGTTCTGACCCGTATCGATCTGACGGACATGAAGGTGAAGCTGATCGGTTCGACTGCGATCGTCACCTCGCTGGCCGAGGTCGAGGGAACCAACGACGGCGTACCGATTCATGGCGTCTTTCGCTACACCAGAGTCTATGCGAGGCAGTTCTCCGGGATGTGGAAGATCACCAACTACGAGGCCACTCGCGTAGGCCCCCCTCCGCCTCCGGGAGAGAAGCGGCATCCAAGCAACGAGGATGCAAAGCCGGAGTGATCCGCTGACAGACCTGTTCTGGTTGCAGTGCAGTGCGCAGTGCTAGTCGGGCAACAGGTCGAACACAAGTCCTGCGCCGCGCCTGCGGTTGGTCGGGTTCTTCGTGGGGCGAACGCGCTTAGTTCTGGACGGGAGCAGCCTCTGCTGAACCTGCTGGAGAAAGATTCAAAGCCAGCAGGCGACGGTCAAGCGATCTGGTTCCGCCAGTAATGTGCGCGTCCTCAGACTCCCTCGCCAACGCACACATGGTAGAGATTAGCGGTGCGGTTGGGGAATTTGGAATCGCGCGCAGAGCTGTTGCCGACGCTACTGGTTTTCCCCGTTCAACCGGGGGAACTAGCGGGAGTGGCTTGAAGCTGGCGAATGTACTCTGAGTGGATGCCATAATCCCTCCGCAAAAGTTGCTTGCTTCTAATCAATCTCTTAACTGTTCAGATGTTTCTATCGACAGTAGTGTTGCTCAAGATGAGTCGAAATTGATTGAATACTCAAATAATTTTTCGCAAGTCTGCTTCGATGGGGGAAGGACGGGAATTGTCGCTTTGCGGAGACCGTGCCTTGCTTTATTTTCTTGAATAAAAACAACTGGGGGCAACGGGATTTAGAGGATTTTAGTAATTGATCTGAATCAGGAATGGAGTGTCATTCTGACCCTCGAACGAAGTGAAGGGGAAGAATTCCCGCATTTTGCTTACAGCGCGATGGCCTGCACCATTGGCTAAACGCTGTAATTTGGTCTGTCCGGTTCAGGACTGCCAGAACTGGCGAATGCGAGTCCAGGTCGTGTCGAGATCCTCGGGCAGGATGCGAGTCCCGGCGGTGACGGTCATGAAGTTGGTGTCGCCGATCCAGCGCGGAAGCACATGCATGTGGATGTGGGCGGCGATGCCCGCTCCTCCCGCCTCTCCGAGGTTGAGTCCGAAGTTGAGTCCGCCGGGGTTGTAGACGGCGCGCAGCACGGACTCTGCGCGTTGCGCGAGGGCCATCATCTCCTGCGCCTCGCCTGTGGGCAGCGCGGCGAGCGAATCCAGATGGCGATAGGGAACGATCAGCAGGTGGCCGGTGGAGTAGGGAAAGGCATTGAGACAGACGTAGCAGGAGGAGTCGCGAGCCACGATGTGCGCTGCCTTCTCGGCGGTTTCTACGGCCATTCCTTGCGCGATGGCGTAGTTGACCGAGGCGATCATGTTGCAGAAGACGCAGGAGCATACGGCGGAATCCGCGTCAGCGTCCGGGCCGGGCCAGACATCGAGTTCGGGCGGGACGCCGGGGCGAGAGGTCTCTTTATCGCGAGTGATATAGGCGTAGCGCCAGGGGGTCCAAAGACGTTCCATGGGGCAAAGTATAACAGTGTGCGCGCACTCGTCAGGCATGAAGAAGGTAGGCTGGAAGAGATTTTGACTGCTTCATGACGGCGATTTTGCGAGGGTGTGTGTTGTGAAAGTGTGCGTAGTGCATTGACGCTGCCCTCGCAAGGCGATATGCTTTAGGTGAGCAACTGCGTGTGGGATCCAAGTGCAGCAGCTCCTCTGCAAGGCAATATCATTCCCACCTGCCAAATCGATCGGAGAATCAAGCAGACTCTCTCACGGGAGAAGTTGCTGGGGACGCCGAGAGTGCAGCACAAATGGAATGAATTCTTGGGTCCCGGAGTAGCCGAATAATGACCGTAGACGTCCCCAATCCTGACCAAACCGAGAGTAAACCCCTGACCACCGAAATGGAAACCCTAGTGCCCGAAGCGACAGCGGCGAATGCCGAGCTGTCAACCGAAACCACCTCAACCACGCAAGAGCCGGTCGTCGAGACCCCGCTCGAGATTCCCAGCGTGTCTGCATCCAGCAGCAACGAAGCTCCGAATGCAAGCGTCGAAGACTCTGACTCGCAGGCCGAGCCGGACTACGATGCGGCGGACTTTGCTGCGGCGTTGGCGAACTTTGATCGCGAACAGGCCGCCGAATCGGCCGCCGCCCAGAACCTGACCGCCGAAGAGGTCATCGTTACGGGAACCGTGGTCAAGATCACCGACAAGCATGTAGTGATCGACATCGGACTGAAGTCTGAGGGTCTGATCCCGCTGGATCAAGTGCTGGATCTTGAGGGCAAGCCGAAGTTCAATGTCGGCGATGCGGTCGAGGTTGTTGTCGAGCGCGAGGAGCCCGAAGGCGGCTATCTGGTCAGCCATGAGAAGGCTCTGCGTCACAAGGTTTGGGACAAGCTGGAACAGGCCGCCAACGACAAAGTTCCCGTCAAGGGAATGGTCGTCAGCCGCGTCAAGGGCGGACTCACCGTCGACATCGGCATCAAGGCCTTTTTGCCCGGATCGCAGATTGAGGTTCGTCCTGTTCGCAATCTGGACGGATACATCGGCACCGAGATCGAAGTCCGCGTCATCAAGCTGAACAAGAAGCGTGGTAACGTCGTCATCAGCCGCAAGGAGATTCTCGAAGAGGAGCAGAACGCCAAGAAGGCGGTCACGCTCGCAACTCTCGACGAGGGAAGCATCCTGACCGGAACCGTCAAGAACCTGACCGACTACGGCGCGTTCGTCGATATGGGCGGACTCGATGGCCTGCTGCACATCACCGACATGAGCTGGGGTCGCCTGACGCATCCGCGCGACCTGGTCAACGTCGGCGACGAGATTCAGGTGAAGGTGTTGAAGTTCGACAAGGAGAAGCAGCGCGTCTCGCTCGGCTTCAAGCAGTTGACGCCTGACCCATGGCTGGACGCAATCGAGCGTTATCCGATTGGCGCGCAGGTTCGTGGACGCGTTCTTTCCGTCACCGACTACGGCGCGTTCGTCGAGTTGGAGCAGGGAATCGAGGGACTGGTTCACGTCTCCGAGATGACCTGGTCCAAGCGCATGAAGCACCCGTCGAAGATGGTCAAGCCGGGCGATGAGGTTGACACGATCATCCTCAGCGTCAACCCCAACGATCGTCGCATCTCTCTGGGCATGAAGCAGCTACAGGATAATCCCTGGGAGCAGCTCGAAGAGAAGTATCCGATTGGCGCAATCATCGAAGGCCGCGTGCGCAACCTCACCGACTTCGGCGCGTTCATCGAGATCGAGGACGGCATCGACGGTCTGGTGCATGTCTCGAACCTGAGCTGGACCAAGCGCATCAAGCATCCTTCTGAGGTCCTGAAGAAGGGCGAGAAGGTTCGCGCGATTGTTCTTGGCGTAGAGCCGGAGAATCGTCGCCTGTCGCTCGGAGTCAAGCAGTTGCAGCCCGATGTCTGGGACACCTTCTTCGCGCAGCACCGCGTCGGCGATGTCATCAAGGGCAAGGTTCTGCGCACGGCTCAGTTCGGCGCGTTCGTGGAGATCGCAGAAGGAGTCGAAGGACTCTGCCACATCTCCGAGGCGGTCGATCAGAACAACGTTCCGGTCAAGCTGGATACAGATGCCGAGTTCGAGTTCAAGATCGTCAAGATGAACCAGGAAGAGAAGAAGGTCGGTCTGAGCATTCGCGCTGTTGGCGAAGAGGCAAGCCGCGCCGAGGTCGAGAGCTACAAGGAGCGCAGCGGCGAGAAGGGCCACAAGGATCAAAAGTCCTCGTCCTCCTCATCGAGCAGCACCACACTCGGCGATCTTATCAACTGGAAGCGCTCCGAACGCGAATAGTTCTGAGCTTCACACAAGTAATAAAGAGGCCGTCCCAAATGGGACGGCCTCTTTATTACTGCGTCCTATAATTTCAAATATTGCTGTGGGAAGAGAAATCTTAACACGGATGACGCGGATAGAAGCACGGATCAAAGCGGATAAGGCAAAGACGTGCGGGGCTGCACAATAATATCTTCCGAATAGCTGTAGCCCAATTTGTTTGTCATTCCGCAGCGAAGCGGAGGAATCCGCTGTCGTTCGCTCCACAATGGTCTACACCATTACAGAAAATGCCCTAATCCCAAAAACAGATCGACCGCAGATTCACGCGGAGGAAATGGATACGACAAAACTGCTTTGTCCTTAATCCGTATTCGTCTGCGTTTATCTGCGGTCGATCTTGATACTTTGAGCGGACGATGTTTGCTGCAACGCCGTCCGCTCGAATTGCGCCGCGATTAGACTGCGGAGTTGGCGACGATCTGGGAGAAGGACTCGGACTCGAGGCTTGCTCCTCCGACCAAGGCTCCGTCGATGTCCTCAAGAGCGAGCAGGGCGGCGGTGCTGGCTGGCTTGACCGATCCGCCGTAGAGGATGCGGGTGCTGGCGGCGATCTCTGGCGAGAGCGACATGGCGATCTGCGCGCGGATGATCTTGTGCGCCTCGTCGGCCATCTCTGGAGTTGCGGTCTTGCCGGTTCCAATGGCCCAGACCGGCTCGTAGGCGATGACCAGAGGACCAGCGATGGCGGGATCGATTCCAACCAGCGCGGCTGCGGTCTGGCTCTCCAGCACAGAGGCGGTCTTGCCCGCCTCGCGCTCGCTCAGCAACTCGCCGACGCAGACGATGGGAACGAGTCCGTGAGCCAGCGCAGCCTTCAGCTTCAGGTTGACCGTCTCGTCGGTCTCGTTGAAGTACTGGCGACGCTCGCTGTGGCCGATCAGCACATGGGTAACGGCGATAGCCTTGAGTTGCAAGGGCGATGTCTCGCCGGTGTAGGCACCGCTTTCCTTCCAATGCATATCCTGTGCGGCGATGTGGATGGCCGTGCCCTTAGCCGCCGCGACGACGGTGGGCAGAAGCGTGGGCGAGGCGCTGAGAACGATCTCTGCGTGGCTATAGGTGGCGACGAGGGGGATGAAGGAGCGAACAAAGGCAACGGCTTCGTCCGGCGTCTTGAACATCTTCCAATTGGCTGCGATCAAGGGTTTACGCGTAACTTTAGGCATGACTAACAGTATTTCACTCGCAAGGCCTTTGTGGGAAGGGCTGAGGCTTCGGGAATGGAATGACGAATCGATATTTATCTGAATATTGTGTTTTGTTTATATTTTCAGTGAGTTTGTCTAAATTTGTAGTACCCTTGGTGCACTAATTTTTCAGGAGATATTATGCGTCCAAGCCTTGCGGTTCTAGCTTGCGGTCTTGTTTTGCTCGTGGGGTGTGGTAGCGCTACCTCCAACTCGACTTCTACTTCTTCGACTGTACAGACTCCGGTGGCAAATGCAGCAGGGCCATACACCGGCGCTCCTGGGGTGGCGGTCAGCTTCAACGGATCTAACTCGACGGATCCGCAAGGGCAGACGTTGACCTACGCATGGGACTTTGGCGATAGCTCGACCGGGACGGGTGCGAGCCCAACGCATACTTATGCCACAGCGGGCTATTACACCGCTAAGCTGACTGTTACCGACACCAGCAATTTGAGCAACACGACGGGTGTCGGGGTGACGATTGCAGTGGCTCCGCTGACGAGTGCGGCGCTGACCGGCGTAGTGACTAGCGGACTGACGCCGATTGCTGCTGCGAAGGTATATCTGCTGGCTGCGAACACCGCAGGATATGGGGCGATTTCTGCCTCGTTGTTGAGTGCCGCGCAAACGGGCGCTTCGGATTCAGTGGGCGCGTATGTGACGACAGACCGGAACGGCAACTTTAGTCTGACCGGAGAGTATTCCTGCGTCAGTGGGCAGCAGCTCTACCTGTACGCTTTGGGGGGTAACAAGAGCGTAAACGCGTCCTCGGGCCTGCTTGCGGCCATTGGGAGTTGCCCGGCCAGCGGAGCGAGTGCGATCTACGCTACGGTCAACGAGGTTACGACCGTGGCTACAGCCTATGCCATCGCGGGCTTCGCCACGGATGCGATTCATGTGGCGAGTTCGGGGACGGCGCTGGCAAAGGTTGGTGTCGCAAATGCCTTTGCAAACGCTGCAAACCTGGCAACACTCTCGACCGGCGTGGCGTTGGCAACGACTCCGGCGGGCAACGGTACGGTTCCGCAGACGGAGATCAACACGCTGGCAAATATACTGGCTAGCTGTGTGGAAACAGCCTCTTGCACGACGCTGTTCACGACCGCAACATCGGATGGAACGATCACTGGCACTGTGCCAAGCGAAACGGCGACGGCAGCGATCAACATCGCGCATCATCCCGGCTCGAATATTACAACTCTATATGCGCTTGCCACCTCGACTGACTACACTCCCAGCATGTCAAGCTGGCTAGCTACCAGCGACTTCACAATGGCACTAACCTTCACGGGGGGCGGTCTGAGTGAGGGATATCGCATGGCGATTGACGGATCTGGCAACGCGTGGGTTGCAAACTACAGCGGCAACAGCGTTACCAAATTTTCCAACACAGGTACAGTCCTGTCTGGTTCTAGTGGCTTTACTGGGGGAGGGCTAAATAATCCCTACGGAGTTGCTATTGACGGTTCTGGTAATGCATGGATTTCAAACTCTAGCGGGAATAGCATTACCAAACTCTCGACTTCGGGTGCTGTCCTTTCCGGTACGAATGGCTATACCGGTGGCGGCCTGAGTAATCCTAGCCCTATTGCTATCGATGGTGTTGGAAATGTTTGGGCTGCAAACAACACAGAGAGCGTCACCGAATTCTCTGGCTTGGGCTCCATCCTTTCCGGAGCTAGTGGTTACGCGGCTGGAGGAGGGGCGCCATACAATGTTGGAATCGCTCTCGACGGCTCTGGCAGCGCCTGGATATTATATGGAGGATCCCCTCAATCCATCGCCAAGATTTTGAGTACAGGTTCTTCTTTTTATAGTGGATGGGGGCGCTCTCTGAGCGTCACCGGTGGTATCGACGTTGGGGCAATAGCGATTGATAGTGCGGGCAATGCTTGGGTGCCATACCGATATGGTGTTATGAAAATTGCTACCGGGGGGTACATCCTTGGCAGTTACAGTGCTTTAGTGCCAAATTACCCCACTGGTATCGCCATTGACGGCTCCGGCAATGTATGGGTAGCAAGCAATGGCAATGGTATCATCGAGTGCTCTAGTGGCGGTCTGATCCTTTCCGTAGTCGGTCCCGGATTCTCCGGATTCGCTTCTGGTACAGTATTGGGCAGCTCCGGCGGTCTAGCCGTCGACGGCTCGGGAGACGTGTGGGTCTCAACGGGGAATGGCTCTGGCGTCGCCGAATTGCTTGGAATTGCAACTCCGGTGATTACTCCGATTGTGGCTGGCCTTCCGGCTACGCCGACTACGGACGGGAGCAGCAACCTGGGAACGCGTCCTTAATGGTATGAAGGCGGATTGTTTCGTCTTTGCCCCATGACGCATGAAGAAAAATACGGGGCGGGTATACTGCTACTGCATGTCTGAGAAAATTATTGCGTTACTGGTGGGGTTGATTGCGACGGGCGGATACGCCAGCGTCGTTGTGCTGATGGCAATTCAGTCGGCGTGTATTCCTATTCCCAGCGAGGTGATTATGCCTCTGGCTGGCGTCGCTCTGGTGCATACGCTGGGCATGTCGTCGATGCAGATCCAGATGCAGCTCTTCCTGCTGGCGACGGTGGCCTCGCTGGCGTCGAATCTTGGTTCGATTCCGGCGTACTGGGTCGGCGCGCGCGGCGGACGGCCGATGGTAGAGCGCTATGGGCGATGGATGCTGCTGAGCCGGCGCGACCTCGACCGCGTGGATCATTTCTTTGCGCACTATGGCTCGATCACCGTTCTGGTGGGAAGAATGTTGCCCATCGTGCGCACCTTCATCGCGTTTCCGGCGGGCGTGGCCAAGATGAATCAGGTTCGCTTTCATATCTACACCTTCATCGGCTCCTGGCCGTGGTGCTATGTGCTGGCGTATGTGGGCTTTCGTCTGGGCGCGTCGTGGAACAGCAATCCGCAGTTCAAGGCGATCTTCCACCGCTTTCACCTGAGCGTTGAGGTCTTCATCCTTGCAGCATTCGTCTGGTTTATCGTCTCGCACTGGAAGAATCGCATCCGCACTGAGGCCTAAGGTTCAAAGATGGGGCTATATGGTGCATCTAAAGCCGTCCCCATCCAATCGCAGGAAACAGTCCTCTCTGCCACAAAATAATCGGAGTGCGATACAGGGGCAGGCTCAGAGGACTATACTGAACTTTCCGTCTTGTCGGAGGAAGTGCGATCCGTCCAGTCGGTTGTAGTGCAACCAAATTGCAGCACAGAAGGGTAACGCTAAGCATGTCTACACCCGGAGCCGCCACGCTCGACGCGGCCAGCATCAAGCCAGCTACAGGAAAACTCGGCATCATGACGGTCGGTATGGGAGCGGTCTGTACCACGCTCATCGCCGGCGTAGAGGCAGTCCGCCAGGGACTCGCCAAGCCAATCGGCTCAATCACGCAGATGGGAACCATTCGTCTGGGCAAGCGCACCGAAGCCAATAGCCCGCTGATCCGAGATTTCGTGCCAATCGCAAAGCTCGAAGATCTGGTCTTCACCGGATGGGACATCTTCGGCGGCAATCTCTATGACGCCGCAAAGACCGCGCAGGTTCTCGACAACGAGACGATTGAGAAGATTCGTCCCTTCCTCGAATCCATCGAGCCGATGCCCGCCGTCTTCGATCAGAACTACGTCAAGCGCCTGACCCCCAAGAAGTTCAAGACCGGAAAGAACAAGTGCGACCTGGCCAGCCAGATTCGCAACGACATCGCCGAGTTCAAGACGAAGACCGACCGGCAGGTGATGATCTGGACCGGCTCGACCGAGATATTCCAGAAGCCGAGCGCCGTTCACATGTCGCTGGCCGCCTTCGAGAAGGGGCTGGACGAGAGCGATCCCGAGATTGCGCCCTCGCAGATGTACGCATGGGCCGCGCTGAAGGAGGGAATTCCCTTCATCAACGGATCGCCCAACATGGCGGTGGACATTCCAGCGATGTACGAACTCTCGCGCAAGATGCATGCGCCGATCTGCGGTCGTGACTTCAAGACCGGCCAGACGATGATCAAGAGCGTTCTGGCGCCGGCCTTCAAGGTCCGCATGCTCGGACTCTCCGGCTGGTTCTCGACCAACATCCTGGGCAATCGCGATGGAGAGGTTCTGGACGATCCAGAGTCGTTCAAGACCAAGGAAGAGTCGAAGCTGGGCCTGCTGGATATGATCCTACAGCCGGAGCTGTACCCCGATCTGTACAAGGACATCTTCCACAAGGTGCGCATCAACTACTACCCGCCGCGTGGCGACAACAAAGAGGGCTGGGACAACATCGACATCTTCGGATGGCTCGGCTACCCGATGCAGCTCAAGGTGGACTTCCTCTGCCGCGACTCGATTCTGGCCGCACCTCTGGCGCTCGATCTCTGCCTGTTCATGGACTTGGCCGCACGCACGCCCAGTCTGCGCGGGCTGGGAATTCAGGAGTGGCTCAGCTTCTACTTCAAGGCTCCCGATAGCGCCCCCGGCGTCTATCCCGAGCACGACCTCTTCATCCAGTCGATGAAGATGAAGAACACGCTGCGTCACATCATGGGCGAGGATCTCATCACTCACCTCGGCCTGGACTACTACGGCGAATAAGCGTCGCATCAGGTAAACAAGCAGCGCGGAGGGCTTCGGCTCTCCGCGTTGCTGTTTGCGCTGGCCAGTTACTCGGCGACGGCCATCAGGCGCGGCCACAGAGCTTTGGTTCCGGCCTCGGTCTTGGTGGAGACGGCGAGAACTTCGTCAATCTCATGCTCGCGTCGCAGAGCGGCGAGGCTCTTGGCCAGCGTATTGCCGGAGAGTCGGTCGCTCTTGGTTCCCACGACGAGGAAGGGACGTCCGGTCTGCTTGAAGAAGTCGATGAGTTGCTTGTCGCTGGGCTGGGGCGGAATGTTGGTGTCGACCAGACAGATGCCGAGGGCGAGCGTCTCGCGTTCGGCGATGTACGGCTCGATGAAGCTGGGCCACTCGGCGGAGATCGACCGCGAGATCTTGGCGTAGCCGTAGCCGGGAAGGTCGGCGAAGATCAGCGTGGGGCGAATCTTCTTCTTCTCTCCCGCGCCCTCGTGCAGAGCGAAAAAGTTGATGGCGCGGGTGCGTCCTGGGGTAGACGAGGTATGCGCCTGTTTCGATCCCAGCAGGGCGTTGATGAGCGACGACTTGCCTACATTGGATCGTCCGAGAAACGCGATCTCGGGAGCATTGAAGGTCTTCGCCGGGGTGGGGAAGTGAGCGGCGTCGGTGGCGGAGAGAAGAAATACTGGAGTCAGTCGCATAGCTTCAGTCTAGTTCCTTTTGCCCGGCGGCGTAGGCCGGTGGGCTATCCCGGCAAGTATCCACGGGCCTGAGCGAGACTGATAATAAAGTAGGCTCGCACAATTGCTGCGAATATGCATTCTCCGACACAGCAATTAATGGCTGCGAATGCTAAACTTGACAGTAATGACTACGCCGCTGAAGACACTTTTTCTCAACCCTCCCTCCTTTGAAAAGTTTGATGGCGGCGCAAGCAGCCGCTGGCCTGCAACCCGCGAGATCGAGTCCTATTGGTATCCCGTGTGGCTGACCTATCCGGCAGGCATGTTGGAAGGATCGCGTCTTCTGGACGCTCCGCCACACCATATCAAGTGGGCCGAGGTTGTCACCATTCTGAAGGACTATGAGTTTCTCGTCCTCTTCACCAGCACCATGGGCTGGGAAGGCGATCAGAAGATGGCCACGGTCATCAAGCAGACCTACCCGAAGATCAAAATCGCCTTTGTCGGGCCTCCGGTGACCACCTCGACCGACCGCGCGCTGAACGAGTGCCCTGCAATCGACTTCGTCTGCCGCCGCGAGTTTGACTTCACCGTCGTCGAGTACGCCAACGGTAAGCCGCTGAACGAGATTCTGGGCGTCAGCTACAAGGACGAGAACGGCGTTATCCAGCACAATCCCGACCGTCCGCAGGTCACTCCGGAGCAGCTCGACGAGATGCCCTGGGCGACCGAGATCTACAACCGCGATCTGGACGTCACCAAGTACAATGTGCCCTTCCTGCTGCACCCGTTCGTCAGCCTCTACTCGACGCGCGGCTGTCCGGCGCAGTGTACCTTCTGCCTCTGGCCGCAGACGCTCAGCGGACACGCATGGCGCAAGCGTTCCACCGACGACGTTGCCGCCGAGATGGCCAACGCCAAGAAGCTCTTCCCCCACGTCAAGGAGTTCTTCTTCGACGACGACACCTTCAATATCCAGAAGGCGCGCACGATTGAGCTGTGCGAGAAGCTGAAGCCGCTCGGCCTGACCTGGTCCTGCACCTCGCGCGTGACCACCGACTACGAGACGCTGAAGGCGATGAAGGAGGCGGGTTGTCGTCTGCTGATCGTCGGCTATGAGTCGGGCGACGCGCAGATCCTGAAGAACATCAAGAAGGGCGCAACCGTACAGCGCGCGTTGGACTTCACCCGCGACTGCCACAAGCTCGGCCTGGTGGTTCACGGCGACTTCGTTCTCGGTCTCCCCGGCGAGACCAAAGAGTCGATCCGCAACACCATCGAGTTCGCCAAGCAGCTCGACTGCGAGACGATTCAGGTCTCGATGGCGCACGCCTTCCCCGGCACTGAGCTTTACGACTATGCCAAGGAGAACGGCTTCATCACCAACCTCGCCATGAGCGACGATGAGGGCCACCAGATGGCGCACATCGAGTATCCCGGCCTGCCCGCCGAGTACGTTCTGGAGATGGTGAGCAAGTTCTACGACGAGTACTTCTTCCGTCCCAAGGCTGCACTGCGCGTCATCTGGAAGGCGATTGTGAACCGCGACGTGGCTCGACTCTACTCCGAGGCGCGCTCGTTCATGAAGCTGCGTGGTCAACGCAACAAGTCCGCCAAAGCCACCAAGGACGCTAACGCCCTCAAGGCGCAGGAGTCCTCCAACTAATTTTTTTGATTGTCATTCTGAGCGAAGCGAAGAATCCCCGCATTTCGCCCGTAGCGCCACAGCCGCCCGCGTTCACCCAAAAGTGACGGGCGGCTTTATTTTGGCCTCGTCGAACGGCTCCATCGGCTTACCCCAGTCCTCGCTTAAATCCCGCCAAGTCGGATTGTGCTTGACGATCAGAGCGATCTTCTTCACGCGCAACCAACCCTTGATCTCCTTCTCGCGGGCAATTGCATTGTCTATGTATTGAAACCGCTCAAAGTAAACTAGTCGGTTAATCCCGTATCGCGCGGTGAAAGATTTCGGATCGTCACCGCTCTTATGCTGCCCGACTCGAACCATCAAATCATTCGTCACGCCGGTGTAGAGGCGATGAAAGCTGTTGGCGAGAATATAGACGGAGTAGCAATGTTCGCGCATGGGCTTTTGTGGCTTCCCTCCGAGTGTATTGCAGCCGCGAAGGAAATGCGGGGATTCTTCGCTGCGCTCAGAATGACAATCGTCTTGGTGCTAGCCGTAAGGTATCCTTTAAATGCATGCGTGAGACACGCAAGGAAGAAGCGGCAAATAAAAAATGAAGCACACACTCAGTCCGCAGCGTTATTTGATCTTGCTTGCCGTGATGCTGACGGCCTCGATCGGTGACACGCTGCTCTCGCACGGCATGACGCAGGTTGGGTCGGTCTCGATGGCGCATCTGGGAATGCTTCTGTCGGCGATGCGTAATCTCTGGGTGGTCTCTGGAATTCTCTGCTTGTTGGGGTTCTTCGCGAGCTACCTGACCGCGCTCTCCTGGGCCGATCTTACGTTTGTATTGCCTTCGACGGCCTTCGGATACGTCGTCGTCGCGCTGCTGTCGAAGTTCTGGCTGCATGAGACGATCTCGCTCTATCGCTGGGCGGGGATTCTGCTGATCGTCTGCGGCGTGGGCTTTGTCGCCAACGGGCCATCGCTGACCGAACACGCGCCCGTTGAAGTCGCGGAGGCGGATTCTGCCGAGGAAGCTCTTGCTGGTTCCGGCGAGAGCGCTGCAACGGACGGTGTGCAATGACGCCTATTAGTCCGATTGAGACTTGGGCGACGATCGTTACGGTCGCGGCGACGGCGGTCGCGGGAGACGTGCTGACGGCCGGAGCCATGCGGCGCATCGGCGATCTAGACGAGATTCGCGCCCAGTCTGGACTGGGCGGAGCGATCAGCGCCGTTGTGTCGAGTCCGATGTTCCTGCTTGGAGTCTTGTCTATGGCGGCCAGCTTCTTCTCGTTACTGTTTACACTCTCAAACGTGGAGGTCTCGCTGGCGGCTCCGGCCAGTGCCTCGCTGACGTTTCTGGGCAATGCCTTCGCCGCCAAGATCTTCCTCAAGGAAAATGTGGATCGACGGCGATGGATGGCCGCGATCTTCGTCTGCGCCGGGGTTTTTCTGCTGGCGAAGTAGGCGCAAGGTCTCGCGATCTCTCTGAATCGACACTGTCTTAGTTGATAGCCTCTCTGTGGATTGACGCATGGAATAAACTAGATACAGAGGTGGTATGCGATGGCGGGGGAGGATCGGATAACGGCGCGGCAGCGGGCGATCCTGACGGCCATCGTCGAGTGCTACATCGAGACGGGCGAGCCGGTGGGTTCGGGGACGATTGCACGGCTGCGGTCCGTCGGTGGGGGAGTTGCCGGGGCCGGAATGAGTTCGGCGACAGTGCGCAACGAGATGGTTGAGCTGGCCAATATGGGCTTGCTGGAGCAGCCGCACACCTCGGCGGGACGGGTTCCCACGGCGCAAGCCTTTCGCCTCTATGTAGAACGTCTGGGCGGTGGCGCAGGCAGCGCTGGAGCGCGGTTGCTGGGCGGGCAACAGCGGATGAATCTGGAGTCGCAGATCGACTCGAGCTTTGCCGGAATCTCCGGGACGCAGGCCATGTTGGAGCGTACCAGCCATGTGCTGGCGACGGTTTCGAGCGGTGTGGGCGTGGCTGTGGCGATGGTCGCCGGTGGCGACACGTTGGAACACGTTCACTTCTCGCGGCTGGGCAAGGCGCGCGTACTGGCCGTGGTGGTGACCAGTTCCGGTCTGGTGCGGGATCGCATGTTGACGATGGAGGTTGACGTCTCGGCGCGCGAACTGGAAGCCGCAGCGAACTTCCTCAACGAGCACTTTCGCGGGTGGAGCATCGAACGGGTGCGGGCCGAGATCGGCAAGCTGGTAGAGCGCGAACGCAGCGAGTATCAGCGGCTGCTTGGATCGGTTGAGCAGCTCTGGGCCGGAGCGGTTCCCGTCGATGATGCAGGAGTGCAGACGGTCTACGTCGAGGGCGTGGCGAATCTGCTGGGCGGACATGCTTTGGGTAATGCCGAAGACATGGCTCGGCTGCGTGAGGTTCTGGCCGCGCTGGAGGCCAAGCAGCGGCTGGTCGAGCTGCTGGACGCCTATATCGACGCACGGCAGGAGTCGGTGCGCGTGATCTTCGATCTGGAAGAACATGCGCCGGAGATGGCTGGGCTGGTGCTGATCGCAGCTCCGGCACGGATGGTCGGCGAAGGACACGGGGCCGTCGGAGTGATTGGCCCGAAGCGAATTCATTATGAGAACACAATGAACGCCGTAAGCTATATTGCGCAGGTCTTCGAGCGAATGTTGCATCCAATAGGCTGAGGGGAGATCTGCGCAAGTGTTTGACCTTCCCTCAGGGGCTAAAGCCCCATGTTTTAGGAGGCTTTACGGACGGGCTGAAGCCCATCCCCTTCAAAACGTGTACTTGTGCAGAGACTGTTCGTGGCGTGGTTTGGAATAACAGAATCGTGCGGATGAAGCTTGGATTGAGAGGGTGAGATGGCGGGTGAGTGGGAAAAGGTCGCGCGATGGGCCGGAATCGGCAACAATAGAGAGGACGGTATTTCGATGAGGAGCAAGCACAAGATGGCAGTAGAGACAGAGGCGCAGGCAGTGGAGACAGTGTTGCCGGCGGTAGATGAGAAGGATTTGAAGGATGGAGTGGAGACGGTTGCGACAGAGGCAGGCGCGGGAGATCCAATCGCCGTGGTGCCGACGGAGTTGGACCGGGTGCGCGAGGAGCGCGATCAGTTGATGGATCGTCTGGCGCGTCTACAGGCGGAGTTTGAGAACGCGCGGCGGCGCGAGGTCAAAGAGCGCGCGGATCTGCGCGACTACGCGGTGCAGGGTGCGGTCGAGCCGTTTCTTGCCGTGATGGATAACTTTCAGCTCGCTCTGAAGGCCGATGGTTCGGTCGAGCAGTTGCGCGCAGGAATTGAGCTGATTCTGAAGCAGATGGAAGAGGCGCTCAAGGGCTTGCAGGTGCAGCCGGTCGAGTCGGTCGGGACGCAGTTTGACCCACGAGTCCACGAGGCTCTGGGAAGCATCGAAACAGTGGAGTTCCCAGACCATCAGGTGATGGAGGAGATTCGCCGAGGCTACCGCATCCGCGAGAAGCTGCTGCGTCCGGCGCTGGTGCGGATCGCCAGCAATACCTCCGTGGTCAGCGAGTAGGACAGCGCTTAGGGGCTGGGTTTTAGGAAACGGTAACAGCAACTGCGTCGCAATGACGACATAGACTTTGGCGGGAAATTTCAAGAGATGAGTGCTACGGCTAACGTGACTAAAGTAGATTTTTATGAGGTGTTGCAGGTCTCGCGCGATGCGAACGATCAGGAGTTGAAGTCCAGCTATCGCAGGCTGGCGATGCAGTATCATCCAGATCGCAATCCGAACAATCCCGAGGCTGAGGAGAAGTTCAAGGAGTGCAGCGAGGCCTACCAGATCCTGAGCGACGCGGAGAAGCGCGCCGCTTACGATCGCTACGGCCATGCAGCCTTCCAGAATGGCGGGCCGGGAGCGGGCAATCCCTTTGCCGGCGCGCAGGGCTTTCAGGGCGATCTGGGAGACATATTCGGCGATCTCTTTGGCGAGATGTTTGGCGGCAACGCTGGCGGCGGGCGGCGAGCCTCGCGGGCGCAGCGTGGACGCGATCTGCGCTACGACCTGACTCTGGAGTTTGAGCAGGCCGTCTTCGGCGTTGAGAAGCCGATCGAAATTCGTCGTCTGGAACCCTGCGAACAGTGCAGCGGAACCGGCAGCGCCCGAGGCAAGGCTCCAGTGACCTGTACCCAGTGCGGCGGTCGCGGGCAGGTGCGATTCCAGCAGGGATTCTTCACCATGGCCAAGACCTGCGCGCGCTGCAACGGGACGGGGTCGACGATTGCCGATCCATGCACGGCCTGTCGCGGCGAAGGGGTACAGGCCCGGAAGCACGAGATTCTGGTCAAGGTTCCCGCCGGAGTCGAGCAGGACACGCGCATTCGCTATCAGGGCGAGGGCGAGGCGGGACGATTCGGCGGCCCGGCGGGAGATCTCTACGTCGTACTCAGCGTCAAGGCGCACGAGTTCTTCGAGCGCGATGGCGACGACCTGCACTGCGTCATGCCAATCTCGTTTCCGCAGGCCGCGCTTGGCGCTGAGCTACAGATCGAGAGCATGGAAGGTCCGGTGACGATCAAGATCCCCGAGGGAACGCAGAGCGGCCACCAGTTCAAGCTGCGCAGCAAGGGCGTTCCGCACCTGAACTCGCACGGCAAGGGAGACCTTATCGTCGAGGTGCGCGTGGAGACGCCGTCCAAACTGAACAAGACGCAGAAAGAACTACTGCGCCAGCTCAGCGAGACCATGACGGTGGAAAATACTCCGACCAGCCACAGTCTCTTCTCCAAGATGAAGGACATGTTTAGCTAGCCTGCGCGGAGCGTCTTCGACACAAAGACAAACACAGCGGCCACGGAGAGATTCGTGGCCGTTTACATTTGGGCGGATGCGATGGCGATGGCGGCGATGGCGGCGGTCTCGGCGCGCAGGATGCGTGGGCCTAGCGTGACGTGCGTCCACGCGTGCGTGGTGAACAGAGCCATCTCTTCTGGCGTCCAACCGCCCTCGGGTCCGATGGCGATGGCGAGGTCGGCGGGGTGTTCGATTAGCGATGGTTCTGCGTCCCATCCATCGCGGTGAAGCTGCGATGGATGGGGCACCCGGATATTTGTGGCGCTACGAACGGAATGCGGGGATTCTTCGCTTCGCTCAGAATGACAATTACTCTTTTCATCGGGAGAGGAATAAATATCTGCGATGGCGGCGACGAGGGTGAGGCTCTGCTCGGTCTCGCTGAGCAGGATGCGCGTGGGGGCGGACTCGCGTGCGAGCGCGGCGGCCAGTGCGATTGGCTCGTTAATCTCAGGAATGTCGGTGCGGCGGGATTGCTTGGAACTCTCCAGCGCGATGCGCCGCCAGCGTTCCACGCGCTTTGGCGCGGCCAGCGCGAGATGCTTCTCGGTGCGGCGAGCGAGGACGGGCGTGATGCGCGCGACGCCCAACTCGGTGGCCTTCTCGATGGCCCACTCGAAGTGATCGAACTTGAAGACGGCCAGCAACAGATGGATGGGCAGAGCCGCGTCGGCCTCCAACTCCTCATGCAGGAGGAAGCGAACCTCCTGCTCGGAGACAGAGACGATCTCGGCGCGGTGCAGAAAGCCATTGGCGACGACGTCGTAGATCTGCCCCGGTTCGGCGCGCAGGACGCGGGCGAGGTGCTGCGCCTGCTCGCCGGTCAGCGAGGCTTCGGTGGGATGGGCGGATTGTGGGGACCAGGTGTTGGCGATCCAGCGGCGTCGTGTCATAGGAATATTTTGTTGCTGCGAAGAGGTGCGGATAAGGTCTTGCTACTAATGGTGTAGAGTATCGCGTTGCGAAGAAAAACGTAGATCCTTCGACTCGCGCTTTGCGCTCGCTCAGGATGACAATGTTCGGCGGCGCTCTGCTCAGGATGACAATATTGGATTGGTACTCTACCCAGAATGAGAATTCATCGTTAAGAATAACAAGGAACGACGGGCGAAGCAGGGATTAGTCGGGAGGGGAAGTTGGTTAGCAGCCCGTGGTGAAAGTCAAGTTTTGAAAGGGCACGGCTTCAGCCGTGCCGTAACTGGTGCAAAATTAACGCGAGTTTTAGCCCCTGAGGGAAATTCCAGGCAGTTTGGACTTTTACCTCGGCCTGTTAGGGCTGGTCTTTCTGAACCATATACTCGTCCATCAGGACGACGAGGAGGGCTGCCGTGGGGACGGCGACTAGCGCTCCGGTAACTCCGGCCAGATCCGTGCTGACGAGGAAGGAGATCAGCACCGTCAGCCCCATCAGGTTGACGCTGTGGCTCATGATGCGCGGCGTCAGATAAGCGTTCTCCACGTTGACGTAGAGGAAGTAGAAGGCAAAGACTCCAGCCATCTTGGTCCAGGAGTCGAGCGCGGCGACCAGCCCGACCAGAAGGATGGTGATGATTCCTCCCGCGATGGGAATGATGTTCATCAGGCCCATGAGAACGCCAAGCAGAAAAAAGTAACGCACATGCAGCAGGCCAAAGGCGATGGTGCTGCAAACGCCGAGGATCAGCATCAGAAGCGTCTGGCCAAAAAGCCACTTGCTGACCCGCAACTCGGCTGTCTGTAGCGTGGCATCGAGACGCTTACGACATTCGGCGGGGAAGAGTGAGAGCAGCCAGCGATAGGCACCGTCTCCTTCCAGCATGAAGTAGACGCAGAGAACCAGCGCAGTGAGCAACTCGAGCAGGCGTTGCATGCAATCGGGAAAGGAGGCGAACAGATAGACAGCGGTGGAGTCGAGTGCGTTCTCGGCTCGCAGCGTGAGGTCGTCAACGCCGATCTTGTCGGCCAGAGGAAGGTGCTTGAGGTGAGCGACGATCGGAGGAATGCGGCTGGGAAGATCGTCGGCAAACTGGTGCAGGTTGTTGATGACGGGGGGAAGTCCAGCAATTAAGAAAAGAGTGAGCGCAATTACGACTGCGCTGAACAAGAGCAGCATGGCAACGGGACGCGTGATCGGCTGTTTGCCGCGCACATGCACGCTCATGATGGAGTTGACCATGGGCCTGAGGACTACGGCGAAGAGCGCGCTGACATAGATGAGGATCAGAACCTCGCGCAGTCTCCAGACCAGCGCCAGCGCCAGCAGGATCGCGATGGTGAAGAGAATATGACCGCGAATCTCGCTGTGCGAGTGCTCGGATTGAATCGGCGTTGGCAGCGGTCTCCTCCTCGGTGCTGAAAGTGTAATGCATCTGGTTTGTATTTGCGATGGTTGATGGATAGAAAAAAATAATGGCCAGAGCAAAAGCTGGAAGCGGTGGTCGGAATGGTGGAGAGCGGCTCGCTAGGTAAGGCGGGCGAGAAGCGCGGCGACGGTTTCGTCCGGGGTCAGCTCGGCGGTGTCGATGGTCAGGCGGGCGAGACGGCGATAAATGGGCTGGCGAGCGAGGAAGCGCGCTTCGGCGATGGCGGGGTCGGCGAGCAGGGGACGGATCTGCTCGGGCTGGGCTGAGTTGGCTTGGTCGGGCGATGTAACTGCGGGATTCAGAGCCTGTAACATGCAGCGGTCGAAGAGAGCAGGGAAGGGTGCGTTGAGGAAGATCGTCGCAGTGGCAGGAGTCTGCTCCAGAAGCAGGCGGTTGGTGAGAACCTCGGGCGCTCCTCCTCCCAGAGCCAGAACGAGTTGCGAGCGACCGAGAGCCGAGGCCAGAGCCTGCGACTCAAGCTGACGGAAACGTGGCTCGCCGTGCAGCGAGAAGAGCGAGGGAACGGTGAGGCCGGTGCGCTCCTCGATATAGGCGTCCAGATCGAGAAACTCCCAGTTGAGGCGAGCGGCAAGCAGGCGTCCGACCGTGCTCTTGCCCGCTCCCATGAAGCCGGAGAGGACGAGGCGACGAAGATGCGCGGGCGCAGTCGCGTTGATGTGGGGTTCGACGACGGACTGGACGTTCATAAACAGCTCCTTGTATGTATAACGCTAACTGCAATCGCTTAGTTGCTAAAGAGATAACCGTGGAGCAAAGAAAAACCGCGACCATTTTAGGGTCGCGGCTCAGCTAATATAGCGGATGCTCTGAAGTTCGATCTTTTTTTATCGATTCAGAGGTACTCGCAAGCCTAGCTGACCCGCTCCCTGCCACCAAAGGCAGGGGTAGGTAAAGTAGCCGGACTGGAGCGAGCGCTTTTTCATCCTGCCAGTAAGACTACATCGGAAGAAGATTGGTTGCAAGGGGTATCAATCTTTCTCGCAAATTCTATGTTGGATCAGTTCAGAATCGAAACGACAGCAACCACGGATCAACACGAATCTTCATGGATAAAAACAAGATCTTCTGCCTTTAGAACATTTTCACTATTGCTGTATAAACCAAGGTCTATCATCCTGAACGAAGTGAAGGATCCCCGCATTTCGCTCACTTTGCGACGCTCTACACCATTAGCGGAAATGCTCTAATCCGTGTTCATCCGCTCTATCCGTGGTCGGCTCTTTTCTTGCTGAGTCTGCCTAGTTGTGAAGCTGTTGCAGGAGCGGTTCCAAGATGGCGCGCTGGTCTCCGGTAGGAGGGAGCAGGGGAAGGCGCGGCAGGCCTCCGAAGTAGCCGTTAAGTTCGCAGGCAAACTTAAGGCTGCCGACGCTGGACTCGGCGAGGATTGCGGCCTCGCGCAGACGATCCTGCTTCTCTTCGGCGAGTGGTTGGTCGTCGTCCTTCCATGCGGCGTAGACCTCATAGCACGCCTGCGGAGCGGCGGCGGCGAGGGCGGGTGCGGCTCCAACGGCTCCGGCGCGGAGAGCTCTAAGAATGGACTGCGTGGCGCTGCTGAGGATCTGGAAGCCGACCGTCTTGCTGCGGGTACGCAAAGGCCGAGCGGCGGGCGGGGCTTCGACGACTGCACCGGTCAGGCTGGTGGCGGAGACGAGGTTGCTGGTGGCGCTCTGCGCTGCGGCTCGCCTCATGCGCTCGGTGACGGCGGCGAAGACCATTGTGACGGGAATCTCGCGCTCGACGGCTGTGGTGTGGGAGAGAAACTCGGCGATGGCTGCGGGGGAGCGATGCGTGATCAGGCCGATGATGTTGGGATGCGCGGCGAGTTCGACGACCAGATCAGACGAGAGCGCTCTGCTGATCGTGCTGAGTAGAACGACGGGAAGAGGCGAGCGGTCGGCGACGGTCTGGAAGTAGGTAAGCACCTCTCGTTCGTGCGCTTCGTCTTCTGAAGTGAAGATTGATGGTGCGGAGACGAGGACGGCATCGTAGGCCTGTTCGGCGCCAAAGTCGGCGAGGGATAGCGTGGCGCGAACGCTGTCGCGGTTGACTCCAGCGATGAGAACCTTCTCCGGCGCTGCGGCCTGCGCTGCGGCGCAGAGAACATCGCGAGTCTCCTCGTCGGAGAGCAGCGTCGGTTCGCCTGTCGGACCAAGAAGGATGAGGCCAGCGGCAGAGGACTTCGAGGTACGCACAACGTTCGCGGCCAGCTTGGGCAGGTTCAAACGCCCGTCCGGGTAGAAGGGCGTGGTCAGCGGGATTTGCAGGCCTTCGAGGAGCATGGCTCTCCAGATTCTAGAGCATCTTCACTAATAGTTTAAGAGTGTCGCGAAGTGAGCGAAATGCGGGGATCCTTCACTTCGTTCAGGAGGACAAACCTTAGTTAGCAATAGTGAAAATGCTCAAGGTACAAGGTTTAAGGTTCGAGTAAATGGCTATAAATGCGCAGGAGCGACGCTGGCGGGGTAGTAGACGGGCCAGTTTTCCTGGGCGCTGCGAGTGAGCAGGTCGGCGCTGGGATTGACCGGGAAGGCGCGTCGAGCGATGGAGAGCATCGCCGAGTCATGCACCGAGTTGCCGAAGACAGCGTCTGGGGCGGTGAGGCCGACGCGGGCCAAGGAGGCGACCTTGCCCTCGTCGGTGGGAACGTCCAGCAACTGGTTGGTGACTATGCCGTTGGCGATGGCTACGCGGGCGGAGAGAATGCGTTCGGGGGCGATGTCGAAGCGGCGCATGCCTTCTTCGATAACCCAGTCGCAGGTGGAACTGACGGCCCAGATCTCGGTGCCGCGAGACTGGAGCTGGCGAACCAGCGTCAGCATCTCCGGGAAGATGTTGCGCTCGATGCTGGCTGCGAAGAACTCGGCGGCGGCGGAGCGCATCTCGCTCTCGCGCAGGCCCTGATAGATCTGCACCATCTCGCCGCAGATGGCTAGCTCCGAGACCTGGCCGCTGAGGTAGCCGCGATAGCGCGCGTCAAGCTGGTCGATGGCCTGACGCGAGAGCAGGCCATTTCGGATGGTCCAGGTCATGAAGCCGGAACCGGCGTCGCCCGACCAGAGGGTTCCATCGCAATCGAAGACCGCAACGGCGGGAGAGAGGTTCAGAACGGAGGCGTGGAACTCGGAGGTGGTCAGAATATTGGAATTAGTAGCTGTACTCACGGGTAGGCTGCTCTTCTGCACGGCTCAATGCGCGCTGATAATGGTTTTAAGCAACCATTGTACATGGCGACGAGGAATGGATCGTTACAGCGACTTAGAGCGGAGCCTGTGCGTTGACGATGGGAACGCCTCGTGGCGGAGCGAAGCTGAAGTCCGTGGCGGGGACGGGGACGTTCTCTTCGAGTCCAGTAAAGGTGAACTCGGTCGTCGCTCCGTCGGTCTCTTCCAGACGCATGCGGGCGATGGCTCCGCTGGAGGTGACGGTCAGGGTGAGCAGGTGGACGCGCTGCGCCATTCCCTTGGGGACTCCCGAGATACGGAAGTTGGAGCCGTCGGGCGCGGTGGTCAGATTGTCCAGCTCCTTGGCGAGTTGGGTGTGGCCAAGCAGAAGACGCAGCGGGGAACGCAGATCGTCGAGCTGCTTGGCGGGAGCGCGGGAGACCTGTGCATCGCCGGGAGTGTAGAACCAGGCGTAGTGGCCGTCCAGAACGAAGATCTTGCCGGTGGGAGCGTCGTAGGACCAACGCATCAGGCCGGGCTTCTTCAGAGTGAGCGTGCCGCTCTCGGTGCGGTTCATTCCCATGCCGGTGTAACGCTCGGTGTAGCGGGCGCGCAGGGTGCGGAGGTGGTTGTAGTGGTCGTCCACGCGGTGAATGAGCGCGGCGTCCTGCGCACGGGATTGCAGGACGCACAGAAGCACGAGCAGGAGGGGAAACGCGAGCGAGATGCGGGGATTCTTCACTTCGTTCAGAATGACAATCCAAAACAGGCAAAGGCAAGAGCAAAGGCTAAAGCAGATTCCTCCGCTTCGCTACGGAATGACAAACCAATACGGAATGGCACTCCAAAATTACAACGACGAACCAGCGCCTACTGGATGGGCTGGGTGCAGTTGGTGGCTCCGGTCGGGTCGAACTTGATGATGTTGTTCTCGTCGGAGCAGAAGCCTCGGTCGCCGGTCTTGCCGACCGTCTGCGGGACGGCGGTGACGTTGTAGGAGGTGTACATATCCTGATTGTTGACCGTAACTTTGTTGCCGCAGGTGACGGTGAAGGTGTAGCCGGATTTCTGCCCGCTGGAGGCTAGTCCTGGGTCGATCAACTGGGACGCCTGAGCCGAGGGCGCGCCAGACTTGGGATCGCCGCCGAGGCCGGAGAGCGGGCAGGCGTAGCCAGTGGCCGGGTACGCGGAGTTGTAGCTGGCCTCGGCCGAGCTGATGGTGCGCAGGGTTTGAATGGCGGAGGTCTCGTCGGCTGTCTTCTTCACCTTCAACATCTGCGGCACGGCGAAGGCCATGATAATCAGCATGATCGACATAACGATCAGCAATTCGATGAGGGTGAAGCCGGATTCGAGGTTCGAGGTTCGAGGTTCAAGGTTCGAGGCGGTGGATTCGATGGTCGTCATATTTCCTCTGAAGCAGAATGAGCGCTTCGGTTCCGATAAAAACTGTAACAGGGCGCGGCTTAACATGCGAGGGCTTCGCGATTAATAACCAGATTGCCGAGGTTGCCGAGGACGGTTACGGCGATCTGCTCGGGTTGGAAGAGTTGCTGCGCCAGCGCCTGAATGTCGGCGGGGGTTATAGTTTCGACGGCGGCGATGATCTCGTCGATCGAGTAGAAACGGCCGAAGTACATCTCCTGACGGGCAAGGTTTGACATGCGGCTCGACGAGCTTTCCAGACCGAGGACGATGTTGCTCTTCAACTGATCCTTGGCGCGCTTCAACTCTGCCTCCTGAACGGGCTCCTCTTTGAGACGGCGCAGCTCGGCGATGGTGAGCCGAATGACCTCGCCGGTCTTCTCGACGGAGGTTCCGGCGTAGATGCTGAGCGAGCCGGTGTCGCGGAAGGGGCTGGTCTCCGAGTAGATGGAGTAGGCCAGACCGCGCTCCTCGCGGATGGTCTGGAAGAGGCGCGAACTCATGCCTCCGCCCAGCATGGTGTTCAGCAGATAGACCCCGTAGCGCGCGGGCGAATCGACCGGCGGCGCGGGCATTCCCATGCAGAGCTGGACCTGCTCCAATGACTTCTTGCTCTTCAGCGTGATGTGCGGGAAGGTGGCTGGCGAGGAGGGCTTGGCTATGGTGCTGTCAGGGCTGGCGGCGAGGCCTCGAAAGTGCTCGGCAACCTGCGCTACGAAGCGGTCATGATCCAGATTTCCTGCGGCGGAGAAGACCATGTTGCGCGGCGTAAAGCAGGAGCGGTAGAAGTCGAAGACGATCTGCTGGTTGAAGCTGGAGACGGACTTGACGGTGCCGAGGATGGGGCGTCCCAGCGCATCGCCCTTCCAGAAGTTCTGGGTGAAGGTCTCGTGGACGAGATAGTCGGGAGAGTCCTCGTCCATCTTGATCTCCTCCAGAATGACGCCCTGTTCGCGGACGATGTCCTCGGGGGTGAAGGTGGGATGGAGAACCAGATCGGTGAGCAGGTCGAGGGCGCGGGAGACGTTCTCGTCGAGGACTTTGATGTTGAAACAGATCGCTTCCTTGCCGGTGAAGGCGTCCAGATTGCCGCCGATCGAATCCACCTCGCGGGCAAACTGCTGGGCGTCGCGCGTCGTGGTTCCCTTGAAGACCATGTGTTCAACGAAGTGCGAGATGCCGTTCAACTCCAACGATTCGTCGCGTGAGCCGGAGCGGATCCATACGCCCATCGAGACCGAGCGGACGTGGGGAATGCTCTCGGTGAGAACCAGCAGGCCGTTGGGCAGCACGGTGCGGCGAATATTGCGAGAGGGGGATCCGGTTGCGGCAAATGGGGTGCAGGCTACGGTCATGCGGCTCCTTGTGACTGCGGCTATTGTTTCATAGCGGAAGAGGAGGTGCGGGCGAACTCGCGATATGGAAAGGAACGACTGTACCGGAAATAGCACAAAAACAGAGCTGACCACGGATAAACGTGGACGAACACGGATTAATGACAGAAAGATGATGTTAGATCTTTTCTGCATTGCAATTAGACCTTTTCTGTATTGCAATAGGCCATAATTGTTTGTCATTCCGCAGCGAAGCGTAGGAATCTGCTTTTCTCGTTGCACCACGTCTAGGCGAAATTCTCTAATCCGTGTTGATCCGTGGTTGGGTCTTATTCCCACCGGGAACTGCTGCTGAACTAATCCCGTATTCCTATTCTTCGTCTGGATGTGATAAACTGGTTTTGCGCTCGACTTAAACGAGTGTAGGCATCGCAGGCAAAGACTTCTGGGTTGCAACTTTTGAGTTGCTGACAGTGGTCTGGCCAGAGACTGCGACTTGCCTCTGCCACCGCAGATCTTCCACATCTCGACCATTGGACTTCAGCGTAATGAAAGACGCAGAAGTGAATGAGTCGGAAAGCAAGGGAAGAAGTTGCGCTGGATGCTCTGGCTGGAAGATGCGTCAATGGACGCGTCTCGCCGTGCAGCAGCAGCGCTTCGAGCTCAGATAGCAATGCTGACTAAAGGAATTCCAAGGTGCTTTGGCGCCTCTGCACCCTTTTGCCGCTTCATCTACACCGATTGAATAAGGAAATATTTTGACTACCGCAACTCTTGAGCCTGAGGCTATGACCGAAGAATTTACAAGCAACACTTCTGCAACAAACAATACCAATTTCAAGAATACGAACGACACGACCCCTGCGGTCAACTTCGCCATTCCGACCAACGCAAACGACAAGGACAAGCGCGACAGCGTTGTCGAGTCGGGCGAGATCGAGATCGATCCGGCGACCCATCTTCCCTTTCTGAAGGGAATCGAGTTCAACGACTTCAATATCTCCGATGGATTGAAGGGACGGCTGAGCAACGCCGGCTTCAAGACTCCGACTCCGGTGCAGGCCAAGGCAATTCCTCCGGCTCTTGATGGCGCGGACATTCTGGCGACGGCATCGACCGGAACTGGCAAGACGCTGAGCTTCCTGATCCCGATGATCGAGAAGATGGATGCGAATTCAGTGCCCTCGACCAAGGGCAAGCGCGGGCCGATCCGCTCACTGATTCTGCTGCCGACTCGCGAGCTGGCGATGCAGGTGATGGAGGTCTACGCCAAGCTGGTACCCAGCGCGAAGAACGACGCGGTGCTGGTGGTTGGCGGGTTGAGCGAGCATACACAGCTCGACCAGTTGGGCCGCGGACCAAGGCTTGTGGTGGCGACTCCGGGACGGTTGGAAGACTTCCTTCGCCGCCGTGCGATCAACATCAACTCGGTCGAGATGCTGGTTCTCGACGAAGTGGATCGGATGCTGGACATGGGCTTCCTGCCCGCGATCCGTCGCATCGTTGGCGCGTTGCCTCGCACACGGCAGACGATGTGCTACTCGGCCACGCTGGACGCCAATGTGCGCGAAGTGGTTCGCGACTACGTGAACAAGCCGGTGCGGGTGGAGATCGGTCAGACATCGCATCCCTGCGAGCAGGTTGAACTGCGCGCCTGTACCGTGATGCAGGATCAGAAGCTGGGTCTGTTGGATCAGATGTTGAAGATAGAGACGGGTTCGTTTCTTGTCTTCTCGCGCACCAAGCACGGTGCGGATCGCATCTCGAAGAAGCTGGAACGGTTGGGCCACGATGTTGACGTGATCCACGGAGACCGCTCGCAGTCGCAGCGTACCGCCGCGCTGAAGGGCTTCTCCAGCGGCAAGCACCGCGTGTTGGTGGCGACCGATGTAGCCGCGCGCGGCATCGACGTACACGACATCGCGCATGTAGTGAACTACGATCTGCCCAATGGCACCGATGACTTTGTGCATCGCATTGGCCGTACGGGACGCGCTGGAGCCTCCGGCGTTGCGACGACCTTCGTCATGCCGCAGGAGCGATCCGACGCGCGGCGCATGGAGCGCGAGTTGAAGGTCAAGTTCCTCTGGCGCGAGGCCGATAAGAACCTTGAGAAAGAGGAGCGCAACAAGCCTCTCGATGTATCCAGCAAGGGCAGCGACCTGCTCTCGCTGGAGACTCGGGCCTGGAAGTCGGGCGATGCCTCTGCTCAGACGCAGGTTCGCAACAACGGCAGCAGCCCATATAAGGGCAAAACCAACAGCGGATTCCGCAGCCGTCCGGGTGGCGGAGGCGGCTTCTCCGGCGGACGCAGCGCAGGCGGACGTGGCCCCGGCGGGGCTGGTCGCTCCAATAGCAGCCGCCCCGGCAGCAGCCGCTCTGGCCCGGCTCGTCGCGGACAATAGTACCGTTGCGGATGGTTCGATCGGTCAAATGGATCGATCGAACCTTCACGCTTTGCAGCTTCGTTTGGCGTGCTAACCTGCCGCTGAGCGAAGCTGTCGTGCGTCGGGGTGGCGCGTCGACTTACCGGAGATTCACAAAAGAATCCACTGAAACCTGTAAAATGGAAGTAATATTATGATCTCAGTTTCGAATGTCACGATGCGGTATGGCCAGAAGCTCCTCTTCGAGGACGTCTCGGTCACGTTTACGAGTGGGCGGCGGTATGGATTGACGGGGCCGAATGGCGCGGGCAAATCCACTTTTATGAAGGTGTTGACCGGAGAGATCGACGCACAGAAGGGAACGGTCGTGCGCCCGAAAAAGATCGGTGTGCTCTCGCAGGACCAGTACGCCTTCGACGCCTATCGCGTTATTGACACGGTCATCATGGGAAACAAGCCCTTGTGGGCGGCGCTGGAAGAGCGCGAAATTATCTACAATAAGCCCGAGTTGACCGATGCGGACGGAAGCCGTTTGGGCGAGCTTGAGGGCATCGTCGGCGAAGAGGACGGCTACGAGGCCGAGTCCAATGCGGCGATTCTGCTACAAGGGCTGGACATCGGCGACGAGCTGCACGACCGCAAGATGAGCGAGCTACAGGGCGGACAGAAGGTCCGCGTGCTGCTCTGTCAGGCGCTCTTCGGCGAGCCGCAGGCGTTGCTGCTGGACGAGCCGACCAACTATCTCGATTTGGACTCGATCCTCTGGCTACAGGACTTCCTCGTCCGCTACAACGGGACGCTGATTACCATCTCGCATGATCGGCATTTCTTGAACTCGGTCTGCACACATATCGCCGACATCGACTACGAGACCATCATTACCTACAACGGCGGATACGACGACATGGTGGAGCAGAAGACCGCCATCCGTTCGCGCATCGAGAGCCAGAACGAGCAGCGCGAGAAGAAGATTGCGCAGTTGAACGACTTCATCGCACGCTTCTCCGCCGGTACGCGGTCCAGCCAGGTGAACTCGCGCAAGAAGGAGGTCGAACGGTTGGCGACCACCGAGATGGCGCGCTCCAATATTCAGCGGCCTTACATTCGCTTCGAGCAGAAACGGCCTTCGGGCAAGCACGTTCTGGAGATCGAGGGCGTGTCGAAGGCGTATGAGCAGAAGGACGGCTCGCCGTTGCAAGTCATCAAGGATTTCACGTCGTCGTGCATGCGTGGCGACAAGATCGTGCTGATGGGACGCAACGGACAGGGCAAGACGACGATGCTGAAGGCTCTGCTGGCCAACGCGCCGGGCGTCACCGAGACCGATCTGTCGATCGATTCGGGCGAGGTGAAGTGGGGACACGAGGCTCAGGTCGGATACTTTGCGCAGGACTTCAAAAGCTCGATTGAACTGGGATTGACGGTCAACGACTGGCTGCACCAGTTCGACGAGGACGCGACCAAAGAAGATATTCGTGGAATTCTCGGCCAGATGCTCTTCAAGGGCGAAGAGGGCCTGAAGATGACGGACGCTCTCTCTGGCGGCGAGGCGGCGCGACTTCTCTTCTGCAAGCTGATGTTGCAGAAGCCCAATGTTCTGGTGCTGGACGAGCCTTCAAACCATCTCGACCTCGAAGCTATCAACGCGCTGAATCTGGCGTTGCAGAAGTACGAGGGAACGGTGCTGTTGGTTACGCACGATCTCGACCTGATCGACGAGGTGGCTACGCGCATCTGGCACTTCGAGGGCGGGCCGACCGACTTCCACATTGAAGACTTCAAGGGGCCGTACTCGGAGTATAAGCAACAGATGGAGATGGCTGCGAAGTAGCTGCGGAGGACTGGGCTGCTCCATTCTGGCGTAGCTCCATCCTGAACGGCCTTTTCGAGCAGAAGAGGCCGTTCAGTCGCACTAGGGCTGCGCAATGCTATACTTTCTGGTATACGCGCAACCTTTTGTAGAGGTATGCAATCCAATTTTTTACAAGACATGGCGACCTGACGGGTTCGCTGTGGAGGCGACCTATTCCACCGATTGATAAGCGTTCCGCAAAGAGCTTCATCCGTACCAACGAAAGAATTCGCGCGCGTGAAATTCGCGTCATCGACGAGAACGGCGAGCAGCTTGGCATCATGATCCCCTTCGAGGCCCTCAAGATGGCCCGTGAGCGCGCGCTCGATCTAGTCGAGATCTCGCCCAACGCCGTGCCGCCGGTCTGCCGCATTCAGGATTATGGTAAGTTCCTCTACGAAAAAGACAAGAGCGAACGAGCCGCGCGCAAGAAGCAGAAGATTATCACCATCAAGGAAGTCAAGTTCTCGGTGACGGTGGATGAGCACGACTACCAGACCAAGAAGAACATGGCGATCCGCTTCCTCGGAGACGGCGACAAGGTCAAGGCATCCCTGCGCTTCAAGGGACGGCAGATGGCCCATCGCGATCTGGGATACAAGATCGTCAATCGCCTGATTATGGACATCGGCGACGCAGGACAGGTCGAGTTTATGCCGCGCATGGAAGGCACCACGCTGCACGCGATCATCGCTCCGACCAAGAAGGCCGAGGTTGTGGTGAAGAAGCCCGTGGTTGAGGTAAAGCCTATTCCGGCGGCGGCTCCGGTTGCTCCAGCAGCGAGTTCGGAACCGCAAGCATAGAGCTTCAACGCTCTGAGGTTTTGGGCAACTCTGCGACGGAGTTGCGACCAGTGCGCAGTTCAGACGGATCACTCTCCAGTGATCCGTCTTTCTATTTAAATTCGAAATTGCTATAGAGCAGCTTGGTTTGTCATTCCGTAGCGCCGGCGGAGGAATCTGCTGTTTCCTTCGCGCCACGGCACTCTACACCTTTGGTGAAAATGCTCTAGTAGCGTGACCGAATGAAAAGGTTGTTAGAAAAACAAAAGCAGATCCCCTTTGGGGATGACAAACTAAAAGAGTACGGAGTACATCATTATGCGGTCGCGGTACTAGATCAGTTCCCGTAATGGTGTGTGCCGTCATCGAACGAACAAAAAGCAGATTCCTCCGCTGGCGCTACGGAATGACAAACCAAGCTACTCTATAGCCATTTGGGAACCGCTATAGTGCTGTGAATTAATGACTCAGGACACTCGATGCTCTGTCTGCTACGCTCGGATGGATTGCGCGGAGTCGAGCGGTTCCATGTCGACGCCGACTTTGAGGGTGTGGCCTCCTCCGCCAATCACCAGGCCGTGTAGCGGGCTGACATCGCCGAAATCGCGTCCCCAAGCGAGTGTGACGTGGTCGGTCGAGGGGACGACGTTGTTGGTGGGATCGACGTCGAGCCAGCCACTGACCGGCGAGTAGACAGAGACCCATGCGTGCGAGGCGTCGGCTCCAACCAGTCTCGGCTTGTTGGGGTGCGGATAGGTGCGCAGGTATCCGCTGACGTAGCGTGCGGCGAGATGCAGCGAGCGGAGGCAGGCGATCTGCACCTGCGCGAAGTCCTGACATACGCCGTGTCGCTTGCGAAAGACCTCTTCGGGAGGAGTGCGGACGTTGGTCACCTTTGGATCGAAGCGGAAGTCCTGATGAATGCGCGCGGTCAGATCGAGCAGAGCCTGCGAGATGGGCCGCGCGGGAGTGAAGGATTGCAACGCATAGGCGGCGAAATCGGGATGAGTGCGGATGCGCGGCGACTCAAAGGCAAACTGGTAGGCATCGAGTCCGGCGGGGCTGCGGTCTTCGGGCAGCGACTTGGCGACCAACTCCCAGGAGAGATCGGCTTTGGGGCGCAACGGCTGCGCGACGTCGAGGGCGACCTCGCTGCGCGCCTCGACCAGCAACTCCGTGTGCGGCTCCTGAACGGTGAAGATGCAGAGGCGGTTGCCAAAGTAATCGATTCGCTCGGTGCTGGTTGCCGGATGCGGAGTGATGCGCAGCTCGCTCGACAGCAGCTTTTGATGCGGCAGGGAGCGAGGTTCCAGACAGGCTACATGGCTGCCGACCGAGACCGGAAAATCGTATTTATACGTGTTCTTGTGAACGATTCGATAGATCATGTTTGTGATCGGCTCATTGGCTTATGGTGATCGGCAGAGTGCGTGCGTGGCTGAAGTATCGGTGCGATACGTTGTTCGACCAGGAGAGAAGCAAGCCCTCCAGATCCCCGAGAAATCGCTGCAGGTTGGTGATGCCTTCAGAGTTGACGGTCGTCGTGGCGCTGGACGTTGTCGCGATGGACGAAGGGTATCTCATCTCTTGCAGATTAAAGCCGCGCAACATGGCCAGAGCCATCTGCATCGCTTGCAGGTCGTCCGACAGGTGGCGCGGCAGTTGTTGATACAGGTCGGCGAGATGTTTCAACTGAAAGCTCAGCGAGCGGGGATTGGTCTCGTCGGCCATGAGTACATCCAGCACGGCCAACGGCTGTAGCGTGGTGTAGTAGCGCGTTCGATAGGTCATCGAGCTATCGTCCACCTCAAGCAGATATTCGAGGAAAGACCATTCCTCTTCGGCGAGAGGCGCGGTAATCTCGCGCAGTTGCCGGGTCAGATAGACTGCTCGCTCCAGACGCCGACCGATGCTCATGAACAGCCATCCCGAGCCGCGAATAATGTTTTCGCGCTCCATGCCGGAGAAGGCGGAGAGCAGTTCGAGGCTGGCCGTCAGCATGGCGGGAAGTTCGAGAAACGGAGGAATCGGCTCACTGGGAATAGAGTTGCGCAGTTGAACGATGAGGTAGTTCATGTCGGCGGAGAGTCGCTCGCGAACATTGCCGCCGATGCGCGAGAGTTCCGCCAGAGTGCAGACCAGGCTGTCCGGTCGGTTGCTATCCGTCAAGACTCCGACCAACTCCTTTTCAAATGTTGCGGGGGTCGGCTTGCGAGCTTTTTTCGTCTTGGGCAGCTTGCTGAATTGCGAATCAAGACAACGATGCAGACGAAGCAGACAGCGAAACTCCAGTGGATCGGCCTGGCGAACGCGAGTGAGGATGGAGCGCACGATGCGCGCGATATTCTCCGACCTTTCGACGTAGCGACCGAGCCAGAAGACATTGTCGGCGACGCTGCTGGGAACGGCTCGTTCGCCGCGGCTCAACTCCAGCGGAGCATTGCGCGGACGCAGCAAGCTGAAGGTGTCTACCGGGCTGTCCCAGAGTACCCATACGTCCTTGCTGTGACCTCCGCGCTGCATCGAGACGACGGAACCCTCCGACTCTGCAACGCGAACGAGACCTCCGGGAATTGCAACCCAGCCGTTGCCCGTATTGAGGACGTAGGCGCGCAGGACTACGCTGCGTGAGATGATGTGCCCGTCCTCCCAGACCGGCGCGGTGGACAAGGCGACCTGCTCCTGCGCGACATACTCGCAGGGACGGGCGCGCAACTGGTCGGCGATGCGCTGTTTCTCGTCCTGCGATATGTCGGCGCCGAAGACTGGTTCGATTCCACGCGCGGGAAAGGCTGGTTTTACGACCACAGAGTCGAGATGGTTCAGCACCCAATCGAGCGCGTAGGGTTGACCGCACCACCAGGTTGCGACGGAGGGAAGTTTCAGATTCTTGCCCAGTAGATGTTTCGACAGACCGGGCAGAAAGGGCATGACCGCAGCGCTCTCGATCAATCCGCTGCCCAGTGCATTGGCGATCTTCACGTTGCCTGCAACCACGGCGTCCACCAGTCCGGGAACGCCGAGCAGCGAATCCCCGCGCAACTCCAGCGGATCGCAGAAGCTGTCGTCAACGCGGCGCAGGATGACGTCGATCCTCTCCAATCCGTTGACCGTCTTGAGAAAGACGCAGCGGTCGCGCACCGTGAGATCGGCTCCCTCGACCAGAGTGAATCCAAGGTAGCGCGCGATGTAGGAGTGTTCAAAGTAGGTCTCGTTATGCGGGCCGGGGGTCAGCAGGACGATGCGCGGATTGCTGCTCTGCGTCAGGTTGATGAGCGCCTCGCGTTGCGCGCGGAAGAACGGCGCGAGCCGCAGGACATTCGAGGTGCGGAATACTTCGGGCAGAACATCGGAGACGATGGTGCGATTCTCCAGCGCGTATCCGCTGCCCGACGGAGCCTGCGTACGATCGGCCATCACCCACCATTGGCCGTCTGGAGAACGCGCCAGATCGACCGCCAGCATGTGGAGATAGCTCTGCGCAGGAACCTTTACCCCGACCAGCGGACGGAGAAACGCAGGGTTGGCATAGAGCAGCTCGGCGGGAATGTGACCGCTCGCAACCAGGCTCTGCGAGCCGTATAGATCTTGCAGAATCAGGTTCAGCAACTGCGCGCGCTGAATGATTCCCGCTTCGATGTGGCGCCACTCCTTGGCCGGAATCAGGAAGGGAAGGATGTCAATCTTCCACGGACGATTGGCTCCGAGTGGATCGTCGTAGATGTTGTAGGTGATTCCGTTCTCGCGAATGCGACGCTCGGCGCGGCTCCAGCGTCGGCCCAACTCATCGGGGCCAATCTCTTCGAGCGAGTCCACCAGGTGCGCCCAGTGCGCACGTGGAGTCACCCCATCGGACGATAGCTCGTCGTAGGCCGATCCATAGCGCAACGGCGGTTGATAGAGATCGATCGTCATAGGGCAATTCCCGACCTGTTGAGCAGAGTCTCCTGCACTCTGGACGGCAGGCGTAGATCGAGAGTCATGGGAAAGATCGGATTCACCTCCTCTTCTGGAAGCGTCACCGGATCGGACGCGCAATCGACCTGCTGAAAGCGTTCCTTGCGCCGTTCTTCGGCCTCGGCAGCGTTGGCGGGGCGGGCCGTATACAGAGAGCCATCTGGTCGTCCCACAGAATAGATGCATCGTCCAATCAGCCGCTCGCTCCAACTGTCGATCAGGTCGAAGACCAGCGGCGCATGAACCGGAACTGTGGGATGCAAGGTAGCAGACAGCTTTCGCGCGCGATAGCGGACGCCCGCGATGGCCACTCCCGGTTCGTCAACAGCGTTCAGCGGAACCTTGCGCCCGTTGCATGTCACCACATAGCGAGAGTCGGTCGTCAGGCCGGAGAGTTTCACCTGAATCCGCTCCAGCGAGGAATCCACGGTGCGAACCTTTCCGCCGGAGGCCGTCTCTTCGGCGAGCACGTTCCATGGCTCCAGCGCCTGACGCAGCTCCAGTTCAACTCCCTGCGCAGAGATCGCCCCGATCTTAGGAAGACGGAACTCGCGATGCGCGGCAAACCACTTCTCCTCGAAGTTGTACCCGGCGGCGCGCATCTGGCTTAGCACGTCGGAGAAGTCCTGCTCGATAAAGTGGGGCAGCATGAAGCGATCATGCAGCACCGTTCCCCAGCGAATCAGGCTGCCTTCAAAAGGCCGCTTCCAGAACAGGCTGACCAGACCGCGCACCAGAAGCAGTTGCAACAGCTCCATGCGGACGTGGGGAGCCATCTCGAAGGCGCGCAACTCCAGCAAGCCAAGCTGTAGGCCAAAGCCCTCTGGAGGAAAAAGTTTATCGACGCAGAACTCCGCCCGATGCGAGTTTCCGGTCATATCGACCAACAGATTGCGGAAGAGTCCATCGACGATCCACGCTGGACACTCGCCGGTCGGCAGGTTGCGGAAGGCGACCTCCAACTCGTACAAGGCATCCATGCGCGCCTCATCCACGCGCGGATACTGGCTGGTTGGCCCAACATACATTCCAGAGAACAGGTACGACAGCGACGGATGATTCTGCCAGAAGGACACCATGCTGCGCAGCAGATTCGGACGACGCAGCAACGGGCTATCCAGCACCGTCGCTCCGCCGATGACGATGTGACTGCCTCCGCCGGTCGCGACGTGGCCTCCGTCGTAGTTGAACTTCTCGGCGGTCAAACGATTCTTGCGCGCCTCATCGAAGAGCAGCGTGTTGATGGATACAAGCTCGTCCCATGTATTTGCGGGAGGAAGATTGATCTCCAGAACGCCGGGGTCGGGCGTGACGCTGAAGAATCGCAGCCTCGGATCGTAGGGCGGGGTATAGCCTTCCAGCCACACCGGCATCTGTAGATAGGCGCATGTATCCTCGACCGCTGCAACCAGATCGAGATAGTCCGCCAGCTTGGACGCGTAGGGCAGAAAGATGTGCAGACGACCCTCGCGAACCTGTACGCACAGCGAGGGGCGAATAAGCTCCGTCGCCGTCTCCGCCGTGCTCGATTGCGGGGGAAGAGAATCGGCAATCGGGTCTACATCGAAGTACTCCATGCGGCGAACCGGAGACGAGGGAAGTTTGACCTGCTCTTCAAACGGAGCCGCGTCAAACTCGTATGCAATCTCATCCGGCGCGACCCATGGAATTGTCTCGGTGGGAATGCGAAAGCCGATTGGAGAATCTCCCGCCATCAACACCAGTCGCTCTGGTTGCGGGAACCACAACTGGCTCGACCAGCCCAGTCGTCCCTCCGGCTGGCGACGGCGCAGTGGCAGAATGTATCCCGCAGGCTCGGTCGAGTTTTCTTCTGGATTGTAGGCGGGCAGCAGGTTCTCGCTGCTGACCTGAAGCCGTTGCGTCAGCGCCTTGCCAAAGCGCAGGGCCTCGGCCACGCCGTAGCCATAGTCCACGTCCTCGCGCGCGATGAGGTCGGAGTTCTCCCACACCGGGACGCTGTCGCTGCGCCAATAGCAGCTCAACGCCCAGCGCGGCAGCGGCTCGCCGGGATACCACTTACCCTGCCCGTAGTGCAGCATCGCTCCGGGCGCAGTCTTCTTGCTGATGGATTGAATCAGAGCCAGACCGCGACTTCGCTTGATCGGGCCATGCGCCTCGATGTTCCACTGCGCGCTCTCCGGCTCGTCAAGCCCGACAAAGGTTGGCTCGCCGCCCATGGTCAGGCGAACGCCCTGTTCCTCCAGATCCGCATCGACGCGGTGCGCAACCGCTTCAACCTTCGCCCACTCCTCGTCGCTGAAGGGCTTGGAGAGGCGTGGCGTTTCATTCATGCGACGCACCGACATGGAGAAGTTGAACTCCACCTGCGCTGGCTCAACCGTTCCGCCAATCGGCGCGGCCTGCGACGCGTTCGGTGTGCAGACCAGTGGAATGTGTCCCTCGCCAGCGAAGAGCCCCGAGGTTGAATCCATCCCGATCCATCCCGCTCCCGGCAGATAGACCTCGGCCCACGCATGTAGGTCGGCGGAGTCATTGGTCGGCCCGCTCGCCCCGTCCAGCGCAGGCTCGTCTGCGGCCAACTGGATCAGATAGCCGGAGACAAAGCGCGCCGCCAGTCCCAGATGGCGAAGAATCTGCACCAGCATCCAGGCCGAATCGCGGCAGGATCCCATGCGTCGTTGCAGCGTCTCTTCGCAACTCTGTACGCCCGGCTCCATGCGCGTTCCGTAGCCAATCTCGCCGCTCACCCTGCGATTGAGATCGCTCAGAAAGCTGATCGTCCCGCACCTCTGGCTCGAAATGCTGCTGAGGAAATCCCTCAGCCGAGGCCCAGCCGTCTCGGGGGAGCGATACGGCTCAAGATCTTTTACCAACTCCGGCGCATACGAGAAAGGAAACTCCTCCATGCCCGGCTCCAGAAAGAAATTGAAGGGATTGTACGGAGACAGATCCGCGACCAGATTCACCTCCACCACAAACTCATTGGTCTTGTGGGGAAAGAGAAAGCGCGCCAGATAATTGGAGTGCGGATCAAGCTGCCAGTTGAGCAGATGATCGGAGGGTGTAACGCTAAGCGAGTAGCTGAGAATCGGAGTCCGACAGTGTGGCGCAGGACGCAACTGGATCACCTGCGGACCCAGAGATACAGCCTTGTCGTACCGGTACGCTGTCCGGTGATTTAAAGCAATCTGTATGCCCATTCACCCTCATGCACCCATGCCATGTAGTTATGCGTTCGCGCTCGCCTGACGCCACATCCCGTAAAGGCTCCATGCGTATTGCGGAAGCGGTAACTGTATGGCTACGTTAGTAGATCGTTTGTTTGCGACCAAAATGCTTTGCTCGCGACAAAAATCATTTTGTTCAGGGTAACATCTCAGGTTATGCTGCTTCACTTCAGATTCATTACAAACTATGAATTGGGTGGTTGCTTCAGGCAGCCAGACGTTCTCGTCAGGTACACCAACTCGCCTTGAGTCCACTCCTTGTCAAACTTGTTCGTTGCGTTATAGAAAGCGCGATTGCACCCATGCTTCATGTGTTCGTGAAGCTCAACACTCAAAGAGTCAACCCGATCAATCCAGGAGGAGGAACTGCGGAAGACCTCCCGTTCTGCGCCCTCAATATCAATCTTGAGAATGCTGATTGTTTGTAGGCCATACATCTCAAGGATCGTGTCAATCGTCATGCCTGAGACGATCTGGTGCATCGACTCCGCACTTGGATTGTCCTTCGTTTGTGTCATGAAGCCCCAATTCCCCAGTCCCGGATCGACTATGTCGAGTTCGGCAATTTCACCCCAGAGAGCACCGAGAACAGGAATGACATTGGGATATGGTGCAACATTTCGTACAAGCATTTCGAAGTTGGCTCGCTCCGGTTCAATCGCAAGAATGCGGGCGCTGGGAAATCGATTTGCGAAATAGATCGAAGTAAGACCGATGTTCGCACCGGCATCGACAATGAATTCAGGAGCTCTGTTTACTTCGAACGTATATTCATGCTTGAAAAATATTTGGGCATATACTCCAACGTCCGACGAGGGAACGCGAAGATAGAACGGAAATCTGATGCTCGGATAGCTTACCTGCAATAGTTCCGGCTTTCCCCTGAGCTTTCCCTTCAATGCGCTAATTGCGCCCCGCGTTCCTACAAATTGTCGGTAATATTTCCAGGATTGCAGCAATTCGCGCATCGGGACACCCCACACAATCGGCTAACCTCTTCGATTTGATGAAAGCCCATATGTAGATGAAAACCCATATGGTTGTCGCGCTATCGGCATTATTCATAAAACTGGCCAAGGCTTACCCTCCGCGGATTAAAAGGCTGCGGTCTTTGGCACCTAAATTTATACCCTATACGCTGGTCTGGGGATATGGCTAATTTTTCTGGGCAGAGCGGCGGCGTTCGATCAGTTCCTGAATGCTGAGGATCACCATCCGATGCTTCTCGGCGAACTGCTGGATCTGCTCGCCCTTGGTCATGGTGCCGTCGGGATTGGTCAACTCGCTCAGAATTGCGGCGGGCTTGAAGCCAGCCATGATAGCCAGATCGATCGAGCCTTCGGTATGGCCTTCGCGGCCCAGAACGCCGTTCTCCGCCGCGCGCAGGGGGAAGACGTGGCCGGGACGAACGATGTCCTCCGGGCGAGCGTTGTCGGCGATGGCCGCGCGAATGGTAGTAACGCGATCCTGCGCCGAGACGCCAGTCGTGACGCCGTGGCGAGCCTCGATGGTCACCGTAAAGGCGGTCTGGAAGCGACTCTCGTTGCTGGCCACCATCATAGGCAGTTCAAGGCGGTCGGCGGTCGCGTTGTCCAGACACAGGCAGACGATTCCGCTGCATTCGCGGATCAGCAGAGCCATGGTCTTGGGGGTGATCTTTTCGGCGGCGAGAATCAGGTCGGCCTCATTCTCGCGGTCGAAATCGTCCACCAGAACCACCGGATGCCCGCGGCGCATGTCGTTCAACGCCTGAGCAAAACGCTCTTCGACGGAGGCATTGGGAGAGTAAGCGGCGGGGGTATGGGCGACGGCGACGGCTGAATCGGGAATGCTGGTAAAGGCGGACAATTTGACGCTCCTCGCAAGATCAGAGGCAGGCGTTTCAGGGCGCGAATATCCCGAGCAGAACAAACTGGCCGCGATCTCTGAGGCCAATGGTCAACTGGTACATCTTCTTTCATCCGGACTGTTACCGTCGGCTCTGGAATCTCACCAGATCTGCTGACCCTGCTTGCGCAGGCGCTCGCGGGCTATCACCGCCGGTGGGGAATCGCACCCCGCCCTGAAGACGTATACCTATTGAAACTAGAATATACGCTTATGGGGGAACATGCGAAATATTGCTGCGATGCAGCGGAATTCGACGGCTCTGCGGGCTGGGAGAGTAACAAACTGATAAACAGTTCGTTTTTTATTCGCTTGTTCCCCATTTGGATGCTAGAATTCGTCTTGACCTTTCAATCAGGAGAACGAAGCCGTGGCCGATGATCGCAACAGAGCAATAGAGACCGCACTTGCAGCACTTGAAAAGCAGTTTGGCAAAGGCTCGGTGATGCGTCTCGGGTCAAAGGAAGCGGTGGTTCCGATCGCGGTCATCTCGACCGGCTCGATTTCGTTCGACGCCGCGCTGGGTGTGGGCGGAGTGCCGCGCGGACGCGTGGTCGAGATCTTCGGGCCGGAGTCCTCGGGCAAGACGACCATTACGTTGCAGATTATCGCCGAGGCGCAGAAGGCGGGCGGTCTCGCGGCCTTCGTTGATGCTGAACATGCGCTCGATCCTGCCTATGCGAGGAAGTTGGGCGTGGACATCGACAACCTGCTGATCTCGCAGCCGGACTATGGCGAGCAGGCGTTGGAGATCGTCGAAGCGCTGGTGCGTTCGGGAGCGATTGACGTTCTGGTGGTCGATTCGGTCGCCGCGCTGGTTCCCAAGGCGGAACTCGACGGCGAGATGGGCGATTCGCACATGGGATTGCAGGCGCGGCTAATGTCGCAGGCTCTGCGCAAACTGACTGGAACGGTCTCGAAGTCGCGCACTTGCCTGATCTTCATTAACCAGATTCGCGACAAGATCGGCGTTATGTTCGGCAACCCGGAGACGACGACCGGCGGCAAGGCGCTCAAGTTCTACTCGTCCATGCGCATCGACATTCGCCGCATCGGCGCGGTCAAAGAGGGCGACGTGGTGGTCGGCTCGCGCACCAAGGTCAAGATCGTGAAGAACAAGGTTGCGGCTCCCTTCCGCGACGCCGAGTTCGACATCCTCTACGGCGAGGGAATCTCGCGTGAGGGCGACGCTCTGGATCTTGCCGTGGCCAACGGCATCGTCGACAAGAGCGGCGCATGGTACAGCTTTCAGGGCGAACGCATCGGACAGGGACGCGAGAACGTGCGCGGTTTCCTGAAGGAGAACAGGGACGTCTTCGCGCGGGTCGATAGCGAACTGCGCAAGAAGCTCGGCATCGGCGCAGCTTTGGTCGCTGCATCGGAGATTCCGGCGGTTCCGGTGGGCGCGGTATCGCTCGCAGCGGATGTGGTCAAGGGCAAGAAGTAGACCGCACAGGCAACACCGCCGCATTGCAGAACGCCGGCTTGCGAAGAAAAGAATAGCGCTACGGAAAGGGTGTTGAATCCCATTCCGTAGCGCTTTTTGCATTTGGACGTTTAGGGCGTTTTAGCTATAGAGGAATGAGAATTGTCATTCTGAGCGAAGCGAAGGATTCCCGCATTTTGCTCGCGCTGCTACGGTCTACCCCATTGCCTGAATTGCTCTAGTGCCAGTACCAGGTCAGCAGCATTGCCAGGATCGAGGTGATGACTCCCGCCATCGCCATCGCCAGCGAAGACACGGATCCTTGCACCTCGGAGGTGCGAAGCAGGGACGCGGTTCCGACGGCGTGGGAGGAGGTTCCAATCGCCGCGCCGTGGGCGTTGTCGTGAAAGATGTGCGACATGCGCAGAACCGACGGGCCAACGATGCTGCCCAGGACTCCGGTGACCAGAACCATCGCGGCGGTAATCGCTGGATTGCCATGCAACTCTGCCGAAACCTGAATCGCAATCGGCGTGGTCACGGACTTGGGCAGCGTCGACATGATGACCTCATGCGAGGCGCCGAAGAGCCAGGCCACGATTCCGGCGGTAAACATTCCAACGATGGATCCGGCCAGTACAACCACCAGCAAGCGTCGCAGCGATCCCTTCAGTTTGATTCCCTGTTTGTACATCGGTACGCCGAGCGCGACGGTCGCCGGCCCCAGTAAATAGGTGAAGACGTTTCCGCCGATGCGATAGTCCGCGTACGGGATGCGGAGAACGTAGAGCAGAAGCACCAGCGCAAGGGAGGCTGTGACCAGTGGGCTTGCCCAAGGGTAGCGTTTCTGCACACGCAGCGACGCCCAGTACAGAACGAGGGTCATGCCGATGGCGAAGGCGGGCGAGTTGAAGACCTCGGTCAACGCTCTCATTTGTCTTCCGGCTCAATGGCTGCGATGGGAACGGCATCGCGCAGCATGAAGTGGGCAAGGCCGCCCGTGGTCAGTAGCACAGCAATGAGGCTGGCGATGAGGCTGGCCAGCAGAGCCACTCCGTCGCGGCGCAACTCGGCGGACATCTGCGTCAGGCCCGCCATCAGCGGGATAAACAGAAGCAGCATGTGGCGAACCAGAAAGTCGGCCGCGTACTCCACCCACTCGACTTTGACGATCTCGGTCGCCAGCGCCGTGGTGAAGAGGAGCAGGCCCAGAACGCCCGCAGGCAGCGGCACTCCGACTTTGTGGAGGCCCATCCCAGCGAGTTGAAAGCCGACGAGGATGCTGAATCCGAGGATGATTTTGACAGTTTTCATGGGTATTTGTGATGACGATCTGTAGGAAATCGAAGGTGAAATCCTTTAGAAATTGCTATAGACCAATCTGCTTGTCATTCTGTAGCGTCTATTGTTTGTCATTCCGTAGCGAAGTGAAGGAATCTGCTTTTGCTCACTCCACGAGGGTCTACATAATACCCAAAATGCTCTAATCTGGCTAATCGTGGCCGTGAGGCGATTCTTCTCGTCTGAAATCAAGCCTAGCATTACTGGCCTTACCAGTCAACCATGTATACGCGGTGCTACTATTGAGGGATGGATCCGCTAACTCCTGGCGCAAAGGTCTCTCCCTTTTCTACCGTCCGCTCGACGCGGGCGCACGAGCAGATTGTGGAGCAGCTACAGCATGCGATTTTGAGCGGACAGCTGGCTCCCGGCTCGCGTCTTCCGTCGGAGCGGGCGATGATGGTCGAGTTTCAGGTCAGCCGTCCAACGGTTCGCGAGGCTCTGCGCGTGGCGGAAAACATCGGGCTGATCTCGGTGCGCCCCGGCGATCCGGGAGGATCGAAGGTCCTGGGGACGCCGAGCGTTGGAATCGCGCGCGTCTTCGACAGCCTGCTACAGACCGGCTGTACCTCGGCTCTGGAACTGCTGGAGATGCGGGTTGTGCTGGATTCTTCAGCCGCAGCGCTGGCCAGTACGCAGCCGAAGAGTCATCTGAGCGGTCTGCGCGAGGCGTTTCGCAAGATGCAGGCGACGACCGATCTGCACAGCTTTGCAGAGCAGGATGCAAACTTCCACGAGGCGGTGATTGTGGCCAGTGGAAACCGAATCTTCCACCTCGTCTTTCAGGCGCTGAATGAACCCATCCGCACGATGATTGAGAACACTCTTCGCTCCTCCGAGCCGCGCAGTCGCGAGGAGACGCTACAGCAGCACGCCGCCATCGTGGAGGCGATTCAGAAGGGCGACGCGCATCAGGCCGCCTGTGCCGTGCGCAGCCATCTGCGCGAGTTCTATCTGCCCATTTTGTCCGCTCAGGATAGACGACACCTGAAGTCGTTTTTGCAGGCGATGGAGAGATAGGCGAGAGACGAACAAAAAGAAGGGGTACCCGAGTGATGCGGGTACCCCTTCTTGCTGGATGCGGTAAGGTTTGCTGCTTGTGGCAGCGCTTGCCGCTGGTTGCGTCCGACGTAGGTCGGAGCTAGTTTGCTTCCGGGCCATCAACATGCGGGTTGCGACCGCGTCCGCCGTCGAATCCGCCGGGTGCACCAGGACCGCCGGGGCCACCGGGACCGCCAGCTCCAATATGGGAGCTGAGCTTGGTCCACTGCTCAGGGGTGAGAACGCCGCGGATTCCGAGAAGCATTCTGGCGTGTGACTCTTCGAGGTCGGCGCGGGCCTGTGCGACCTTGTGGATCTGGGCGAGAGCCTTGGTGGTATCAACGGGGTTGGCGCTCATCAGTGGCTCGAGGAAGAGATCCTGCTTCTCCAGATTTGCCTTCAGGTCGATGAGTTCTAGGCGGCTCTTCTCAAAGACTCCGTTGATGCGCGTCACCTGGTCGGGCGTCAGAGCGAGCTTCTGCACAACCATGGGGTTCTTCCACCACATACCCTCGGGTCTGAATCCTTCGTGTCCCTTGGCCTGCATGCCAGCATCCTTGTGCTGGGCCTGAGCCTGCATCTTGCCATGCTGCATCATGCCGTGGTGCATCGCGCTGGGCTGCATCGCGCCATTCGCTGGGGCCTGACGCTCAACGGGAGCGGCTTGCGTGGTCGCATCGTCGGCTGGTGCCGGAGCCGGAGGCTGCTGGGCGAGGGCAATGGAGCCGCAGAGTGCAAGTGCGGCCACAGAAAATAGCGATGTAAATGTTGTTTTGGGGGTCATAATTTAGTTCTTCCTTTGGGTTGAAGTTGTCTCGTTCGTATCGGTAGAAACGGTAGATTCGTCGGTCGTGGGATCAGCAAGCGCCTGCATCGAGCTGGGAACCGATGCGGAGATCTCGCTGTTGACGTCGTTTAGCAGCGCCTCGTCGGATTGGACGGGGGAGGCTGTTACGCTGGCGACGGCCGCGGGCTGCGGCGTCGGAAGGGTATGCCGATGCAAAACCTGCATAGGCAGAAACGTGGTCATAAGCATGGCTGCGGCGGCAAACCAGTAGGCCGGAGCAAAGAGGTGCGAGAGCGCGGGACGGCGCGACGGAGCCGTCCATCGCGGACGAATCAGATTCGCTTGATGCAGAAACTGGCTCTCGGCGTAGGCGTCGCTGGCCTCGCGAAAGAGGGTGAGCGAGTCGCGTAGGCTGGCCAACTCGGCGGCGCAGTACTCGCAGACCAGCAGGTGAGCCTCGGCGAGGGCCAAGTCTGGAGCGATGGCTCCGTCGCGACGGGCGAGTAGTTGATCGATCTGCTCTTCGCTCAGGTGCGAGCTGCCGGATTGTGCTCCGCTCGGGTTTGTGGCACCGAGGTCAACATGTTGCTGTGGTACGAGTTGAGGAGTCATAGCGTCTCCTTGGACGTGAGGCTGTGAGAGTTGGACCTGCGCGAGCCAAGGTCGCGAGGCGGTGGGTTGTGTTGCGTGCGGACGATGGCGAGCGCGCGGTAAAGGTGGCTCTTGACCGTGCTCACGGGCAGGCCGGTGACGGTGGCGATCTCGGCGATCTCCATCTCTTCGAGGAAGCGCAGCAGAAAGATGCTGCGCTGTCGTTCGGAGAGGCCGTCGACGGTCTTCCAGATTCCGGCGACCTGTTGTTGCGCAATCAACTGTGCCTCAGCCGAGCATTCGTGATTGGGAATGCTGGTGGCGACATCGGAGACATCGACTGCGCTGGCCGAGACGCGTTTCCAGAAGCGAAAGCGTCCGGTGCGGGTATGGTCTCGCGCCAGATTCAGCGCGATTCGAATCAGCCAGGTAGCGATCGAGCAGTCCTCGCGGAAGCTGTCTCGGGCGTTCCAGGCGCGAAGGAAAGTCTCCTGCGTTAGCGTCTCGGCGGAGTCGCGGTCGCGCAAGGTGGCCAGCAGAAAGCGGAAGACGCGCGGCTGGTAGAGTGCGACGATGCCGTCCAGATCGTCGAGCGGGGTGGATCGGTACTTTTCGCCCGAAGCTCGGTCGTCGAGAGGTACGCCGCCGAGGGTGAGATCCGTCGCTGAAAAGTTCTGTATTTCTTCAGGCGCCATGTGTTTCCATTCCTGCGGTTGCAAAATCTGGTCGGATGCTTCTCTTGCCACTTCTTCTGCGAAACGGCTACCGTCGGCCATTTCGTGCGGCTACTAGAACAGACGGAGGCCAATGCCGGGAAGTCTACACCGACGCAGAATATTTTATCGGGGGCAATTTCCCCCTCTGGCCGGGGAAGAGGGTATTCTGCTAATACGCATGAAAAATGTTAAGGCGATTTATCCGGGAACCTTCGATCCGCTGACCAATGGACATCTGGATCTGATTGAACGTGGGTCGAGGATTGTAGACGAGCTGGTTGTGGCGATTCTGCGCAACTCGGGCAAAGGCGCTCCGCTGTTTACGGTGGAGGAGCGGATGGAGATGATCGCGGCGGCAATCGCCGAGGCGGGCTTCGAGAATGTCACGGTGACGACCTTCGACGGGCTGATGGTCAACTTCGCGCGGCAGCAGGGAGCAAAGGCGGTTCTGCGCGGAATTCGCGCCATTACCGACTACGAGTACGAGTTTCCCATGGCGATGATGAACCGCAAGCTCGATCCCGAACTGGAGACGCTGTTCATGATGCCGACCGAGCAGTACACCTACGTCAGCTCGCGGCTCATCAAAGAGGTCTTCCAGCTAGGCGGCGATGTGACCGATCTGGTGCCGCCGTCCGTGATGGATCTGATGCGCGCCAGAATGCCAATCAAAAGTTGAAGCTATGAGACTGGATCTAGAGCGGTTCCCTAATTTCTATAGACCATTTTGTTTGTCATTCCGCAGCGAAGCGTAGGAATCTGCTTTTGCTCACTCCACGGTGGTCTGCGTTTTCTCTGCGCCACGATGCTCTACTCATGGGCAAAAATGCACTAGATTGCCATCCGCATCGTTATCGCAAGTTTTCCTGCTTTATATCCCCCGCCAAATCTGCGAGACTGGATAGTGTGAGTACAACAATAAGCAACAAGGTTTTATCGGACCGGATCAACCGGATTGAGGTCTCAGCGACAATGGCCATCTCGGCCGAGGCACTGAGAATGAAGGCGAGTGGAATCAGCCTGTCGGACTTTGGCGCTGGCGAGCCGCACTTTGCGACGCCGCAGCACATCAAGGACGCGGCTATTGCTGCGATTACAGCGAACTTCACGCGCTATACGGCAGTCTCAGGAACTCCCGAGGTGCGCAAGGCTGTGGTCGAGCGCCACGCCGCAGACTTCGCCTCGAACTACGCGGTCGAGGAGTGCGTCTTCACCACGGGAGGCAAGCAGGCGCTCTTCAACGCCATGCAGGTGCTGGTCGATCACGGCGACGAGGTGATTCTTCCGGCTCCCTTCTGGGTCTCGTTCAAGGACATCATCCAGTACGCCGGAGGCAAGGTCGTACTGGTCAAGAGCGACGAGCGCGAGGACTTCCGCGTCACCGCCAAGATGATCGAGGCTGCGATTACGCCGAAGACCAAGGCGATCATTCTGAATACGCCGTCGAATCCATCGGGAGCCGTAGTCTCTCCCGCCGATCTCGAGGCCATCGTGCGTCTGGCTCATGCGCGCGGAATCTTTGTCCTGCTGGACGAGTGCTACACCTATCTGACCTACGCCGGAGCCCCGGTCAGCGGCGGCAGTTTTACGGATTGCAAAGAACATATCGTCGTTCTGGGATCGCTCTCGAAGACCTATGCGATGACCGGCTGGCGCGCTGGCTTTGCGCTGGGGTCGAAGCAGGTGATTGCGGCGATGAGCAAGTTGCAGTCGCAGAGTACCTCGAACACGACCAGCTTTGTGCAGAAGGCGTCGATTGCGGCGTTGACCGGCTCGCAGCAGTGCGTGGTCGATATGCGGACGGATTACCTGAAGCTGCGCGACCGCATTCTGGCCGGGTTCAAGACGATCCCCGGACTCACCTGCACAGTGCCGCAGGGAGCGTTCTACGTCTATCCCAACGTCAGTGCATTCTTCGGCAGGGGCGGGTTGAACACGGCTACCGACGTGGCTTCCAGACTTCTGAGCGAGGCTGGCGTAGTGGTGGTTCCCAGCGAGCCCTTCGGAACCAGCGAACACATTCGTCTCTCCTACGCGGTCTCGTCCGACGTGGTTGACGAGGGTGTGAAGCGGATGCGCGAGTTCTTCGCTAAATTGAGCTAGGATTCATGGTTGTTTCTCCCCTGAGTTGGTGGAAGTCGTCTATATTTCACATCAGGCAGAGTATTTTTCCACGAACACGAGGGATCGATGAGTTCTACGGACGGTAAGGCGGGGCCACGGTTTGCCCCTGTGATTCTGGCGGGCGGCAGCGGAACGCGATTCTGGCCAAGGAGCCGACGGGCTCACGCCAAGCAGGTTTTGGTGCTCGATGGCGATCGGACGATGATCCAGCAGACGATGGATCGTCTTCTCCCGCTGGCCTCGGCAAAAGATATATGGGTCGTCACAAATCACTTGCTGGATAAGGTGATTGCGGAGCAGCTTTCGCCGGTGCCGGTCAACAACATTCTGAGCGAGCCGGCGGCGCGCAATACCGCTCCGGCCTGCGCTCTGGCGGCGTTTCTGTTGGAGCCGACCGAGCCAGACACGGTCATCGGAATCTTTCCCTCCGACCATGTCATCAAGAATCAGGCCCGCTTCGACGAGGTGATTCGCGCCGGAGTCGCTCTGGCTGCCAGCGGCGAGCGAATCGTCGTGCTGGGCGTGCCTCCGACCCGCGCTGAGACGGGCTACGGCTACATCGAACTGGGCGAGACGATCGATGCGTCCACCGTCCCCTGCGGCAATCTTCCGGTGCGTCGCGTCAAGCGTTTCACCGAGAAGCCAGACAAGGAGCGGGCAGAGCAGTTTGTCGCTTCCGGCAACTACATGTGGAACAGCGGAATGTTTCTGTGGAGTGCGCGCACTCTGGCCAATGCCATTCGCGAGCACTGTCCGCAGATGGCGCCCTTGTTGGAGAAGATCGCTGCGGCTCATAAATTGGATCAGCGCTCGAACTTTGAGAGCCTCTTCGCCGAGGTCTACCCGCAGTGCCAAAACATCAGCATCGACTACGCCGTGCTGGAACCGCGCTCGGCCAAGGGCGAGATGGCCTCGCAGATCTACTGCCTTCCGGCGGACTTTGCCTGGAACGATCTAGGCACATGGACCTCGCTGCACGAACACATCGCGAATTGCTCGCCAGAGGATGCTGGGTTGGTGAACGTCTGCGACGGAGCCAATACGCAGAGCATTATCATCGACGCGAAGGGAAACTACGTCTTCGCGCAGGGTAAGACCGTGGCGCTGGTCGGCGTCAACAACCTGGTTGTGGTCGAGACGCCGGATGCGCTCTTGATTACCACGCGCGAGCGTTCGCAGGACACCTCCAAGGTGGTCGACGAACTCAAGGCGCGTGGCCGTTACGACCTGATCTAGAGCCTTTTAGAAATTGCAATAGACCAAATTATTTGTCGTTCCGTTATATTTGTCGTTCCGTTTTATTTGTCATTCCGTAGCGAAGCGAAGGAATCTGCTGTTGCTCACTCTGCGACGGAATACACCATTACCCAAAATGCTTTAGCCTTACCGCAGCACAGCTTTCAAACGCAACATTACTGGAGAATCGAACAAGCAGATGGCAGAGACAACGGCGGCAGTGAAGTTCGGCACGGACGGATGGCGCGGTATTATTGCGGACGACTTTACCTTCGCCAACGTGCGCGTGGCGGCGCGGGCGATTGCGCATTATGTATTGAAGCAGGAGGACGCCACGCGCGGAGTCTGCATTGGTTACGACACGCGCTTCGGTTCGCGATCCTTTGCGAAAGTCGTCGCCGAGGTTCTGGCCAAGGCGGGAATTCCGGTCGTTCTGGGTTCGGAGATTACGCCGACCCCGGCGCTCTCCTATGCCGTGCGCGGACGCAAGGCCGCCGGTGGAGTGATGATTACCTCCAGCCATAATCCAGCCGAGTGGAACGGCGTGAAGTACAAGGCCAGCTACGGAGGATCGGGCAAGCCGTCAATCATCAGCGCGATTGAGAGCTATCTGGGCGAGCCGCTGCCCGATGCCGCGACGCCTGCCACGATCGAAGAGGTCAACTTCAACCCGGAATACACCACGGCGATTGCCCGGTTCGTCGATCTCACCGCGATCCGCAACTCCGGCTACAAGTTCCTCATCGACTGCATGTACGGCTGCGGGCGCGGCGTCATTGCGGGAATCTTTACTCGCGCCGAGATTCCCTTCGTGGAGATTCGCAGCGAGTTGAATCCTCTGTTTCCCGGCATCAATCCCGAGCCGATTCTGCCCCACATCCACGCCTCACAGTTAGCCGTGGTCGCGGAGAAATGCGACGCGGGCTTCATCACCGACGGCGATGCCGACCGCATCGGTGCGGTCGATGAGCACGGCAACGTCGTCGATGCGCACAAGGTCTACGCGGTTCTGCTGCACTGGCTGCTGACGCGCAAGGGCTGGCCGGGCGACGTCACCCGAGCCTTCAATACCACCAAGATGCTCGACCGCATTGCGGCAAAGTACGGACGAACCCTGCACGAGCACGGCATCGGCTTCAAGTACGTCTGCGACCTGATGCTGGAGCGCGAGATCCTGATCGGCGGAGAAGAATCCGGCGGCGTCGGCATCAGCCGTCACTTGCCGGAGCGCGATGGACTGCTGAACTCGCTGCTGTTGGCCAACGTCATGGCAGACGAACATAAGACACTGGGCCAGCTCGTCGCGGCGTTGCAGGAAGAGTTTGGCGAGCATCAGTACGGACGCATCGACATGCACATCGACGAGCAGTTGAAGCAGTCCGCCATCACGCGCGCGCGCTCTCTGGCCGCCGGCGAAACCATGGCCGGAATGAAGATTCTGCGCGTAGAGACGATGGACGGAATCAAGTTCTTCCTCGATAATCCGCTCGCCGCAACCAAGAAGAATGCGGCGGAGACGTGGCTGTTGCTGCGCGCCTCCGGCACCGAACCGCTGCTGCGCGTCTACTGCGAGAGCTGTTCGACCGAGTCGGTAACGGAGATCCTGGAAGCCGCACGAGCTTTCGTGCTGGCAGGGAGCGTCGCGTGATCGAGACTGCGGAAGAAACAATGTTGACGGTTGAAACCAAAGCTCTGCTCTTCGACATGGACGGCGTTCTCATCAGCTCTATCGGCTCGGTGGTACGCTGCTGGCAGCGTTGGTGCAAGCTGTACAACGTCGTCAACGCCGAGCAATTTCACGTTCCCCACGGCACCCGCGCGGTGGACATCGTGCGTCTGCTGAAACCGGAGTTCGACGAGGCGCAGGTGGCCGAAGGGCTGCGCGTCATCGAGGGCATGGAGGTCGAGGACACCGCCGACCTGACAGTATTTCCGGGAGTAAAGGATCTGCTCGCAGGTCTTCCGCCAGAGCGTTGGGTGATCGTCACCTCGGCGACGAGTCGGCTTCTGATTGGTCGTCTGAAGGCGGCTGGCCTGCCGATTCCCGCGCAGTTCATCAGCGGAGACATGGTCGTCCACGGCAAGCCCGATCCCGAGCCTTACCGTCGCGGCGCAGAACTGCTAGGCTTTGCCCCGAGCGAGTGCGTGGTGGTCGAAGATGCTCCGTCCGGCGTGGGCGCGGGAGTGGCTGCGGGTTGTCGCGTACTCGGCGTACTGGGAACGCACACGGCGGAGAAGCTGCACGCCGCCTCGTGGATCACCAAGTCGCTCGAAGTGGTCTCCGTGACGGCAACCTCGGACGGCCTGAAGCTGCAATTTCCTTCAGTGCGATAAATCACAATTCTGGAACCACTCTCAAGCCCCTTGTTCTGCGCCGATTCTCTGGAACTTCTCCGCCATCTGGGGGAGGGGTATCCATATCGATCTATAACCCGGCTCAGGCGTTTCGATCCGCAGAAAGCTATAGCGCGGGCCTTCAGCCCGCAGGGGATTGGGCGAGACGATTCCTAGGCCTTCGGCCTAGGCTAAATATAGAACGGGCCTTTGGCTCTTGCCAGACAAAGGAAAAAGTAGCGCAGATGACGGAATATCAGCAGAAACTATCGTTTCGGTAGACGATCTATATGTCGATACATTAGTAAAAAACGCCTAGTCTTATCCGCATTGATCCTTGCTTTTATCCGTGTCATCCGTGTTAGCAGTCCGTGGTAAAAGTCCAAACTGCTTGGAATTTCCCTCAGGGGCTAAAGCCAGCGGTAATTTTGCACCAGTTGCGGCACGGCTGAAGCCGTGCCCTTTCAAAGCTTGACTTTCACCGCGGGCTGTTAAGCCTTTTCCCAGCTCTCATAAATTCCCCAGCGGATTCACTGAGTTGCTAACTCAGCCAGCAGGGCTTCGAGCGCGCGTCCGCGATGGTTCAGGGCGAGGCGGTCTGCGGCGGGCAACTCCGCCATGGTGCGGCCAAGCTGGGGAACCAGAAAGAGCGGGTCGTATCCGAAGCCGCCCGCGCCGCGTGGCTCGGTCAGAATGAGGCCTTCGACGCTTCCCTCGGCGGTCAGCAGAATCTGGCCGTCGCGGGCCAGCGCCAGAACGCAGCGATAGCGCGCCTGCCTGCGTTCTTCGGCAACGCCTTCGAGGGAGGCCAGCAGCGCGGCGTTATTGCGATGGTCGGGGTCGTCGGGAGAAGCAGGGAAGTGTGCGGCATGATCTGGATTTGCGGCAGCCAGATCGGCGGAGAAGCGTGCGCTGCGAACTCCGGGCGCTCCATCGAGGGCATCGACCTCCAGACCCGAGTCGTCGGCCAAAACCAGCAGCCCCGGCGCGCGCAGGGAGTAGTAGGCGGCCTTCAGACGAGCGTTTCCCTCAAAGGTTGGCTCGTCCTCGGGCGGAGCGGGAATGCTGGCGAGCGAGGGAAGCGCTTCGATGCGGATGGAGGCTGAGCCTTCGGCGGCGCGGGCAAAGTCGCGGAGCTTGCCTGGATTGGTAGTCGCTGCGTAGAGATGCATGAGTCTTAGTCCCTTTTAAAAACCCGACGGGTCTCTTGTTTTGCGATATATTGCCAAACGAAAGCCATGTCCCGGGGGCTAAAGCTCCGTTGAAGATAGGCGAGTTGCGGTACGCCTAAAGGCGTACCCTTCCGTACTTGCTGAAGTTGTAATCTCTGTCCAAGCTAAAACATTTTCATCAATTGGGCTGTAGCAATTTATTTGTCAGGGCTATTGGCGTGACAGCAGGAGTGCGCTGGCTCTGGTTCAGGCTCGGCCTTGTGGCAACAACTGTGCGCAGGCTCTGGAGCCGCTTTTGGCTCGGCGTGGCAACAACTGTGAACCGGCTCCGGCACGGGCTCTGGCTTTGCGTGGCAGCAGGAGTGCGTCGGTTCTGCCTCAGGCTGGCAGCAACTCTGGACTGGTTCGGGCTGGCAGCAGGAGTGAGGCGCGGCGTCGGGGTCGGCGACGGTGTTGTCCATCTCGCGCATCATGGCGGGACCGCCGGTGCGCAGGAAGCGGATCATCAGCAGTACGCTCAACAGCAGGAAGAAGATGTTCAGCACCGAGGTATAGTTCCAGCGGATCGCGTCCTGCATGATGTGGAGTTGGGTGTGCGCGGGAATCAGGTGCAGCGCGGAGAAGAGGGCTTCGACGATCAGCGCGGCTCCCGCCATCGCAATGTAAAAGACGACGGCGAGCAGAGCGGCGATCTTCAAGCCGTAATACTTGCGGTAGATGTTGAGGATAGGGAAGATCAGCAGATCGGCGAAAAGGAAGCTGATGACTCCGCCAAAGCTGATGCCTCCGTTCCAAAGCACTGCGGCCAGAGGCACGTTGCCCACCGAGCAGACGAACGAGAGAACGGCGACCAGCGGCCCGATCAGCGGTCCCCAGATCTTGGCGAGCAGCGGATGGCCGGTCAGGAAGAAGGCCTGCCAGAAGCTGGTGGGCACAAACGCCGCGATGATGCCGGAGAGCAAGAGTCCGAGAGCGATGTCCGGCACCAGACAGTACCAGTCCATCCAGTAGTAGTGGCTGGTCGCGGTCAGTCCGGCGGGCGAGCGGAGCTTTTGCAGGAAGGTTCCCTCGTGCAGACTCATGTCCATGGCGGCGTGGCCCTCCATGCGACCGGCGATGCCGCGATTGGCGTAGACGCGGGCGGCCTCGATGACGCGCGGGCGCAGCGTGGCGCGCAGCAGAACGACCAGCAGCGTAATCATGATCGGCCCGCCGATGAACTCCGCCGCCATGAACTGCCAGCCAAGCATTACGCAGAGCAGAACGCTCAGCTCAACGACCAGATTGGTCGAGGCGAACTGGAAGGACATTGCGGCGATGAAGTCCGCGCCCTTGCGGAAGAGGGTGCGCGCCAGCGCCGTCGCCGCGTAGGAGCAGGAGGACGACGCCGCGCCGAGTCCGGTGGCCTTCAGAATGGTGCGCGGCGAGGAGTCGGGCAGAAGCCTGGAGAGTTGCGCCTTGGAGACGACCGACTCGACGATCGACGACAGTAGAAATCCCAGACACAGAGCCCAGAGAATCTCCCACGCCATGATTCCGGTCATTTCCAGAGCTTCGAGCGACTTTTCCAGCATAGGGACTCCTTGCGCAACAGATTTTTGCAGGATTGAGATAAGTATAGGGCACTTCTAAAAACCCCTTGCAATAAAAACTGGCATTTGATTCTGCATGAGCATCCAATGTAGGCAGCATTCTTACATGGAGTTCCAGATGAAGCAGGCAGGATTTTTTGATTTTTCTCAACGTC
>Ga0302278_10000017_pt1 | contig 187247 bp, 126 predicted proteins | sample III_Bog_N3_2_FD_194543 | JGI IMG/M metagenome (GOLD analysis project Ga0302278, IMG submission 194543) | Peat permafrost microbial communities from Stordalen Mire near Abisko, Sweden - III_Bog_N3_2 | ecosystem: Environmental > Terrestrial > Soil > Wetlands > Peat | place: Sweden: Abisko...
TCAATGGCTACCGCAAAGTGCTGGTCAGTTTCGAGAAAACAGAGGCCAGCTACAAAGCGTTGCTCTACATCGCGGCCGCGTTGACTTGCTGGAGACAAACGATCACTATTTGCGGATAGGCTCTAAGCCAAAAACGGCTCCCGGTTAGGGGAGCCGCTTTTATGTACAGATCAGAATAAATGCAGATCCTTCGCTGCGCTCAGGATGACATTTCCTTTTTGAATCAAACTTGAGACTTAAAAGACTTAGTTTGTGGTGGTAGCCAGTGAACCGGTAGCCGCGGTGGCGATCTGGGCGTAGGTTGTGCGCAGATACTTGTGCGGGTTGACGGGGACGCGGTGAACGCGCACCTCGTAGTGCAGATGCGGACCGGTGGAGCGGCCGGTCATGCCGACATAGCCGATGATCTGACCGCGAATCACATGCTGGCCAGCCAAAACCGACATGGCGGAAAGATGACCGTATACGGTCAGAATGTCGTGGCCGTGATCAAGCACAATCTGGCGTCCGTAGCCGGCGCCCATGCTGGCCCCGGTAACCTCGCCATCGGCGGTGGCGCGCACAGGGGTTCCGGTGGGGGCGCTGATGTCAATGCCGGAGTGGAATGCGCCTTCCCCGTTGATCGGATCCTGACGTTCGCCGAAGCTGGAGGTCACACGGCCTTCGATAGGCCACAGGGAGGGGGCATCGGCCAAGGCCGTCCAATCGCCGCCAGTGAAGCTGGGGGTCAGACCGCCTTCCAGGGCGCGCGAGACCTGCCCACTGAGCGCCTGGGCGCGCAGGGCATAAAACTGATCAATGGAGAGCTTGACCTGTTGCTGGCTGACGTCATCGCTCAGCGCCAGGGTGGCGGGAGTCGCTGCTTCGGCGGCGGCGCTGGCGGCGGGCTTGGCCTGGGAAAGGCGGCTCTGCTTCAGGCCATAGAGGGCGGTGACTTCGTTAGCCAATGCGCCGAGGGAGGCGACTTGCACGTCGCGCTCATGGGCCACTTGCGCCATTTGCTGATAGTCCTTGCGCAGGGTTTCGCGCTCCTGGCGGACCTGATTGTAGCTTTCGGTCTTGAGCAACATGCGGGTATAGGAGCCAGCCAGTCCAACGATGGTCAGCATTCCTACCAAGGCCGCGGCGATAAACCCGTAAGCGTAGTGCAAGGGAACCGGGATCTTGCGAACCCGCCCGTCCTCATCTCTGGCAACAAAAAGGATGTAATAGCGTTTGCGGATCATAGACTCTCTCTTCCCTGCCCCAGGCAAGGTCGCAATTCGCCGCAACATCGACAACTGCGTTCAGTAAAGGGCCTTAAGGCCAATCAAAAACAACGCGATTCTATTCCGGAGGGGGTGGCCGGAGGACGTTCGTCAAGGCTACCAGAGAGCCCCACGACGGGTCAACGAAATCCGTACCTGAAATCATTGGCGAAGTATGGTCAAAGCTGCACCTATTTCAGTAGAGAACGGCTCCCATTTTGGGGCTTTGCGCTGGTTCGAAGGTGGATTTCTGCGTTTTGCCCTATGCTCATAAGGTGCGAGTTAAACCAAATCATTCCAGCAAGAACGGCAGCCTGGGAGAACTGGCCCTGCTGCGGACGATCCGTGCGCAGGCGGCGAGACGCTCCAGTAGCGGCCTGCGGTTAGGCATTGGCGACGATTGCGCTCTGTTGGCGGCGCGGCCCGGTGAGGAACTGGCCGTCACCACCGATCTGTCGATCGCTGGACGGCATTTTCGGCTCGATTGGCACTCCGCTGAAGTGGTCGGGCATCGGACGCTGGCCCGAGGTCTGAGCGATCTGGCGGCGATGGGGGCACGGCCAGTGGCGGCGTTTCTGTCGCTGGGTTTGCCCAAAGAGCTGACTGTGGCACATCGCGGCAAGGCGTGGGTGGATGGATTTTTTCAGGGCTTACAACAGCTCGCGGCTGAATACAAAGTCCCGCTGGCGGGCGGCGATCTGGCGGAGTCACCGGTGGCGCTGGCCGACATTGTGCTGGTGGGGGCGGTATCGGCTGGAAAAGCAATGCTGCGATCAGGGGCCAAGGCCGGTGATTCGCTCTACGTTACCGGCTCGCTGGGCGGGGCGGCTTGTGGGCTGGAACGGCTGGCTGACCTGGCTGCTTCTCGCATTTTTTCTTCTAAAAAAAGCGGGAAGGATGGGGCACGGGGTTCGTTCTCTGGCTGCCCAATTCCGAAAAAGCTGGAGGTGCTGCTGGCGGCGCACCTGTATCCTCAGCCGCGCATCGCTCAGGGACTCTGGCTGCGCAAGCGGGGTCTGGCCTCGGCGGCGCTGGATTTGAGCGATGGGCTTTCGACCGATCTGGCTCATCTTTGCGAGGAGTCGGGGGTGGGCGCCGAGGTCGAGGCTTTGAGGTTGCCGCTCGGGCCCGGCGCGACTCTCGATCAGGCGCTGCACGGCGGCGAGGACTACGAACTGCTGTTTACCGCCCCCGCCACGGCGCGGGTGCCGCGCTCAATCGCTGGAGTGGCCATCACCAGGATTGGGCGCATGGTGAAGGCGCGGGCTGGGCAGCCAACAATCACGCTGGTGAGGGAAAATGGGCGGGAGGCCGTCAAGGGGCGGGGGTGGGAGCATTTTGCGTAGTGCTCCAGATGGCGCTTACCAAAGTCCGAATGGGAATTATAGAGATGAACAAGATGTTTTGAAGGAAAGATGCGGGAGGGGAAATAGCTGGTTAGCTGCGCTGCGCGGGATGGCGAGTTGGCGAGTTGGCTGGTTTTCAGCGCGAGACCGTCTATCATCGATAGTGTCATGACCAATCAAAAGACTCGTGTCCGGTTTGCGCCTTCGCCTACCGGCCTGCTGCACGTCGGCAATGCCCGTACCGCGCTCTATAACTGGCTCTTCGCCCGCCACACCGGGGGCGACTTCATCCTGCGCATCGAAGACACCGACATGGAACGCTCCGAGGTTCGCTTCGAGACGCAACTGATCGAGGACCTGCGCTGGCTCGGCCTCACCTGGGACGAGGGGTCCTGCGGACGGCAGACCCCTTCGGGTGGCAACCCCGAAAGCGATGAGATGGGCGAGTTTGGCCCCTATCGGCAGTCGGAGCGGCTGCACATCTACGCCGAGCATACCGAGAAGCTGCTCGCCGAGGGCAAGGCCTATCGCTGCTTCTGCACTCCCGATGAACTGGAGGCGGAGCGCAAGATGGCCGTGGCAGAGCATCGTCCCCAGGTCTATTCGGGGCGCTGCCGGGGCTTGCAGACGGCGGTGATTGAAGAGAATCTGGCTGCGGGAAAGCCGTATGCTGTGCGGCTGAAGATTGGCACGGAGCCGCTGCGCTTTCACGATCTGGTGCGCGGGGATGTGGAGTTTGCGGCGGAGACGGTCAGCGACCCCATTCTGGTTCGCTCGGCGGCGGGCGGCGCTGGTGGCGTTTCGGCGGGGGTGCCGGTCTATAACTACGTGGTCACGGTGGACGACGCGCTGATGAAGATCACCCACGTCATTCGCGGCGACGACCACATCAGCAATACGCCCAAGCAGGTGGCGATCTATCAGGCCTTTGGGTGGAAGGTGCCGGAGTTTGCCCACCTCTCGACGATTCTGGGCGCGGACCGCGAACGGCTCTCGAAGCGCCACGGCGCTACCTCCATCAACAGCTTCCGCGAGATGGGCTACCTGCCCGAAGCGCTGGTCAACTATCTGGCGCTGCTGGGATGGGGAGCGGAGGACGGCAAGAGCGAGACCTTTACGCTGGAAGAGCTGACACGGGTCTTTTCGCTGGAGCGGGTGACGCCTTCGCCGGCGGTCTTTGACTTCGACAAGCTGAACTGGCTGAACCGGCATTATTTGAAGCTGGCCGCGCCGGAGCGGCTGGCGGAGCTGAGCTGGATTTATTTTGCTGATTTTCTGCCGGCAAAGGAGAGTGCACCAGAATCAGTGCAATCCTGGTTTGGACGGTTGCTGGCGTTGCTGGTTCCTGCTGTGGACCATCTGGACCAGCTTCCGGCCAAGGCCGCACCAGTGCTGAACTACGACGCTGAGGCCGCACGGGTCAATGAGGAAAATGCGGAGATTCTGGCGGCGGAGTCCGCGGAGAAGGTACTGACGGCGCTCGCTGAGCGGGTGCTCGGTCATGAAGGGCCGGTAACACCTGAAGCCTTCAAGGGCTGGATGAACGAGATCAAGACAGCTACTGGGGTGAAGGGCAAGGAACTGTTCCACCCGGTGCGGATCACGCTGACCGGCGCGCACTCGGGGCCGGAGTTCGACAAGCTGATTCCGTTGATCGAGGATGGAGCGACGCTGGGCGTGGTCGGCATCAGGGAGCGGGTGGAGAGGTTTGTGGGGGTTTGATCCTTCGTTTTCCGGTTGTGCTGCAGCCTGCCAAAACGGCAGGCTGTTTTTTTGATAAGACACATTGAATGTGGCAATTATTCAACTGCAGATCCTTCGCTGCGCTCAGGATGACGTGCATTTTTAATTGGGCAGAATGCTCTGGTAGGCCGCGTAGACCCCTTCGAAGACGGAATCCCAACTGGCGGTCAGGGCGTACTCGCGGGCGGCGAGGCGCATAGAGGCGTGCTTGGCGGGGTCGGCTAAAACTGCGGCGACGGCGGCGGCAAAGTCGGCATCCGTTGCGATGCGGCCGGTTTCGCCGTCACGGACGATGGTCGGAGGGCCGCCGTCGGGAGTGACGATGGCGGGAACTCCACTAGCCAGCGCTTCAAGCACTACATTGCCGAAGGTGTCGGTGTGCGAAGGGAAGACAAAAAGGTCCATGTTGGCGTAAGCGGTGGAGAGCGGCTCGCCTTTCAGGACGCCGGTAAACTCGGCGCGGGGCAGACGCTCGCGGAGCCATGGCTCTTCCGCGCCGTGACCCACGATGCAGAAGCGGAAATCCATAATTCCCATCGCCTCAAGTTCTTGCTGAACCTGCGCCAACAGGGCGACGTTCTTTTCTACCGAGAGACGGCCGACAAAGCCCAGCACGACCTGGTGGTCTTCGGAACTGCGTTGGCGCTTGGATGGATGAAAAAGCTGGGCGTCGACGCCGCGAGGCATGAGGTGGCAGGGGCGGCCGGCGGTGCGTTCCAGCAGCGCGCACAATTCGGGATTGGGCGCGAAAAGAACCTTGGCCAGGGAATAGAACTTGGCGGCGACCAGCATGGTCAGGTCTTCGATCTTCTGACCGGAGGCGGCGGCTTGATGGTCGGGGAGAAAACGCAGAAACCAGCCGGAGCGGCGGGCCAGATATTCATGCACATTGGTGTGCCAGCTGGCGGCCAGGGGGATCTTCAAGTGATGGGCCAGACTCGCGCCCAACATGCCTAGATCGCTGGGTCCGGTGATGTGGATGAGGTCGGGCTTGAAACGCTCCAGCACTTCGCCCATGAGCGGAAAGTGGCGCAGATAGGCGGGATCGTAGCGCAGATCCTTTTCGAGAGCAAAGGACATGAAGCCGCGCGGCAGCTCAAGGGTCCAGATGTTGCCGTCTTCAATGAGGGAGGGAGTGCGATCGCCGGCGCGGATGCAAAGAAAGGGAAGATTGCGGCGGCGCGCAAAGGCTTCAAAATGGCGGCTGGTATGGGCGACTCCATTGACTTCATGGAAGGAGTCGGGAAAGTAGGCCACGCGCGGCGTTCGTTCGGTCATGTTTGAAGCCGGGATTCCTGAGATTTTTTCTGCTCTGCAAGTGTAGACGATGGGGGCGGGGTTAGCGGAGTTGGCCGCGCTGCGCGCGTGTTGGCGGGGTTAGCAGAATTGGCTGGATTCTCGATACCCCCAACTAACTCCGCTAACCCCGCTAACCGGACTATCTCCGCTATCCTTCGCTCTCTCCCAGGGCCAGGCGCAGTTGCGAAGACTCGTTCCAGGCGAGACGCAGGCCGCCGGAGACTACACCCTGGCCCATCATCTGCACGCCGGCGATGATATAGCGCATGGCCGCAGGGGCCTTGCCACCGGGCCAGAATTCGTTCAAGGGGCGAACGATGCCGTTTGCGTCTGGATGATAGACGCGCTCGTCCCAGGTGCGAGAACCCTGCGGGAACTCGGGATAGTTGCGGATCGCGTCGACGGTGGATTGCAGGATGCGGTGCTTCCAGGGTTCGGCGTACTGGGGCATGAAGAGCACGTCGCTCTTGCGCTCGCGGCGAATCTCGTGGACGAACTCGGTGAAGCTGGTGGCGTTGGTCAGATTGATGTTGGCGTTGGGCTCAACACCGTGGCGATCGCCACCGGAGATGAGCACCATGTTCCACTTCTCGGCGAGGCGACGGACAGCGCGGTTTTCATCCCAGTTGCGCAGGCCGTTCAGTTCCAGCGCGTGCATGTAGTTGCCGTTCTTTTGCAGAAACTCGTTGACCAGGAAGTCGTGCTTCTCCTGACCGACCAGATAGAGGTCCCAGAGGGGGTGATTGAAGATCACCAGCACATTGGGCTCGTCATGCAGGGCCTGCAGGATCTCGGTGAGCCATGTGTCATTGGGGTTGGCCGTGTAGTCGGCCAGAATCTGCATCCACTCGGTGGCCTTGGCGCTGGGCAGGTTGTGCACGCCGAGGTGGAAGGACTGCACGCCGTAGGGAGCGGTCCACTCGACCGAGACGGGAATCTGGCGAGCGCTGGGCACGGTTCTGAGCAGCATCGGGGCCTGGATGGTGTCGTGATCGGTGATGGAGACCATGGAAGCAACGTCCAGCTTCTCGATCTGGCGGCTTTCCAGGTCGAAGGCCAGCTTGGGGGTCATGGGCGGAGTCCAGTAGCTGGCGGCGTAGTTGATGCGGATGCCGTTGGACTCGGAGCGGCGCTCCAGACGCGAAAGCAAGGGCCGAACCACGGGGTATTGGTTGCCCAGATTGGCAAGGAAGTCCAGTGTCTCGTGCGACTGGTTGGTGTGACTATGCAAAGAAACGCCCGTGCGGAATCCTTGCGTTGCGTTTTTATCGCGCCACAGGTACGAGATCGTCGAAGGGGACATGCATGCCTCTCAATTCCGCGGACGAGCTGGAATTTCTGAGGTCAGTATCCTTCGAGAACCGTCAATGCGAGATGAATGGGAGGCGAATAAACCTTCAATATATTGATAAAGGAAGCAATAAGCAGGGAAGAAAACCGGGAAGGACGGGGGAAATCCTTGAAAATCCCAGGGATTCCCCTATCTTGCGTTTTACGAGACACTTACTTGCTGGTTTTGGCGATCTCGGGGCCCATGAAATCTTCCAGACTCCAGCCGGCCATCAGCTCGTGGGTGACTGCGGCGCTGGCGGCGGCGGCGGCAGCTACCGCTTCGGGCTCCAGATAGTTTTCTGTCAGCCCCTCTCGGAGCAGTTCGAATGCCTCTTCGGGAGTGTCGGCAAACTGGAAGAGATCGATGTCCTTGGGGGAGATTGCGCCGGTATCGACCAGAGCCTGGATGTTGATGACCTTCTTCCAATACTCGGAGCCGTAGATGACGACGGTGATCTTCTTGGCCAGCTTCTGGGTTTGGACCAGGGTGAGGATCTCGAACATCTCATCGATGGTGCCGAAGCCGCCGGGGAAGACCACCAGCGCCTTGGAGAGGTAGGCAAACCAGAGCTTGCGCATGAAGAAGTAGTGGAACTCGAAGTTGAGCGCCGGGGTGATGTAGGGATTGGGGTGCTGCTCGAAGGGCAGGCGGATGTTGAGGCCGATGGTCTTGCCGCCGGCCTCGTGTGCGCCGCGGTTGGCGGCTTCCATGATGCCGGGACCACCGCCGGAGGTGACGACAAAGCGATGGCGGCGCGAAGGGATGCTTTTGGACCAATTGGTCAGCATCTGGGCCAGCTTGCGGGCATCCTCGTAATAGCGAGCCATCTGCACGGCGGCTTCGGCGCGCTTGAGCTGGAGCTCGGTAGCCATACCGGCGGCGATCTCGGTGGGTTTGGCGGGCTGCTCGTTGCTGGGCGCGGGGCGGGCGGAGCCGGTGTTTTCCAGAAGTTCGAGGGCGTGATCAGCTTCTTCGCGGCCATGGAAGCGGGCCGAGCCGAAGAAGACCACTGTGTCCTGAATCTGCTCGTGGCGAAAACGGGAGAGCGGCTCGATGTATTCGGCTACGATGCGCATCAGGCGGCCATCGGAGCTATTGAGGAAGGCCAGGTTCTCATAGGCCAGCGGTGCGCGCTCCAGCGGCGACGGAGCGCCGTTGCCGGGAATGGCGGCAATGGGCTGTTCGGTGTTTGCGGTTCCCTGTTGCTTGTTCACGGGTGTTTCCTGTTCCATGATCTTTTCCTGGTTCCTTAATCCTTGATAAAAAACTTAACAAAACAAAGACAGCGAGTCAGCTTCCGCTGCGCGGAGATTGGCCGGTTAGCAAGTTAGCGACGAGGTTTCCAGCTCGGTTTCATCTCCGGGGGATCAGCAACGCCAGTGGGAGACTGGACCGTGTAAATTTGTCGTTTAGAACCGAAAACCACTTCAACGGGTCACGGTACCGTCCCTGGTTTTTTAGTCCCTGGTCTCTTGATTCCGGCCCTGAACGCCGCGCATGGCATCTTGCAGCGCAAACCACAGATTCAGAATGCCCAAGCCGGAGACAATGCCGCGCACTGCGCCGTTAGCGGCAATGATACCCAGCATGGGGAACTGCAAAAAGAGCGGATTCTGCTCCCAGATTACGCGCGACCAAGGGAAAAAGGTCAGCACCTGACCGGACCAGGGAGCGTAGCAGATCACCAACCCAATATAGATGCGCAAGATCACGCGCAAGAGAAGCTCAGCCTCCTCCAGCCAGCGAGGAATCCGATCGGGGTGAGGTTTGCTGTTGCGAGGAGAGTTAGACGACGCCGAAAGGACGAAAGGATCATCCCGCTCCGCCCCGGAGAAGGGTGCGGATACAGCCGCAGGCCCTGGCGCGGGAGCCGGGTTCGCGGCAAAGGTCGTCGATATCGGTTCCGGCTGCTGAGGCATGGGGTACAGGGCGTGCTCCCGCGGATCAACAGCGGGACGCCGTATTGCAACGGTAACACAATGCCGGTCAGAAGGATCGCTGCTGTAAATAGCGGGCAGGCAACCACACCCTCTCGCGGTTCGAGGGATGTATGAAAGTCGCCAGAAATAAATGGTCAAAGTTGATCGCTTTTGATCAGAAAACGCATTCTTTGGCTTTCATAGTAAAAGCGTGCAGGGACCAGAACGCTTGGCCGATAAGCGTCGTGAGCCCCAAGCAGATCAGAACGGCTGTTCCGCGCACATTGGGTACCAGTCTGCAGTAGCCTTGCCGGATTCTTCATGTGTTCTGTGTCGGAACGACGAGACGGGTACTGTATCACTCATCTTTTCCCTGGTCTTCACGCCGCAAGCTCATCGTACCTCTCTTCAATGGACTTGCGGCGCGAATAAGGATCAAAAGCAATTTCGACTTCTGAGAGTCCTGCGGATGGTCAATCGAGAATTTTTTGGTCATACCGTGAGGAAGAATCTTTCCCCGGTCTCAAAAACGAGACCGGGGGCACCCATTCCGCTCAATTCACCCAAAACATTTAATCCACCCGATTCACCCATTTCAGTAACAATTCGTTACCGATTCCCACGATCGCTGTTCTAGTCGTGCAGAACCACGTTGAGCAGGGACTTGTGGACGCGAATGCCGCCGTTGTAATCGACAAAACCCAGCTTGCGGAAGCGGTTCATAAAGAAACTGACTCGGGAACGTGTGGTTCCCACCATCTCGGCAAGAGTTTCCTGAGAGATCTTGGGGATGTTGGTCTCGTGTTGGCCCGGCTGTCCAAACTCGGCCATCAGCAGCAGAATGCGCGCCAACCGCTTCTCGCTGGAGTTGAAGAGCTGATCGACCAGATCGGCCTGAACTCTCATGCTGCGAGCCAAGAGGAACTTGAGGAAGAGATCGGAGAAGGCATGCTCCTCGTGCATCACCCGAATCATTTCGCCGCGATCGATCATGAGAGCGGCGCAAGGATTCACTGCGGTGGCAGTTGCCATGCGCAGTCCCTTACTGCCAGCCAACGACTCTTCGCCGACAAAGTCCCCGGGGTTCAGCAGGGCAAAGGTCGCCTCCTTGCCGTCCTTGGAGATCACGGTGAGTTTAGCCCGTCCACTTTGCAGATAGTAGACGCAATTGGCCACATCGCCCTGGGAGAAGAAGTGCTGTTTGGACTTGAAATGGACCAGTTTTCTGCCCAGCCCTGCTTGGGCTAAAAACCGGGCCAGATCGAATTCGACCTTTATATGATTCATCATTTCTATGCGTTGCTACTTTTCGCGCCCTCTCCCCTGATTCATGGTGGCTGCTGCGCCCCGTTCCTCCCTTCTGAACCTGGCCCGTAAAGCAACAACCACGAGGAACCGGATTCTGTTCTCGTCCTGCAAGATGCACGCCCGGCGCGCAGCCCGCATGGCAATATGATCGCGCCATTCGTGGCGAGCTGTTCAATATTGCGCACTTTTTGACAAACGCCGTTTTAGGCGCATGCAAAGCGGTTTCGCTGTCATGAAAAAGACGGCTGAATTTCTGGTCGAAATTGTTGTTTTCAATCGACAAACATTGGCCCGCACCTTCTTCCGCACCCCCCCAAACTGCGGTAAACCGCTGCAAGGATGCGACAATGGGGATAGTTCCGGGAACTGGATCGACATCCACCCGGCACAGGGGGCCTCCAGACCATGTTGCGAGCATTATCCACGCACCTGTTCCTGAACCAGCGTCTGCATCCGGGACTGCTGGAGTTGGCGTCCCGCTCTGGAGTAGAAGCAGTCGAGATCTTTGCCGCCCGCCAGCACTTCGATTACACCAGCCGCGAGGCGGTGCTGGAGTTGGGTGAATGGTTCCGGTCGAATACGCTGCGTCCCTGGTCGATGCACGCGCCGCTTTTTCCCGATCGCGAGATGGGCAGGGCCGGAGCACCGCCGGTGAATGTGCTGCACCCGGAGAAATCCCGGCGCATCGACGCAATGGACGAGATCAAGCGGGCTCTGGAAGCAGCCGAGTACATTCCCTTTGGGCATCTGGTGATTCACCTGGGCGAGCGCACTGACAGTTGGTCGCCGCGTTCGATGGAGCACGCGCAGACGGCTTTGGAGCATCTGGGCGCCTTTGCCCGGCCACTGGGCGTGCGGGTGCTGGTGGAGAATCTGGTCAGTGAGCCAACCACTCCGGAACACCTGATCAACATCCTGGAGCTGGGACATTTAGACAATGTGGGCGTCTGCCTGGACCTGGGCCACGCGCACATGACGGACGGGATCAAAGACGCCATCGCCACGCTGGGCAAGCGCATCGGGTCGGTGCACATGCACGACAATCATGGGCTGAAGGATGAGCACCTTTGGCCGGGTGAGGGAAATATCGACTGGAAGACCACGATTCCTGCTCTGGCCTGCCTGGCTGTGCCGCCGGCCATGGTGCTGGAGATTTCGCCGACGCTCTTCACAACTCCCGAAGAGGTCAGCGCAAGAATTACCAAGGCATTGGCGATGCTGGACTAGAGCGGTTCCAGAATAACTACACCCTGGTTGGATTTGTCGCAGGCCGCCACTTTCGCCACCCCAGCGACGAAGACCTGTCGCTGGGGACCCCGGTATCCACCCCTGCGACGAAGACCTGTCGCTGGGGACCCCGGTATCCACCCCTGCGACGAAGACCTGTCGCTGGGGACCCCGGTATGGGGCTCGCGTCGAGTTGAGAGTATGGCTCCCAAGTACAGCGAGGAAGAGACAAAAACACAAGTAACACAAATAGGCGAAAAAGATGCCCGGGCCTAAAGGCCGGACTCACACCTTCTTCTGTTCAGGGACCTGAAGGCCCCTGCTCCCTCCGCTGGTTTCACGCACAGCGGGTCGGCAACACCGATGGGGGAGTATTCTGGAGCCGTTTTAGAGCACCGACAGCGAGATGGTCTTGGTCAGCGTCAGGCCGTCACCGACCACCGTTACGGTAATGATGGAGGAACTGGCCTTGGCAGTAGAAGACGCGGTAAGAGTCAGAGTCGAAGAGCCGGTTTCATTGCTCAGCGTGGCCGAGGAACTGCTCCAGGAGGCGGTAACGCCGGTCGGAAGGCCGGTAACGCTCAGTGCGACAGCTCCCGCGTAAGTGCTGTTACCGGCCAGGGTAAAGACTTCGGTTACAGTCTTGCCCGGGGTCAAGCTGAGCGCGGTGGAAGCCGGAGTTGCGGTCAGCGTCGGCGCAGCAGTCACAGCCATGGTAATGGTCTTGGAGACGGTCAAGCCGTCGCCGGTCGCCGTCACGGTGAGAGTGGCCGAGCCTACAGTTGCCGTGGACGCTGCCGTCAGGGTCAGAGTGGACGAGCCGGCGGCGTTGGTCAGCGTAGCGGAAGTACTGCTCCAGGAGGCGGTAACACCGGCGGGAAGGCCGCTCACCGTGAAGCTGACCGAGCCGGTGTAGGCGCTGTTGCCGACCAGGGTAAAGACGTCGGTGATGGTCTTGCCCTGCATCATGCTGAGCGAGGTAGAAGCCGGAGTTGCGGTCAGCGTCGGCGCAGCAGTCACAGCCAGGGTGATGGTCTTGGAGACGGTAAGGCCGTCGCCAGTGGCGGTCACGGTTAGAGTGGACGAGCCTACAGTTGCGGTGGACGTTGCCGTCAGGGTCAGGGTGGACGAGCCGGCGGCGTTGGCCAGTGTAGCGGAAGTGCTGCTCCAAGAGGCGGTAACGCCGGTGGGAAGGCCGGTAACGGTGAGGGCTACGGCGCCACTAAAGGCACTGTTGCCCGACAGGGAAACGACGTCGGTGACGGTCTTGCCCTGCATGACGGTTAGCGCGGTTGATGTTGGGGTTGCCGTCAATGTCGGCGCAGCAGTCACGGCCAGGGTGATGGTCTTGGAGACGGTCAGGCCGTCGCCAGTGGCGGTCACGGTCACTGTTGCCGAGGAGGCGATGGTTGCAGTCGCGGTTGCCGTCAGGGTCAGGGTCGACGAGCCGGCTTCGTTTGCCAGAGTGACCGGGCTGCTGCTCCAGGCGGCGGTGACGCCGGTCGGCAAAGCTGCAACGCTCAGAGAGACCGCGCCGCTATAGGTGCTATTACCGGCCAAGCTAATCACGTCGGTGAGCGTCTTACCTTGAATGATGCTTAGCGTGGAGGAAGCCGGAGTTACCGCAAGGGTTGGGGCAGCGGTTACGGCCAGAGTGATGGTCTTGCTGACGGTCAGGCCGTCGCCGGTAGCGGTTACCGTGACCGTGCTTGCCGCTGCGGTGATGGCTGCGGTTGAGGATGCAGTCAGGGTGAGCGTCGCGGAACCAGCTTCACCGCTCAAGGTCACGGAAGAACTGCTCCACGAGGCTGTAACGCCGGTGGGCAATCCTGAGACGCTTAAAGTGACTGCGCCACTATAGGTACTGTTGCCAGCCAGGCTGATGACGTCGGTGGTGGTTTTTCCCTGCGTGACACTGAGCGAAGTGGAGGCCGCAGTTACGGTCAGCGATGGAGCTGCAACCACTGTCAACGCGATGGTCTTGCTTACCGTCAGGCCGTCGCCGGTCGCGGTAACCGTCAAGGTTGCAGCGCCAAGGTTCGCGGCAGAGGTGGCGGAAAGGGTCAGGGTGGACGAGCCAGCCGCATTGCTCACGGTCGAAGAGCTGCTGCTCCAGGCAGCGGTAACACCGGTGGGCAGTCCAGAGACACTGAATGTAACCGCGCCGGTGAATGTGCTGCTTCCGGCGAAGGTAAAAACGTCGGTAACGGTCTTGCCTTGAGTCAGGTTGAGCGAGGTGGAGGCTGGAGTCACCGTCAGCGTGGGAGCCGCGGTCACGGCCAGGGTAATGGTCTGGCTGGCGGTCAGGCCGTCGCCTGCGGCGGTCACGGTCAGGGTCGCAGCCTTGGTGATTGCCGTCGAGGAAGCAGCGGTCAAAGTCAGGGTCTCGGTATTGGATCCAGAGGCCGTGGTGACGGAGTTGGCAGTCCAGGAAGCGGTGACACCGGTGGGTAGCCCGGTAATCGAGTAGGTGATGTTGCCGGTGAAAGAGCCGCCGGTGGTAGCGGTCAGGACGTCCGAGGTGGTAGAGCCCTGGACGACACTGGCCGATGCGGAGGCGGCGGTGAGCGCCAGCGCCGGCGGCTGAGTGACGGTCAGAGCGTAGGTAACGGTCTGAGTGCCGCTGGTGTCTTTGCCGGTGATGACGATGTTCTGCGCGCCGGCGGTAGCGGTGGCTGCCACGGTAACGGTGACGGTAGCTGTGGTGCTGGGAGTGATGGAAGTCGGGCTGATGCTGACGGTCACGCCGGTGGGCGCGGTGGCGGTGAGAGCTACGGAGTTGGCGGCGGTTCCGCTCTCGGTTACATTCAGGGTAAAAGTCGTAGTCTTGCCGGTCAGCACCGTGCCGCTGGTTGCGGAGGCCTTGAGGGCAAAGTCGGTGGTGGAGGTGGATGAACCCGTTCCCCAACTGCTGACCAGAACCGCGCCATCCACGGAGCCCAGGCCGGTGGCCAGGTTATAAGACGCGCCGCTGGCGGTGAAGCCGGTCACGCCCGGAACGCTATTGTTGCCCGAGGGTGTGGCGTGGAAGGGATTCTTGCTGGCATTCAACAGAGAATAGAGGCCGGTGTTGGCATTGCCCTGTCCGACACCGCTTTTGGACTGCACCACCAGCGCCATCACCCCGGCAAAGGAGGGCGAAGCCGCCGAGGTGCCGGCGATGACATAGTAGCTTCCGTTTTCAACGATGATGTAGCCGTCATGGCCAGCGGCGGTCATGGCCACGTCGGGAACCGCGCGCATACCGTTGGCCGCGCTGATGCCGCTAATGCCCTTTTGCCAGGTGGGCTGGGAATAGATGATGCTGGCCCCGCCGCCCGAGGCCCAGAGGCCCGAACCGCCACTCACCGAAGCGCTCTCGTTCCAGACCTTTTCGGGGATGTAGCTGAGTGCGGACTCGTTGCCGGTGCCGTTACTGGTGGACCAATACGCGGTGCTGGAGCCTTCGTTGAACTCGGTACCGCCTACGCAGGTGGAGTAGGGCGAACTGCACAGGCCGTTGACGCCAGTTCCCGAGGCCTTGGTGGCTGAGCCGGAATAACATCCGGCCGCGCCGGAGTCACCCGAGGAGACAAAGGCGCTGATGCCCTCGCTGGCCGCCTGCTGCCAGAGGCTGTTGTAAAAGGCCAGTTCGGTCGAGCCCATGTCGGCTTCGCAACTGCCATAGCTGGTGCTCATGATGGGCGCGGTGACGTGGTTGACGATGTACTGCGCGGAAAGATCAACGCCGTCGGAGGTGTTGGTGGAAGCGGCTACAACAAACTTCACTGTCGCCGAGGGCGCGACCGCACCAGCCCACTCCACATCCAAAGTCGACTCGTCCTGATCCCCGGAGACCAGGCCAGGATTTGTGTTGACCAGGATCACGGAGGGATTGTTGGTGGAGAGCGCCGAAGCGGTACGGAAGGTGGTGACGTCGTTGACATTGATGTTGCTGCGGCCAACGATGGCGATGGAGGTTGCAGTGCCGTTGGTGCCGGCTTTGTAGAGCGAGTTCAGGTCGTAGATCGTCGCCCAGTCGGCGGGAAAGAGATAGTGGGTGCTGCCGCTGGTGTCTTGGGGAAGAACTCCGCTTGCAGCGGGGATTCCCAGAGAGGTGCGTGTGTGGATGGCGGAGTTGCGGCGAAAATCATGCAACGAGACAACTCCGCCAACCACACCGGCCAATGCAGCAGGGATCTGGGGATCCTGCGCATTGGCGATGTGAGTAACGCCATTGACCTGATAGCTGTGAATCTCGGTATGAAAGGCCTCGGCCACCTGGCCGGCAGTCCCGGAAAAGACGATCTGGCTGTTGTTGGCCGAAATCTCTTCCACCTGGAAGCCATGCGCGGCAAGCCAGGCCGTGACCTGAGCCAGATCGGAGGCAGAGGCTCCAAAACGCGCGCCGTATTGGGCGGGGGTCAGCCACTGATGATAGAGAGGCGACTGGAGATCATGCTGAGCCTCGACGAGTGCCTCCAACTCCGCCTGCTGACTGGCCGCGGGCGTCAGTTGCAGCACCATCTTGTCCAAACGCATCGCCGCACTCACCGCGCCCTGATCGAATTCCGCCCGCGCCATGGGATGGACATTGCCGGAGAGGGTCACCACCTCGTTCTCATTGATGGCCGAGTGCACACGATTGGGAGCGGACTGGGCGAAGGCGGCCACACAGCATCCTGCGAGCAGGAGCACGGAAGCACCGAAAAAACGAATTCTGGTCGAGTTGGACATGATCGGCCTCGAAGATGCGGAGAGGGGAAGGTGGATGGTCCGGTGCTACATTCTTGGATACTTCTCATCTATCGGCGCAGGGAGGCAGGACCACAGGATGCAGACACACATTTCTGGGCCATTTTTCTTACTTAGGTAATTCAGGTAACCTTTTCAGCTCGGGATTAGATACTCATGTTTAGCGTTACTTTTAGGGTGCCGATATGAAGAGGCTAAGGGACTCCAGGGTTCCGATCAAGCAAATAAACGGCCCGCTCCGCCAACCGGAGGGAGCCGTTTTTGCCTATATGTTGTTTATTTTAGAGTCCTTCCCAGAGAATATAGAATCAACAGATGCGCGGTAACTGCTCGCCTATCTGCAGCGGGATCACCCGATTTGCGCCCATGGCGGTGCGGGCCACCAGCAGACGGGGGTGGGCGGAGGTAACCTGTCCGATGCGGGCGGCGTCTGCGCCTAATGGATGGGCGCGCAGGATCTGCAAAACCTGCTCGGCGGCTTCGGGAGCTACGAAGAAAACGACTTTTCCTTCGTTGGCGACATAGACCGGATCGAAGCCCAACAGTTCGCAGGCGGCCTGGACCTCGGGACGGACGGGCAGACGGGTCTCGTCGATCTCCATACCGACGCCGGAGGAGCCAGCTATCTCATTCAAAGTAGAGGCCAGGCCGCCGCGGGTGGGATCGCGCATGGCGTGGACGGCGGGGCCAACGGCATCAAGGACATTGCCGATCAGGCCGTTCAGAGAGGCGCAGTCGGAGCGGATCTGGCACTCGAACTCCAGGCCCTCGCGGACGCTGAGGATGGCCATGCCGTGATCGCCGAGGGTTCCGGAGACCAGGATGACGTCGCCGGGTTGGGCGCGATGGGGGCCGACGGCGATACCGGGGCGCATGGTTCCTACGCCGGCGGTGTGGATATAGCAGCCGTCGCCGTGGCCGCGCTCGACGACTTTGGTGTCGCCGGTGACGATCTGGACTCCGGCAGCGGCGGCGGCTTTGGCCATGGCGTCGACGATCGCCGCCAACTGGCTGAGGGGAAAGCCTTCTTCGAGGATGAATCCGGCGCTGAGGTAGCGGGGGATTGCGCCGGAGACGGCGAGATCGTTGACCGTACCGTGGATGGCCAGTTCGCCGATGGAGCCGCCGGGGAAAAAGAGGGGGCGGACGACGAAAGAATCGGCGCTCATGGCCAGACGGCCAAGGCCGGGCTCGATGACGGCAGCATCGCCGAGGTTTTCCAGGGTGGGGTTGCGGAAGGCGGGTAGAAAGAGGTGCTCGACCAGTTCGTTGCCCAGCTTGCCGCCGCCGCCGTGACCCATCACGATGGTTGGGTAACCGGCCAGGGGGAGCGGGCAGGACCAGTTGGAGAAGTCAGCCACCTTTAGATCCTCACCCATAAAAAATCTCCGTTCGCAATTATTTGAAAGGCATGGTTGAACAGGCTGCGGAAAAAGGTCGAAGAGCGTGCAAAAGCTCCAGGACTCTCACTTCAGGGGCTAAAGCCCACGGTTTATTATCAGCCATTTGCGGCACGACTCAAGTCGTGCCCTGTTACAAAACCTTGCGGGTCAGGAGCTTTTCCGCAGCCTGTTTAACCGTGCCACAATTTCAAGAAAAAAGAAGCGAGAATCATCCCCGCCTAAAGGCTTGGATTGTTGGCTTCCATTTCAGGGGCCTGAAGGCCCCTGCTCCGTTGAAAGTCACATAGAAAAGGCGAAAATGCAGATCCTTCGCTGCGCTCAGCGATGACATTTTCTTCGGAGAAACTCCGACTTTCATGCCCGGAGGTGACCCGCAGGGCCATGGGTACTCCCTCCGCAAATGCGAAACAATCTTCAGCCATGCGCAATATCCGTCAGGCCGCTGCCTGCGCCGGCCAGATCTTCGGCGGAGAGGAAGCGGCCATAGTTATAGTAGGCGGCGCAAGCGCCTTCGCTGGAGACCATGGTCGCGCCCAAGGGATGGCGAGGGGTGCATTCCTTGCCAAAGGCGGGGCAGGCGTCGGGCTTGAGGGTACCGATCAGGACTTCGCCGGCGTGGCAGAGGGGCGACTCGATGGTATGAATGCCGGTGAGATCGAAGCGCAGTTCGGCGTCGAAGTCGCGATAGGCTTCGCTGAGCTTCCAGCCGCTTTGGGGGATCACGCCGATTCCGCGCCAAGCGCGGTCGGTGACTGCGAAGACTTCATTTAACAACTGCTGCGCGGCCTGGTTGCCTTCGAAGGTGACGGCGCGCTCGTAGGCATTTTCGACTTCCGAGCGGCCGGACTCCAGTTGGGCGACGACGCGGCGGATTCCTTCCAGCAGATCGAGGGGCTCGAAGCCGGTGACCACGATGGGGACGCCGAATTTGGTGGCCAGCGGCGGATACTGCCAGTAGCCCATCACGGTGCAGACGTGACCGGCAGCCAAAAAGCCCTGAATCTGGTTGCCGGGCGATTGCAGGATGGCTTCGATGGCTGGGGGAACAAGAACGTGCGAGACCAACAGGGAGAAATTCTTGAGGCCGCGGCGCTTGGCCAGATGTACGCTCATGGCGTTGGCGGGAGCGGTGGTTTCGAAACCTACGCCGAAGAAGACCACCTGCTTATCGGGATTTTTTACGGCCAGTTCGACGGCGTCGAGGGGGGAATAGACCACCCGTACATCGCCGCCCGCGCCTTTGATCTGAAAGAGGTCGCCCTCTGTGCCGGGAACCCTAAGCATGTCGCCGAAGGAGCAAAAGATGACGCCGGGGCGAGCGGCGATGGCCAGGGCGCGGTCGATCAGTTCCAAGGGCGTAACGCAGACCGGGCAGCCGGGACCATGCACCAGCTCGATGCCGGAGGGCAGCATTTGATCGATCCCGTTCTTGATGATGGAATGGGTCTGGCCGCCGCAGACTTCCATGATCTTCCAGGGACGGGTGGTGATCTGGTGAATCTGCTGCGCAATGCGCTGGGCGATTTCGCCGTTGCGGAATTCGGTCAGGTACTTCATGCGGGGTCGCAGCTCCCATCGGGACAGGCTGAAGGGGCCATCTGCGCGGCGCGGGCGAAGGCTTCTTCCTCGCCGGCCAGCTCCTCCTGCAACATGCCCATCTGGCGAAAGATTTCGAGAGTCTTTTCGGCGGATTCCTGGTCGAGCTTGGAGAGGGCGAAGCCGACATGGACGACGGTGTAGTCGCCTACTTCGATCTCGGGGACGTAGTCCAGACAGACCGTCTTCACAATGCCGCCAAAGTTTACCCGCCCGAGGCGAAGATCGCCTTCGGTGGAGATGGATTCGACTCTACCTGGAACCGCTAAGCACATAGGACCACCTTATACCGCGTGGAGAGAAGGGGCAATGTGATTTGGATCACGCGAGGAAATCGAATTCCCGCGATGCGCTCTGAGCTTGCTATCAACAGACTGCTCTGGTTGCGAAGAGCTATGACTTGAAATAGCTGACTAGCCCCGCTTCGCGGGATAGCGAGTTGGCAAGTTGGCGGGGGTTTACAGCGCTATCAATATCCCGCTTCTCTTCCATAGCGGATGGTGAAAAGGACGATTTCGTTGCCATCATAGCGGTAGCGCAGCAGATAGACACCGCTACCGAAGGCGATCACCCATTCGCGAAATTCAACGGGGAGGTCTTCGACGGGATGCCCTAACTCGGGATGCCGGCCGAGCAATTTCAGGGCTTTTTGGATTGTCTGGATGGCGCGGCGGGCGGCATTGAGATTCTTTTCGGCGAGAAAATCATAAAGGCAGGTCAGGTCGCGGAGGCTTCTTGGTGTGTATCTCACACGTGGCATATAGGTGGCTCTGCGGCTTCACCAGAAGCAAGACGATCCAGCCACGCATCGGCTTCTTCCGCAGTGACGTGCAGGCCGGACTCTTGATATTCATTCCAAGAGTCCAGGGTGTCCTGGCTGAATTTTTCCTTCTGCTCTTCACGCACTACATACTGCTCTATGGCCTCAAGCAAGATCGATTGCGGAGCACGACGGTGCACCGTGGCAAGGCGCTGTATGCGCTCCTTGAGCTCCGCATCGAGTTGGAGGCTGGTGGTTGCGGAGGCCATGTAGTACCCCTTGTTACCTGGAGAAACTCTAGCACGAAATTCATTCTGTGCAGTTTGGATTTTACCCGCATTCGGGATGAATCAGAGGTTTCGTTCCGCACACTGAGTTTGAAGAAAATCCAGCCATTCATCCATGCCGGAGCCGGTTTTGGAGGAGGTTTCGAAGATCTTGATGCCGGGGCGGATCTGGTTGATGTTCCGCAAGGCCAGAGCGCGATCGAAGGCGCAGGGCTCGGCGAGGTCCATCTTGGTGATCACAGCGGCGTCGGCGGAGTTGAAGAGGGTGGGATACTTGAGCGGCTTGTCTTCGCCTTCGGTGACGCTGAGCAGGGCTACGCGAATCTTTTCGCCCAGGTCGTAGCTGGAGGGACAGACCAGATTGCCGACGTTCTCAATGAAGAGGATGTCGAGGTCGGCCAGAGAGACACGAGTGTCCTCTTCATTGGTGCGCTGTTCGTGGGGAGCAGGATCGGCTGGTGCGAAGTCGGGGGATGGAAATAGCGAGTTAGCCGCGACGCACGCGGGTGCAAGTTGGCTAGTTTGCGGGGTTTCCCAGCCGTCGAGGTGCCTGGCGATCATCTCGGCGTCGAGGTGACAGATGCCGTGGGTGTTGATCTGGCGGACGGGAGCGCCACTAGCGGCCAGACGGCGGGCGTCGTTGTCGGTCTCCAAATCGCCGACCAGGGCCGCTACGCGGGTGCCGCGACGGCGCAGTTCGGAGAGGGTGCGCTCCAGAAAAGCGGTCTTGCCGGTTCCGGGACTGCTGACCAGATTGAGCACCAGCACGCCGGAAGCGGCATAGCGCTGGCGCAGAGTCGCCGCCAGTTCATCGTTCTTCTTGAGAATGCCCTTGCGCAGTTCGACGATTCGCGTGGTCATTGGCCTGCCTCCTGAATTTGTTGCTCGCCGGGTTCGCCGTCGTCGATCTCGATGGATTCGATCTCCAGTTCCCTGCCCTGGCGCAGATCGTTGGCCGGAGCGCCGCAGCGGGGACAGTGAAAGCTCTGCAAGCTGGGCAGTTCCACATCCTGAGCACAGGGGCCGCAATGAAGGACGACCGGAATGCGCTGGACCACAAGACGCGAACCAGCGAGCGGAGTTCCCTCGGTGGCTACACCGTAGCAGAATTGCAGCGATTCCTCTTCGACGGCGGCCAGAACGCCAACCCGCAAGCGCACTTCAAGGACGCGCGCGCCCGGAACGGCGGGCAGCGAGGCCTCGACCGTCTCCACAATGCTCATCACCAGCGAAAGCTCATGCACAAGAGGCATTTTATCCTGAAGCGCAAAGCTTATGCCGAGCCGCTCCAGTAGACTGAGAGGGCGATGAGAACGGTGCTGACACTTCGACGGGCCGCGCTGGCGGCTGTATTGACGGTATTGGGAATCGGTCTGAGCGGCTGCGGAACTCCCGGCGCGCCTCAACCGCCCTCGCTCAACCTGCCCGACCCGGTGACAGATCTGGCGGCGGTGCGTACTGGCAATCAGGTCGCTCTGACCTGGACGATGCCCAAGAAAAACACCGACAAGCTGCTGCTGAAGGACAAGGTCGCGGTGCGCGTCTGCCGTCAGGTTGCGGTTGCGACTGAGTGCGAGACCGCGGGCGGCTACCTGCTGCTGGCTCCTGGGGCTACGGGCAGCTTCAGTGAGAGCCTTCCGACGGCTCTGGCAGCGGGCGAACCGCGGGCGCTGCGCTATTTTGTCGAGCTGAAGAACCGAAATAGCCGTTCGGCGGGCTTGTCCAACGCCGCTGCCGTGCTGGCGGGCGAAGCTCCCGCGCCGATCGCGGGACTGCGCGCCGAGGTGCGCAAGGATGGCGTGGTGCTGCGCTGGAACGCGGAGAGCACGACGACGGCGGTTCGACTGCATCGCACCCTGTTGACGATGGCGAGTCAGAAGGATTCCAAAGAGAAAAAAAACCTGATGGCTCCGCCGCCGGAACCGACCGAGCAGAATTTTGTAGTGGATGCGGCGAGCGCCCGTGGCGGACGAACCCTGGACACGGCAATCCGCTTTGGCCAGGTTTATGAGTACCGTGCCCAGCGCGTGGCGCGCATTACGGTGGAGGGCAAGACGCTGGAATTGGACGGAGAACTTTCCGCACCGGTTCGGGTTGAGGCGGAGGACGTCTTTCCGCCTGCGGTTCCCAGCGGGTTGGCGGCGGTTGCGGCGACGGAAGAGAGCGGGGCCTTCATTGATTTGAGCTGGCAGCCGGACACCGAGGCTGATCTGGCAGGTTATATCGTCTACCGGCGCGAGGCTGGAGGCGATTGGAAGCGGATCACCGCCAAGCCCTCGATCGCGCCTGCCTGGCATGATGCCGAGGTACAGCCTGGGCACAGCTATCGCTATGCTGTCAGCGCTATCGATCAGTCAGGCCACGAAAGCGCTCGTAGCGCCGAAACCGAAGAGAGCGTGGCGGAGCGTCCGTAGGATTTGGATCAGTTGACCGATTTTCAACTCGAACAAAACGCAGATCCTTCGACTGCGTTTGGCCCCAACCACCCCAGCGGGCAAAAATCGCCCGCCGGGGACCCCGGTCTCGTGCCAAACTTCGCAAGGATGACAGTGTGTTTAGGGTGCGAACTTCAAAAACAATTTACCAGACGCTGTTTAGTAATTCGGATAGAGATAGCAAGTCAGCCGCGTTTCGCGGGTTGGCTAGTTAGCAAGTTAGCGGGGTTCCTGGCTACGGTTTGTGGTCGGCGAAGACCTCAGCGGTAAAGCTGAAGATGTCGGTGTCCTGATCTTTCCAGCTATCCGCGGGCAATCCAGCCTTTTGGCAGGTGTGCGCCAGGAAGGTTTCGCGGTCCCAGCCTTGCTCGACGGGAACCTGGGGCAACAAGAGCCCTTCATGGACACCTCGCTTGATCAACAAGCCATGGCGCCCAACCTCGATTCTCTCCGGGTCGAGCAGGTGGTGAAGTGGCGAGAGGACTGATATCTCGAAATCCAGGGCGGATAATTCCGCCGCTGTGACGGGAGCAAAGCGGGGATCGCGGAGCGCGGCCAGAGCCGCGGTATCGCGTACCGTCTGAAAGAGAGGCTTGCGCACTGAGGTGTAGCCGATGCAGCCACGCAATTGTCCGGCTTTGTGCAGCGTGACAAAAGCACCACGCTCCTGATTGAGCGATGGGCTGGCAGTGGGAGCGGGCTGGTAGGCACGATTTTCTCGCACGGCACACTCTACCGAAGCATGAGCCAGAGACAGCAACTCTGCCTTGTCCTCTTCTTGCAGCACAAACGGCATCTCCGCCTCCTGGCCATGGGGAGTTTTCACAAAGACACCCGCGCCATATCCAACCACGCGCGCGCGGCTACCGGAGGTGTCGCCGGAGTTGGCGTACTTGAGCACCTCAGCCTGCGTGGCGCCCAGACGCTCAGAGGCAATCATGGCGGCAACGATGGGCGCGCCGCCACAAGCCTCCCAGATGCGGGCCTGAAAGTTGCGAGCCATGCTGAAGTAGTCCCAGTTGCCCATGGCATCGAGGGTCTTGTGATCGAGTTCCACTGCTTCGTCGTAGGAGTGATAGTGGGAAAGGTCGGAGCTGGCAACGATCAGGGTTTTGCCGTCCTCAATCATGCCGGCTAGCGCAACACCCAGAGCGCGGCTGCTCTCATAGCTGTGCTCGCCCATCACGATGGGCACCAGTTGGAAGTCGCCCAACACCCTCTGCAACCACGGCAACTGCACTTCGAGGGAGTGCTCGGCACCCTCCGCGGTAGGCCGGTGTCCATGACCGGAGAGCTGAATGGAGGGATGACACTTGGCTAGTCGACGGACAAAGGTGCAATCCACGGAGATGCTGCCAAGTGGCGTAGCGTAGGCGTCGCCGTCATAGACCGAGGTATGGGCGAAGGCCTCGCAGTGGGATGGAGCGATCACCACCACGCGGGAGTATTGGCGGTCGGCGAGCGCGGCATAGGCGTGTGCGGCGACCGGGCCGGAGTAGACGTAACCAGCGTGCGGCGCAACCAGAGCAACAATCTTACCGTCGATTTTGTGTTGCGGAACCTGGGCCAGCATCTGGTCGATGGTGGAGGCCAGCATCTTGGGATCAGAGGGATAGAATCCCCCGGCAACTGCGGCGTTGCGCACCTTGGGCATGGAATCAACGGCAGAGAAGATGGCAGGGGACTGGCTATTGATAGCTCCCGCAAGCGGCCGCGCAACTTTCCTCTGCATCGTCTCGATCATTCTGGTCCACGCCTCTCGAAGGTTGCACTTCATGGCTGCCAGACCCCGGCCACTGGTTGCTGACAAAAGGGGCATAGACCCTGCTGAATCAGCATGCGCCTGGCGGCGAATCCCTGGCGCTCCACGACCACTGCGTCACAGTGCGAACAGTTTGTGTGCTGTGCGGGATGTCCCGGCACATTGCCAATGTACACGTAGCGCAAACCCGCGGAACGAGCTATCTCGCGGGCACGTTCCAGAGTGGGAAGCGGCGTCTTGGGCAGATTCTGCAATTCGTAATCGGGATGAAATTGTGAAAAATGAAGCGGTACGTCCGCTCCCAGGTGCGAGTGGAGCCAGCTGGCCATGGCGCTCAGTTCTTCGTCGCTGTCATTGAGGGTGGGAATGAGCAGATAGACGATTTCTGTCCAGGTACCCATCTCGCGCAGAGTCACCAGCGTATCGAGCACGGGTTGCAGACGAGCCTTCACAACATCCCGGTAGTAGCGTTCGCTGAAGGATTTCAGATCGATCTTGACTGCATCCACCTGGGCATAGGCGGCGCGCAGCGCCTGGGGACGGATGTAGCCGTTGGAGACCACGACGGTGCGCAAGCCGGCTTGCCGGGCCAGCGCGGCAGTGTCCATCACATACTCGGCAAAGACGGTCGGCTCGCCATAGGTGAAGGCGATGGAAGAGCAACCCAAACGGCGGGCCAGCGCAACCACATGCTGGGGCGGCAGATAGTCGGCATCAAGCTGCTCGGGGCGGGACTGGGAGATCTCGGCATTTTGGCAAAAGGTGCAATGCACGTTGCAGCCGGCGGTGGCTACTGAAAAAGTCCGGCTTCCGGGCAGGAAGTGGAAGAAGGGCTTTTTCTCGATGGGGTCGACGTGCGCGGCGCAGACTCGCGCATAAACCAGGGAGCGCAGCACGCCATCCTGATTTTCGCGCACCTTGCAGTGACCGCGCTGGCCCTCACTGATCACGCACAGGTGCGGACAGAGTTCACAGCGAACCATCTTGCGATGCAGCTTGTCGTAAAAGTGGGCTTCGATGCCAAATTGAAAATCGCCGGTTACAGGCGAGGCGGTTGTCGGCGGATCCATCTTGTTGGAAGGATGATCTGTGGAGGGTATTGCGGATTTCGGTTGCATGAGGCACCTCCTGTGGGGGGCCTGTAAAGCTTCTTGGCAATACGAGAGAGGCCGTCGTTCTCTCCTGCTGACAGGGTTCTACGGGGGAGGGATCGCTGGTGCGAGTAATAGCAGGTTAGCCGCTTCTCGGGATAGCAAGTTGGCAAGTCAGCGGGGTTTCAATTGCCTTCTGCCATTCCTGTCTGCCATCGCACGAATTGTGGTGTCCTGTAGCTCAGGATGATCGAGCCGCGCCACGATTTGGTAACGCTTCAATTCCCTGTTCCCTGCAACATCCTTCCACTTGATGCATTCTCTTCCTGTGACGCCCGGCACGGGTCAGCTTGCTCTGTATAGAAATCGGTTTACTCCTTCTTGCGGCAAGATCGGGTGCGGAAAGGATTCTTCACCTTATGCGTACCGCTCTTTTTTACACTCTAGCCACTGGGCTCAGACAGTAGCAACAAACTTTGAAGCACCCCATAAACACACCTCGGGCCATGGCTGACAGCAGCCATGGCCCGAGGTGTGTTTGGAGCGATGCAGCGCACTTGCCGGGCGCTGCATCGCAGGGTTTAGAAGGTGTACTTCGCACCCAACTCGACCAAACGACGACCATACTTGGTGTTGATGTAGCCGAAGGTGTTGGGGTTTTTGGTTGCGTTCGAGCTTCCGTATTGCAGGTAATTGGCAATGCTGTTGGCTGGAGCGGTGCTACCGGTGGCGCTCTTGACGACCGTTGCGGTAACGTTCTGCTCGTTGCTGATATCGAAGCTCCACGGAGCGTGATTCAGGAAGTTGAAGGCCGATCCCTGAAGCTGCAACTTCTGCCGATCGCTGATCTGAATGTTCTTGTAGATCGACAGATCGCTGTTAAAGAATGACGGACCATGGATGTAGGGGTAGTTGAAAGGTCCGTTGGTGCCGAGGCTAGGAATGCCCAGGCAAGCGGGGTTGATGAACTGCCGTGAAGCAGAGTGGGCTGAGGGATTGCAAAGCAGTGTAGGCATCAGATTGACATCAGGTGTGCCCAGGTTAGCGAGACTGTTAACGGCACGCGAAGCCAGAGCCGCATTACCACTCTGCACAACACCGGGAATGGCAGTCTGCGGCAGCGCGCCGCTGAAGCCAAAGTTGGTGTTGTTGCTGCCATTGTTGACCTGTACGTTGAAACCCTGCTGCCAGTTGGTGATGCCAGAAATCTCCCAGTAATTGCCCAAGATGCCCAGCAGACGATTGCCCTTGATTTTGCGACCTTCCTGATAGGAGTAAGTGAAGTTCACTACGCTGGAGCGATCGATGCCCAGTACGCCATAGTTGTTTTTCAAGTGGAGGGGATCGCCGATACCGCCAGAGAGATAATCACCACGGATACCGAGGGCCTTGGACCAGGTGTAGTTGGTGCCCCAGATGAAAGCGCCCTTTGTGCGATTCCAGCTCACTACCATGGCGTTGTAGTTGGAGTACGCCTTGTGGGTGTTGGCATAGATTGCATGATAGTACGCATAGGGACGCACCAAATCTTCCATGATATTGGACATGCTGTTCATGGTGACGTTGGAGACGTTGTAGCTGGGGCTGGTGGGGTCGACCGGCGTGATACAAGTCGATGCGCTGAGTTGCGGGTAGATGTCGTTGCAATAGGGAGCAGCGCCACCGTTGGTGAATTTGGTTGCACCAGCAGGAATGGTATTGGCCAAAGTGCCCAAGGGCATGGCGTTGATGTTGGCCAGATTGCCACGGGTGTAAAGACTCTTTCCCTGGTTGCCGGTATAACCGAGCTCAAAGACCGAGCTCCAGGGCGCCTGCTGGCTGATGGTGAAGTTGTAGCTCTGCATCAGGGGTTGCAGGTCATCGTTGGCATTCACCACATAGATGGTGTTGCTCATGACCTGTTGCGCGGTAGCCGAAGTGTACTTGCCCTGCTCGCCGCCCAGGAAGGTATTGATATCCTCAGCGCCGCCGTTATTGTCGGCAGACGGAGCAGCATAACCACGGGTAGTGGCAGCGGCGCCGTTGTAGTCATTCCAGGAATCGTGGAAGCGATACTCGCCCCAACCACCGCGAACCACCGTCTTACCATTGCCAAAAACGTCATAGGCAACGCCAAAGCGCGGCTCGACAAAGGCAAAGCGGGTGCTAACGCCACTCATGGTCAGCGAGGAATCGGTGGTTACATTGACACCGGGAGCGGCCTTGCGCACCTTGACGCCAGGAAACGGGATTGCGGCCGATCCTGAACCGAGCGCAGAGTCGGTAAAGTTCGAGTAGCCCTGGCCAGCCAGAACCAGCCCAGCAGCCGCGTTACCACCGCTGAAGTTACCGCTTTGCGTTTTGTACAGCGTTGGATCGAAGACCGCGAAGCCGTAGCCGGCCTTGTCGTACCAGGAGCCCAGATGCTCGACGCGCAGGCCGTAATCGACGGTCAGCTTGTTGGTAGCCTTCCAGGTGTCGGTTCCGTAGAAAGCCACGGTCTTGTAGGCAAGATTGATGGAAGGGTCGATGTTGGACTGGGAGAAGCTGTCTGGAATACCCATCATCGAATCCGCCACGGAGTTAAAGCAGATCGGTTCAGAGCCACCGCAACCGCTCCATGAGGCATTGCTGGAGTGCGCGCCGGAATATGCGGCAGCTCCATATTCAAAGGTGGACTGACCGCTGAAGCTAATGGTGCCCTGATTCCAGAGATCGGTCTGGGTTTGGTCGTTCGACGAGTCCTCGAAGTAGAAGCCAAACTTGGCGGTATGGGTCTTCAGGACCTTGGTGAAGTTGAGGCCACCATTGAAGGACTGCTTGATGAGATTAATCGCACCCTTGCCGCCGTCGGGAAAGCCTTGCATGAAGTAGTTGGGAAGGCCGGTCTCAAGGCCCCACCAGGTATTTTCGATGGCGGGCATCTGGGAATAGTTATTGCCAAACCAGCCGCCGCCAATGTTGATGCCCAGAGTGGTGTTGCTGACCGCATTCAAGTTGGAGATCTTGTAGGGGTTGATGAAGTGCGTGAAGCCTCCATAGAGTTCACTGGTCAGCGACGAAGAGTAGATATGTGTCCAGTTGAGTCCCGCGGTGTGTGAGGTCATGACGTTCTGCACGTTGCCCGGATACACGGCGGTGTACGGCTCCGAGTAGTAAAGGTTGCGCAGCAGTTCACCCGTCTCATCTTCGCGACCGTATGTGACGTAAATCTTGTCGTTATCGGTCGCATTGTAGTCAATGCGGCCTTTGGCCTGCCAGCCATTCTGAGTAACCTGGGGCAACACAGAATAGTTGATGTAGCCGTTCTGCGCCGTAGGAGCGGTGTTTGCCTGCGGATAGAGCTTGTTGAGCGCTGTTCCCACGGTGCTGGCGAATGGAGCTACATTGCCATTGGTGATGGAGGCATAGGCACCTGCCGCACCTGCATCAGTGGGAGTGATGCAATAGACCGGGCCATTGGTGTTGATTTTTTGCCCGGCTGCATTGGTTACATAAATTGGCGAATTGGAAACGCCATTGTTCAAAGTCACGCCGCCGCAGATATCGCTGATGTCGGCATAGTCGAATTTGCCGGCACGCATATTGGCGGTGGGCACCACCATAGCGGTTAGATCGCCGGTAGAAGGCATGGACTGACGATAGTCCTCAAAGCCAGCCCAGAAGATCAGCTTCTTGTTGTGATTGAAGTTGGTGCCAGGGATCTTGATCGGGCCGCCCACGTTGCCGCCGGGATAGTAGAAGTGATCCTGCGGGGTATTGGTTTTATAGTCCTTCCAGAGCCAGTTGTCGGAGTTTAACTGGTAGGTGCGGGCGTGCATATACCCCTCGCCGTGAAACTCGGTTCCACCGGACTTGCCGACCGCAGTGATGACCACTGGGCCCTTGGCGGAGTCTGCGCCGAAGTTGGAGGTGGAGACCTTCACTTCGGAGGTCATATCCATATTGATGTCCTGCGTCGATCCGCCCATATTGCCGGGATCGATGACGCTGGTGCCGTCAGAAACCAAAGCCACACCGCCATCCAGCGGTGTACCGGAAGCTGCGTAGCTGCCAACGGCGGAGTTGAAGCCCATCACACCGGGGTCATAGCCGGAGCTGTTGGTCAGTCCGTTGCTTCCCGGAGCCATGGCAAAGCCGGGGAGCATCTTCACCAGTTCGGTGGCGTTGCGGCCTTCCGTGGCCAGACGGGTCATGTCTTCCGCGGTGATCAGCGAGCTGCGTTCGCCAGATTGCTCGATGACCGCACCGCTATCAGCCTCAACGGTTACCGATATTTCGGCCTTGCCGATCTTCAGATTCACGGCGCTGAGCGCCTTGGCATCGCCGGAGTGAAGATCAACGTCCTTGACCGCGTAGGATTCAAAACCAGGGGCTGTGACGGTGATGTTGTAGGTGCCGGGCGCGATGCCTGAGAAGTTGAAGAAACCGACGCTATTGGCGTTGACCTTGGTTTTGAACTTGGTGCTGGCATTGACCAGGGTGATCTGGGCGGTGGGGATGACTGCTCCGGTGGTGTCGGTGACCGTGCCGGAGAGCGAGGCGCCCGATGACTGGGCCAGGGCGACGGGTGCTGACAGGATACCGGCCACGGATACTCCGAGGGTCAAGGCCGAAGCCAGGACCACTGCTCCGCTGTTGGCGCGGATGCTGGCAAGTACTCTTGCTGACAAATTGTTCATTCTGCCTCCAAATGTTGTGAGCTCCGAGGGGGCGGCTCATTGGGTAAAACGGTTTTGTAGCAGAACCTTAAAAATGCCCGCTTCAAGAAAAGAGCTGCGGGCAGATTTCGGTTCAAACTGCGTACGGAAGGGTGGATTCTGCCGTCGCCGCTGTAAGCGATTACATCCCTCCCGGGATGCCTTCTTGCTGCGATGCCCGGAAATCCTCTCCAAAAGCACCGGCCAACCCAAGGTTTTGACTTCCAAGTGAAGCCAATTCCCTGCCTCTTGATTCCGCATTTCCTCCCCGTTCTACGCTCTGGATCTGATCGATCGAAGGCGCCCTTGGGGATTGATGTGCGCAGAACCTTAAGTGGAGCTGACTGCGAAACAGTATTTTTAAGCAATAACAATGCGGAAGGTTAATCTTGTACGGGTATGTACCAAAGCATTTAACGTGCTTTATGTGCTTTGTACATCACTGATTCTAAACACTTGTCGATTCATTTTGAAACAAGGGGGTTACTCTCTTTGCCAAGATGTACAACGATCCTTATGATGGGGAATTGCTGATGTACTCCCTCAGCCTAACGGAAGACACTCATGACGGAAGAATCCATTCTTAACACCCAGGCAGCGGAACGCGCCGAATTTGAGACGGTCGTGGAAGCGTTAGCGCGCTCACCCCGGCTAGCACGCCTGCTGCGGTATCTGGGCGAGCGATACTTTCTGGGCGAGAGCGACCAGCTTCATGAGTACAACATCGCTACAGAGGTTTTTGGCCGCTCCAAGACGGCTTTTGACTCTGGCGAAGACGCTATTGCCCGCGTCGAAGCCCACAGACTGCGCAAAAAACTCAAACTGTACTACGAAACCGAGGGTAAGGAGCATCTTGTACAGCTCTGGATCCCTTCGGGGACCTACGTGCCGGTATTTACCCACCACACCGGCGTCACCGCGCGAGATTCTCTTGTTCTTCAGAGAGATGAGGAAGTTTTTGGGTTTTCTGACGCGGACAATGGTGAAGCTGTTGCGGAGAAGAAAGGCGGCAACAGGGATCTCTGGCGCTTCATTCCGCGCTTGCGGCAGCGGTGGTGGATCTTTGCCCTGGCGGGCGGGCTGCTGCTGGTGCTGGCCACTGCGAGTCTGGTTGGACATTTCAGGAAAGCACCTGCTCCAACCATCAACGCGGAACCCGCGGCGGCTCAACCTGCGAGTTCCGCAGCCTCAGGATTGCCCATCCGCATCCTGGCGGGCTACACCGGCAAGCCGCAAGTGGATAGCGCGGGGGCGGTGTGGCAGGCGGATCATTGGTTTTCGAATGGCGGAGTCTGGCTGCGTCCTCCGGCCTTTATCGCCCGCACCAGCGACCCGCTGCTCTTTGAGCGCTGGCGCACGGGAGATTTCTTCTACGACATTCCGTTGCCGCCGGGAAGCTACGAGCTGCACCTGTACTTCACCTCGACTGCCAACTCAGCGGACGCACAGACGACCTTTACCGTGGGGATCAATGGAGCATCAGTGCTGGTCGGCTTCGACATCAACTCGGACGCCATGGGCTCCAATATTGCCGACGAGCGGGTTTTTCGGGATGTTTCGCCGGACAAGGACGGTTTTCTGCACCTGCGCTTTACCAGCGAACGGGGGGCTCCGTCGCTGAATGCACTGGAGATTTTGCAGGGGACGCCCCATCAGCAGCTTCCCATCCGACTGGTGACCCAGCCAACCCCGTTCACCGACAGCGAAGGCCATCAGTGGCACCCGGACGACTACTTTATGAACGGCCATCTGTCGGTCCAACGTCAGCAGGTGAGCGGATCGCCGGATTCGGATCTGTTCGCGGCGGAGCGCTACGGGCACTTCAGCTATGCGATTCCGGCGGATACGCGGGACAGCTATACGGTGGTGCTGCACTTCGCCGAGTTGTACTTTGGTCCGCACGCATCGGGAGTGGGCGGCGTAGGGGATCGCCTCTTCCGGGTGATGTGCAATGGCAACACCCTGCTGGACAACTTCGACATCTATAAGGAAGCGGGCAGTCTGAACGTAGTTACCAAGACCTTCCGGCACATCAAGCCCAGCGCGCAGGGCAAGATCAACCTGACCTTTGAGCCCATTGTGAACAATGCCACGGTCAGCGGCATCGAGGTTCTGGACGAGGCGCAATAGGCTGTTCAGTTGCTGATGCAGAGGACTTGAATCAATTGTGGAGCCGGCTACAGCGGCTCCACAATTGATGTACCGAGGGCCTATCCCCTCAAGTCGACACGAGCCCCAGACCGGGGTTCCCAGCGACAGGTCTTCGTCGCTGGGGTGGAGCGAGTGGCGACCTTCAACTGAGCCAATCTGGGCATAGCCAGGAAGAAACAAAAACGCAAATACAACAAAACAAATAGGCGTGAAAGATGCCCGGGCCTAAAGGCCAGACTCGCACTTTCCTCTGTTCAGGGGCCTGAAGGCCCTGCTCCCTCCGCCGGTTTCATGCACTGCGGGCCGGAAACACCGGTGGGCGACTATTGTGGAGCCGCTCAAACGAGAGCAGGATTGCCCGTTCTGTAAAGCTTTGGGCTATAGCGTTTTCGGAGATGCAGTAGCCCGAAACCAATCCCTCAATTCGGAGCGAACACCTGTGCGCGACGGCCCTCTTTGCATTTATATGGTTCCCGCTATTTCCGAAGGTGTTCTGGAAATAGCGGGTTAGCTTCGCTTCGCAGGGTTGCAAGTTGGCAGGTTGGCGGGGACTTAACCTCTATCAACAATTTATCTGCGCCGTAACTCAATGAGTCGAGCTATGCCTAATCCGCCGCTTGCTGCTCGGGGGGCAGGGGCAGAGCAACTTCCAGCGAGCCGGCGTGGTGGTTGCCGGGGTCCAGCACGGCAAGACGCAGACTGGCAGCCTCGACCGGCAACTGCACCTGGATGTGATGAAAGACACCTTGACTCAGGGCATTGTTATAGACCAACGGAGGCATGGATGTTTGCAGCTTCTGCCGGGTACCCCCCAGCCGCTGCCCGTCCGCGCCGTAGGCATAAACGGCGATCTCCAGCGCGGCATGATGGCGGCCATCGGGAGTGAGCTGGAATTGCAGTTGTTTGGACATAATCGCCAGGCGAATATCGTAGTTCTGCACCAGGCCGGAGAGCTGCTGCGTGTGGTGCTTCTTCTTTTTGGGATTTTCGGGTGACTTCACTGCCAGCGGTGACTCGGGAGGGGCCAGAGCGGCCGCGCCGACGGGTTCGATCACTGTTTTGAAGAGCAGATCCTGGGATTGCGGAGCGCCATGGACCATGGCCGAAGAAAGCTCCCCGGCCTGGGAGTCTTCCGGTGAGACTTCCGCGGGGTCAACCGCGTAGTAGGCACTGCGATAGGCAAGATGGCAGTCCGGCTTGTTCAGGGCCACATGAATGGAGCGCAGACTACCGTCGAAGTTGAGATTGGCCGGCGCGTAGGCCAGTGTGTAGTAATAGGAGCCTTCGTTGACGGCCTTGGTAGCGGCTTCGGCGATTCCATTGCTGTTGACAAAGGCCTGGCCGCCGGTAGCGTCGGCGAGCGCCTCCATGGTGGCGTGCTCGGAGTTCAGGGAGTTGAGGTAGTCCATGTGGCTCTGCACACTGGCAGGAAGGCCGCTGGAGGTCTGATTCATCCAGCCAGCAGCCGATGGTCCACCAGATGGCGAGGCCGTCATGGTTGCCGCGGCGGTCATGGAGGGGTCCGTGGTCAAACCTCGCACATCGACGGGATAGACGGCGGTCTGGCTGACGGCGAGAGCGGCGGCAACCTTGCGCAGGCGATCCTGCAAGACGGAGAGATCGCCAAAATCGGGATTGAAACTGCTCATGGTGCTCTGCGTGGGCACTGTTCCCGATTGAGCCATCGCGATGTTCTGACCAACCGAGGCGGAAGTTGACGCCTGGCTGGTCTTGGGATCTGGCTGCACAGCGCTGATATCGATTGCACCCGCGTCCACATCCCTTGCCTTAGGCATGACCATCATGTCGAAAGAGCCGGCAAACCAGAGCAGGTTCTTACGGCCGCTGCTGACGGAGAGAAAGCGGCCCACGGTCAGAAAGGCGTCGAGGGTTATCTGGCCGCGCAACAACAACTCGCTGGCCGCCGGCATGTGCGGACCGGCAGCGCGGGTGTGCATCACTGCAAGCAGCTTGTCGGTATCGGTAGTAAAGCCTTGCAACATCGAGAGTTGATCGCCAAGGGTGAAGATGGCTACCTGGGTTGAGGCTGGCTTGTGCTGCAAAAAGCTCAAAATCTGCTGGTGAGCCGACATCTGGTCATTCACATTGGAGTTGAGAGCATCGAGCAGCAGCACCACCAGCGGTCCACTGGCAGGGGTCTTTTGCAGATTGACGAAGGAATGGCTGGACAACGGCGGCGGTATGGGAAGCCGGCTCTGGTCGATCTCAGGAGTATGAGCTTCGAAACTGCGCACCGACTGCGGCTTGTGGTCCTCGGAGACGGTGAAATCCTGCTCGGTCAGGCCCGTCACCGGCTTGCCGTCGGGGCCGGTCACCACAACATCAACCAGGACGCGCCGGGTGGTCGTGTGAAGCACTACCACGGGCTCGTCTTCATCCACCGTAGCGGACTGCACGGTGAAGGACTGCTTGCCACTATCGGATGGAGCAAAGCCAATATCACCTGGGTCAGGTGGGGGAGCGGCCTGAACTGGAGCAGCCTGAGCCGGAGTGGACGGAGCAGGCTGGGCAGATGGAGTTTGTGCTGCGATTGCAGAAGTGCAAACGGCCAGGACAAAGAGCAGATGAAGGCGAGTGTTCCCTGTAGATATCATGTCCAACCTCAGGCGGAGGGCACGCTGCGACGATCATGGCTGCCCAAGCAGTTTCACCTTCATCATACGGCGGACGGGGCGAATTCGTTTCAGGGAAGAGTGGCTTCGCCGAAAGTAGCGACAGAATAAACGTCCTACAAGCGAATGGGCGGCCCTTTCATCTCGCTCTCTGGTGGAGATTGAGACGGAAGAACCACCCAGTTGCTTCTATTTATGTACGGTGTGAATAGATGGAGCGGGTGAAGGCTGCTCCCCTTTTGCCAAGTGGATGACAAAAGGGGAGGGTTTTATTTGGCCAGCAGGATGGACTTGCCCTTGGACTTGGAGGAGCGGATGAAGTAGATCGCTCCGTAGATGCCCCAGATAGCGGAGATGCCCAAGGCCAGCAGCGGCTCCTTGAAAGTGCCCAGACCAAAGACCGGGCTGATCAGGTAAAACGCCATGCAGACCAGATTGGCCAGCAACCCGAAGCCGGGAATCAGCAAGTGCCGGACAAAACTGTAATCAGGACGCTTGTGATAGGCCACGATGCACAGGAAGCAGCTCAGCGCATAGAGGATGAAGGTGCCGAAGTTGGAGGTGAGTGTGACAGTCAGCAACGAGTTAGGCAGCGCCGCCAATTGGTCATGAGAGAGATAGCCCCAGTTGGAGAAGATGCCATGAGGCAGGGCGGAGATGGCGGCATCGGTGGGTGCTCCGGCATCGCCGAAGACCAGCGAGACGGCGATCACGCCAACAACGGCGGAGATAACAGCCAGCGTCCAGATGGCTCTGCGCGGGCTGAGCGACTTGGCGTGCAGCATGCCGAAGTGCTCGGGAGCCTCATCGTCCTTGCCCATGGCATAGGTAACGCGAGCGCCGGTGTTCATGCAGCTCAGGGTGGTGCCGATCAACGCCAGAAAGACGGTGAAGGCTTCAGCGAGCATGAAGAACTTGCCGTTGCCATGGCCCAGCAAGCCATCGCCAACGATGATCATCATGTCGCCGATGGGCGCCGCAGAGCTGGAGGCATTGGCCATCGAATACCCTGAGTTGAGGAAGTAGTTAGCCGCGAAATACTCAATCAGATAGCAGACCAGCCCCTGAATCAGCAGCGAAGAGATCACGGCTATTGGGATATGTTTGGTGGGGTTTTTAGCCTCTCCTCCCATGGCTGTAACCGATTCGAAGCCGACCAGAATCAGAATGGCTACCGTGGCCTGAATGAACAGGTAACTGAACTTGTGCGGCGAGATGACCGAGAGCGGCGTGGTGTGGGTCAAGAATGCGCCGGTAGCGTCCTTTTCGGGATAATCGATGGTGAAAGGAACTGCCTTGCCAGCCGTGTCAAGCAGCGGCAGCGGAGCACCTGAGGCATCGCGCATCGGCGTGCCGTCCTTGGCCGTGGCGAACTGGTAGCTATAGGTGGCCAGTGTCTGTCCATCGTATTGGAAGGCAGGAGTACCCGCCGGATGGCTGACACGATAGCCGATGGCCAGCACGCTGAAGATCAACAAAGCGGAGATTTGGATGATATTGATAGCCAGATTGACGGCCGTGGAGGCACCCGCGCCCTTGGCGGCAATCCAGGCGACAAAGAACGAGAAGAGGACCGCAATCAGAGCCATGAATACCGGCCCAGGATTCGAGCCGCTCATGACGTTGGGATAGAGGAAACCAACCACATACCCCAGGAAGATGCCAGTGGTCGCCACCATCACACCGGGGTAGACCCAGTAATAGAGGTGCGAGCCCCAACCGACGATGAACTTGGCGATACGGGCGTATTTGAAGAGCTTGTCCTGGGAGAGCAGCGCCTGCTCGGCGTAGTAGTAGCTCGACCCGGTACCGGGATAGAGCTTGGAGATCTCGGCATAAGCCACGGCGGTGGCCAGGCAGAGCAGCAGGGCGCCAAAGATGCCCAGCCACATGGCCGGAGCAGTCGTGCCCGTGGTGGCCTGAATGTAGAAGGTGAGCCATAGGAAGGCGCCGGGGGCAATAAGAGCCATTGCGTTGCTGGTCAGCCCTGTAAGGCCCAGGGTGGCCTGCATCTGTGGTGCTTTCTGTTCTGCCATGTGCATTCTCCTGGTTCGAATATGGATCGAAAACGAGTACGACCGCTCCCGGCGATAACTTTGCGAAGAGTTCGCCGGTGCCATCCGCAGAGACAATCTGCCGCGGACATCAGCCGATGTTTGAACTGTAAGCAGCAGGAGATAAAGAAGCCATGAGGAATCGCGTATTTCCTAAGGCCCTTGTTTTGAAGGGGTACTGGAGGGCTCGCGGGATTCTCTGATCAAGTCATACTTCGGCACAACCGTCCCTCGGCGGCTCAAGGCCGATGATTTTGGCGCATTTGCGGCAGGGATCAATCCGTGCCCTATCAAAACCTCAACTTGACCAGAGGCTCCCTCAGTGACGCTATCCATTTTTTGGGCGAGGCATATACTGGGGAGCAAGGGCGTTGCTCACAAGGAGCAGTTCTCAGGAGCAGAAGCCGTGATCATCCGTCAGTTGTTCATCTCGCCGGAGCACAATTTCTTTGGCCACCACGAGCAACCCGCGGGCGAATCGCCAACGCTGGAGCAGACCGAGATTCGCTGCGTGGCTGGACGCGGCGTCGAAGGCGACCGATTCTTCGACTACAAGGACGATTACAAGGGCCAGATCACGTTTTTCTCCGTCGAAGTCTTCGACGACCTTTGCAGACAGCTGGGCGTGCGCGACAAGTCGCCTGGAGCAACCCGGCGCAATGTGATTACGGCGGGAATCGATCTCAATACGCTGGTGGGCGTGGAGTTCGAGATCCAGGGCGTGCGCTTTGCCGGTGTCGCGGAGTGCGCTCCCTGTTATTGGATGGATCAGGCCATAGCTCCCGGAGCGGAGGAGTTGCTCAAAGGCCGTGGCGGCCTGCGCGCGCGAATTCTCTGTGATGGTGTCCTGTCGGTCGATGGATAGTGGATTCACTCTGAGGGCATGAATACTTGGACAGTTGCAATGCGACGTCTACCGCACCTAGTTAAAGAATACCTGCAAGAATACCGTTAAAATTGGCACGGAATTTTCGGCGTTGCAAATTGACGACTTACAACGTCTCTCTGGGCGTAATGGTTGTCACTTCTTAGTTGTTGAATCATAATGACGTTTCCTCCTCAAGCACCATTGACCCCTTTATTACAGCATCTTGCAATGTGAGTCAGAAATCATCCCGTACCAGGTCCCTGCTGTCCTATGGTTTCGCGCACAGGATCATAAGATTTCACCCTCCACATCCCCGGGCGGCAGTAGGGTTGTGGGTTGAATCGCCGCGAGGTCAGGAGTGTGGCATCATGGGTAAAGCGCTCCCTCAAATCAAAGGATGTCGGTTCAACGTTGACTGCCGTACTGTCAACGACCTTGAAAGTCCGAATCGCGAGTGCCTTCTTCTTCCCGACATCCATACTCTCGAAGTTATCAACGCGTTCGCTGATCTCACCCCGCCCAAGAAGCATGAACCGTACTGCCAGATCAACTTCAGCCGCCAGGAAAAGAGCCGTTTCCAGCCGGAGCATGATCACTCTTGCACACAATCCGACAGCGCCGTGAATCATAATTGCCTGTGATTGATCAATGCGGTTTTCCAAAAATCCTTATCGACGCGAAAGGGCTAGAAATGGCAACCGCATCAAAAAGCACGATGTTCAGGATGTGGCACAAGCTACAAGCTCGTGTGGCGGTTATGGTTCTTCTGACGTTGATGAGCAGCGGCAAGTCCTTTGGATACTCGGTTCTCACTCACGAAGAGATTGTAGACATAGTGTGGACCCAGGAGATTCGCCCCATCATACTGGTACGCTTTCCAGATCTCAGCGAAGATCAGATCAGAGAGGCTCATGCCTATGCATACGGAGGATCGGTCATCCAAGACCTTGGTTATTATCCGTTTGGCAATAAGGAATTCAGCAATCTGACGCACTATGTCCGCAGCGGAGACTTTGTCGAAGAGTTGATTCGAGAGAGCCGGGATGCTGACGAATATGCCTTTGCGTTAGGTGCACTGTCACACTATGCATCAGATATTGCGGGACACCCGGCGATCAATCAGTCGGTGGCGATAGCCTATCCGAAGCTTCGAGCAAAATATGGCAAATCCGTCCGCTATGCACAGGACAAGACAGCTCATTTAAAAACCGAGTTCGGTTTTGACACGCTGCAGGTTGCCAAAAACCGCTATGTCTCGCAACAATATCACGACTTTATAGGATTCAAGGTTTCTGAACCGCTTCTTGCAAGGGTATTTCCAGTCATATATGGACTGAACTTGAAAGATGTGCTGAAGAACGAAGACCTGGCAGTGGGTTCCTATCGTTTCTTCATCAGCAGCCTAATTCCGCAGATGACCCAGGTTGCGCTGGAGACCCACAAGAAGGATTTGATTCGCGAGACTCCAAACTTCGCCCGAAAGAAGTTTCTCTATCGACTATCGCGTTCAGACTATGAGCGAGAGTGGGGCAAGTCCTACACGAAGCCTGGTATGGGAACTCGCATTATCGCGACGGTTCTAAGATGGATTCCAAAGGTTGGTCCTCTTAAAGGGCTGGGATTCAACAACCCAACGCCGCAAACAGAAGACCTGTATATCAAAAGTATCGACATTACGACAGATCACTATAGCGTATTTCTGGAAGAGGCGCGCGCAAGCAAACTTGTTTTGCCCAATTACGATCTCGATAGCGGCGAGCTGACCAAGGCAGGGGAATACTCGCTTGCCGATGATGCTTATGCTGAGTTGCTTGCCCAGCTAGCTGCCAGCAAGTTCAATCAAACATTCCCGCAACTGCGCACCAATATTGCTGTGTTCTATACTGGCATGCCCCTGCCATCCAAGACGCAGAAGGAGGAATCCAGTAAGCATAAAACACTCTTCTATCTGGAGCAATTGAAGACCGCATCTCTGCGAACCCCCGTTGAAGTGGGCGAAGCGCGCTGAGTATGTTGATAGTCTTCATCCGACAGGTAAACAGGAAGTATCATAGTACCGGCGTGATGTGTCAAGTTGCCAAGGAGAAAACCATCAACGGGGGCTTTCTCACATTGGCCGTGAAAGATAAACATGGTAGTTCAGGTAGTCGATGATCACAATTGTCTGACCAAATACAAAGCTGTTTGACACTGCCTTAAAGTGTGTGGCCTGCGGTAATCCATTGATATTTGCATACTGGCGAATCACTTGCGTGCTTCCTGTCAGAAATGAGGAACTTTTGGATGTTGTCCCTTGCACTTGCACGATTGAACCGTCCTTCAAATCTACCCACAAAGTCCCTACAAGCAAATATGGCGTTTTTCGCCTAGGGGTCAAAGACAGGAGTAGGCAAGTTCTACCATCTAATTGCTGGGTTCCAGAAGATTCCAAATTCATTATGTAATTTTCCGATGTAATCCATGATCCCTCTCGGACGCCCGGTAGGTTTAAGTGCTTTTCATTTTCCAGAATCGCGTTCAAAACAAGGTTCTGAATCATCTCCGAGCCGGACTTCGAGACAATTACGTAGCTTTTCCCTGTGTCTTTCAGGTAGGAAGTATCAACCGTCATTTCGGCTACAGGATTGATGTTGTCTTTGTTTCTGTAAACGGCATAGTGCTCTGTCACGGTGTATCCATAGATGTTTTCTGAACGAGTTTTGACTGACGCGTCAACCTTTTGAATCACAGCATCTGTAAATTGCTGTTGAGCCGGCACCTTTATCGTGGCCTGGAGCACAAAGATCGCTACAGTTAATATTTTGCAAATCCGCTGAGATGAGAAATTCGTTGTCATTTGGCGTAGGCACCTTCAGGAATGGTGCAACAGTCTGGTAAAGTGCACTGCTCAATTGTGCTCAAAGAAGAGGGGGCAATTCACTGGGCAGCTTTGGGCGCCTTGCAACTTGATTGTATTGGAGGGGATGAAATCTTATGGATACATAGAGGATGCCTGCTGCATAGCGCGTAACTTTATGGCAACTATCGACCATGGCTTCGCAAACGATGCAACCATACGCGAAAAATACAACCTGGATAAACAAGGCGCAGCTGTCCATGTCACCGCCGGACACAAAGAAAACGCCGTTGGGTTCGGCTGGACCAACGGCGCATATCTAATAATGCAGAGGTTACTTGCGGAAGTTGGGGTATAGCGCATCAAAGAAATGCATGGTCTGGATATAGTCGGCCTGATCTCCACTTCGAAGATGCAATGATATTGTCGTTGGGTTAAGGTGAGCATTGGGGGTTGGACTTCCTGCCAGGTTTGGCATGGGAGCCGCAGATCGTTCCATGAGAATTTCGACTCGCAAGCGCCGCAATGGAAAGAGTCTTAGCACATTGTTCGCGCCGTCCCCCATGCTCCACTTTCGTAGTTCCTGTCAACTCCAGCGGCCGGCGTAGATGTTTCATATATTTGGATCTGAATTGTCTTGATTCAAGAGATCAAAATGAGCTATATTGTTCATAATTGAACCAGTCCAACGGGTACAGTCCAAACCAGGAACGCTACAAAAACCGGGATATTTGGGTCTTACTTTCCGGGAACGGTGAAAGCCGAAGTTATCTAAACGTTTTGGTTGAGCGTTCTCAGGTAGAAGATTATCTTGTTCCTGCCGGAGCGAGTTTCAGTGACGACGTGCACGGGACAACGCCAGTATACGAAGTTTCTATTAAGGCGCAAGCTCGCAAGCCGTTAGCTGAGAAACATCCGGGCAAGTAGGCCAGCGCAAACGCGTATTGAATCTTGCATTCTTGGCATGAATTGCTCGCTTCGTGACTCCAATTGAAAGTAAGATGTCAATCATGTCTCCGGTCGGCACCTTGCTTTTCATAGCGACAACTCAGGTGCGAGCCAATGAAATGGCCAACTTTATCGGCTCGCCAACTCGGCAGTCGGGGAGTGCTGTATGACAACCCTTATCCAGCGAGACGAAGAAGCGCTAAAGTCCGCGCTCCAGTCTGCCCGTGAGAACGAGAAGAGGTGGTTGGAAATGTCCCTAGAGTCCCTTGCAGGTGACGAATCAGTGGAACAGTGGGCCAGCATTGCGAGACTCCGGCGTCTTGAAGTCGAACGGATCGAGACACTGTTGAGACAAATGATAGAAGATAGGAGATTGTTACAATTCGCTGGATGCAATGATGTCGACGCCGGTAATTGATATGGCCCGCTATCTCTCAATCACGCTGCTTCTCTTTACACTGCTGCCGAGCCCCCCAGCGTTCTGCCAAACTGCGTCCACCTATAGTCTGCCCACCTCCACCGAAGTCCGCACAGCCGCGCAACCTACATCCGACTCCACATGGTGGAAGCACGCGGTTCTCTATGAGATCTATCCCCGCAGCTTTCAGGACTCCAACGGCGACGGCATCGGCGACCTCAACGGCATTACACAACGCCTCCCTTACCTTCAGTCGCTCGGTGTCGATGCCATCTGGCTGGCACCCATGTACCCTTCGCCTCAGATTGATTTTGGCTACGACATCTCCAACTACACCGCTGTCGACCCTCAGTACGGCACGCTTGCAGACTTCGACCGCCTGCTCGCTGCCGCCAACTCCCGCCACATACGCATTCTGCTGGACATGGTGCTCAACCACACCTCCAACCAGCATCCCTGGTTTATTGAATCAGCCAGTTCCCGCACCAACTCCCATGCCGACTGGTACATCTGGAACGACGGCAAGCCCACCACCAACCCTCATGCCCCGAACGCCCACCTCGGACCGCAAGGATGGGTTACCCCGCCCAACAACTGGTCCTCGCTGTTTCAAGGCTCCGCATGGGAGTGGGTTCCCGCGCGTGGTCAGTTCTATTATCACTTTTTCTACAAGCAGCAGCCTGACCTCAACTGGCGTAACCCCGCCGTTGAAAAGGCGATGTTCGACTCCATGCGTTTCTGGCTTGATCGCGGCGTCGCCGGTTTCCGCCTCGATGCGATCACAACCCTCTTTGAAGACCCCAAGTTGCGAAACGAACCGCTCACCGGCCTTCTCGACGCCAGCGGTTTCCCAGTGACGGACCATACGCTCACCAGCGGCTTGCCTGAAGTTCACGATATACTCCGCCGCCTGCGAAAACTCATCGACTCCTACCCCGACAACCGCGTCCTGGTTGGCGAAATCTATGTGCCCAGCACAGCCGATCTCTTGCAGTGGTACGGCAGTCGCTCCGCCCCTGAACTGCAACTCCCCATGGACACGCTGGTCGGTTTTCACACCGAAGGCGGCGGCCAGCCCAACGGCGCGAATGTCCAACTGAACCTCGCCCACTTCCGCCAGTCCATCTCCGACGCGGAGACCCAGCTGGACTCCAACCAGCCCTTGCTGGTCTTCGATAACCACGACAACACCCGCTCATGGGATCGCTTCGGCGTCGGCAGTCCGCAGGACTCGCTCATTGCCCGCCTGATCGCCACCATTCTCTATACCACCCGCTCCACAGCCCTAACCTACTATGGCGCAGAGATCGGCATGACTACGCACACACCCGCGCATCGAGAAGAGGTTCGCGACCCCATTGGTATCACTGGATGGCCCGAGGAAAAGGGCCGCGATGGCGAGCGCACCCCCATGCAGTGGACTCCGTTGCCGCCTGCTGCCGGCTTCAGCACGAACCTTCACACCTGGCTTCCCATTGGCGCTGATTACCCCACCGTCAACGTTGCCACCGAGACTGCCGATCCTGCTTCGCTCCTCAACTGGAACAAGTCCCTGATCGCACTCCGCCGGACTTATCCGGCAATACTTGATGGCGGCTTCATCATGCTCGACACCAACAACCCAAGCGTCCTTAGCTACGTTCGTACTGCGCCGGCAGGCGGGCACCCCATCGTGGTCTCTCTCAACTTCACTGCTCTGCCGCAGATAGTCCACCTCGACTTGAGCGTCGCCAACATTCGCGCCACAACAGCCATGATCGTTCTCACAGACGACACTTCGCTCCACTCGTCATCCTCCGTAGCCACTTTCACCCTATCGCCATACGCCAGCCTCGTCGCTGAGGTGCAATAGTTATGAGTTTTTACTGCCCTCACAACATTTTTATTCTTCAAATAGACGACTACCTTTATGACAGGAATGCTTTGATTGAGAGATTTTTTACATCACCGTGTAAGAAATACATGCACACGAGTTGGGCGTCATAGCAATGTCCCAATCAAGATTCGTGTTTTCAATGAATTGATAATGACCACAGTTTGGCAGTGTGGATGCACGCTGATCTCTGGTAGATAACGCCGGGACTAACGACTGTGTTTGATCGTTGCTGTGATGATCCTGGCAGCAAAGGAGCGGAACCATGAGTGTCTATCAAAGTGCATTGTTAGGGCTGGCGGCGAGTTTGACTGTGATGGCAGCGACCGGGTGCGCAACCAAAAACTATGTGCGCAATCAGACCGCGCCTCTTATCGAACACACTGACCAACTAGAGACAAATACGGCAGACAACAATCGACAGATTCACGATGTAAACGATCGGGCGCAGGAGGGAATCAAGCAGGCGCAGGACTCCGCGGATGCCGCAGGCAAGAGCGCGCAAGATGCGAACACCGCGGCGCGCGACGCAAAGACCGCAGCGGACAACGCCGTACATCGCGCGGATTCATTGCAGAGCGTTGTGAGTGGGCTGGATAACTACGTGCCGGTGTCCACCATCTCAGTGACATTCGGCTTTGACAAGTCACAGTTAACCAAAGACGATCTCGCTCAGCTCGATAGTTTTGCGGCCACGCTAGGTTCGGCCAAGAGCTACATTCTGGAAGTAACAGGTGGGACAGATTCAACCGGTCCAGCCCAGTACAACTATGACCTGAGCCAAAGGCGGGCGGATGCAGTGGTGCAATACCTGGGCTCGCGATATGGAATCGCACCGCACCGGTTTTATCTGATCGGGATCGGCAAAGACAAGGAAGTGGCGCCGAACACTACCGCTGAAGGACGGAGAGAAAATCGCCGCGTTGAAGTTCGCCTGCTTTCGAATCGAAGCGATGGATTAGCGCAAACAGCTTCAACCAGCGGCGAATCACAATAAATCTCAGCAGTACGTCTCAACTGAGATTGAAAGATCAGTACAACCTGAGAAAGGAGAGAGATATGCGAAAAGCATTTTTGCTGGCAGTATTCATCAGTGCAACAAGCTTGGCCTGGGCGGGCAATGCTCGTGAAGCAACCTACGACCGATTGGCTCATGCCGGAGAAGTGCTGCGCGAAATCATGGCCGCGCCGGACAAAGGTATCCCTGAAGAGGTTTTGGATCATGCCAGGTGCGTGGCGGTCGTGCCTCATCTGATCAAAGGCGGATTCGTCTTTGGTGCGGATAATGGCAAAGGGGTCGCCACATGCCGCACCGAGAATGGCTGGAGCGCTCCAGCTTTCTTTGCCATCACCGGTGGTAGCTGGGGTTTGCAAATCGGAGTCGAAGGCGTGGATCTGGTGCTGATCATTCAGAACGAGAGAGGAATGCAGCGGCTGCTCTCCAGCAAGTTTGAGCTTGGAGCGGACGCTTCAGTGGCCGCCGGTCCGGTTGGACGCCATACATCCGCCGATACAGACTGGATGCTGAACACGGAAATCCTGACCTACTCACGCGCCCGAGGCATCTTTGCAGGGCTCGCACTGAATGGGTCTGCAATTCACCACGACGATGATTCCACTCGAGCGCTTTACGGGCATGATGTGCCCACACGCGTCATTTTGCGCGGTGAGATTCCATCACCTGATGAAGCACGACCGTTTCTCGACGCGGTTCGCGAGGCTAAACATCAGTCAAAGGAAGACAGTTAGCGGACAGCTTTCTATCCACTCATGAGATCCCTGAACAGGCCGTTCCGATCATCGGAGCGGCCTGTTTGCGCGTGTCCCGTTGCTGAGCTGGTGGTCGACGCAGCGCTAAATATCGGAGAACGCCAATCACTCATAAGGCCTGACGGTCATGATTGGGGAGGGCTGTTTCGATATCGCTCAATCCCCGCATCTCTACACGCCAGGATGGTAGTGCGCTCGGGTAGTTCTGATGGATGAAAGCAATCATCTTCTCGCGCACCAGGCAGCGCAAGTCAAAGCACTGTGAAGAGCTGGCCGCACTGATGAGGCAACGCAACTCCATGGAACGGTCGGTCAGGTTGGTCACTTGCAGGCCGCAAACACGCTTGTCCCACAACGGGGATTCCGCTGCGATGCGGTTCAGTTCGGCGCGCAAGGGATCAACGGGAACGGAGTAATCCACATACAGGAAAGCCGTGCCCAGCAGGTCTCCCCTGCGACGCGTCCAATTCTCATAGGGTTGCTCGATGAAATAGCTGAGCGGCACCACCAGCCGGCGCTCATCCCAGATCTTGACGATCACGTAGGTTGAGGTGATCTCTTCGATGCGTCCCCATTCGCCCTGGATGACCACCACGTCGTCGATTCGGATTGGCTCAGTGAGTGCAATCTGCATGCCGGCAATCAAGTTGGAGGCCGTTGATTTGGCTGCCGCAGCTAATACAAGTGAAGCCAGTCCCGCCGAAGCCATTAAACCGGTCCCAAACTTCCACAATTGCTCATCGTGAAGACTCCATAGCAGTGCTCCGGCGTCGAGAAGCACCACGATAAAAATGAGAACCCGGCGAAAGAACTGCATCTGTGTGTGAACACGCCGGGCGCGCAAGTTGTCAGCCACTGTGGTATCGAAGCGGGCCAAGGTAACGGCTTGAAAGACGTACACGCCTCCAATCGCCAACCAGCCAAAGAACAGCACCAGCAGGCATTCAACAAATTGCTCTGCCTGTTCCAGAAACGTATCTGCGATCCGAGGTACATGGGGCAGGATAATGCGCAATCCAATGCACAGAAAGACTCCACGAGCCGGCCACGCTAGAAAGTGTTGAATGCCCAGGCTGCGTCGTCCTGTTCCGGCCTGCTGCTTGCGCAATAGCCGAACCACTATGTAGTGGATTCCGTTTCCGAAGACCACTACAGCTGAAAATAGAAATGCTCCATACAACCATTCGCTTTGAGAAAGACTGAAGAAATCCATAGCACCTCCATGAGGCCTCACCGCATACTTCGGATTAGGCTTGCTGTTTGTCAGAACGCGAGCGCAACGCAGAAATGGCCCCCGTATGGGTGGGGGCCAGATTTCAGTCGATCTCTCGCGGTGGCACTCTGCGAGAAAGATGGACTGCCAGTGATGTGCGACCTCCGCATGGAACATGCGTCCTATTTAGCAGAGCGTATCCACGGCTGCTCGGTGGAGGTGAAGGACACTGGAGATTCCAGCGATGCAGTTTGCTTGGCCGCCAAACTGTTTTCCATCAACCGAATGTGGACGCTGCTGCCGCGCACTGGTTGGTCTATGTCTTCCTCGCCATTGCCATGGGCATTGCCCAGGGCCACGGCATGAATGCGGTAGATGGGAAGGTTGTGCTCGGTGACGAGATAGCGCTTGACTGCCTCGGCCAATCGAGCTGAGTTATCAATCCCAGCGCTGCCGGATGCGGGCGAGTGAGCTTCCAACTCCAGGATGTAGCCAGCCTGTCCATTTACCTTGGCCACCAGACCATCCAAACTCTTGCGCGCTTGACCCGACAATATGGGCTGCCCGCCTCGGAAGGCAATGTCTACTGCACTTTTCTCGTTGTAGACATCGAGCCCGTTCACCGTCGTTGTCAAATTGTCCACGTGATTGTTGGCGTTCTGGGCTGAGGAACCAGCTTGCCGGGCCTGTTCGCCTGCGGCAGTCGCGGTTTGATTGGCTGCGTCCGCTGCATTCTGGGCTGTGTGGATGCCTGCTTGCGCGCGGTCATCCATTTTGCGAATATCCTTTGCGTTGGTGGCGTTGACTTCATCCAATTCGCTAAGCTGATCGTTGATGGGGTCCAGTCTGTCTTTTACCCACTTTTTGCGAGCGAATGGATTCATGCGCCCCCAGACCCCCTCTCTAGGTTGCTTGACCGGCGCAGCGGCATAAGGGACGGCGGGCTCCCGAACTTCAGCACGTGTATCGATTTGAGCAGTGGCGGGAGAATTCGCCGGGGCACTATCTGTAGTCAGGGCTTCTTGTGCGAACGCAGTTGCAGCAAAGGCGATTGCCAACAAAAGGATCGCCAATGTGCCGGTGTGTGGAGTTGAAGCTGCCAATTTGTTTTTCATGAAGGTACCTCCTCGCCGATGCACTATCATCCGTTGTGCCAGCGTTCACTGATCTCTGTGCTGTCGGCCTATTTACAGAAGATGCAACCATTGTGCCAAAGTGAAATATTTCAGGCTCACATCGTTATCCCGCTCATTTCAAAAGATGTCCTGTTGAGGCTTTGAACTGCAAGTGAAAGCCGCGCCCATTTGGCACATACGAGCCATGTAAATATTTCATCCATGTCTGAATAACTAGAGGTGTTCGGAACCCATCTTCTCTTTAAAGCCCACCGGGGAGTCTGTTCCATCACTAACTCAATCACGCTCGCGCAACCTCAGCGATCATCGTGATTTGAATTCTCCGCAACGCGGAATCGGCTCTATACTAGTTGTCACCAACGTGGAGATCGGGGGTGAATCGATGAACACGTCACCGCGCGAATATTCGCGCTGGTTCAGTTTCCGCTTGGCGGCTGCCGTGATTTTGCTCTTGTCGGCAAGCTTGTTCAGTTGGAAGACCGTCGATGTCTTGGCCGCGCGCCGCCTCATACGCACTGATTTGGCGGAGATAACCAACGCAAGCTACGGAATTCTAAGCGCTGATCGATGGCGCGGGATCATCGTTCCAATCCTGAATGCGCAAGTCGACAAACTCGATCTCAAGGGACAAAGCAAGAGTCTTCGGCCGATGGTTGAACGTTCGCTGAACGCGCTGCTGGACAACATCCAGGCAAGCAAGCCTGGCGGGATCAACGGATTATTCATGAACAAGATGATCGAATCGCTCCGTCCCCAGGTGCCTGCGTACACCGATGTCGTGATGAAGGAGTTGGCCAAGTCGCAAACGCAGGAGGGCTTCAGGGACTCCATTCGCGGCGTGCTGGCCAAGGCGGTCGCGAATACCTTCAGCGACACGGACATGACCACCTATAATGCCATCTTGAATCGCAATGGGTGCTTGAGTGGCGAGGATTGCGAAAGCTCCCTTGGCAAGAAGATTGCGGAAGCGGACAAGAAGCTGAGTCGCTACTATCTCACAGTTCTGGCATCCGCGGCGCTGGGGTTCATTCTGCTGACCGCCGGTAAGCCGAGGCTCTCGCGAGGCGCCGTAGTGGTGCTAATGTTGTTCTGCCTTGCGATGCTGGCGGGCGGCGTGTTCAGCCCGATGCTCGAGGTGGAAGTTCGCGTTACAAAGATTGACGCAACCCTGCTCGGCACGCCCATCGAGTTTCGCGACCAGTCGCTGTACTACCGCAGCAAGACCGTGTTTGAGGTGTTTCAGACATTGATCCATATGGGCCGCCCTGAGATGACGGTGGTCGGCGTGCTGGTGATCCTGTTCAGTGTGGTCTTCCCAACACTGAAGATGCTGGCGCTTGGGGTGAGCCTGCTCCGGCCTGCACTGCTGCGCACGAGCCGCTTAGTCAGACTGCTGGCTTTCGAGCTGTCCAAGTGGTCCATGGCCGACGTCATGGTCCTCGCGATCTTCATGTCCTTTGTTGCGTTCAACGGCGTAATTGGGAGCGCGTTTGACAGCTTGCGCGCCGTCCCAACCGTCCAACAGGTGCTGATTCCGACGAATGCTTCCAGGATACTGCCCGGTTATTACTTGTTCGTTGGTTTCTGTGTGTCGAGCATCTTGCTGTCGAAGAAGCTGGAGCATGGCATCTCTTCCAGTACCGCTACCGAATCAAGGTAAAATGCTCCTGGTACTGCAGGCTTGCCGCAGACACATTCGCAGGATTTTCTGCGTGCGCTGAAAGCGGCGATGTCCTCGGGCTTCTTTGCCTTCACAGCTCTAAGCAACTCGACGTATCCGAAGTATTCTCCCCAGGCGGAGTCTGGTCCAGTATGCCGTAGGGCGGCCCGTGCGCGATAAGGTCATCGAGCCCGTGGGGATCTGGGCCCAAAACCGCTTGGCCTCCGCGCCTCGGCTGTACATGAATGCCCATCGCAAGAATTCCGGTGTATACGGCGAGCCCCAAAAAGAAATTCCACCGATTTTCACTCCGGTGTTCTCGATGTAGGTGGCGTCGGTCAGCAGCTCCCGGGCAACCAGCCTGGACAATTGGAAAAGCCTGTCATGATTTCCACAACACACCACTCGGTGTTTGATCGGCAGTTTAGCTAGAGCGGTTCCACGATAGCTGTACCCTGGTACCCGCAGAATCGGAACCAAGCGGCGGCATTTTGTGCAGTGATGGTTTTGAGGGCATCCGAGATGGCCTGATCGAGAGCTTCCTTGCTTCTGGCTTTGGCTGCGCGCAGGAATTGCCTAAACTTGGACCAGGCCTTCTCGATGGGATTCAAATCCGGTGAGTAGGGCGGCAGATAGAGAAGTTGCGCATGACTGGCTTCAATCAACTCGCGTATCCCGGCCACCATGTGCGCCGACAAGTTGTCCATCACCGCCACGTCGCCCTCATGCAGTTTGGGGCACAAAACCTGCTCCACATACGCGCGAAAGACCTCGCCGTCGGTGGCGGAGGGAACCGCTCAAAATAGGCGCCTTTGGCTCCTCTTGAAAATTTGCGGCTCCGCGGAGTAGTGTGCAGCCCCAAATATGCGCAAAACTGCGCCGTTCCATTCAATGCAAAAAGTTACCTATCCGCTGATCAGAGCAAATCTGAGTCGTTATTGACACCTAACAATATCCATTTCATGGAGATAGCTAGGTGTCAAAAGTTGGTAAAATTACTTCGCAACTTGTTCAGTTGACAAAATAATTGTTCATCTCCAAAGCATTTTTGCGGGACTGGAATCCTTATTCCACCGTGACCGATTTTGCCAGGTTGCGTGGCTGATCTACGTCGCAGCCACGGCGGACGGCGATGTAATAAGCCAGCAGTTGCAGGGGCACAATCTCGATCAGCGGCGAGAGCATCTCGATGGCTGGCGGGATGTGAATGACGTGCTCCACCAGATCGCCGATGGTGGTGTCGCCTTCGGTGGCGATGGCGATCACGCGACCAGAGCGCGCGGTGACCTCCTGGATGTTGGAGAGCGTCTTTTCGTAGCGCAGTTTGGAGGCGGGGTCGGACTCGTCGCGGGTGGCCAGAACCACCACCGGCAGGGTCTCGTCAATCAGCGCGTTGGGGCCGTGCTTCATCTCGCCGGCCGGGTAGCCCTCGGCGTGGATGTAGGAGATTTCCTTGAGCTTGAGAGCGCCTTCGAGAGCAATGGGGAAGTGGATGCCACGGCCCAAGTAGAGGAAGTCGCGGGAGTTGGCAAACTTGTTGGCCAACGACTCGCACTGTGCCGCCTGATTGCGCAGGACTTCTTCAATCTTAGCGGGAACACGGCTCAGCTCTTCGATCAGCCGGATCGACTCTTCGGTGTCGATGCGACCACGCAGCTTGCCCAGTTTCAAGGCCAGCAGGAAGAGCGCGGTGAGCTGGGCGGTGAATGCCTTGGTGGAGGCTACGCCAATCTCCGGACCGGCGTGGGTATAGATGGCGCCGTGGGCTTCGCGGGCCACCATGGCATCCACGACATTGCAGATGGCCACGGTCTTGGAGCCCAGAGCGATCATCTCGCGCTGCGCGGCCAGGGTGTCGGCGGTTTCGCCGGACTGGGTGATCAACAATCCAAGAGCATTGCGGTCAGGAATGGAATTGCGATAGCGGTATTCGCTGGCGTAGTCCACGTCCACGGGCAGGCGGGCCAGACGCTCGATCATGTACTTACCGGCCTGGGCGGCGTGCCAACTGGTGCCACAGGCGGCGATGTTGATGCTGCTGGCGGCGGCCAGTTCTTCGTCGGAGATCTTCATCTCGGCCAGGAAGACCTTGCCGGAGTCCAAGGAGACGCGGCCCATGGTGGTGTCGCGAATGGCCCGGGGCTGCTCCCAGATTTCCTTGAGCATGAAGTGCTTGTATCCGCCTTTTTCGGCCTGGATGGGATCCCACTGAATGCGGGTGAGGTTACGCTCGATGGGCTTGCCGTCAAAGTCGGTGAGCTTGACGCCGGCCAGAGTGAGAATGGCCATATCGCCGTCGGCGAGAAAGTAAATGTTGCGGGTGTGGTGCAGCACGCCGGGGACGTCGGAGGCAACAAAGCACTCACCTTCGCCCACGCCGATGACTACGGGCGGTCCAAAGCGGGCGACAACGATCTTGTCAGGCTCGGCGGCGGAGAGCACGCCCAAGGCAAATGCACCGGTGAGATGCTTGACGGCGCGACGCACGGCATCTTCCAGCAGGACCGGCTGGCCTTCGGCCTCGGCGTCTTTCTGCACCTGTTCAATCAGGTGGGCGATGATCTCGGTGTCGGTCTCGGTGACGAAGATGTGGCCCTGGGCAGTCAGTTGCTTCTTCAGAGCCAGGTAGTTCTCCACAATGCCGTTATGCACGACAACGATGCGCCCGGTGCAGTCGCGATGGGGGTGGGCGTTCTCTTCGGTGGGGCGGCCATGGGTGGCCCAGCGGGTGTGGCCAATGCCGAAAGTGCCTGATAGCGGGCTATCGGCTAAAACATCTTCCAGGTTTTGCAACTTGCCGGGCGCGCGCCGAACTTCAAGCGTAGGGCTCCCCGGGCTGCCGACGGCGATGCCCGCCGAGTCATAGCCACGATATTCCAGCCGCCGCAGTCCCTCGATGATGACAGGAACAACCTTCTTTGGACCAACATACCCAACAATTCCGCACATGCAGAAATTGTAAGCCATGAGGCCCTGCTGGTTGCGCGGGGAACGGCTTCAGCCGCGGAACTCTCAGAATAAAGCAAATCAAACCCCGCGCCTGAAGGCGGAGGCTTTAGCTTTCAATATCAGGGGCATAAATGCCCCTGCTCCCTCCGGGCAAAGCCCAAACAACAGGGTGCAATCTGGTAAAGGTCCAAATGCGATTGCCCTGCAGCGCGGCGCGGGCAAAGGGACCAGCACCGCGCTACAGGACTACTCGATGGTGTAAGTGAACTCTTCGATGATCGCGTTGGTCAGCACCTCGCGGGCGATGCGCTCAACCTGAGTGCGCGCCGCTTCGGCGTCGAGGCCATCGGCCAGCGTGAGAGTGAAGTATTTGCCCTGGCGCACGGCGGCTACATCCGCAAAACCGATCTTGCGCAGGGCGTTGTGAATGGTCTGACCCTGGGGATCCAGGACCGAGGTCTTCAGCGTGACATAGACATGGGCCTTCATTATCCCTGATTATAGTGGAACCGGCGGGTGCCCGGAAGCATCCAAAAAGCTCTGGCTCGATTCCCCGCGCCGAATGCATTCCACCCAGGAGAAATGTCGAGAATGGTCAATTATCTGGAATTGCCGGTCGGCGATCGCGCCCCGGAGGTCTTTAGGACGGTCATCGAGATTCCCAAGGACGGAACCAACAAGTTTGAGTACGACAAGGAACTGCACGTCTTCAAACTGGATCGCAATCTGCACTCGCCGGTTCATTATCCGGGCGACTACGGCTTTATACCTTCTACTTTGAGTGATGACGGTGATCCGCTGGACGTGTTGGTGCTGGTTCCGGGACCGAGTTTTCCGGGCTGCGTGCAGGAGGTTCGCCCCATCGGCCTGTTGGAGATGCTGGACCAGGGCGTGCTGGATGAAAAGGTGCTGGCTGTCGGGCACAACAATCCCCGCTATAACAGCGTGTGGAACTACACCGACATCTATCCCCACATGCTCAAGGAAATCACCCACTTCTTTGCCATTTACAAGGATTTGGAGGGCAAACGCGTCGAGGTCAAGGGCTGGCACGATGCCGCCTATGCCCGCGACCGCGTAGTGCGCGCCACCAAGCTCTTTGCCGAAAACAAGGCAGCGAAAGCCGGGAAGATGATTGTGGGCGACAAGCTGCCCACGTCAAAGAAGTAGGCAGCAGCGGATTAGCGAGTCAGCGGGTCGGCGAGTCAGCGGGTCAGCCCGCTGGCTCCTTAACCCGCTCCTTTGCTGCCCCGTAGAGCAGCCGTCACCCCATAAAAAACAGGCCCCAACAATCCCACCGCCGCGGCAAAGAGCAATGCCGGAACGCTGCCCAGCAGCTTTTCATCCCGTGCCGCCCACAGGGCATAGCCGATCAGCACAGCCGGGCCCACACCCAACAGCCAGGCACAGGTCAGGTTGCCTGCTTTGAAGGGGCGTACCAACTCCGGCTCGCGCAAGCGCAGGGCGATCAGGGCCGCAAATTCCAAAAGCAAGCTCGATCCGTAGAGAATCAGGTCAATGGAGATCAGCCTGTCAAAGGGCAGACGCAACGCCAGCGCCCAGCCCGCTCCACAAACCAGCACACTGACCCAGGGCACGCCGCGACGATTGCACCGTGCCAGCACCCGCGGCAACAGGCCGTCCTCGGCCATGGCCATGGGCAGGCGGGTGTAGCTCATCACCAGAGCGTTGAACATTCCGATGCCGGTCAGCGCGCCGCCGGTCACTACGGCCAGACCCAACGCAGTCCCGCCCATTCCGGCCCCGCCCAGTTTTTCGGCCAGCTTGGCCCAATCACCGGTATTGAGGTTTTCCACCGAGAAGCCCGCGATCGCCACGGCGGCCAGCGGCAGCACATAGCTGAGTGTGACCAGCGCGGTTGCTGCGAACATGGCGCGGGGATAGTTGCGCTGCGGCTTCTCGACCTCTTGCGCCACCGTCGAGGCGTTGTCCCAGCCCATGTAGTTCCACAGCGCCACCAGGATCGCCGCCGAAAGCGCCGCTGAGGAGCCGGAATGGCCCCACTGCACCGCCGGGTGGGTGGACCAGCCACGCCACAGGCCCAAGCCAATCAGGACGGCAAAGGGCGCAAGCAGCAGGGCAAACAAGGCTATCGATCCTGCGCCAACCGAGGTTGCGCCGCGCAGATTCCACAAGCAGCAGAGCACCACGACAGCCAGCGACCAGGCGTAACCTCGCCAATCAGCAGTCAACGCCGGATTGTATTGGCCCAGATACTGCACAAAGAGCGCCGGATAGATGGCCATATCGAAGATGCTGGCGGTCAGCGAGAGCCAGCCCTCCTGATAGCCCCAGAACGGCCCCAGCCCACGACGCACCCAGACATAGAATCCGCCCTCGGCGGGCAGCGCCGCAGCCAACTCGCCGATCATCATTGCCGTGGGCAGGCTCCAGAGCAGCGGCAGGGCCAGCAGGATGAGGATGGCGCGGGCGAAGCCGGCCCCGCCCAGAATCTCCTCGATCCCGTAAGGACCGCCGGAGACCATGAAGTAGGTAGCCGCGACAAGGGGCAGGAAACGCATTTTTCGCAGCGAGGGTTGAGCGTGAAGGGGCATCCTTGTGAATCTAACAAGAACCGGTAGCGCCGCGAAGCAGAAAACTTGGCTGACCGCCGGCTTAGCCGGCCAAAGTACGCCCCCAGAGCATTTTCGGAAACAGTGGGAACTTTACGGCTGCATCGAAGGTCGTCGCTCATTCCAGTGTGCGAGGCGACGAAAAGCAAAGGATGCTGGATTTGACGCCCAATTTATGAAGATCTGGTCCGGTGTTGCACGCTGGACGGCTTCTTCCGGTATAATCCAGAAGACACGGAGAGATGGCCGAGTGGCTGAAGGCGGCGGTTTGCTAAACCGTTGTAGGGGGTAAACCCCTACCGGGGGTTCGAATCCCCCTCTCTCCGCCAGTTCATTTATACCTATTGATTTCCTTGCACTTAAGCCCGCAAACACCTGATTCCCAACAGATTAGACCATTTTGGTTTTAAGCCGCTTTAAGCGTACTTAAGCCCCTTTATACCTCAAAGCAACCCAAAAACCATAACGGCAGAAAAATGATAACTGACCTTGCCCCTGAAAAACGTACTTCATAAAGCGCTCTACGATTCTAGCGAAGAAGCGGCGAAGATGGATCGTTTGCCGAGGACGGCTTACACCTACGAGTTCAAGACGGAGGCAGTGCGTCTGGTCGAGAGCGGCCAGAGCAAAGCCGAAGCAGCCCGTTCACTGGGCGTCGTCGAGCAGATCGAGATCCGGCAGTTACGCGTGGAGTTGGCACGGATCAAGATGGAGCGCGACATCCTGGGAAAAGCTATGGCGTTCTTCGCGAAGGGCCAGAAGTGAAGGTCGTCTCTATCGACAAGCATCAGCATCTCTGGCCCGTTCGAGCTTTGTGCAGGGTTTTGGAAGTCAGCTTCACCGGCTACTGGAGTCGTCTCGACCAGCGTGACAATGAGCACCTTGGTTTGTATCGGGTCCTCTGCAACTGCATCATCGGATTTGCCTCGTGCAGCCACACATGCAACCCGGCTTACTGGCCAGTTTGGTAGCTTAGGATAGCCAATGCCGTTTGGAACGCATAGCGGGCATTGGCGTAGGCGATTTCCCCCTGGGTTTGTGCCAGTTGCGCCTGGCTGAGTTCGACGATTCCACTCAAACCAAGCTGATAGCGGGTTTGTGCCAGGTCCAGAGCGAGGTTGGATTCAGTACGCAGTTGCTGAGTCACTGTAATGCGCTGATAGGCCGCCTGCGCCTCCAGAACTGCGGTGCGCACATCACGGGCGATCAACTCGCGCAGGTTTCTGACCTGTTCCTGCGCGGCTCTGGAGCGAAGGTCTGCTTCATGAGCGCGCGCGGAATAGAGAAAGCCGTTGAAGACCGGGATGCTGACGTTGGCCCCAACGGCGCCGTACCAGGACGAGGTGATCTGGTCGGCGCGTACCGGTGTTCCACCCACCACGCCCAGAGCGGAGACGGTGGGGCGATTCAAGGCGTGTTCCGCGGCACTGAACTGCTGTGCCGCGGTTGCGCTGTCTTTCAGTGCCGCAAGATCAGGACGCGCGTTGAATGCGCTCTGTACCAGCGGTTCTGCGTCTTCCGGCGCTGGCTGGGCCTGATTGGGTGTTTCATCTACAAGGCTGTATGGCTGGTCGGACTCGGAGCCCAGCAATGCATTCAGTTTGGCCATCGCATCCTGCGCTGCGTTTTGAGCGTCCAGCAGCAGAAGCCGGGCCTGGGAGAGTTCTACGTTGGCAAAACTCAGGTCGAGGGATGACTTCAGTTTGGATGCGGCAAGTGCGCCGATCTGATCGGCTGTGGCTTGTCGTGCAGCAACGGTCTGCTGCGCCACCTTCAACACCGCCTGTTGGGTAAGCGCCTGGTAAAACGCCTGGTCAACGGCCAGCACCACATCTGCAGTGGTTGCGCGTTCCGTATCCTGTTGGGCTTTGGACTCGAACTCCGCACTATGCAGAAGATGCTGGGCGCGGCCAAAGTCGGTAATCAACTGGCTCACCGTGATTCCTCCGGCGGCGCGGTTGTAGATGGAAGAGTTGCTCAAAACGCCTGCGGTTACCGCGCTCCCCTTGTGGGCGTCGACAGCGGTGAGGTTGCCGGTTGCTGTTGGCATCTCACTGGACCGTGCCTCCCGCACAACCTGGCCTTGCGCCAGCTTCAACAGCCGGGCGATGCTGATGCTCGGGTTATGCTGCAGCGCAAGATGCTCGGCTTCAGATAGCGTCAAGCTCGTCAATTGAGGAATATTGATAGGATTTGGCGTGGTCTGCCGTTGCGGCTCTTGTGCTTGCATCGCGGCACAGGCTGTCGTCAGCATTACTGCGGCGGTGCAGGTTCGGATGAAGGTGTTCATGCCTGTCCTCCTTCGATGTCTTCGAGAGTCTTCGTTGCGCGGGAGCGATGGACGATGAGATAGGCGGCTGGAACCACGAAGACCGTCAGAATGACCGATACCGTAAGTCCTCCAATCACGGCGCGAGCCAGCGGAGCGTAAAGCTCGCTTCCCTCTTCGAGCGCCAGCGCCATGGGAACCATGCCCAGGATGGTGGCCAGCGAAGTCATCAGGACTGGGCGCAGGCGAACGCGACAGGCCATCGCCACGGCTTCTTCAATCGGCATGCCTTCCCTGCGCAGGGAGCGGGTGAACTCGACGATCAGAATCGAGTTGGAGACCACAATGCCGGTCATCATGACGACTCCCATCAACGACATCACGTTCAACGTGGTATGGGTGACCAGCAGGAAGAGAATCACGCCCAGGATGCCGGGAGGGATAGCCAACAAGATGATGAACGGATCCTTGAATGATGCAAACTGCGCCATCAGGATCAGATAGACCAGGACCACCGAAAGAATCAAACCAATGCCAAAGCTGGAGAAGGATTTCCTCATGCCCTCGACTGAACCGCGCATGGTGACCCGCAGGTCGTCGGAAATGGTCGTGCCGGCGATGACATGATCGACCCGCTTTGCCAAGCCGCCCAGATCTTCTCCCGACGGTGAGACGTAGACGTCGATGACACGCTGTAACTGGTAGTGATCGACCTCGGTGGGGGTTTGAATGGGCCGAATCGTGGTTACTGCGCCGAGATTGGTAGCCTGAGTTCCATTGCGCGCGCGGATCGGAATCTGCTCAAAATCAGGTATGGACTTCACCTGCGTCTCAGGAAACTGCACGGTCAGCAGGTAGTTGTTGCCGTTCTTGGGATCGACATAATAGCTCGGTGCAATCATGCCGTTGGAGGTGAGCGAGGTGATGACGTTGTCGACGATCTCGCTGGAATCCAGCCCCAGACGACCCGCCATCTCGCGATTCACATCCAGTTGCAAGCCGGGGTAATCAAGATCCTGAGGGATCAGCACGTCGCTGACGCCGTCGAGTTTGCGGATCTTTTCCGCCAGGGATTGCGCCGTGGCGTATGCCTCCTTCATGTTGTTGCCGCCCACCTGAATATCGATGGGGGCGGGAAGGCCAAGATTGACAACGGCATCCACCAGTCCGCCGGTCTGGAAGTAGGTGGAAAGCTGCGGCAGATCGTGGCCCAGTTTGGTGCGCACCAGATTCATATAGTCGAAGCTGCTCTTCTTGTGGCCTTTTTTGAGGCTGACTTGAATGAAGGCGGTGTGCTGACCGGAGTTGCTGGTGTAGATGGCCGAAAAGTCCGGGGTGATGCCGATGTTGGATACAATCATGCCCATATCTTCAGGGGGAATGACGGAACGAATCTCGTCCTCGGCCTGGGCGATCAGTTGATCGGTGACTTCAAGCCTGGTGCCGCTGGGTGCTTTGACGTTGATGACAAATTGCCCTGGGTCCGTCCGCGGAAAGAAGGAAAGCCCCATCAGCGGGAAGAGGCTCAGGCTGAGGAGGAAGATTCCCAGAATGCCGACAACGGTAGCCACGGGACGGAGCAGGCTTTTGCGCACCGCGATGTCGTAGTGCATGAGCATCTTGTCATAGCGGCGATTGAAGAGGCGTACAAATCGTTCAAACCAGTTGCCGCCGGTGTGGTGAACGTCCTGCTGATGTGTATTACGCAGGAAGCGGGCGCAGAAGAGCGGAACAACGGTAAGCGCCACGGCGTAGGAGGCAAAGAGCGAGAGCACCACCGAGAGCGCCAGAGCGGTAAACAAAAAGCGGCTCACGCCATAGAGAAAGACCACGGGAAAAAAGACAATGGCCGTGGTGAAGGTAGCTGCGAGAACCGGCAGCGCCACCTCGCGGCCACCCTTCTCGGCGGCCTCTTCTACCGGTTCACCCATCTCCAGATGGCGAAAGATGTTTTCGAGCACCACGACAGAGTTATCGATGAGACGGGAGAAAGCCAGAGCGAGTCCACCCAGCACCATCGAGTTGATGGTTTGCCCCATCAGGTTCAACACCAGGAAGGCGGCCAGCGCGGAGAGTGGAATGGAGAGCAGAACGGCCAGAGTGGCGCGTCCGCTACCCAGAAAGATCAGAATCATCAGCGCTGTCAGCACCAAGCCGATTCCGCCCTCGCTGCCCAGATTGGAGATGGCTGTTTTAACAAAGACCGACTGGTCAAAGACCACTTTGGTGACCAACTGCTTGGGTACATCGAGAAGATGGAGCAGGGCCTTGCGAACCCCATCGACCACCGCGATGGTATTGCTGCCACCACCCTGTTTCAGGATGGAGAGATAGACGGAGTGTTGCCCATCGACGCGGACGATGTTGGTCTGAATCGCAGCCGCATCTTTTGCTTCACCGATATCGGAGATCAAAAGCTGGCCATTGCCGACAGAGCGCAGCGGGAGCTGATTGATCTCTTCGGTGGTCGGAAACTGAGAGTTGGTATAGATATTGAAGTCACGGGGGCCGATGCGCACATCGCCAGCCGGCAGAATGGCATTGGCCTGATTGACGGAGCGCACCACGTCCATGGCACTGAGTTGGTGGGCTTCCAGCTTTACGGGGTCAACATAGACCTGAATCTGCCGGTATTTTCCGCCAAAGGGCTGGGGAACGGAAGCTCCCGGGACGCTGGCAATCTGATTGCGGACGTTGAATTGGCCCAGATCATGCAATTGGGTCTCGTCGAGTCCCTGCCCTTTGAGGGTAATCAGACAGACCGGCAGGCTGGAGGCATCGAATTTCAGCACCACCGGCGGCAAGGTGCCGGGCGGCAGGCGGCGCAACTGCGCCATGGCCAGATTGGAGATGGTGGTCACCGCGGCATCGGCATCGGTGCCGGGCTGGAAATAGACACGGATCAGGCTCACACCCGTCAGCGAGCGCGACTCAATGTGATCGATGCCGCTGCCCAGGGTAAAGAAGCGCTCAAAGGGATTGGTGATGTTGGCTTCGATCTGTTCGGGGGGCATTCCGTTGTAGAAGGTGGCTACGACCACGACCGGAATCTTGATTTCGGGAAAGAGATCCACCGGCATGCGGCCCACGGTGACCGAGCCGACCACGGCAACAATCATGCAAAGCATGATGATGAAAAAGGGGTAGCGCAGAGCGAATTTGGACATGGCTACTCCTTTCCACCGGCAGGGCTGCCGGTTTTGGAGGCGGTGTCCCTGGCCTCGACCTGTTCGCCGGAGTGAAAGGAGGAGAGATTGCCAACGACCACATACTCGCCCTCCTGCAGTCCGGATAGAACTTCCACTACGTCGGGAGTCTCCATACCCAGGGAGAGAGCGCGCTTCTCAATCTGTCCATGGGCATTGACGACCAGAGCGGTCGGAGTGGTCCGGCTGCGATCCACGGCCTCGACCGGAATGGTCAGGGCGTTGCCGCTGCGCTGAATGTTCAGTGTGACTTCGGCATACATGCCGGGGGTCAGCTTGCCGTCGGCGTTGGGAAGATCGACTTCCACTTGCAGGGAGCGGGTGGAGAGGTCGAGTTCGCCGGTGGTGCGGACGATCTTGCCGGTCAGTTGCGCGCCGGTCGCCTGAACATGAATTTGCGCTGTATCGCCGATGTGTACGAACCCGGCCAGGGTTTCGGGAACGGGCAAGCGGAGGCGCAGGGTGTCGATCTGGGCCAGTTTGACCACCGCCATCGAGCCGGAATTGGAGGTGCCGGCCTGCAACAGTGCTCCGGTATCGGCATAGCGCCAGGTCACAATCCCACTGAAGGGAGCGGTGATGCGCGAGTAGTCGGCCAGAGAGGCAAAGTGCCGGTGATCTGCCTGAGCCGCGCCGAGGGCCTGCTTGGTGGCCGCCAGTTCCGATTTTGCAGCTTCGGTCTGGGCCGCGGCGGCAGAGTCGCGGGCTTGCGCGTCGTCCAGTTCCTGCTGGGCAATCAGTCCGGGACGAGCATCCGAGGCCTGCTTGAGACGCTGCGCGGCGGCGTGCAGCGCGGAATAATCCGCTTCAGCCCGCGCTACGGCACTTTGTGCGCGCAGAATCTCTTCCTGGCTGCGTTGTACCCCGGCCTGTGCTCCCTCAACCTGGGCAGTCATCTCCGGCACTTCGAGTTCGGCCAGAACTTCCCCGGCGTGCACGTGATCCCCAATATCGACATGAATCTTGCGGATGTATCCGGCGACTTTGGCGTGCATCTCCACTTCCTGATAGGGCAGGAATTCACCGGCCACGGTCAGTTGATTGGCGAGCGGAGTGCGTTGCACGCGGGACACAGGCGCGGAAGGGAGATTATTGGCAGTGGACGTCGGAGATTCGTGGCAACCGACCACTGTTGCGCCGATCAGGAGCAAACAGGAAAACGGTAGCCACCGTACTGATGACGGTAGTGACATGATGGAGATCCTCACTGAAGAATGATGCGTACCAAATACAATTTCCGTCCTGAAGGCCAGCACGAAAAAGACAATGGAATGAGCAAGATACTAGCGGGATGGAGGGGGGCGGAAAAAGAGATGCGGAGAAAAGCAGGCTGCTGCGGCAACCGCGCGCTGCTTTGGCAAAAAGCTCCAGCAGGTGAAGAGATTCGCCTGCGCCAGGGAGACCTTGAAAATGACTGCCAGAAGGACAAAGGGGATCAGCATCCGGGCGGTTTGAGCAACCGCGACGCTCAGCATGACCATCTCGGAAGTCTCACCAGGCCAAGCCTTTGCAGCTCGAATCTCGGGCTCGGGTCCGCTCGCCGAACTATAGCAGGCCATCTTCGCTTCCACCGCAAAGACCACCACCAGCAAGCTCAAGCAAAGAGCGAGCGTGGTGCGTCTGAGCCGGAAGGAAGCGGGAACTCTGAGCATAGGCGCAGTCTACCATGATGCGGTCGCAGGCAGTGCCCAAGTTCCAGTTTGCAATCTGGCCCATCCCATCGTTGATCAAAAGTGGTGGCTTCTTCAGAAGTTCCCCTGATCAACCGACATGGTTGTGCTGGGGCACACCCTTTGCCCGGCTTTCTATTCGACTCAAAAATTGAGACATATCAGTATATTTTTTGAGAAATTTACGTGAATTATTCGTATATTCATCCATTTCTGCGAGTCTGGAGACGGAAGCACCAGAAGGATATCTGTGTTTGGCAGATTCACTCTGACTTGTTTTCTGATGGATTTTCCATACTCCAAAGCGAACAGTGTCTTGCAACTGTTCGGAGGCTTGGAGTATGGAATCATGCAGCGTTCGCCGAGTAGATGAACGCAATTACGATCCAACCCGATTCGAGAGGAAAGGCCCAATGAATTTCAAGATGAAAACTGCAGCCGCTGCAATCCTGGCGGCCAGTCTTGTAGCATCCTACGGTTTCGCGGATGACGCGAAGCCGGTTGTGAAAAAGCCTGTGACGACCAAAAAGACAGCAACCAAGAAGGTTGCCGCGCCCACCGTGGAAGAGCAGATTGAAAAGCTGCGCACCGAACTGGAAGGTCAGATCAGCGGTTTGAAGAGCAACCTGGCTGACAAGGACGCGCAGTTGAAGCAGGCTCAGCAGTCCGCTGCCGAAGCACAGGCTGCGGCAGCCAAGGCTCAGCAAGCGGTTGACGCGCAGCAGCAGGCGGATACCACCAACGCCGCGGCGGTCAGCACCCTGGAGAACACGGTCAAGGACCTGAAGGGCAACCAGGCTTCTCTGGCAGCCACCGTCAGCGACGAGACGGCCAGCATCAAGAAGGCCATCAACAACCCCAGCACGCTGCACTACAAGGGCATCACCATGGCGCCCTATGGCTTCATCAACGGTGAAACAGTTTACCGCAGCAAGGCCACCGGCGGCGAAATGCCCACCCCGTTCAGCTCACTTCAGTATGAAGGCGCTGACCAGTACTCGATGAGCGAAATGTACATCTCAGGACGCCAGTCGCGTCTCGGTCTGACGGTTGAGGGCAAGACTGCATGGGGAACCATGCGGGCCATCGTCGAAGGTGACTTCCTGGGTACCGGCACCACCTCCAACGACAACCAGTCCACCAGCTACATCTTCCGCCAGCGCATTGCCTTGGCCGAAGTTGAAAACAAGGGCTGGACAGTATCAGCCGGACAGGGTTGGTCCCTGGTTGCAGAAAACCGCAAGGGCATCACGACGGCGGCTTCCAACGTCGCACTTCCCAACCAGATTGACCCGAACTACGTCACGGGCCTTGTCTGGGCTCGTTCGGGCGGTATCCGTCTGACCAAGAGCTTCAAGAATGCCTCGTTCGCCGTTTCGGCGGAGAATCCGCAGCTCCTGTACACCGCCGCGTTGGCCGGCAACACCCCTTATGCGGTTGTCGGAAGCGCCGGCGTCAACGGCGGCCTGCTCAACCAGGCAGTCAGCGCCTGCACGGCTACGACCCAGCTCTACAACTACCAGAGCCAGGTCGACGGCACATCGCAGACCGCGATTCCGCAGTACAAGACGGTCACTGCCTGCGCCAATCTCGCCAACCTCTCCTTCAACAAAGCCCCGGATATGGTTGTCAAGGCTGCCTTTGATCCCATGTACGGCAACATGAGCCTGGGCCACTACGAAATCTTTGGCGTCGGCCGCTTCTTCCACGAAACCGTCTATCCTGGCGAAACCACCAACGCCCAACTCTTTGGCGGTCAGGTCGACATTGAAACCAACACCGCTCCAGTTGCCTCTCTTTCAACGGCGGGCGCAGTTTCAAACAGCGTGGTCTTCGGCGGTTTTGGCGGCAGTGCTCGCGTCCCGGTCATGGGTGGCAAATTCATCCTTGGCGCAAAGGGCCTCTACGGACCCGGTGTGGGCCACTTCGGCGATTCCACCCTCTCTGATGCGACGACCAATGGTTGGGGCGGACTTGCTCCGATTCACAACCTCTCTGGCCTGCTGACTGTTGAAGCCAACCCGACTCCTCGCTTGAACCTCTATGCCTACTACGGTGGCGATTATGCTGGTCGTGAAGACTATGCACTCGCTCCCGGCGCGGCGGACACCACCTACAGCATCTCCAGCACCCCCGTCTTCTGCACCACTCCTGGAACTGCCTCCACCTGCTCTACGACTCCCGCCAATACCGCGAGCGGCAAGTGGGGCGCGCACTACACTGCCAACACCACCCCAGTTGCTTTGGGCTACGGTTCGCGCTTCACCAACAATTCGACCTGCGGCACCACAAGCGCACCCGGAATCAACACCGGAGCCTCTACCGGTTTCGCGGCCGGTGGCGGTTGCGGTGCGCATACTCGCAATGTGCAGGAAGTCACGGGCGGTTACTGGTATGACTTGTACAAGGGCGATCACGGTCGTCTGCGTCAGGGCATCCAGTACGGCTACACGGTTCGCGAAGGATGGTCGGGTAGCTCAACTGGTACCGGGCTTCTTTACGGCGCCAAGGGCATCGACAATATGGTCTTTACCTCGTTCCGCTACTACTTGCCGTAAACCACGAACCTCACGGTTCAAAAACAGAAGGGGCAGCCGCGGTATGGGCTGCCCCTTCTGTTTGCACAATGAGAAACTTCTTTATGGCAATACATAGCGAAGATTGGCATAGCCGGCAAAGACATGGGCATCTTTCGGGGCCCCCACTGCGACATACCATGGCGCACGGGTGATGTAGGAGCTTTGCGTAATCATCTGCACCGAACCGTAGCCGTGCTGCTTCCAGAGCGTGGTTTGTGTTGCGAAGGTCGCTTCCTGTATGGCGCGATTGTTGGAGTTGGCGCTTCCCTTGAAGCCATAACCAACCAGCGAGTCGGTGCTGGGGTCGGTCGAGAAGACGCGCTGGAAGTAAGCTCCGCTATAGGAAAACTCCAAAACGTTGAACTTGTTTACCTGCCATTCAGCCGAGGTAATGCCGGAACCGGAGTGGACCAGTTGGGCGTTGAAGGGAGCGGCTTTGGTTCCTGCTTGGGCTACGACAAACCCAGGTCCCAGTCCGCCGATATAGCGTCCACCGCCGTCGCTCCAGAAGCCGGTCAGGATGAGGTGAAGATGCTTGACGGCCTCCAGGTTGGCCACCGTCGAAATGGCCCCGCCCTCGCGGATGTCTTTGGCTGCCGTGGTCTTGGTGACGGAGGCGGGAGTGAGAACTTCCACCGGCGTCAACAAGCCGGCGCTCTCGAAGTGCCAGGTGCGCTGGCCCCAGTGGGCATCTGCCGACAGCTTGGCAATGACGTCCGGATGGAGTGTCGGCGTAGCGGTTCCTCCGCCGGTGCCGGAGGAGCTGGAGTTCAGATCGGTCTCGGTGGTGCTGAAGAGGGACGGGAAGGTCACGGCGCTGCCGCTGAACTGTTCCGGATTTTCGACGGAGAGGCCCAGCGCGACGTTGTCGTTGAAGTGATAGACGCCGCGCAGTTGAGTCTGGCGGGCATAGACCAGGCCGACCTGATAGTTGGTATCCAAGTGGAGGGTGTTATAGATCTCAGACAGGAATGGAGAGACGCCGACGCGGTTGGGGGTCAGCAGAGACCAACTCTGGCCGCCGAGCAACTCCCAGTGACCGCGGGAGAGATCGGTGAAATAGACGCGCAGGCGCATGGTGTCGGAGTTGGTGCTTACGTAAGCGTTGGAGGGCAGGTAGCCGTTGAAATCGGCCTCGCCGTAGCCAAAGACCTTGGTTTTTCCAAAGGCCTCATCGGCACGCAGCGAGATACGCGAACTCTGCGCGGTGAAGCGCGTCTCGCTCAAACCGCCGGTCACCGTGTTGTTGTATGGGATGGAGGCGAAGGATGTGCCGAGACCGCTGCCGACATCGGTGGAGCGGTAGTAGGCAGTAAAGTCCACCCAGCCACCGGGAGTGATTGAGCCGTGGAGGAAGTGAATCGAGAGTGGCGTATCGGCAGACTCGGTTCCGGTGCCCTGCTGAACGGCGGGAGTGGCTGGTATGTGTGTCAGCACAGCGACTGGAGCAGCCGCTTCAGAAGGCGGAGAGGCCAAGGCCAGAGCCTCTGAATGCAGCCGCGCTGCCGCTGAAGCTGCCGCCTGTTCCTGTTCTGTGACGGACGCTGTAGCTGGCTTGGTCGAACCAACTTCACGGCGTAGTTCCTCTATCTGGACCTGCTGGAGCTCCAGTTGCTTGCGCTGCGCATCAAGCTGCTGTGCCTGGGCGCGGATGAGGGACTGCACCTGATCCAGAACCGCTTTGAGTTCGGCGGCGGAACCGGGTGCCGACAGCGGTGAATCGTTGACTGCTGCGGGAGCCGCGGCTGAGGCGCCAGGCGCTGCCGTGGATGAACCGCTTTCCGCCAGAGAAAGCTGCGTAACCATGCCCAATACGAGCAGAAACCCTATGACCTTGCGTACCATGATGACCTCCGAATGGGTGTTGATTCACGACTGCTCCCCGCTGAATTATCCGGCGTCAGAGCAAGTATCGTCTGTGATCTGAGGGATTTGTTCGCAGCCTTTTGGATCTAGCTGCAAAGGGAGATTGCAGAGCAACGACAGCTACAACAGGCACAGCACGCAGCATTCATCCCGCTCGGTGAGCGGTCAAAGGCATTGCAAAACTGTGCTGAAGTTGCAGTGAACATGAAGCTCCTGAGCGAAAAAAGCATGAAGAGGGGAGGTATTGTGAAACAGCAAAATCGCGGACAAGCTGGCTGGCGCTAGCGAGTACAGTGACAACAACACGCGAGTTTGTGGGTCATGATGTGCATGGCGTTTCAAATACCGTTTTTCTACATTACTGGGAGTTGTGCAGGTTGTCAAGACTTACTCGGCCTTGCCAACACATCTCTCCAATCGGCCTTGGGAAGGTAGCTTCCCTGCAATGAGTCCTGGCAGGGAGGCAGTGCGGAGTTTTGGAGGATTGCTCTCGCTCTAAGGGAACAGTTCGAGAGCAGAAAGCATCCCCACGAAGCACTCGGTACGGAACGGCCCTCAGGGGCTAAAGCCCGGAGCTTTATTTGGATTGTTTACGGCAAGGCTCAAGCCGTGCCCTTTCAAAACAGGTTTATGAGACAGCTATGAGTAGGACTCGAATGCATCCTTAGTGCTGTGAAAATAAATCCGCGAATCCTGTAACGAATTGCTCCGGTCATGACTTTATTCAGGTGAATACCAAAAAAAGGACGGCACCTGATGAGGCCAACCCCAAAGATAGCCATAGTAATCCTTGTTTTCTCTTTTTCAGGATTCGTTGCAGCCGGAGCGCAGACGACGCAACTGACGTTGCGGCAGTCCATTGACCGGGCGCTCGGTCAGAATCCGGAGACGGTGGCGTCTCGGGCGGATGAAAAGGCTGCCAGTGCTTCGTCCCGTCTGGCGCGCACCTCGCTGTTTCCCCAACTGAACTTTACGGAAGACATCACTCGTGGCGACGATCCTGTGTATGCCTTCGGAATGCGACTCCGGCAGCAGCGGTTCACTCAAGCTGACTTTGCCGTGAACTCACTGAACCGGCCTCAGCCAATTGGAGACTTTGCCACACGCATCTCCGGCTCGTGGATGGCCTTCGACTCCTTCAAAACGCAAAAGCTGATTCGCGGCGCGGATCTTATGCGCAAGAGTTCGGCGTCGAGCGCCAAGGCCGTTGACCAGAAGATCGTCCTCAATGTGGTGCGGGCCTATGAGTCGGTCCTCTTTGCGGAACGGGAAACGGCCGTTGCGCAGCACGAAGAAGAGACCGCCGATGCGCTCTTTCGTGCGGTAGACGACCACGTCAAGGCGGGCTTGGCCGTTGAGTCCGATCGCATGGCCGCGGCGGTCAACGTCGCCGCTCGCAAGCAGGAGTTGATTGCCGCGCAGGGGGATTTGGAGATTGCCTGGGCGCAACTGCGCATGGCCATGGGTGACACTGAATTGCAACCCACCCATCTACAGCCCATCGAAGCACACAGCTTTCCCGCGCAGTCGCTGGATCAGGAGATCGTGACTGCCGTCAAGACGCGGCCCGATTTAACGGCGCTGCGCGAGGCGCAATCAGCGCAGGGGGCGCAAGTGGGCGCGGCGAAGTCCAGCCTTGGTCCGCATGTGAGCGCCTACGGCAACTGGGAAGAAGATCGTGGCTCGCTTGCCTCTTCGGGAGGCAACAACTGGATTGCCGGGGTTCAGATCGGCATCGACATTCTACCTTTTGGCAAGCGCGCCGAGTTGGCCAAGGAGACCGCGGTGAAACAGCGCGTCGATGCCCAACTGGCTAGTTATCAGCAGCAGGTGCGCCTGGCGGTAAGTCAAGCGCACATTCATCGCAAGATAGCCGAGCAGTCGATGGAGACGGCGCGGGCCGCTACGGATCAGGCCGCGGAGAGCCTGCGCATTTTGCGCAACCGCTACTCTGCTGGCCTGGCCACCATCACCGATCTGCTGCGCGGCGAGGATGCCGAGCGCCAAAGCCAATCCAACTACTGGCATTCCGTGTATGGAAATGCCGAGTCGTATGCCGAACTACTTTACGCGACAGGGACTCTGACTCCCGATGCGGCGGAGGAATTGCAATGAAAGTTTTCTTTGGATGTATATTGGCCGCATCTTCGGCGCTGATCGCCGGTTGCCACTCGACAGAGTCAGCGCCGCCGGCCGCCTTGCAAACCATGCGAGCGCGAGTAGTGGAGAGCCGGCAGCAGGATGCGCCGATGACTCTGCATGCGACGGGAACGCTGCACGCGCGGGAGTCGGCGACCATCTCGGCGCAGGTTATGGGCCGCATCGAGCGGGTGCTGGCGCACGAGGGCGACACGGTGCGTGCCGGGCAAGCGCTGGTTGTTCTCGACGATGCCATACTGCGCGCCTCCGCGGATCAGGCGCAGGCCTCGTATCGAGCGGCGTTGAGCCAACAGGCGGCGGCGCAGGAGCAGTCCGCGCTGGCCGCCGGCACGCTGGCTCGCTACAAACAGTTGCAGGCCGAGAAGAGTGTAAGTCCACAGGAGATGGATGAAGTGACGCGGCGTGCGGAAGCTGCCGCCGCTAGTGTGGAGGCGCTGCACGCGCAAAGCGACGCGGTCAAAGCACAGGAGAACGGCGCTCGCGCCATGCTGGGTTACACGCGCCTGAGCACTCCTTTCGCGGGAGTGGTGACGGCGCGCATGGCCGATCCGGGAACGATGGCCGCGCCCGGTGTGCCGTTGCTTCAGGTGGAGAGCAGTGGCGCCTTGCAGCTTGAGGCCGCGGTTGATGAGTCGATGATCGCAAGCATTCGCAAGGGGATGAAAGTGCCCGTGACGGTCAATGGAATGGCCAAGGCCGTGATCGCGGGCACCGTGGCGGAGATCGTTCCCGCTGCCGACCCAGCCAGCCACAGCTTTATGGTCAAGATCGACCTTGCTCCATCCGCGCAGCTCCACTCCGGCATGTATGGCAGCACGGAGATTGCAATCGGCACGCATTCCGCGATTCTGATTCCGCGTTCGGCGGTGGCGCTGCGCGGCTCGCTCTCTTGCGTCTATGTGCTCGACGCCAGTGGTGTTGCGCAACTGCGTTCGATCACGCTGGGCGCGGCAGTCGGAGAACTGGTCGAAGTGCTCTCCGGCATCTCGGCGAACGAGAAGCTGGTCGATCTTCCCGGTGATCGCGACCTGGCCGGCAAGCGAATCGAGGCTCAGTGATGAACAAAGAGCAGATTCATCCAAACCTTGGCATCGCGGGCCGGTTGGCTCATACCTTTCTCAACTCCAAGCTGACTCCGCTTTTCATCGCGGCATCGCTGGCGCTCGGAATCTTCTCCGTGGTCATCATTCCTCGCGAGGAAGAGCCGCAGATCCTCGTGCCCATGCTGGATATCTCCACCGCCATGCCGGGAGCGTCGCCTGCCGAGGTCGAGCAGCGCGTCACGTTGCCGATCGAGGAGTTGGTGCATCAGCTCTCCGGCGTCGAGTATGTCTACTCCACATCGATGCCTGGGCAGAGTCTGGTGATTGTGCGCTTTCTGGTGGGCACACCACAGGAAGACGCGCTGATCAAGGTCTATAGCAAGCTTTACTCCAACTTCGACCGCATGCCGCCGGGCGTATCGCAGCCGCTGATCAAGGCGCGGTCCATCGACGATGTTCCGATTCTTTCACTCACTCTGTGGGGCGAGCGCTATAACGGCTATCAACTGCGGACCATCGCCGACGAGATGCAGAAGAGCATTCAGCAGGTCAACGATGTCTCCGAGACGGCGATCATCGGCGGGCTTCCGCGCACCATGCGCGTGATTCTCAGCACCAACAAACTGAATGCTTATGGTCTCTCTCCGCTGGCCATCGTCGGCCATCTGCAGGCCGCCAATGCCAGTGTACAGGCGGGCAGCTTTGCCGAGAACAACAGCGAGATCCGCGTCGATGCCGGCAACATCTTCACGCGACGCGAAGATCTGGAGGCCGTTGTTGTCTCTGTCGATCATGGCCGCCCTGTCTATTTGCGCAACGTGGCCGAGCAGATCATGGACGGCCCAGCCGATCCCACCAGCTACGTGGTCTTCGGCACCACAGGCAACAGCGCGACCACGCATCAATCGCCGCAACAGTATCCCGCGGTCACACTCACCGTGGCCAAGCGCAAGGGCACCAACGCAACCGATATCTCCAACGCAGTGCTGAAGCGCGTTCATGAGATGCAGGGCGTCAGCATCCCCACCGATGTAACCATCACCTCCACGCGCAACTACGGCGAAACGGCCAAGGCAAAGTCCGATGAGTTGCTGGAACACTTGTTGCTGGCAACGCTCTCCGTCACGCTGCTGGTTGCGCTCTTCCTTGGCTGGCGCGAGTCGGGCGTGGTGCTGCTGGCTATTCCCGTCACGCTGGCGCTCACCATGTCGGTCTTCTATCTGATGGGCTACACCATCAACCGTGTAACCCTATTCGCATTGATCTTCAGTATCGGCATTCTTGTCGATGATGCCATCGTCGTCGTTGAAAATATGGTGCGCCACTTCCGATTGCCCGAGAATCATGGCCGTCCCATGAGTGAAGTCGCGGTCGAGGCAGTCGCTGAAGTCGGCAACCCCACCATCCTCGCCACCTTTGCCGTCATAGCCGCGGTGCTGCCCATGGCCTTTGTGCGTGGCCTGATGGGTCCGTACATGCGCCCCATTCCGGTTGGCGCTTCGGCGGCCATGCTCTTCTCGCTGCTGGTCGCCTTTGTCGTATCGCCATGGGCCGCACTGCGTCTCATGGGCAAGCATCTGCAAGGGACCAAACTGATTGAGCCGGAGCAAGAGAACTGGCGCACCCGCATCTATCGCCGTGTGATGACGCCGCTGCTGAAGTCCAGGCGGAATCGCCTGCTCTTCTTCACTGGGGTGATTGTGCTGTTCTTGATCTCCGTGGCTCTGGTTCCCATGGGTCTGGTGCGCGTGAAGATGCTGCCTTTCGACAACAAGAGCGAGCTTCAAGTCGTCGTCAATATGCCCGATGGAACGCCACTTGAACAAACATCTCGCGTTGCGCAGGCATTGGGAACCGAGTTGGGAAAACAACCGGAGGTTCTCAACTATCAGGTCTACGCTGGAACCTCCGGCCCTTATAACTTCAACGGACTGGTGCGCCACTATTACATGCGCCGGCAGGCGAATCAGGCCGACATTCAGGTGAATCTACTGCCTTCCAGTCAGCGCGGCGACCAGAGTCATGCGATTGCCAAGCGGCTTCGTCCGCTGCTGCTCGCCATCGGCAATCAATATGGTGCACGTATTCAAGTCAGCGAGGTTCCGCCCGGACCGCCCGTTGTGCAGACCCTCGTTGCCGAAGTCTATGGACCTGATCTCGATGGACAAATGCGCGTGGCGCAGCAAATCAAGACGATCTTTCAGCAGACTGCCGGAGTGGTCGATACCGATTGGTACGTTGAAGACCCGCAACCGAAGATGTCGTTTCATGTCGATGAAGTAAAGGCCGCTCAGCACGGCATCGCGGTCTCCGATGTGACCCGTGCGCTGGCGTTAGCCATCTCTGGAACCCAGGTCGGCCTGATTCACGACCAGTTGGCGCGTGAACCCGTGCCCGCCATCGTCGAACTGGATCGCGCGGATCGGTCTTCAGCGCAGGGGCTGGAGAGTATTCGCCTGCCTGGAGCGGATGGCGGCATGGTCTCGCTGCGCGAGTTGGTTACGGTTGAGCACGAGACGATCCAGCCAAGCATCTATCACAAGAATCTGCATCGCGTTGTCTATGTCACCGGCGATGTGGCGGGTGCAGAGGAAAGTCCGGTTTACGCCATTCTGAAGATGAACAAGGCGCTCGACCATCTCACGCTGCCCGCCGGATATACGCTGGCGCGGTATAACTCCGTGCTGCCCGAATCAACCGATCATTACTCGATGAAGTGGGATGGCGAGTGGCACATCACCATCGAGGTCTTCCGCGACATGGGACTGGCCTTTGCCGCGGTACTCATCCTCATCTATGTGCTCGTAGTCGGGTGGTTCCGGTCGTTCATTGTGCCGCTCATCATCATGGCGCCAATTCCACTGACATTGGTGGGCATCATGCCAGCTCATGCAATGCTGGGCGCCTTCTTCACCGCTACCTCGATGATCGGCTTTATTGCCGGAGCGGGCATCATCGTGCGCAATTCGATCATCCTCGTCGACTTCATCGAGCTTCGCATCCGCGAGGGAATGCCATTGGCCGAAGCAGTGATTGACGCCGGCGCAACCCGCTTCCGCCCCATGCTTTTGACCGCGACCGCGGTGGTGGTTGGCGCCAGTGTCATTCTCACGGACCCGATCTTTCAGGGACTAGCGTTATCGCTGATTGCAGGCGCTGTCGCGTCCACCTTTCTGTCGTGGCCCACGATTCCGATTCTTTACTACATGGTTCACGCCCATAATCAACCTGCAACCGATGCATCGAACGATGCCGCTGAAGGAGATCTTCCATGACCGTTGAACGCGCATTGCGGCTGATGGCTGGGGCGGTGACTCTGCTCTCGCTGGCCCTCGCCCATTATCTTTCGCCGAACTGGCTGTGGCTGACAGCGTTTGTCGGCCTCAACCTGCTGCAATCGGCTTTTACCAACTGGTGCCCAGCCATGACCATCTTTCGTGCGATGGGTATGAAGGACGGTGACCGATGCTAAGGGTCTGCTGTCCGCTGGATTGTTCGCGGTCACGCAAGACAACATCGAGATATACACCGGGCTCATTTAGAGAATGATGCAAGGGAGACCGAACAATGACTCCGCGTATTCGCACAGCAAAGGCTCCTGGTTCGTCTTCAAGACGGCATGAGCGCCTCAAGGATGAGGTCTACCGTCAGATGTACAGGCTGGAGGCAAGCCGTCCAGGAGCAGAGCTGGGCCTCGCAATTGCCTTGCTACATGCCTGGATCGCTTCAGACTCCGATTCCGAGATGCCGCAAACACGCCAATGGCTGAAGAAGATCTGCCCAATCTGCCTCCCCATGATCGAAGCCATGCAGAGAGTGAGCGAGGCTGAGCGGCAATGTATTCCGTGAACTTGCCCGGCTTCTCCGGAAACCAGCCACTTTGTGCTTCGACTGCCTCAAGGTCCATCCATGCGCTGGTTAAGCAGGTCAAAAGAATATACTGATCTTGAGAGACAAACTCCATGCGCCCAGAACTGATTCGAGCCGCTGATCTGTTACACATCAATACTCCTGAAGCTGTCGAAGAAGCAATCGGCTTGCTGCAAAGCACGGTCTATTCCTTCAGCATGAAGGTCTGCGGACATCCAGAAGACGCTGAAGATACTTCACAGGATGTTCTCTTCCGATCACTGAAGCACTTGGCCAAGATTCAGGATCCGCAGGCGCTGGCGGTTTGGCTTTATACCGTGACCAGAAACCGGTGTTGGCGCATGCGCCGTAAGGTTGCCAATGCTCCCAAGCATCTTTTGTCCCTGGATGAATTGATGCCTGATGAGACCGAGCTAGGTTTGTTGTTGCAGGATGCCGCCAAGAGTCCAGAAAAGAATGTTCTTCAAAGTGAGCAGAGTCACCTGCTCCATCAGGCAGTGTTGCGTATTCCAGCGCAGTTGCGCATTGTTCTTGTGCTTTGCGATATGGAGGAACTGATGACCGAACAGGTCGCACAGGTCCTCAACCTGCAACCCGGGACGGTTCGGGTTCGACTGCATCGCGCACGCCTCGCGGTACGCAAAGAGATGAATGAGCGACTTGATGTTACATCCGGGAAAACAGATCGTAGCGGACCAACAAGGAAGAACTCCAAGAATATTCAGGCCATCGGATCGCAGCGTTCCATGGAGTGCCGAGAACTATTCTCGAACCTGTCGGAATATCTGGATGGCCGAGTTGAACCCGCCACCTGCGATGCGATGCGCCGCCATATCGAAGCATGCCCGGCTTGCGTTGCATTTCTTCAGAGTCTGCGTACAGCCATCGATCGCTGCCGCTCCTTAACGATCTCATGTGATGCTTCTATTACGCTTCGTCTGCGCTCGATTCTTACTCAGGAATACCTGCGATTGTTGAGTATTCCAAATGCCACAAACAGTTCCACGGTATTGTAACGAATTGCCGTCAACATGGCTCTATTTGTAGGAGGAAACAAAATGGAAGTAACCATCAAGCATCTCGACCGCGTCAAATTCTCCATTCAGTCGCGGACGCATACCATTGTTTGCGACCAGCCAGCCGACAATGGCGGAGAAGACGCAGGCATGACGCCTCCCGAACTACTGCTTGCTTCGCTGGGTTCGTGCGCTGCCTTTTATGCGGCACAGTATCTGAAGACACGCAATCTTGCCGATACCGGTGTAGAGGTTTCGATCACGGCCGAGAAGCTTAAATCACCTGCGCGATTGGGCGACTTCCATATTCGTGTCGTATGCCCCGTTGCTCTGACAGAGGAACAGACTCAGGGGCTCATGCGATCCGTGCACCATTGCCTCATTCACAACACGCTATTGACTCCACCAGAAATCAAGATCGAACTGATTGCTCAATAACGGGTTCACATGACACGTCTGGGCCATATCCGCTTAGTTGTATTCAGGGCTACATCTGACGCAGTTGCAGTTTGGTCTGCGCTCGCGATTCACGACATAAGTTCAGTTGTCGGCGTAACGGCAAAGTAAGGCGCTGTGGCTCTTACCGTGGGCGCCACCGTTAAACTGGCCCGCGCTCTATGGATCGTACCGCAGAAGAGACCTGAACGGCTCTTCGATCAACTTCAAATTGGTTACACCGCGGTCGCACTTATACGCGGACGATCATTACTTCCGTTGATTTCATCAAGGCCGCTGCAATCTGGCCTTTGCGAAGTTGCATTTCCCGCGCAGAATCAGCGGTGATGATAGAGATAATCTTCTGGTCGCCGATGCTGAGCACAACCTTGGCGAGCAGTCCGCTAATCTTTACCTCTTCGATCTTGCCAACCAGTTGATTGCGGCCGCTCACGTTGCGGAAGCGCTCACGGGACTCGATCCTGGGCTTGGCGGGGGTGGATTTCATCAGCGGCGTAAGTGCGCTTTGCGGGATGCGATGATGGCCACCAGGCGTTTTGGTGGTTGTCAGCTTGCCGGCTAGTATCCATTGCTTGACGGTAGCGTAGCTGACGCCAATTTCTGCTGCCGCTTCACGAGGGGTCAAAAGAGCTTCTGCGTGGGCCAAGTTGTCACCTTTAGATGTTGGCCGCTACGGGCCGTGTCCAACACGCGCGGATGAGGGAAGTTTACACCCGCGACTCCAGTCAAACAGTATACATTTCTGGCCATAAATTAAATCGTATTGATTCGTTATATGTGACCGTATAAACTCGCATAAACAAAAAACGCAAGAATTCATTCATTTCGTCGGAGGAAACATGAACAAAACAAACATCTTTCTTGTAATGGCGGCTGTTTTCGTCTCATCAACGCTGGCGGTCGGCCAGGGCGCCACGGGCGACACCAAGACGCCGGCAAAGACCCCCGACCCATGCACGAGCGGGCACGAATTCTCCACCACTGATTGCGCTCTGACCTGGCACGGAATCACGCTCTATGGCGCGTATGACGCCGGCATCGGCTGGGTCAGTCACGGTATGCCGGAAAACGGCTATAACTATGAGGGCGAATCATTGGTGAACCGCAACGGTTACCAACACCGCTTCCTCATGGCGCCCAACAATCTGCAACAGACAGGTTTGGGCATCAGGGCCAAGGAAGAGTTTGTACATGGCTGGTCCTTTGTTTTCAACGCTTCAACAGGCATTAACCCGCAGTCCGGCCTGCTTGCCAACGCGTCACAAACTGACATCATCAATAACGGCCTTCCCCGGGCCAGCTATTCGATAGCCATCGACGGCGCGCGCGCGGGCCAACCGTTTAACGACGAGATCTATGGCGGCGTATCGTCGGAGCAATTCGGCACACTTACCTTCGGTCGCCATCGCTCTCTCGGTACCGATGCGATGCTCCAGTACGATCCGGCCAACGGCTCCTATGCCTTTTCGTATATCGGGTACAACGGCACGATGGCCGGCGGCGGCGACACCGAAAACTCCCGTTGGGACGATGCCGTAAAGTATCGCCTCACCGCTGGCCCCGTCCATTTCGGAGCGATGTACAAATTTGCCGAAGGTTCTGCGGGCTGCTACTCTGCCTCCTCAACCTGGACGGCTGCCAACTGTACAGCGGAAGCAGCACATAACAATGCCTATGGCTTTGACCTCGGAGGAAAACAGGGCAAGTTCTCGGCCGATGCCGTCTTCCAACATTACAACCAAGCTATCAGCGTACTGAATCCCCTACAAGGTCCTCAGAGCCAGAGTTCCGGAGCGCAAGAACAGTCGACTCTCGACAGCATCAATACACACTACATCACACCGGTCACCATCAACGGGACCACCATTACCAATCTGATTGCCACAAACAACACACTCTATGGCATCGTGACCGACAACAGCGCAATCATGGCGGCTGCCAAGTATTCGTCGGAATCGATCAAGGTATTTGCCGGCTACGAATACATCTGGCAGAACAACCCGGTTAACCCGCTGGGTGTTGGCGCATCGGATCAGGGCGGCTATTTCCTGAGCGGGGTCGAAGACAACAATCTTGATTCAGAGAAATTGGTGAATATCTGGTGGACAGGCGCGAAGTACACCTACCATAAAAAGACGGATGCCACTCTTGCCTGGTATCAACAGCGGCAGAACGACTTCCGTGTTCCTTCGACCTGTTCGGCCGCAGCCGGCTATCGCGCGTCCTGCGCGGGCACCCTCAATGAGGGGTCGTTCTATGTTGACCACCACTTCAGCAAGCGCGTCGACTCATTTGCCGGAGTTGCATATTCCTTCGTCAGCGGCGGCATGGACATCGCCATACCGCATGGCCCCGGCGTTCCCTATAAATCTGACAACAACTTTGCTCCGACCATCGGTAGCCGTTTCGTCTTCTAATCTTCCTACGGGGATGAGCCAGATAAGCAAGCATAGGCAGTTGGAGGATTTCAACCTCCAACTGCCTATGTACTTTGATCGAGAAATGGCCGCAGATAAAGCGCTGGAATCGGCAATAACAACAAGAGCTGAAGCCAGATCCCGGATCAGATAACGAGAGACTTCAAGGGATTTGTTCAGGATCTTAGATCGATGTTTAGAAAATCCACCGTGCCGAGAGCACCAGTCCGTGGTTGTAGGTGTGGAAATGGCTGGTGGCAATCTGCATTCCGACGCCGAGAGCCAGACCAGGACGTGACTTTGGGTCCGTGGGGTGTAACGCGCACTTGCCCACAATCAACCCTGGGGTGATGAACTCCTGTGTCTTTCCGTCATTGGTTCCGCCTTTATAAAAGGTGGCATTGCTCTCCACTTCCGGCCAGAACAGTTTGGCAACCCGGTACTGGGCGACGGTATTCCAGAGCACCGGACGGCCAGTGGCCGTGATTGCTGGAGTGCCAGTGGGTAGTGTGGCGCCGAGCGTTGATTGCACATCGAAGTTGCCAACCCCCTTTCCGACGCCCAGATTCGGCTGTACGCTGGCATTGGTAGAGCCATTTTTATGGCTTCCTGTCGGGATGGTGGTCAGGGCCCAGGCACTTACCGTGTAGCTGCCATGGTGCGCGTTGCCGCTGGCAATTCGGTACTTGGCGAGAAAGGTGAAATCGCCGAAGCCATCCTTGGCTGTGGTGTTGTGCTTGATCCAGGGAGGCAGGTCGATGCCGATTTCTGTATTGGCCCAGGGGACCAGATTGAGCCCCTTGCTGTTGTCCAGGTTCCACGTATCGGTGAGGGCCGGGGCAACTTGGCGAACGATATCGGTTCGTGCCACCTGGATCAACCCGGTATAGGTGGTCACCAGCGGAACCGCCCAACCGGGTTGTTTCGCCTGCGTTGCCGAAGTTCGCGCGAACCACTGGTTTACAAATCCGCTTCGAGCAGTGTTTGCTGAACTGCTTTGCGCGTACACGCTAGTCGAGACCAGCAGGACAAAAAGGGGAAGGGAAAGGTTTTTCATATGTGTCCATAGAGCATGCAGTCGGATACTGGAAACAAACAACCATCGATTTAACGAGGTATTTCTCCATCTTTCGATGGAATGGAGATGTAAATCGATGTCCAAATCCCAGGCAATTGCCTGATCCAATCGAAAACTCAGGATTCATCCAGCTATCGCTGGTTCAGCGATTCGTCTCGTGCTGGCGTTTGTTTTGTTGAGAGGGAGAAGCCCGCAGGATGCTGAGTCGAAGGTTATGTGACGATGTTAAATCGTCCGGGGTCACCCAGTTATTACTTGAGTAGGCAGGTAAGCTAAGGAGCCTCTGATCAAGCCATCGTTTTTAGGTCCTGAAGCAGATCACACCATTTCTCCGGCGAGATTTCTCTCTGGAGTCGGAAGAATCACTGAATAGTTGGGCTTGTGTGGCTGGAAGGCAAAAGTTATCTGGCGCATCGCGTTTTCGCTCTATCTGCAATTTGAATCAAAGACAGCGCAAATGCTGGACTTGAACAGAGGCCCCCTAGAAGTCCAGCTTCAAAGTCAGTTGTATGGTGCGGGCATGGGCCGTGAAGAATTTTCCAGGATGATCAAACAGGCTGTTGGTTACCGTCTGATAGTTGAGCACCTGTTGATTGTTGCTGTTGACATTGTCCAGCGTGCCCGGAATGTACTGTGCGTGGTTCAGAAGATTGAAAGCTTGTGCCTGAAACTGCACGCTATAACGCTCGGTCATGCTGATGATCTTGCCCGCCATTGCATCCAGGTTGTTGATGGGAGCGGTGGGCTCCGTGTTACGGGAGGCGGTCGGCAAGGTGCCCGGACCGGCCTCGATATAACGGGCATTGGCGTTATTGGCCTGGTAGGCGACCAGATTGGCGGTGCATTGCGAGACTCCCGCGGCGCAGAGGCCGGCGCGGCTCGCGTCGTAGAGCGCAGTAACGCCCGAGCCCGTTCCGGCAACACCGCTCTTATTGAAGATCGTGCGGTCGATGCCCGTGGAATCTCCGTTGAGATTGGAATTCACGCCCGACAGAACCGTGAAGTACTCCGGCGACTCGTAGGAATATGAGGGAGTCACAACCCAATTACCAAAGAGATTCTTTTCGATCCAGCCGGATTGCCGGAAGAAGGGCTCATTCCAGGATGCAGCCAGAGTCAGGCGGTGCGTACGATCCAGGGCTGAGCGGCTATAGTCGGCGGCAATATCCTGGGAATTCTGCGGGCGGCGTGGCGTCAAAGACGTGTTGTTCACCGTATCCGTTGCATCGTCCATTGTCTTGCTGTAGGTATAGGCGATGTCGAGCAGCAGGCCGTGGATGAAGCGCCGGTTCAGACTGGCGGCCAGGCCGTTGTAGTTTGATTCGGAAAACGGACGATAGGCTAGAATCTTGCCGGTGAAATTGGCGCTACTGGAGACGAACTGCGGCAGGTAGATGGAGAGCGCTTCGATCTTCGCCAGGGTGCTGGTAAGGCCGGCCAGTTGCGCGGCACCGGGTGTGCTCATAAAAGTCGGTAGTTGGTTGGCAGCGGTAACGCACGGCGTGATGTTCATCTGCGTTTGTGTAGGCAGATGGATGCCCCGGGTGCCGAGGTAGCGGAGTTCCGCCGTGTAGTCCCGGTGAAAGACGTGTTGCACACCCACAGACCAGGTCTCCGCGTAGGGCAAAGTCTGGTTGGGTATATAGGCGGAAGTGGCTGCCTGCTGCGCGGCAACATTCACTACGCAAGGTGTTGTTCCGGAGCCGGTGCCCGGCTCACAGAAGGTTGCCAATGTGCCCGTGCCGTGCGGGAGACCACCGTTGGACAGAAAGTTCAGAGCGCCCGCGCTGGGGCTTGGACTGACGCCCACATCGTAAGTGGAGGAGAATTGTGGCGGGTTGGAAAGAGTGCCCAGGTTGTCGTAGAGAACATCCACGCTCATGCCGAAACCGGCGCGGATCGAGGTGTTCTGGTCGAGCGCGTAGTTGATGCCCAGGCGCGGCATCAGGTTGGTATATTGCGGCTGCGGCGTGGAGAAGACCACCACTCCGGGAACGCTTGCCGCCTCGTTGAGAACCTGTTTGCGCTCGCCTGCGGGGACGGAGGTGAATTCGTAACGAAGGCCGTAATTCAAACTCAGCTTTCCGGAGATATGCCAAATGTCGTTGGCGTAGCCAAAAACGGCTATCTGGTCGCCGCTGAAGATGAAGTTGCCCGTGGAGCGTTCCCCGAAGTTGGTGGGAGCAAGATCGTGCAGGTATTCACTGGTAGCGTGCCACTCGTAGTCGCCGCGGACGCGCTGGGTGAAACTCTGCGGCGCAATGTACTTGCGGCCGTCAAAACCGAACTTGAAGTTGTGCTTTCCCTTGACCCAGCTTAAATTGTCCGTGAACTGATAGGTATTCTGAATGGCCTCTGCCGGCGCATTCTTGTCGGGACCGATGTTGATTGCTCCCAAGTCAAAGAGTGTCAGGTTGGGGAATGAGTCCAGCCCGGCGAAGGGGAATTCTCCCGCGGAAGTCAGGTTATAGAAGCGGTTAAAGCCGATGCGAACCTCATTGTTCAGATTGCGGGTGAAGGTGTGGTACTCACTGAGAGCAATCAGGTGGTATCGCTGCGGCAGTGGCTGAAAGAAATCGGGCAGACTCGCAACGGTATCGATTCCCGTGTACCGGTTATAGATATAGCGAGCGCGGAAGCTGTCACGGGTATCGATAGTCCAGTCCGCTGCGGTTGTCAGAGCCTCAAAGTTGTTGTAGTTCGGAGAGATCACCAAATCATTGCCCAGAGGAATCTGGGTTGGATTCAGCGTTCCGAAGATCCTGGCTGAAGAGTTATACGCTGCATCGTCGAAGATATAGGTGTATTGCAGAGGATCGCTGCCGACCGTTGGATTGCCAATCAGATCCTTGCCTTTGGGCGCATTGTTTCCACAGGCCCGGTCACTGTTGTAATCGATCTGCTGCGAGCTGGCTGGAACGTATTTGCTATAAACGGCCAGATTATTGGCGCTGAAATTGTGGATTCCTGCCAGGGCCGCAAAACCCGCCGCGGTTGGAGTGCAGAGGAAGCTCTGTCCGCTCTCACCCGTCGTCTGGCGCTCGAAGTTGGCAAAATAGAAGAGTTTGTCCTTCTTGACCGGCCCGCCCACCTGGCCACCATAACGGTTGTAGTCATAGCGGGGATTGGGAATCTTTCCACCCTGGATGGCGTTTTCGGCGTTCAGATTGCGGTTGTCGAAGTACTCATAGGCGCTGCCATGAATCCTGTTGGCGCCGCTGACGATAATCGAGTTGAACTGTCCGCCCATCGAGTGGCCGAATTCAGGGGAGAATTGGTTGGTGATAACAGTGAACTCGCCAACGGCGCTGGATGGCAGATAAACCAGTGGTCCGGTGGATGTCAGGTTATTGTTGTCGATGCCTTCAATGGTGAAGTTATTGGAGCGGGAGCGCATCCCACCCACGGAGGGGCCAACGCCATCGCCCAGCCCGCCGGCTGAGGCGACGCCAGGAATCAGCAGAGCGAGATTGAGAACCCCGAGTCCCACCGTAGCGGTGGGCATGTTCCGCAGTTCTTCGCTCTCGAAGCTGCTCTGTAACTGGGCGGTGGAGGTGTCAAGAATCACAGGCGCATCCGCTGAAACAGCGACATCGGCGGAGGCAGCCGCTACGGGAAGCACCAGTGCCGCGGTCGTCGTCTTATTCAGCTTCACCTCAAACCCATTCAAAGAGTAAGAGGCGAATGCGGGCGCTGATCCTGTAATGGTGTAAGTTCCAGCCGGCAAGTTGGAAAAATGGAATTCGCCAACGCTGTTTGCTTGGGTCGCAGCGGAAACACCGGTATCCATGTTTTTCACGGATACCACAGCCCCTGCAAGGAACGCTCCGCTGTGATCGGTGATGGTTCCAAAGATATCGCCACTTGTAGATTGACCGAAAGCTCGGCAACTGCCGCAGGAGATCATGGAAGCAAGCACAGTCACCAGTGCCAGCGCTATGAATGAACGGCGCATACTTTCCTCCGTTAGCGCGGAATGGGTCTGATCGCAGTAGCAATTCGAAGCTGGACAGTCCTGAAATCAGACATCTGTAGTGACGAAGCGCACCAAGATATTGATGGGGCTGGGAGCAGAATAGCCAAAAACAGACGTACAGTCCAGAGGCTTGAATGCCTATCGGCCACTTGCAGAGTTTTCGATCCCAAAATGGATTTAGTCCTTCAGGCTGCGCTTTACGCTGAATTGCAGCTGTCGAACCAATGGAGAACCTCCCTACTTTACCGGTGAAGTAGTAGTACTCTGAGATTTTCGGGGGTGGAAAGTTCGCAAAATGTCTGATGCAACCGTCTTTAGCTGCCGATGAGTAGAGGAAGGCGTAGTGTGCATCCGTCCCCTTGATGGAATCAGCGCAGGATTGCAACCATGGGAAGCCTGAAACAGCGAATTTATTACACGTTTGCAGTCACGGTGCTTGCGGCCGTCCTCGGCCTTCTGGCTGGCATGATGCTGGGCAGAACGGTGCTCTTTCATATGGCCGAATCCAAATTATCCAAAAGTGTGGATCTCTGGCTAAAAGCTACCATTAATCAGACCGCTGAAGTACATGGCATTATGGAAGTTATGAACAGCCGCCCGGAGCCGTATTGCGGCAAACAAGATCTGGACTTCATTCGCGAACTGCTCCTGCATGCACATTTCCTGAAAGACGCCGGGCGTATTCGCGGCAATGTCATGGCCTGTTCCGTGATGCGTGGCAGCGATAACCTGCCTGAGATTCCTGCCCGGCCAGATGCCACCATGAGGGACGGAACGGGCCTCTACAGGAACTTCGCTGGTCTGCATTTTGAAGGGACCTCGTCAACCTTTCGCATCGGCGACTCGTTCGTGCTGATGAACCCATATTCGATGTACAGTTCCGAGACGATCACATCGCACTCCTTCATGACCTGGCTGGATGCCCCCACCCAGCGAGTTGTGGCACTGGATCCTGACAAATTCCCTCCCGGCATCCTTCAGCCCAGAGAGAGTGGGTTCATCCGCAACGGCGGCTATTTTTATGCCACCCTGTGCTCAAAAATCAATCGCACCTGCTTGACCAGATACGAGTCGGAGTCTGAGATTATCCAGACTGATCGCCCTCTTTTTACGTTATATATCGTGGCAGGAGGGCTCATCTTCGGCCTGTTGGGGTTCAGCGGCTCTCTAATCTATAACCGCAGTCGCAGCATCGAGCATCAACTGCACCGCTCCATCCTCAAGGATGAATTGCGCGTCGTCTACCAGCCCGTTGTTGAACTGGCGAATGGAAGGATTGTTGGCGCCGAGGCCCTGGTGCGCTGGAAGGACGAATATGGCTTTGACATCAGCCCCGACATCTTCGTCAAGATCGCGGAAGACGCCGGCTTTGTCGGGTTGATAACCAGACTGGTGGTTCGCCATGTGGTGCGTGAATTTGAGGATATTCTCTGCAACGATCCCAACTTCAGGATGAATATAAACGCCGCAACTGCGGATCTTTGCGACCCTAAATTCCTGCCCATGCTGCAAGAGGAACTGCAACAGGCGCGAATTCAGCCATCCAGCATCGCAATCGAGATTACCGAGGGTTCGACCGTGTTGCAAGCCGCTGCCATCAAAAGTATTCGCAAACTAAGGCAGAGCGGTCACTGCGTCTATATCGACGACTTCGGGACCGGATACTCCAGCCTCTCCTATTTGCACTCTCTATCCGTGGATGCCATCAAAATCGACAAATCCTTCACGCAGGCAATTGGCACAGAAGCGGCTACACTTTCAATTGTTCCCCAGCTTCTGGCCATGGCAGACAAGCTCAATCTGGCTGTGGTAGTGGAAGGAATCGAAACTCCCGAACAGGCGCGCTACTTCACTTCGCCTGAAAGCACGATTCGTGCTCAGGGATGGCTTTTTGGACGCCCTGTGCCGAGCGGCGATTTCCATCAGCTTTTGAGCGAAAGATCAGTAATGCAAGGATGAACGCTGTCAGGGGCGGTTCCAGAATTGATGTAACCTGGAGCCATTCTTTCAAGTGGACAGGATAGAACACAAACAGACTCGACTTGATCGCGCGCTTGCGCAATCGGCTCTGATATATAGTGGGATCGTAGAAGAGGCGGGCATGCAAAACAGCAACAGGAGAATTGACCCATCCCGGTCCCGCGCCCTGGACAGCAACCATTCTGCAATTGAAGGTCCGGTCCTCATGGCGGTGAGCAATTGCTGCCGATCCAGCGCAGAGCTCCTCCGCTTCGCCGTACTTGGATCCGGTCTCTTTCTGCCTGTACTCTGCATGGGGCAAACCCCCAAATCTTCGCCCCCGGTCTTTGAAGACTTCGCGCAACAGGCAGGGCTCACGGTCCCGCATCTCTCCACGCCCGAGAAAAAATACATCATGGAATCCATGAGCGGCGGTGTCGGTTTCATCGATTGCGACAACGATGGCAAACTGGACATTGTCACGGTCAACGGATCAAGCGTCGACCGCCTGCGCCAGGGCGGCGACCCGCTGATCACGCTTTACCACCAGGACGCCAACCTGCACTTCAGCGACATCACCACGAGTGCGGGACTGTCGCGCAAGGGCTTTGCCATGGGTGTGGCCATTGCCGATTACGATAACGACGGGCTGCCCGACATCTTCGTCACTGCCTATGGAGGCAACGTCCTCTATCGGAACCGGGGTAACTGCAAATTCGAGGATGTCACTGAAAAGGCCGGTCTGCGCGGAGGAGGATTCAGCGCCGGGGCGGCATGGAGCGACTATGACCGGGATGGACACCTGGATCTGTTTGTCGCCCGCTATGTCTTCGTCGATCTGGCTCACCTGCCAGAGTTTGGCAGCAAACAAGGCTCGTGTACGGTGATGAATTATCCGGTGCAGTGCGGTCCTTTGGGATTGCAAGGCGAGACGGACCTTTTGTATCACAATCGCGGGGACGGGAGTTTCGAGGAGGTCTCGAAACAGGCGCACGTGGACAATCCCGGCGGGGCCTACGGAATGCAGCCATTGTGGATCGACTACGACGGCGATGGCTGGCCCGATCTCTTCGTTGCCAACGATATAGGCGCCAACTATCTATATCACAACAATCGAGACGGCACCTTCGAAGATGTGAGTCTGCTTTCTGGCGCGGCGCTTGATGCGCATGGCAGGCAACGTGGTTCCATGGGTGTTGATGCCGCGGACTTCGACCATAGCGGCCGGCAGAGCCTGTTTGTCAGCACCTATGCCTTTCAGCCGGATGCCCTGTATTTGAATCGGGGCTCCGATGGCTTTGAAGATATCAGCGCAAAGGCCGGTCTGGCGCAGCCTACTTATCCTTATGTGGGCTGGGGAACAGCCTTCGCGGACTTCGACAACAGTGGCTGGGACGATATCCTTGTGACTAACGGGCATGTGTTTCCACAAGCGGATTCGATACCGGGATCAGCCACTTATCGACAGCCAATTCAGCTCTTTCATAACAATCGAAATCGCACCTTTACGGATCTGTCGCAAGCCTCCGGCTTGAGCAAACTGCCTCTGCTTTCGCGGCGAGGCGCGGCATTTGGCGATGTCAACAACGATGGCAAGGTCGATGTGCTGATTCTGAATGAAGATGGGGCACCCACGCTGCTGATCAATCGCACCCCCAACAGCAATCATGCTGTGTTGATCGGGCTGGAAGGTACAACCAGCAACAGATCGGGCATCGGCGCGAAGGTGACCGTTCATGCCGGCGATCTGGCGCAGTTCAAGGAGGAACGGGGCGGCGGAAGTTATCTATCCTCGAACGACCCGCGTCTGCACTTCGGCCTGGGAGCAGCCAGGTCCATCGACTCGATTGAGATTGCATGGCCGAGCGGAAAACTGGAGAGTTACAGAAACCTATCCAGCGATTTTATCTATACGTTTGTCGAAGGACACGGCATCAAGTCCAAGGTCGCATTCAATCCATCGAATTGACGCCTTCTTTTGGGGGTTCCACAGCAAAACCAGCGTCGAAGTATTGCGAAACCACCAGGGAGAGTCGACCTGCGATGCTGATTTAAAGTTCAGGAACTTTCCTGTAATGCTCTATCGCGGAGTGTCTTTCTTTGAGTCCGCTGTGGGCGCGGGCAGTTTTAGAGTCGCAGTAATTCCCTGCCCCTCGACTATGGTGTAGATGGCGTCCGCTGCGACGTTGGCAAGGTTCTCCCGGAGTCCGCTGGGCCATTGAATCTCCACACTCTTCATCACGGCATCAGCACCCAGGCCGAAGTGCAGGCGAGGGTCGCTGGTGGACAGATAGCTGCCTCCGCCGCGCACTTCATCCATCTGCTTCATCGAGGCGGTAGTAACCGTTACCCTGGCGCCGATCGCAGAGCGATTGCTCCTGCTTCCCACAAGTCGTAGCAGAACGCGATGATTGGAGTTGTGCGTGTCGTTCAGAAAGATCGAAGGCGGCGCGCCCACGTTGTAGACCACCGCATCGATATTACCGTCATTATCGATATCGCCGAAAGCGACGCCACGGCGGGATTGCATCTGCCCATCATTGAGCCCCGCCCGGTCGCCTATTTCCGTATAGACGCCCTGACCGTTGTTGTGGAAGACCTGGAGCGGTTCACGATACTTGAGATCGTTGGGCAGGGTGTCGATGAGCGCGGTCACATTGCCATTGGTCACAAAGATATCCGGCCAGCCGTCGTTATCGAAGTCGGCAAAACCAACGCCCCAGCGCACCGGTTGATAGGAAAGCTGCGCCAACCGCGCCTGCCAACTCTCATCCTTGAACGAGCCATCCCCCTGGTTGGCATAGAGCGTCAAAGGCTGATAGCCATAGCGTGTAACCACCATGCCGAGTCTTCCGTTGTGATGAATGTCGGCGACGTCGGCAGCCATGTTGCCCATGGTGCGACCATCGGGACTGAGGGCTATACCGGACAACATGCCCGTCTCTTCGAAGGTTCCATCGTGCTTGTTGCGATAGAGAAAGTTCGGTCCCATATCGTTGGCCACGAAGAGATCGGGCCAGCCATCGTTGTCATAATCGGCCCACAAGACTCCCATGCCAAGCTTTTTGTCGGGGTTATCGACACCAGCCTTTTGCGCTACTTCTTCAAAGGTGTTGTCGCCGCGATTGTGAAAGAGAAGATCGGTTTCACCGGCAGAGACAGGGACTTCCATCGCGATTCCCTGGTAGTTGAAGGCAGCCATGCCGGGATGCGGCAGATGCTCCAGATCGGTATGAACATAGCGCGAGACAAAGAGGTCGAGGTGGCCATCGCGGTCGTAGTCGGCCCAGGCCGCGCCCACGCTGAATCCGCCGCCGGCGGTATGGGTCTCCGCCGTTACATCCTTGAACCGGCATCCGCCCAGATTGCGATAGAGGACGTTGTGGCCGTAGCCGGTGACATAGATGTCGGGCAGGCCATCGTTGTCAAAGTCGGCGATCGCTATGCCCATACCCCATCCGCGCGTGCTCAGACCTGCCTGCTGCGTGATGTCGGTGAACTTGAGATCTGCGTCCTGGTGATACAGGGTGATCATCGGATCGCCGCCGGCGCGGTAGCGGTCGATGGATGAATCGTTGACAACCACGATGTCCAGTTTGCCATCGCCGTCACAATCGAAGAGCGCGATGCCGCCGCCCATCATCTCCACCAGATACTTTTTGTCGAGTGTCAGGGGCGGAGCAGCCGATGGGCTGGGCTGGGGGTGAATTTCGTGAAAGTGAATCGCGGCGCGTTGCTGCGCCCCCACCGCTGTGGCGAAGAGAAGCGTGAGAAGCAAGGTCAGAGCGCGTTTCATCATGCGGCTATTCCGATGTGGCGGCTGCAGCGGGCTGCTTGCCTTGTTTCAGCAGCAGATCGGAAAGCCAATGCCGAGATTCAGTATCGCCAGGGTCCAGTCGCAATGCGGAGCGCAGTTCCGCTTCGGCATGCACCATGTCGCCGACCCGCAGATAGGCCTTGCCCAACATGCGATGCAACTCAGTTTTTTTGGGCTGGGCGGCTTCAAGACGTGTCAGGCGGGCAATTCCATCCATTGCTGCGCCCGTCTCCACCTCTGCCGCGGCGTAAAGATATTCGATCGCCGGCAGGGATGGCAGCGACGGTTCCATGGGGCGCAGCGTGGCCACCGCGCCTGCTGCGTCCCCCGTGCTATACAGGCTCACGCCCAGAGCGACACGAAACCACAGGTCACCGGGATGCTTGAGGAGATAGTTGCCGAGTGGCTGCACCGCCCTGGCGTAAGCCTTTGCGGAGTATGCCGCGCGACCAAGATTGTAGTCCAGACCATCCAGATCGGGGCGCCATTGCGCGGCATGGGTGAAGTAATCCATGGCTGCTGTGAAGTTGTCGCCCTGTGCGGCAAGAACGCCCAGGTTGTTATAGCTTTCGGCGATGACGGGCGCGAGTTGTTTTTCAAAGGCCGCCACCGGCTCCATGTTGGGAGCATCGAAGGGAGAAGCGTCGGGCTGCTGCAGGTGGAGGACACGGGCGCGGTCGGCAATCTCCGCCGCCGGTCTTCCCTGATTCTCCAGTGTGCTGAGTTTGAGCAGGTCGGTGGAGATCTGCATCTCAGCCTTTGCCTGTTCTGTTCTGCCGGTCTGCATTAGGATGCGGCCCAAAAGATAATGCGCCCGCTGGACCTGATAGTGGTTGCGCGATGGATCTGTCGTCAGCGCAATGGCCTTGCGCAGCGCAGTCTCGGCGTCTGCTGGGCGACTGGTATCCACATAGAGCTGGCCGAGCGAGACAAAGGTGTCGGGATCATGCGGATTCAATTCGGCGGCTCGGCTCAGTTCCTGCTCAGCAGTGGCATATTCATGGCGATTGAGAGCGATGTAGCCAAGCTGCGCGTGGCTGAGAAAGTCGTCCGGATGCAGGTCCAGCTCCCTGTGAAACTCGGCGGAGGCCTGGGGAAAATCGATCTCGCCCATGCTCAGCAGATAAGAAGCGCCCAGCGAGTAATGCAGCCCAGGAAGTGTACCGTCTTTGGCAAGCGCCTTTTTGAATTCCTCGATCGCCTGATCGGGATAGCCGGCGACTCCATAGGTGCGTCCGATGTCCATGTGGATGGCAGCGGTGTCTCCGGTGGAAGCAAGCATCTCGGCGAAGAGCCGCGCGGCGCTGGGTTCGTCTTTCTTGTGGAGATAGGCTTTGGCCAGGGCAAAACCGTTGTCGAGTGTTGGATCCAGCTCTACGGCCCTTTCCAGATCGCGGATCTCATCATCGGTCTGGCCCAGCTTCGCCAGAATGCTGCCGCGCAGCGCGTAGGCATCGGCATTCCTGGACTGCGCGGTAATCCATTTGTCGGCAAGCTCTTTGGCAATCTCCAAGTGATCGGCGTCGCGTTCTGCTGTAGCCCAGAGGCGCAGCAGGGAAAGATCGTCGGGGCGCAGGCTGCTAGCGGCGGCCAGTTGCTGCGCGGCCAGTGCGTGGTCGCCGATCCGCTGGCGATTGCCAGCCATTCGCTCCAGGGCATTCGAGAGAAAGAGACGATAGGCGATAATGGCCTGTTCCCTTTCACCGGAGGCCTGCAAGCTTTGGGCGCGATCGAAGAACTGTTGCAGCGAGGGCTGATCCTGGTTATGCGCGACCGACTGCGCGACACTGTACAGGTTCGCAGACAGTACGCTGAGGGCGAGGAGTACACCCCTCATACGATGCTTCCGCGAACAGGACCATGCCGACAGGTAGGCGCTACGAACAAGATTCATGGCAGAGAAAGTATAGTGCACGGAGAAAATGATTGTTGACGCAGCATGGCAGAGTAAGTTCATACCCGCAAAACCAGAGTCGGTGTATCCCGAAACCAAGCACTCAAGTCGGCGCGCCCGTCAGGGAGCGACGGCCCTCAATAAGGCTTTAACACTTCGCTGAAATCGCTCTACTTGTTACAGACTGTAAAGCACGGATAAGAACGTCTAGGGGGTATTGCGAAGCCGCAATACCCCCTTCGACGCGATGCCGCAAGCTAGAACTCGTACTTCACGGAAAGTTCAAAGATGCGCTGGGCTGGGGCGCCGGCCTTGTTGGTCAGTTGGCCGAAGCTGTTGGGGTTGGCGTTGGGATAGGGAGTTGGGTTCACAGATAATGCCTTGGTGGCGTAATCGGCGCCAAAGTTCAAGGCAAGGTAATTGGTGTTGGCAAACTGCGGCAGCGGGTGGTTAAGCCAGTTAAAAGCTTCCGCCTCGAAGCGCACATCCTGCTTTTCAACGACATGGAAGGTCTTGAAGAGCGCAAGATCCGAGTCGAAGTAGGCAGGACCATGGAAGTACGGCCAACCCGCTCCACCGTAACTACCCACGGCGGGTGCCTTGAAGCAGGTATACTTCAACGACTTGCAGGTAACCACCGGCTGGATGACCATGCCGCTGGAGTTGGTGCCGTAGTAAGTGGCGGCAGTGAGTCCCGTTCCGACGCCCGTGGGTAAGGGGTTGGAAGAGGAAATGGCGATGCCGTTATAGGTGGTGTATTGCAAGCCCATGCCGAAGTTGGCGTCGCCATTGTTGAAGAGAGCCGGCAAGCTGCCACCGCGCTGCCATGTGGTGATGTTGGAGATGGTCCACCCGTTGGCCGCACCACTGAGAATCTTGTTCTCGCCCGTGTAAGCTCGTTCGATCAAGTAGGAGCCGGAGAGGTTGAGAACCTGCGGACGATCAATCGAGAGCACGCCATAGTTGGCGCGCAGGTGATAGGGATTGACCTGCAACCCGGTGCCGAGTGTTTTGGACCAGGTGTAGTTGGCGTTGAAGTTGACATCCTTGGAACGCTTCACCCAGCTCACCTGCAAGCCGTTGTAGTCACCGTAGCTGTCATTGTTGACGATGTAGATGGCGTTGTCGCCATATTCCTTGCCATAGGGGCGGTAATCGGAGGTCTTGTTGCAGACCGCTCCCGAGCATGTTGTGGTTACATTCTCTGGATTGGTTGCCGTCAGGCCGGTCACCGGATCCGGTTTGAACAATGCGCCCAGGGGCATCTTGTTCACGTTGGTGTATTCGCCGAAGCCGCTGCCCGAGATGCCCTCGCCGCCCATCACCGCGTTTTGGCTGTTATTGCCGACATAGGCGACTTCGAGCAGGGTATTCCACTTCAGCTGCTGGGAGATGGTGAGATTCCACGAAGCGGTCAAGGGAACCTTGTTGTCGCTTGAATCCAGCGCGTTGACGCTCCCGTTGACGCAAGCAGCCGCCGTGGATGTTGCCGGGCCACAAGATGTGGTCGGGGCGGCGATGCTGCCGAGCTGGTTCAGCATGACGTTGGTGCTACCCGGCAGACCATAGCCCAGAATGCTCTGCGCGGTGGTCAAAGCGCCGGTGTAGTCGTTGTACTGGTCGCTGTACCGGTAGAGCCCCCATCCGCCGCGGAGCAGCGTCTTGCCGGTCCCGAAGATGTCATACGCGATGCCAAAACGAGGATCGGCATAGACGAAGACATCCGGCTGGCCGCTGTTGGCGACACCTGGGCTGTTGCCGTGCCAGTAGACGCCGGCATCGAATTTGTAGGCGTTGTAATCCGATGCCACCAGAGTGGGCAGGAAGACGGCCTCGCCGAGCTTCTTGCGGTCATACCAGTGTCCATCGTGATCGAAGCGGATGCCGAATTCCACCGTGAGCTTCTTGGTGGCCTTCCAGGAGTCGTCGAAGTAGAACGAAAGCGTCTGGTAGGCCATATCGCTGACCGGCGCAGAGCTGTTCTCCGAGTAGCTGTTCTCGATGCCCATCAGGAAGTTGGCCAAGGGGTTGTTGGGCGAGCCAATGAACTTGCCCGTAATGAGGTTTGCAGTCGTCGATCCACTGGATCCGGTATTTCCGATGTCGCCATTGGGATATTCGCTGGCGCCCTGGATATTGCCGATGTTTTCGGCATAGCCGCCAATCTTGACAGTGTGCGTTCTCCAGACTTTGGTGACGTTGTCAGCGAAGGCCGGCATCTCTTTGCGCACCAGATACTTGCCCGATGGCTCGAAGATGTCAGCCTGAGAGAAATCGGGGAAGCTGGATGTAGAGTAGGGCGTGCTGTAGGCCGGAATCAGCTTGGAACCCGCGCCAAAGACCGTGGCGTAGGAGCTGGGATATCCCAAAGTGGTGCGATAAGCAGCGCTGGGATTACTGGGCCCGACGGGGAAGTTGCCGTAACCCCAGGTGGCAATGAACTCATTGGTCAGCGAGGGGGTGAAGGTGTGTACAAAGTGACCGGCAATGGCCTTGGTGAATTCGCTGGAATACAAGCCGCCACCCGGATAGGGGACGGAGTTGGAGGGTGTCCAGTAAATGTGCGCACCATTGCCCTGGGAGAGCGCAGTGTCGAATCCCTGCTGATAAGAGATGTACGCGGAGGTGCTATCGCTGATGTGGAAATCCGCGCGCAGGCGATAGATCCAGCCGTCATGAGTACCGGGCATCACCTGGTTGTAGTTGTACAAGCCGGGCGTGGTGGCTGGGTTGGCATTGGCCTTGGGCCAGAAGCTGGTCAGCGCCAGTGCGCCGGGGTCCAGATAGGCCGCGATGTTGCTATTGGTGATGGTGGTTCCGTTGGGCGCAACAGTACCGGTTAGATCGTTGCAACTGTTGCCTTTGACCGTCGGACCCAGAACGCCGTTACAGAAGGCGATATTCGCCGCATCGGTTGACGAGAAGTTGCCGGCCAGCATGTCGGGAGTGGGTATAAAGGATTCGAGACGGTTGGTGTTGCCCAGGTTCTGCAACATGCGCTCATATCCCCCCCAAACCATGATTTTCTTGTGGGTAAAGGGAATGGGTCCGCCGGCGTTGCCACCGGGATAGTAGAAGGACGCCGGTCCTTTTGGTGTGTGCGCGTTGTCGCTCTGCCAATCGTTGGCGGCAATCGCATTATTGCGGGCATAGAAGTAGCCTTCGCCGTGGTACTGCGCACCGCCACTCTTGCTGAGGGTGTTGATAAGCACCGGACCGTAGGCGGCATCAGCGCCGAAGTTGGAGGTCTGCACGCTGACTTCCTGAGTCATATCCGGGTTGACTGTGGCGATGGAGTTGCAATCGCAGCCGGGATCGTTTACATCGATGCCGTCTACGGTTTCAGAAGTGCCACCGCGATTGGGAGCGCCGTTGGCGTTGAGCCCGTTGCCAAGGGTGGAACCAGCGGCGCCAACATTCTCGAAGTTAAAATCGGGTCCATTGTTGATGCCGTTCGCAGCGGTACTTACGCCGGGCAATACCTTGAGCAGTTGCGAGAGATCGCGGCTGCCCAGGGCCAGATTCTCGATGTCGGCCGATTCCAACAGAGCGGCGCGAGAACCGTTATCGGTGGCGATGATCTGAGTGCTCTCTTGAACCGTGACGCTTTCAGTGACCGCGCCGACGACAAGATTCAGTCCGCTGAGTTTGCGCGACTCCGCCGCGGTCAGGATGATCCCTTTTTGAGTGAGGGTTTTAAATCCAGTGGCCTGAATCTGCACTGTATAGGTGCCGACCAGCAGGGCCGGAAAGGCAAAGACGCCGTCGCTGTTGGTGACGGTATCGCGCTTTTCCAGGGTATCTTGGTTAAGCAGTGTGATGTTCGCCTTGGCGACGACATTGCCGCTGGCGTCATAGACGGTTCCAGAGATGGTGGCGGTGGTCTGCGCGTGCAGAACGCCGGGGGCGCTCAGGAGCAGAACCGCACACAGCACCAACATTCCGGCGCAAACTGCAGAAACGAATCGCGATCCGTTCCAACCACTGTCACTTGCCCGGAGGGATGCGAAAAACGTTCTAAACTGCCGATGATGATTCATCCTTTGCCTCCTTTTAATCACTGTGTTTCCCATGGTTTAATCCCCCGGATCAAATCGCTCCGGGTGCTTTTTCTTACCGCATCACGAACAAAAAACAACCGTTCCATTCGTGGCCAGTGAGTCATCACAGTGGTTCCAGAATTCATTTGCCCGGGGCCTATCCCTTCAAGTCGACACGAGCAACTGGCCGGTGCCCCCAGCGACAGGTCTTCGTCGCTGAGGCAGAGCGAGTGGCGACCGCGACAAAACCAATCTGGGCATAGATATTCTGGAACCGCTCTAATACAACCCTTCTGATCCCGATCCGCAGGACTTTTGGGCGGCCAGTTTCAGAACATACAAGTTAAGCGTTTCACTGGCGCTGCGTGTATATAGTAAATCGATATATCGTGTCAAGGATTCTTTGCGGATATTTTCCTACCCAGAAAACAGGACGTGGTCTCCCGCTCCGTTATGGGACTCCACCGCAATTGCCGGCCTTGAACGGGGTTCCTCAGAGAATATGTACGTCACTGGGCAGAATGTACACAAAATGACCAGCAGCAATCGTATAAAGGACGTAACTGTATGTATGCATATTCCCTATCAAGATTCTGAGGTTAATCCTTCAATCGTGCCCACCGTCTGCGACGCTCGGCGCCCCCAGGTGCGCCCTATAATGTTAAGGTATCTCAACTTGCAATTTACAAATGCTGCGCCGGAAGATGCTCTTCTTTATCGGGACGGATTGAAAATGAAGCTGATCACCATCGTTACCCCCTGCTATAACGAGGAACTCAACGTGCGCGAACTCCACCGGCGAACCATGGCCATGGCGGAATCGCTCCCGGAGTACCGTTTTGAGCACCTTTTTATCGATAATGCTTCAAAAGATGGAACCCTGGCTGTGTTGCGGGAGATGGCCGCCGAGGACAAGAGCGTCAAGGTCATCGTCAATGCGCGCAACTTCGGCCATTTGCGCTCTCCAATGCACGCATTTTTGCATGCCGAAGGGGATGCGGTGGGGATTCTCTACGCCGATCTGCAAGACCCGCCGGAACTGTTTGTGGAGATGATTCGCAAATGGGAGGCCGGAACCCCCATCATCGCCGCCATTAAAAACAGCAGCGACGAGAGTGGGCTGATGTACGGCATTCGCACCTTTTATTACCGTCTGGTCGGCCGACTGACCAATGTGGACGTCCTGCAACATTTCACCGGGTTTGGCCTCTACGACAAGGTCGTCGTGCAGCATCTGGCCACCAAGTTTCATGACCCCTACCCCTACTTTCGCGGCATGATTGCCGAGCTCGGACTGCCGCATGAAGAGGTCTTCTATAACCAGAAGCGGCGCGAGCGGGGCCTGACCAAGAACAACTTTTACACCCTTTATGACATGGCCATGCTGGGTATTACCAATCTCTCCAAAGTGCCCTTGCGATTGGTAATCTTTTTGGGCTTTTTCTCCGCCATCATCAGTTTTCTGCTCGGCACCATCTACCTGATTTACAAGCTGGTGTTCTGGTCAAGCTTCAATGCCGGCATTGCTCCTCTGGTTCTGGGCCTGTTCTTCTTCGGCTCAATCCAGTTGATCGCCCTGGGCATCATCGGCGAATACGTAGGCTCGATCCATACCATCGTGCAGAATCGGCCCCTGGTTATTGAGAAAGAGCGCATCAATTTTTAGGCTTTTCCGGGATTCTCTGCAGCCGGGGAGTCCGCATGAAGTCTCAGCGAAAGGTTTGTGCCGTAGTTGAATCGACGCACTGAAAAAACGTTGCCGCAGATCGCCCGTTACGTGCTGGTGGGCGGATTCAATACCGTTTTTGGCTATGGTTTGTTTGCGCTACTCAACTGGATGCTGCGGCCGGTGGGCTCTCATGCCTATTTGCTGGCCAGCCTGTTGTCCAATGTGATCGCCATTAGCGTGGCGTTTTTGGGCTATAAATGGTTCGTCTTTCGCAGCCGGGGCAAATACCTGCGCGAATGGCTGCGGTGCATGGGCGTTTACGGGAGCAGCATGCTGATTACCCTCGCGGGGCTCGCTGTTCTGGTCCCTGTTTTGGAGCGCCGTCTGCACCGGCCTGGGCAGGCATCGTATATCGCGGCAGCCGTCATGGCAGTGGTTACCGTCCTATTGAGCTTTTTGGGCCATAAACACTATTCCTTCCGGTCGAGCACGAAATGCGTACGGTGATTGGCAATATTCGCGATGCCACGCTGCTGCGCTCCACGCTGAGCGAGTTTCGTTCCAGCATTGGGTGGATATAGTACTCGAGGTTTTTCACCCACACTCTATCTCTGTCCAGGACCAGACCTCAAAAGGATTGACATGCTCAGCTACAACATCACTGCCGAACAGGTCATGGATAGCCTGCTGGCAATCCCGGCTTTTATTCCGGCGTTGGTCTGCACCGGTTACCTGGCAGCCTGGTTCACGAATCTGCAAGGCTTTCGGCAGCGCTCGCTGGTGGAACGAATCTTCTGGAGTGTGCCGCTTTCCATTGCTGTCTCGACTATAGCCTCGGTTCTGATCGGCAGGTTTCTGTCCCTGGACTTCGTGGTTGCGTTCTTTTTGGCCAGTGCTGCGATCTGGCTGTATGTGTTGGGCTGCGAAGGGCTCCAACTGCGCCGATCCGGCGGCAAGTGGAAGATCGGCTGGCAGCCGCTGGGCGGCATGGGGATCATTCTGGCAATCATCTGGATTGCGGTAGCCATCCTGTCGCTGGTCGACTTCCAGAGCAACCAGCACCTCTACATGAGCGTCACCGCCATCGATCATGCGGCCCGGGTCAGCTGGACCGAGAGCATCCTTCGTACCGGCACACCTCCGGCGAACCCGTTTTACTACTTCGAGCATCTGGCGCCCTTGCGCTACTACTACTTCTGGAATGTTTTGTGCGCCGCAGTCGGAAAGATGGCGCACCTCCCCATTCGTGCAGTCTTCATCGCCAGCTGCGTATGGAGTGGATTCGCCCTGGCCGCTCTGTTTGGATTGTTTTTGAAGCATTTTCTGGAGCCCGGAGAGCTCTTGCGCAAGCGGTTTCTGCTCTCCGTCTCCCTGCTCATGGTTACGGGGCTGGATATCTGCGTCCTTGGTTGGAATGCAGTCTTCTACGATCTTTCACCGCCCGGCGACATCGAATGGTGGTCTGCCGGACAAGTAACGAGTTGGTTGGATTCACTTCTCTGGGTGCCGCATCATATTGCCGGCATGGTCTGTTGCATGCTGGCTTTGCTGCTGTCCTGGATGGCCGGAAAGAATCGCACTCACAGCCAGATTGCCAGTGTTGTCTTGATCGCAGCTGCTCTCGCCAGCGCCTTTGGCCTCTCCATTTATGTAGCGTTCGCCTTCTTTCTGGTGATGCTGGCATGGGCCGTGTGGCAGGGAGTGATGGAACATGCACTGCGCGCTCCACTGTTGCTCGCCACAGGTGGGGTGGGCTCCTTCATCTTGCTCCTGCCTTACTTCTGGGAACTGACACACAACGCATCCAAGCTCCAGGGTGGGGCGATCTTCACCTTTGCTGTTCGCGAGATGATCAGCCCCAATTGCCTGCTGGCAACGCGCTTCTTTCAGCATCTGGGAGCCGGTCATCCCGCGCTGGCTCGAAACCTGGCCAATCTGGTGCTGCTGATTCCCGGTTATTGCCTCGAGTTGGGCTTCTATCTGGCAGTCCTGCTCATCTTCCTGATTCCCGTCTGGCGTGGACGAATGCGGCTCTCCGCCGCGCAACGGTCGTTGGTCTTCATCGCCAGCACCACACTCCTGATCATCTCCCTAATCCGCTCTTCGGTGCTCACCTCGAATGATTTTGGCTGGAGGGGGGCATTGCTCCTGCAGTTTCCGCTTCTCCTGTTGGCAACAGACGTTCTCGCCGCCTGGGGATTTTTGGGCCGCAAGTGCGGTCAATCCGCTGAGGGCTTGTCCCACAGCCGCTGGTTTCGATCCATTGTCTATGGAACTCTGGCCATCGGAGTCGCCGGCACTCTTTGCCAGGCATTCCAACTGCGTTTCAATCACCCGCTCGACGATAGCCCTTACGCGGAGAAGTTAGCCCATAAGGCTTACTTCTCGTCCATTGGTTACGCGCAACTGGATTCCGCTATCTCGCACGATGCCATCGTGCAATATAATCCTCACTTCAAGGACGATTTTGAGCGGGCGGTCAATCTCTTCGGGGTTGATCATCAGTCGGCCCTTATGACAGACCAGCCATGGTGCGGTTCCGAGCTTGGAGGCGACCCCAGCGGTTGCCCGGCCATGGCCTCCGCAATCGACGCCCTCTTCAAAGGCGCGAGCTCGGAGCAAGCGCACGCCACCTGCCGCAAATATGCTATCGATTACCTGGTTGCCAATGTCTACGACCCGGCCTGGAACGACAGGCAGGGATGGGTGTGGACGCTGAAGCCCGTCATCTCGGACCCGGAGTTTCGCGCACTCGATTGCCGTCAATAGCCGCAGCTTTCTGCTCGGCGCCTTCTACCTGATTTACAAACAGGTGTTCTGGTCAAGCTTCAATGCCGGCATTGTATATCGCGGCAGCCGTCATGGCAGTGGTCACCGTCCTATTGAGTTTTTGGGCCATAAACACTATTCCTTCCGGTCGAGCACGAAATGCATACGGTGATTGGCGATATTCGCGATGCCGCGCTCCACGTTGAGCGAGTTTCGTGCCTGCATTGAGTGGATACGGTGCTCAATGTTTTTCACCCACACTAAGCGTTGGATCGGAACTCCGGATGAAAGATGGTCAACATTTGGGTCATGGCTTTTGGTTAAGGGTCACTTCATAAAGACTCTTGTCTTTGTAGCTAGTCTCATACTTGCCCAGTAGCCGCAGACTTGCTCCATCGGCCAACAATTTGCGTAGCAACCAGTCTTCGGGATAATCAAGGGTTCCCAACACCAGGAACCTGGGGTGAGTCGCTTCAAAAGATCGCAAATCCAGAACCTGACCGCGGAAATGAAAGATGCGACTCGTCTCTGCCTCATTTTCAAAGAGCGTGGCATGGGCATAAGCAATGGCTGCCTGTCGGTCGGTTAGATAGTAGGTGCGACGCAACAGATCCGAAGACTCACGATGATTCATCTCCACAAACGTCAATCCGCTCGCCGCCACCAAAGGGAGTTCCGGTGAAACCTGGCTCCAACTATGTTTGGACGAATCGTTCTCACTTCCGCCGCGGATGGCGCGAGTGATAGAGCCAATCGGATATACCAGCAGAGTAAGGGCAGAAACGGCTAGTAACACCACGGCGGTGCGGCGGAGTCCATGAAAGCGCCGATAGAGAAACAGGACCAATAAAATAGCCAGCGGAATGCACCCTGGCAGCCCATAGCGACCAAAAAACGCTGCATGGCGCAGCATAAACAATGCAGTGAACATCATTGGTTCCAGTAGAACAACTATAAGAAGCAACCACTCGGGAAGAGTCGGAGGCACAGAGCTCGGCGTGAGATGTGAAGGGGCTTGGTCTACCGATTCAGGCGTTGTGTTTGCCTCCAAACAGAGCACCCAAGATACTATAAACAGGATTAAGGAAGTGCCAAGCAATACCAAATATTCCACAACAAAGGTCCACCCCGAAGGCTGAAAAGCCAGGGGGTAGATTGTCGATCCTGTAGTGGAAATCATGCCGCGATAGAGCATGGGAATTGCAAACGGCACGAGGAGGGCGAAGCACAGAGAGATATCCAGGCGTCTCCTTTGCCAGATTTGTGCCACCTCCGCGACAACGAAAGCCAGCAGCAGAAAACTTCCCATGAAGTGGCTTCCCAGTAGGCCGCATCCAATGCAACAAACTGCGGCCACCCACAAGGGATTTCGTCCCGCTTGCGTGGCGTGCTGCCAGGCAATAGCCAACAGCACGAGCAGGCCACAGACCAGCGCGTAGGGCCTGTCTTCACAGGCGTAGGGGAGAAACAGGGTATTCCACAATAAAACTACAGTTGCGCAGGAAAACAGCGGGCCTATTCTTCTACGCAGCAGCACAAAGACTCCCAGCGATGCCATCAGACCGCCTGCAATCGACGGCAGTCGCGCGGCCAGAGATGCGGTATGGTCGTTTGCCAGCGCGCCGGGAAGGCGAAGAGTAACGTAATTCAATATGTAAATCAACGGCGGGTTCAAATCCACGCGCCGAAGGTTATCCATCATCTGTGTCAAATTATCGGAAAGCCCAATGTTATAAGTGAATAGTTCGTCGTGCCACAGTGGGCGAAAATACGCGAGGGGAAAGACAATAACAATATAAGCAAGCACCAGGCACGCTACTAGCAACGCCTCGCGCGCGTCTAGCCATACGCCCACCCGGTCCACTTGTCGCCAGAAAGCAGCATGAACTCGCTGTATTCTGTTCTGCAAAGCCAAGAGCACCCGGCCATGTGATGAAAGTGGCAAGATATCCGTTGTGTTCGCCATAGGTTGAACGTGCTCCTTCTCTTCCTTATCGCAGACTGCCAGATTTTAGACTAGTATCGTGACCAAGCGATTCAGTAATGGGGCTTCATTGTCATGGATGCCCTCCGTCTCGTTTTTGAGACCGGGAAGAGGGTTCATTCACACGGTCACGGGCAAGCAGGCTGTCATCGCCCAAGCATGTATAAAGCACGTCTCACGAGGAGGAGGCTGTTGCCATTGTTGAATGATAATCTATTCACGCTCGGTAGCGCTTCATGGGGTTTTAATCGGTTTGTGACTATAGTATTCAAGCTTCTTGGCAGTTTGAGTTATGTTACCTGGCCCGACAGCGTTTGGCCTGCCGAAAGATCCCATGAGAGGCAATCGCCTTCCTATCAATGCCCGTGACCTCGCTTACCCTGTCTGACGAAAGGAAAGAATGGCACATCTACCATTTGCGCGCCGTACATTTCTGACCACGGCTGGACTCGGTCTAGCCGCCTTGCCTCTGCATTCCGCGTTGCCGGAAGGAATGGGGTCGGCGTCCACAAATGCCGGAAAAGCTTCCTCCGCGCCGCCGACTGTCCACCTGAATGTGCGCGACTTTGGCGCTCTGGGCGACGGTAAAACCAAAGATACAGCCGCGATTCAGCAGGCATTGGACCGCTGCGCCGTGCTGGGAGGAGGCGAGGTTCTTATTCCCGCGGGTGAGTACAACACGGGAGCGATCATGCTGCGGTCCAACACCGTGCTGCGCCTCGACGCCGGAGCCTCACTGCTGGGCACTCCCGATTTGGCGGACTATCCACTCACTCAGGTGCGCTGGGAGGGCCGTTGGATCAAGGGATTCATCGGCCTGATCTCGGCCATGGATGCGGAAAATATCGCCCTCGTTGGAGCCGGCAAGATCGTCGGCAATCGGGCCATTGTGGGCCGTGTCGACCGCGTGACGCAGTTTCGCAATCCGGCTCTGATCGAGTTCACCAGTTGCAAGAACGTTCGCGTGGAAGATTGCTTCACCAGCCAGAACGATATGTGGTCGATCCACCCCACCTACTGCGAGAACATCACATTCAGGAATGTGACCGTGCACAGCGGAGCGGATGGCATCGATATCGACTCCTGCAGGCACGTGGTGATTGACGGCTGCGACTTCAACACCGCTGACGACTGCATCTCGCTCAAATCCGGTCGCGGTGCAGAAGCATATGCCATCCACAGGCCCACCGAGGACGTGCGCATCTCCAACTGCACCTTTGCCGACCTGCACTGGGCCTGCATCGGCATCGGCAGTGAGACCTCCGGCGGCATTCGCAATGTCCACGTCGAGCACTGCAAGTGCACCAGCGCCAGAACCTTCGCCATCTACATCAAGAGCCGTCCGGGACGCGGCGCATTCATCGAAGACATTACCATGAACGATCTCGATGTCTCCGGCGCGCAGGCTGGCTTTCTCCGCTTCAATATTCTCAATAGTGGCAAACAGGATGAGTATCCTGTCCCCGGAGACGAAGGCATTCCCACGATTCGCAACTTTCACTTCAGCAACATCCGGGTCAAGGATGTGCCGGTGCTGGTCGATGGCACGGGGATTCACCCCAGCAAGCCCCTGGAGGGCTTCTCGCTCAGCAATGTGAGCGGCAGTTGCGGCAAGGGCATCTTTCTGGCCAATATTCACCATGCGGATCTGCGCAAGATCGAGGTGACTGGCTACAGTGGCGCGCTGCTGAACACCAGCAATGTAACCGGGACAGGATTAGCCGGTGCAGTGCCATTGGAAGCAGCCAAATTGCCCGAGCCCGTACCGACGCCGGCTCAAGCCTACACTTTGCACTAAGAATGCAACCGCGAACTTGAGCCAGCAAGGAAAACCCCGTTCACTTGCATCCTCACGTAGCGGCTCATTTGTAACCAGGAATGCCGTGTACCTGCCTGCATGAGCGGACATATACACGGCATTCTTGGTATCCCATTGTCCAAGCACTCCGTTCTTAGACACCTAGATACCCGCACCCTGATCCAGCAATTCCTTCGTCTCCGCATTGTCGAAGTAGCGAATGGCTCGAGGCGTGATGAATACATCCTCGCCGGCCTGAAGCGCAAGTAACTGCAACTCGCTCTGACCGATCTCGGCGGTAAACTGCTCCTTGCCATCGGGAGTGCTCAATTCAATGCGCGCCAGCGAACCGGCAGCCTGAATCCGCGCTACGCGAACCAGCACCGCACGCGTGTCTTCGGGAAGTGTGCGCGAGATCTCCAATTCGTGCGGACGTACGAATCCGATGGAAGAGTCGCCCTGCTCCGTGCCGCCTGTCTGCGGTGTGAGATCTGCCAGAAGGCGCCCGTGAAAGAGATTCACATTGCCCAGAAAATTGAAGACAAACGGAGAAGCCGGGTGATCATAGATGGCCTGCGGCGAGTCAATCTGTTCCAGAGCACCGCGATTAAGTATGGCGACGCGGTCTGCAACCTCCAACGCTTCTTCCTGATCGTGCGTCACCAGCACGGTCGTCACATGCAGTTCGTCATGGATGCGGCGCAGCCAGTTGCGCAGGTCCTTGCGCACCTTGGCATCCAGCGCGCTGAAGGGTTCATCGAGCAGCAGCACCTTGGGGCGCACGGCCAGCGCGCGAGCCAGCGCCACGCGTTGGCGCTGACCACCGGAGAGTTGATCGGGAAACATCCGGGAGTATGAATCCAACTGCACCAGATGCAGCAACTCCTCCACGCGAGCGTGAATCTCGCGTCGCGAGAGTCGTATTGCCCTGGGCTGCACGCGCAGGCCAAAGGCCACATTCTCAAAGATGCTCATGTGGCGAAAGAGCGCGTAGTGCTGAAAGACAAATCCAATGCCCCGGCTGGAGGCAGTCCGTTGCGTCGCTTCCGCGCCGTGCAACAGAATCGCGCCCTGATCGGAGGTTTCCAGGCCCGCGATAATGCGCAGCAGCGTAGTCTTGCCTGAACCGGATGGGCCCAGCAATGCGACCAGTTCGCCTGTCTGGATCGTCAGGCTGATCTTTTGCAGTGCCTGGAATGAGCCGTAATTCTTGCTGACATCTTTGACTTCAATGCTCATGATGAACGCTCATCCTCCGCTTGGTGTTGATGAAGCCCCGTCGTGACTTCAATGATTTTTTTCGTGATCAGGGTAATGATGGCGGCGCAGGTCAATAACGAAGCCACCGCAAAGGCGGCTGTGAAGTTGTACTCGTTATAGAACATCTCCACCTGCAGCGGCAGCGTGGTAGTCTTGCCGCGAATATGCCCGGAAACCACCGAGACAGCGCCAAATTCACCCATGGAGCGCGATGCGGCCAGAACCATTCCGTAGAGCAGAGGCCACTTGATGTTGGGTAGCGTAACCCGCCAGAAGATGCTCGCTCCTGAAGCCCCCAATACTGCGGCTGCCTCTTCTTCATCGCTTCCTTGAGCTTGCATGAAGGGGATCAATTCCCGAGCAACAAAGGGAAAGGTGACGAAGACGGTAGCCAGCACAATGCCAGGCACGGCAAAGATGACATGCAGATTATGCTCGCTAAGCCACGGTCCCATCCATCCATGCAGCCCGAAGACCTCGACATACATCAGGCCGGCAACAACCGGGGAGACTGCCAGCGGAATATCGATGAGCGTGATCAGCAGATTCTTGCCATAAAAGTCAAAGCGCGTGATCGCCCAACTCGCAGCTATGCCAAAGACGGTATTAAGCGGCACAGAGATGGCGACAACCAGCGCTGTGAGGCGCAGCGCGGCATAGACGTCTTCCTGACGCAACGACTCGATGAAGATCTTCCATCCCTGATCAAAGGCCTGCACAAAGACGCCGACCAGAGGGAGCACGAGGAAGAAGGAGAGCAAAACCAATGCAGAGAAAATCAGCGCAATCCGCGTCATGCGGCTTGCCAGAGAAGGCCGCAGCAAATGGGACGAATGGGGGCGAGTGTGACCACTCATATTCTTTTTCCCTCCCTTTTCTGGAAGCGGCTCTGGAGCAAATTGACGGCCAGCATGATGGTCAGAGAAAGAATCAACATGGCGACGGCAATGGCTGCCGCGCCTGTGTAGTCGTACTCTTCGAGCTTGGTCACAATCAGCAGCGCGGTAATCTCGGTCTTCATCGGCATATTGCCGGCGATAAAGATCACCGAACCATACTCGCCTGCCGCGCGGGCAAAGGCCAGTGCGCCGCCGGTCAACAATGCGGGTAAGGCCACGGGAAACAGAACGCGGGTAAAACGTTGCAATTCGTTGGCGCCGAGGCTAGCCGCGGCTTCTTCCACAGCCGGGTCCAGATCCTCAAGAACCGGTTGCACGCTGCGCACCACAAAAGGGAAGCCGACAAACGACATGGCCAGAATGATGCCCAGTTGCGTAAAGGCCACATGGATTCCCAATGGTTCCAGAAACCTGCCCATCAAGCCATTCTCGGCGTAAAGGGTCGTCAAAGAAATTCCCGCGACCGCCGTAGGCAGCGCAAAGGGAAGATCCACGATGGCGTCGACGATACGCTTGCCCGGGAAGTCAAAGCGCGCCAGCACCCATGCCACCAGAAAGCCGATCAGAGTTGATACCACAGCAGCTGCCAGCGCCGATTCAAGTGTTACGCGATACGAGGCCAGTGTGCGCGGGGTGGTTGCGGCATGGATGAATCCAGCCAGTCCCGAACGGAACCCATGTCGCGTGATCGCTGCCAGCGGAATCAGCACAATCAACGACAGGTAGCCTACGGTAAAACCAAGACTCAGGCCAAAGCCGGGAAGTGGCGATTGCCGCTTCAGGATGCTCCAACGTTTCATTGCTCTCTTCCTCGCCTGGCCGTCACGTTATTTGGAGTATATCTGGTCAAAGCTTCCGCCATCTGCGAAGTGCCTGGCCTGCGCATTCTTCCAACTGCCGCATCCCTGCGCCACGGTGAAGGTGTTCACCTTGGGAAAGAGGTAGGCATACTTGGCGGCAATCGCCTTGTTCTGTGGACGGTAGTAGTATTTAGCCGCCAGTTCCTGCGCCTCGGGCGAGTAGAGATAGTCCAAATAGGCATGAGCAATCTTCTCTGTCCCGTGCCGTTGCGCAACCTTGTCCACCACGGCAACCGGGGGCTCGGTCAAAATTGACGCCGAAGGCATCACGATCTCGAATTTGTCTGGCCCCGATTTCTTGACAGCCAGCAGCGCCTCGTTCTCCCACGCGATCAGTACGTCGCCCACCCCGCGCTGTACAAAGGTCATGGTCGCACCCCGTGCGCCGGCATCGAGAACCGGAATATTGGCGAAGAGCTTCTGCATATATTCCAGCGCGCCCTGTTCGTTGTTGTTCGACTTGCGCAGCGCGTATCCCCACGCAGCCAGATAATTCCAACGGGCGCCACCGGAGGTCTTGGGGTTTGGTGTTACAACCCTGATACCCGGACGAATCAGATCGTCCCAATCGCGAATGCCGCGCGGATTGCCCTTGCGCACCAGAAAGACAATGGTTGATGTGTATGGAGTGCTGTTGTTGGGGAACCTGGTTGCCCAGTTCTTGTCCAGCAGGCCATTCTGCGCAATGGCGTCGATGTCATATCCCAGACCCAGCGTGACCACATCCGCTTCAAGCCCCTCGATCACGGAACGGGCCTGTTTGCCGCTACCCCCATGGGACTGGTTAATCACCACATCCTGCCCGGTAGTCGCCTTCCAGTGCTGCGCGAACAGCTTGTTGTAGTCCTCATAGAACTCGCGAGTAGGATCGTAGGAGACATTCAGCAAATGGACCTGCGCATGAAGCGCTGTTGCAGGCAGAATCAGAGTTAGCGCAGCAACTGCGACCAGTACGATGCGGCGAGCAAAAAACCTCATGCCAGTGGCTCCATGGAGATGTTTGGTTGCGTGTTTTTATTCACTTCTGCAACAGATATCGGAGGCAGAAAGGCCGACGTTCACTCATCAGCTACTCAATCCTGCGATGAGTGTTGGATGTTGATTGGAGCACCGGGCGGGTTTCGAACCCGCGAATACAGGTTTTGCAGACCTGCGCGTTAGCCACTTCGCCACCGGTGCTCGATCCGGCAATGCTTGCTATCCTGCGTGAACATCGCCCAAATGCACAAAACCCACCTCGCCAGGGGCGGGTGGGTCATTGGATCAGAGACTCGCTTATCGAATCATCCCAATGAACACGCCCGCTCGGCGCAGCTCTGACAGCAGCAGCACAGACACATCGCGGGAGTGTGAAATGCGTTCAACAATGTCTTTTCCTGAACAAAATTGCGGATGCGCCCTGATTGAAGGCACAACCTTCTTGTGTTTACTTTAGGGTGAGCTTCTCCGGATGTCAAGGGTGTCTGGGATAAATAATGCGCTCTCCAGAACAACTCGCAAAACGCATTCTGTCGGTCACACAACCAAACCACAGATACCTATAAACTGGCATCTAAGGCGAGCGCGTTGAGTTTAATCTGTATCAGAAAAGTTCACCCTTCAGTCCTTCCTCGATGGGTGATGGAGGAATCCGAGGTAACTTCACCCTTGACAGGGTCAAACACGAAGGATGAGACAGCATGCAACCGGTACTCAAATCACTTCCGACAGGAGTGGAATTCGCCGCAATGAAAACGTTTGCATTTGGTTAATGAATCGGCTTATGATTCAAAATCATGAAACCACTGTCCTGTTTCCTGTCCGGAGTTCTGCTGCTCGTCGCTTCCTTTTCTGTGGCGCAAACTTCCGCCCCGGTGTCACTTGCAACGGGCGCGGATAAGGTCGATCCACTGGCTCCGACATTAGGTGTAAAGTCGGCCGCAGAGATTGATCGGGAGTGGCAACAATCGGTCTCCAAATATGATGGCGAGCGCAATCGCCTGCTGGCCATCGAAGAAAAGCAGGAGAACAACGGCCCCTACCGAGCCGACTGGGCCACGCTGGTCAACTACCAGCAACCGCAGTGGTACAAGGATGCCAAGTTTGGCATCTTCATCGATTGGGGTGTGCATACCGTACCGGAGGCGGAATACGAATGGTATCCGCGAAACATGTACCTGCCCCATGATGGCGCTCACAGGGACTTCCAGAATCGGTTTGCCGCGAAGGACCCTGCGCTGAAGGATGTGAAGGGCTACAAGGATCTGATCCCCCTCTTCCACGCTGAGCGCTTCGATGCAGACCAGTGGGCCAAGCTCTTCAAGGAGTCCGGCGCGCAATATGTGGTTCCCGTAGCCGAGCATCATGATGGCTTCTCGATGTACGATTCTGGCTTGTCCGATTGGACAGTGGTCAAGATGGGGCCCAAGCGGGATACGCTGGGCGAACTGGCCAAGGCCATTCGCAACCAGGGATTGCACTTTGGCCTCAGCTCGCATCGCGCCGAACATGACTGGTTCTTCGAAAGCGGCAGAGCGGTCCGCTCCGACGTGAATGACCCCAAGTATGCCTCGCTCTATGGGCCGGCGCACGAATGGATGACGCCTCCAGAAGCCAACACGATTCTGGTCAATGACTGGACCTATGTCAGCGACGCCTGGACTCGTGACTGGTTGGCGCGCGACACGGAGCTGGTTGAGAAATACAAGCCGGAGATCGTGTACTTCGACTGGTGGGTTGGCCATCCTCGCTTCCGGGGTGTGATGGCTCAATTCTCCGCTTACTATTACAACTACGCCATTGCCCACGGCTTTGTGGGCGTTATCGATTTCAAAGACTACTCCATGAGCTGGAAGGCCGGCGTTCGCGACTTCGAGCGCGGCCAGCAGGACCACATCGTCCCCGAGCACTGGCAGACCGATACTTCCATCAGTAATGCCAGTTGGTGCTATGTCGAGCACGACACCTACAAGTCGCCCGAGTTTCTGGTTCACCAACTGGTGGACATCGTAAGCAAGAACGGCAACCTGCTGCTGAACTTTGGACCGCGCGCCGATGGCAGTGTTCCGGATGTAATCCAGTCCACTTTGGAAGAGATGGGCGGATGGCTCAAGGTAAATGGCGAGGCAATCTTTGCCACTACACCGTGGAAGAGCTTTGGTGAAGGCCCCACACAGGTCAAGGCGGGGGCATTTCACGACACCGACACCAAACCCTATACGGCGGAGGACTTCCGCTTCACGGCCAAGGGAACAACGGTCTATGCCATCGGGATGGCTTGCCCTGCGGACAACAAGGCGGTGATTCATTCACTGGGCTGGGCACATGAGGGGGCGTCGCTGCCGATTGCCTCGGTTGAGCTTCTCGGCTCAACGGGCAAAGTGAGCTGGAGGCAGGGCGCGGATGCGCTGGAAGTACTGCTGCCAGCCGGCACGTCCTGCAAATATGCTTATGCGCTGAAGTTGACGCCGGCAGCGCAGTAAGCGAGAAGAAGCCGACAGGCTTCTTCTCGCAATCATCTTCGGTTCTGTAATGCTCTAACAGCTCGGCGCCTATTTGGTAGCGGGCAAGATGACGGTGTTCATCGATTGCGCAGGAACGATCAGACGATACGCTATACCTTTTCTCTCGATGGTCGCTTCCACGTTATCGTTGCCTTCATTCGCAAACTCGACTACTTCGTTGCCCGAGAGGTTGCGAAAGCCTACGATTCGGTGGAAGGGTCCGCCGCCGACGGCAATACGATGCGCTCCCGGAAGAACATATGCTGAAAAGTGCTTCATTGAGTAATACTCCGGGTTGTAGCGCACGGTGCGAGTAGCTCGATCCACGGTAATCAGGCTATTTTGATGCCATCCCCAATGGCTCTTGTTTTCTTCGTTGAGAACCGTATTCCAATAGAAATAACTGCCGGCATAGTGGTTCGTATCGTCGATGATTTCGTTGAAGGTCCCCAGCCCCTGCTGCCAGGTGTTGGCGCCATCGTTGCACTCGGTTTCAGATTGCATTAACTTCTTGTCCGGGTAGCGTTGATGAGTCGCCAGAAAGGCCTCACGGCCTGCCCATTGATAGGCGATGCCCTTGATCAAGGGATTGGTCCTGGGGTCATCCAAAGAGGGCTGAATAAACTCTTCGACGGTCTTGCTGACCATGGTTCCCTGCCAAATCTCGACAGGAACCTTGTCCTGTTTCAGTCGTGGGGCGAGGTAATCACGCATAAAGAGATGCATCAACTCCGCGGACCAAACGGCCTGCGGGTAGTTGTTATTGGAGTACTTGGGCTCATTCTGCGGCATGATGGCGTAGAGCTGTACGCCTTCGTTGCGATAGGCCTGCACAAACTTCGACAGGTAAAGCGCATAGCTGGAGAGCGTCTGCGGATCGTCCTTCATTGCGCCTCCCTTGTAATCGCCATTGGTCTTCATCCAGGTAGGAGGAGACCAGGGAACCGCCCAGATGCCAAGTTGGGGCTGATACTTCATAGCAGCATGAATAAAGGGGATCAGCGTCTTGCGGTCATGCTCGACGCTGAAGTTCTTCATTTCATAGTCACCCGGCATCTCGTCCAACGAGTACCAGCCGAGTGAGAAGTCATTGGCACCGATCGGCATGCGGCCCAGAGTGAAGTTGGCTCCATCGGGGGCAAACAAATCGTGCAACGCCTTTTCGCGCGCAGGCTCATCAAGCGCCTGAAGAGCCTCCCAGCCGAGTTCGTTGAAGCAACTGCCGAAGCCATCCATCTGCTGATAGGCGGTCTTGTCATTGAGGCGGATTGGTTCTGCCGTTGGGCTGACGGAAGAATGGAAGATTTCAACCGGCATCTGCTGCCACGGATGCGAGGCTGTGCTTGAGATCCAAAGAGGCGTGTTGGCTTTCCTCGCACTTTGGGCACAAAGCAGCGACGAGGCGAACAAAAGGATGGCAACATAGGAAGCAGTTCGTTGAAACAAAAGGCTCATGGATTTGTCGATCTTTCTGTTGTTGTGGGCTTCTGTAAGGTCTTGAGCGGCGCGGCGATGTTTGCCGGGAGAGGCACTGCTGCGTGTGGCGCTTCGGCAGCAGGCGGAGCAATCATGGGCAGGGGCAGGTCTACTTCAATCGATCCGGCGTGGTGGCTTTCGGGATCAAGTACTCCCAGGCGCAGGCTGGAGGCTTCCACCGGCAGTTGCACCTTGATCTGGTGAAAGAGCCCCTGCATCTTCGCTCTTTGATAGGCCCGCGGTGGAATCAATGTCTCCAGTTTCTGCCGCGTCCCGCCCAGTTTTTGTCCATCGGCAGCAAAGCCGTAGACACCGATCTGGAGGCTGCCCACCTGACGACCGTCCTCTGAGGGATGGAAGGCCAGTTGCTGGGCCATAAGCGCCAAGCGGATGTCGTAATTTTGCACCATGCCGGAGAGATGTTGCGGCTTGCGTTTTTTGGGGTTATCCCAAGTCGCTTTGTTAGCCAGCGGTGACTCTGGCGGAGCGGCGACAGGAGCGCCGACAGGGATGATCTCAGCCTTGAAAAGCAGTTCCTGCGATGGCGCGGAACCGCGCACCATCAGGCCGGAGAGCGCGCCGGGCTGCACGTCATCCGGCAACACCTCGGAGCTGTCCATGGCATAGTAGGCACTACGGTAAGACAGATGATAGCCGGGCTTGTCCAGAGCCACGCGGATGCCCCGCAGGCCACCATCGAATTTCATATTTGAAGGTGCATAGACCAATGTGTAGTAGGACGCTCCCTGTTGCACGGCCTTTCGCGCCGCGGCCGCCAGTCCGTTGGTATTGAAGAAGGCCTGACCTCCGGTGGCATCAGCAATCTCTTGCATCAGAGAAAATTCTGAACCGAGGGATTGCAGATAGTCCAGGTGGTTCTGTGCGTTGCTGGGAATCGTGTTTGAGATGCCGCTGGATGTCGAAGTTGCCGCGCTCTCGCCAGGGTCCGTGCTCAATCCACGAACGTCGATGGGATAGATTGCCGTCTGGCTCGCGGCCAGTTCTGCAGCAACCTTGCGCAGGCGATCCTGCAGTACGGTGAGGTCCGCGATAGAGTTGACATAGCCAGAGGAAGAGGCTCCCGATCCGGCTGATGCACCGGCTACCGAGAGCAGATTATCTGTGGTCACGACAGGGCCTGGCCCTGGGTTGGGGATGCTTTCAACCTGCTCAGTTTGCAGCAAGCCTGACTGCATGGTCTGCGACTTGGGCAGCACCATCATGTCAAACGATCCCGAGAACCAAAGCAGATTTTTGCGTCCGGTTTGCACGGCAAGAAACTTGCCCAGTTCGATAAAGGCATCCAGAGTGATCTGAGCGCGCATCTCCTGTTCGCTGGCGGCAGCCAGGCGGGGGCTAGCCGCGTGCGTTTTCATGACCGACAGAAGCTTGTCAGTGTCGGTGGTGAACCCTTGCAGCAGAGCAAGATGATCGCTCAGCATGAAGAGTGCAACCTGGGTAGTGTCGGCCTTGTGCGCCAGATAATTCACAATCTGCTGGTGGGCGACCATCTGGTCGGCAATCGCAGTGTTCAGCGCATCGATCAGAATCACTGCCGGTGGACCACTGGCAGGAGTCTTTTCCAGATTCACGAAGGTGTTGGGCGCAAGATGGGTTGGAGCGGGGGGAAACAGGTTCTGGTCAAGGTCCGGCGAGTGCTCTTCAAAGCTCTTGACTTCCTGGATTTTGCGATCTTCAAAGACGGTAAAATCCTTTTCGTCGAGGTCTGGCACAGGTGCACCATCTGGTCCCGTCACCACCACATCCACTATCACACGTCGCGTGGTGGTTTTCAGCACAAACGTCTGGTCATCCTCTTCCTGCGTGTCAGACTGCACAGTAAAGGACTGTTTGGCCGAACCGGACTGAATCGAGCCGTCAGAGCCAACCACCACTTGTCCTGGATCAGCAATGACCGGAGTAGCCTTGACCGGCTGTGTAGCGGCTTTCTGCGCAGTTGCGCCTGAAACGCCTCCTGCCGTAGTTCCTTGCTGTGCCAATAGACTCCCTGCTGCGACTAGAAGGCCCAACGTTACCGACATACTCACTCGATATTCTCTTGAAAACATCATGATCACCTTCCTAATTCTCTGTAAGACCTTCCCTCATGGGATAAAGCTCGATGCACTTCTAGCACCTTGCGGAGCCCTTCGACTGCACTCAGGGCTGGGCAATATTCGTGCCTTTTCAAAACCTCGACTTAAACAGAAGTTCTCTGTCAGAAATCAAACCAGACCGTCCCTAAAGAAAAGAACCGCGCCGGAAACCGCGGGGACAGTAGTTGCAACCATGCCGGAGGTACTGGCGATACGTTCTTCGCGTCGCGGTTGCCACTGTTTGCCGGCCGCGATTGCTGCACCAGCGAATGTAACTCCAGAGGTTGCAGCGAGGCTCGGCGCTTCGATTCTCCAGAGTCTCGCGGAATGAGCAGAAGCAATCCACAGAACCAACTCGCTCTGTTGGCTTTTGTTGAGCACCACTACCCGCGTTTCTCCATTCGGCATTTCGGCGACCCACGCAACGGCCTCCGAGGAAGGCCCCTCCAGCCGGGCTTGCCGCATTCTTCCGCCAGCAAGCAGGCCTGCAAGCTTCATTCCATAAAACACCGGACGAGCGACATAACGCGAATTCCTGCTTCCCGCGATTGGCGTATAGAAGCTGTCCAGGGCAGAGGTGGACTTTGGGGCGACATCCTCTCCAGGCAGATGCCCCCCTAAGGACATTCGGATCTGCTTTGAACCGCCTCCGTGAAAATTGACACCAGCCGCACCCTTGATCGCCAGATTCAGCATGAACTCCGCTGCCCAGAGTGTTGAGCAGAACGCGTCACTTAGTCCCGGCTTGCCGCCGCGATAACAGGAGTTCCCTTCGGTCATGCGGTAGGCGATTCCCGACCGGGTTGCAGTCGAAGTGATGTGATCCAGTTCGTTGTCATAATTCTGATTGCGGCCCAACAGGCGGGCTACCGTTGTCGTCGGACTATCGGGAGGCCCTTCCGCATAGAAATGGCCGGTACAGGCGGCAATTCTGCCAGGCATCTCTTTGACTGCACGCTCGGCAAATTGAATCACCCAGTCTTCATTGGAGCCCACATCCGGTCCACCGAAGCGCGCATGTGGAACGCGCTGGATGACGGCTTGAGCGAACTCCTTCCACTGCGCCCAATAACGATCGAAATTCCAATCTTTCGAGCGCAGACGCGTATTGTCGTTGCTGTAGTACTCCGGTTCATTGCCAATCTGAAAATAGAGCAGCCGTGCTCCAAGGACATTGGCTACATACGCAGCCTCTTCCGCATCGCGTTCCGGCGTGCCGGTGCCGAGGTTCAATCCGTAGATTGCACTCCAGCCAGTTGCGTCCAAGAATCCAGCCAATCGATCAATGGCGAGTGGCTCAATCGCCGTATACCTCTGCGGCATCCAGTTTCCCTCACTCAGCGAGGAGGATGGCATGACCGGAGCAGTCTCATTTGATTTTGTCTTCCACCAACAGAACTCACTCGAATTGCCGCCGATGCGCAGCACCCCTGAATGGCCAAGATTACGAAACAGGGAGATCAGTTCATGGTTATCACTGGAGAAATACTTGGAGTCCGCCAATTGCGCGGTTTCATAGCTCAGCCCGACAAAGTCTCGCGGAACAGAAACCGATGCGGTCTTTCCAAACCGGAGGTAAGTGCGCTTCACCGACTCCTGAGCCGCAGATGGAATTGCTCCCAGCACGACACATGCGAGCAACGACTCAAGTACCTTGCGGCGTGATATCGCATCATTATCAGCGTGCAAATCTATCTTCTCGTTTTCGATCAAATCTGAATTCTGTATTTTCATGTTTTGAATGCCTCCAGGTCTTTCAGCTCTTTTATCCCTGACTGACTGTAATGCGGGGATTCGCGTCAACAGAAAGGTTGCGATATCGATCAACAGCGGCACCCAGACCTGTTGAATTTCCAAAGCCTCTATCCAGGTAGAGGCTCGCACACGTTGATTCCCTTGCCCGTAACATGCGCCACTCCTTCCAGGCAAGATCATAGCCTTTCAGTGCGGCGTTGATGCGATTGCGATCATGCTGCCCGAAGGCATCTCCGGAGCGACCCAACAACAGGACCGTCCATCCCTGACGAATCACCTCATATTTACACAGGCCATACTTTGCCGAAGTGACAACAAAGGCGCGCATCTCTGGATTGGGCCAATGGATCTGCATCGCGAGTTCGACGATTCTTTGCCACATCGCGCAGGCTTCTTCTTTTTCCGCGATGGCCATTTCGACAAGTCCCTTGCGCAGAAATTCACTCAGATCAGGATTTCCCAGTTTGTCGTCGCGCGTCCACCACACATCGATCTGCGCATCCAGATTGGTCAATTGACCGCGAAGCACCGCGCGAGGGCTTAGTTCCTGCATCGTGCAATACCGCAGCACGTCTTCTTCACTCAGCGGAATCGACCGCGCATAATCCGTCAGCAACTTTGCTTCAGATTGAGTGGTGTCCTGGGCATAACGCGCGATGATCGCCGCATTCTGGGCACACCACATCTCGTTGACAATATAAGGACCATTCCACCCTCCTCCGCGCGACCATGTCCAGGAGCCGGCATAGAGCGGACTCTGAACCACGTCCCGCAATCCGCGTGGCTCGCCCGGCTTCATCAAGCGGTCCATCTCTTCCCAGCCCTCAATGACACCTTTACCGATGTAGTACGGATGAGCGCCCTTGCCATAGCCCTCGCGCTGACACTGTACCTCGACAATCTGCCGGTGCTTGCCGATCATCAACGTGGGGTTGAAGGGTGTGAGCTGATGAAAGTCGCCCTTCTGGTGCTTCACGGAAAAGATCAGCCGAGGATGAGGCTCAATGGCGTCCGTGACCCGCCGATAATAGGCCGGATTGTTATGGAAGTTATCTCCGAAGTCCCAGGTACGATAAAAGACCATCCGGTTACGCGCCACACAGACCTCGTCGCGCAATATCTTTATCAGCGCGACATGACTTTGCTCGGCATGAAGAATCGCCGAACTGCCTGCCGTCATCTGCTGGACTGAGGCGTTAGTGGATGCATGATAGGGAAGGTCCTGGAGATAGACCTCGCCGGTGCGGATCATCAACCCATCCAGCATGGGCAGCCTATCAAAGATCTCACGGATCTGCATGCGCAGAATCCTCTGTGTCGCTGGCAACACCGGATCGACTCTTCCCTGTGCATCGCAGATCTCTGCCGCAAAGCGAGTCACCAGCGATTTGGGCAACACTGCAATCTGCATCCAGGCAAGACAACACAGGCCGGCCTGATGTGCGGCTTCAATTTGTTGCTCGATCTTGCGTGCTACATCCTTGGCCCAGGCCCGCTCCTTTGACCCATGTGGGATCAGAGTCGCATCCAGTTGGTCGAAGGTTGGTACCCCTTCGACGACACTCATCACGACCTGCCCATTGTATCCATAGCCGGCGAGGGTCTTCGGGTTCAGAAATGCAGTGGCCGGGGGCTTTTCCCCGGGATTGCTGTGGACCATGTCCAGTATCCATCGATCGGGGACGGAAATGACCTTACTCGCGGAGGACTCTGTCCAGGCTCTGCACACGGCTGCACTGGCCAGTGCCATTCGGCAGAATTCTCGTCGTTGCATTCCTGCCCTTTCAATCAAACCAACTTTTTGAAAAGCTCAACCCGACCGCGAGATTCAACTCGCGGATCGGGTTGAGTTGAGATATAAAACGACTACCGTACTGCCTGGATCAGTTGCTGCTGGTTCCCCAGATGATGCCGCGGCCATTGGTTGAGATGTAGACAGTACCAAAGGTGCGCATGTCGCCGGTCAGAGCGTTGATGCCACCGCCCCATTGATGGGCAGCGTCGTTGATCTGAATCCAACTGACGCCGTTGTCCACCGAGCGAAAGAGGCCAGTGACACTGTTGACCTGACCGTACAGGAAGAGGGTCAGGTGAGAGGCTCCACTGGCGGCCTTGCCGAAGTGGAAGTAAGTGGAGGTTGTCACACTGGAGCTCTTGGTGAGCACGGGCGCGCCCGCGCTGCCGGTGTTGGCATAGAGGCCATTGGAGCCGGTGCTGAGATAGAGGTTTCCCTGCACATCGGGAAGGATGACCAGGGTTCCACCTGAGGGCAGCGAGACCTGGGTAGTTGTCCAGGTTGCTCCATTGTTGATGCTCGTGTAGAGGGTTGTTCCGGAGTAGCCGTAGTAGACGCCGGGCTTGACGCGATCGCTGACGACCTGAGCCTGTGCCGGGATTCCGGAGGCTGCGGTCCAGGTTGATCCATTGTTGGTAGAGAACCAAACCGAACTGGTATCGGCTGTCGCCCAGACGATGGAGGAGCCATCGGGAGCGACAGCAACCGTACCGCCGCCCTTGGTGGTTCCTGTGGGATTGCTGGCGAAGGCCGACCAGGTCATGCCGCCATCCGACGAAAAGACGCCATAAGGCGCTGTGCCGTTGGTGACACGCACCACCGTGGTCGGCGTGTTCTGCTCGAAGTCCATGTCGGAGGGATACATCTGCGGGTTGGAGTACATGCCTTGAGCGGGCGATTTGGTCAGATCGGTATGAGCGAAGCCGTAGATGTCTCCCATGCCGCTGAGCAGGATGGTATTGCCGGAGGGCGGCGCAAGCACCATCCCGACGGAGTTCTCTTCGACGCCATTGCCGCCGACGGTCCAGGGAACCGAGTTGCCGGAATCTGCGGTGGTCATGCTGGTCGTGGTCCAAATGGTCGCGCCGGTGCCGTAGTAGATGTGGTCGGAGTTGAAGGGATCGATGGAGACCTTTCCCACCCAGTTGCCACTGCCGACATTGGTTACGCTGCCGCTGCCAAAGGTGAGATAGGGCGAAAGTGAAGCATTGTGCGTGCCGCCCGTACGGGAGACATCCTTCCAGGTGGTTCCGTTGTCGGTGGAACGATAGATGGTGTCGCCGGGGTACCACTGATCAATGGTGGAGAGCAGCAGAACGCCGGTCTTCGAAGGATCACAGTCGATTCCGCCGTAACCGGACTCGCCGGTGTTACCGGCGGCGTTCGGCGGCAAGGTGATCTGACGCCAGACGCCTGAGGTCCAGGTGCCACTGGTTGGCGTGAACTCCCAAAGTTGGCTGGTGCTGATGTTGTTGGGACCAGCGCCATCGGCGTAGAGCACGTAGATGTGTCCATTGGGACCAAGAACAGCATGCAGAGGGGCCAGCGCAGATGCCGAGGTGAAGGTGGGCTGCCCGGCAACTGCGGTGAAGGTGCTCGATGCAGTACCCGCGTTGGTGCTGACGTAGAGTCCAACGGGATCGGAACTGAGACCGGTACCAGCGACACCAACATAGACAACCGGAGTCGCAGTGCCGCTGGAGCCGCTGGAACTAACCGGAACCACCGAGACGATGCCGCTGTTGTTGGCGGTGGTGGTGACATTGAGGCCAGTGACCTTGTTCCATGTAGCGCCGTGGTCTTTGGAAATCTGCAAGCCTGCGGTACGGGCACCGAAGTAGACGGTGGCTGGCAAGTTAGGATCAACAGCTATGCGTTCTCCGGAGTTGCGGCCATCATCATTGGAGCCATTTTTGAAGCTCAATGGAACGGTGGTAAAGGTTGCGCCCTGATCGTCAGAGACCATCATGGCTCCGTTGCCATCCCAAGAGGCTGTGGTGGGAGAAGCATATTCTCCAACGGCGACGTAGAGACGGTTGGCATCGGTGGGATCAAGACCAATGGCCTCGGCGCCACCATACCAGTAGTTCGAAGGGCTGATCCAGTCAAAGAGCGGAACCCACTGGGTGTCGTTGGGACCCCAGCGATAAGCGCCGCCCATGTCGGTGCGCAGGTAACGAAGATTCTGCTGGGTGGGATGAAAGTAAATTGCGGGAACATAGCCACCGGCGATGATCTTTACATTGCCCCAGCTATAGCTGGGAGTCGTGCTGCCGGTAACTGTGAGAGAGACAGAGTCGGAAGCGTTGTTGAAGTCGGTTGTATCGCTAGGCGTGAAGATGGTGGAGAGAGTCTGTGTACCGGCAGTGGAGAGTACCGTGCCGGATACAGGTGTGTAAGCGAAACTGCCCTGAATGGTAGCAGGTCCATAGCTGGCAGTCGCCTCCAATTGCGTGCTTCCGAGCACAGTGCCCATAGAAACCGCTGCCGGCGTTGCCCAGGTGATGGTGGGAGTCGCTTTGTTGACGACGAGGCTGACCGAGGCAGTAGCAGTGTTGTAGTCGGTGGTGTCGGTAGGGGTAAAGGTCACCGACAGCGTTTGTGAACCAGCAGAAATCACCGCACCTGAGACAGGTAAATAGGTGAAGGTACCAGCAACACTTGCGGTTGCATCCAACTGAGTCGTACTTAACGCTGTTCCATATGTGATCGCGGCCGGCGTTGCCCAGGTGATGGATGGGGTGGTTTTGGAATTGCTGGCCGGGCTGCTGGAGCCGCCCCCGCAACTGTTGATCTGAGGAAGCACAAGAAAGCAGGCAACAAGCGATATGCCATGAATAAGTCTTTTGAAAGCGGGAAACATTTTGCTCCTTCGTGGGGGCTCTGCAAACGACCCCAGGTAACTACGCGCTGCAATGCGGCGTCTGGTTGACTTCATATCGCAAGTCCTTCCCCTACACATGATGGTTTGTAATCATGCGTACTCGGAGAGCCTGTTATTGCGATTGAAGAGTGATCTCCGCAGGCGCCAGCCCGGTGGAGTTTGCTGTCAGGCGAATCTCGCCGCCGTTCGCTTCAGACTGCACAATCACCTGCGCCAGTCCATTGAATACGTGCCGTTGCCACTGTGGCGCGGGCCGAATGATCTGCACAACGGCCGGGCCACCTTGATCCCAATGAAAGCGCAGTTCCTGATCCTTGCCCACCGGGGTTGAGAAGAATGTGATGACATTGCGACCCGGCTTCAGCCATGCATGATCGACAACAAAGCTGTAGCCCTTGGCATCATAGTGCCGATCGGCGGCAAGTTCATGGCCATTCAGATAGATCGACTGCGTGGCCCCCACTGCATGCAACAGGAGAGTGATGGCATCGCCATCTGCCATCGCGGGAAGGGTGAAGGAGCCGCGATACACGCTGGCTGCCGGTACGGCAGGATGTTCGTCCCAGCGCGGATCGTGAAGATGCTCCCAATTTGAATCGTCGAAATCAACGGCGCTTTCCGGTCCCTGCAGGCGTGCCTCGATATTCTTGCTACGCCAATCGTTGAACGCTATCACGGAAATCGCCTGCAGATATTTGTCGGGGTCATGCGAGGCTGGGTCACCGTTACCAACACCGAGAATGTGTCCCGGCCCGGAGATCGCAAAGGAAACATTGTTGCCGGCATCCGGCACGGTGCGATGCGCGGAGTCGTTGATGCGCACAGTCACAACGGTCGCAGAACGGCCATTAGCGACGATAGAGGCATGGTTGGCCAACAATTGCACCTCGGTCGGCTTCCCAGTGGTTTCAACAGTATCTACGGCTGTCTGTTTGCCCTGATCATCATACCCGCGCGCAGTCAGAAGACCTGGCTGATAATTGACCTTCCATTCCAGGTGGGAGTCGCGTGGCATGGCCTTGCGGCCAAGGCTTTTACCGTTCAGCAAGAGTTCAATCGCGGCAGTGTTGCTGTAGACGCGAACATCGATGGGTTGGCCTTCCCGTCCGGGCCAGTTCCAGTGCGGCAAAAGATGGACCATGGGTTTGTCAGTCCACCAGGACTGAAGCAGATACGCGTTGTCCTTGAAGAATCCACAAGTATCGAGCATGCCAACCTGCGAGTTGATGGCAGGCCAGCCAAAGGGCGTTGTTTCGCCGCGATAATCAAAACCGGTCCAGTAGAAGAGACCGGCGGAAAAGGGACGCGCCTGATAGAACTTCCACGCATCTTCGACTGAGGCATGTTGGCCGTCGGCCTCATAGTCATACGCCACCAGGTGCTGGTAATCGAGGTCATCGTGGTAGATTCCACGCGTGTGCTCGGAAGAAGATTCCTCTGTCGCGACGATGGGCCTTAAGGGAAAGCGCTTGTGCATCTCGTCGACATTGTGCTGCAGGTAGTAATTGAAGCCGAGTACATCGGTGGAAAGCGAGTTGCCCGCACCTGATCCGCTGAGCGCCAGAGTAAAGCGGCGGGTTGGGTCGAGACGTCTGCCAAAGTCCTGCATGGCTTTGGTGATGCGCTCACCAATGGGCGACCACTCCAGCGACCACTCTTCGTTGCCGACGGACCAGAGGACCACGCTGGGATGATTGCGATCCTGCTCGATCATGCGTTGCAAATGATCGAAGTCTTCAGGAGTAGTGCCCATAGCACGATTTTCTTCGAGGACAAGCATACCGAGACGATCGCAGGCTTCGAGCAACTCGGGCGTGGGAGGATGATGCGAGGTGCGGATGGCGTTGGAGCCCATCGCCTTCAAGCGTTCGATGCGATAGATGTTGATGTCATCAGGAAGGGCAACTCCAAGACCGGCATGATCCTGATGGTTATTGGTTCCCTTGATTTCAACGTGCTTGCCGTTGAGGAAGAATCCGTGATCGGGATCAAAGCGCAGGTCCCGGATTCCGAATGATGTCTCGTAGCGATCCACTAGCTTGCCATGACTCTCGATGGTGGTCACAAGCTTATAGAGAGTGGGTGTTTCAATCGACCAAAGTTGGGCATCCCGCACGGAAAGAAGGGTATGGTCTTCGATGGTGCTTGCAGCGTTCAGATGCAGGGGTTGGGAATCAGCATGGGCGACGAGACTGCCGGATGCGTCTTCAACGCGCTGGTGCAGGGTGAACTCCGCATCCTCAGTACTATCGTTCGCGACATGGACTCGTGCTGTGATTTGCGCATCGGGATGAGCGGCAAGCGGATCGCCAACTTCGGCGCTTACGAATGTGCCATTGTGAGCAATATGGAGCGAATTGGTCTGCGTGAGCCAGACGTGGCGATAGATGCCTGCGCCTTCATAGAACCATCCTTCTTCCAAAGTTGCATCGACGCGAACAGCGATGACGTTTTCCCCGCCGTAGTTCAAATAAGTAGATAAATCGTAGTGAACGCTGGTGTATCCGCTGGGTTCGGTTCCGAGATAGAAGCCATTCACCCAGACCTGTGCATTGCGATAGATACCATCGAAGGTAATACCGATGGAGCGGCCCTGATCTTCACGAGAGGCCGTAAAAGATTTGCGATACCAGCCAACGCTGTTCTGGGGGAAGTTGTGACCGATGGCTTTGGATCCGTGATTGGTGCTTCCGGCGGGATCAAAGGGAAGTTCTACGGCCCAGTCATGGGGCAGATCGAGCTTGCGCCACGCGCGATCATCGAATTTGGGCGAGGCTGGTCCGTCGCCATATCCGGCCTTGGCAAAGAAAAATGGGACGGTAGAGAATTCATAATCGCCATGAGGATCGACGGCATTACCCAGGGCAAAGCGCCATCCGGAATCAAAGAGTAGTTTTTCACGCAAGGGGCTGACTGGCGCAGGTTGTTGCGCCTGGGCCAACAGACCGGCGCAGGTGAGGATCAAGGCCAGCACAGTCAGATACGAGGTACTTCTGTTCATCTTGAAATCTCCGGAACGATCGTGGCGCAACAAAACAGCGCAGGCACTCTCAGAAAATGACGGTAAAGAAAAGAAAACGAATGAAAAGTAGTTTTGCCAAAAAACGGTCTGAAGGGGCTTGGCCCTTCAGACCGCGTAAAACAAGCAACACAGACCTACTGCACTGTCAGGGTTACCTGGAAGGAGTTCATCATACAAGGGGAGACACTGGGGTCTGCAACGCCGCTTGCATTGTTACCGCAAGCCTGCGTCAGCAGAGGGTTGGTTACGCCACTGGTGACCACAAAGGGATCAGCATAAGCATAAACTTTGACCGCGCTTGTGCCTGCCGGAGTGCCATACTTCACACCGCTGGTGCAAGCAGTCAAGCCGGAAGCAGCGCCGGCCAGAAGAATGACGGCGATGATCAGGCCAAGCGTGTTCCATACTCCATGCATCCAACGACGACGGGCGAAGAACAGAACGAGGCCGGACAGTCCACCGATCAACCAGAGATTCGAGCTTTGCACCGGCGAGTTGGGCGGGTTGTCGACGACGATCTTCAAGTGCGTTTGCGTGGTGATTGTCGGATAGGTAGCGGTTGCGGTGTTGGCCATGACCGAGACCTGAGCGGGGGAGAAGACGCATACCGCATTGGCGGGCAAGGTAGAGGCTTCGCACTGAAAGCTGACAAGCCCCTGCCAGCCGCCATAGGTGGTTGCGGTGTAAGTCAGCGTGCCGTCCTCGGCAACACTGGAGGTGAGTGTGGAACCGCTGGTGGTGATGGCCAAGGAGCCAGTCGCGGGGCTCACATTGAAGGTTGATGCCGCGGAAGTTGAAGCGGCAAAGTTGGCATCTCCGGAATAAGTGGCGGAGAGCGAGATCACATGGTAAGCGCCGCTAAGGGGCGCGGTGGGAGTGTAGGTGATTGTGGCGCTGGAGGCTGCCAGAACGGCAGTCTGCGTAACCGTAGACCCAGTGGAATCGGTAATGGTGAATAGGACGGACCCTGTCGGCAAGCCGGCGGAACCAGGAGTCACTGTGGCACTGAAGTTCAGCGGCGAACCTGCAGGCTGGCTGAGCGGATTGAAATACAGAGTGGTGAAAGACTCGGCTGTCGTAGTGGCAACCTTGGTGACGGTAATTGTGTTTACCGTGGACTGGCTGCGCGAATAGACGACTGTTCCGGTGTCAATGCCCTGGTAGGAGGCCTGCAAGGTGTGATTGCCGCCGCCAAGTCCATTGGACAGGTTGAATGTGGCGACGCCGCTGCTGTTCAAGGTTGCAGTTGCCGTCTGAACACCATCCACCAGCAGAGCCACAGTGCCGGAAGGAGTGCCGGTAGATGCGCTGACAGTCACACTAAGCGAGATGGCCTGGCCGTAGTAGGGATTACCGGTCGGCGAAGTGACGGCCAGAGTGGTGGTAGTTGGGGTGGTGGGTTCGCCCTTGCCGGTAAATGTGGCTTGCGGCGTCGCTGTGTTGGTAGCGTTGCTGGCCAGAGCCAGAGTTGCGCTGTACAGTCCGGCGACAGCGGGGGTAAAGGTGGCCTGCAGGTTGCAGATTGCGCCCACCGTAACCGTGCCGGCGCTGGCGCAGGCATTGGATTCGGACGAGAGCACCTGGAAGCTGCTGGAATTTCCCGAAGCAGTGTAGTAAGGAGTCGAAAAGATCAACGGCTGATTGCCGGTGCTCTCAACCTGATAGCTGACGGCGCTGCTGGTGCTGCCTGGGTTCCAGATGCCGGCATTTTGCGACGGGCTGGTGCGGGAGATGGCGTAGACAGCAGCATTGCTGTTGTCGCTGACATACAGATTGCCAGCAGCATCGATGCCCAGACCATAAGGAGTCGCTATTCCCGAGCTGACATTTTGTGCACTGGATGCAAGCAGGATGCCGTTTACATTGGGAATCCGCATCACACGACCATTGCCACCATCCGCAACGAACAAAGCCCCGGAGGCGTCCATGGCCAATGCGGAAGGGTTGCTGTAGCCGGTGTTGATGATCGTCCTCGTGGCGGCACTGCTGGGATAGGGCAGGCTGTAGATACTCCCATTTCCCGAGTCTGTGACGTAAATGACTCCAGCGAGAGTGACATGGATCGCCAGCGGTCGGCTCCATCCGGAGCCGAGAGCAATCGCGCCGTTGGGATTCAGCCCGTCGATTTGCGGAATGTAGAGGATGCGGTTATTGCCAGTGTCGGCGATGTAAAGGTTGCCCTGCGCATCTGTCGCCAGGCCAGTCGGGTTGTTCAGCAAGGATCCGGCGACGGTTGTCGTACCAGAGACGATGGTCAACTGAGCGGAGGTGCTGAGAACGCCGCTCACTACAGGAACTTCGACGATGCGTTCGTTACCAGAATCAGCTATGAACAGATTGCCGGCGCCATCAACAGCAACGCCCTTGGGGCTGGAGAGGCCCGTGCCAACCGAGACAGGAGTGGTGCTGCCTGCGGCGATCTCATACACCGCGTTGTTGCCTGCATCGGCGATAAAGACATTACCGGAACCGTCCACAGCGACGGCAGCAGGAGTCTTCCATCCTGAACCGAGAGTCGCTACCGTTCCAGGGTCTATGGTGAGGCCCGCGCCGTTACCGGTAGCATAGAGTTTCCCCGTTCCCAGCACGGCATTGCTTGCGCCGGAAAGAACAATCTGACCGGTATTGTCGCCCGGAGTTTTGGGGGTGAAGGCGATATTGACGGTGCAGCTCTGCCCCACTTTGTAAGCGGTACCGATGGCACAGGAACCACTGCTTCCTGCGGAGAATGCGCCCGAGAAGGAGATGGCGGAGAGTGTGCTTGCCTTGCTGAAGACCACGTTCGCATTGGCAGACGCGGTATTGCCCACCACGGCCGACCCGGGAGTGAAGCTACCCGCTGTAACCTTCACAATGGAGCTGCTCCAATTGACGAAATAGAGGTTGCCCTGAGGATCGATTCCAGCCGGGCTTTGCGCATTCATGCCACTCGCGATGATGTACTGATCGCTGGGACTGAGTGCGTAGGTGCTTCCGTTGGCTTCATTGGGGATCATGTAGAGAGTGGAGTTGTTCTGGTACTGTATGCCCTGATCGGTGAGCACAAGGTCACCGGCCTGATCAATGGTCACGCCGATCAGCGTGGTATAGGTGATGCCAACAGGAGGGGGAATGAGAGTTGGCGTAGAGCTATATGTGCTGCCGTTGTAAGCCAGCTCATAGAGTCCGTTGCCCATCACCAGGTAGAGGTTGTTGTTGGCGTCAATGGCCACGGAGAGGATGTTGTTGGCGAGGCCGCCAAGCAGCAAGGTGGAAGGCACCCCGTTGGTGGTCATTTCGATCAGAGTGTTGGCGGTGGTGGCGACGAATTTGTGACCGTTAGCGTCGGCAGCAACGGCATTGGCATTCCAGTAATACTGATTGCCACCGACATTTGCTTTGTCAGTACCCGTCACCCAGTAATCTGAATACTGGGCGGACTGAAGAACGCAGTTGACGACGGGCACCTGGTAAACGGGGTTACCGCTACCGCCCTCGGTGAGATACAGATTGGCCTTGGCGGCGTCGAAGTTCACGCTAACGGGGCTACCGTAACCTGTTGGCGCCGAGCCGGTAAATACCTTGCTGGCAGTTCCACCGCCAGCGGGCGTTTCATAGACATTGCCACTCTCATACTGAATGGAGTAAATGTTTCCGCAATTATCCACGGCAACACCAACCTGATTGCCGGGAAGGGATGCGGGGGACAGGGTAGTGACCGTAGAGATCACAGCGGCAGGCGCGCTTGCGCGGGCCGTTTGCGCCATTGGTAATAGAAATGCCAGTAGCATCAGCAGCGGCTTAAAGCATGCCGTTGCGCGCATCCGACTCTTCATGGTGTCTTTATTCAACATCTCAAGCCTCCGAATTGCGGCGAAGTGCCGCGTTATGCGATTCCTGTTCCGGCGCACGGCTGGGATTGCACCGTGGCCCCATTGCGAGGCAGGGAGAGAGCTGGTGAGGACACTCTCTCCCGCGTTGCGCCTAGAAGTTGTACTTCGCGCCGAACTCGACGATGCGGACACCCCACTTGTACGGTGTCTTGCCAAATCCGGCGTTCTGCAACGAGATCTGCGAGAAGGCAGACGACTGCGAGGTTGCGCAACCGACTCCAGTCGTAGCGTTGCAAGCCGGGTCAGCAAAGGTCAGCGAAAGCGCGTTGCCGCTGGCGCTGGTGAAGGACGAAATCGGGTGATTGAGGAAGTTGAAAGCTGACATGCGGAGCTGGAAGTTCTGTTTTGCGTTGAGCTTGATGTCCTTGTAGACGGAGAGATCCGATTTCTCGTAGGCCGGACCATGCACGTCGGGCAGATTCCACCATCCCTGCGTACCTTGTGTCGGAATCGAGAAGCATTTGCCGTTGACATACTGGCGATCAAGCTTTCCAGAGGCAGGATCGACTGCGCTATGCAGCCCCCTGCGCGGGTCACAGGTCACTGTCGGCTGGATGGCATAGTCCGAACTACCCAGCCAGGTTGAGGCGTTGACCGGAATGCTGACGCTGGTCAGATTGGAACCATTCACGTTCACATATCCAGCGCTAGCGCTGAAGCCGAAGTTGGAGGAGGTGGCAATGGCGATGTCAGGGCCGCTCTGCAAACTGGTGATGCCGGAAAGTTCCCAGTTGTTGATCACCCAGCCCAGCTGCCGCTTGACATGGAACCGGCTGCCCTCTACATAGGAGTAAGTGAGGTTGAGCACCTGAGGACGGTCATAGGAGGTGACGCCGTAGTCGTGGTGCGGATTGACCGGATCGGAGATGGTGCCGGTGTCGTAGTTGCCGCGTACCGCCATGGACTTGGACCATGTGTAGTTAGCACCCACCACTAACGAACCACGCTGCTTGTTGAGCGAGACCTGCATGGCGTTGTAGTTGGACCAATTGGTGTGAGCGGGAACATAAATAGACGAGTAGTTTGGATAGGGGCGATAGTCAGCCGTGTCCGCACTGGGAATGTTGGATGCCACGTTGATCTGACCGGTCAGCGGGTCGGGACCAAAGAATGCGCCCAGTGGGATGGCATTGACGTTCTGCAGATTGCCCTGGGTCGCCAAATGAGCGCTCTGGTTACCAACATAGGCAACCTCGAAGCTGATCCCGCGCGGCAAGGCCTGATCCAGGGTGAAGTTATAGTTGTAGGTGACGGGCTGCTCGTTGTCGTTGGCATTGACCGCACTCACGCTGACAGTACTGCCGTGGGTAACTGCCGTGGCTCCGGTGAAGGATCCATAGCTGCCGCCATAGTAGCCGCAGGGCAGAACCTGGGAACCAGTGGGCGTATTGGAACTGTTCATCAACTGATCGAGGGTGCAGCTGTAGTTGCCGATAATGCTGTGGTCGACCAGATCGATGGATGTGGTAAGTGCTCCAGCCACAAGGTTGTAGGAGTCACGCGACCGATAGGCACCCCAGCCACCCCGGAAGACGGTTTTGCCGTTACCGTAAAAGTCATAGGCGAGTCCGAGACGGGGCGCATAGAAAAGCGGACGGCTGCCGACACCAGCGACAGGGATGCTCTTGTCCCGCGCGTGCCAGGAGATGCCGGGGAAAGTGGTGGTATCCGAGGTGACGTTGGGGTCAAAGACACCCTGCTGAATCGGGGTGTACTTTTCCGGATTCCAGACGGCCGCGCCGATGCCATGGGAGTCCTGCCACGGGGGAAGATGTGAGAGACGGACACCAAGGGTCAGAGTCAGCTTGTTATTCACCTTCCACTCGTCGGTTGCATAGAATTCAAGCGAGTTGAAGTACATATCAAGACTGGGATCGTTGGTGCTCTGGTTGTAACCACCCGGGCAGCCTGCAAGGAAGTTGGCCACAGTGTTGCCGAGACCGGTTCCCTTGGTAGGCGTAATAATCGTGCCGTTTACCGGATTGAGGATCGGAGCGTTCTGGTTGATGAGGCAGGACTCATAGCGATCATAAGTCACTTCGCCGTTGGCATCGCTGCCCAGAGTGACCTGATTGTTGCGGGTCTGCTCGATGTAGGCGCCCACCTTGAGAGTGTGCGTGCGGAAGATTTTGGTGAGGTTGTCGGAGATATTCCAGGATGACTTGTGCAGGTACTCACCGGCGGCGGGCACGTTGGTGATAGAGAAGTTGGGGATTCCAATACCTTCCCACGAATAGATACGAGGCAACTGCAGGTCGCCATTTTTTAGCGCACCACCTGCATAGGCAGCCCAGGGAGTGTTGCTCTCCATTGCCTTGGAGCGATCTCCAAACTGCTGTGGCTGGTTAAAGTACACGCCGGAAACGATCACCTCGTTGGTCATGGTGCCGGAGATGACCTGAGTCAGATTCAGCGTTGCGTAGTCAGAATAACCGTTTGAGTAAAGAGGCGTGGGATAAGGTACGGTTCCACCGGGCGTCCAATACAGGTTCTGCATGGGAGCTTCGGAGTTTACCTTTTCCAGGTTATAGACGCCATAGAGTTTGAGATTGTCGGAGATGTTTTCATCGACGCGGGTGTGAAGCTGATAACCATTGTTGGTGGCCATCACATTCTCGGCCCAGTTGTATCCATCGGAAGCGTAACCGTTGGCGGGTCCTGGGGTGCGATTGATGGCGGGATAGAACTTGGTCAGATAGGCAGAAGCGGGGTTGATGGCGCTGGCCGCAAGATGACCGGCATTCGTTCCGGTGCTGGGAACGGTATTGCCATTCTCGTCCAAGCCACCGGCAGGGCTATAGCAGACACCGCCAATATTGGTGTAGGCCGCAGTCTGGTTCCAGTCGGCCGTGCAGTTCGCGGCCATGGTAGTGGGGTCGAGATTCAGAGCACCGGCGATGGTCGCAGTTGATAGATCACCACCCACCATGGCGGCGTTGGGTACAAAGGCATAGTTGGGGCCGCCAAAGCTGCCATTCACATTATTGTTCTGCTGATACTGCTCATAACCGGCCCAGAATACGAGGTGGTTGGCTTTGTTGAATTGGGTGCCAGGAACACGCACCGGGCCGCCAATAGTACCGCCGGGATAGTAGTAGCTTGCCGCAGTCTTGGTGACGGGCACATACTTTCCCTGGGCGTTGGTGGTTCCCGAGTCATTCGACATCCAGTCATTGGTGTTGAATTCATGGTTGCGGAGATAGGTATAGAGGGAACCATGGTACGAAGAGCCGCCCGACTTGCCAACCGCATTGATGACGATGGGGCCCTTGGCTTCGTCAGCGCCGAAGTTGGAGGTCTGGACCTTGACTTCGCTCACCTGATCCATATTCACATTGGCCACGGTAGCGCCCATGTCGCCAGGATCGATGACCTGAGCTCCGTCGGAGGTGATATTGACCTGACCTGACTGGGGGGCGGAGCCATTGGCGCCAAAGGAACCCAGGTTGCCCGATCCGAAACTGGTGGTCGTGTAGTCGGGACCGGAGTTCGTCAAACCGGTGCCAGCATTGAGGGTGAAGCCTGGCAGAATGGCCACCAATTCCAGGGCATCGCGTCCGGTTGTCGACAGACGATCAATATCGGCCGAGGAGATCATCGTGCTGTGTTCCGGCGAGTTGAGGGTGACACCGGCAACTTCTGCAGTGACCACGACAGAGTCGACGACCTGCCCAACCGTCAGAGTGATTTTGGGAACGGTGAGACTGTCACCGGGATGGACTTCGACGCCGGTAACCTTCCAGCCCTCGAAACCGTTTTTGAACACCTGAATGCTGTAGGTGGCGGGTTGCACGGCGGAGAAGTTGAAATAGCCTTCCCGGTTGCCGGTTGTCGTGCGTACGGCCTTGCTGGCCTCGTTGATCAGGGTGACTTTCGCGCCAGAAACCAGCGCAGACGAACTATCGTGCACGGTGCCTGAAATGGTTGATGTGTTCTGGGCTTGTGCCGCAAAGGTCACCAGAAGCAGACAGACACTCCAAACCAAGGTCGTCCAGCCAACACGGCCAGAGAACCGGACAGCCCCTGGAAGGAGAAAGGGAATCTTTGGTTTCAACAAAACTTGCCTCCAAATCGCAAAGCCGGATTCTCCGGCTCGTTGAAAAAATGGGATACGATGCGTGCCCGGGGATGGACCACCGGGGTTTAGGAGAGGGCAATCGAATGGGGTTCTGGACAGAGAACCGCCAGGAACAACGCGCTGGGAATCAAATCGACTACAAAGATCACCCCACTCCAGGCCACTTTGCTCCTTTTCCGTAGCGATTCTCGGTTGATCCCGGCAACTTGATTGCAAGCCGGATCGATCGGTCTACTTAAAAGGAGTCATTCTGCCCACCCCGCCTGTGGGTGAGCGCCATTGTCGAATGGAGTGCACTTAGAACAAAACCAGAGTTACTGTCTCCAGACTGGCACTCTGGAAGGTCGGCGCTCCCTGATGGTCGCGCCGACTTGAGTGATTTGGTTCCGGGATACACCGACTCTGTTTTTGCTGTAGCCTTCCCCAGCAACAAAACGGAAAACGTATTCATTCCGATGGCCCAACCTTATGTATCTCGCAAGACAAATGGGAAGGTTAACGTTGCACGATATTGTTCGCAGCTCTCATGTTCACTTGCAACACACTGATATGTTTAGCTTTATGCAGCATTTGAACGTTCGTTACATCATTGCGCACAATAGCCGTGAACGTTAAGATTGACTCTGCCACTGTTTGTGATTCATCCGAGGTTTGTAGCGATGTCTAAACCAACTGAACGCCTCTCCATGGAAGCAGAACGGGCAGAGTTCGAACGCCTGATGAAGGACTTTGAACGCTCCCATCGCCTTAGCCTGCTTCTCAGTTTTTTGGGAACGCATTACTTTCAGGGCGAGGTTGATCAGATTAATGAGTACAACATTGCCACACAGGTTTTTGGCCGCTCTAAAACCGCATTTGACTCCAATGAGGATTCCATCGTGCGCGTCGAAGCGCACCGCCTGCGAAAGCGCCTGAAGGATTTCTACGAAAACGAAGGCAAGGACCGCACGGTCCAGATGAGCATCCCGATGGGGAACTACGTTCCCTCTTTCCGGGGTTTCGACTCGGGGCGCACTCATCCTGCAGCGGTTGAGGCTGGTCGGCCGATGGAACAAACAGCGGCAATGCCAGAACCCAGTCCGTCGCCCAGCATTCCGCCTGCAAAGCCGCCCATTCCAACAGATCGTTGGTCCTTCAACAAGATCCCCGGAGTCAGATCCAGCAGGACCTATTGGGTGGTTGGCGTTTCGCTCGTATTGTTGTCACTGTCGCTCGGCTGGGTTGTCCTCTCCAGAAACTCCAGACCAGGCCAGAGCATTAAGACTGGGAATACCGCACTTGGGGGGAAATCTTCAACTCAAGAAACGACCTTCCAGCCCATTCGCATTCTGGCCGGATACACCGGCAAACCACAGATGGACAAGTCGGGTCAGTTTTGGACTGCGGATCAGTATTCTGTTGGCGGTGGTGACCTGAATCGGAGTCCCCATAGTCTTTACCGAAGTTCCGACCCCTTTATTTATGAACACTGGCGGAATGGGGACTTTCATTACAGGATCCCGTTACCTGCGGGGACTTATGAACTGCATCTTTACTTTGTCACCGACAATAATGGTGAGAGTTCCGACAACACCTTTGCTATTCGCGTCAATGGCGATATTTTGCGGTGGAACTTCAATATTAATAATGATGCGCTAGGCGCAAATATCGCGGATGAACGAATATTTCGCGATATCTCGCCCGACAAGGACGGTTTTCTGGATCTTGGCTTCGCCAGCGAGCAGGGCATGCCAGCGCTCAACGCAATCGAGATCGTACAGGGCACACCGCATGCACAACTGCCGATTCGCATGGTGATGCAGTCGAGCCCGATCACCGACCACAATGGAACGCGCTGGTCGCCCGACAACTATTTCATGAACGGCCGCCAGTCAACCCAACGTTATCCTCTCGCAGATTCACCCGATCCAGATTTGTTTGCCTCGGAGCGCTACGGCCATTTCAACTATGCCATTCCAGTTGATACCCGAGATCGCTACACCCTGGTTCTGCACTTTGCCGAACTTTATTTTGGCAGTCAGACGCATGGCATTGAAACAGGCAAACGCCTCTTCCGCGTCATGTGCAACGGCGTTTTAATCCTGGATGACTTTGACATCTTCAAGGAAGTTGGAGGCCTACATGAACTCACCAAAACCTTCTACCATGTAAAGCCCTCGGCACAGGGAAAATTGAATCTTACCTTTGAACCGATTCTGAACAATGCCACCGTCTCTGGAATCGAAGTCTTGGACGAGGCCAAATAAGCCACCAGACAAACTAAGGGAAGATCGTTTTTTCAAACAACATGTTTTTAGATCGAACAAGTACATGCGCTCCAAAAATATGGGAAGACCCTGCCGGGTAGACGGCATGATCTTCCCACATCATTCCGGAGAGACAACTTCTGAGAACAGTTCTGCGACTGTTTTAAGCGAGTGAAATCTTCAGAGTCAATCCTATTTCGGAGAGCTTTCCCGCTGGCAACTTCACCGTAAGCGCGGTCTGGTCCTGGTTCCACTTCAGGTCGCCTTTGTGGCCCAGCAATTCCACTTTACGGATCTTTCCGGGCTGCTGTGGACTCGCGAGTCCCAACGCCTGGATTGTCGCTTTTTCCGGCCATCCCATCACAAAAGCGTAGAGTGCGCCACCCTTGACGACAAAGCGAACATCCTCTGCGGTGAGTGCCTTTTGTTTATCTTCGTTGAAGTTTCCGGTTTCAATTCTGGTCTTCGTCGAAGGACCTTCACCATAGATCTTCCAGGGACGCGAAGCGTAGATGCCCTCGCTATTGATTGCCATCCAGGCAGTGATGCCTTCCAAAACCTTCACTTCCTCCGCATCCAGTTCACCGGAGTTCGGTAAAGGGAAGTTGAGAAGCAGATTGCCGTTCTTGCTGACGATGTCCACCAGCAGATCAATCACCGTCTTGGCGGACTTGTATTTCTGGCCGCGGTTGTAATGCCACTGGCCGATGCAGGTGTCGGTCTGCCAGGGGTTTTCAGCAATACCATCGGCAACGCCGCGCTCATGATCCAACAAACAGGTGCCGATGGCACAATCGTTCGCATCCTTGCTGTTATAGACCGCCTCGGTACGGCCGCCATGCAGGCTCGCGTTCACGTTGTACAGATGCGCCACCATCTTCCGTCCATACTCCTCAAATGGCAGGTGGCCATCGGTATACAAAAGATCCGGCTGATACTTGTCGATCAGATCGGTCATGCGATCCAGGTAGTGCCGCCGCCATGCTTCGGGGATGCCATCGTCATTCCACTCCAACTTGTCGACGAAGCGGTAACAATCGCCATCATGATACAAATCCCAGAAGTTGGGATCGACGCCGTCGTAGTGGACTCCTTCGAGCGAGCCCATCTTATCGGCGCCGTGGCTAACAGCAAACCACTTGTAGCTGATCCAAAGATGCTCACTGACGCCGAAGCGCAGCCCCGCTTTATGTGCAGCTTTTTGCCAGATGCCCACCACATCCTTCTTCGGACCCAGGTTCACGGAGTTCCAGCGGGTGTACTTCGAATCCCACAGATCGAAGTTGTCATGATGCACACCCATGCTCACGAAATATTTTGCGCCGGCATTTTTGTAGAGCCCCATCAAGTGTTCAGGGTCCCACTTGTCGGCCTTCCAGATATTGACCAGATCCTTGTAGCCAACCTTCGACGGATGTCCAAAGCGCTCCAAATGCCGGTTATACTGGTTCTCCCCCTGAATGTACATATTGCGGGCATACCAGTCTCCTTCCTCAATCGCCGACTGCGGTCCCCAGTGCGACCATATCCCGAATTTCGCATCGCGAAACCAGTCGGGAATGCGGTACTGTTGCAACGATTGGCGCGTACCCTCGAATGCCGCACCCTGTGCCAAACCCATTCGGGAAAGAACCAGAGCGGAACAAGCGCCGCTCATCCACTGCATCAATTCACGTCTGTTCAGCGCCATTTCTGCTTCCCTTTCACTACTTCTTAGATTTCTGATCTACCATTCGCTGCGTTCTGCTTGGCGCGCATGGCCTCGCGTAGCCGCTCTTCTGCTTCGACACTCCAGTAACCGCATTCCAGTTCGCAAAAGACCGACGTATAAGGAATTGTCATTCTGGTTTTCAGAATCAGGATGCGAAACTTCTCTGCCTGCTCTTCAAGCTTGGCAATGATCTCCTCATGCGGAAGCTGTTTTGCAGGGGTGCGCCCAAGAAGATGCCGAAGAGATTCTCGATAATCTGTCACTCCATGTGCGTCCTCTTCAGAAACAAAATCCAGTTCGAGATCGGTATACACTCTGGCCCGCACATGGTTACTTGCTGTGATCATTTCAAAGACCATGCGCACCATGTCGATCTGCTCAGCATCCGCCACCACTGTTTCGATTCCATCGCTGTTTTGCTGCGGATAGGCGGCATCGGCAATCACAATCCAGTTGCGATGGCCAAAGACGGGCAGACTGTTGCGTAATTTCTTCAGCCATGCGGATTGCGAAAGTGTGTTCTCGGTCATCCTTGACTCCTTCTTTCGATCGTTTGACGATGGGAAGCCAAGGGAGCCAACCGGCTTCCCCAAAAAGCATAGATACCAACAGCCACATAGCATGACAAGGGCACAATCATGGCCTGGGCCATGCTACGCGTGGTTTGAAAGACCCAGCCGATCAAAGGTGTAAAGACTGCTCCTCCAATAATGGCCATCACCAGGAGTGAGGCGCCAGATTTGGTATTCTTGCCCAGCCCATTCAGGCCCAGGGCAAAGATGGTAGGGAACATCAACGACATGAAGAAACTGGTCAGAAAGATGGCCCACAGCCCCACCCAGCCCGGCAGCAGAATGCCGATTGCAACCAGCGTCACATTGATGAGCGCAAAGATTCCCATCAATCGATGAGCGGGGACGACACGCATGAGTTGACTTGAGACAAAACGCCCTACGCCAAAGCCCACCAGGGTTCCAGTAAGAAAGTACCCAGCGATCTTTTCCGGTTGATGAACATAGTCCTGCACATACTGAATAAAGTAGCTCCAGGTGCCCACCTGAGCGCCGACATAACAGAACTGAGCAAGCACCGCCAGCATGAAATGCGGATACTGAAGCAGTTGCCGATAGCCGCCGCGCGGCGTGACATCGACGCAGGAATAGTCTTCAGCTATGGCGGGGAAACGGGTGCGCGCAATCAGGATCGCCCAGAACACAACCACCACGCCCAACACCATATAGGGCGTAATGACTCGCATCGTCTCGTGCTGCAGGTAGGCGTCATAGGTCCCCGCAAGCTTCATCCGCACGATGTCGCCCGTATCCAACTCGATTCCGGAGAAGATGAAACGCGTGCCGATTAGCACGCCCACAATTGCGCCGATAGGATTGAATGCCTGCGAGAAATTCAGCCGTCGCACCGAACTGCTTTCATCGCCCATCTGAGCGATCAGCGGATTAGCTCCGGTCTCAAGAAACCCCAGGCCGCTGGCAATCACAAACAGCGCCAGCAGAAACAGCGTGTAACTGCGCGCCATCGCCGCCGGATAAAACAGAAATGTTCCCGCGCTGTACAACAGCAGACCCGTGACCAGGCCGGTCTTGTATCCATGGCGGCGCATCACAAAAGCCGCGGGCACCGAGAAGAGAAAGTACCCTGTATAGAAGGCCGACTGCACCAGCCCAGCCTGAAAGCGGGTAATCTCGAACGACTTCATGAACTGACGAATCAAAACGTCATTCAGGTTATTGGGAATGCCCCACAAGAAGAAGAGGCCCGTTACCAGCAGGAACGGCATGACATACTGCGCCGGAAACAAGCGGCCAGGGCTGTCCTGAGGAGTTTGCGAGGGAATAACTGCCAGCGCCATCGGTTATTCCTCTCCAGGACAAACGGCAACCTTGCCGCAACGGCCCGAGGCCATCAATGCATAGGCGTCACTGGCCTGTTCAAGAGCAAAGCGGTGGGTAATGATCTCCTCTGGATGCAGATTCCATCGCACCAGTCGCTCCACCAGTTCTTCCATCAGCCATGTCGAGGTGACCCACGATCCATAGATGGTCTTCTGGTCATGAATGATGTCGGGCGAGGGATTGAAAGCCACCGTTCCACCTTCACCAATCATCACCATCCTGCCCCATTTGCGCGTGGCGCGAATAGCAGTCGCGCGGGCTTCGGCGTGAGCGGAACAGTCCACTGCGCGCTCCACTCCATTGCCGTTGGTCAGGTCGCGCACCTGCGCCACATTGTCCGGGCCAGAGGCGAGGACAACATCGCAGAGCCCCAGTTGAATGGCAAGATCCAAACGCTCCTGCACCACATCGATCCCGATAATCTTGTTGGCGCCCAGCTTGCGACAGAGCGCTCCGGCAGCCAAACCGACGGGCCCCAAACCAGTGATGAGCACCGTATCGTTGCCGCTGATGCCTATCTTTTCCAAGCCTTCATAAACCGTGCCAAAGCCGCACGCCACCTGCGCACCATCGGCATAAGTCAGCGCGTCGGGCAACTGAATCAGATCCTTCTCTTCGGCGATCATGTACTCCGCCATGCCGCCATCGCGCTGCCAGCCATAGGCGCGGCGATATTGACTACTGGTGCACGAGATCATGTAGCCACGCCGGCAGTCATTGCACACACCGCATCCAGAGATGTGATAGACCAGCACCCGATCGCCCGCCTTGAAGCGACGGCATCCCGGACCTGCATCCACAATCAGTCCCGCAGGTTCGTGGCCGGCGATTACGCCCTGATAGCCCTCCGGCCCCTTGCCCAGATGCTCATGATAGATGCATCGAATATCCGACCCGCAAATGGTGGATGCTTTCACCTGCAGCAGCACCTCGCCATGTCCAGGCGTAGGGACTTCCACGGTGCGCATCTCAACTGTGCTGTTGCCTGGCAGATAGGCTGCCAACATCATCTTGCTCATCGAGCTGTCTCCACTTCAATCTTTTGTGTGCCGCTCTTGGTGACGAAACCTTGAAGTCTTGCTTATGCGGGAGTCACTTCGCCATCCAAGTCCCACAGCGCTTCCCAGCTCTGATTTTCTTTCCACAAAAAGACCTGACCCTTGATCAAGCGGCATTTGCGGTCTGCTGCGGCAATCGCTTGCATCTCTTCCTCACTCAGCGGATCGCATGTAACCGCCCGCAGATTGGCCAGATAGTTGCGCCGCGTTGTTGAGAATGGAATCGGCGTCTGACCGCGCTGCACCGCCCACTTCAGACAGACCACGGCAGGATGCACGCCATGTTGCTCGCCGATCCGCACAATCACCGGATCCTCTGTGGGCGCGGAATCAAAGGCAGTACGATCCCGGTCAGGGCGCGCCGGCGATCCAATCGGCGAATAGCCAATCGGAGCAATGCGGTGCTGCTGCAAATAGGAAAAGAAACCCGGCTGCTGGAAGTGGGGATGTAACTCCATCTCATTGGCTGCGGGACGAATGCGCGCATCGCGCAGCAGCAACTCCAGCTTGGGTACGGTCATGTTGGAGGTGCCGATATGACGCACCAGCCCACGGTCCACCAGTTTTTCCATCTGCCGCCAGGTACGCATGTAGTTCTCGTGGATATAGGGAACCGCATGGGGATTGCGCGCACTCACATCGCAACCCGTCGGGTGGTGGTTGGGAAAGGGCCAGTGCACCAGAAACAGATCCAGATAGGAGAGGCGCAGGTCAGCCAGCGACTGCTCGCAGGATGCGATGACATCGTCATGCTTGTCGTTCCAGACCTTCGAGGTAACCCACATCTCCTCTCGTTTCAGCCCGCCCTCCAGCATTTCCTGGAACGAGACACCGATCTGCGCTTCATTGCCGTAGACAGATGCGCAATCGAAATGCCGGTAGCCCGCCAGTGCTGCTTCAAAGACTGCATCGGCCACGGCCTGATGTGAGACGTGGTCGGAACCGAAGGTGCCCAGCCCGATTGCCGGCATCCGCGCGCCGGAGTCGAGGGTTCGCTGGGGAACCAGGGAGGGATCAACCGCATCGTAGGCCGGCGTCCATGAGACACGTGAATCTTGCATGATGGTTTCAGCCCTTTACAGTTACCGGTTACTTTACCGAACAAAGGCTACCGCCAAAATAGTAGAATTGTCAAGAACGATTCCTGTTTTCTTTGGCACTTGATGGTCGAATCCATCTTAGTAAGCGTTAAAGTGCTAAGCTGCTGATAGATACGTTTGCCGCCGCGCTACAACACCAGGAGATGATGAACCCATGGCCGTTCGAATGAAAGATATTGCTCGCGATCTGGGACTCTCGGTGGTCACCGTCTCCAAAGTGCTGCGCGACCATCCCGACATCGGCGACGAAACCCGCAAACGTGTGCTCAAGCGCATGAAGGAGCTGAACTATCAGCCCAACATGGCGGCACGGGCGCTCACGACTGGTCAAACTTGGACGCTTGGCCTGATCGTGCCGGATTTACTCCATCCATTTTTTGCCGGACTTGCCCAGTCCATCTCGGCCACAGTGCGGCAAAGCGGCTACAGCCTGCTGATTGCCTCTTCGGACGAAGACGCGGAATTGGAAAAGCAGGCGATTGAGCAGCTTCTGGCGCGCCGCGTGGATGTGCTGCTGGTTGCCTCGGCACAGTGGTCGGTAGAGAGCTTTCGTCGCATCGAAGAGCAGAAAACACCCTATGTTCTGCTGGATCGCCAATTTGCCGGTCTGGAAGCCAATTTTGTTGGGGTCGACGATCATGCCGTGGGCCTGCTGGCTACCGAGCATCTGATCGCCCAGGGTTGCCAGCGAATCGCCCACATCCGCGGTCCCCGCGTTAGCACCGCCGCGGGCCGCGCAGATGGCTATCGCGATGCACTGGCTGCCGCGGGTATGACTTCTCTTCCCGGGTACATGGTGTCGCTTGGCGATTCCGGTGACCATCACGGCGAGACCGGCGGCTATGAGGCGGCACGGCAGTTGTTAGCTCGCCCGCAGTTGCCGGATGGGATTTTTTGTTTTAACGACCCTTCTGCCCTGGGCGCTATGCGCGCCATTCTTGAAGCCGGATTGCGCATCCCCGATGATATTGCGGTGATCGGTTGCGGCAATCTCTCCTACTCCGATTTCTTGCGGGTGCCGCTCACTTCCGTGGATCAGGACAACCAGGCAATTGGTAAACATGCCGCTAATCTGGCGCTAAAACTTGTTCAGAGCAAGACTCCACTTCGCCCATGCAGCGAATTGCTCCAGCCGCGCCTGGTGATCCGCGCATCGAGCTTGCGCAACGCCGCAGGATTTGGACTGTAACGACACTTCGGCCACCGATATTCTCGCCAGCTCGCATCATTGGCTATGAACCACAGGCGGTCATGGAAGATGGACGTTCCGATCAAAGAGGCGCGTTAAGACAAGCCCTCATGCTGAGCGTTGCAAAGGTTCTCTTTCCCTAGGAATCAGATGCAGATCCTTCGCCACACTCAGCACGCAATTTCATTTCTGGAACTCAATGAGCCAGAACCGATTTACGCCACCGAGGGTCTGCACTGTACCCAGCGCGTTTTGATGGTCAGCTTTGCCGGCGTCAATTCCGGCCCATCCCAACCATCCTTGGTGACTTCGATGTGAATCTCACCGCCCTTGCGTGAGGATTGAACAATGGCCTGCGCCAGCCCGTTAAAGAGCGAGCGCCTGGGTTCCTTGTCGCTCTCCTGACAGTTGGGGTCGCCGTTGCCAACGCCGATCAGCACGCCATCGCCTTCAACCTTGAAGGCCACTTTGTTGTCCGCGTCTGGAACTGGACGTCCCTGCTTGTCGAGAACTTCAACCTTGAGTATGGCAACATCTTCGCCATCGGCATCGATCTCGACACGATCCGCCGTGAGCCGCAGTGAAGCGGGTTCCCCGGTTGTTTCGCGGCGATCGGTGAGAACCACCTTGCCGTCTTTGCTGCCACGCGCTTCAATGAAGCCCGGTTCGTACGGCACCTTCCACTCCACATGGCCAAGATGGGGAACCTTCTGGCTTCCCAGACTTTTGCCGTTCACGATGAGTTCGACCTCATCCAGATTGGACTGCGCCCAGACGGAGAGCACTTCACCCTCCTTGCCCGAGAAGTTCCAGTGCGGCAACAGATGCAGGACCGGATCCTTGCCCCACCATGCCTTGTAGTAGAAGTAGTTGTCCTTGGGAAATCCGCACATATCGACGATGCCGAACTGCGAATTAATGGATGGCCACCCATAAGGCGTGGGCTCTCCGCGATAGTCGAATCCTGTCCACGCAAAACCGCCCGCCAGCCACTCACGGGTGGCGTAGAACTGCCACCACTGCTCTGCGGTGTAGGCCCAACTGGGCACATTCACATCGTAGGCACTGACCAGATTGCGCGTCTTGTCCGTGGTGTATGCGCCACGCGTAGAGACCGTGCTGGCCGTCTCCGAACCAAAGATCGGGCGCTTGGGATTCTTCTTGTGGAACTCGTCAGGAAATCCCTGTTGATAGTTGAATCCGATGATGTCGAAGGCCTCGCTGACGCCCTTCTCATTCGATCCATTGACGGCCGCGGAAACCACCCGCGTTGGGTCCAGTTCATGGCAGCGACGCACCATAGTGGCGGCAACATGTGCGCCCTGCTCGGCCATCTTGTCCTGCAACTCCCATTCCTCATTGCCCACCGACCAGAGGATGATGGAGGGCGAGTTGCGATAGCGCTTGACCATCGCCTCCAACTGCGCCATTCCTTCCGGGCTGGAACTCATCTGGCGGGTCTCGCACATCATCATCATGCCCATGCGATCGCAGGCGTCCACCCACTCGGGAGTTGGCATATTATGAGAAGTTCGCACGGCGTTGCTGTCCATCTCTTTCAGCACGGCAAGACGATACCACTGCAAGCGATCAGGCAGGGCCGCGCCCACTCCGGCATGATCTTGATGATTGCAGGTGCCCTTGATCTTGACCGACTTGCCATTCAGGAAGAAACCCTTGTCGGCATCGAAGAGCACCGTGCGCACGCCAAAGGTGACGCGCTCGGCATCGCGCGCTTTGCCCTCGCTCTCAACGGTGACAATCGCCGAATAGAGATTGGGTTCCTCCAGAGACCAGAGGCTGGAGTTGGCAATTTTAGCGCTGGCGGTAAAGGCGGCCTCTCCATCGGCGGCGATCTTCTGCGTGGCGCTCTCCGCCGTGGCAACGGTGTTGCCGGCAGCATCCACAATCTTCCAGGTGACACGTGCCTGCTCGGTCTGCGCGCCTTCATTGCGCACTGCTGTGGCCAGCGCCAGCGAAGCTGTGCTGCCGGTCAGCGTGCTGCGGACAGTGCTCTCCAACTTGCCAAGGTGGAGCGAATCCGTCTTGGTCATCCACACATGGCGATAGACACCGGCGCCTTCATAAAACCAGCCATCGCCAAAACTGGCATCGACGCGCAGAACAATGGCATTCTTTTCGCCATAGCTGAGAAAGTCTGAGAGATCAAAGGAAAAAGGCGCATACCCATTGTCGTTGCGGCCTACAAAACAACCATTCACAAAGACCAGAACACTGCGGAAGACGCCATCGAAGTCCACTGTGATGCGTCGGCCGAGATCGGACTTGGGAATATCGAAACTGCGCCGGTACCATCCCACGCTGGTCTCCGGGTAGCGACGACCGAGGGGCTTGTAACCATGCGAGTTCTGCGCTTCGTCGTGGACGAAGGGAAGCTCAACCGCCCAGTCATGGGGAAGATTCAGAGTGCGCCACTTGGAATCGTCGAAACTGGCTTTGGAGAAATCAAACTGCCCAGTCTTGGCAAAGTCGCCCTGTCCATTTCCAAACCCCAGATCACGAGCAGGATCGAGGCCGTGTCCGAACTGAAACTTCCATCCGAAGTCGAAGAGCAACCGTTCGCGGGGTGCGAGTGCGAGATCGGCGGCAGCAGAATCGGCAGCCAGCCATGCGGCGGATGATCGCGCCCAGGCAGACTGCGCAAGCAAAGAACCAGCGGAGAGTGCCAACCCGGACTGCAGCAGGTGGCGACGGGAGAAACCAGGCATAGCAAACCTCAAACGGGCCAAAGTCGTGGTCCAGGACGCAGAGCCACTGGCAGGGACTATACAGTAGCGCGGCCGCACATGTAAACGTTATCATGCTGGTAGACGAACCAACCATGCTTTAATAAAACGTTTTGTTGCATTTAGATCGATTCTCTTTTCGCCCGAGAGCCTGAGAATTATAGCACTTTAGGAAATGCTGTATACCGAAACCATGCTCTCAAGTCGGCGCGACCATCAAGGAGCGACGACCTGCAATGCTTTAATAAAGTTCACACTATTTCCTAAAGTGCTCTAGTGATTTCCATTCCTCTTGCGCCTGTGTTTTTTGCAGATCCCCATTTGTGGAGTCCAAGGGGCAGATCGGACTTTGAGAAATCCAAGCACCTAAGACGAGTCAGGCCGCCACTGTCTGGGACTGAAACGCGATGGGGTTGCGCGCTTTGGTGGCGACGAAACCGATCAAAGGGACAATCTACACGGCGATGGACAGTGCACATTGCAAGTCTTCAACACCGCAGAGGGGCGAACCCCCACGAACAGTAGTAGTCCCGAGCAGTATTTTTTTCGAACAATCGGACGATTTGGGCCTGAATCTATCGGCCCCGAGACGGCCCCGGTGAAATTTGGTTGGGAGAGGATCAGACGTGAACTATTGATTCTATTGGCGTCCCCGACGGGATTCGAACCCGTGTTATCGCCGTGAAAGGGGCTTTACAAAGCAAAATACTGACGGTCTAAAATACATCAAAGAACATTTAAACACATTGAATACAAATGGTTTGCTGATTTTCAAATTCGCACCCGTTCGCTCGAATTCGCTTGCTTTTGAACCCGTCTTTGCCCGATAATTGCCCGAAATGGCCCGCACAAGAAAAGACGCTCGAATCAACACTCGTTCAGCTCGCGCAGTCCTAAAGATGCGCAAGGAACCGTACTGGCGCTCAATCTCCAAGGGGCTTGCAGTTGGCTATTACAAGGGTGCCAACAGCGGCGCGTGGATCGTCAAGTACATCTCACCCGAAGGAAGGCGGCGCAAAGCGATTCTAGGCATTGCAGATGATTTTGAAGATGCCGACGGAATCCGTACTTTTTCCTTCGACCACGCACAAGAGAAAGCAAGAGATTGGGCCGCACAGAAGGTCAATGAAGATACCGGGGGAATCGTCTCTGGCCCCTATACCGTGGCTCAGGCGATGAAAGAGTACCTCGCACATCTAACAAAGACCAAACGCAAGCCCCAGTACCGCACCGCAGTCAATGTGAAGGCTCACATTCTGCCAACACTGGGCCACATCGAACTGGACAAGCTCACTCACGGCAAGGTAAAAGGGTGGCGTGACGCGCTGGCAGATGCAGCGCCACGAGTGCGCACAAAGCCGGGGAACGCACAAGCATACCGCGCAATTGATCCTAAAGACCAACGGCAGGCGCGAATGCGGCAAGCCACGGTAAATAGAGTTCTATCCATTCTGAAGGCTGGTCTAAACCACGCGAAGACAGAATCAAGGCGCATTGCTTCAGATACTGCATGGGTTGACGTGAAGCCCTTTGCAAAGGTAGACGTACCGAAGATTCATTTTCTATCCAATGAAGAGGTTACGGCTGTAGTTGGAAATTGTGAGCCAGATTTTCAACTGCTTGTAAAGGGCGCGCTTTTAACTGGTTGTCGGTACGGTGAACTTACAGCTCTAACCGTTGCGGACTTTGACGAAGCTAAAGGACAGGTTTACATAGCAGAAAGCAAAAACGGCGAATCGCGCTATGTTGATTTGAATACCGCAGGAACCGCCCTGTACTGCGAAGCGACAAAGGGACGTAAGGCAACAGAAAAGATTTTTCTTCGCAGTAAAGGTAAGGCGTGGAAAACGTCTGAACAGTTCCGCCCAATGAATGCAGCTTGTAAAGCAGCCAAAGTGAGCGGAGTAACGTTTCACATTCTCAGGCACACATACGCCAGCCATGCACTAATGGCCGGTATGACCATCGAAGTTTTAGCGCAGCAGTTGGGGCACAAGGATACTCGCATCACGATGCGCCATTATGCTCACCTTTGCCCGAACTTCAAACAGACTTCTGTTCGCCAGAATGCACCGTCCTTCGGCTTCAACGGACCCCAGGACGCGCCCGAAGCCACGGCAGAGGCTCACGGCCTGCAACTCGTCAAACGGGCTTCCTGAGCATGTTCAGAGCTTCCCATGTTGGGCTGCACTCTTCGGAGTGTGGCCTATTTTTTGCCTTGAAGGATTGCGTCGAAAACAACTGCTTTTTCCCAGGCTTCAATATTCGCCATTATTCGTAAACTTCTCCATATTCGTAAATTCTCCCCCTTAGCGTTATAGCGAACATTAAGAATTGTTCTTCTATTCTATTAACCTGTTTTATATCAGAGATATATGTATATATTGGATATACCCTATTTTAATAAATAATATGAGAAGAAAGAGATAGCGAAAGGGGCGAACTTACGAATATTACGAATCAAGGCGAAATTGCCGAACATAGAAACACCGCCTGCTTATGCGCTCATAAATGCATAAATGCTCGCGCAATACTTCGAGTACTGACGCTGTAGGCGACAGGCAATAATCACGCGAACTTATCAATACTGCTGTGGTCTATAGGCGTAAGTGGTTTTATATGCTGAACTTATGCACAGTTTTCTTGCGTAGTAGTGTCTCGACAGTGACAAATAAATGCTAACTTCAATTTGAGCAGTAGAAGTTAAATCAAATACGGAGTAATGCGCGATGCTTTCTTTTGAAAATGTAATCCACGCCCTCAAGTCTGGTAACCGTGTTCGCCGTAGCAACTGGGATGCAGGAACATACATTCACGCAAACGGCGAAGTTTTGAGCCATGTAACGCGCGGTATTGAGAATTCAGCGATGCACTATGAGCTTGGATGGCACGAGGTCAACGCGGACAACTGGGAGATTCTTCCGACTGTGGCATAACCAATGGGCAGCATAAAGACAAAAAGGGCTGGTGGGGTTTGATCCCAACCAGCCCTTTTACTATTGCACTGCAAACCATGTTTCAGCGGGTCGAGGTCCGTCACTCTGTCGCGTTTCCGCCCACGCTGTGCCCTCATCCCGTAGCGCATTGAGCATCGCTCGAATATCGGTGACCTTCTTTTTATTGTGGAATAGTTTGTAAATATCAGCCATGGCAGCGCCATCGGATCGACTTGCTAGGAATGACAAGAGCTTTTCTTGATTTGCTTCGACCCTTGATGGCTGAAGGATGTTTTGGCGCAATTCGCGCCCAAAGATATACTTCGCGCTTTCCATGCAGTAACGCCACACTTCAAGAGCAGCTTGCAGGTGGGGAACGTCGATAAACCTACTTCCATCAAGGATGGCGTAAATCATTGCAATGCGCCGAACCTGCGGAACAGCCCTTGAGGTCATAGCGCCAACAATCCCACCGGGACGAGTCTCAAGCGGCTCATACATTCGCGCCCATAGTGCGGCTGCATCAGGAGTAAAGACAATCTCGCCGTATTGAAAAGAGGCTTCAATCTTACCTGCGGTTATTCGTGCGAGTTCTTGCAGCCTTGTTTCGTTGCCCATGGGCGGAGAAGGCAGCAGTTTTGAACGATGCGAGCAAACGTAGAGGAAGCGGTTTGCAAAGCCGTTGAATTGATCCTCTGCTGAAAGGCGAAAGGTCAATTCTTCAACTGTGATATTTCCAAGCCATGATATATGCGGGTCCATGCACTTGTCTTTACTATGCTTCGCAGATATGCCTAGAGGCTTGCTGTCCCACCCATCACGCACCATTGGGGAGAGCGTGCTTGTAGGCGAAGCAAGAATACGCAAAGTTTGCCCAAACTCACCTTGATATACAAGGATGCGCTTATCTGAAATACCCTGATCCGTGAACGCCTTCCCTTTGCCGTCAATGCCGGAAACAGGATCGCGCAACACATGCACCAGAGCTTCGCCCGATGCAATACCGTTATGGGTACGCGAAATAATCGAGAAATCAACTCGCTTTACAAAGTCATACGCGCGGCCAGATGTAACGCCTTTGCGCCCGTTGCTCGAATCTCCAACGATTAGAGCAAACAGGTTTGTATGGTGCCTATCACGCTCAGCGGTGAAGTACGCACCCCGCCCAATGATCGATCCAAGCATGGTCAGCAATGCAACCAGCATAGCGTTAGGATCAGCTTCGGAAACAGGTTCCTCAAGGCATACCACTTCACCAGCTATTCCGATGAAGGCATGGGAATTCATCGGAATAGGCCAGCCCTTCGGCGGAAGCTTCCTTGCTAGTCGAGCTTTGCATTCTTCGACCCAACGCTTGCAGCATTCTTCTATCCATGGAAGGGTTTCAACTTCGTCACCTCGCAACTCGTGAGGCTTTTCCATACCTTCTTTGATAGACCTATGAATTGTGGAGAGGGTATCATTCTTTCCATGTTCTGCAACATAGCCATTCTCTTCCATGACAGCATAAAAGGAATCAGCTACCGTTTCATATTCAATCGTGCCGTTTGAGACATAGCCGCCCATGTCAAACATTTCCTTGTTTAACAGTTCATTTCGACTTGAATTCGGAAGGGTGAGTTGCAGCATGTGTGCTAATTTCCCCTTGAGCGCGCCAGCCGCATAATTAAGGTGACAGTCTTTCACAAGGGATATATCCACTGTGATACTTTGGGCTTGTGGTGCATCGATGCAACGTTGGGGCAGTGATGCCCCTAATAGTGGCGCGCAGGCTCTTAGAAAGGCATATACGGCATCTTCCGTAACAGGTGTGAGTTGATCCCTATGAAAATCGGCAGGGCCTCCATTAGGCCAAGCATAATCAACGCCGCTTGGATGAGTTCCGGCTGAGACGAATTGTTGACCGCGCCCAAGGATTTCAATTATCCCCTTTTCCCCTTCCCCTTCCCTTTTAAGTGCCACTCTTTTGGGTTCTCCTGTAGCGGCCCGGTACAGGTAGAGAACTCGGGCGCTATTGGAACGGCTACGACGTGGAGCAGCGCCAAGATAGCAAGTTGCGAAGGCTTCAATCTGAGAAACAATTTCGGGTTCGTCCACGTCGATGTCTACAGCCCGAAGACCGTCACACAATATACCTGTGTTTAGCGCATCCAAAAAAGGCATTTCTTTCGCCGCGTCGGGTGGATTCCGTAACGCTTTTTCACGCCAGTCATCGCCTTTCGCGCGCTTGCCTGCCTTTTCAATCGCCTCTCCGTGCCAGTTGGTAGCACCAGCCGTGTAAACCGCAACAGGGCGAAATCCATTATCATAAAGTTTGCGGCGAAGGTCGAATACCTCTTCTACTGTTGTTGTAGCCATAACTTAACCCTTCCTTGCTTTACGCTTCGCGCGTTGCCGCATGTATTCCATGTGACCTGATTCGTCTTCTGCCCAGCTAACAATTTCAGAGAGGCGAACACCGCCGCGCCGGTCACACTCTTCGAGCAAATCGCAAACCGCCGCATCTGAGTTGATTTGCTCGTCATGCCAAAACTTTGATCCACGAAAACGCGCGGTTGCTCGCGTGTGACCATTGGGGAGCAATTCAATTTCGATCCACAACTGAGGCGTTCTGAAAAACGCTGCGTCTGTTCCGGTCACTGCATCGAATTCACCGGGGATCGTTTCACGAATGAACCGTGAGCGCCCAGGGTGCGATGCAAAGAACGCGCGGGCTTGCTCTACGCTTTCTGGCTTTGCTTCAGGAGCCGTGCTGTAAATGGTTAGCTTCCGGCTCTCCTGTGTTGGATAGAGCGCGCGATACGCCTCCATGAGTTCAGGACGGTAAAGCTCCGGGTTGAATCGCAGCAGATTCCCCATGGCTATTCCTTCCCTGCATCGAGCAGCGAAGCCGCGAACTCTGCGAGCGATGCAGCGTCTACAAGACGGCGACCGCCAAGGCGAACAGTTCGAAAGCTCCCGGCGTTCATCAGCTCGTAGAAGGATGTGCGACCCACGCTCAGGCAGTGCGCTGCTTCTTCAACTGAAAGGAATAACTTGGCGGGGAAGTTGTTTGGAGTGGAATTTTGGCGCATTTCTGAATCTCCGGTCATATCTTGTGTTGACAGGCCAAGATTCTCACGATATTCTTGTGTTGTCAAGACAAGATTGTGCACCCCGAAAGGATCGCCATATGAACCGTGAAAGCAAACCCAGCAAATACACTCCCCGTGTCGCCAGCCAAGGCGTTAAGGGAAAGTTCGTCACAGTAGCCTTTGATGAAAAGACGCGCTTCATCCTTGAAGTTGCGGCACGGAACGAACGCCGCACAGTTTCTAGCCTTATCAACGAAGCTGTTTTGAACAGCATGTCAAAGTGGTCATACGTTGAATGGAATTTGCCATCTCTGATTTCTTCCATCGTTGAGGAAGTTTGGTCGCCGTTTGAGGCTTCACGCTTCGTACAGTTTGCGGATCGCCTTCCGGCTTTGCTCAACATGAAAGAGCAAATTCTTTGGGAAATCATTCAAAAGAATGATGAGCTTTGGCGCACAATGCCCAATGGTGAGCAAGTGAGCCGTGACGGCACTGTTAAGAACAAGATCAACCACGATGTTTTGCGTGAAAGGTGGGACGCATTGAATGCGAAGGCAGAGCGCCTTTACGCAGAAGAAGCTGCACGCAATGCACCTGAATCAGCCGCAAAGCCCCGCACTGTTAAAGGACGTGTCTAATGCCCGAAGCATTGCAGCAGCAGCAAGCAGAAGCCAGCAGCGAAGAGATGAGAGCACAGCTTGATTCTCTTCGCGGTGAAGTCGAGCGTTTACGAGTTGCAAACGGAGAGCTGAGTCAGAAGGCCAGCAAAAGAAAGGCAGAAGCGGAAACGCTTCAAGCCAGTTTGACCGATGCTCAGGCGCAACTCAACACCGCAACCAGCGAAGTCAACCGCCTTACCGTGGAGATTCCGCGTAAACAGTTTGCGGAGGAATTAAGTCCATACCCTGATGAATTTCTTGAAATTCTCAGTAAGGATTTTTCCATCGACAAGAAAGACGGTGTACTCCGTTTCTTGACGAAGGCCGGGGAACACGTCAGGGACGATAAAGGAAGCATTATCCCGCTTGAGGCCAAAGCCGTTAGTGATTTCTTGTCGAGTCGTGGCGCAATGGGTAAGAATGTTTACAATGCATTACTCATCGGTTCGCGCGCAACTGGCAGCGGCGGCAGTCCAACAGCCACCCATAGAACGCAACAGACCAAACCTGCATCGCCCCAGTTTGGATTGCGGTAATCGTCGAAGCAATGCACATTCTGAAAAGTTAAACGGCTACCCAGGGTAATCCGGGTAGCCGTTTTGTTATGCCTTCCGTTTCCAGGACGGAGCCACTACAGGTCGGGGTGGGTTTGGCTTGTAAGAGGGCGGTAACGGCACGACAGGCGATGGGACTACCTCAGCGCTCACAGTCGCCTCTAGTGCCAACTGGGAAGCCTGAGAGGGCAGAGGAGTCGAGGCGTTTACCGTCAATCTCCGTTGCTGCTCTGCTGCCTTCGCTGCCCATTGTTCATCAGTGCCGAAGTCTTTGACCACCAGCACGTTTACAGGCGCGGGTTCCTCACCGGCCTTGCGGGAACCCGTAGACTCTCCATCCTCACTCATTCCGAAGACACTACGAAGCAAGAACTTTGCGTTACCGTCGAGTGATTGATTTTTCTGTGAAGCAACGCGCAAACGGTCGATGAGTTCTTTCTTCAAAAGCGCTTGACCTACTTTATATGCATAGGCAAGTTTTTCATCGGCTTCTATCCATTCCATGAGCATTTCAACGTGAACTCCAAAGTGCTCAGCAATAACGATAGGTTCAGCCCCTTCTTTGGCGAGTTGCTTAATTGTTGCGGCTGCATTGGTCGGCGGATTTTCGCGGGGTCTACCCATTTTGTGCTCCATGAAAAAGCGGGGGATGCGGCTGGTCCAAAGCGCATCCCCCGTTAGTTCGCCGTGGTGCGACGAATGTTGTTTACTTGCTGACCAGGAAGGCAATCGGGATGCTCTTGCGCTGGTATACGGCGCGGGTCCAGTTGGCAGGCAACGCGAGTTCCGCAGTGGTGGGCGATTCACCTGCAACGCTTGCACCAGTGAAAGACATTCCAAACGGGTGAGCAGCGCAGTTGATGCGCGAATGAAGCTCCGTCAAGCCGCCGCCATTGCCAGCCGAAGGGACACGCCAGATTTCCGTTCCGTAGCCGGTATTCGGTGCAGTTACACCGAAGCCAACAGCGCCAGGACCAAAGAGAACTGTGACGAAGACACCAGACGCTGCGACAGTCAGGTTATCGTCCACCACAACGCCCAACCCCTTGTATGTAGGCATGTCCATCGAGTTGTCGGAAGGCTTGAAGAACTGAATTTCATTGTTCTTGAGCGCTTCGCCATAAATCGTAGAATGCATGGCGCACATCTTCAGATCGCTGAGACGGTCCCCAATGGTGAGCGCAGTATTGATGAAAGCATCACCGTTGAAAGTGTTGGCATTTACCGTCTGACCGTTGCTCAATTCGACCGTACCGGCAGCGCCTGAAATGTCGTTCACCATGTCGCCGTTGTTGTTAGCAACGTTGCTGTAAAGCACTCCGAGCATAGAGGCAAACAATCGCCGTTCGTGAACGCGGTTCCAGTACGCCATGACACGATCTTGGATGCGCTGCAATGGATCGGAGCCAGCCAGTTCCCCGGCCAAGTTGAGTTCGCTCCAGCTTTGGTGAAGGAAACTCTTGCGCACAACCTGATTGTTCGCGGTGAGCGTCAGTGGCGTAGAGAGCTGTGCGGGGTTGTCGCTGGTAATGTCGGGGTCATTCTCGCCCAGATCCAGCCAGAACGGAATGTTGAAGCTGTTCGACCCCATGGCAAGATACGAAGCGATGAGCGGGTTACTCACCATTACACCGGAAGTGAACAGGGCAGTAGAAACGAGCGAGTTTTCAGCAATGTAAGCGCTGAACTCTTCAGGCACAATTACGTTTTGAATCTGTGTAGGCATACAGCATTCCTCGAAATGAATTTTGATTTTGGATTTTCGAAGGCGTATGCCGACTGGCTTGCCCCGGCTCCGACTGGAGCGGTGAGACCTTGAATCTATTGCGCCCGACTGGGCACTAAAGGGACATTAACCCAGGACAAATAGAAACGCAAGCCTCTGCTGTGCAAAAGGCTTGCGTGGATAGTGGTTGACGTTATGCTTCGAACCCATATTCTACTAGCAAGCCATATAACGCCGCTAACCACGCGGCTTCTGTGTCCTTCATCTCTTTTTCTTCATCCGTCGATTCTGCCATGAGTTCAAGCTTCTGCATTTTTCTGCCATGTAAACGTTTAGCAGCGCCATAAACAAAATCATTTGGAATACTGTTAATCATAAATAGCCTCCATCCTTTATACGCATTCTTCTTCAAGACTCTTTTTGATGAGTTCGGGCGATGGATTGATAAAGCGCGAACGAGGGTCAGTGAGAATCTCAATCTTAAGTAACTCCCCATAGAGAAAATCAAAATCTTTCCATAGACCTTCACTTTCTACTCGCCTGACTTCGATACTCTGTTTGCCTGTAATCCAGTAGATATTAACCCAATGAAAGAAAAACGAATGAGCCACATCAACTTCGATAAGGCCCTTCTTTACAAAAAATCCAATCTGCTCAAAGAAATCGAAAATATCTTCATCCTCTGATATTTTTAAGCCATTGAGATATGCATGTGCTACACGCCCACGCCGCGCTACAAGTTTATCGGTATCAAATTCATGCGCTAATTTCAATGCTAAATCAGCAGATACAGAAGAGGTTAAGTTCTTTACTTGACTCTTAAATGCGCGGTAAGCAACACCAACACTCAAAAGTGTAAACAACGCACTCGAAACAGCGGCCCAAGCTGTGATTGTCTCATTCATGTACTTTCCTCCCAATTAAATTCGTCCGTCAATTCTGTCATTGATAGTTGGTTGCCCCATGGGGAGCCTGCCATGTATAGAAATTATGCTGCATCTCAGACCACATCGAATGATGCGTACCGAGTGCCGCCGCAATACTACCGGATACACAACTACTTGGTCATTCCAAAATGCATAAGAGCTTCATCGATTGCGCTCCACCTTTCTGGCGGGCAAGGTTTTACACGTTTGGACGGGTCTTTACGGTTTGGGGCTTGTCTTGTCGTCAATCCATGATCAGCCAAAACGTGCGCAATGTGGCAGTTTGCCACATTGAAGCCCTTTCGCTCATAAACATAATCGTGAATTTCTCGATACGTTGCCATATTTCACTCCTTACTCTTCCAGACAACACCACGGTCAAATACATAATTAGGGTATATCCCAACTTTGTACAGTGACCCCGGACATTCGACGTGGCACCTGCCTGCCTGCCTTGAGGCCAAACTAGGGTGGTGGGGGGTCTGTCTGAGCTGGATTCCTACCGGCGAGCGCTCGGAGTGAGCGCAAACAACACCGCAGGCTACGGCTTTGTCCGAAGTTTGCCCGAAATATTTACTTATTGATTACTGCGCTTACCTTAAATCATTGATTCTATTGGCGTCCCCGACGGGATTCGAACCCGTGTTATCGCCGTGAAAGTAGCCTGGCGTCTGGTAAGTTATAGAAAACAGACGGCACGGATGGCACGCTAAGGTACTTTCAGGCACCCTCGGGGACGCTTATCGGACGCCTATTGGAACAATGTTTTGCGGTGCTCTGGAGCCAAATCCATGGAGCCAGAACTTCGAACAATTCTCGAATCTCTCCCTGAAAAGCCATACCGCTCGAAACTTGAACCGCACCGCGAGCTGATCCGCGAGCTACGGCGCAAGGGGCGGACATACCGCGAAGTCGCCCAGCTGCTCAATGAGCGGCTGGGCCTGTATGTTGCGCCGAGCACGCTGCATTCCTTCGTAAAGGTCCGCGCCAAACATCGCAAGCGCACACAATTCGAATTGCCTCCAGCCCAGTTGGCCACGGCAGAGTTACCGGTGCTTGACCGCGTTAGCGCCTTCAAAGCAAAGCCAGTGGTACGGACTGCGAAGCCTGCCCGCTTTGTCTTCCGTGAGAACGAACCTTTGACCTTAACCAGCAACGGAGGTGAGCAATGACGGCGTATTCAAAGCGTGTTGTTTTTACCATGGGCGGCAAAGGTGGAGTCGGCAAAACCGGCGTCATGGTGGCCCTGGCTGAATGGTTCGCCAACCATGAAATTCCGGCTACGCTGCTTGATCTCGATACGGAGAATAAGGCGCGTGGTTCGCTGAAGCACTTCTTCACTGGCACGGTAACCAAGGTCAACATTCACACTCCGGCGGGTCTCGACGCCTTTGTTGATCATCTCGACGGCGGTACTCCCATCATCCTTGCTGACATGGGCGCGGGTGCCGGACAGGTGGCTGCTGACTGGTTCGAGTCGATGTATGAGGACGTTGCTGCGATGGGCGTCCGCTTCACAGCGGTCGGCGTGGTCACGCCGGACCCGGCCAGCGTCGAAAGCGTGCTGGCCTGGGCCAGTCGGCTACAGGATCGCGTCGAATACGTCATCGTAGAGAACGCAACCAGCGCACTCGCAGACTTCACATACTGGAGGTCAACCGAACAGGCGAGTCGTTTCCGCGAAGCCTTTGCGCCTGAAATTCTGCAGATGGAGTTCCGGCTAGCCGAACTTGAAAACCCGATCCGGCAGCATGGGATTCAACTCGGGCAAGTGGCGGATCGCAAAGCTGACATTGATGAGTTGAAAAGAGCATCGCTCGTCATGCGCGCGCAGAGCTACCGGCGGCGGCTCTTCTCTGAGTTCGACCGGACAAGGCAGGTGTTCCTGCCATGAGCACGAATCCGATTGATTCCAAACTTATCCTCGTGGCAGCGGGAGAGCCGACGCTCTTCGACTCTCTCGCCCGCCTTGTGCCTGAAGAGTTGCAGGCCGAGTACTATCGCGTGCTCGCGCATACGCGGACGCTCAATCCCGACGACGAAATGTTGCGCATTCTCGAAGCGATGGGCGTCCTGGCTCTGATTACCCGCCACACGCCAAAGGATATTGCCGACGAGCGCGAACGTTTGCAGGAAATGCTTGATCTGCATCGGCAGTTTTCGAATGAAGCGCAACAGAAAATGCTCGCCTATGTTCGCGAATTGGAGGCGCGGATTTCTGCTCTCCCCAGCGAGATAGAAGCCTGTCTTGATCCGCAGCAAATTGCAAAGCTTCTGGGCGAGAGTCTGCGACAACACTTTCTGCAATCGGGCATCACGGCCACGGTCAACGGTCTGCAAACAACCAATACCGCCCTGACGGCTGCACAAAAAGATCTCTCCTCTGCACTGCGCGCTTTGTCGGACTCACATGGCGGGCTCGTCGCTCAAGTTGAGTCTGCCAACAAGCGATTGACCTATTCCCTGGAAAGCCGGGCAAAGACGGTGGACTCGCTCCTACATGAACTGAAGGGCGATTTGCTGCGCATCTGGATTCCTTTTGCTTGCGGCGCAGCCCTTCTTGTCGGCATGTTCTGCGGCATGGAGATGCAGGGCTGCCGCGATTCGCCTTCCGAGGCAGCCACAGCACCGACTCCGACCACGGTGCAGCCTGCTCCAGCGCCGCAATCGGACAAGGGAGGCAGTGCAGGCAGCAACTCAAAGAAGTCGCATCATTTCCAGCACGACGTAAAACCCGAAGTTGGGCAGGGGCCGTAGAATCTGGCGGTAGCGACGATGGCGGCTATCTGGAAGAAAATGAATGGCTTTGCTGGCATTCACACGCTTTCCGATCCGGCTGATCGCAAGGACAAAACTCTTGACAACGGGCGGGAATGGCGTCACGATAAGGATGACATACCCGCCAAGCCTCTCCCTGACAACAGGTGAAGCTCAAATCGGCGGGTTTTTCTTTTTCCTATGAAATACGGCAAGCCTCATCTTCCTTACGAAGATCAACTCGATTTATTGATCCGTCGCAGCCTTGATTGCCCCGACAGGGCCGGTACGCTGTATTGGCTGAAACGAATCGGCTATTACCGTCTGAGCGCGTATTTCATTCCCTTCAAAGATCCCGCCACCGGCAACTTTCGTCCGGGAACGACCTTTGAGCAAATCGTTGATCTCTACAGATTCGATGCCAACCTGCGGCGGCTCGTGCGCGAAGCGCTGGACGTGATTGAAATCAGCGTTCGCGCCGTCATTACCTACGAGATTGGAAATGAGCTGGGCGTCTTTGGCTATGCAGACGCCTCCAACTTTGCAGCGGTATTCAATCATACCGACTTCATGAAAATTCTCCGGCGCGAAGAGAGCAGATCAACCGAGGTCTTTATCGGCCACTATCGGACCAAATACACCTCAGAAACAGACTTGCCGGTGTGGATGGCAACGGAGCTGATCAGCTTTGGCGCGCTCTCAAAGATGTATGAGCACCTGAGGACCAGCCTGCGGAAGAAGATCGCCCGTGAATTCAATCAGCCACAGCCAGTCTTTGTAAGCTGGCTCCATGCTTTGACGGCGGTCCGCAACGTCTGTGCGCATCACAGCCGGTTGTGGAACAGAGAACTTGCCGTCAAGCCGGAATTGCCCTTAGCGTGGAAGGCAAACGGCATTGGCAACGACCGCTTTTACGTGATCGCATTGATCATTCAAACGCTGCTCACCGACATTGCGCCTGATTCCAACTGGGGTGAACGGCTCAAGGCGCTATTCAACGCACATCCGACGGTTAGTCTTCGGGCAATGCAATTTCCGGCCAGTTGGAAGACCTACTCACCTTGGAGCTAACGGCTCTGGGCAACTGCTGTGACCTCAAATCTAAAATACTCTTATTCTTCCGAGTTCTAGCTCGAGGCCTTTCGGCTATTATTGCCCGGCAGAAGTCTCGGCCAGAATCCCAAGATTTGATGCGATTGAAGGTGTTCAACAGTATGCTGAAATAACATTTCGACGACGCCTTGCGGTAGTGTATCGTCCTGTCCGAACTGCTGCATCCGGAACGTGCTTCGGCGATTAGCGCGAATTGGAGAACACAGAGGCCGACATCGTAACTTTCTACGTTGCTGTACGGCTTTGCACTTGTGTGAAATTTTCGATGAATCCGCATTGTGTCAAACATCAATAATCCGCCTCCCTGTGGAATAGCGGACAAAAGTACCGCACGGCCCAGCGGGTTATAAAATGGACATCTGAGGCTTGGGAGCAAAGGTCATCTTACTGGTCTCAATGTGGGTCTCGGTTGGAGGAGTCGTCAGTACCGATCATGTTGCCACGTGCATTTCGATCAATGCACAGGAGGAAGTACAAATGACAACTACAATCAATAGCGGAACCAAGGAAAACCTCAAACCCAATTCATCAACACGCACTGCTGCTAGGCACGTTTGGCGGCACGGCAAGAAGGGGTCTAAGGTAAAGCAGAACCTTGGGAAAGCAAAAGAAGACGGATGGTTCAGAGTGGCGTTGCAGCGGGGCCGTGGTCGGTATTGCTCTCCTCCAGCCGGAAAAGACAGCATTGATGTACAAAGCGATGACTTCCCACGTGCAACGATAATGAGGTTCAACTCCTCATACCCGCGCCAAATTCAGAATGGCCTGCTAGATTAGCGGGCCATTTCACCTCTGGCGATACCGAAATGCGCTTTCAGCTGTCAATTGCTCCAATCAATTGTTAGCTTTGTATCCGGGAACGGAGAACGGGCTCTGTGGTGTCTAGCCAGAAGATTAACAAATCCGGTCCGTTCGCACTGCCAGCAATCACGCCCGAGTATGCTGCGTTCTCTCATCTTCTTGCCCATGCCATCAGTCAACTCAAGGAACTCCCGGATTTTTCAGATGACACCAAGATTGCAGTTATGTCTGATTTCAGTGGCGAACATAAAGGTGCACGTTTCAATACCTATTCATTTCTGATCATGGCCTACAACAAGGTCGGTCCATTTGAAACGAAAATTCGTGAGTTGCGAGAGAAATACGGCATTCTCAAGCCGTACAGCGAATTTAGATTCAAAGATCTCACCTACGGTCCTAGGAGTCGAGCGCTGCCTGCATTTCTGCATCTGATCGACAACTTCATTCATGGGGCAGTGGTCACTATCGCCATCGACAAACACATTGGGACCGTCTTCGGAAAGTCAAAAAAAGAGGCTCATGCTTCGATCGAGAAACAGCTTCGCATAATGAAACTCGGTCAATGGAATGGCGCAACGGCAGAAAAGATGCTCCGCATTTGTCACGTGATCGCTGTATTTACGGCACTAACCACGCACGACAAACAGCGACTCCTGTGGTACTGCGACGACGACGCTATCAACGCAGACACTCGAGACAGGCGTTTCGAGCATATGCAGAACATCTTTGTTCGCGTACTTGGCATGTACTGCGCGAACAATTTTGAGATCGTTGGCTTCGGAAAGTCTTTTGCGCACAAGAGCCATCTGGATGATTTGCTGAGCATTCCCGATCTCGCGGCTGGAGTGGTTCAAGACCTACTACAAGCACACGCCACCGGCATCGATTCCGTTCCAGGCAGTCAAGAGAAGGAACATCTAATCCGATGGATCGCAACGCAAGGGAGATTTCTGTCCAAGATAACCATCCAAATTAGCGAGCTTCCGGACGGTGAACTCGGCAGTGGGCTTGTTCAAATCGTGAGCGCTACGTAAACCCCCTCTTGAGTGGTCGTGATTCAGGCGGCATTCTTAAATCATGGTGCATAACCGAGAAGCCGGGTAGCGTTCAGCGCCTCTTCGACGGTGGCGCGGACAACCTCGTCCAAATGAGCCTAGATGCGACCATCGTTTTTTCACCCTTTGACCTAGTCCCGGAAAATCGGACTGCGACCGGGCAGTGAGATAAGTGGAAATCCAGCTCCAGATTCAGCCATTAAGATGGCAGGAAAGAGGAGCAACGATGGCACGACGTCCCCGCCGGAATCACACAGCGGCCTTTAGGTGTACGTTGCCTGAAACCCACTCCTATGTTTTTGGCAGGAGTCAATACCCCCGGCAAAGCCGGGGGCTTGATTATGTGAGCCGCTCAAAGCGGCTTGAACGGGGACGCTAACGCGGCCCCGGTTGGATTGAGCCACCTACTCGGTGGCGGTTTACTTCCACAGGTTCAGTTGGTCCAAGCGCTCATCTTCTTTTTCCTGGTTACGGATGTAGTCACGTATCACTGTCTCATCCCGCCCCACGGTGGACACGAAATACCCGCGCGCCCAGAAGTTTTGCCCGGCGTAGTTCTGCTTGCGCTCACCGTACGTTCGAGCCAGATGGATCGCGCTCTTCCCCTTGATGTACCCCACCACTTGCGAGACAGAATACTTGGGTGGAATCGAGATCATGATGTGCACATGATCGGACAGCAGATGCCCCTCTTCGACGCGACACTCCTTCTGCTCGGCCAATCTGCGGAACACCTCTCCCAGATGCGGTCGCAGGTTGCCATACAGCACTTTTCTGCGACATTTCGGGATAAAAACAACATGGTACTTGCACTCCCATTTGGAGTGGCTTAAGCTTTCATACTCGTCCATCCGGATTCTCCTTGATGTGTGCTTGGCGGCTCACTTCGAAGAGTTTCTGGATGGACTCCCGGATACGTCAAACTACTGCTGCCTCCCCGGCAAAGCCGGGGGAACTCCCGGGATATTAGGGTCACGCGACACACAATATTGAATCATGCAGGGATACTGTAGTCTTTTTCACGAAAGAGGCGCAGGCAAGCAGCGCCGACATCTGAGTCATAAAGCTTTCCAATGCCTTGTTCGATTTCTTCCAACGCGGGACCGATTCCCTTGCTTGGCCGATAGGGACGGTGCGAGGCCATCGCCTCGATAACGTCAGCCACGGCAAGAATTCTTGCCAATGGATTGATCTCTTCCCCCTTTAAACGTTTTGGGTAACCACTGCCATCGAGCCTCTCATGATGTTGCACCATAATCTCTGCGATGGGCCATGGGAAATCAATATGGCGCAGGACACTGAATCCTGCCTCCACGTGTCCTTGAATGAGCAAGTATTCGACCGGCGTCAGTTTTCCCGGACGAGAGAGGATCTCGGAAGGGATGATGATCTTTCCAAGATCATGCAGGTACCCCGCAACTTCGACCGATTTGATGGACTCCTCATCAAGTCCCATCTCAGTGGCGATTGCTTTGGCAATCAGTCCAACACGCCACTCATGGCCGGCCGTATAGGGATCGCGCATCTCGCTCAGGTTCATGGCCAACAGCAGAGTATCCATATACGAGCTTTCCAAACGTTTGAGATATTCCTTGATCTTCTCGTTGGCGCGCTTACGCTCCTCTTCCAGGGCGAAGTTGGCAAGCGCAAAGCTCATGTCGTCCGCCATTTCGACGAGAAGTCGGCGCGCCTTGGTATCGAAGACGTTCGCTGTATCGGAGGCGAGCGCGAAGCATCCAACAATCTCTCCCTTGCGGAATAGTGGCAGCGCTGCAATGCTAACGATTCCATTGCGGTGAGCCCATGCGGAAAAATCGGTGTCGGCTGCGTCGTGGTGCAGTGCGCGCTTCCATACCGGCCGTTCACTCCGAATGGCAAGTGCCATAGGGTCACCCGGCCCCATAGCGTCCAAATCCATCGCAAAACGGCTGATAAACCCCGTCTCATCGCCATATGTTGCGACGCATTTGCAGCGCCGTACGGATATGTCAAACGAGTTCACCCAAGCTATTTTCATTCCTCCGCGCCGTACGGCTACGCGGCAGACTTTATGAAAGAGTTCGTCTTCGTTTGCAGAATATACGATGGCTTTGTTGCACCGGCTCAATGCCGCATACAGATCCGTAAGACGAAGCAATTTGGCTGCTGCTGCTTTACGTTCGGTAATCTCACGGTTACTGGCCCGGCGTCCCAGATATTGCCCCTCTGGAGATAAGATGGACTGGCAATTGTGAGCAAACCAACGCACCGCGCCATGACGGGTTATGATGCGAACATCGACGGCGTGTATCTTGAGAGTTTCTTCCTGATGTGCGTGGACTTCGACCAAAGGAAGATCTTCGGGGTGGACAATCCGCCGCAAGAGATCGGGATCGGCCTCAAATTCGCTGGGGTGATATCCGGTGAGCCGCTCACAGGAGGGAGAAATGTACGCGACTTCTCCCTTCTCATTGATCCAATACTCCATGTCATTGGTATAGTCTGCCAGCAAGCGGAACTTTCTCTCGCTGGCCTCCGCTTGCGCACGCGAGGCCTCCAACTCGCTGAGCAAACAAGCGAGTTTCTCTGATTTCTCCCGCTCTACCTCGCGGGCCTTCTTCAACTTTTCTATCTGGCGCTGCAGTTGTGGAAAATAGCTCTTGCGCAGGGTCCGGTCGTTCAAACCCACAATCTGAGAGCACAACGCTTCCCAATCATTTTCAGGTGGAGATGGCTTGTTCATAGACATGTTCAATCTCCGTCAGCGTAGGATGAATGGGATTGGTAGCCATGCAGGGATCGCTCAACGCATGCTTGGATAGTATATGCAGATCTCTTTTACTTACGCCGTAATCGTGCAGCGATCGGTCAAGTCCCGCCTGGTGACGAAAGGCATAGAGAGACTCAACAAGAACATCTCTGGCGTTCACGTTTGACAATCCATCCAGAGACAATCCAAAAGCACTACCGATGAGCCTGTAGCGTTCCGGGGCACTGACAAAGTTGAATTGCACGACATGGCTGAGGAGCAGGGCATTGCATTCGCCATGAGGCAGGTCCATCCAACCGCCCAGCGCGTGCGCCATGGCATGAACCATGCCCAGGCTGGCGTTGGAGAACGCCAAGCCAGCCAGCAGGCTGCCCAACGCCATTTGTTCGCGATGCTGAAGGTTGAGCGGTTCCTCCAGGACCCCAGGAAGATGTTTTGCGATTAACCGGATCGCCTCCAGAGCGTGAAGATCGGTGATGGGCGAAGACGCTCGCGAGACATAGGCTTCGATGGCATGCACCAGTGCATCGATCCCCGTCGCAGCGGTCAGTTGCGCAGGCATGGTTGTTGTGGTTACTGGGTCGACCAACGCGACATCGGGAATCGCGGCTTTGCTGACGATGGCGATCTTCACTTTGCGCGCGGTATCGTTGACGATGTCGAACTGCGAGACGTCCGCGGAGGTGCCCGCGGTTGTGGGAATACAAATCAAGGGCGGACCGGGGATAGGGATTCGGTCAACACCTTCAAATTCCAGGATATTTCTTCCATTGCTGGTAACGATGCCAATGCCTTTGGCGCAGTCCATCGGACTGCCGCCGCCAACCGCGACGATCACGTCGCAATGTTCCGTCTGAAAACATTTGGCTCCCCGCATCACCTCGGTATCCCGGGGATTGGGAGTGACCTCTGCAAAGACACAGGAAGGAATACCATGTTCTGAAAGAGACCGCATGACCGGCTCTACCCATCCGGCGCCCATCACTCCGGGATCACTGACCAATAGAACCTTCGTCGCGCCCAAATTGGTTGCATATCGGCCCACGAGGCTCAAGGCGCCTTCGCCAAAAACAAACTCCGGAGAGATATTCTTTCGGGCTTCCATTCTGCCCCTCTTTTACCGCGTTGGTCGATTCAATGTCTGCGCAAAACATGCCCCACAGGAGCCTGTCAGTTGGCTCTGCGGTGACTTCACTGTTAAGCAGATGCCAAATTGATAACCATCCTCCCCTCAATCTTCCCTTGATGCATCTGCTGAAAGATCGCGTTGATGTCTTCAAGTTTGCGCGGTTCAACGGTGGCTTTCACCTTGCCAACACCGGCAAGTTCTAGCGAGTCGCGCAGATCGCTACGGGTACCAACAATCGATCCTCGCACGGTAATCGCGTTCAAAACCAGATTGAAGATATCGAGTGGAAATGTGCCGGGTGGCAGGCCATTCAACACTACCGTGCCGCCGCGCCGTACCATCCCGACCGACTGCTCGAAAGCTTTGGCAGAAACCGCAGTCACGAGGACTCCGTGAGCGCCGCCAATTTCTTTCTGGAAGAAGGCACAAGGATCCGTTGTGCGTGCGTTGACAACGGCGGTCGCACCCAGGCGCTTCGCCAGTTCCAGCTTGCTGTCGTCAATGTCCACGGCAGCTACTTGATAGCCCATGCACTTTGCATACTGGACCGCTAAATGCCCCAATCCTCCTATTCCAGAGATGACCACCCAGTTTCCCGGCTTAGCATCAGTCATCTTGAGCCCTTTATATACCGTCACACCAGCACAGAGAACAGGCGCAATCTCTACAAAATCTGCTTCTGCCGGCAGATGGCCGACAAAGTTGGGATCTGCCAGGGCATATTCAGCAAAACCGCCATTGACCGAGTATCCCGTGTTTTGCTGCTGCGTACAGAGCGTCTCCCAACCCGAGGCACAATAGTCACAGTGTCCACACGCGGTATGCAGCCAAGGGACTCCTACACGATCCCCCTCTTTGAGGCCGGTAACGCCTTTGCCCAGAGCAGAGACAAATCCCACCCCCTCATGCCCCGGGATGAAGGGAGGTTGTGGCTTCACCGGCCAGTCTCCATCAGCCGCGTGCAGGTCTGTATGGCAAACGCCGCAGGCCTGTATGTTCACTTGAATCTGCCCCGCCCCCGGTTCGGGAACCGGCATTTCTTCAATCACCAAAGGCTTTCCAAACTCACGTACTACAGCTGCTTTCATCGTATTGGCCATTTACGCTCCTCCTCGTTGGATATCGCAGTTCGGACACACAGGAAAGACGTGTTTCCTAACTCACACGGTAAGGCCAGTTCTGTCCCACCGGCCGTAAACTGCTATTTCGATTCGAAGGTCAGGTAGACCAGCGTCTGATTGAGCAGCATGTAGGCGATCTCTCCAAATGTGATCGGCCCAACAATGTGCCCTGTCTTCTTGCCTTCGAGATTTGCATACAGGTAATTGAGGATGCAGTTACACGTGAAAACCGGCTCAATTTCCCGGGCTTCGAGTTCTTTGCGAAACTCCGTTTCGTAATCCGCAACTGGATTCGCGAATCTATACTCCTGGCCAATAAAGACCGGCGCGTACAGGGAGACCTTGTCGGCATCGGCGTTTACGGATTGGATGCTGACATTAACCATGGCACCGAGGTAGTCCGCCACCAGAGGAAGTTTCTTGTCGATCTTGCGCTCTTCGATGTACTCGGCGAATGATCGCAATTGCCCGTTGACGTTGCATTCGGTAATATCGAATCCGGAGGCGGGAAAGGTGATGGTATCGCCGCCACCTTGACTGAAAAGGTTGATAATGTTGGCGCGAGCAATGATCTCTGGAGGAAGCTCAACGTGCATCACCGCCGCTTTGGAGGCAGAGATTTCGCCGCTTTTTCCATTCACCACTTTGGGCGTTTGCTTGCCCACATCCTGTACTTCAATCCCCGTAATCCACCCAACCAAGGGACGGTCAAAGACGCCCGGCCAAGTGGAACAATCGTGGGCGAACTTCTTGTGAGCCTTGGTGAAAGCGGGAATGAGCACATAGCTGAATCCGTTGCTCATATAATCACGCGGAATGCGCTCCAATTCACTTGCTTCATATGTCTCAATGCGAGTGGAGAGGACCATTGCAGGCAGGACCGTCACTTGAAGCTGTTCACGGCTGCACAGCCCGCCATCCTCGCTCATAAAATAGGGGCTGGTGCCGCCAATCCACTCGCCGCGCGGCAATTTGGCCAAAAGCGCCTCATCGCCCGCAATCAACAACTTCTTTCCGTCGAGAATCAGATCCGACGCCTCTTGCACAGTCATCAAAGATTTCATAGCAGTTCTCTCTCCTTAGCCAAAAATCAGTTGGATGTCTGCTTTCAGCGCATCCTGATTCTTCGTGAAGTATTCGTGCGCTTCGCCGATCACGGTCTTTTTCACGGCCTCTGACTGATCGAACATCACTTTGATTTTCAATCGGTTGACGAACATCTTGGTCGGGAGTTCGGTGGCGCGGACCGTGCCGGCGCTCAGATTTGCGACAAACTTGTTCCATTTGGGGTCGGAAATGGATGGAACCATCACAATAACCTCCTCGCTGCCTTCGGACACACCCATGAATCGCCTGCTTTTCATCTGCGAATCTGAACGTTTACAGACATGCAACTACAGCTCATACCTCTTAGTCGCAGCTGATTGAATCTCCTCAGAGGGCTGAAATCGCAATCTGATAATCGGTTCAAATAGATGCAATGTCGCTAGTAAATCTGAAAAATGTCGAGCATACATAATGCGGAAGTACCGAATTGGAACCGTGAGGGTGATCCGATTTTCTTCGCCGATGCGTCCGGAAGTGGCGGTTTGTCGTTCGTCGCGGACACGTCGCCATGCTTGTCACTGCTCGATTGCACTTTAAAGTCACCCACAATAACGGCAGCAGACGGAAGATCTGTGGCCTTTGCCAAGCAAGCGGTTCGGAACAATGGCTATGAAATCAATATCTTATGGTGAGTACGGTGTGAACCCCACTCCTATGCGGATGGCGGAATTGGGATTTGCAGGTTATCGAGGCTAGCTTTTTGACGGATCTTCCACTGATCAGGCAGCCACAGCGAGAGTTGGCTGATGGGCAGAGCGGGTAGGTTGACCAGCAACTGGGTGAAGTAGAGTTGCGGATCGACATCGTGGCGGCGGCAGGTTGAGGTCAGGCTGGAGAGGATGGCCGCCGTTCTTCACCACGCGGATTGCCGACGAACAGGCTGTTTTTGCGATTCAGAACGACGCGCTTCATCTCCCTCTCACTGAGGTTGTTGTCGATGGGCACCGCGCCATCGCCTGCAAAGACGCTCAGTTCCTGCCACTGTCCGAGCGCATAATGGATCGCCTCCGCCATGGGATGTTTCGGCAGCAACTGCTGCTTCCAGTCCAGTAAGCGATCATGCAGCTCAGCGAGCAACGGCACAGAGCGTTCGTTGCGCAACTTGAGGCGCTCTGCATCGGATAATTCTTTGGCCTGCCGCTCCACGGCATACAACGCACGCACCCGTTCGACCGCCTCTTTGGCGATCTCCGGCGCGGCCTTTTCCGCTTCGACCAGCTTTCTCTTCATATGCGCCCAGCATCCAGCGCGTGTGATCGCGTTACCGACCACAACTCCGTTGTAGCCAGCGTAGCCATCCGCCAACAGAACCTGGTTGTAATCCTTCAGGAACAGCTTCGGACCAGCGCGGCCACGATCCATCGTAAAGTCGAAGACATTGTAGGGATGATCTTGGTCTCCGACGTATACCCACATGCGCGCATTCGCGGCTTTATCCTTGCTCTGCATGGGCATGATGGTGTCATCGGTGGCAACCACATGCGATGACCGGACCCGATCCGCCATCAACTGATAAAGCGGCTCAACCAGGTCGGCAACATCGCCACACCAGACCGACTGCGTGGCTCGAGAGATCTCGAAGCCCTGCCGCGTGAAGATGTCTTCCAACCGATAAAGCGGGAGGTAGTCGCTGAACTTGCTGGTTACGATATAAGCCAGCAGTCCTGGTCCCGCGAGCCCTTTTTCGATGACTGCTTCCGGCTTCTCGGCCACATGAATCGCGGGGTTATCGCCATTCGATTCACAGCCCATGCAGGCAAACTTTTTGCGTACATGCTGGATGCGCTCGAAGTGTCCAGGAAGATACTCCACCTGCCAGCTTTCCTCTGCGCCGATCTCTTTGCGCGTCTCGCCACAGCAGGGACAGGCACGCTCCGCCTCGCTCAACTCATAGACATGCGTACGAACGGGAAGGTTCTCGAAGTTGGCCAGATTGCGGCGTCCCTTGCGGCGCTTGACGCGGCGCAGTTCATCTTCTGGCTCGGATGCGGGAGGAAGATCATCCTTGTTGACTGGCTTCTGATCCTGGTCTTCTGCGAAGCGCAGCAACATCTGCGCTACGTCTTGATCAGACTGCAAGCGATCTGCGCGCGGACCATAATACAGCTTCTTGTAACGCTCCAACTCCAGATGCATGCGCTGTATTTCCACCTGAGCACGCAACAACTCGGCCTGCAGTTGCGAAGCCAGTGCACGCAATGCGGCGCTGTCTTCGGGTAGTTCACGCGGCTTGGAGTAGATCGTCATTCTCTATATACAAAGACGATCCTGGCCTGTGGATAGTTACCTTATGCAATCTTGCTCTGTTCGTTTTTTATTGCAGAAATCGGCGGTGCTTTTGTATAGCGCGGTACGCGCTTCAACTGCCGCATGTCGATGCCATCAAGAAGCATGGCCAACTCGCTGGGCCGCAGTTCGATCGAATTGTTGCCCGGCTCGATGCGCGGCATCCGAAATGATCCCTTCTCCAGCCTCTTGTACCACAGTACGTAGCCATCGCGATCCCAAGTGAGTATCTTCAGACGGCTGCCTCCACGCGAGCGGAAGATGAAAAGATGGCCGCTCAACGGATCAGAGCCAATCACGCTGCGCACGCGCTCCGCAAGTCGATCAAATCCACAGCGCATATCGGTATCTTCTGCGGCCAGCCAGATGCGCGGACCTGAAGTGCCGTCGAGTGCATGAAGACTGGGAAGACCGATCATGACGGCGACCCCAGAATCGACAGTAAACGGCGCAGGTGATCTGCATCGAAGCCAGGCTCAACCATCATGCCCCAGCCACTACGGTGTCGCAGTTCAATGGCAGAGGAAAGACACTCTGCGGAAGGCTGCGGAACTTCCACATCCTCAACCTTCATCGATACCGCAACGAATGCGGAAGGATGACTCTGCTTCTGCTGAAGGCGTTTCTTCCACTCATAAAACTGCCACAGGCGAAGTGAGTGCTCGCGACAATAAGCAGCAATGCTTCTGCCACTGACCTGCTGCGCTGCAATCAGTTCATGCCAACGCTGAATCTCGGCTTCTCGGTTATGCCCCATGGCTTAAGAATGCCGCCTGAATCACGACCGCTCAAGATGGGGTTCACTTAGCGCTCACGTTCAAATCACCCCCGTACAAAAGGCTATCTGACAATGACACTGGCATCTCCCCAATAGGCATCAAATCATTGTTTTTGAAAACAGCATTGCTGGGGTCGATACAAAAGTATGCGCTGCAGTGGTTCCTTTCGATAAACAAAGACTCAGATAATCATTCCAAGCTGCTTGATCCACCACAAGAACCAAAAGCCAGAGTACTCTTGCTTCACCCTTGCTCGTTAGTAGAGGTATCGCCTTTGGAATGATGTCTCAATTTGCCTTTGAGGTCCTTCCTGAATATCTTGACCAATGATTCAAAGCCATCGAGCTTTTCCAATGCCTCTTCCAATCGCTTTCGGTCGCGCTCGTTTGGATCCTTTGCTGACATCGAATCCGCGTTATCAATCAGGAACCGAATGGTCTGAATGTCGCCAGTATTCTCGTTGGTTACGGATTCTGCCAATGCGACCCAAGGGCGACTTCTATCCGTTGTCTTCGCAACAGCGGCTGCGAGACAAACTCGGATCAATGTCTTTGCAGCAGAGTCGATACCGACAGCGATCTTTCGCCACTCTGTGGCCTCTATTTCTTCTCCCTCATCATCCTCATTTGCTATCAGGCGATCAAAATAGCGCGGGAAACGCGGATTGAGGTCAAGCGTCTCCAGAGTTCGCAAGACCGGTTCGAAGTCATTGAAAGGGCGGAATCCTCCAGGAAGTTGCTGGCGATGCGCCCAGATTTTAAGAATCTCATCCGCGCAGGCAGCCTCTAGTTTCTTCTTATCGTTCGCGGGTGCGCTTTCTACTTCGGCGATTCGCTCCGCGATGTAATGTGCCATCCACCGTCCAAGGGTATCAACTCGATCCGAATTCAATTCTTCGACGAGTTTCTCGCCCAATTTAATGATGGCGTCACAGCGTTGTCCAATCTCCTTTGGCATCGAGGAGGTAGAGGCGGCAGTAGGGAGGAATGTATCCATGATCTTCACCTCGGTTGTGGTCATATCTAGATCGACGATTTTCCCGGTTGATCTGCACTTTTACGATCAGGTCCATTCGAAACTCGTTGAGCAACATGGTCAGGAACGACTCTGACGTCTGCAAACGATGTCCCGAGGTTCCTTCGGACTCTGAATCCTCATCGCCTGTTCCCCATACTTGCGACCAGAGCAATGGTTCCTGCTTCTCTTCGTTCAGGCGAAACCAGATGCGCTCTTGATCTCCGGGTTTCAGACTCATCGCATCACAAACGAATCGCGCTGGTCTAGGGGCCGGCACCTGAATGCGTCCGGCCCAAGGATCGAACTCGTCGAGCCTACGGTAGTTTGTTTCATTATCGACCCAGCCTTTCAACTGGTAAGGACCGGCATCGACTTGAAGGTCATCTTCCACCGATGGTATGCGGTAATCAAGAGCGTCAGCGTTCTGCGCGGCCCGGAGGAGGGCTCTGGACCTTTGAGACGATAGAAGCGCGCTGCTGATCTGAATCGTTTCTGTGCGCGCCGAATCTCCTCTGACCCAGCGGCCCCACACGTTGATGCGAGTGGTACCAAGGCCCAGGACCCAATCAAAGTCCTTTTTACAAACACTCCACCTCCAGTCTTCCGTCTGCTCCTCGTTCTGCCAATCTGGCTTCTCGAGTGGTTCTGGATCTCTACGATCTGCCACCCAGTAGCCGTCAGAACGGGTAAGCACATGTCTATCAAGCCAATCATCAAAATCATTGACCGCGTCATCAGGATCTTGGTATACGGGCATTGTCGTTAACAGCTTGCCGGCAGCTACCAGCATTGCGTGATAAGACAAATAGAAGTTCGAATCATCTGTGGAAGGGTAGGAACTGTGTGAGTGCCACGTTTCTCTTTCAGCCTTAAAAATTCCGCGTTGCTGCCTTTCGTCCTTCTTCCAATGCCCGTCAGCTTTAAGTTGCCAATCCTGACGAATAATGCTCTCGGCAATATCCTCAATCTGGGACGAACTCACAGCAAAGCATTGCCCCAGCGGTTCAAACCAGTAGCGGTCCATATCATAACCAAAGATGAAGTGATCATCGTTATCTCGCCGTGAGGGCGATGGACCATGCAAGTCGTACCTTTTGTATGACTCAAGAACGACAGGAGGAAATTGTGAGATATTGACGTTCTCCAGCTGATCGATAACGCGTGCGTCGATTGACATTCCTTGTCGCGCCAAATTGAGAACGGATTTTGCAGCAAAATGACGCATCAGTACGTGCGTTTCGGTCAAAGCTTGGTCGAGCAGAAAGGTCGAATGACGGGAGACAACCGACGGGGTGTCAATCGCGGCACGCGAAAGGGCAATAAGGAGCCATTGGCGCGCATGAAGCCCATAAAAATGGAGTCTCGCGTCCGCGAATGGTCCGGCTGATTTTTTCTGGGTCCTTTCTACCAGGTCGTCGAGAATAGCCGTTCTACCAAACGTGCAGAGTTCGGCAACCACATGAGCCGCCTCCCAACGAATACTTGCCCTCGGTTCAGCGAGTGCTGCGTATATAAAGCCTGCAATAGACTGGTCCATGATCGTCGGCGGATCAAGTTCCGAAGACCATGGTCCGTCTCCGTCTTGCTCCGTCAAGGTCGACTCGAAGAGACTCAATCCAAACGAGAGTGCTTCCAAACCTTCATCATGAGTCAGCAGTGGTGCTAAGAGACCGACCATAGTGAAGAGCCGTCCTGTGCCCATGGATTCGGTTGTCTTGCCCAAGCTCGCCAGCACAATTCTGATGAGTTCGCCTTCAGTAACACTGGAAACTTCGGACATCAGCGACAGCGGAAGTGCCTGGTAGTATCGGAACTTCGTGATGTTGAAGCAAAAGCGAGTACAGCTCTTTTTTACGAGATCCCGAAGGGCTGCTCTTACAGCCAGCCGTTCTCGCCAGGTTATGGGAATCTGTTCGAGAAATTTCCGAAGGTCGTACTCTTCAAATTCCGCGCAGTCGCCAAATGCTTGAATGAGGGCCGCCACGTGATCTGTCGGAACCCGTGCAACGAGTTCTTTAAAGAAGTCTTCATGGAAACGAGGTGGCGGTGCAGCTCGAAATCTCCCGTATGCTGTCGATAGATCCGATGCAGACTGAATCCCCTTTTCGCCAAAGATATCCAGCCATCGCCGATCGATATCTTCCTGATCTAGTGGTCCATCGTTAGGCTCTTTTCTTAACGTACTTCGTTGTTCCCTAGATTTGCTGGGCTTCTCAAAAAACGCCACTTCTGCTTCCAAACCAAGACCCTCAATACTGTGCGCTTTTGCCAGCGATTGCAATGAACTCCAAGTAGAAGGAGAGTGATGTTCAAGGCGAATGATTCGTAGGGCGTGCTGGAACAGCATCGTCTGTGCTTGCTTATCCGGAGTATGCGCCAGAATCAGAGCAAGAACTTTGGGATAGTCCCACTCAGCTTCGAACCACAGGAATGAGCACGCGGCGCTTGGCTCCATTTGAGACAGACTTAGGAGTTTTTCTACTGCAACAGGCAATAATCTGGTTAGCCATCCAAATCTTCGGTCTCGCCAACGGCTCAAAATGGCAAGTAGTGACGTTGGCGACAAGCCGCCGATAGCTGTCACTGTACCCTCAATCTCAAAATGTTTTCCGTTGTATTCCTCAGCGACCTCACCACATCGCGCAAGTCGATAAGCTAATTCCGCAGAATACCGATCGGGGTCCGCGGCGCGCTCGGCAAGATCCAAGAGCGCCAGCCATCGGTCAACGATCTCATCCCCAACTTTGCCTGCGACACTCATAGCGAGGCGAAAGTACTCTGCTGCTTCCGACCGGTCGAACCCGACCAACGCCCTTGCCAAATCGAGATACGAGCCAGCTTTGGATTCGGCATCCTCCCTAAAGTCCCGATTGAGTTCGGAAGATCGTTGAACAAAGTTGTAGGCATCATCTTTAAACCCAGGTATGCGGCCCGCCAGCCGAGCGAGCTTCGTCCACGTGGGGATGAAGAGAGGAAATCGCAGGTTCACCGCCCAGTAGTGGAAAGCGCCGATGTCGGCTTGGTTCCTATTGCCCGATGCGGCCAATATCTCAAACCAAATTTCAGCGATCTCATCAGACGTAAAGGACCTCTCGCGATATGAATATTGGGCGGAGGCTGACGACTCCGATTTTGCGTTTTCAAGTGCTTTCGATAGCTGTTCTGGTTCAAGCGGAGCGAGTAGTTGGCGAGCCCGAAGTGCGTGCCACGGAAGAAGAGCACCTACCTCCTCGCGGAATTCCCGAACTTCTTGAGAGTCGGCTTGCGGTAGATTCTTTTCAAGTGCCTCACGCACCTTTGCATTCGCCAGATCTTTAACAGCCAGCTGTTCTCCTCTCAGTGCAGAACGAAGGGAATAGGCCCTTAGTAATACTGTTCGCTGCCCTCCGAAACGAGAATTGAGCCCATAAGAAGGTGCGTCGGTGAGATAGCGGGAGAGCGTGGCTGCAAGAACCTCTTTGGTTGCTATACCATATTGAAAGGCTGATTCCACGATCGCGATGATGCCCGCCAAGACCTCTTGCTCGCCGTGGATACGGTCTTCCAATTCGATGGTTACTCTGCGATCAGCGAGCAGGCGAACTGTTCGTTCGACCATCTTTCGAGGAGGAATTCGCAAAAGCTTTCGTTGCTGCAAGCTGATCGCAAGCGTCAAATAGAGATTGTTGCCTGCTGCGAGGGCCAGGTCATCCAGTTCAGAATAAAGTCCCTGATCCAAAGCTCGACCAGAGAGGATCATGCTGACGCGAAAAGAAACGGACCGAGGCTTCCAGCGGCGCAATTCTTCTGTGCAAGCGCTAGCCCCTTCTAGCCTCCACTTAGTTGCCGACATTTCAGCAATGTCCATATCTTCGACCTGTTCGTCGCGTCTTGCCTCGTCAGGGAGGGACATCCAGTTCCGAAGCCAATCCCATGACATGCGAAGTCTACTACGCGCTTCACCGTGAAAATCAGGGATATGAGAAAGGAGGCTTGCCTCGCACGCGTGCCCGGTGCCAGGCCATTTTCCAGAAAACGGGTGCTTCGACACGAGTTCTTGGATGCGGTCAGGATCGAGAAATAACGACAAAAGATCTGTGTTGTTCTGAAAAAGGGCATCCTGACGCGAGTTTCCTGCAACCTCCTGGCCAGCCTTGAGCGCTAGTTTGGCCGCATCCATCCAACGCTGCGCTCTGAGGCTCGCACGAAGTGCGAATTGCAAGCGCTGAATTTCAACATCCCGTTGTTCAACCGGATCGTCCACGGGAAGGGATTCGGACGAAAGCGCCAAGACGATTAGCTCATCTAACTGATCAGCTTCAAGCATCAACTGGGGCAATGAAGATGCTACATAGGCACTCGAAGGTGCCAATGGCCTTAGTACTTCTATGAACCGGGTCAATTGATCCGCGGTGGCGCGATAGGTTTCTCGAAACCAGGTTTCCGTCGGCTCATCTCGAAATTGTACGGCATCTGCAACAACAAGAAGTGGACGCCCAAGATCAGCTGTGAAACTTCGAATGGCGGCCTCTTCCACTTCTGCAACCTTTGCAACGATCGCGATGGGAACGAAGGGGCGCAATGTTGCGAGAGCAGTGACTATCGATTCAATCTGCATTTTCTCAACGCGCGTTGCCCGATCCTCTAGCCGCGAAATCGCACTCTTGAGAAGATGAGCGATCGTGTCATCGACAGTGGTGGGTCCGGGAGCTAGTTCTCGAAGCACGGAATCGAGAGTGCCTCCTTGCGCTAAGGCGGCCGCTTGTACTCGAGGATTTTGCGATGTTAAACGATGAAACTCGTCGACATCTCCCTCAGAGGCAGTCGGGTAATACGATCTCAAAAATGCAGAGGTTTCATCCCGCGTGAAAGGTTCAAGCGGGATGCGCGAGACGGAGGTGGGTGGGTCAAGGAGCTCTTGACGTTCTGTCCGGCAGAGAACGACAAGCCGCACACGAGATGGGAATGATTCCTGGAGCAGGTCCCGAACAAAAGATGGTTCTTCCTCAAGCTCACACGCAATCATTTCCGCATTGTCGGCAGCATCGACAACAATACACACCAACCCGGCATGTGTCTGTGCCTCAATCGAACTGGCGGACTGTCGGAGGCGGGATAGAAAAGCCTTCACATAGTCTGATCGATCCGCTCGAGTGGAAGGTATCAAAGGGTCACAGAGCCCCATTCCTGCCAATTCGTTTGCAATCTGAACCAACGCGTCTTTGTGCCTATGACGGGGACTACCTGCACGTCGATAATCTCCATTAGCGAAGCAGTCATAGATGATGATCGCGGAATCTGCCGGCAAATGCTGCCCAATCCGACTGCACAAAACCGACTTGCCGACCCCACCAGGTGCGTGGATCAGTACAGGTGTTTGTGCTGCCACAATCTGCCCAACGATCTCAGCTTCCTGATCACGGGGTATTGATGGATCACCAAGTGGCAACAAGCACGGCGCGGGAAACAGCGCATCCTCTGTTACCTCCAGAGCCCGTAGTACATCCGTACGAGTGATGGATCGAGTTTTCTCATGCTCGGACGTAGCCTTACGTGTTACGAGTTCCTTCAAACGAATTGGCGCATCAATATCTGCACCGGCGAGGTAGCCGCCAGTCTCGAAAACCAACGAATTTCGTTGGCCAATATAGCCTTCTTGGTTCCCATCGAATTCGAGGAGTTTTAGGAATGAGCTGAGTTTTTCATTGCCCAGTGCTGTATATCTCACCAACTTCTCGAGCATTTTCGGGTGTCGATTGGTGTGGACATCATTAGCAGCATCAATGATTGACTCCAAGAAATCCTGATGTAGCAGTCGATTTGACACAAAGCTAAATCGGACACGCTCGGCCAATTGCTCAGAGCCAAGGAGCGTTTCGAGAGCCAGAAATCGTTCCGCAAACCCTTTGAGAGTACGTTCCAGACGGCTTGGTTCCCAGGGCGTGTCAGCGTTCTTTGTAGAATGCTTGAGCTGAATATAGTTGACAAACTTGGAGGCAACGAGTTCTTCGCTCCCGTAATACTCTGCAAGATCAATGACTTGCTCTCCGGATTCGATGTCTTCTCCCGGAGCAGATTCCAGCATGGATGGACCTTCAATCGATATCGCTACCAGGTGAGATGTGCTAGGGAGGAGTCGCAGGCAGCGTCGAGCTGCCCAAGAATAATGAAACTGATCCCCGTCACGACTGAAGCGAACCGCACTCGGGCTTGCCATGTTTCCAACTCCATGTACTGAAAGCTTTAATACGCCATTCTAGAACGCCACGTCATGATTGTGTGCTCGCCAATTCAGCAAATGGGCGATAGAGCCTATTAAACATTCTGAAAACCAGAAGTATGGCTTTACAGAAGATCGATCGGAGCAAGGTATTTTGGATCGGACTTCCACCGCTGCAAATTTCGCTCTTTTGGCCTGTCCGCTGCCCCTGCCAAACTACAACACAGACCTATTTGTCCGGCATCCGCATGTGTAGGGCAGAGGTCAGCCAGATTACGCCTAAAAAACGCGCTGTACTGCAACTCGAACTGACACCGAATGAGTGTCGATTGTCTTTGATCACGGTTCGTGGTTGTTTTAATTGCGTTCGATATACGCGATAACCTTAAGCGCACCTAAGCCGTCAGGCTTAGGGATGGTGTCTATCTTCAAAACGAGCGCAGCGAGAACGCTCCTGGCAGGACTCCGCCGAAATGACGCTTGCAGATTCAGGGCACATGGATTGCGATACGGGCAGACCCGGTGCGGAACTGGCTCTTGTAGGCTTCTGCATGGATGCGGTAATCAGTATGACAAAAACGCAAAAGCTGTTGCAATGCAAATTCGAACAGCGTTAGCGTCGGGCTATGCTGACGATACGGGCCATGTCGGGCGGTGCCGGGTATGCCCAGAGGCATCTCGAACACAGCGATTACTACGATGAGCATCGCCGGGTTCAAGGCGAATGGAATGGCCGTGGTGCCGAGTTGCTCGGACTGCGCGGCGAAGTGACGTCGAAGCAGTTCGAGGCCATCCGAGAAGGGCTGAACCCGGAAACCGGCGAGTTCCTCCGCCCGCGGCACAGTGCTGACCGTGCGAAAGAAGACGGAAGCGAGCAGAGTAAGGGGCGGTCGCTCTACGATCTGACCTTTTCCGCACCGAAGTCAATTTCCATTCAGGCCCTCGTCGGCGGGGATGATCGACTCGTGGCCGCTCACGACACGGCTGTCCGGGAGGCACTGGCAGAGGCCGAAAGCCATGCTGCAACGCGCGTCCGGTTGAATGGCGCAAATGAGAATCGGGCAACCGGCAACTGGATCGTTGCCGCGTACCGGCATGACACCAGCCGCGAACTCGATCCGCAGTTGCACACGCACGCGGTCGCGGCCAATCTGACCTATGACGGAGTGGAAGGCCGCTGGAAGGCTTTGCAGGCGTCGGGACTGTACGAGCGTCGTGCATATCTGACGGAGGTTTACCGAAACGCGCTGGCCCGTGAAGTGCTTGGCCTTGGCTACGAGATCGAACCGCACCGTGACTCTAGGGGCAGAGATCAGGGATTCGAGATTCACGGCGTCTCAGATGAATTGCGCGAAAAGTACAGCGTGCGCAGCGCACAGCGAGATGCCGCGATTACGCAATTCACTGCGGAGCATGGCCGCAAGCCAACTGATAATGAAATTGCTGTGCTTGTCCGCGAATCCCGCGCTGACAAGCTGGCGGAAATCTCCACGGAAAGGGTGAGAGAGCAACAGCAAGCCCGCCTTGCGCCGGAGGAAAGACAAACGCTGCAACGTATCCGCGCCAGGTCCATCGAACGGCATCCGCAAATATCCCAGGAATTCTCCCAGGCATCGGAATCGCTGCAGTACGCCAAGGCGCATCTCTTCGAGCGTAACTCCGTTGTGCGCGATTTCAATCTGATGACCGAGGCCCTGCGTCATGGGCGCGGGCGGATTGATCCTGGCCAGTTGCGCGGCGCTCTAGAAGTGGAACAGGCAGATGGTTCTCTCATCCGGGCTGGAAACAATCTGGCCACACGCGAGAGTCTTGAGCGCGAACAGCGGATGATTGCGGCAGTAGATCGCGGCACCGGGCGCTTTGAGCGGTTGGGCGGCGAGCGGGAATTCCAGCCTTCTGAGTATCTGCGAGATGAGCAGCGGCGGGCCGTCCATGAGATATTGGCTTCCCGCGATCTGGCCGTTAATTTTTGCGGGGCGGCCGGAACTGGCAAGACGGCCACGCTTCAGGAGATTGAGCGCGGTCTACGCGAGGCGGGGCACAAAATGACGGCGGTTGCGCCGACACGCAGTGCGGTCGAGGAGTTGCAGAAGGTCGGCTTTCGAGATGCCATGACGGTTTCCCGATTACTGGAGGATGAGACTCAGCGGGGTGCGGTGCGTGGCAAGGTTTTGATTGTCGATGAGGCGGGCATGATCTCTGGCCGCCAAATGGATGAGTTGCTCAAGCTGGCAGAGCACGGGAACGTGCGGCTTCTTTTCTCCGGGGACACGCGGCAGATTCAGAGTGTTGAGGCATCAGACGCCTTACGCATCCTGGAGCGGGAATCGCAGATGAAAAGCGTATCGCTGACCGGCGTGCAACGGCAGACACGGGCAGAGTATCGGGACGCCATCCAGACGTTGCGTGATTCGCCAGAACAGGGTTTTGAAAAGCTGGAAAAGCTCGGGGCTGTTCGTGAGGTTCCTTACCTGGATACCGCGCACACTGTAGCAGCGGCTTACCGGGAACTTACGGCTGATCCCAGTCGTAAAGTGCTCGTCGTTGCCGGGACTCATGAAGAGATTGCCAGAATCACCCATGCGATTCGTCATGATATGACACAACAAGGCGAATTGTGTGGTGGCACGATCTTCGAACGCCATGCGCCTTTGCAATGGACAGAAGCGCAAAAGAAGGACGTGTCGAATTATCAGGAAGGCCAGATATTGCAGTTCCATCGCTCTTCGCATGGGATCGGCAAGAATGAATCGCTCGTCGTCGAACGTGCAAGCGCATCGTACATAGTCGCCAGAGATCAGCATGGTGTAGAGCGCATGGTGAGTCCTGCACAGGCGCGTTCATTCTCCGTGCATGAACGCCATCAGATCGAAGTCGCTCCCGGAGACCGGCTCCTGTTGACGGGAAATCGCCGGGAGGCTGGGTTCCGCGCCACGAACGGCGAATTAGCAAAAGTGCGCAGTGTGGACGGAGGGCGCATTCGATTGGAGGATGGTCGCACCCTGCCCGCAAACTATCACGAGTTCGACCATGGCTATGCGGTCACCGCTCATCGCAGCCAGGGCAAGACTGTGGACGCTGTGGTTCTCTCCGGTGACGGAATGAAACAGGAACAGTTCTACGTCGCTGCCTCGCGGGGCCGCAATGAAATTGCGGTTATCACTTCCGATGTTGACCGGCTTCGCGAATCGCTCGGCATTTCTTCAGCACGTCCATCGGCGATGGAGTTGGCGCGAGAGGTCAGCCATATTCACAGCACAGACCCCAATCTACAAATTACTCCGGCAAAAAGTGTTGAACTCCCAATCAAGCAACATGAAATCGGCAGAGGCTACGAGATCGGTATCGGCCTGTAGTTGCGGGAACTCTGACCAGCAAATCAGAAATCGTTTCCGACATATCGGAAGTGTCCGGCGCTCTTTCGTGACCCGAGATGCCCACAATTGCAGGCAGGGGCATGCGCAATTTGAGACTGGCATCTTTGGAAGCGTAAAAACGGGAGGGAACGACCTCCGCAGTACCGACGGTACGGGAGCTGGTTCGCAGCAAGTCCACAAAGGCCGACCTGACGACTACAATCGAAGTATCTCAGTAAACGTCGGAGATAAGATTATGGTCCGTGAAAGCCTTATACGTGACTGGCTCGCCCAACATCTCAATTTCTTAGAACCAGGTCTTGAACTCATCAAGCCGGAACAACATCTTCCCAACGCCAATGGCACATCTGGATTCATCGACGTTTTTGCGAAGGATTCGAGCGGCCGAGTTGTCGTAATCGAGATCAAGCGTTCCGAATCGGCGGCTAGGGAAGCGATCACGGAATTGGCAAAGTACGCCGCGCTTCTGAGGGTCAGCCGCGGATTACTCAAAAGCGAGATCAGATTCATAATCGTTTCCACAACCTGGGATGAGCTAAGGGCTCCATTCAGTGAATGGAGTGTGTCAACCAGTTACCTAACCGAAGGATATGATGTGACGGCTGACGCAGACGGTCGATTGCTCACCAAGGTGCCTGTTCTACCGGCAGAACTCAATCGGGCGCGCAACATATGTCGACGACAATTTGTTCTCTATTACAAAGACGACCAAGCTTGTGACATCGCAGAGAAGGCGATTGAAGAGATGGCGAAAGCGCGAGGCATACGCGACTTTTTGGTCTTTAGATTTGAGCTTCATGCGGAAAACGTGTATGGAGCGACTCGCGGGCTAATATTTGCGCAGCAGCTTGAGTCCAAAGCCTTCTATCTTGAGCATCTCCAGCGATGCTTGAGCTCCGAGGAGTACGAGGAGGCGGTAGAGAACGCGGAGGACCACGACGATCCTGACGACACACTGGATGAATTGGCGGACTACCTGCCAACTTTTGACGAGATTCCTCGAGAGACAGCTGAGATCGGGAATCCGGAAAAGATTGTCGACCGTCTTTCGCGGGAAGTCTGGAGCCCCACTACGGTAAGACGCTATGGGAGGTTTTCCTGCGATGAAAGACTCACGGATAAACAACTCTGGTTCGAGCTAAGTGGTTCGGCAGGGTCGTCTTTTATCCACTTTATCGGATTTGCGCGATCAAACGACCGCGCAAAAATCGCTGAGGTCACTTCCGCACTTCAGACGGTGCTATTCCATAATTCAAGTTGGCGACACACTATCGAGGATCTGCTCCGCTATGCGCAAAGCCTCGAAGAGGCTGCATTGACCCTCGTGATATTCGATAACTGTAGCATTTTGGACAATCTGCTGGGGGTGTCTGAAGGAAATTCAGACTCTCTGCCCGTTTTCAACCTGTTAATTGATCGAGATCACTCAGCTCAAATATTTGTGGGTCAGGTTCGCTGGAACGGAACACCCGCGCCAGACTTCAACAACCTAATTAGCGAAGTGTTTGAAGGCGACTTTTTTGATGGTTATCTCATCGCTCGACACTTTGGCGGTCAGAAGGAAAAGAATGAAGAGCTGATGGCCAAACTAGGATTGAAATATTGCGTGGATTGTCATAGCCTGGGGCCATCAGAGGGCGAAATACAGTTTGATATAGAAGTACGTGGCACTCAAATCAAGGGACGGAGTACTCCGGCCTTCGCAGCGATGTCAGAATTCGCCGACCAACAAGCTGGGTTTCTTCAGCAGCTCAAAGGCAAATTCGATGAATTTGTGTTGCGCTAGCGTCGAGGCGTAGAAGGGCGGTGTCAGGGGTCTTGACCGTGAAGCCCAACAAGGCCGCCCGCTTTCATTTATCCGTGTTTGACAGTCTTCACATTGAATGATGCCAACATCTCACGCCGCAAAATTGCATTGATACGCGACTGATAGCCCTTGCCATGGGAGCGCAGCCAATGCAGTACGTCGGAATCAATCCGCACCGTGGTGGATGTCTTCGTAGGTCGGTAAAAGGGATTCCGCACGGCTTCCTTCCAGAAGTCTTCCTGCAAGGGCGGAATATCGCTGTAGTCGATTTCGCTATCCGGCATCGCACGCAGTGCTTCTAGCTCAGTCCTCTGCTCTGCGGTCAGTGCCGGGGGATTGGCCAGGTCGATCTCGTATTCAACTATTTTCTTTTTCATAGCGTCTCCTTTCCTTGCGGTCGGCACGTCTGGCTGAAATGATGCGGATGACTTCAACATCGTCCTGTTCACGCACCGTATGGGCCACCAACAGCATCACGATTCCATCAACGACGCCAATCGTCTGCCAGCGCTCTTCACCGTTTTCGATCCGGTCCTGTTCCACAAGCGCATAAGGATCAGAAAAGACACGAGCTGCTGTCGGAAAGCTCACACCGTGCTTCCGCAAGTTGCTGGCCGCCTTGGTTGGGTCCCACTCAAAGCGCGTCTTCACAACAAGAATGTTACTACATTTCCGTAGTCCTCATAGGCCCCACCGGAGATTTCGCAAGGATGTGAAGCCGTCGGTTCATAAAAAACTGACATTCCCCGGATATTTGGATTGTTTGCCGAGGCGACGGAGGGCGGTGTCAAGGGTCTTGACCGCGTGAGCCATCCCACACGAGCAGCTTTCGCTCGTGTGGGAACCCTGGCGAAGCGGCGGCGTAGCCGCCCTTGACACCGCCCGCGCCTCGGCTACGCTCTGTCTATCCGGGGAATGTCATTCAGAGGACCATTTAGCCAGAAAAATCACACTGAAAATAAATCTGCTTTCATATCATCAAACTTTCTGCGCCGTCTAAATTCCACTCAAATACACTCGTGCACTTTCATTCAACTTCTGTGCCTCAAAATTTGCTGAATCTTCGCTGGCAGCCCTTCATGTCAGTGAAAAAACGCCGCAATAAGTAGTTTGACTTGAATGTGAAACCGCAATAGATTGGGGTTCGAAGGAGGCACGAATCATGTTCGATCTTCCCCGTACTGTTCGATCTCATGAAAAACTGCTCGATAGCGAGCAGGCTGCCGCCCTGATCAAAGTTCATCCCAAAACCCTCCAGCGCTACGCCAGGAAAGGCATTGTCAAGGGAGTGCGTGTAGGAAAGCTCTGGCGTTTTCGCGCCTCAGACATGCTTGGGCCTTTACTCGAAAACGGCGAGTTGTACCTCGACGAAGAGCCCATGGCGCGGTAGGCTGAGAGCAGCTATCCGTGCCGCCTCACTGCTCTTGAAAAGGAGAGAAATGAGACGGACACGCTATCAACAGGGCAACCTCCAACTTGTGGAGCGCAAGCGCGGCCCACGTGCCTGGGAGTACCGCTGGTATGAACCGCAGGCCGACGGCAGTCGTAAGCGGCGCAGCATGGTGGTGGGGACTTTGGAACAGTATCCAAACGAGGCTTCGGCGAAACGGGCCGTTGCTTCTCTTTTGGTGGACATCAACGCCGAAACCCCTCGCTTCAGCCTGGAACCGATCAGTGTTCAGACGCTTGTCGAACATTACCGGGAAAAGGAACTGGGCAAGGACTCGAACAAAACCTTCGCGACGTGTGAAACGTATCAAGGCTACTTCAGAAAGTGGATTCTGCCCCGTTGGGGAAACTACCGGCTGAAGGATGTCAAAGCAGTCGCCGTGGAGGAGTGGCTGCATTCGCTCAAGCTTGCCAACGGCAGTAAGGCGAAGATCCGGAACATCATGCACGCGGTCTTCAATCACGCGGTTCGTTGGGAATGGAGTGAACGAAACCCCATTACGCATGTGCGCCAAAGCGCCAAGCGCAAGAACATTCCCACGGTGTTGACGCTGCCTCAGGTGGAAGAATTACTTCTCTACCTAGAAGAGCCGACACACACTGCCGTCCTTGTGGACGTGATGACCGGATTGAGGGTTGGGGAGTTGCTGGCACTGAAGTGGCAGGACATCGATTTCGAGAAATTTGAAATCAGTGTCACGCGGTCGATCTCGCTTCAGCACGTTGGCGAATGCAAGACAGAGGCGTCACGCAAACCCGTGCCGCTGGATTCCCGCCTTGCAGAAGCATTGTGGCGCTGGCGGAACCTCAGCGTATATCCACAGCCAGAAGACTGGGTGTTTGCCAGTCCTCATACCAACGGAGCGCAGCCTTACTGGCCGGGAACGCTTAATCGCTGGCATATACAACCAGCGGTGAAGGCGGCCGGAATTGAAGGCCGGATCGGCTGGCACACGTTCCGACGCACGTACGCCACCCTTCTCAAAGCCAATGGGGAGGATGTGAAGACGGTTCAGGAACTTTTGCGGCATGCAAACAGCTTGGTGACGATGAATCTTTACGCGCAGGCAATCACGGAAGTGAAGCGCAACGCACAGAGTCGCCTAGTGAGCATGTTGCTCGACGAAAATCCTCAAAACGGGAGCACTGCAGGCATTGGAACAAAACGGACGTACGAGAAAATTATTGAAGCTCGTAAGTTGCTGAAATAATTGGCGTCCCCGACGGGATTCGAACCCGTGTTATCGCCGTGAAAGGGCGGTGTCCTAGGCCGGGCTAGACGACGGGGACGCTTCTGGGGCGTTCGATCAGCTTTGTCCAGCCAAGATCGCCCTTATGAAGGCTATCAACTCAGGGGTGAAATGTCAAAGTTGGGGCGGCGCGACCCACCGACGTCACCGCCAAAATAGCCGTTGGCCCGCATAATGCTTTTTTGCGTCAACCGAACCCTGTGAAGCGTCAGATACTTGAATGGGCATTGAAAGGTTTTTCGCCAGGCATCTTTTGCCCCTTCCGACCCTGTGATCGATCAGCGCAGGAGCGGGTGCGGATTGCCCAGTTGACTGGCCCGCAATACAACCGCCGCAGGCAGTATTTCAAATGGACCTCCCAAGCGGCCCGAATAAAGGATGGATCGAGTGAATCAGCGCACGTTGCAGCAGATTGTTATGTTGAGTTCCGTAGCCGTCATTGGCCTGGCAGTCGGCTGCCAGAAGAAGGCAGCAGCTCCTGCCGGACCCGGAATGCAGGGACTGCCCGTTCAGACCGCCGCCGTCACACTAGCCCCGGTTCCGCAGTCGAGCGAGTATGTGGCCACCATCAAGTCGCGTCGATCGACCACGTTGATGCCGCAGGTGAGCGGACTGCTGACGGAGATCCGGGTTCACAGCGGCGACCATGTCCACAGCGGTCAGGCATTGATGGAGATCGACCCGCGGCAGCAGTTGGCCACGGTACAGGCGCAGCGCGCTACGGAGCGGCAGAAGAAAGCACTCTTCGACTTTGACAAGGTCGAGTTGGATCGACAGCAGAAGCTTTTCGATGCTGGCGTCACCAGCCGCGACACTCTGGATCAGGCGCAGCAGGCCTACGGAAATGCCAAGGCCGATTACGAGTCGGCGGTCGAACTGCGCAAGACTCAGGAAGAGCAGTTGGCCTACTACACCGTTCGCGCCCCGTTTGACGGCGTAGTGGGCGATATTCCCGTCCACGTGGGCGACTATGCCTCGCCCTCGCTGGCGCCGTCCGACGTGCTGACCACGGTGGACGAGAACAAGGATCTGGAAGCCTATATCTACATCCCGACCGAGCGCGGCAGCCAGTTGCGCCAGGGTCTGGAAGTTGACCTGTCGGACAACAGCGGCAAGCTGCTGGAAAAGACCAAGATCGACTTTCTCTCGCCGCAGGTGGACAGCACGCTGCAAGGGATTCTGGTGAAGGCTCCAGTACACGCCACGCCCGAGTTGCTGCGCAATGCGCAGATGATCAAGGCAAAGATTGTGTGGAGCACGGCGCCGACGGCGGTGATTCCGGTACTGGCGGTGACTCGCCAGGGCGGTCAGAGCTTTGTTTTTGTGGCGCAGCAGCAGGGCGGACATGCCATGGCCATTCAGAAGCCGGTAACCCTGGGCGACACCGTCGGCAATTCGTATGCCGTGACCGCGGGGCTCAATCCTGGCGATCTGGTGATCACCACAGGGACACAGTTCCTGGTCAACGGGATGCCGGTGATCCTGCTCGGACGCTAGAAACGTTGTTGCGTAGATTTCCGTTTCCCAGGCCCCATAATCGGGAGTTGGGGCACCCGATTCTTCGATATTTTGTTGTCCAATCAAGCGATCATGGCACCAGTAGGGCACCCGACTTTCCAGGGTGGGAACAGGAAGGCTTCTGTGTTTGTCGATTTTTTTATTCGCAGGCCGGTATTTGCGACAGTCTGTGCGCTGCTGATCATTCTGGCGGGTGCAATTTGCATTCCCAACCTGCCCATCGCTCTTTATCCGGACCTGGCGCCACCGCAGGTATCGGTGAGCTGCAATTATGTGGGCGCCAATGCCGATACGGTTGAGAAGGCCGTTACCATTCCGCTGGAAGAGTCGATTAACGGCGTCGAAGGTATGCGCTACATCAGCTCTTCGAGCACCAACAGCGGCACCAGTTCGATCACCGCCACCTTCAAGACCGGCTACGATCTGAACATCGCCGCGGTTGACGTGCAAAACCGCGTTGCCAGTGTCGAGGGTCGATTGCCCGCGGCGGTCAACGCTACCGGCATCAGCATCACCAAGAGCAACAACAACTTTGTCTTTGGCGCGGGCTTTTACACCAAGGACGGCCGCTACTCGCCGGAATTCATCTCCAACTACCTCGACGTCTATGTCAAGGACGCGCTCAAGCGCGTACCGGGCGTAGGCGACGTGATGATCTTTGGCGAGCGCAAGTACGCCATGCGCGTATGGCTCGATCCGACGCGACTGGCGGCACGCAACCTCACGGCCACCGATGTGATCAGCGCGCTCACGGAGCAGAACGTCGAGATCCCCGCCGGCCAGTTGGGCCAGCCTCCTTCGGACGACAAGCAGGCCTTTCAGGTTCCAGTGCGCGTGGTGGGTCGCCTGACCAGCCCCGCCGAGTTCGACAAGATCATCGTGAAGAACTCCACCAGCGGGTTGGTACTGCTCAAGGATGTAGGCCACTCCGAGGTGGGCGCGGAGGACTACAGCTCCGTGCTCAAGTACGACGGCCAATACGCCATGGGCATCGGCGTGCAGCAACTCTCCAACGCCAACGCGCTGGAAGTGGACGCCAAGGCTCGCGCGGTGCTGGCCGATCTGGCTAAAAGCTTCCCACCGGGGCTGGAATACGCCGTAGCCTTCGACACTACGACAGTAGTGGGCGATTCGATTCGCGAGGTGCTGCACACGCTGGGCATCGCCATCTTCATCGTCATCACGGTGATCTTCCTCTTCCTGCTCGACTGGCGCGCAACGATCATTCCGGCGGTCACCATCCCCGTCTCGCTGATCGGCACCTTTGCCTTCATCAAGATCTTCGGCTTTTCCATCAACTCGCTGACCTTGTTTGGCATCACTCTGGCCACCGGCCTGGTGGTGGATGACGCCATCGTGGTCATCGAAAATGTGCAGCGCCACATTCACATGGAGCACAGCGACCCGCACGCAGCGACCTCACGAGCGATGAAAGAAGTGACCAGCGCGGTCATCGCGACATCGCTGGTGCTGATCGCGGTCTTTGTGCCGGTCTCGTTCTTTCCTGGAACCACGGGCATTCTCTATCGCCAGTTCTCGCTCACCATCGCCTTCGCTATCGCTATTTCGGCCTTCAATGCCCTGACGCTTTCACCGGCCTTGTCGGCGCTGTTTCTGCGCGGCGAAGAGCAGCGTCCGCACCAGTTGGACTTTTTGCACATCAAGCCGGTCTCGCGCCTCTTTGCGGCCTTCATCCATGGAGCGGACAGCTTCATCGATTGGCTTTCGGGCTCCTATGCCAAGGCCATTCATGTGGTGCTGCAAGTGCGCTACCTGCTGCTGGTGCTCTTCTTTGTCGGCCTGGGAGCCACGGTATGGATGTATCAGAAGGTTCCGACCGGCTTCATTCCGCAAGAGGATCAGGGCTACCTGATGGTGATTGTGCAAGCTCCTCCAGGCTCTTCGCTGGCTTACACCACCGACCTGGCCGACCGCGCCAGTTACATCATCAATCAGAATCCCGATGTGATCGGGGCGTTTTCGGTGATGGGCTTCAGCCTGGCCGGCGATGCTTCGAACGCGGGCATGATGTTCCTGAGCACCAAGCCCTCGGATCAACGGCGCGGCAAAGGACACTCCGCGGCCGATATCGCCGAGGCCCTGTCGAAGCCGCTGGGTATGCTGATGTTTGCGCCGAATGGCGGCATTGTCGCGGTCTTCCAGCCGCCGGCGGTGATGGGCGTAGGCAGCTTCGGCGGCTTCTCGTTCATGCTGCAGGATCAGGGCAAGAACACGCTCGCCGATCTGGACCACATCGCACACCAGATGGTGAACGCCAGCAAGGCGCGCAAGGATTTGACCGGTTTGTTTACCACCTTCTCGGCCAACGATCCTCAGGTGCTGGTGACCATCGATCGCGAGAAGGCCAAGGCGATGAATGTGCCGCTCTCGCAGATCACCACCACACTGGGCGTCTTCATGGGCTCGGAGTACGTGAACGACTTCGACTTCAACAACCGCACCTATCGCGTCTATGCGCAGGCCGATCAGCCCTTCCGCATGACGGCCAAGGATCTGCACAGCTTCTATGTGCGCTCCGACTCGAGCGAGATGGTTCCGCTGGACAATCTGGTCAAGGTCAGCGAAAGTTCGGGACCGCCGGTGATCAGCCACTACAACCTCTTCCGCTCAGTGGAGATCGATGGCTCGGCGGGTCCGGGCTTCAGTTCCGGCCAGGGCATCGCGGCCATGGAGGATCTGGCGAACAAGACCATGATGCCGGGCATGAAGTTCGAATGGACGGGATTGACGCTGGACGAGCTGGAATCAGCCGGCAAGACCATTCTCATCTTCGGTCTGGGCATTCTGGTGGTCTATCTGACACTGTCGGCCCAGTACGAGAGCTTCGCCCTGCCCTTCATCATCTTGCTCGCAGTTCCGATGGCGGTGCTGGGCGCGCTGGGGCTGGTCTGGGCACGCGGTATGGTCAACGATGTCTACTGCCAGATCGGGTTGGTCATGCTGATCGGCTTGTCGGCGAAAAACGCCATTTTGATCGTGGAGTTCGCCGAGCAGTTGCGCAAGAAGGGCCGCACCATTGCTGAATCGGCCATCGAGGCCGCGGAGCTTCGACTGCGTCCCATCCTGATGACCTCATTTGCCTTCATCCTGGGCATTCTGCCGCTCTGCTTTGCCACCGGCGCAGGTGCGTTGGGACGGCGTTCGGTAGGCACTACCATCGTGGGCGGCATGTTGTTCTCCACGGTGCTCAACCTGTTCTTCATTCCTACGCTGTATGTGATCGTGAGCAAGTTGCTTGCCAGCTTCCGCAAGGAACAGACGCCGCCGGCAGCGGAGGTTGAGGCACACTAACCAGCGATGTTCATCGGCAGTAACACAAACAGGGGATGGGCTTCGGCTCATCCCCTGTTGCGTTCAGGAACATCCAAGGAGATTGTTCGGAAATACCGGATGAAAAGGATCGTCATCGTGAGCGAGAGCCGTGATGACGATGAGTCTACAGTGTGTTTTTGGGGAAAGGACTTAGAGCCTATCCGCAAATAGTGATCGTTTGTCTCCAGCAAGTCAACGCGGCCGCGATGTAGAGCAACGCTTTGTAGCTGGCCTCTGTTTTCTCGAAACTGACCAGCACTTTGCGGTAGCCATT